>Ga0256407_10000010_pt1 | contig 405668 bp, 331 predicted proteins | sample RumenRJG_04DNA_FD_193489 | JGI IMG/M metagenome (GOLD analysis project Ga0256407, IMG submission 193489) | Bovine rumen microbial communities from Lethbridge, Alberta, Canada - RJG_04 | ecosystem: Host-associated > Mammals > Digestive system > Stomach > Rumen | place: Canada: Alberta... | reverse complement strand
CTAGTGGTCAGTGGCTTGCGCAGGTTGATTGGGGGCTAATTACTCGAATTGGGGGCGGGGGCCGGTTGATGGGGTTGATGGGTTATCGGATGGGCGGAGAGAGAGACCGCCGAGAACGGCGGTCTCGTGTGGTACTATTCGATAGATGTTAATTGTTATTGCCTTTGAGGTATTGGTCGGTTTTGGTGTAGAGGGCGGTTTGGTCGTTGTAGGTGATGAAGCCGCGGAATTTCCAGATGCGGAGCTGTCCTTTGGTGCCTTCTTTGCTCTTGCCCATGCTGAGACGCAAAGCCTCGAGTTGATGTTCGTTAAACTCATTGCCTAGGCTGTCGAGCATGTTTTTCGGACCGTTGGTCGGCGATTCCTCGGCGCCTTTGAACATGTCGCCAAATACCTGAACCTTTGACCAGAGGTCGTAGTAGCAAAACCAAATGACGAACTCGCCGATGGAGCGCGACCAGGTTTGGTCGTTGAGAATCCATAGCGTGGCGCCTTTCTTCCAGGCGGCGAAGATGCTACGGTGGGAGAGTTCGAAGAGGGTGTCGTCGTCGGCCAGGTCGGCGATATTGGCCATTTCTCCGGCCAGCTGGTCGGCGATCTTGTTGAGCGGTTTCACATCGAAACGGCCTTTGCAGTTGTCGAGACGCAGCAGGTATTCGTCGAGCTTGCGGAGGAATTCCTCGCCATAGGCGCCCTGCCGCGGGATGCGGCCTTTCCGTTCGCCGCGGGCCTTGTAGGCGAAGGGGATGCGTCCGAAGAAGCCGTTGGTGAAGTCTTTCTTATAGAAGGCGCGGGCGGCTTCGGGGGTGGAACTCATGGTGATGTTGGCTCGGAGGATAGGGTTTCCTGTCACGCCGTCGGCTGTGGCGCGGAGGGCGCCGGCGCGCTGGCGGTCATAGATATTGCGTATCATCTGGCTCACGGCCTTATGCCCGCCGCAGATATGGTCGGCCATCTCCACCTCGGGGAGGTTGAGGTATTGCGTGCGGTTGCCCATCTTCTCGAGAGCCATAGCGTTCTGAAGGAAAGCTGCGTTGGTCAGGTTGGCGGGCGGGAACCAGAAACTCACGTCGGGGCGTTCGGGTTTTTCCTTGTTGGCTCCGCGAGTCTTCACCTGGCGCTGCCAGTCGACCAGTTTCTTGTATTCCGTTTCATCATGCTCACGAAAAGGACGCATAATGGCTTCGATGAGGTGTGTCAGCTGAGCCTTACCTATGCCCGAAGGGCCAATCAGGTGTCCCATTTGGCCACATAGTTCATAATATTTGTTGTCACAATACTTGAACTCCACGTCGGTCAGGTGGGCTGAAAGTGCGGGTATAGCCATCGGGACGAGGGGGTCACGCATCTCTTTTGAGGCCTGTGAGAGGAGAAGTTTGCAGAATTCTGTACCCTTCGAGGGCTTGGGCATCGCCGGAGCGGTTCGGTCAAAAATATTGTAATTCATTTGTTTGTGCGTTTTTTGATGGTTAATAAAAATTCATTTAGCGTTACACGTTACAGCGTTACAGTTGTTTTTTAAGGGGTATGCATATCTCTGGAAAACCATCCTATATTATATCTATATATTTAATTATTAATTAGTTATAAGTATTATAAGAGGAGTTTTTCGATGTTATGGGTATCCATTTTTTAATTGTAACGCTGTAACGCGTAACGCTTTTGGGGTGACTTACTTCCTGACTCGTCTTTCCCCTACGAGGCCAGTCAGGGCTTTGCGCAGTTCGTTAGAAACACCGGTGGCATAGTCGTCGATGTTGAATTTGGGTCCAATCCACAGGAACTTGAAGTTAAGCCGGAGGCTGCCGTCGTCGCGACGGGTGATGGTGATGTAGCGTCCGTTGAAGACGTGCGGGTTGCGCTTGCCGGTGGTCAGCGATAGCGACTCGGTGAAGGTGTAGTGGTACTCTTTGTCGTGCCTGAGCACCCCCAGATAGTCCTTGCCGATCATCGCGATGCGGTCGCGGCGGAGTCGTGTTTTTACGTCGACACAGAGGTCGGTGTTGTGGAACATCTTTTTGACCCGAAGTTCGTTCGTCTTGGAACCTGATGGTCTTTTCTTGTTGTTAAAATCCTTTATCATTTTTTTTGGATTTTAGGCGTTAGACCATCTGTTTGCCAACCTCAGACGGCCAGAACTGAACTATTCAATTCTGGTTGCAAAGGACACAAGACCTTTGAGGACCCTATTTTTCAAAAATAAGACCTTTTCGGACTCTGGGTACGGAATTCGGACTTTTTCAGACCTTGTTCATTTTTGGGGCAAAAAAAGCCTTTGAGCGGTGTTTTTTACCATTCAAAGGCATGATTTTTTGTGTAATTAAGCAGCTGTGTACTATCCTTCGAGTATCATTTTATACTCTTCTTCCACTATTTTTTTGTATTTCCACCCCAAATATCTATAAGATGCGTTCTCCGTATCCGTTTCTTTAACGCCTACAGACAACCTGTAATGTCTAAATGCATTACCGCTTGTTTTTTTCATTATATTCTTTGTACACCAATCGTCATATTGATTAAGCTTAAAACCAGTCATATGATTATCTGCAATCCATTTGTAGAATCCCAGATAATCAAGCCATGCAGCAATATGTCCAAAAGTGTCAGCTGCGGATTCTTTTTCTTGCAGCATACATTCCACCAACTGACGAATCTTTTGAGGGGTACCGAGTTCCTTGACCTTTGGCATTTCTTCAAAGGTGAATTTATTTGCAACATCCAAGAATAAATCAAACTTATCCTTCTGAACAACCTTTTCTGGTTGGATATGCTTTGGCAATTCTGACTTTGTCGAATCAGATACATTTTCTATTGACTGCGTAAACGTATTTAATTTATCGTTATACCTTGCAATCACCTCATTGCTGGGGAATTCTCCCTTCCATTCAAAAATAAAATTCTCAAAGTCTGTTTCGTATGTCTGTAGATTACCTTTATCTAGTACACTTTTGAATGTGTGGAACAATTCAAAATAGAATAATGTTAGTTCTTCCTTTAGATATATATCGTTAGCATCTTTACATAATGAAGTTATGTAAGCGAATAGTTTGCGGATATATGTACGAACCACTCCGTCATCATGGGCTGAGGCAACAAGCATCAGCAGCGCCTCTATGGTGCGCTGACATTCCACCTTGACTAGCATGTGCAGAAATTTATCGGTCGGGGTTGCTTCTGGCATAGGCTCAAAGACTCCATCAAGGCACAATTTCTCATTGACAATAGTATAGTCATTATCTCCAAAGTTCATACCCTGCTCCCGCGCTTGTTCTGCACCCAGACGTTGATCCCTGTCATTCTTATAAACGGCAGACACCAGAACAAGTCCACTTGTTTCAACAGCAGCAATGAGAGAATTCTCTAATGCCATCAAACTTTGATTACTTTGAGTGTATGCTTTTATCAAATCTCTCCACAGTAAAGATATTTCTTTCTCTGTCTTTAACGTGGCAAGAATCCGCTTACGCAAATCCCCTCTCAACATACTATCAATAATAGGTAACGTCATGTCTGTAATCCTTTATAGCATCCAGAGATTATGTTTTCCAAACTCAGGCAAATTCTCATCGTTGAAATGTGGAACATATTCAGCAACCAATTCTGGGTAGGCAATTGTTATGGGCACGTTCTGCATTTTGACCGACTTCCAGTAGAGTCGGCAGAATTGATAAACCTGAGTGATAATATCGATGGTGTCATCCTTAGTCGGTATGCCTCCAGTATTAGTGTTTGCGCTTGTGATAGTTAACTTGATTGGGAAAAGGATGTCAGCCTTTCCATTATCGGAGTATCTCTCGTTGTTATAAAGTAAAAATTGTGTACCTCTCAGATGCACATATGTTCCACTTGCTGGCATATAGTCGCTCTTGCTTGCGTCGAACGCTATCAAGTCATCATTCACGGCAGTTACCATATTGACCACATACACGGGGCAATGTAAGCCATTCTGTTTGAGCATCATTTCAATCTGCTCTCCTTCTTCGCGTCGAAGTTTCTTATAATAGTGAATAATGAGTCGGTCGGGCTTCTGGTACTCTTTACAGAATTGCCAGAGTGCTTTCTTCAAGCTTGTTCCCAATGCCTCGGTATCCTCTGCCTGACAACAATCAAACTCACGGAACTGACCTTCCTTGTCGAAACAGAAAGCAGTACCGAGATAAGGTTTCCGCCCTTTTTGTTTGGATGCTCCAATGCCGACAATCATATCGTTTCGCTGCGAAAGGCTTTCCAATCCCCAGGGCATACCAAACTGCTTTCCGGTAATGGCTGCGGCAATGTTGGGAAGGAAGTATCCAAAATTTTTATCGCCAATATTTGGAGCATAGATGACCTGTGATGTAATCTTTGATTTCATCAGCAGTTCCTTCATCCTGTAATATAATTCGTGCAGGCGAAGATCTTGTGTATCCTTTTGAATCTCGCTTATAATTATGGCTATGTAGTTGGTACCAGGAATGAAGCGACTGTCATCCATCAGATGTTGCCGCAATTCTTGTAGTGCTGTGTCGTATGACTTGTATGAAAGACTGAGTTTCGAAACCCACGACAAAGGTTGGTTCAGATACTCCCCCAGTCGTTTGAAAGTCCTGTTCGTACCCGTCTCTATATCGCCTTGGCGTATTACGGAAGTGTCACAGCCATTCTGAAAAATGTTGTAAAGGCGATTCCGTGCAGCATTACTCTTAGGTGAATCTAAACTGACAAAGAAGTACTTGAACGGTTTTGGTTGGATGAATGGGCCATGTTCAGAGAACTCATTTCTAGGTGTAGCCCCAATATAGCCATCGCCGTATTTGAGGTTCTTTGCCTTGTCTTCAACCATCAGTATATCACTTGGTTTGACTTCAATCAAAGCACCATTGTTCAATATGTTAATGTCAAGAGCATCTTGAAACTGCGATGTTACAAGGTATGTTTGAATGAAGTCGTTTACCTTCTTCATCTTAGTGGCATACTTGTTCCTGTCGTATGAGCGTGGCTCTGATAAATTAAGTGTTTTCTTCGTGCACCTATTTACAATAGGACAGCCGCCATCATATTTCTGAAAATGGTGCTGCTTGACTTGTTTTCTGCGCAACACTTCTGTGCCAGCTATTACATCAAAGCCATAATCATCAAGGTCAACCTCATACAATGTTTTCTTTGAGCATCGACTTTCACCACTATGACTGACATCAATCTGCCATCCATCAATTATGTCTTTATAATAGGGTCTGAGTGTGTATCTGTTGTAAAGGATAGAGCCCCCTTCATCTTTGGGAATCCACACTTCGATTCTTCCAATAAAATCGCGGCACACAGGGAATCCAAGACCTCTGAAATAACGCACAATTTTCTGTGTCATTTCAAATCTTCCAATACGATATAAAACATTCAAATCTGCCTTAACTGAGAATTTTTCGCCCCTTGGAATGTCATTAAGTTCAATTTCCCAAACGGCAAAGAAAGCCTCCGACAAACCACTCAAACATTGATTGTCTTCCCACAGTCTTTCAGATGATTCTTTTGTCACACGGATAGACGCATACTTCCATGTGCTTGCCATAGCTTTTTCAAGGCTTCCACATCCTGCGAAGAGATCTATTACCTTGTGATTGTTGCGTCTTTCAACCGCGATGCTGTTAAAAACCAGTTTGCTCATTACTAACAATTGTTTATTGCTAACACTCTATCTTTCTTTTACACGACTTCCTATTAATCTTTTTTTGTTTTGCAAAATTACGAAGAATTCGCGGCCCGTTGAAGTTAAGTTATAAACACACCCTGTTAACAGCCATACTTCTTTTTACAAACTAAAATAGACGTCTGTTGAAAACATTTTGGGGACTCCGCCAATGTAGACTCGCGTATAGGTTTGAATGAAAAATTTGGTCAGTACAGAAAATGTTCGTATTTTTGCAATTTGAAAGAAATCGGTTTATCGAGAGAGGATAAGCCACAAATTATTAACAAGCATTACTATTATTTCGCGTGACCGAAAAACCCGGCAAAGTTTAATCGGAGATAAACACAAACAAATAATAGTGAGGTTCCTGATATAGGAGCCTGTATAATCATGATAGGATGCTCCTCCCTTGTGAGCTTCTTGGATTATACAGGTCTCCTTGCCGGGTTGCCTGGGTCCGCGATAAGAAGCTCACGCTTTTTATCGCAGACGATTGATAGCAATGCGCAAATGCTATCAATATGGCAGAGAAGAAAAGCTTTCGTGATGCAAAGAAGGCTAAAAAAGATGAGTTCTATACGCAACTCGTGGACATAGAGAACGAACTAAAGCACTACCGCGAACATTTCCGTGGGAAGACGGTGCTCTGCAACTGTGATGACCCTCGAGTCAGCAATTTCTTCCATTATTTCAGCTACAACTTCGAGCAGTTGGGCTTAAAGAAACTTATTACCACTTGCTATAAGAACCAAGAGCGCGACCTCTTCAGTCAAAACGACTCCGAGCGTGCCATCTGGTTGGAGTATACGGGCGACCATAACGGCAATCGTATACCTGACCCAGAAGAGATAGGTATTAACTATCTGCAAGGTGATGGAGACTTTCGCTCGCAGGAATGTATCGAACTACTGAAACGAGCAGATATTGTGGTTACAAATCCACCTTTTTCTCTGTTTAGAGAGTATGTAGCACAGTTAATAGAGTACAACAAGAAATTTATTATTATAGGACATCAAAATGCAATAAAATATAAGGAGATATTTCCTTTAATTAAAGAGGATAAAATGTGGTTGGGATATGGGTTTAAAGGTGGTGCTGGACATTTCATAAGCAACTATGAAGATGTTGCAACAGCCGGAGACCATCAAGAAGGAATGATTAGGGTGTCTGGAGTTAATTGGTTTACCAACCTAAAAATACCAAAACAAGACGAAGAACTTATTTTATATAAACAATATTCACCAGCGGAATATCCCAAATACGATACGTATGATGCCATTAATGTTGATAAAACTTCCGATATTCCAATGGATTACTATGGGATAATGGGTGTGCCAATCACATTCCTTGACAAATACAACCCCAAGCAGTTTGAGATAGTGGGTGAGTTCAACAATGGAAGCGACTCGGAGTTGGATCTGGCAAAGCCAATTATTAGCGGTGTGCAGAAATATAGTAGAATTGCCATTCGTCGCCGCCACCGTTCCATTCTTTACACAAGTAACGAAGAGACACCTATGCCGATGGCCGCTAAATCTGATAATAATTAAGACCCATGGAGATAAAGTTACAACAAATCAAGGTCCGCGACCTTGTGAAAGACTATAAAGACAGTGCAGAGGACGGCGTGCGTGCCTACGACGGACAACTCGATGTGCGCCCGCCATACCAGCGCGAGTTCGTATACAAGGATAAGCAACGCGACGCTGTTATCGAGACTCTCACCCAGGGCTTCCCGCTCAACGTGATGTACTGGGCTGTCCGTGAGGATGGCACCTACGAAATCATCGATGGTCAGCAGCGCACCATCAGCATCTGCCAATATGTGACGGGCGACTTCGCCTATATGTTCCGCTACTTTCACAACCTTGCCGACGACGAACAACAGCAGATACTCGACTACGAACTGCAGGTCTACCTCTGCTCCGGCACCGACAGCGAGAAACTCAAGTGGTTCAAGACCATCAATATTTCCGGCGAGGAGCTAACCGAGCAGGAACTGCGCAATGCCGTCTATGCCGGCAGCTGGCTGGCCGACGCCAAACGCTATTTCAGCAAAGGCAACTGCGTGGCCTACAACTTGGCAAGCAAGTATATTACCGGCGAGGTGAACCGTCAGGCTTACCTCGAGACTGCTATCCGCTGGATATCCGATGGCAACATCGAACCCTACATGGCCAAGCATCAGCACGACGGCAACGCCGTGGCTTTGTGGAACCACTTCAGCAACGTTATCAGTTGGGCCAAGGCTCTCTTCCCTCATTACCGCAAGGAGATGAAGGGCGTGGATTGGGGCACCCTCTACCGCCTTCACCACGAGGCCGACCACAATACCCATACGTTGGAAGCCGAGGTGGCTCGCCTGATGCAGGACAGCGATGTGCAACGGAAGAAGGGCATCTATGAGTTTGTTTTGGATCACGACGAGCGCCACCTTGATCTGCGGGCGTTCGATGACAACACTAAGCGTGAAGTCTATGAGCGTCAGTTGGGTATTTGTCCTATTTGCGGACAGCACTTCGCTATCGAACAGATGGAGGCAGACCATATTACACCCTGGTGCAAAGGTGGCCGCACGGTAGCCGATAACTGCCAGATGCTATGTCGCGATTGCAATCGGCATAAGAGTGGTAACTAGTGTGGAGCTAATTCACGTAAAAATGAAGAAATACATCCTTGCATCCCTCATCTTGTTTCTCCTCGCGTCCTGCGACAACACTACTGTCCCGCGGGGCGAGTATGACGCGTTGGTGGCGGAGAAGCAGGATCTACAGGCGGAGAATGACTCGCTGCAGTTCGAGTTGTCGAGTTTGAAGATGTATGTCGATTACCTCGAAGAGGAGAACGGAGAACTCGCCGAAGAGCTTAAAAGCATTCCTTTGAGAGAAGAATAAAGGTTTTTATTTAATAATATGAATCGGGCGGCCTCGTGCAGGGCGCCCTTTTTATCCGTTGCCCCGCAGGGGGCTGACGACGACAGAAAAGCTGGGGGTGGGGGCTATTGCCTGCTGCGCTTGAGGAGGAAGGGGAGTATGACCTGGTGGAAGCCCTGGGCGACGTCGACGGGGACGTAGTCGATGCGGTACTGCATGGCGCGCTGCTGCAGGTCGGCCTGCTGACGGAGCATGAGGTCGCTGTAGGTCTGCGCTATCTCCGCCGGCTGAAGGCGGAGTGTGCGGCCGCTCTCGAGGTCCACGAAGCGTGTGGGGCGCGAGCCGTAGTCGAGCTGCAGCTCGTGTGCACGGTGGAAGGTGTGGAAGAGGATGACTTCGTGCTTGTTGTGGCGCAGGTGTCGCAGGGCGTCGAGGAGTGCTTCCTGCTCGCCGTCGCGGACGAAGGCGTCGGTGAAGAGGACGACGAGGGAGCGACGGTGCAGTTGCTCGGCGAGGATGTGCAGGCTTGCCGCGAGCGAGGTGGGGCGCATGGGGCGCTGCGCTGCCTGAACGGGCTGCAGCAGGCTGTCGAGGAGCGCGAGTATGTGGCGCTGATGCAGGGCGCTGGAGCGGCAGGGGGTGGCGGTGTCGATGGCGTCGGAGATGAGTGTGAGGCCAAAGGCATCGCGCTGTCGGTGGAGGAGCTCGACGAGTACTGCGGAGGCGTACACGCTGAAGGTAAGCTTGTTGGGATGCTCTATGTCACCTTGTCCTTCAAGAGGGAAGAGCATAGATGTGCTTTGGTCGACGACGAGCTGGCATCGGAGGTTGGTCTCTTCCTGGAACTGTTTGACGTAAAGGCGGTCGGTGCGGCCGTAGAGGCGCCAGTCGATGTTGCGCGTGCTCTCGCCGGTGTTGTACTGGCGGTAGTCGGAGAATTCGACGGAGAAGCCGTGGAAGGGGGAGCGGTGACGGCCAGTAATAAATCCCTCGACCACTTGGCGTGCGAAGAAGTCGAGGGATTTGTAGCGCGAGACGATGTCAGAGGAGGGCATTGAGTTTCTCGGTGAGGGACTCTTTGGCCACGAGGCCTACGGACTTGTCGACGGGCTGGCCGCCTTTGAAGAAGAGGACGGTGGGCACGTTGCGGATGCGGAACTGCGCGGCGAGGTCGCTGCACTCGTCGACGTCGGCGGTGCCCACGACGGCGCGTCCTTCATATTCTTTCTCTATCTCCTCGATGCGAGGGGCGAGGGCTTTGCATGGGCCGCACCATGTGGCGCCGAAGTCGATCATGACGGGTTTGTCTGTGCCGATGATGCTGTTGAAGTTTTCTTCTGTGACTTTCATAATGTGTTATTTTAAAGGTTCAAAGTTCAAGGTTCAAAGTTCAAGGTTCAAGGTTCAAAGTTCAAGGTTCAAAGTTCAAGGTTCAAAGTTCAAGGTTCAAAGTTCAAGGTTCAAGGTTCAAGGTTCAAGGTTCAAAGTTCAAGGTTCATTTATTTTGCTCTAAAGAAGATGGATATGGGGACGCCGTGGAAGTCCCACATCTCGCGCAGCCGGTTTTCCACGAAGCGTTTGTAGGGGTCGCGGATGTACTGCGGGAGGTTGCAGAAGAAGACAAACTGCGGGTAGGGCGTGGGCAGCTGGGTGATGTATTTGATTTTTATCCACTTGCCTTTGACTGAGGGCGGCGGGTTCTGCTCTTTGACGATGGGCAGGAGGCGGTCGTTGATCTCGGCTGTGGCGATGCGGCGCGAGCGGGCTTCGCAGACGGCGCGTGCGGTTTCGAGGACCTTGAAGATGCGCTGTTTGTTGATGACGGAGGTGAAGATGATGGGCACGTCGTCGAAGGGCGCTATGCGTTCGCGGATGAGCTGCTCGTAGTCGCGGTGGGTGTTGGTCCCTTTCTCCACGAGGTCCCACTTGTTGACGACGATGACGACGCCTTTGTGGTTGCGGACGATGAGCGAGAAGATGTTGAGGTCCTGCTGCTCCAGGCCCTGGCTGGCGTCGAGCATGAGGATGCAGACGTCGGAGGCTTCGATGGCGCGGACAGAGCGCATGACGGAGTAGAACTCGAGGTCTTCGCTGACTTTGTTCTTGCGTCGGAGGCCTGCGGTGTCGACGAAGTTGAAGTCGAAGCCGAAGAGGTTGTAGTGCGAGTAGATAGAGTCGCGCGTGGTGCCAGCTATGGGTGTAACAACGGAGCGGTGTTCGCCGGTGATCATGTTGATGAAGGAGCTCTTGCCGACATTGGGGCGGCCGACGACGGCTATGCGCGGCAGGCCGTCGGTGGGGTCGTCGGAGCCTTCGGAGAAGTCTTTGACGAGTGCGTCGAGGAGGTCGCCGGTGCCGCTGCCAGTGACGCCTGCGATGGGGTAGGGGTCGCCGAGGCCGAGGGCGTAGAACTCCGCCAGGCCGTCCATCTGGGCGCTGTTGTCGACCTTGTTGGCTGCGAGCACGACGGGTTTGGGCTGCTTGCGAAGCATGTCGGCGACGTCTTCGTCCATTGGGGTGAGCCCTTCGCGTGCGTCGACGAGGAAGAGGATGACGTCGGCTTCGTCGATGGCGAGTGACACCTGACGCCGTATCTCGGTCTCAAACTCGTCGTCGCCACCCATGACGTAGCCGCCGGTGTCGATGATGGAGAAGTGCTTGCCGTTCCAGTCGGAGTGGCCGTACTGGCGGTCGCGTGTGACGCCGGCCACGGAGTCTACTATGGCGTCGCGGCTTTCGGTGAGTCGGTTGAAGAGTGTGGACTTGCCGACGTTGGGGCGTCCTACTATGGCGATTATGTTCACGGAGGAGGTTTTTAGTTTTTAGTTTTTAGTTTTTAGTTAACGGCGAATTTTGCGAATTACTCGAAAAGTGGTCAGTGGTCAGTGGTCAGTGGTCAGTGGGGCGGGAGCCGGTCAATTGCTCGAAAAGTGGTCAGTGGTCAGTGGATGGTGGAACGGCGAATTTTGCGAATTACTCGAAAAGTGGTCAGTGGTCAGTGGTCAGTGGGGCGGGAGCCGGTCAATTGCTGGCTAATTACTCGAATTGTTGGCGGGAACTCCAAACTCTTAACTCTTAACTCTTAACTCTTAACTCTTAACTCTTAACTTTTAACTCTTAACTCTTAACTTTTAACTGCCATCAGTCCTGAGCCACGCGGCCGTTGCCGCCATCGCCAATGAGGATGTTGAGGCCGAGCCTGATGTTGAAGTCTTTGGCTTCGACGAGGTACAGGCTGCTCATGTAGTCGCCCATCAGGTAGATCTGGAAGATGGTGGCGGGTGTGAGCACAATGCCAAAGCCGGGGTTGATGGCGTCGAACTTGTTGCCGTCGCCGACGAAGGAGTTGCCGACGATGAATTCAGCCCAGTTGAAGAGGTTGACGCCGAAGGAGACGGTGGTGTTGAAGCGGAAGGTGTTTGTGATTTCGCCCACATTGATTTCCGTGGCGTTCTTCTTGCTGAAGATACCGCGGTCGAGCTGGCCGTGGAAGAGGAGGCTGGCGCGGAACTTCTGCAGGAAGTTGTAGTTGCCGCCGAGGTAGAATTTGGTGGGGATGCTGTACCAGTAGTCGCTGACTTTGGTCGTCGACGAGGGGCGGATGCCGTTGATGAGGTTTTGATACTGGGCGTTGAGTGAGTCGGAGTTGAGGCGGCCGCCGTGGAGCATGGTGGTGATATCCTCGCCGCCGAAGTTGAGGGTGATGTGGCCGTCCTTGGGGCGCACGGCGTTGATGTTCTTGTTCCAGTGGATGCCTGCGGAGAGGTCGTCGATGGCGAAGGAGAAGGAGAAGGGACCCATGTCGTAGCGGGCGCCGATGTCGAAGGCGAAGCCGCTGTTGCCGGAGAGGAGGTTCTTGGTGTCCATCTTAAAGCGGCCGTTGGAGTCGAGACCTGCCACGCCTGCTGTGATGAAATCGTAGTAGATGTCGGCGCGTATCTGGCTGTAGTCGGGGGCTGTGGTAATCACGGCAATGGTGTTGTCGGTCTGTATGTTGGCGAGGCCGTAGAGGTATTTGGCGCGGGCACCGACGGTGAGGTTGAGGGGCTCGATGCGGTAGCCGGCGCCGACGGCTATCTCGGCATAGGTGGTGCTGTTGAGGATGTCGCCACAGAGGACGTTGACCTCAGGGATAGGGTTGCCCGAAGCGTCGGTGTTGCCGTGCTGCACGGCGTCGACAAGCTCTTTGGGAATATTGATGTTAAGGTTGGTGACCAAGCGGCTGTTGAAGGTGAAGAACATATTGTTGACCTTGAAGCCGAGGCCGAAGAGGTTGGCGTTGACGCCGAAGTGTATGTTGTTGTCCTTGCCGAGGGCGTCCATCGCTTTGTTGAGGTTGATGACCGTGATGGAGTCACCCTGAGTGTGCATGAAGTCGTTAATGGCCAGAGGGCTGCCGAACTGCATGCCGAAGCCCGGAAGGCTGAGGTAGAAGGATGCCTTGTTGGGGAAGAGGGCGGGGTTGAGCTCGCCGCTCTGCGGGGTGCGGAATGTGTTGTAGAAAAGGCTGTTGGTCTCGCTGTACTGAGCTTTTGCGCTACCGCAAAGGATGACCATTACTGCTGCTATGATTGTCTTTTTCATGGTATGTTCCTCCTTTCCGGTTATTTGATGATGCCTTGGTTGGTAAGCGGTATGTCGACGTTGGCCTGCGGATGCACCTTGATGTAGGCATTGATGCCAAGGTAGTCGTCGCGGCGAATGGAGACGTTGTTGGGTCCATTGTCGGTGGCCAGCGTGAGCTTGAAGCCTATCTTCTTTGTCTGCTTGAGGTCACGCAGCCGTTGTTCGTTGATGGGCACTGGTATGACGGTGGCGCGAGTGCCGCTGGCCACATAGTGTCCGGTGCCGTCGGCTGCCACGGGGGCTGCGGCTATGAGGGTGTCGTGTATCAGGGTGTCGCCGATAATGGCGCCGTTGGCGTCGATGAGGTAGGCCGCGATGTTGAACTTGGCGGGGATGCCGTTATCGAAGGCCATGGTGAGGTTGGCGTCGCTGAGGTCGACGGAGAGGCCGCGGGCGATGCTGTCGAGCGTCTGCTGTATATCGAGACGCGGCAGGCTGTCGCCGTTGAGGTTGATGGTGAAGGAGTAGGGCAGACGGTTGATCTTGATGTCGAAGGGAAACTCGGCGGCCAGATTGACATCGTAGCTGATCATCACCTTGTCGAGGCTGTCGTAAAGAGCCTCATAGTTGGCTATCGGGTAGCTGAGGATGAACTGGTCGGTGAGCCAGAAGTGGTAGTCGAAGTCGACGCGGATGCGCTTGGGCAGGTCGTTGATGATGCTCTTCATGTTGATGTTCTCACGATCCACGGTGTCGCCCTGCATGAGGTGCTTCAGCGTGGTGCTGCCGAGCGAGAGGCCCGTGAAGGGCACCTCGGTGCCGTCGTGCTTAGTGTAGTAAATCTTGATGTTGTCGACGCTCGACGAGACGAAGTTCTCGTTGTTGACCACCTCGGCCACATTGCTTGGCGCATGGGCTTTGAAGAGGGCGTAGATATCGAGCCAAAGGTCGCCGATAGTGATGTTGTTGTCGGCCAGCATCTGGTCGAACTCGGCGCCGTCAAACAGCGATATGTTGACGTAGTAGCGCAGCGTGGTGTCTTTGCCAATCACGTTGGTTTTAGTGCTCAAGCCGGGGGTGACATTGTGCACGGTGTCGACCAACGTGGTGTCGAAGAATATGGTGATGATGTCGGTTGTGTCATAGACATGGCCAGTGTAGGTGGAGCTGAGCATGCCGAGGATGTCGTGCAGCGTCATCTTGCCATGTGCCGCAGGCACTCCGATGGTGGGGTCCATGGAGCCTTGCAGGCGTATCGGTTTCTTGAGAAGGGCCAAGTCCTCGTCGCGCACGCAGGCCGAGAAGACCAGCACCATTGCCGCGAGAGCGATTAAAGCTTTTCTTTTCATGATATATATGTTGTTAATTATTAATATTCAAAATATTACCGCCCTCAACAGGCAGCAATGACGACTACAAAGGTACGTCATTATTTTCGATTGTGCAAGTTTTTGTTGTGATTTATTGTTTTTTCACCCGTCGCAGGTCGATGGTGTTCATGGCGTTGGTGCGCATGCCGACGATGTTCTTGTGGGTGAAGTGGAGTATCTGGTCGTAGTAGAGCACCACCACCGGAGCCTGCTGCATGACGAGAGCGTCCATGCGGCGGTAGAGAGCATTGCGGCGGCCTGTGTCGGTGCAGCTGCGCGCTTCGACGTATAGGCGGTCGAACGAACGGTCGGTGAAGCGCGTGTAGTTGGGACCCGCTGGCGAGTGGTTGGGGCTGTAGAAGAGCGAGAGGTAGTTCTCGGCGTCGGGATAGTCGGCCACCCACGAGCCGCGGAACCACGCCGCCTTGCCCTGGGCCATCTGCTCGCGCAAAGCCGCCGGCGGGTTGACGTCGACCTGTATATCCATGCCTATGAGGCCGAGCTGCTGCTGTATGTACTTGCAGAGGTCGAGGTAGTTGGCCGTCGTGGCGAGTGTTATCCTGGGCAGCCCCTTGCCGTCCGGGTAACCGGCTTCGGCCAGCAGGCGCTTGGCGCGCGCAGGGTCGTAGCTGTAGAGGGGCTCGGCGGCGGCGCCGGGCAGACCCACGGGGATGAAGCCGCCCTCGCCGGGGGTGCCTATGTTGTTGCGCAGGTAGCGCATCATCTTCTTCCTGTCGAAGCCGCAGTTGATGGCTTGCCGTATGCGACGGTCTTTCAGGGGCGAGTCGCCGCCTTCCATGTTGAACCCCAGGTATTCGGTGTTCAGGTAAGGCGTGCTGCTCATATTGATGCTGCGGGCGTACTTCTCCTTCAGGGTGCCCTCGGGAGTGAGAATCTCGTCCTTGTAGCTGGCGTCGAGCGAGTTCATGAAGTCGAGGTTACCCTTGACAAACTCCAGAAAGACCGTCTGCCGGTCGACGATAAACGTCACAGCCACAGCGTCGAGGTAGGGGAGACGTGCGGCGCCGTCCTCGCTGCTGTCCACCTCGAAATACAACGGGTTCTTGCGCAGCACCAGCTTGACGCCCTCTTTCCAGTACTGGAACTGGAAGGGGCCTGTTCCGCAGGGATGGTTGCGGAAGTCCTTGCCGTAGTGCTCCACCACCTCACGCGGCACCACCGAGCAGTACACCATGCCCAGCAGGCTCAAGAATGGCGCGAAAGGCTCTTTCAGGCGCACTATGAACGTGGTGTCGTCCGGCGCCTCGGTGCCGTCCACGGAGGCGAGCACCCACGCCCCTGGCGAAGCCACCGCGGGGTCTGTGATGCGGCCGAAGCTGTAGACGAAGTCGCCGGCCACCACACGCCGCGTGCTGTCGGATGTGCCGAAAAGCGGGCTCTTGTGGAAGAAGACGTCGTCGCGCAGCGTGAACGTGTAGGTCAGGCCGTCGCCGCTCACCGTCCACCTTTTGGCCACCGAAGGCTGCACCTGCATAGCCTGGCCTGCGTCGTTGCCAGCGCCGTCGGCCACCGTGCTCAGCTCCACAAGCCCGTTGTACAGCTGGCGGCAGGGCCATATAATACTCTGGTCCTTGGCGAAAGCCGGGTCGAGCGTGGCGATGCCGGCGCTCTCGTTGTATCGGAATATCTGCTTGTCGTCGTGGCGGTGGCGCCCGCAGGCCGCCGTCAGCAGCAACAGGCCAATAATCAGCAGTCGTTTCATGCTTGTCTTTTTTTCCCCCTTAAACGGAAAACATCCCGGAAAATTGTGCCGCCTGTTTAATTTAGCCATAAACACGGTCTTTTTCAGACACATGCCATAAACGAAAACCCGTGCATACCGGCAAACGGCAGGCACGGGCTGTAACACGCAACAGCAAAGGAACGTACGCCATCGTTCAATGGCGTGGCAGCCTTCACTGTACCAGTATCATCAGGTCGTTCTGCTGGCTCTTCACCACGCCGCCGCGGATGTCGAAGGTCTGCTCGCCATCGTCGGTGACGACACGGACGGTGCCTTTGGCAAGCGACGAGATGATGGGGGCGTGGTTGTCGAGAATCTCGAACTTGCCGCCTGTGCCGGGCAGCTGCACCAACTTGGCATCGCCGTCAAAGAGCGTGGAGTCGGGTTTGGTTATCTTGACTTTCATCATATTCAGTTTTAGACTGCATGTTTTACGTTGTGAGAGGGCTGTGTGCAGCCACTCAATACTAACAGCTCACAACTTAAAACCTTACTGCTTGGTCTCTGCCAGAATCTTCTCGCCTTTTTCGATGGCTTCCTCTATGGTGCCGACCATCAGGAAGGCCTGTTCGGGCAGGTAGTCCACCTCGCCGTCGAGTATCATCTTGAAGCCCTTGATGGTGTCTTCAATGTTGACGAACTTGCCCTCCAAGCCGGTGAAGGCCTCGGCCACGAAGAACGGCTGCGAGAGGAAGCGCTGCACGCGGCGGGCGCGGCTGACGACGAGCTTGTCCTGTTCGCCAAGCTCCTCCATGCCGAGGATGGCGATGATATCCTGCAACTCGTTGTAGCGCTGCAGCATCTGCTTCACACGCTGGGCGGTCTCGTAGTGCTCTTCACCCACGATCTCAGGGCTGAGGATACGGCTCGTGGAGTCAAGCGGGTCGACGGCAGGGTAGATGCCGAGTTCAGAGATCTTACGCGAGAGCACCGTCTGTGCGTCGAGGTGCGCGAAGGTGGTGGCGGGGGCGGGGTCCGTCAAGTCGTCGGCGGGCACATAGACGGCCTGCACCGAGGTGATGGAGCCGCGCTTGGTCGAGGTGATGCGCTCCTGCATGAGGCCCATCTCCGTGGCCAGCGTGGGCTGGTAACCCACAGCCGACGGCATGCGGCCCAGCAGGGCCGACACCTCGGAACCGGCCTGCGTAAAACGGAAGATATTGTCTATGAACAGAAGGATGTCGCGACCGCCGGTCTTCTCGTCGCCGTCGCGGTAGTATTCGGCGAGGGTCAAGCCAGCCAGAGCCACGCGGGCACGGGCGCCGGGCGTCTCGTTCATCTGGCCGAAGACCATGGTGCACTTGGAGTCCTTCAGAGCCTCCTTGTCTATCTTGCTGAGGTCCCAGCTGCCTTCTTCCATGCTCTTCTTGAACTCGTCGCCGTACTTGATGACGCCGGCTTCTATCATCTCGCGCAGCAGGTCGTTACCCTCACGGGTACGCTCGCCGACACCGGTGAACACCGACATGCCGGAGTACTTCTTGGCGATGTTGTTGATAAGCTCCTGGATGAGCACCGTCTTGCCGACGCCGGCACCACCGAAGAGGCCGATCTTACCGCCCTTGAGGAAGGGCTGGATGAGGTCGATGACCTTGATACCAGTATAGAGTATCTCCTGACTGGTGCTGAGGTTCTCGAACTTGGGCGGATCGCGGTGTATGCTGTAGCGCTTCTCGGTCTTGGGGGCGGGCATGCCGTCGATGGTCTCGCCGATGACGTTGAACAGGCGTCCGTTGATGTCCTCGCCCACGGGCATAGAGATGGGGCCTCCGAGTGAGACGACCTCCATGCCGCGCTCCAGGCCGTCGGTGGAGTCCATGGCAATGCAGCGCATGGTGTTCTCGCCGATGTCCTGCTGACATTCGAGGATAATGGCGGTGCCGTCGGGGCGCGAGACGCTCAGAGCGGTGTAGATGTCGGGGAGGGCTTCGCCGTCGGGGAACGTCACGTCCACCACAGCGCCAATGATTTGCGATATTTTACCTTTCAGTTCCATATACTTGTATATACTATTTTGACCATACAAAACGCGGTGCAAAGATACACACTTTTTTTTAACTGACAAAAAAAAGTTTGCCTCCACCCATGCCGGACGGAGGCAAACATGCTATCATGCCGTTCTGTATCTGAGGCTATTTGATGCGCATCTTGTAGAACGAGCGGTAGACGAAGACCAGGGCGATGACGAGGAAGGCCACGCCGAACCAGGGGGCCATGCCGCGGAAACCTTCGCTGATGGCTATCTCCATGGCCAGCACACCGAAGAGGGTGGTGAACTTGATGATGGGGTTCAGGGCCACGGAGGAGGTGTCCTTGAAGGGGTCGCCCACGGTGTCGCCCACGACGCTGGCGTCGTGCAGCGGGGTGCCCTTGGCCTGCATGTCAACCTCGACAACCTTCTTGGCGTTGTCCCAGGCGCCGCCGGCGTTGGCCATGAAGACGGCCTGGAAGAGGCCGAAGACGGCGATGCTGACGAGGTAGCTGATGAAGAGGCAGACGGCGTTCTGGCCGCCGATGCTCTCGGGGCTCGAGAGGCAGGCGAAGGCCAGCGCGAAGCAGAAGATGGCGATGAAGATGTTGATCATGCCCTTCTGCGCGTAGTTGGTGCATATCTTGACCACTTCCTGGCTCTTCTCGATGTCGGCCTTCTTGGGGGCGTTGGGGTCGAGCTTGATGTTGTCCTTGATGTACTCCACGGCACGGTTGGCGCCGGTGGTCACGGCCTGCATGGAGGCGCCGGTGAACCAGTAGATGACGCAGCCGCCGAGGATGAAGCCGAGGATGCTGTAGGGGTTGAGCATGTTGAGGATGCTCTCGGGCTCTATGCCGAGGGTCTTCTGGATCATCAGGATGAGGCTGAAGATCATCGTGGTGGCGCCCACCACGGCGGTGCCTATGAGCACGGGCTTGGCCGTGGCCTTGAAGGTGTTGCCGGCGCCGTCGTTGGCCTCGAGGTAGTATTTGGCTTTCTCAAAGTCGGGCGTGAAGCCGAACTCGCTCTCCACTTCCTCGGTAGTCTTCTTGATGTCGTCCTCGATGAGCGACAGCTCGTAGACGCTCTGTGCGTTGTCGGTCACGGGACCGTAGCTGTCGACGGCGATGGTCACGGGGCCCATGCCGAGCATGCCGAAAGCCACGAGGCCGAAGGCGAAGATGCTGTAGTAGGGGCCGAAGACGGGCTCTATGCCGAAGAAGGAGGAGGCGAAGTAGGCGATAAGCATCAGCACGAAGAACACCATGCCGGTCCAGAAGCCGCCCATGTTGCCGGCCACCAGGCCGCTGAGGATGTTCAGCGAAGCGCCGCCCTGCTCGGAGGCCTTGACGACCTCTTTGACGTGCTTCGAGGTGGGGGAGGTGAAGAGCTTGGTGAACTCGGGGATGAGGGCAGCGCCGAGGGTGCCGCAGCTGATGATGATGCTCAAGGCGAGCCACAGGTTGGGCATGCCTTCAACGTCGCCGAGGATGAACCACGAAGCGCAGAAAGTGCCGATGATGCTGAGTATGGAGGTAATCCACACCAGGGAGGTCAGGGGCTGCTCAAAGTTGATGTCGTCGGCCTTGCCGTACTTGGCCTTGGCGATGGCGCCATTAATATAATAGGAAAGCACGGAGGCGACGATGCCGAGTATACGCATGACGAAGATCCACACCAGCAGCTTAACCTGCATCGAGGGGTCGGGGACAGCGAGGAGGATGAAGCTCACGAGGGCCACGCCGGTGACGCCGTAGGTCTCGAAACCGTCGGCGGTGGGTCCGATGCTGTCGCCGGCGTTGTCGCCGGTGCAGTCGGCGATGACGCCGGGGTTGCGCGGGTCGTCCTCGCCAATCTTGAAGACCACCTTCATCAGGTCGCTTCCGATGTCGGCAATCTTGGTGAAGATGCCGCCGGCAATGCGCAAAGCGCTGGCGCCGAGGCTCTCACCGATGGCGAAGCCTATGAAGCAGCTGCCTGCCAGGTTCTCGGGCATGAAGAGCAGGATGACGAGCATCAGGACGAGCTCCACGCAGATGAGCACGATGCCGATGCTCATGCCGGCACGCAGCGGTATGTTGAGCAGGTCGAGGGGCTTGCGGCGCAGCGAGGCGAAAGCCATGCGGGCGTTGGCGTAGGTGTTCATGCGCACGCCGAACCATGCCACACCGTAGCTGCCGAGGATGCCGATGACCGTCCATCCGAGGATGAGGAGCACGGCGCCGCCGCTCATGTGGCTGAGGACGCCGAAGTACAGCGCTATGGCTGCACCGATGAAGAGGAAGAGGAGCAGGAGGAACTTGCCCTGCTGCTTCAGATAAGTGGAGCACGTCTTGAAGATGACGTTGCCGATTTCAAGCATCGACTTGTGCGCCTTGAGTTTGCGCACCTTGCTGAACTGCCAGAAGCCAAAGAGAAGGCCGAGGACGACGACGGCGAAACCCCAGTAGAGGATACCGGCGTCTGACGAAGAAGCGAAACCTTGCGGCATTTCGAGGTCTGCCTCGCTGGCGAAGGCCAAAAATGGTGCCGCCAGCGCGATGATAGTTGTTGCTAATTTCTTCATATATAGTTTTTTTTGTTAATTTCACTTTTCTGAAACGAAGTACAAATATAATTTTTTTTACACAAACGGCGAAAAAAAATACAATTTTAACATTTCACCCACGCCGCTGCCGTCCCTTCGGCACATGTCGGCTCCCTGCCCGTCGCCAACTCTCGCCGCACGGCCCGTTTCATCCGTCCTTAACCCGTACTAAACGGCTACTAAACGGCTACAAGACCCCGTGACATCCCCTTCGGCCCCCCGACGGAGCCGGTACGGCATTTCTTCAGTAGTTCTTCAGTAGTTCTTCAGTGCCGCACTGAAGAACTACTGAAGAACTACTGAAGAACTACTGAAGAACGGCCGAAGGGGGGCCGTAGGGACTCCGTACCGCGGCCGAAGGAAAAAGGGCTCAATCCGGGCTGCGAAAAAAGTGCGAAAAACGGGTGTTTGAAACTTTTTTTTATTATATTGAAATTTATTTGTATTTTTGCACCATGATTATCAACAACGACATGGCTGCACAGACAGCCGAATTCTTACTGACAGTGAAAGCGGTAAAGCTCAACAACGAGCACCCGTTCACATGGGCGTCGGGCCGCAAATCGCCCATTTATTGCGACAACAGGGTGACACTTTCCTACCCCGAGATACGCACTTTTATCCGTCAGCGCTTCACGGATGTCATCAAGGACATGTGGGGTGACGTCGACGTGATAGCCGGCGTGGCCACGGGCGGCATCGCCCAGGGCGCCCTGGTGGCCCAGGAGCTGGGCAAACCCTTTGTGTATGTGCGCTCCGAGCAGAAGAGCCACGGCCTCACCAACCAGATTGAGGGCGAGATCCACGCCGGTCAGTCGGTGGTGGTCATAGAGGACCTCGTGTCGACCGGCAAGAGCTCGCTCATCGCCGTCAAGGCGCTGCGCGAGAAGGGCTGCGTGGTGAAGGGCATGGCCGCCATCTTCACCTACGGCCTCCAGGTTGCCGCCGACAACTTCAACGAGCAGAACGTCGAGCTGGTGACGCTGACGGACTACGACACGCTCATCGGCGTGGCCAAGGACAAGCAGTTCATCCAGCCCGAGGCACTGGAAAGCCTCGCCGCCTGGCGCGTGAACCCGGAGCAGTGGAGTAAGGATCACGGCGAGTAAATGGCTGCCAGGCGACATATAGCGTTGCTGGCGACGGCCATGGCCATCACCATCCACCTGCCGCACTCCGGCCTGCAGGCGCAGGACAGCGTGCTGCGCATCGACATGCCCGAAGGCCAGCGCATGGAGCTGGTGTGGGTGGAGGGCGGCACGTTCACCATGGGCAGCAACGACGCCCGGGGCGTCGACAAGCGCTACGAGAGCACACGGCCCGAGCACACGGTGACCGTAAGGGGCTGCTACATGGGGCGCTACGAGGTGACGCAGGCACAGTGGCGCGCCGTGATGGGCGAGAACCCGTCGCACTTCTCGGGCAACGACTCGCTGCCCGTCGAGACGGTGACGTGGACCGACGCACAGCGCTTCGCCGCGATGCTCAGCCAGATGACGGGGCACCGTTTCCGCCTGCCCACCGAGGCGGAGTGGGAGTACGCCGCCCGCGGCGGCAACAGCGCCGACGGACAGCCCTATGCGGGCTGCGACCGCAACCACCTGCCGGAGTATGCGTGGTTCTGCGTCAACAGCGAAGGACACACGCACCCCGTGGGGAGGCTGAAGTCCAACGCGATGGGGCTCCACGACATGAGCGGCAACGTCGCCGAGTGGTGCTCCGACTGGATGGCTCCCTACACCGAGGCGGCGCTCAGCGACCCCCGCGGCCCCAGGGAGGGCGACAGCCGCGTGCTGCGCGGCGGCCACTACAACAGCACGTCGCCGGGATGCGCGGTGTTCGACCGCGGATGGTATGTGCCCACCGGCAAGACCGAGTACTACGGCCTGCGGGTGGTCATGGAACCCGACGAGGCTGGCGACGACGAGTGGGCCGGGGAGCAGCTGGAGAGCAAGGGGCCCCTACCGGAAGCCACGGAAAAGAGCATCGACGCTCCGCGCGGAGCAAAACATCAACGGCAATGAGGATAAAAGACAGGGATTTCGAGACCTTCATAGACGAGGCCGAGCTCGACGCCATAGTGCGGCGGCTCGCCGCCGCGGTGAGCCGCGACTACGCCGGGGGCGACCTGGTGGCCTGCCCGGTGCTCACCGGCGCCTACATGTTCGCCGCCGACCTGCTGCGCCGCCTCACGGTGCCCTGCGAGGTGCGCTTCGTGAAGTACTCCTCCTACGAGGGCATGAGCAGCACGGGCACAGTGAGCTGCCAGCTGCCTTTCCCGCCAAGTGTAGCAGGCCGCGACGTGCTGATAGTGGAGGACGTGATAGACAGCGGCCTCTCCGTAGGCCACCTGCTCGGCGAGCTCAGCGCCCTGAAGCCCAGGAGCGTCAGGGTGTGCGCCCTCTTCTACAAGCCCGAGGCCTTCAAGGGCGGCTACAAGGTCGACTACGTAGGCCGCGAGATAGGCAACGACTTCATAGCCGGCTACGGCATGGACTACGACGAGCAGGGACGCACGCTGGCGGAGGTTGTGAGAGTTAGGAGTTAAGAGTTAGGAGTTAGGAGTTATGAGTTTTTGAGTTTTTTGAGTACAATAATGAAAAACAGAAACTACAAGCTTTTTATGATGGCGGCGCTGGCAGCGGTGCTGCTGGCAGGCTGCAAGAAAGACAAAGAGCAGCTCAACGTCGGCACCGACCAGGTCGTCGGCCTCTGGCAGAAGAGCGGCACGCAGGAATACTGGCACTACTACTCCGACGGCACGGGCAACACGTGGGATGTGGCCGACGGCTTGCACGAGGGCGACAGCGGCAGCTTCAGGTACACGTGGTACATCACCGACGGCAACCTCTTGTGCCACGAGATGAAGATGCACCGCAACGAATATGTCACCGTGGCCGTGCGCAACTATATCAGGGAGATAACCTCCAGCACCATGCGCTGGGACGAAGGCACCGGCGAGTACACACTGGTCAAAATGTCGGAATAAAGCAGGAGGCGCATCATGAAGAAAGGCTGGAAGATACTTCTCATCTCGCTGGGGTCGCTGCTGGGGCTTGTGATAGTCGTGGCGGCCGTGGCGCTGTGGCTGGTGTTCACACCGAGCCAGCTGACAAAGATAGTGAACCGCGTCGCCGCCAACTACGTGCTGGCGGAGACGCACTTCGACCGTGTGGACCTGACGCTCTTCAAGACCTTCCCCGACGCAGGCCTGAAGATTGACAACGTCTACATCGTCAACCCCATGGACGGCGCACCCAACGACACCGTGGCGCGCATAGGGAGCCTGACGCTGGGCGTCGACGTGAAGGCTTTCCTCAAGGAGAACAAGGTCATCGTGCACCAGGTGCTCGTCGACGACGTGGCGGCCAACCTCTACATGGACAAAGAGGGCAGGGGCAACTACGACGTCTTCCCCAAGAGCGACGACACCACGTCGAGCAGCTTCAGCCTCGACAGCCTGCCGCAGATGGACCTCCGCAAGATAAGGATTGACGACCTCAACGCGCGGCTGCTCGACGAGAAGGACGGCATGGACGCCGCCATCGAGCAGCTGTGCCTCGGTGTGACAGGCACCCTGACGGAAGGTCAGATAGACGCCAAGCTGGACCTCGACGGCAAGCAGATATCCGTCGACATGCGCGACAGCACCGGCGCCACAACCCTGGCGGCTGTCCTCGAAGGCCTCGAGGTGGCCCTCAAAGGCGATGGCAACCTCGACAACGTAGACGGGCAGCTCAGGCTCTCCGTCGAAGGCGGCACGCTGAACACCGGCGGCACCGAGATGGTCAACGAGACCCTGCGCGCCTCCAAGAAAGACCTGCTCCAGCTCAAAGTGCCCTTCAAAGCCGACTTGCAGAAGATGCACATCGTGCTTGGCGAGAGCGAGCTGCAGCTCGACGACTACGCCCTCGGCCTGCAGGGCGACGTGCAGCTGAAGAACGCCGACGAGCCCATGGCCGTGGATGTGGAGCTGCACACCGACGGCCAGTGGCAGGTGGCTCCGCTGCTCGACCTGTTGCCGGCACAGTATGTAAGCTTCAGGAAGGACATGAAAGAGCTGGACGGCAAGGTGGAACTCGCCGCCACAGCCAAAGGCACCGTCACCGACAGCACCATGCCGCTCATCGACGCACAGGTGAAGCTCGCCGACGGCCGCTTCTACATGCCCAAGAGCCTGCCTTACAACATCAGCCGCATCAACGGCGACCTCGCCGCCAACCTCAACCTCGGCAAAGGCGGCGTCAGCAACGTGAAGATAAACAGCCTGAAAGCACATACCCGCAGCACCGATGTGAGCGTCAAGGGCAGGGTGGACGACCTGCTGGGCGACATGCGGGTGGACGCCACCGTCAAAGCCGCTCTCCCGCTGCAGGACGCCATGCCCATGGTCCCCGACAGCCTCAAGCTGGAGGCCGACGGCAAGGCCGATATTGACATCGCCGCCGTTTTCCGCATGAGCGACATCAACGCGAAAGCCTACGAGAAGATCAAGGCCGACGCCGACATAAAGATCAAGGCCCTCGACCTTACGTTCGACACCATACACGCCACGTCGCCAGACCTCGGCGTCAAGCTGCGCATGCCAGCCACAGAGCATGCGGGCAAGATGGCCGACGCCTATGTCAAGAGTGGAGAGCTGAAAGTGAAATACGGCAAGCATATAAACGCCACGATAGAGAAAGCAGTCATAGGGGCCGGCGTCAACAACCCCATGAAAGAGCAGATAGCCGCCGCCTTCGACATCAAGGTGGGGGAGACCGAGGCCAACATAGACTCCATGATGGTGTCGCTCGAGGCTCTGACCCTCAAAGGCTCCGTGCGGCTTGACAGCACGCAGAAGAACGTCATACGCCAGTACAACCCCGACGTAGACCTCGCCCTCAACGGCGCCGTGCTCTACATGCCCGAGCTGCCCGACGCAGTCCGCCTCTCGCAGCTCGCCGTAGACTACAGCCCCCGTGGCGCCAACCTGCGCTCGGCAGAAGTGAAGCTCGGCCACAGCGACTTCCAGCTCTACGGCACGGTAGACAACCTCGAGCAGTGGCTCGACAAGAAAGAGATACTCAAAGCCGACCTCAACTTCACATCAGGCTACGCCGACGTCGACCAGCTCCTCGACCTCGTCAGCGGCATCGGCACCGACAAAGACTCCGTCGAGCAGATGCGCCAGGAAGACAACGTACCCAAGGACGCCAACCCGTTCATAGTGCCCAAGGATGTCGACGTGACGCTGCACACGCATATCAAACGCTGCATAGCCTTCGACAACGACCTCAACGACGTGGCCGGCGCCGTCACCGTCAAGGACGGCTCGGCGGTGCTCGACCAGATAGGCTTCGTCTGCAAGGCCGCCACCATGCAGCTCACGGCCGTCTACGAGTCGCCAAGACCCAGCAACCTCTTCGTGGCTCTCGACTTCCACCTGCTCGACATACAGATTGACGAGCTCATCGACATGATACCATCCATCGACACCCTCGTGCCGATGCTCAAAGACTTCAACGGCAGAGCCAACTTCCACCTCGCCGCCGAGACATTCCTCAACGCCAACTACCAGCCCAAGATGAGCACCCTCATCGGCGCTGCCGCCATCGACGGCCGCGAGCTTACTGTCTTGGACAACAAGTCGGTGGCGCAGATTGCCAAGCTCATGCAGTTCAAGAGCTGGCGAGAGAAGGACAACAAGCTTCTCATAGACAGCCTCGACGTAGAGCTTACCTGTTTCCGCAAGACCATAGAGGTTTACCCCTTCCTTATCAATGTGGGCAAATACCAGATCTGCGCCTCGGGCAAACACTCCCTCGACAACAAATGCGGCTACCATCTGGAGCTCCTGAAGAACCCCCTCATGGCCAAAGTGGGCATCGACATCTCCGGCGACCTCTCGTCACCGAAGATTTCTCTCGGACAGGTGCGCTACGCCGACTACTACCGCCCCGACAAGCAGGGCGTTGTGGAGAAACAGACGCTCTCCATCAAGCGCCGCCTCAAACAAGCACTCGAAAAAACTGTGAGATAAATGGGAATATTCCACCGATACAGCAGCACCATACACGGCAACTACCGCAAGGCATACCTGCGCAGCGGGCTTATCACCGGCGTGCTTCTGGCAGCATACCTCTTCTCGCGGCTCCTTATGGGCAAACCGCTTGAGAGCCCGACGTCTTATGTCAGCGACGCCGTGATGCTGGTGGCGGTGTTTCTCTTCATGGCATTCTATCGCAACTCGCTGCCCGACAAGAAAATCACGCTTAAGGAAGCTATGCTCTTCGGCATAGGCACAGCTGTCATCGCCGCCATCTTCTATGGCTTGATGCTATGGGCCGTGGGCGTCGCCTTCCCGCAGCAGACAGCACTTTTCTCCACCACCATGACAGGCAACGAGGTGACAACCCAAGACCCGCAGCTGCACTACTGGGCCGCCTGGTGGGCTATCTACTCAGCCGTGATGATGGCGTTGCTCGGGAGCTTCGGCGCTTTCGTGGCCGCCATCTTCTTCCGCAACGAGAAATCAGACATCAAGAACCGAAAAAATAAAGCATAATACATTATGGATATATCAATAATAGTACCCTCATACAACGAAGCAGAATCGCTGCCGCATCTGGCCGAGTGGATTGACCGTGTGATGAAAGAGCGCGTCGCCGACTTCGGAGGCACCGTGTCCCCGGAACGGGGTATCAGCTATGAAGTCGTCATCGTAGACGACGGCTCCAACGACGGCACATGGCAGGTGGCCGAACAACTCCACGCCGCCAACCCCGCATACCGTGGCATCAAGTTCCGCCGCAACTACGGCAAGTCGGCAGCCCTCAACACAGGCTTCGCCGCCGCTCAGGGCGATGTCGTCATCACCATGGACGCCGACCTTCAGGACAGCCCCGACGAGGTGCCAGAGCTCTACCGCATGATCAAGGAAGACGGCTACGACCTCGTGTCAGGCTGGAAGAAGAAACGCTACGACAGCAAGATAGCCAAAAACATACCATCCAAGTTCTTCAACTGGACAACCCGGCGCATGAGCGGCATACATCTCCACGACTTCAACTGCGGCCTCAAAGCATACCGCCACGATGTGGTCAAAAGCATAGAGGTATACGGCGAGATGCACCGCTACATCCCGGTCATCGCCAAGTGGGCCGGTTTCGGAAAAATAGGGGAGAAGGTCGTCCAACACCGCAAGCGCGAGTTCGGTGTCACCAAATTCGGCATGAACCGCTTCGTCAACGGCTACCTCGACCTTATGAGCATTATGTTCATGAGCCGCTTCGGCAAACAGCCCATGCACTTCTTCGGGCTCATAGGCAGCGGCGCATTCCTGCTTGGCTTCGTGGCCTTCATCGTCCTCTGCGTGATGAAGCTCTGCAACCACATCTCGTTGACCAACAGCGTATGGTTCTACGTCTCCATACTCTTCATCCTCATGGGCACCATGCTCTTCCTCACAGGCTTCCTCGGCGAACTCGTCTGCCGCAACTCCTCCACACGCAACCAATACTTAATAGAAAAAGAACTTTAACCCCTTACCTCTTAACTCTTAACTCTTAACTTTTAACTCTTAACTGAAAATGAGCCTCCAATGTGGTATAGTAGGACTCCCCAACGTGGGCAAGTCGACACTCTTCAACTGCTTGAGCAACGCTAAAGCCCAAGCCGCCAATTTCCCCTTCTGCACCATAGAGCCCAACGTCGGCGTCATCACCGTCCCCGACGAACGCCTTGCCAAACTCGTCGAGATAGAGCGTCCCGCAAGCGTGGTGCCTGCCACCGTCGAGATTGTTGACATCGCAGGCCTCGTCCGTGGCGCCTCCAAAGGCGAAGGTCTCGGCAACAAGTTCCTCGCCGACATACGCAACTGCGACGCCATCATCCATGTCCTGCGCTGCTTCGACGACGACAACATCACACACGTCGACGGCACCGTTGACCCGGTGCGCGACAAGCTCACCATAGACACCGAGCTGCAGTTCAAAGACCTTGAGACCATAGAGAACCGCTACGACAAAGAAGTCAAAAAGGGGAAGGCCGGCGGCGACGCCCGTGCCAAGAAGCTCGTCGAAGTCATGGACCTCTACCGCGACGCTCTCCTCTCCGGCAAAAGCGCACGCACCGTACAACTCGACGAAAACCAGGCAGAAGTGGCACGAGACCTCATGCTCCTGACCACAAAGCCCGTCATCTACGTTTGCAATGTCGACGAAAACGCCGTCGTAAGCGGCAACAAATACTCGCAAGCTGTAGCCGAAGCCGTTAAGGACGAGAACGCCGAAGTGCTTCTCATCGGAGCAGGCATCGAGGCCGACATCGCCGAACTTGAGACCTACGAAGAGAAACAGATGTTCCTCGAAGACCTCGGCCTCAAGGAGAGCGGCGTCAACCGTCTCATCAAAGCAGCCTACCGCCTTCTCGGCCTGCAGACATTCCTCACGGCAGGCCCCAAAGAATGCCGCGCCTGGACCTTCAAGAAGGGCATGAAAGCCCCGCAGACCGCCGGCATCATCCACTCCGACCTCGAGCGAGGCTTCATCCGTGCCGAAGTCATCAAATATGACGACTACGTCGCCCTCGGCTCCGAGGCCAAATGCCGCGAGGCCGGCAAGATAGCCGTGGAAGGCAAAGACTACGTCGTTCAGGACGGCGACATCATGCACTTCAGGTTTAATGTTTAACCGACAAGCCTATCAAGCGCCTTAAGCTCATAATAACCATCGCAGCATTAGCGCTCTTGGCCTCCTGCTCCACACAGAAGGCCACATGGCCCAATGTACAGTACCACAACATCACCTGCCACTACAACGTCTGGTGGAACGGCAACGAGAGCCTCAAGGCCGGACGCGAGAAGCTCTACAAAACCGCCGTCGACGACTATACACGCCTCATACCCCCAGAAAATCTCGGCACCGAGCAGACAGCCAGCGCCGTCAACCCGGAGATGGACCGCGCCATCGAGAAAAGCGTCAAAGGCATCAAGAAACACAGCATCTTCCTCAAGGGCGAGGAACATGTACCCTACATCAAAGAGTGCTACCTCCTTTCTGCCTACGCCACATTCTACAAACAAGACTTCGTCTCCACAGCCAACACCGCCAACATCCTCATCTCGCAGTTCCAGGGCACACGTGCCGGCGACGAAGGCGCCATACTCCTCGCCCGTTGCCTCATCCGCGAGAAGCGCTACGCCGAAGCCGAAGCGGCCCTCGACCAGCTGGCAGACAACCTCGCCCGGGGCAACTTCTCACGCTCGCAGCGCGACAAACTCTACACAGCCCTCGTCGAAGCCACACTCCCGCAGGAGAAATACAAAAAAGCCGCCGAGAACATACGGCTTGCCATCGACGCCTCGCGCTCTTCGCGTGCAAAGGCCCGCCTCACGTTCCTCCTCGCACAGATCTACCAGCAGCTCGACAAACGTCCGGTGGCGGCCAAATACTACCACAAAGTGCTCTCCTACAACCCCGAGTACGTCATGGAGTTCAACGCCCGCCTCGGCGAGGCCTCCTGCGCCGACATGGCGACCCTCAGCCCGGCCGACATCGCCAAGCTCGAGCGGCAGCTCGACAACATGCTCCGCGACGGCAAAAACGAGGAATACCGCGACCAGATTTACTATGCCAAAGGCGAGATGTACCTCGGCCTCAAGGACGCTCAGCGAGCATGCGACAACTACCGCCTCTCCGTGGCTGTATCGCGCAGCAATCCCGCCTGCAAAGCACGCTCGGCCATACGTCTCGGGCAAGTCCTCTACGAACAATACGAGAACTACACCCTCGCCAAGATATACTACGACACCGCCATGCAGATCATCGCCCCCGACTACCCCCACTACCGCGCCATCAAAAACCGGCACGACATACTCACAGAACTGGTATCCTACACCTCCGTCTACACCCGCAACGACAGCCTCCTCGCCGTCGCCGCCCTCCCCGAACAACAACGCATAGACCTCATCAACGCCAAGATAGACACCCTGCGCAAACGCGAGCAGGAACAGCGCGAACGCGAGCTGCTCGCCGAAATGGCCGCCGACGCCAAAGCCCAGCAGAACACCCTCACCGGCGACTGGTACTTCTACAACGCCAACACCGTCGCCAAAGGCAAAGAGACCTTCCGCCAGCGATGGGGCCTGCGCCCTCTCGAAGACCTCTGGTTCCTCTCCAACAAAAACACTATGCTCGTCCTCGACAACCCACCCGAGGAAGAGAAGGACGATATGTCTGAATCCGACACCTCCGCCACCGACACTCTTAACTCCAAACTCCTAACTCCTAACTCCAAGTACGGCAACCCCGACGACCCTCACGACGTGGCCTACTACCTCAAAGACCTCCCCACGACGCAGCAACAGCTCGACTCGCTCGACTCGCTCACGGCCACCGCTCTCCTCGGCGCCGCCTACATCTACCACGACGGCATCAACAACACGCCACGCGCCCTCGAATGCTACCTGCGCCTCGCACGCGACTACACCCACCACGACGACATCGTGCAGGCGTTCTACATGCTCTACCGCATCTACGACCGCCAAGGCAACACGCCGCAGGCCAACTACTATCGCGACATGGTCCTCCGCGGCTTCCCCGACTCCGACTTCGCCAACCTCATACGCGACAACGAATACTACCGCCAGCTCATAGCCCGCGACCAGCGCATCGAAGACGACTACCTGCAGGTCTACAACCTCTACAACGCACACCGCTACCGCCAGACAATAACCCTCGCCGAACAAGCCGAAGAGCTCTACCCGGCCAACCCCAAACTGCAGCGCTTCCGCCTCTGGCGCGCCCTCGCCACCGCCAACCTCGGCGACACCCCCTCGGCAACACGGCAGCTCCAGGACATCATACAATCCGCCGCCGACAACGACTCCATCGTACCCATAGCGCAAGCCTACCTCGACCTGCTGAACAGCGACAGCACACGGCTAGCCAACGCCGCCAGCGAGGACATCACCCCGGCCGACGAGCAACGCGCCAGACGCCAGAACTCTCAAAACCCGGAACTCAAACCACAAAACTCAGAAGAGCTGCCACCCGAAGCCCGCGTCTTCCGCTTCCGCGAACGGCAGCAGTACTACGTCGTCATCATCGTTGACGACCGCCGCGTGCAAGCCACCGAACTGCAGTACCGCCTCTCCGACTTCAACACGAAGTACTACTCCAACTCAGGCTACAAAGTCAACGCCTCGCTCTTCACAGACACCACGCAGCTCATCACCGTGCACCGCTTCGTCGACGACCAGGAAGCGCTCAAATACTACCGCCACCTCGGCTCGGCCGAAAGCCCCCTCGCCAACCTCAGCGCCAACGACTACACGCTCTTCTTCATCTCAACGCAGAACTACGCCACCCTATACAACCGCAAGAACATACCCGCCTACCTCGCCTACTTCCGCAAATACCACCTCAACAACAACTGAACACTTAAAACTTAACACTTCACACTTATCACTTCACACTTATCACTTATCACTTCACACTTAACACTTATCACTTCACACTTATCACTTCACACTTAGACAATAACCCTTAAAAAACATACCACAATGGCAAAGACAATGGAAATGGAAACCACCGCCATCAACATCATCACCGACGGCACAGTTATCAAAGGAGACATCGTCGCCACAGGCGACTTCCGCCTCGACGGCACCCTCCAGGGCAACATACAGCTCAACGGCAAACTCGTCGTCGGCGACACCGGCGTCGTCACGGGCAACGTCCTCTGCCAGAACGCCAACATCATAGGCACCGTCAACGGCAACCTCTCCGTCAAAGAGCTCCTCTCGCTCCACAGCACCGCACGCGTCCGCGGCGACATTCTCATCAACAAACTCTCCATAGAGCCCGGCGCCATCTTCTCCGGCAAATGCCGCATGATCGACGAAGTCAAAGCCCAGCACGACGCACAACCCGCCGAAGAACAGCCGCACGAGTAGCTGTAAGCTGTGGGTTTCAAACTGTAAGCTGTAAGTGGGCTGACGCCGGCTGCGCAAGCAACTTAAAACTTAAAGCTTAAAACTTAAAACTAAATAAATGGAACAACTCAAAGCCCTCTTCCGCCAATGGGCCGGAGAGCCGTGCATCCAGTGCCTCGCACTCGGCGCCAACGGCTCGTCGCGGCGCTATTACCGCCTCGTCGGCGACACTCACCGCTGCATAGGCGCCATAGCCTCCGACGTGCGCGAAAACGAGGCCTTCTTCGCCTACTCGCGCCATCTCCTCGCCCGCGGCATCCGCGTTCCGGAACTCTATGCCGTCGACGACGACCGCATCCACTACCTGCAGCAAGACCTCGGCGACCAGACCCTCTACGGACTCCTCTACGAGAAAAAACAGAAGGGTGGGGGCTTCGACGCACAGATGCTGGCGCTCTACCGCCAGGCCCTCGCCGACCTCCACGACATACAGGTGGCGGGACGCGACATGGACTTCAGCATCGCCTATCCGCGACCGGCGTTCGACACCCGCAGCATACTCTGGGACCTCAACTACTTCAAATACAACTACCTCAAACTGCAACACATACCCTTCGACGAAGACCGCCTCGAAGACGACTTCCAGCACCTCGCCGACACACTCCTCTCAGCCGACACCAACTACTTCCTCTACCGCGACTTCAACCCCCGCAACATCATGGTAGCGGAGAGTGAGAAGTGTGCACTTCACACTTCACACTTATCACTTCACACTTCACACTTATCACTTCACACTTCACACTTATCACTTCACACTTCACACTTCACACCCCCCGCACTCTACTACATCGACTACCAGGGCGGACGGCGCGGCGCGGCGCAGTACGACGTGGCGTCGCTCCTCTTCAGCGCCAAGAGCGACCTGCCCCAGGCCTTGCGCAACGACCTCCTGCAGCACTACGTCGCCCTCCACGGCGACCCACACTTCATGGACCACTTCTGGCACTACGTCCTCCTGCGCATACTCCAGACTCTCGGCGCCTACGGCTACCGCGGCCTCTTCGAGCGCAAACCCTACTTCATCGAGAGCATACCCTTGGCGCACAACAACCTGCGCCACCTCGTCGAAGACCATCCCGACCTCCTCGCCGACCTCCCCGAGCTGCAATCCATCGTGGGCAATCTGGAATCGGTAGTCAAAAGCGACGATTTAGGAGACAGGAGCCATGGGGCAGGAGTTGATAATGCCACCACTCTCAACTCTCAACTCTCAACCCTCAACCCTCAACTCACCGTCACGGTGATGAGCTTCTCCTACAAACAAGGCCTGCCGGAAGACCCCTCCGGCAACGGCGGCGGACATGTCTTCGACTGCCGCGCGCTCCCAAACCCCGGCCGCTACCCCGAATACAAAGCCTATACAGGCAAGGACGCCCCCGTCATCGAGTTCCTGCGCGACAAACAACCCGTCGCCATCTTCCTCGACCACGCCCTCGCCATAGTCTCGCAAAGCGTCGACAAATACCTCGAACGCCACTTCACGCACCTCTCCGTCAGCTTCGGATGCACCGGCGGCCAGCACCGCTCCGTCTACTGCGCCGAACAGCTCGCCAAAGCCCTCCGCCAGCGCTACCCCGACGTCGAAATCGTCGTAAAACACCGCGAGCAGCAACACGCTGGCTGCCAGTAGTTTGAATAGAGCCCCTACGGACCCCCTTCGGACCCTCCTCGGCCCCCCTTCGGCCGCGGCATTGGAAATCATTGACTTACGGCCATTGAAAATTCGTAGAAAAGCCGTAGAAAAGCCGTAGCAAGGCCATAGAAAAGCCGTAGGGGAGACGTGGCAATACAGCCGTTACAAATATTTTTGTCCCCATATCAAAAATAATTTGTATATTTGCAATCTCATACAACGGTCATTATTCATGCAATGGCCTGTGAATTAAATATTAATAATAAATATAAAAGATTGTAAAATATGACACCTTCACACATTGAACACATCGGCATCGCCGTCACCAACCTCGACGAAGCCATCCGCTACTGGGAAGACATTATGGGCCTCAAGTGCTACGCCATCGAGGAAGTCAAAGACCAGAAAGTCAAAACAGCCTTCTTCCGCTGCGGCGACGTCAAGATAGAGCTCCTCGAGCCCACCTGCCCCGAGAGCACGATAGCGTCCTTCATCGAGAAGAACGGCGGCAAAGGCGGCATGCACCACATCGCCTTCGCCATGGAAGACACCGACAAGGCCCTCAACGAGGCCAAGGACAAAGGCGTCCGCCTCATCGACCAGCAGAGCCGCCCCGGCGCCGAAGGCCTGCACATAGGCTTCCTGCACCCCAAGAGCACCCTCGGCGTCCTCACCGAATTCTGCTGCAAATAAAAAACATATCATCGTATAAACCTCTCAACAAAAATAGATTATGGCTTTTGAACAGAAGATTAAAGAGCTGCTCGACAAGCGTGGCGAAGCCCGCATGGGCGGCGGCCAAAAAGGCATCGACAAACAGCACGAACAAGGCAAGCTGACGGCCCGCGAGCGCATAGCACTCCTGCTCGACGAAGGCTCGTTCGAGGAATTCGACATGTTCGTCACCCACCGCTGCACCAACTTCGACATGCAGAAAAAGTCCTACCTCGGCGACGGCGTCGTGACAGGCTACGGCACCATCAACGGCCGCCAGGTGTACGTCTTTGCCCAGGACTTCACAGTCCTCGGCGGCTCGCTCAGCGAGACCATGGCCCTCAAGATTTGCAAAGTCATGGACCAGGCCATGAAGGTCGGCGCACCGGTCATCGGACTTAACGACTCGGGCGGAGCACGCATCCAGGAAGGCATCAACGCCCTCGCCGGTTACGCCGAGATCTTCGAGCGCAACATCCTCGCCAGCGGCGTCGTGCCACAGATCAGCGCCATCTTCGGCCCCTGCGCCGGCGGCTCCGTCTACAGCCCCGCGCTCACCGACTTCATCTTCATGTCCAAAGAGAACAGCTACATGTTCCTCACCGGTCCCAAGGTGGTGAAGACCGTCACCGGCGAAGACGTCACCGTCGACAAGCTCGGCGGCGCCATGGTGCACGCCACCAAGAGCGGCGTGGCGCACTTCGTGGGCGACACCGAGGAAAGCACCATCCAGACAATCCGCGAACTGGTGGGCTACATACCCAGCAACAACTTTGAGGAAGCCCCCATGGCGGCCACCGAAGACCCCATCGACCGACTTGAAGACCACCTCAACACCATCATCCCTGAGAACCCCAACGAGGCCTACGACGTGAAAGACGTCATCCACGCCATCGTCGACGACGGCCAGTTCCTCGAGGTGCATGAGAACTGGGCCAAGAACCTCGTCGTCGGCTTCGCCCACATGGGCGGCATGAGCGTCGGCATCGTCGCCAACCAGCCCAAAGCCATGGCCGGCGTGCTCGACTGCAACTCCAGCCGCAAGGGCGCCCGCTTCGTCCGCTTCTGCGACGCCTTCAACATACCGCTCGTCACCCTCGTCGACGTGCCCGGCTTCCTGCCCGGCACCGGCCAGGAATACAACGGCGTCATCAACCACGGCGCCAAGTTCCTCTTCGCTTACGGCGAAGCCACAGTGCCCAAGGTGACCGTCACCCTCCGCAAGAGCTACGGCGGCGCCCACATCGTGATGAGCTGCAAGCAGCTGCGCAGCGACATCAACTACGCATGGCCCACCGCCCAGATCGCCGTCATGGGCGCCAGCGGTGCCACCGAGGTGCTCCACGGCCGCGCTCTCAAAGAGATCACCGACCCCGAGGAGAAAGCCAAGTTCATCGCCGAGAAGGAGAAGGAGTACAACGACCTCTTCGCCAACCCCTACAACGCCGCCAAATACGGCTACATCGACGATGTCATCGAGCCGCGCAACACACGCTTCCGCGTCATCCGTGCCCTCCAGGCCCTGCAGACCAAGAAGGACAGCCTGCCGATGAAGAAACACTGTAACTTACCGTTGTAAAATTCATTCAATCATCATTATTTAATAACCAAAAAAACATCAAAACAATGAAGAAAGTTCTGTTTACCGCTATGGCCGCCGTCGCTATGTTCGCTATGGTTGCCTGCAACAACAACAAAGCCGCTGAGGCCACCGAGGACACCACCGTCATCGAGCAGACCGAGCAGACCTGCGACATGGCTTGCGCCGACACCTGCATGTGCGGTGAGGAGTGCGCCGCCGCCAAGTGCGAAGGCTGCCCCAACCACGGCACCGAGAACTGCTGCAAAGCCAAAGCCACTGTCGAAGGCCAGGCCTGCGAGCAGGCTTGCGAGCACAAATGCCAGAAAGCTGAAGGCCAGGAGTGCCAGAAAGCTTGCGAGAAAAAGTGCGAGAAAGCCCAGTAAAACGTTGAAGATGGCCGGCGGCCCAGGCCGCCGGCCACATCAACTTCATCTGTTTTGATGTAAAACCAACAGAAAAGAAAGAATGAAAACATTTAATAAAATGCTATTGGCAGGTCTGTTCAGCATGCTGATGCTGGCAGCGACGGCTCAGCCGGCCGATGCTGTGGCAGGCGCCACTCAGGCTGCCGGCCAGGCCAAGCAGGAACCGCCGCACGCCGGTTGCCCCATGCACTCGCTGACACCGTCGATGGACTTCAACAGCGTCAAAATATGCTACGCCCCAGACCTGGGCGCCTTCGTCGCCATTGACAGCGTGGAGTGCTGCGTGCACCTCGTGTCGGTGGAAACCATGGACACCGTGGCCAGTTTCAAGACCGACAACACCTACAAACGCCACGACCTCAAGAACATCCTTCGCCCTGTCAGCGTCAGCGCCATGGGTGAGTATGTCATCATCCTCGCCTCGGCAGTGAACGACACCGCCTACGTCGCCATCCTCGACAAAAACCTCAAGGAAATCGCCCGCCGCTCTTTCCAGAGCCCTATGTACGCCATGCGTCGCGACGGCGGTGCCCTCACAGTCGTGGGTAGCAACCCCTATGGCTACGACATCAACATCCTGCCGCTGCACAGTCTCGACTTCGAGCAGTTCGCCAACGGCGAGATACTGAGCCGCCACTACCGCGTGGCCAAGCAGTCCGAGAAAATCAAACAGAGCGACCCCGTCGGCATCGGCCTCACAGCTGTCGCCGTCTCCGTCGTGTTCATCGCCCTCATCTGCATCGCCCTCCTCATCAGCGGTTCGGGCCGACTGATAGCCCGCTCCGAAGAGAAGAGCAAGAACAAGGGCAAGAAAGCTCCCGCCATCAAGCCCGTCTCCGAAGGTAGCGCCGCCGACGAAGAGATTTATGCCGCCATCGCCGCCGCCATACACCTGTACAACGACGAGCTGCACGACGAAGAGGACACCGTCATCACCATACAGAAGGTGGAGCGCGAGTGGACTCCGTGGAACGCCAAATACTACAATATGAATCAATACTTTAATAATAGAAGATAAGCTATGAAGAATTACAAGCTCAAGATAAACGGCAATGAATACAACGTTGACATCAACGAGGTAGAAGGCCAGGAGATTAAACTCGACGTCAACGGCACCAGCTACGTCGTCACCGTCGACCAGGAAATCAAACAGCAGCGCAAACCGGTGGCACGCCCCGCAGCCGCTTCACAGATAGCTCCTGCCGCCAGCGGAAGCGTACAAAAAGGCAACGCTCCCGCCGCAGGCAACAAGGTGACCACCCCGCTGCCAGGCACCATCCTCGACGTGTTCGTCAATGTCGGCGACACCGTCAAGGAAGGTCAGACCGTAGTCCTGCTCGAGGCCATGAAGATGGAAAACAACATCGAGGCCGATACTGCCGGTACTGTCAAAGAAGTGAAAGTCCGCAAGGGCGACAGTGTCCTCGAAGGCGATGTCTTAGTTGTTATCGGATAAAACCTGTAGAAAATGATTAGTTTAGCAACAGGTGGCTTCATGGATTTCATGTCGACGCAGCTGGTACAGTTCCTCGAATACACCGGCTTCGCCAACGTGACATGGGGTCACATAGCAATGATTGTTATAGGCTTGGTGTTCATATTCCTTGGCATCAAGTATGAGTTTGAACCGCTGCTCCTTGTCCCTATCGGATTTGGTATGCTCATCGGCAATATACCGTTCTATCCCGGACTGAAGATAGGCATCTACGAGCAAGGCTCTGTGTTGAACATCCTCTACCACGGCGTGCAAAACGGCTGGTACCCACCGCTGATCTTCCTTGGTATAGGAGCAATGACCGACTTCTCGGCGTTGCTCTCCAACCCCAAGCTGATGCTTATCGGCGCCGCCGCACAGGTGGGTATTTTCGCAGCCTACATGGGGGCTCTGGCCCTGGGCTTCATGCCCAACGAAGCTGGTGCCATCGGCATCATCGGCGGTGCCGACGGTCCCACGGCCATCTTCATCTCTTCCCAGCTGGCTCCTGACCTGATGGGTGCCATCGCCGTGTCGGCCTACTCCTACATGGCCCTCGTGCCCGTCATCCAGCCGCCCATCATGCGTCTGTTGACCACCTCCAAAGAGCGCACCTTCCGCATGAAACCGCCTCGCCAGGTCTCCAAACTGGAGAAGATCTCCTTCCCCATCATCGGCCTGCTCTTCTGCGCCTTCATCGTGCCGAGCGGTCTGCCTCTGCTGGGTATGCTCTTCTTCGGTAACCTGCTCAAAGAGTGCGGGGTCACCAAGCGCCTCTCCGATGTGGCCTCCAACGCCGTCGTCAACATCTGCACGCTGCTCATCGGCATCACCGTCGGTGCCTCCACCCAGGCTTCGGTGTTCCTCAGCGGCAAGTCGGTGATGATCTTCGGCCTCGGTGCCGGCAGCTTCATCGTGGCCACCTTCTGCGGTGTCCTCTTCGTGAAGATCATGAACCTCTTCCTCAAGGAAGGCAACAAGATCAACCCCCTTATCGGCAACTCCGGTGTCAGCGCCGTCCCCGATGCCGCCCGCGTGTCCAACAATGTGGGCCTCGAGTACGACAAGACCAACTACCTGCTGCAGCACGCCATGGGTCCCAATGTGGCCGGTGTCGTAGGCTCTGCCGTCGCAGCCGGTATTCTGCTGGCTTTCCTGCACTAAACCGTTGCAGATACAAACAAGAGAGGGCGCTCACAGCGAGCGCCCTCTCTTTTATTGTAATTTCTGATGTATAGCGGTCAGAGCTTTGCCTTGAGGTATGCCGGCAACTGCTCGATGCTGACGCGCTCCTGCTGCATGGTGTCGCGGTGGCGCACGGTGACGGCGTTGTCGTTCAGCGTGTCGCTGTCCACGGTTATGCAGAAGGGGGTGCCGATAGCGTCCTGACGGCGGTAGCGGCGACCGATGGCGTCCTTCTCGTCATACTGCACCATCATGTCGGGCATGAGCAGGTGCAGCACCTCGCGTGCCTTCTCGGGCAGCCCGTCCTTCTTCACCAGGGGCAGCACGGCGGCTTTGTAGGGGGCCAGCTTGATGGGCAGGCTGAGCACCGTGCGGGTGCTGCCGTCCTCAAGGGTCTCCTCCTTCAGTGCGTGGCTGAAGATGGCGAGCACCGTGCGGTCGACGCCGATGGAGGTCTCAATGACATAGGGCGTGTAGCTCTCGTTGAGTTCCGGGTCAAAGTACTGCAGCTTCTTGCCGCTGAACTCGCTGTGGCGCGAGAGGTCGAAGTCGGTGCGACTGTGAATGCCTTCCAGCTCCTTGAAGCCAAAGGGAAACTTGAACTCAATGTCCGTGGCCGCATTGGCGTAGTGGGCCAGCTTCTCATGGTCGTGGTAGCGGTAGCAGTCGGCCGGTATGCCGAAGCTGAGGTGCCACTGCAGGCGCTCCTCTTTCCAATGCTTGAACCACTCGAGCTCGGTTCCGGGGCGCACGAAGAACTGCATCTCCATCTGCTCAAACTCGCGCATGCGGAATATGAACTGGCGCGCCACAATCTCGTTGCGGAAGGCCTTGCCAATCTGTGCTATACCGAAGGGTATCTTCATGCGGCCGCTTTTCTGCACGTTGAGGAAGTTGACGAAGATGCCCTGTGCCGTCTCCGGACGCAGATAGAGGATGTCGCTGTCGTCGATGACAGAACCCATCTTGGTGGCGAACATCAGGTTAAACTGACGCACGTCGGTCCAGTTGCGCGTGCCGCTGATGGGGCACACGATGCCGAGGTCGAGGATAAGCTGCTTCAGGCCTACGAGGTCGTTGGCGTTCATCAACTCGGCGTACTTCTCGTGTATCTCGTCAATCTGCTTCTGGTGCTCCAGCACGCGTGCGTTGGTGGTGACGAACTGCTGGCGGTCGAAGCTCTCGCCGAAACGCTTGCGGGCCTTCTCCACCTCTTTCTCTATCTTCTCCTCAATCTTGGCGATATGGTCCTCGATGAGCACGTCGGCGCGGTAGCGCTTCTTGCTGTCCTTGTTGTCGATGAGGGGGTCGTTGAAGGCGTCCACGTGGCCGCTGGCCTTCCAGATGCGGGGGTGCATGAAGATGGCGCTGTCCAGACCCACGATGTTCTCGTGCATCTGCACCATGGCTTTCCACCATGCCTGTTTGATGTTGTTTTTCAGTTCCACGCCGAGCTGGCCGTAGTCGTAGACAGCGGCGAGGCCGTCGTAGATCTCAGAGCTGGGGAAGATGAAACCGTATTCCTTGGCGTGAGCCACCACTTTCTTGAAGAATTCGTCTTGATTTGCCATATTTTTTGTGTTTTCTGACCGGCCAGTCCGTGCCTGGCAGGCCTTCCTTTTTATTGTTGTTTAACATTTAATAACTGCAAACCGGCTGAATTATTGTGCTGCAGCTGTAATAATTTGTAAAAAAACGGCAACGAAAAAGCGCTTTTGCAACCCGCACATAACCAGGTGTTACAATCTCACTTCAACGATATATCAAGACACTATGCCGCCTCCCGGACGCTGTCGCAGCGGGGTGTGGTCACTCGTAACGGAGGGCTTGGATGGGGTCGAGGTCGGCGGCGCGGCGTGCCGGATACCAGCCGAAGAAGAGGCCCACGGCGGTGCATACCGCGAAGGAGGTGAGGATGGCGCCCACGTTGAGGGCGAAGGGCAGCTGCTCGATGAGGGCGGCGGCAAGGGAATAGATGCCGAGGCCCAGGAGGATGCCAAGCAGGCCGCCGGTGAGCGAGAGGACGACGCTCTCGGTGAGGAACTGCAGCATGATGTTGGAACGTCTGGCGCCGATGGCTTTGCGCAGGCCTATCTCGCGGGTGCGCTCGGTGACGGTGACATACATGATGTTCATGATGCCGATGCCGCCAACGAGGAGCGAAATGCCGGCGATGATGGAGAGCACCAGCACGACGATGGAGAGTATGTTGCTCAGCTGCTCCATTGTCTCGCTCTGTATGTCGATGCTCACGTCGACGGGCTCCTCGGGGGTGAGGCCGTGCGTGATGTGCATTATCTGCTCTATCTCTATGGCCGTGTAGTCGATGTCGGCGGGGTTGTTGCAGATTATGTTTATGTAGTCAAAGTAGTCGTTGCCGGTGAAGCGTTTCATCACGGTGGTGTAGGGCATGACGACAAGGTCGTCGAAATCGTAGCCGAATTTCTTCTCGCGGTGTTGCAGCACGCCGATGACGGTGACGGGCACATTGCCGCAGCGAACGGTCTGTCCTATAGGGTCTTCGCCGTCGGTGAAGAGGTGCTCGGCCACCGTCTGCCCTATGACGCATACTTTGGCGAACGACATCACGTCTGCCGAGTCGAACATCGTGCCTCGCTCGATGGCTATGTTGTTTATCTTCAGGTGTTCTTCGCTGCCGCCTTCGATACGGCCGCTGTGACTGTTGTTGCCAAAGACGAGAGGGGAGGAGGTGACGACGACGGGGGTGATGAATGCCACCCGGCTGCAACCTTCGCGCAGGGCGGCAAGGTCGGCGACGTCCATCTCGTGGAGCTGGCGCCAGTAGCCGCCTTCGCGTTCCCACTTGCCGGAGACCGAGATGCTGTTGGTGCCCATCGACGAGAAGGTGTCGCTCATCACCGATGTGAGGCTTGAGCCGAGGCTCATCATTATGATGACCGACGAGATGCCTATGATGATGCCGAGCATGGTGAGGAAGGTGCGCATACGGTTGCGCAGCAACGCCCGCAGGGCAAGCTTCAATGTGTCGAGAATAATCATAGGGCCTGTAGCGTTTGTGTGGCTGAGACGGGGGTGTTGGACACGTCTTCGACGATGTGGCCGTCGCGGAGGCGTATGATGCGTGTGGTGAAGGCGGCGATGTCGGGCTCATGGGTGACGAAGGCTATCGTCTTGCCCTGTGCATGAAGGTCCTGGAAGAGGGCCATGATTTCGTACGAGGTGCGTGTGTCGAGGTTGCCTGTGGCCTCGTCGGCGAGGATGAGCACGGGGTCGTTGACCAAGGCGCGGGCTATGGCCACGCGCTGCTGCTGGCCGCCGCTGAGCTGGGCCGACGTGTGCTGCATGCGGCTCTCAAGCCCCACAAGGCGGAGGGCTTCCTTGGCGCGCTCCGTGCGTTCGCGCGGCGACACGTGGCGGTTGTAGAACAAGGGCAGCTCCACGTTCTCGAGGGCTGTGGTGCGCGGCAGCAGGTTGTAGCTCTGGAAGACGAAGCCTATCTTGCGGTTGCGGATGGAGGCCAGCTGGTTGTCGTCCATTGTCTGCACGTCCTCGCCGTCGAGACGGTAGGAGCCCGAGGTGGGGGTGTCCAGACAGCCGAGTATGTTAAGCAGGGTGCTTTTGCCGCTTCCGCTGGTGCCCATGATGCTCACAAACTCGCCGGGAGCTATGCTGAAGCTCACGTCGTCGAGGGCCCGTACCGTTTCGTCACCTACGGTGAAGTGGCGTTGCAGGTGTTGTATCTCGATGGTGTTCATCTTACTCGAACATTGCTGACTGGCGCTGGGCCTTCTGCTGGGCGTAGTTGACGATAGAGGTGACTACGGTGTCGCCTTCGGCAATACCCTCGCTGACAATAACCTTCACCTTGGTCTTGGAGCCGAGGGTCACGGGACGGCGTGTCAGCTGGCGGCCGTTTTTGAGCCACACGCAGGGATTCTTGCCGGCGGCGGTGGTGTCAAGGGTGTAACCCTGACGCACGAGGTCGGCAATGGTGGCCTCGTCGGGCTGTAGCTGGGTGGCATAGAGGGGCAGGCAGAGGCCTGTGTCGCTCTTGACGATGATGGAGACGGAGGCCGTCATGCCGGGGAAGAGTTTCTCGTCGGGGTTGCTGGCGGTGATTATCACCACATAGGTGACGACGTTGTTGTTCGTCTGCGGCTCCATGCGTATCTGGCTGACGGTGCCGTGAAACTCCTCGCCGGGGTATGCGTCGACCTTGAAGGTCACCGACTGGCTGTCGTGTACAAGGCCTATGTCGGCCTCGTCGACTTTGGCCTCCACTTGTATCTCGGTGAGGTTCTTGGCGATGGTGAAGAGGTTGGGCACGCTGTAGGCGCCCTGCACCGTCTGACCTTCCTCAACCTGCTTGCTGATGACCACGCCGTCGATGGGCGAGTGGATTTCGGCGTAGCGCAGCTGGGTCAGCGCGTTGTCGTAGTTGGCTTTGGCGGTCTCCAGTTGGTTGGTGGCCTGCTCCAGACGGGCTTCGGCCTGGTCATATTCCTCCTGCGTGGAAGCCTTTTGCGCAAAGAGTTGCTTCACACGCTCAAAGTCTTTCTGCGCAAGGTTTTTCTGGCTCGTGGCTACCGAGAGGTTGGCGCGGTTGAGGTTGACGTTTTCCTGCAGGAGGGACTTGTCGAGCTCGGCCAGCAGCTGCCCTTGCTTCACGCTGCTGTTATAGTCGACATAGATTTTCTTCACGATGCCGCTCACCTGTGTGCCGACGGTCACTTTGTATACGGGCTGCACAACGCCGGTGGCGGTGACGGTCTCGCTCAGCTGCTCTTCGGCAACAGGCACGCTGTTGATCTCAAAGCCTCCGGTGCGCTTCTTGCCAAGAGTCGACACAACGATGATGAGGATGACGACTATCGGTATGATCCAGAGCCAGCGGCGGCGCTTGTTTTTCTTTTCCATGGTGTGTTAATTCTTGCCGAGGTAGATGCGCAGCACCTTCTCGGATATGATGTATGTGTATTTGTTCTGCACGTAATCGTTCAGCGCCGACAGGTAGCGCTCCTGTTGCTGCAGCAGTTCGGAGGCCGAGACGGTGCCAGCCTCGTATTTGGCCTGGTAGGTCTGCAGCGAGGCCTGTGTGGCCTGCAGCATTGTCTCGCAGGCCTCAAGGGTGTTGCGGGCTTGCTTCAGGGTGCGCAGGCGCTCGTTGAGGGTCTGCTGCAGCTCGTCGTGTGTCTGGTGCAGCTGCAACTCCGCCTGCTGTTTCGCAAGGCGGGCCTGCTTCACCTGCAGGCGGGTGGCACCACGGTTGAGTATGGGCAACGTGAGACCGAGGCTTATGGTGGTGTTGATGCCGCCCGAGGTGACGAGCATACCGCCGGCGTCGGTGCGCACATGCTCGCCGCCATAGTAGGTGGCGTATGCGTTGAGACCAAGTTGCGGCATGTGCGTCCCCTTGGCCATATTCAGCTGGTACTCCGCTTTCTTCAGCTCAAGGCGGCTCATCTGCATCTCTGGCAGCGAGTCCACCGTCACCTGCCAGTCGCCATCCTCCGGCTGCCAGTCGTCCATCGGCACCACAGCTATGGCCATGCTGTCGCCAAGTCCCATGAGGTTGCGCAACCGTCCGATGCCGTTCTCAATTACAAAGTCGCTGTTGAGCATATCGCTCTCCGTGCGTTTCCAGTTGGCTTTGAGCAGGAGGTAGTCGCTCTCAAGCAGGCGGCCGGCGTTGTAGCGGGCCTCGGCCTCCTCTGCCTGACGGCGGGCCGACGCGTTAAGCTCGCCGAGGTAGCGGCTGCGTTCCTGGTTGGCAAGCACCTCAAGGTAGGTGTTGATAATCTGTGTGGCCACGTCGTTGCGACTCTTCTCGACGCCTATGTCGCTGCGCTGCTGCTCGGCTTTGCTGCTTCGCACGCGGTACACATTGTTGAGACCGTCGAACAGCGTCCAGCTGGCACCGGCGCCGTAGCTGGTGTTGGTGGTCGTCGTGCCTTGGAAGAAAGCCATATCGGCACCCGCCGATGCCGAGAGGCTGGGGGTGAGGTTCCACCACGCCTGCTCGAGGGCTGCTGCTGCCGCCTCACGGCTAAGCTCGGCAGTCCTCACCGCCGGATTGTGGCTGTATGCATACCGCAAGCAGCTGTCAAGAGTAATCCTCATGGTGTCCTGACCTCTCGCCGCAACAGTCAACAGAATCAATAATAATATCGTTATCTTCTTACTCATAACTCTTAACTCATAACTTTTAACTCTTCTTCCTCAGCTCAATGCGGAAGCAGCTCCCTTGTCCGGGAACGCTGTATTTGAGGTAGAGACGGCCGCGATGGTACTGGTTCACTATGCGCCGGGCCAGCGGCAGTCCGAGCCCCCAGCCGCGCGTCTTGGTGGTGAAACCGCTGTCGAAGATGCGTTTCTGCACCGATGGCGACATTCCGCGCCCGTTGTCGCTGATGTCAATGTAAATGCGGCGGGCGTCCTGGGAGCCCACAATGCTTATCACCCCTTCGCCCTCGGTGGCGTCGATGGCGTTCTTGCACAGGTTCTCCACCACCCACTGGAAGAGGTAGCTGTTGAGCGGCGTCACGAACGACTCGCCGTCGGGGAACGTGACGTTGAACTTCACGCGCCGCGGTGCACGGCTCTGCAGGTACTCCACCGCCGCCATCGTGGCTTCCCGCACGTCCTCGTCCTTCAGTTCGGGCACCGAGCCTATCTTGGAGAAACGGTGCGTGATGGTGTCGAGGCGTTTGATATCCTTCTCCACCTCGGCGGCGTACTGGTCCGTCAGCTCCTTGCCGCGCAGATATTCCACCCATCCGCTGAGCGACGAGAGCGGCGTGCCCAGTTGGTGCGCCGTCTCCTTGGCCAGGCCCACCCAGATGCGGTTCTGCTCGGCAGTGCGCGCCGTGCGGAAGAGGTTGTAGCTCACCACCAGCAGCACTATGGCTATGAAGAAGTAGAACAGCGGCATCCATCGCAGCGAGCGCAGCAGGGGAGTGGAGGAGTAGTAGACATAAGCCGGCCGGCCGTCGGGCATGGTTATCTCTATAGGCTCGTCGTTGAAGCCTTTCTCAAGGTCGAGGTGCGCCACCGCCGCCGAGTCTATGTTGCCGTGCGCCAGCACCGTGGTGCGGCTGCTGTCGACGATGACCACCGGCACCAGCACCGAGTTCTGCGTAATGTCCGTCAGGAACGACATAGTGAAGCCCGCCAGCACCTCGCGCAGCTGCGTGTAGTACTCCGACTCCTTGTAGTACAGCGTCATCGGCATACCCCAGATGCGGTAGCTGAAAGGCGGGTTCTGCGAGTATTCCTCCAGCAGGCTGCCTTCCAGCTTCTGTCCCGCCAGCTCCTGCGGCACGGTGATGACAGAGTCGCGCGACTTGGTGATGATGATAGGCGTGTGGCTGCTGTCGACAATATAGTTGACGTATGCGAGACTGAACTTGAGGTCCATGCCCAGGTCGGGGTCGTTGAACGACTGCAGTATGTCGGTGTAGAGCTGCATCTTGCGGTGCTCGTCGAGGGTGGCCTGCTGGAAGAAGTGTGCCGTGGCGGCAGCCATCTGGTTGCGCTGGCCTATGGCGGAAGCCCAGAGGCGCACCTTGGCCTCCTCGCTCTGCCTCACCTGGTCGGCGATGCGCTGCACCTGCCACAAAGCCAGCAACGCCAGCCCTATGGTCAATGTCAGCACTATCAGTTTCAGTCTCTGTTTCATATAAAAAAAACTCATAACTCCTAACTCCCAACTCCTAACTCTCAACTCTCATCGTCTTCGCCGGGCTCACCTTGCTGATGTATGCCGCCGGCAGCATCAGCGCCGCCGCGCACACCGCCGCCGTACCGAGGCTGATAAGGAGGTACACCCACAGGTTAATCTCCACCGGCACATAGGCCATGGAGTAGCTCTCGGGGTCGAGCGTCAGCAGACGCCAGCGGCTCTGCACCACGCTCAGCGCCAGCGCCACAGCGTCGCCTATGACGATGCCCGCCGCTATCAGGCCGCCGGCCTTGAGGGCGAAGATGCGGCGCACCGCCGCGTTGCAGGCGCCGAGGGCCTTGAGCAGCCCTATGGTGGCGCTCTTCTCGAAGATCATTATCAGCAGCGCCGACACGATGGCCACAGCGCTCACCAGACACATAATGATGAGTATCAGCGTTATGTTGGCGTTCAGCAGGTCGAGCCACGAGAACAGCGCCGGATGCTGGCTGACGATGGTGTGCAGCGCCAGGTCGTAGGGCAGTACCGCCGCCACACGGCGCGCTGTGGCGTCGAGGGCGTCGAAGTCCTCCACCAGCAGCTCGTAGCCGCCCACCATGCTGTCGCCCCAGCCCTCGATGCGCTGCACCTGCCGCAGGTCGCCCACCACATAGAGCTCGTCCATCTCGGCCAGGTCGGTGTTGTAGATGCCGCACACCCTGAAGGCCCGCGAGCGGTAACTGTCGCCATGCCAGAAGTAGGTCCTCATCTTGTCGCCCACGGCGAGGCCCAGCTTGGCACTTATAGTGCTGGAGATGAGCACGTCGTTCGACGCAAGGCTGTCGGCGGAAGGCTGGGGGAGGCGCCCCTCGACAAGACACGAGCGGTAGAACGACGTGTCGTAGCCGCGCCCGAGGCCACGGAACATGATGCCGTATATCTGGTCGGCGGTCTTCACCATGGCGCCCTTGGTGGCGTAGCACTGCACATGGCGCACGCCGGGCACGGCGCTCATGGCCTCCATCAGCGTGCTGTCCACAGCCACCGGCGTGTCGGCGTAGGCGTCGCTGGTGGCGAAGCCCGTGACCGTCATGTGGCTGCCGAAGCCCGCCACCTTGCCCCCGATGTCGGCCTGGAAGCCGCGCAGTATGCTCACGGCCATCACCATGACCACCACGCCGAGGGCTATGCCGGCTACGGCGATGGCCGACAGCGGCCCCGAAAAGCCGCCGCCGCTCCGGGGCATGAACCGTTGGGCTATGAACCGTTCAAACAGCATAAACATCAACTGCAAGCTGCAGGCGGCGAGCGCCCGGAACGCGTCCGCGCGGCCACTTGCAGCTCACAGCCTTTGAATTAAGGTTAGAACGCCGTGACGATGCCCATGAAGTCCTGAGCCTTCAGCGAGGCGCCGCCGATGAGGCCGCCGTCGATGTCGGGGCATCCGAAGAGCTCCTTGGCATTGGTGGGCTTGCAGCTGCCGCCGTAGAGGATGCTGATCTCGTCGGCCACCTCTTTGCCGTATTTCCCGGCCAGCAGCGAGCGGATGTAGGCGTGTATCTCCTGCGCCTGCTCGGGCGTGGCGGTCTTGCCGGTGCCTATGGCCCACACGGGCTCGTAGGCGATGACAACCTTCTTGATGTTCTCGGCGTCAAGGTGGAAGAGGCCACCTTCTACCTGCTTCTTCACCACCTCCAGCTGACGGCCGCCTTCGCGCTCCTCAAGCACCTCGCCGACGCAGACGATGGGCTTCAGGCCGTGCTTCAGCAGCTGGTCAACCTTGGCGGCCACCAAGGCGTCTGTCTCGCCGTAGTAGGCGCGGCGCTCCGAGTGGCCCACGATGCAGTAGTCTATCTCGCAGCTCTCCAGCATGGCGGCGCTCACCTCGCCGGTGTAGGCGCCCTTCTCCTGGTCGCTCACATTCTGCGCGCCCACGGCGAAGTAGCTGTCGTTGGCGTAGTCGCTGGCCATCTCGATGTAGGGGAACGGCGGGCACACAATCACCTGTGTGTCACGCGGCAGTTCAACTTTCTCAAGCTCGCTCATCAGGTCGTCGAGCAGTTCATCGGCCTCCGTGAAGGTGAGGTTCATCTTCCAGTTGCCGGCAACGATATGTTTTCTCATAACGGTGTTTTTAAGTATTAAAGTAAATACAATTTTTTATGTCATAACGCAAGAACCGCGAAAATATTGTATGCCGGCCGCCACGAAATAAAATAAATCACTCATTTTGCATCGCAGCCGGTACGGCCCCTCTACGGAGTCCCTACGGCCGTTCTTCAGTAGTTCTTCAGTAGTTCTTCAGTGCAGCACTGAAGAACTACTGAAGAACTACTGAAGAAATGCCGTACCGGGTCCGTAGGGGAGGCGAGGGGAGGGCGAGTTTGGAATTTTGCATTTTCATCTGTGGGTATGGGGCACGGGGAGGGATTTGTGCGGGGTTGTAATGCGGGTTAGTAGGGGGTTAGGACGGGTGAAGGTGGGGCTGCAGGGAGAAAATATTTTTTTTCATATTGTTTTTATTTTGTATCTTTGCCCTTGTTTTTTTAAGGTAAAATACATGTTAATAGGCTGGAAATAAGCAAAAAAAAATAATAATTATGAAGAAATATTTATTTTTCCTTTTATTGTCATTCGGGGTATTGTTCAAGGCAGAGGCAACTAAACCGGAGGATTGTCCTGGTAGGACAATAAAGATTGTCAATGTTGAAAAAGCGGACGGCCGACGCTCATTCTTGGGAATTTTTGGTGAAGTGAGATACAATGAAGTGAGGTGTACATCTTCGGTTAAATATATAACAAACCCGGAAACAGGACAGGCGGATAGGGTTATTATAACAAACTATTACTGCGAAGGCCCAGGTAATGAAAAGTGTAGGCACACTGGAGATCAATACAGGAATCAACTACTTCAAACCACAATGATGTGGAAGAGTACACCGATATGATTATTAACTCTATGCTAGATTCTATAGACAAACAGATTTTAGACAAAGATTGTTTTAAGGGTTCGATAAGTAAGAAATACATGTTCACCTCAAAAAAAGATGAAAATTATTTTTATTCCGTTAAAGCAAGATGGTATAACGGTAATAAAAAAGGCGATGCTAAAATTACTGTTATTGTTCATGATGTTACAGAGAGCGTGTCAAAGATTCTGTATTAAAGGCTGTGTTCTGTCGTTGATGATGACGATTTTCTTGACAGGACATGTTTGTGCTCAGGAAGATTCGGTTGTTTTTTTAGAGAACTATATCTCTCTTGATACAACCATAATGATTGCCAGCAATACTATTGCGTATTCGCCAAGGGTCGCAAGCTGTGCATGGAACGAAGACGTCTATATAACCGATTACTATATCACGGATTGTGATACAATGTTTGTGTACAAAATCAATACACAAACTGGCGTGTTGACGAAACTATGTTTTGTTATTGATGGCTTTTCTTGCGCAGCAAGGGAAGAAAACTATAGTGGGGTTGATTATATTGCATGTAATGACAATGTGTTTGTGGCAGCTTTTGGAAGGCATATTTACTATACCTCATTGGAGTCTCCAATACGTTTTAAACATATCAAGCTTGAAAACACATATCAGAATGCAAAGTTTGATATACTTGGCGACCTTGTGCTTTATAGATATTATTGGGGTAACGATGTACCGACAGAATTGTCACTTTTTGATATAAAAAAAGAGACAATTATAAAGACCGTATATCCTGAAGGCGGTAATATGATGACGTCTTATATTGGTGGAACACATTTGTTTGATGTAAATGACAGACGAATAATCTTTGGTCGACCAAATGAGTTTGTGATTGATGTGTATGATTTGTCTCTGAATAAAGTCGGATGTGTCTCTTTTCGCGAAGGAAAAACTGTGATAGAAGAATCGCTATTGGAAGAGGCAAAGACTATTCATCGTAATGATGCATCGGCCAGGTTGGCTCTTTTTTCACCATTAGATTATGACCTGATGCTTTGGGCATATTTGACAGACAAAGACATAATCCCTGTTTATAGAACTAAAGCGAGTGAAGACAGGTTTTCACTTCATACCATTGTCAATGTTTTCAGACAAAATGAAGGCTCGTCTTGGAATCATGTACTTGTTGATGCCATTGATAGAATGTTGAAGGGGAAAAATGAGATTGTAACAAAATCAACAGTGCCTGTGGATTGGATTGGCGGAAACGATGTTCTATTCCTTAACAATAAGATAGTCTCAATAGCGCCAGACGGTACTATTGGAAGTCCAGTCGGGATGACTATGGGAGAATATGAATCAGAATGTAGAAATTGGCTGAAGTCGTCAAGGTATAGGCTTCAAGTGAATATTTTCAGCTTTTATTTATAGTTTTTTTTGTGTCACGATATTTTTTTGTATCTTTGCTCTTGTGCCTTTAGGGGTACTAAAAGGTTAATAATTTATAAATAAACAACTTAAATAAAAACAAACAGATGAAAACAGCTTATAACTTCAACGCAGGTCCTTGCGTCCTGCCGAAAGAGGCCATCGAAAGCACGATTGCCGCTATCCGCGACTTCGACAACACCGGTATCGGTCTGCTCGAAATCAGCCACCGCACTCCGGGTTGGGAGCGCACCATGGAAGAGACCCGCCAGCTCTGGCGCGACCTGCTCGGCATCCCCGCTGAGTACGAGATCCTCTTCCTCGGCGGCGGCGCCAGCACAGGCTTCATGGATGTGCCCGCCAACCTGCTGAACAAGAAGGCCGCCTACCTCCAGACCGGCGTCTGGGCCAAGAAGGCCGCCAAAGAGGCCAAGAACTTCGGCGAGACCGTGATCGTGGCCAGCAGCGAAGACAAGACCTACAGCTACGTCCCGAAGGGTTGGACCGTCCCCGCCGACGCCGACTACTTCCACATCACGACCAACAACACCATCTACGGCACCGAGATCCGCAAGGACTTCGCCGCCAACGAGATCAACAACGTCATGCTCGTCGCCGACATGAGCTCCGACATCATGAGCCGTCCCGTCGACGTGAAGAAGTACGGTCTCATCTACGGTGGTGCCCAGAAGAACGTCGGCCCTGCCGGTGTCACCTTCTACATCGTCCGCAAGGACATCCTCGGCAAGATCACCGACCGCCAGTACATGAACCCCCTGCCCACCATGGTGGACTTCCGCACCCACGCCGCCGAAGAGGCCAAGAACATCTCCATGTTCAACACTCCTCCGGTGAGCGCCATCTTCGTGATGCACGAGACCCTGAAGTGGGTTAAGAACACCATCGGCGGCGTCGCCGAGATGGAGAAGATCAACCTCAAGAAGAGCAAGATGCTCTACGAGGAGATCGACCGCAACAGCATGTTCCGTGGCACCGCCGTGAAGGAAGACCGTTCCATCATGAACCACTGCTGGGTCATGGCCGAGGGCCGCGAGAACCTGCAGGACGCCTTCATGGCCTTCGCCAAGGAGCGCGGCATGGTCGGCATCAAGGGTCACCGCTCGGTGGGCGGCTTCCGCGCCAGCCTCTACAACGCTTGCCCCGTCGAGGCCGTCGAGGCTCTCGTCCAGTGCATGCAGGACTTCGAGAAAGCCAACAAGTAAGAGTTTAAAGCTCAATCAGAACTAAAAGAACAAAAAGAGCATCGTCGCTTCTGACTGTTCTTTTAGTTCTGATTGAAATATAAAATAACATGGAAATCAGGAATGACTACAGGGCCGGATTCGAGAAGAAACTCCGCAAGGAGCCTACCTGTGTCTTCTCCGATGAAATAAAGATTTATCCAAAGATGAAAGTTTTAGTTGCTACCGAGAAACCGTTTGCCAAAGTGGCTGTTGACGGTATCAAGAAGATTGTCGAGGAGAACGGCTACCAGTTTGCCCTCCTTGAGAAATATACCGACGTGAACGACCTCTACAAGGCCGTCGAGGATGCCGACGCCCTCATCGTCCGCTCCGACAAGGTGACCAAAGAGGTCATCGACCACGCCAAGAACCTGAAGATCGTCGTGCGCGCCGGCGCCGGCTACGACAACCTCGACCTCGAGGCTTGCACCGCCCGCAAGATCGTCGCCATGAACACCCCCGGCCAGAACAGCAACGCCGTGGCAGAGCTCGTCATGGGCCTGCTCGTCTACGCCGTCCGCAACTTCTACAACGGAAAGAGCGGCAGCGAGCTGATGGGCAAGAAGCTGGGTATCCTCGCCTTCGGCAACGTGGGACGCAATGTGGCCCGCATCGCCAAGGGCTTCGGCATGGATGTCTACGCCTACGACGCCTTCCTGAGCGCCGAGCAGATTAACTCCAGTGCCATGGCCAAGGCCGTCGCCAGCCAGGAGGCCCTCTTCGAGACCTGCGACATCGTCAGCCTGCACATCCCCGCCACCGCCGAGACCAAGCAGAGCATCAACTACGCCCTGGTCAACAAGATGCACAAGGGCGGCATCCTCGTGAACAGCGCCCGCAAGGAAGTCATCAACGAGCCCGAACTGCTCAAGCTGATGGCCGAGCGCACCGACCTGAAGTACATCACCGACATCATGCCCGATGCCGATGCCGACTTCCGCGCCTTCGAGGGTCGCTACTTCGCCACCCCCAAGAAGATGGGTGCCCAGACCGAGGAAGCCAACATCAACGCCGGCCTCGCCGCCGCCAACCAGATCGCCGACTTCTTCAAGACCGGTAACAAGAAGTTCCAGGTCAACAAATAAGAAAGCACAGATGCACCTCTGCATCTTCAACCCTGAGCACGACCTTTGCATGGCCAAAGGTCGTGCTCATTATGTACCGCCGCGGTCGGCCGTGGACTTCGCCCGCCGCGACGCGGGGTTGATGCAGGTGCTCTACCCTGAGGCCGTGTGCATGAGCGTCTACGACCCTCGGTTGTCCTCGGCGTTGTCGGGCGGGCAGGCCTTCAGGTCTGCCGTCACCGCCGTCACCGCCTGGGGCTGGAACGCCGTGGTGAAGCACGAGTTGCTCAAGCGTGGCATACAGGAAGGCCTGCTGCCTTCCGACAAAGAGATAGACGCCATACGCGAACTGCAGCACCGCTCCACCGTGCTGCCGCTGCAGCCCGACTGCCGTGAGGTGCACTCTGCAGAGGAGATGGAGGCGCTGCTGGACGAGCGTGAGCACTGGGTGATGAAAGCCCCCTGGAGCGGGGCAGGGCGCGGACTGCGGTGGGTGCACGGCAGGCTGACGCCGATAGACAGCGACTGGCTGAAGAAGACCGTGGCGGCACAGCGGTGCGTTGTGGCAGAGCCCCGCCGCGAGGTCGTGGCAGACGTGGCGCTGGAATACATGAACGGCACCTTCTTCGGCTACAGCTACTTCAAGACGGGCAGCGGCGTGTACAAGGAGAATGTCCGCTGGACCGACGGGCAGATCGAGGCCGCCTTCCCGTTGCGGCAGGCACGCGAGCGCATAGAGCCGTGGCTCAACGCCAACGTGTGGCCACGCTACCATGGGCCGCTGGGGGTGGACTTGATGGTATGCGCCGACGGCAGCGTGCATGTGGCGGAGATGAACGTCCGCCACACCATGGGCATGGTGGCGCATGAGGAGTTAGGAGTTAAGAGTTATGAGTTATGAGTTATGAGTTATGAGTTTTATTGAAGCATTGATATTGTCTTTCGCCCTCTGCGTCGACACGCTGGTGGTTTCGGCCACCACGGCTTTCCGCAGCAAGCTGGCGTACAAACAGGGCCTGCTGATGGCCCTCATACTCGGCTTTTGCCAGTTCGCCTTCCCGCTGGTGGGAGCCATCGTGGGCGACGTGGCGCGCTCTTTCATCGAGGCCGTGGACCATTGGGTTGCCTTCGGCCTGCTCGCCATTGTGGGCGGCAAGATGGTAGTGGAGGGCATCCGTAACGAAGAAGAGGAGAACGCCGCAAAATATAAACAGCTGAATGTTGGCACGTTCTTCCTCCTTGGCGTGGCCACAAGCATCGACGGCCTGGCCGTCGGCATAGGCCTCGGGCTTGACAATCCGTTGAGGACAGTGCTGTGGGTGGTGGCGCTTGTCGGGGCCGTCACCTTCATGGTGTCAATGCTCGGCATCTACCTGGGCAAGCGCAACATACCGGTGCCTGAACGCACAGCCAACATCATAGCAGGTGTGGTGCTGATAGGCTTAGGCGCAAAGATACTGATAGAACATCTTTATTTCACATAGACTGTAGTATTATGTGGCCGTCGTGCGACTATTATACAGATGACGGCAAAAGAGTATAACAGGTGTGTGGACCAATGCGCCGACGACGTGATGCGCTTCGCGGTGCGTTGCGGTTATCGGCGCGAAGACTGTGAAGACGCTGTGCAGGAGGCTTTTGCCTCGCTCTGGAGACACCATGAGAGTGTGGCCGTCGCCAAGAGCAAAAGCTACCTGATGGGCGCCGCCTACCGACGCCTGGTGTCGAGCTACCGCCACGAAGCCGTGAAACAGCGGTATGCGGAAAAGCCGGCAGACGTACCTATGCAGCAGCCCGACGAAGCCTTTGATCTGCGCGAAGCAATAGAGAGAAGCCTGGCCGTGTTGCCCGAGGTGCAGCGGGCCATACTGCAGCTGCGCGACGTGGAAGGCTACAGCTATGCTGAAATAGGGGAGACGCTGTCGCTGAACGACAAGCAGGTGCAGGTGTACCTTTTCCGTGCTAGGGTGGCAATGCGTAAACAATTGAAAACAATGGGTTATGGTAACGATAGATGACAGTAACTATGAACTTTGGCTTCTGCGATATGCTGAGCAGGAACTGACGGCTGAGGAGCGTAAGACCGTGGAGGCTTGGCTCGCGGAGCACTCCGAGGCCGTTATGGAGTTGACGCTCTATAACGAGGCCCCGCGGCTGCAACGCGATGAGAGTATAAAGTATCATTCACACACAAAACCACTGTGGCCGGTGTTGCTGCACTGGGGTGCTGCAGCTGCAGTGGTGGCGGCGCTGATTATACCTGTTGCGCTGATTAAGCAAGAGACTGGGGTAATGGTACCGCTTGTACCGCATGTATCGCAGGTGGCGCAGGTGCGGCGGACAGAGACTTTTGTGCCGGTGGCTGATACCGCTATAGTTATTTCGAATAATGCGAAGCCGATTAAGAGCAGGGAAACCATACATAAAGATGTACAGTTGACGGCAGATTTGGTAGAGGATAATGCTGAAGCTGTTGAGCATACAGATAAGATTGAGATACAGGAATCTGTTGTTGCACCTGAGGTGATATACACAGACAACCTGATAGTATACGAATCGGCACCGGACGCGGTGTACACCAACAACTTGATAGTATATGACGACAGCCGCCGCTCATGGACGGAGGATTTGAAGGACTGGGCTGCCGAGACGAATTTTGCACAGTGGGTGCGCCGCCGTTTTATGGCTCGTGAGGCGGAACTGGTAGCTGTGAATGAATAATAACAATAATAATTATACTGCTATGAAAAACAAAGGATTCTTGCCGCTGATGGCGGCTTTGGCATTCAGCAGCGCCATGGTGGCGCAGGTAAGGGTGCAGCCTGTCAAGGATGTGCATACTGTAGTGATAGGAGACGCCGTAACGCTGAAGGTCTATATTGACTCAGCCAAAGGCACCGAGCTCGAAGTCAATTCGAGCGCCCCTGTGGCTATGGTGGCGAAGGGTGTGATGCGTATGGATGGAGCCACCAAGGCGGTGCTGCGTCTGTCCCCAAGCGCGCCGATAACGCACTTCACCGTTGAGGATGCCGCCTCGTTGGAATTTGTAGGCCCGATGGATTTCAATGACAACCAGTTTACCATCAGTGCCGAAGATGCTGGCAGGGTGAAGGTGACGAAGAACTATGCGGAAGACACATTGAAGGCCGGCTATGTGCTTCTTCATGCGTCGGACAACGGACGTATCGTCAGCGAGATACCGCTGTTGCTGACTGCCTATGATTTCAAGGCCGAAGACCACGGATATATTTCGCTACCCAGTGCCGACATGAAGCTCGGTATTGCTATGACGGATTTAAAAAATATAATTACTGTCCAAGACAACGGCAAGGTGGTGATAAAGGCCCGCGGAGAAGACAGTGTGCTGTCACGCCATATTGAATATCGTGAAAGCAACAGGTCGGAAGCAGCCCGTGATTTGGAACTCAACTATTTCTGGGGCTTCAACAACTGGGGCAGCCACCCCTTTGGCCATGCGAGCGGCGACGCAGAGCTGAATTACTACTTTATGAATTATGGTTTTTCTATAGACATGCCGGTGATAAACAGGCGTAAGTTTGGCATGTATGTCGGCCTCGGCCTTGATGGCAACCTATATCACTTCGACTCACCGCTGGTGAACTTTACCGGCACGGAGTTTGCTGCCACAACCACACCTAATATCACAATGACCGGCGGCACTTTGGATCCCGACAACTGGAACACCTATTTCAATACGTTGGCTATCACGGTGCCAGTGACCTTCAGTTTCGAGCCGTGGAAGTACGACGGCGTGTGTATTCGCTTGTCGGCCATCACGGGAATCAATATCTTGGGAATGCTGAGTCAGCAGTACAAGACCACGGCCGTGGAACTTTTTGCCAACGACCGTCAGATGCGCAAGCAGATGAACCCCTTTATGCTCGACGCACGCCTGTCGGTGCAGTACAGCAACTTCGGCTTCTATGTACAGACGGCTGCCTTGTCGCTCTTCAAAAAGGGTATTGAGCCACTGTACCCCTTGAAATTCGGTATCTACTGGACAATGAGCGGCCGGTAGGCTATTTGCCCACCAGCTGGCTGATGAAGATGACCAGGATTGCCACGGGGGCCATGTAGCGTATGAGGTAGTAGATAACCTTGCGGATGCCGACGCGGAGCGTGCCGCCATTGGTGAGCTCGTCGAGCGCGTCGGCTTTCTTCATGCGCCAGCCCACGAAGAGCACTATCAGCAGTCCACCTATGGGCATGAGGTACAGCGCGGTGACGCGGTCGAGCAGGTCAAAGAATATCTTGCCGTTGATGTGCAGGGGGCTGCCCGAGCGGAAACTGAGCGTGGCGAGCAGGCCGATGACAGCCGTCACCAGCGACCCCAACACCGCCGCCTTGGGGCGCGAGAGGTGAAGCTCCTCGGTAGCGGCAGCCACGATGACCTCAAGCAGCGAAATGGTGGAGGTGAGCGTGGCTATGACAAGCAACACAAAGAATATCAGGCAGAAGAAATAGCCTCCAGTCATCTGCTGGAAGACCATCGGCAGGGTGGTGAAGACCAGCGACGCACCGGCTTCGGGCTTGATGCCGAAGGAGAAGGCGGCGGGGAAGATGATGATGCCGGCGAGGATGGCTACCAGCGTGTCGGCCAAAACGACGCTCACCGAACTGCTGACCATGTTGTCTTTGGAGCCTATGTAGGAGCCATAGGTGATGAGTGCGCCCATGCCAATAGAGAGCGAGAAGAAGCTCTGGCCCATGGCACTGATGAGCACGTGGCCGTCAATCTTCGAGAAATCGGGCTTGAAGAAGAAGCGCAGGCCCTCGGTGGCGCCGGGGAGCGTGAGCGACTTGACGCAGAGCACCACCATGATAACCAAGAGCATGGGCATGAGTATCTTGGACCATTTCTCGATGCCGTCCTTGACACCGCGTGCCACCACAAAGGCCGTGAGGGCGAGGAAGGCGAGCTGGCACACTATCGGCAGCCAGGGATGGGTGGTGAAGGATGCGAACTGGTCCTGTATCTGAATCAAGTCTTTACCCTCGAAGTGGTTGGCCGCCGCCTTGCCGAGGTAGCCCAGCGTCCAGCCCGCCACAGTGGTGTAGAAGGCCAGGATGAGGAAGGCACAGATGACGCCGAGCCATCCTATTGACATCCAGCCGTTTTTCTTGCCCTCAAGGGCGCGGAACGCACCGATGGGATTGCTGCGCGAGCGGCGCCCTATGACGAACTCCGACAGCATCAAAGGCGTGCCTACAAGCAGTGCCACAACAAGATAGACTATCAGAAAGGCACCGCCGCCATTGGCGCCCGCCTCACAGGGAAAGCGGTAGATATTGCCGAGGCCAAGGGCCGAACCTGCGGTAGCCATGATTATGCCAAGTTTTGAACCGAAATTCTCGCGCTGTTTCATAATGTCGGGTTGTTATTGTTATCGTGTATCTTTCTCTCAAGGTCGGCCACGCGGGCGGTGATCTGCGCCACCTGCATCGCTATGAAGTCCTCGCTGTACTTGCGGTCGCAAAAACCGTTGCCGCGAGCCACAAAAGCATCGTCGTCCTCCTGCTCCACAGCCAGGTCCTGATAGCTGGCAAGCAACCTGCGGGCTGCTTCAAGTTCTTCTTCAGGTGACAGGTGTTTCATACTAACAATCTGTTTACTGCATTCTCGATACCTTCGTTGTCGACATCGGTTGTCACCATGTCGGCCACGCCCTTCACATCGTCGGCGGCGTTGCCCATGGCAACCCCGATACCGGCCCACTGCAACATCTCGATGTCGTTGCCGCCGTCGCCGAAAGCCAGCGTTTCATCCTGACGTATGCCGAAATGGCGGCAGACGGCCTCCATGCCGGCAGCTTTGCTGTTGCCGGCCGCCACAATGTCGGTGAATGCCGGGTGCCAGCGCGGCAAGCGGCAGTGCGACAGCATGTTGCCCACTTCCTTATCCATCTCGCTAGGCATTATGGCTATCAGCTGGTAGGCCTCCACGCCGCGCATGGCGTCGATGGGCACAAAGGGCGGCATCTCAAACTCGAGCTGCTCCCTGATTTTGAGACCTATGGCGTTTGGTTGCGAGGCCATCATGCCGTCGGCGGTGAACATCATGGTGCAGAGACTGTGCTCCTTGGCGAAGTCAACCCAGCGGTTGCTGTCCTCAAGCGGTATAGGATTGGAGAGCAGCGTTTTACCGTTATCGCCAGCGGTGAACACCAAGCCGCCGTTCATGGTGATGTAGCCTTCAAAGCTCACCGGCATCTGGGGGATGAGCACCATGGGGCGACCGCTCGAGATGAAGGTGCGTACACCGTGGGCGTGAAGTGCCGCGAAGGCGCGCACGGTGCCTTCCGACACCCGGTGGGTCTTGAAACTCAACAGTGTACCGTCAATATCGAAAAATGCTGCTTTAATCATTGTCGTCATTTTCATTTTGAGTCGCATCCCCTTCGGCCCCTCTTCGGCCCTCCTTCGGCCTTTCTACGGCCTTCCACTGAAGAACGGCCGAAGGGGGTCCGTAGGGGGTCCGTAGGGACTCCGTAGGGAATGGGGGTTCATACGCCGTTTTTCATCTTCTCTATGCGTTGCTGTATCTCGGCGGCACGCTCATAGTCTTCTGCCTCTTCGCAACGCCGCAGCTCACGCTCCAGGCTCTCCACCGTAACCGTCTCAGCCACTGGGGCTGACGGCGCTGCCGGGGTGCCGCACTCTTCGAGGACGCTGTCGGCCACAGTGATGGGGGCGCCGCAGAGGAGCGTTATGGTGACGGCGTCGGTGGTGCGGCTGTCTATGTCCTTGTTGTTGAAGCCGTCGGTGGTGTGTATGGTGGCGTAGAAGATGCCGTCGGCCATACGGTCGATGCTGGCGCCGGTGACGCTGATGCCGTACTGCTCCATAATGGAGACCGCAAGGCGGTGGGTCGTGGGCCGCATCGTCGGCACCATCCCCTTGGCAATCAGTATTCCATTAGCCTCGTGTTCACCTATCACTATAGGTATGCGGCGACCGCTCTCAGGCTCTTCGAGCATGAGGATATAGCTGCCTGTGCGCGACATGCCGCCCTCTATTGATATGGGATAGACCTGCTTCATGACAGTCAAAAAGACACTTTTAGGTATTCGGCAAGTTTCTGCACGGCGAGGCCGCGGTGGCTGATGCGGTTCTTCACGTCGAGGGGCATCTCGGCAAAACTGAGGGCGAAACGGTCGGGCATGAAGACGGGATCGTAGCCGAATCCTTCGCCGTTGCTGTGGCGTTCGGTGAGTATCTGCCCGTCGACACGGCCCTCAAAATACTTAGGCTCACCGCCTTCTATAAGGCATATCACCGTGCGGAAGTCGGCCCGGCGGTCTGTCCGGCCCTCGAGGGCGGCAAGCAACTTGTTGATATTGTCGTCGAAGGAGCAGTGTTCGCCGGCATAGCGGGCGGAGTAGACCCCCGGAGCACCGCCGAGGGCGTCGACCTCGAGGCCAGTGTCGTCGGCGAAGCAGTCCATGCACGTCCGCTCCCACACCCACTGAGCCTTCTGCAGCGCGTTGCCCTGCAGGGTGTCGGCGGTCTCAGGGATTTCGCCACTGAGGCCCGCTTCGGCAAGGGTGACAATCTGCACCATCCCGTCAAGGGCGGCGCGCACTTCCTCAACTTTATGCTTGTTGTTGGTGGCAAATATGAGTTTTCTCATCCGTTTATGTCTTTTGGGGTCTGATGGTCTAAAAGTCTAAGAGTCTGTAAGTACAGTAGGTTTGAAGGGTTAATCGAAGAATTTCCATGTGATGCCGTAGAAGAAGGCGAAGCCGCGGCCCGGGTAGTGGGGCAGGAGGAAGTACTTGCGCTCCTCTTCCCACAGCGCGTTGAGGTGGCCGGCCTTCACGTAGAAGGATGCCCGCTTGAGCTGCAGGTTGAGGAAGACATCGCCCCAGAGGTAGCCTCCCACGCGCGCGGTACGCTGATGATAGAAGAGACCCGTATAGGGATCGTAGTTGGGGGAGTAGAACATGGTGTGGTAGCGAATGTCCACACCTAATTGGGCGCGGAGGGCTCCGCGGAAAAGCGTGACGTCGGCGTAGAGCGAGTTCTTGGTGGCGAACATAGGCACAGGCATCTGGGCCGTGTCTGTGCTGTGCTGCAGCAGGTGCTGCATGTCGAGGTGCATCCAGCCCAGCTGCAGACGCGTGGTCAGGCGGGCCTGGTAGAGCCACAGGGGGGCTGCGCCTTCAACAGCCAGCAAAGTGGTGTCGAACCATGTATTGTGGTCATAATGTGTGGCCTGCACGCTGAGGTCCACGACATCCTTGTAGCGGAACTGGGCGCCGACAAGCGCTGTTTTTACCGGCTTCAGCACGCTGTTGCTTCTTTCCGCGAAATGCACAAGCATGAGCTCCGGGGTCCTCGATGTCATGACAGCCTTGGCTTCCAGTGTTGTAGCACGCGCGCTGTCGAAGGGGAAGAGGAACGTGGCGGCGAAGCGTGAGTCCTGCCTGCTTGTGCTCATGAGGGCTTTACGCATCTCGCCCTCGGCGGTGAGACTTCCTCGTCCCAGCGCAAACTCCACACGGGCGAAAGGGTCGAGCCATGAGCGGTAGCCGAGAGTGTCGCCGGCGATGTCCACAAAAGTGTAGCGTGGCTGTATGCCGACGATGACTTTCAACGGGTTGCGCCAACGGTGGTCAGGGTACACATCGTTGGTCCAGAAAAGGCATGCGCTGTATTCTCGCCACATGGTGGAGTCTACAGCGACACGCTTGCGACGGTCGTAGGTCACCTCCACACCCCAGCTGCCGGCGTTGAGGACGTGCGGCTGGCGCAGCGGTATGGTGTCTATAACCTCTATGGTGTCGTACACCACCGTGCTGTCGACGCCCATACTGGCGGCTATGCTGTCGCGATGACGGTACTGCTCGAACTGTGGCACAAGGCTGTAACTCACACCGCCCATCAGCGCAAGGTCGTTGTGGCGCGACTGGAGGTTGTATATATTCACCGGCATGCCGGCATAGTTGGTGCTGTAGTTGCCGGTGAAATAGCCATCGTCGGTGAGACCGCCGTTCTCGTCGTTGCGTATCGAGTTCCACACCACGGCGGCCTTGGCCTGCAGCCGCGAGTCCTGCGAGAAGTAGTTAGTCGTGGCGTCGAGGAAATGGTCCTTGGCGTAAGTGGCTGTATAGATGCCGTCCGGCCGCATCAGAGTGTAGTCGAACGACACGTTCCAGCCCGGCATGATATTCTGCGTGTGCGTGGCGCGTACCACATAGTCATTGTTGAGCGACGAATGGTAGGCCAACAGGGAATAGGGGGTCCGCGTCTGATAGAAGCGCACATTGCCGAGCCGCTTGGCGTAGGCCGGGAAGGGCTCGCCGATGAGGCTCGACGCAAGCGGTGTCCCGGGGGTGGGGTAGAGGGCAAGATGCGGATGTCCCGCAACGCCTATGCCGAGGTAGTAGTTGCCGTTGATGGCGTCTATGGCATCGTTGAACTGCGCCCCCGTTGGCGACAGGGACGGATGCAGCACGGCGTTGATCTTCGTCTGCGCCGGACTGTAGAAGAAGTAGTACACCTTGCCACGCTTCACACTGTCGGGCTCTTCCTTGTGGTACTCGAGACCACGCACCTGCGGCCCCTCGTTGCGGGCCGTGTCAATCTGCGGGTTGACCTGGGCTCTGAGGCAGTGCGGCGCCGCTGCAAGCAGCATGACGAGAACAAAGGTGTATACTCTCTGCACCCGCATAGCGTCAATTGTCTTGGAGGAAGCGTTCCACATCCATGGCTGCGCGGCAACCGCCGGCGGCGGCCATCACGGCCTGACGGTAGTTGGGGTCGCACACATCGCCAGCGGCGAAGACGCCTGGCACGCTGGTGGCCGACGTGGGGTGTTGTATTTCTATATATCCCTGCTCGTTGAGCTTCAGCTGGCCGCCAAGGAAGTCGGTGGCGGGCTTGTGACCGATGGCCACGAAGACGCCTGTCACCTCGCGCCGGCTCTTCTCGCCGGTCTTGGTGTCGGTGAGCTCCACGCCCGTGACGCCGTCCATCGGTGTGCCGAGGATCTCGCTCACACGGCTGTTCCAGCACATCTCTATCTTGGGGTTGGAGAGCACGCGGTGCTGCATGGCTTTCGAGGCGCGCAGCTCGTCGCGGCGGTGCACCAGGTACACCTTGGCGCAGAGGGTGCTGAGGTAGTTGGCCTCCTCGCAGGCGGTGTCGCCGCCACCCACCACCGCCACGGTCTGCCCTTTGTAGAAGGGGCCGTCGCAGGTGGCGCAGGCCGAGACGCCCTCGCCGTAGTACTTCTGTTCGCTCTCAAGGCCTATCCAGCGGGCCGTGGCTCCGGTGGCCACAATCACCGTCTCGGCCTCCACCTCAACGCCGTGGTCGTCCGTGGCGCGGAAGGGGCGGTGGCTGAGGTCTATCTGACGTATGTAGCCCGTGCGCACATCGCAGCCGAAGCGCTGGGCCTGGCGCCGCAGGTCGTCCATCATCTCGTTGCCGCCCACGCCTTCGGGGTAGCCGGGGAAGTTCTCAATCTCGGTGGTGATAGTAAGCTGTCCGCCAGGCTGTTCACCCTCGTAGAGCAGCGGTTTCAGGTCGGCGCGGCCGGTGTAGATGCCGGCGGTGTAGCCGGCAGGGCCGGAACCTATTATCAAACAACGTGTGTGTTCCATATCTTATTCAGTTTTTTATTCTTTTTTTCTTGATGCTGAAGTACACCAGGTAGGCGGCGCCCACGGCGATGACCACAGCCTGCTGCGAGCCCCACAGGAGCCATCCGCATGCCGTACCCACCTCCATAGGTATGCCGTAGATGTCGAGCGCCAGCTGCACCAGCACGGGGTAGACGCCGATGCCGCCCTGCGAGAAGGTCATGCCCACCGAGCCGAAGAGGTACACCACGAAGGCGGCGCGGAAGCCAAGCCACTGCGTCTCAGGCAGCGCCTGGAAGATTATCAGCCCTCCCATGATGTAGAGCAGGTATATGGCGATGCTGTAGACGACAAACAGCACCGTGGCCCGCGGCCCGAGGTGCAGTATGCTCTTCACACCGTCCACCATGTTGCGCACCATGTCGTCAATCTTCTTGAAGAGCTTTATGTGCAACAGCTTCTTCCAGAAGAGCTTGTAGAAGAGCAGCGCCAGCGCCGCCAGCGCCACCAGGACGCCTACGATCATGGCCATGTTGGGCAGGTTGCTGAAGCGCTCGGCCAGCGTGTCGTAGAGCCAGTCCTTGGCCTTGCCGAACATGGCCAGCAGGCCTATGACCACCACCAGCCCGAAGGCCAGCGTGTCGATGATGCGCTCGGTGACCACGGTGCCCAGCGACTTCTCCATGGCTATGCCCTCGCTGGTGCGCAACGTGGCGCAGCGCATCACCTCGCCCGCCCGCGGGAAGGCCAGGTTGCCCAGGTAGGCCACCACGACAGACCCGAAGGTGTGGTTGAGCGTCGGCACATGCCCTATGGGCTTGAAGAGCAGGCGCCAGCGCAGGGCGCGCATCAAGTGGCTCAGCAGGCTGCACACCATCGTCGCCGCCACCCACCACCAGTTGGCGCCGGTGAACGACTCCCAGATAGAGGCCTTCTGACCGTCGTCGAGCTTGAGCAGGAACCAGTAGATGAAGAAGAAGCCTATGCCGAGAAAGACGACAAGCCTCAACACGCCGCCGAGGGTCACGCCGGTGCCCTTCTCCTTCTTTGCCGTCATGCCACCCATACCCTTTAAACTATAACCAATAACCAATAACCTATAACCAATCCCTCTACAGCCTGTTGTCCTTAGGGAATATCACGGTGGGGTGCCACTCGCGGGCCTCCTCGGGCGTCATCTGTGCGTAGGCGGCGATGATGAGCAGGTCGCCGACGCCGGCCTTGTGGGCTGCGGCGCCGTTGATGCCTATCACCCCTGTGCCGCGCTCGCCGCGGATGGCGTAGGTGGCCAGCCGCTCGCCGTTGGTGATGTTGTATATCTCCACCTTCTCGTTCTCGATGATGCCGGCGGCCTCCATCAGCGCTTCGTCGATGGTGATGGACCCTATGTAGTCCAGGTCGGCCTCGGTCACCGTCACACGGTGTATCTTCGATTTCAGTACTTCAATAAACATCTTTCTTAGTTTTAAGTATTAAGCTGTAAGTTTTAAGTGGCCGCTACGGCCTGTGCAAGTGCTTACAGCTTACAGCTCACAGCTTACAGTTCAGAACAGTATCCAGTACAGCAGCATGCACACCAGCAAGGCGTAGAGCATGATGCGTCCGGCGGGCACGGGCTCCAGGTCGTCGGAGCCGGTGACGTCGAAGCGCCGCTTTATCTTCACGCCGCGCTTCTTGAACTCCGCCAAGTGCTCGCCGACGCCCTGTTCGCCGCCTTCCGCCGCGCTCTCCGTGCTCTCCGTGCTCTGGAAGCGCGGCTGGTAGTGGAACTTGGGCATCTCGCGTTTGCGGAACATGTCCTTCCAGGTCAGCCCCTGGCGCTTCTCCTCACGGTCCAGCTCGCGCACACGGCGCTGGAAGTACTCCAGGTCGCTGTCGGCACCAGCAGGCACCTCTGCCGGCTGCTGGCTTTCAAGCTCTTCGGCCTGTTCCATGGCTTCGCGCAGCGCGCGCTCGTCGGCGTACTTCTGCTTCAGGGCCTCCCAGCGTTCTTTCTCGGGGTCGTAGAAGCGCGGCTGGTAGTGGAACTGCCGCGGCTTGGGTGTGTAGAACATCGGCATTGTCTCTGGTTTTAGTTTTAAGCTTTAAGTTTTAAGCTGTTAGTGTGGCGCCAGCCACTTAAAACTTACAGCTTACAGCTCTCAGCTTTCTGTTATCACTAGGTCCATCCTCACGTCGTGGGGCTCGGTGGCTATGTGGTCCAGCATCTGGAAGTCGTAGGCCACGCCCACCTTCGCGGCACGCGGGGTGCTCTTCAGCAGACGGTCGTAGAAGCCGCGGCCGCGGCCCATGCGGTTGCCCTCGCTGTCGAAGGCCACGCCCGGCACCACGATGAGCTCCACGGCGCCGAGGTCGGTCCACTCCGGTCCCGTGGGTTCTCCTATGCCGAATTGCTCGCCGCTGACCATGCACTCGGGGCCCGTATACCGCCGCAGCACCAGGTCGTCGCCCTGCACGCAGGGCAGCAGCAGGGTCTTCTCCCTGTACCACCGCTCCACGAAGGCATGCGTCTGCACCTCGTCGGCCATCGACCAGTAGAGCAGCACCACCTTGGCACGGCGGAACTCCGCGAGCTCCTCCACACGCCGCATGACGGCCTCGCTGCGCCGCAGCTTCTCCTCCATGGGCACGGCGCGCTTCAACTCGCGCATCCGCTTCCTTGTCTCTGCCTTGCTTTCCATACTACCAACTACCAACTGTCAACTACCCACTCCGTCAGAACGGCAGGTCGTCCTCGCCGTTAGACTGCATCACCGGCGGCTGCGCGAACCCCTGGGCGGGGGCAGCGGCGGGGGCTGCGGCAGGCTGCGCGGGAGCGGCAGCGGGGGCAGCGGCAGGGGCGGGGTTCCAATTGTAGTTGCCGGCGGCGGCCTGCGGCATCTGGCCCGGCACGAAGGGCTGTATGCGCGAGCAGCGCAGGTCGGTGTACCAACGCTCGTTGAACTCGCGGCTCTCAGGCGTGAAGGTCACCTGCACCATCGAGCCCATAGGCACATTCTTGGCCATGGCCACGCGCTCCTCGCCGAAGGCCGTGAAGGCCACCTTGCGCGGATAGTCGTCGCCGGTCTCGATAACAAAGCCGCCGCGCACCCACGGGCCGCGGGCCGACTCGCCCTGCACTTCGGGCAAAATCTGGATTAACTTGCCTGTAATTTCCATAGTATTTCGTTGTTTTTGTTAATATTCAATAGGTTGTCACATGTGTCGCCACACGTTTCAAAAGCACAAAAATAGCACTTTATTTTAATATAGCAAAATAATTTTATTAACACATGTCCCCGAAACGACCAATCCAATATGGAGCCCTTTTGATATTTCTTCAGTAGTTCTTCAGTATAGCACTGAAATACTACTGAAGAAATACTGAAGAACTACTGAAGAACTGACTTACCAGCACCATTGAAAGACTATACCAAAAAACATTGGAAGTCACAGACTAACGACACGTAGATGGCTAGTAAACGGCTGGAAGACGGCTGGAAGGCGGCTATAAAGGCCGTGGGCGCTGTTGATATTTTTTTCCGTCATGTCGGCTTTTTTGTGTACTTTTGTAGTCCAAAAACCGAACGCAAAAAATGCCCGTAAACGACACAAGACGTACTAACAGAATGACATACGAGCAGGCCTTTGCCCTCAACAGCAACACTCCGCCGCAGGCCGTGGCCCTGGAGGAGAGTGTGCTCGGGGCCCTGATGCTCGACCAGGCGGCGCTTATCAACGCCATAGAGACTCTGCATGTGGAATACTTCTACAAGGCTGAGCACCAGGCTGTTTTCCGCGCCATCCGCAAGCTCTTCGAGCAGAGCCAGCCCGTGGACCTGCTCACCGTGGTGGAGCGCCTGCGCCTCGACGGCGAGCTGGAGCTGGCCGGCGGCGCCTACGCCGTCAGCAAGCTGACGGAGAACGTCGTCTCCGCGGCACACATAGAGTACCACATACGCGTGCTCAGCGAGAAATTCATCCAGCGCGAGATGATACGCATCAGCACCGAGACCATCAAGAAGGCCTACGACGAGACCACCGACGTCGTCAACCTGCTCGACCAGACCGAGCAGCACCTGATGGACATCAACGACAAGAACTTCCGCTCGGACTACAAGCCGCTGGGCGACTTTGTGGGGATGGCCATGGACCAGATCAACGAGGCGGGGCAGAAGGAGGACGGCCTGAGCGGCCTGGAGAGCGGCTTCATGGGGCTCGACCGCATGACGGCGGGCTTCCAGCCCGGCACCCTCATCATCCTCGCCGCCCGCCCGGCCATGGGTAAGACGGCCTGCGCGCTGAGCATGGCGCGCAACATGGCCGTGGACTTCAAGAAGCCCGTGGCCTTCTTCTCCCTCGAGATGAGCGGCCAGGAGCTGGCCATGCGCCTGCTCTCGAGCGAGGCGCGCCTGACGGGCGACAAGCTCAAGAAGGGGCGCCTGGAGCCCTACGAGAAAGAGCAGCTCAAGAGCGGTGCACAGCGCCTGCACGAGGCCTCCAACCGCATACTGATAGACGACACCCCCTCGCTCACCATCTTCGAGCTACGCGCCAAGGCCCGCCGCCTCAAGCAGCGCTACGACATACAGATGATCTTCATCGACTACCTGCAGCTCATGCAGAGCGGCACCACAGATAACCGCAACGGCAACCGCGAGCAGGAGATCTCGATGATCAGCCGCCAGCTCAAAGCCCTCAGCAAGGAGCTGAACATACCGGTGCTGGCCATGTCGCAGCTCAGCCGCGCCGTGGAGAACCGCGTGGGCAACAAGCCGCAGCTGAGCGACCTGCGCGAGTCGGGCGCCATAGAGCAGGACGCCGACATCGTGATGTTCATCTACCGCCCCGAGTACTACAACATCATGGAGGACGACCACGGCTCCACCATAGGCATGGCCGACCTGCTGATTGCCAAGCACCGCAGCGGCGGGGTGGGGGAGGTGCGCCTGCGCTTCGTCAAGGAGTTCGCTCGCTTCGAGAACCCGCCCACCGACAGCGACTTCGGCGGTGCCATGGCGGGCATGGCCCCCAACACGGGCTTCGACGGCGGCGGCACCATGATTATCGACAGCAAGATGAACGAGGACATGCCCCCCGAGGGCGACGGCGATGTGCCGTTCTAACGGGCTGCGGCATGATTTTGGGACACCGACACAATAAAATCGAAGCAACTGCGTTAACAGAATAAAAAACGAAAGAACTATGGCAACATTGACATTGAACTACGACGGTCGCAACAAGTCGGCCCGCGCCATCGTGGAGATGCTGCGCTCGCTCGACTTCTTCAAGGTCTCGGAACCGAAAGCCAAGGCCGACGACCCCACGCTGATGAGCAAAGAAGAGTTCTTCAAGATGGTTGACGAGCGCATGGAAAGCTACGAGAAGGGAAACTATATTGCGTTTTCCTCGCCCGAAGAGATGCATAAATACTTCGCTGCAATCTGACCATGTATAAAGTCATTTTGGAACAGGGCGCCGACTCGGACTTGAGAAAGCTGGCTAAAAGCGAACCCATAGCGTTCAAGAAAGCCATGAAACTTTTGGATGAGTTATACGTCCACCCAAAGACAGGCACCGGCCACCCAGAGCAACTCAGAGGCAGCAGCGGCAACCGGTGGTCGCGCCGCATCAGCGACAGGCACCGTCTTGTGTACGAAATACGTGACACGGAGGTGATAGTTATTGTCATCGCCGCCTATGGCCACTACGACGATAAATAAATTACATAAAGAATATCAACAAAATGGAAAAAAAAGACCTCCTGAAAGAAACCGTCAAGCACATTGACATCAAGAAGTACGACAGCACCGAGCTCATCGACGCCATGCGCCACATGAGCTTCACCAGCCGCGACACCGCCCGCGCCGCCGACATCCTCTGCCAGATGCTGGCCGAGAAGGACTGCACCAACATCCTCACCATCGCCGGCTCCACCTCAGCCGCCGGCTGCATGCAGGTGTATGTCGACATGGTGCGCAACAAGATGATCGACGCCGTGGTCAGCACCGGCGCCAGCATCATCGACATGGACCTCTTCGAGGCCCTCGGCTACAAGCACTACATCGGCACCAAGGAGAACGTCATCCCCGACACCAAGCTCCGCGAGCTCTACATCGACCGCATCTACGACACCTTCATCGACGAGGAAGAGCTGCAGGCCTGCGACCAGGCCACCTGCGACGTGGCCGACCTCCTCGAGCCCCGTCCCTACAGCAGCCGCGAGTTCCTCTACAACGTGGGCAAATGGCTCGCCGAGGGTCACGGTGTGAAGAAAGATTCCCTTATCCAGACCTGCTACGAGTGCGGCGTGCCTATCTTCTGCCCCGCCTTCAGCGACAGCAGCGCCGGCTTCGGCATCGGCAAGCACCAGTGGATCCGTCGTCACGAGGGCAAGCCCTATGTCAGCATCGACAGCGTGGCCGACTTCCTGGAACTCACCGAGATCAAGATGAACTGCCCCGAGAGCGGCCTCTTCATGGTCGGCGGCGGCACCCCCAAGAACTTCGCACAGGACACCGTCGTCTGCGCCGAAATCCTCGGCAAGGAAGTGCCCATGCACAAATACGCCATCCAGATCACCGTGGCCGACGTCCGCGACGGCGCCTGCTCATCCAGCACCCTCCTCGAGGCCGGCAGCTGGGGCAAGGTGAGCGAGGAGCTGCAGCAGATGGTCTATGCCGAAGGCACCACCGTCATCCCCGCCATCGTCAGCTACGCCTACCACAACGGCGCCTGGAAACAGCGCGAATACAAGAACTGGCAGAAGCTCTGGCAGAAATAAAAAAATCATCTAATAATCAAAAGCCGGGGACTCATGTCTCCGGCTTTTCTTGATAATGCCGGTCTCCCCCTATCGCCCACGCAATCCCGGCCACGACTACTACGGCCGCGGCGTCTATCTGGTCACGCTTGTCGTGAGCGGCCGTCAGCCCCTGCTCTCCACCTTCGCAGCCGATCTCGGCCGCAAAGAAAGTCTGTTCCCCACCCCCCTCGGCGAAGCCGTCCTCCAGGCCTGGCAGCAGACCCCTGCCATCCAGGCCTCCCACGGCAACCGCGTGGAGGTGCACTCCGCCGTCTGCATGCCCGACCATTTCCACGGCGTCATCGAGGTGCTCGAGCCCATGCCGTGGAGCCTGGGCGACATCGTCCAGGCCTTCAAGGCCACCTGCACCGCCCGCTGGCAGGCCATGCAGGGTCTCCCGTCCTCCAGCAATCGACCGATCTCGGTCGATTGCCAGCGCCCCGACGCCCCCGCCTGGCTCCGCACGAAGGCCCTCGTCCACCACAGCGAAGGCGCCCTTGTCCGCAGCCTCTCCCACCGGCAGCGGCAGGAGTACTACGCCCTTGTCGGCCGCAGCCAGCGCCCCCTGTTCGACAACAACTACGACGACACCGTCTGCCTCGACGAGCGCCACCGCCAGGCGATGATAGCCTATGTGGACGACAACCCCCGCCGGGCGCTCCTGCGCCGCCGGTTGCCCGACGTGATGCGCCGCTGCCTCCATGTCCGCATCGGGGAGCGCAGCTACGGCGCCTTCGGCAACCTCTTCCTCCTGCGTTGGGCCCGCAAGGTGCAGGTGCAGTGCCACCGTCGGCACCCCGTCAGCCGCCTCCCCTACGAGACCACCGCCGACTACGCCGCCGAGCACGACCGCTGGCTATCCGCCATCCTCGCCGGCCAGACCGTCATCGTCACCCCCGGCATCTCGCGCGGCGAACAGCTGATGAAGAACGAATGCCTGGCCAAAGGCTACCCCCTCATCCACCTGCAAGACCAGCCCATCGGCCCTTACTGGAAACCCGAACGCAGCCGTTTCGACGCCTGCGCCAACGGCAGCCTGCTGATTCTCGCCCCATGGGATCTCGACGCCATGGGCGACGTGGCAGGAGTGCCGTCCGACAGCAGCTACAGCCGTTTCCACAACCTCAACACCCTCGCCAAGGAGATCTGTTCATTCGAAGGCGAAGCCCGCATTCTTCGAGATTGAGACGCCCACGCTCCCTTCTACCTCCCTTCTACAATCTTTCTATGACCTTTAGGCGAGGAATACCGCCACCCAAATATTAAAATTTCATAAAAAAGCAACGGCAGTGGTAACAAAACACCACATTTAGCGTCTATATAGTCGGAGAAAACACAGATTAGGTCTAACAAAAACCGACACACAATGAAAAAGACAATCCTTTTGGCGATGCTCACCCTCGTTGCCCTCACCGCCCACGCCCAGCACTTCGACTGGGTGAAATCCTACTCTGGCCAAGAGCCGCCGGGCAAGTTCTGGAACTACATCGTCAGTTCCGTTACCGATTCCCGTGGCAACCTCTATGTCGCCGGACAGTTCGCCAACGGTGCCACCATTGACGGACAAGACTTGTTGCCATTCATGCCCAATGGGGCATCAGCAGACAATCCAAACGCTGCAATTGTCAAGTTCTCTCCAAATGGGCAGGTCGTATGGAAAAAAGTTTTACATGCCAACGACTACGCTCCATGCAATATAACAGACATCCAAATAATTGGAGATAGCGCATTGTATTTTATGGGGCAGGTTTGTATACCACGGTCTTCCGATAAGTATTTATATTATCTTGACACACTGATTACGGGAGATAATGGTTCACCTCTATTGACACTGGATGGCGTAAGCACCAATGCTGTAACCATTATGGCTATATTGGATTTAGATGGAAACCTTTTAGAACATCATTTCTTGCAAATAGCATATAGAGATGAAAATGACAATCTTGTCACGTTGGACCGTCAAAGTGGTAATGCTATAGACACAAACATTATTGTCTGTGATGCCTTACAGCAAGGTCCATTCTGCATTGATAGAGAAGGAAATATTTATATGGGTCATGCGGCGGTGGACATGGTATCTCTTCTTGATGACTCAGTATATAACTATCACTCTGTAGAAAATGGACTGCTAACTGGAGTTGTGTTCATTGTTGACGGACAGCCTCGCTTCTGTATTTATCCTCAAAACACCCCCACATCTGCAAATTACAGAATAGTGAAATTTGCCCCTCATTTTAATACTCTTTTGCATTTTCAATACCTTTTTGAAGGGAATACCCCATGGAACAGTTTCGAAACTCTAGGGAAGATGATTATTGATTCCGTAGGATGTCTGTATGTCTGCAATCATACAGCTGGAACAACCACCAATAGTGAATGTATAGTTAAAGATGCACCTTCTCTGGTATTGCATACATCTGCCTATCAGAACACTTTTTTATTGAAATACGATAGCACATTGATTCCAATTTATATCAAACAGATAGAGTATGGAGAACTGGCAGTAGACTTGCGGCTTATCTATCGTCATGGGATTTTTCATTCCATGACGATAGACGAAGATTCTTCGTCTATATTTGTTTCCTCGTCGGTATTCAATAATAATAATGAAGTATTTTACATTGACTCAACCGAAATCGAATTGCAAAAGAATGCTATAGTACTACGTTTTGACAAAGAGACTGGCCGTTTCGTCTCATATGGATATGCTAGGTCTTCAACGATGACCACCATGCGAGGCCGTATTCCTCATTATTCCAGTATTATCTGCAAAAAAAACCGAGTGTTTGCCCCAGTTGCATACCAAAACGACATTCAGTTTCAGAATCAGACTATTAATGTTGAACAATCACAGGCTGGAAAGGGAATCTACATATGGGACTATAACGGCGCCCCCTTGCAATACATTGATTTTAATTCTGCGACCCAACAATACGCCGAGCCAAGCACAAGTCTCTGCCTAAAAGATAGTATCCTTTATATTTCTGGCTATACATCCTCAGATATGACATTCGGCGACATTTCACTTAACAGCAATGGTCATAGCTTGGCATACACCGCAAAATACATTGACACGGCGTTTATGACACCGTATGTATATTCAGGCGACACGGGCAATGTGAGCATCACGTTGGAGGAGGGTGGAAACGCTTTCGTGGCATACCCCAACCCATTCCGGCAGAGCGTGAAGATTAGAGTTGAAAGTGGAGAGTTGAAAGTTGAAAACGGGGTTGCCACCGCCTGGCTCACCGACCTCACCGGCCGCCGCGAGCAAGTGCGCCTCACTCCCGACGGCCCCGGCCAGTACACCCTCGACCTCACCTCGCGCCCACAGACCACCTACCTACTCACCCTCACCACCGCCGACGGCAAGCAGCACACCGTCCGCCTGCTGAAGCAGTCGGACATCTTCACTCGATAAAGAAAACGAATTTATAAATGCAAAAAACAACACAACTATGGCAAGAAAGGCCCTCACCTTTACACTCCTCGCGCTGATGGCACTCACCGCACACGCCCAGCGCTTCGACTGGGTGAAGACCTACTCTGGACAAGGAGAAACCCATGAGGTCATTTCATCTTTTGCGGACAACGATGGCAATTTGTACATCTTGGGACATTTCACTCGTGGTGCGCAAATAAACGGTGTGGACTTGCTTCCTCTGCCCAATGCGAATCCAAACAACACCAGCATTGTTATTGCCAAACTGACCGCCGACGGAAATCTCGCATGGCACAAGTCGATTTATTCTAGCCGGACCAGTAGTTATGGTTATTGCATGAAACCAATAGGTAGCAATAGATTTATAGTTATGGCGATTGTCAGTTTGCCTTATGACCACGGTTACGGCGAATTGAACGACCTCTATTACCTTGACACACTGCTGACAGGAAATGACAATTACCTTGTCTCTTTCGATAGTTGCACCAGCAACACTAAGAATATTTTTATCACGTTCGATTTTAACGGCAATGTTGTCGAACAGCACTTTGTCGAATTAGGCTACCTCGACAACTTCGGACAACCTATCACTCCGAGGGTTTTAGGCCGTTCGAACTCCGAAAAGCTCAGTACATCTGTTCTCTCAAACGAATTGTTCGGCATTGACAATAGCGGACATATCTATGTTGCAAGAACAACTGTCGATTTACAGACACGCGTATGCGATACTTGCGAAGGTGGTTACAGAAGTTGGACTATCGAAAACGGCACCATCGGAATGCTTAAGATTATGGTGGATGACACCCTTGCCCTTTATTGCCCCACAGAGCCGTCATCCCATTGGAATCAGCAGGTCTTGGTTTTCTCCCCCCATCTCGACAGCATTGTTGGCAATTTCTATGTTTTTGACTCTACGATTGGCATCGAAAACATCTACCCACAATCCCAGATATGGTCAATCAATATTGACAACCAAGACAATGTATATATTACAGTCTATGGCAACGGCCTTCCCGAAAGTGTTCGCATTGCCCGTTCCGAAGCCCTCCATCTTACAACCAACTCCTGCATGATAAAATACAATCCCTCGTTCTTCGCGACCAACACGGTGCAACTCTCAAGCACCCCCGACCCGTTAAATTTTCCAAAGCTTTATGGCATTCGGAGCACATATTTCGACTATGATACAAGGAGTCTCTTTATTATGGGCGAAGTTCAGCGAGACCCAATGACATACAACAACCCATCTTGCCATATACTATACAGCGGTGACACTCTCGACTTGAGAAACAACGCCATGTGGCTTCGCTTGGATATGGATGACATGCACTTGATTTCTTATGGGAAGGCGGCATCATCTATTGAGACAAGCATGAATGACATCAACGGAACACTTGCCATCAAAAATAACCGTGTATTTTCGCAGATTCTCTATCAAGGAGACATTCTATGGCTTGACACAACAATAAGCATCGAAAGTACGGACAGAGGCATGGGGTTGATGGCGTGGGACTATGAAGGACACGAGATTGCCTTTTACGATTTCAATGCAGTGCATATCAATAACCGTCCGAGTCAAACACATATTGTCGATAGTGTACTTTACATGACAGGAATGCTATTCAGTGGTGCAACCTTCGGTAACCTTGACCCAATCCCCGCTGCATCGGGAAGCCAAGCCTTCATCGCCCGCTACGTCGATACCGCCTTCCTTACCCCCTACACACCCATCGACACCACCCACACCGACCCCATCGACACTGGCAGCGTGCGCATCACCGTGGTGGGCGACGAGGGGGCTTTCGTGGCTTATCCCAACCCCTTCCGGCAGAGGGTGACCATCGAGAGCAGCGAGACATTGGTAGAGACCGCCTGGCTCACCGACCTCACAGGCCGCCGCGAGGAAGTGCGTCTCATTCCAAGCGGAGAGCGGAAAACGGAAAGCGGAGAACGTGTTTACACCCTTGATTTGTCCGGCCGACCCCAAGCCACCTATCTCCTCACCCTCACCACCGCCGACGGCCACCAACACACCGTCCGCCTGCTGAAGCAGACAGATGTGTTCGGAAACTGAATATAAACCGGAAGGTAACCGGTACTGAACCGAAACCGAACCGAAACTCTGACCGAGTCATCCGCTCTTCAGCACGGACTTATCTACTACCTGCATTGACCCCAAACACTTAAGACTAGATAATCTTGCCCCTGCAGGAACGACATAACAGTCTGGGAATGTAGGGGCTTCTGTTTTCCATTTATCCTATAATGCATTAATAGCAATCTCCCTAAGAAAAAACATTTCCAAAGACTAAAAATATAAAAAATGTTAAAAAATGATACAAAAACGGCACTTCCTCGTCCTATATATAGGAAGCCCCCCAAAAGGCCCTCATGAAAACGGATAAATAACCATTTAACACCACAACAATGACAAAGAAAGTCCTCTCTTTTGCGCTCCTCGCGCTGCTGGCAATCACCGCCAACTCTCAACATTTCGACTGGGTGAAATCCTACTTCGGCCCCGATTACGAGGACGGGGCCGCTGCCAACGAGATATTCGGCTCGGCTATAGACAGCGAGGGCAACATCTATATTCTCGGCCAGTTCATAGGCAACGGGCGATGGGACGACGATACAAGCATACTGCCATTCTCGGCACACCGCAACCTTAGCGCCGTCGTCGCCAAGTTCTCTCCCAATGGCCAATTGGTGTGGCACAAGGAGTTCTATTCCAGCTATACCGACTTTGTGGTCTACACCATGCGGATGGTGGGCGACACCGCACTTATGCTGTTTGCCGAGTTTAGGTTCCCCTTCAATTGGGGAAGCAGCTGGCACGACAAGAACGAGGTATACTATATGGACACCCTGTTGACCACCCCCGATAGGTTCCCGGAGTCGCCCGACAGCCTCAAGTCACCAGCCCTCTACTATGCCTTTATCACTATAGGGCTTGAAAGCGGAAATCTCATCGAAGAGCATTTCTGGATACCATCCTTCGTCAAAAACGATGGCTCGTTGTTGAGAGATGAATACTCCGGCCACTTGATTACAAATGTAGGTGAGAGGGTCTCCTTCAATGTCGACAGCGAAGGAAACATCATATTGGCACGCCAGACAAATGATTATTATGGAGTTATATGCGACACCTGTCCTGATGGGCTCCAGGTCTGGTCGCCCCGGGAGGGCAACATCAGCACAATGCGTCTGCTTGTAGACGGAGCCACAAAGCAGCTTGATGTCCCCTTGGAACCCTCCAGCAAGTGGAACTGGCAAATAATAAAACTGTCGCCCCATATGGACAGCGTGATTGCAAGCACCTATGTCTTCGACTCCACTTGGCGATATTCTTATAATGACAATATAAGTATGCATTTGAATTCTATCGATGTCGATGCCAACGACAATATTTATATGCTTATAGACCGTACACAAGATCCTCTCGATAGATGGCCGGTAAAGAACTCCGACACACTGGCTATGGAGTGGTACTCGTGCATGATACGATATGACTCGGAACTGACGCCGACGGGGATTGTGCAGGTGACTGCAACTTATACTCCAGAAGGAAACTGTGCGGGATATGTAAGACTCCTTGGCACATATTATGACAGCGTAACCAACTCGCTATTTATAAACGGTGAGTCAGGTAAAGTCCCAGACTACTACACCACGTTGAACTACAGAGGCAGCACATTGGACCTTAAGAACAACGCCTGCTGGCTGCGGCTTGACGCCGACGACCTGAGTCTTGTCTCCTACGGCAAAGCCCGCTCAACAGGCACAGAGCCTTGGGAAAGGACATTTCTGTACTCCGACAAATATATGTGGTCCCACAACGGCTCCTTCGTGGCAGGCGGCAACCGCGTCTTCTGCCAGGTGCTGTACCAATGTAACATACTCTTCCACGACACCCAGGTCGACAGTCCCTACGGTATGGGGCAGATGGTGTGGGACTACGACGGCCACGAGCTCGAGTATATAGACTACCACTCGGCCAGTTCCCACAACGAACAAGGCTACATGTTCCTCAACGATAGCTCGCTGTGGCTTACCGGCACCCTTACCGCAAACGCCGCCCTCGGCAACCTCAATGTCAACGCCGCATGGAACAGCCACGCCTACATCGCACGCTACACCGACACCGCCTTCCTAACACCCTATATCTATGACTCCACAGGTCACGGTGGCGGCATCGGCATAACGCTTGTGGAAGGAGGAAACGCCTTCGTCGCCTATCCCAACCCCTTCCGGCAGAGAGTAACAATTCAAGTGGAAAGTGGTGAGTTGAAAGTCGAAAGAGGGGCCGCCACAGCTTGGCTGACCGATATGTCCGGCCGCAGCGAAGAAGTCCGCCTCACCCCCGACGGCCCCAACCGCTACTCTCTCGACCTCACCTCACGCCCGCAAGCCACCTACCTACTCACCCTCACCACAGCCGACGGAAAAGCACATACCTTGAGACTGATGAAAATGTCCGATATCTTCTCACGATAAATACAAAGCATGAAAGCGACAAAGGAAAACCTTTTGTTCTCCGCTTGGCTGCACTCCGTTGGCCATCCTTCGGAACGCTATCGAAAGCCACCGGCTTTCTTCATGAGTACCCCGACGCCTATTACCGCGAGTTCGTGGATTCTTACAACTTCTACTGCACCTTCTTCGGCGATTCCTTGTCTGGCTATTCTAAATTCGCGCCGTCGGCCAGCCAAAGCAAATATGTACCTCGAACTCCTAAATTCAAAAACAGTATCATGCGCAAAGCAATTGTACGGAAACCATCCGCCTTGCGGGCAATAAAAAACGTATCGGAACGTTTATATGGGCGTAAAACAAATTGTATAACAAAACCGATACCATGATGAGAAATTGAATACCATTCATGCAAAACGCATAAATCAGTAATGTTCAATAAAAAAACTTTAACATCATGGTAAAACACATCAACATCAAACAGACGGCTCTGCTGCTGGCTTGCTTGCTGGCAGTCGGCACAGTTTCATCTCAGGAAAACGAGGCCGGAAAAAGGAAGGTTAATCCTTGGGCCGAATTCAACCTCGGTTTTAACTTCCTCGACGGCAGCAAAGGCTTCACCAACCACATGCAGACCTATCACCCCGCGCTCGACTACCGTAGCGCCTACAGCGTGGCGGCCCAAGTCGGCATCGGCATCGGCGTGGAATACAGCCGCTTCACCCTCGCGATGCACATCGACGGTACCGCAGACAACATCACCTCCGTCAAAAACCAGCTTGTCAAAAAACAGGACAACCTTTATCATATCGACCTCGGCTACCGATTCAACCTCGGCAGAAACTTCACCCTCGAACCCACAGCGGGCTTCGGCGTCGGCCTCAGCGAAATATTCCTCTCAACTTCGCGAGGTGGTACCGACTACGTTAACTCGTTCTCCTCAGCCAATTACATCGTGCCTCTGACAGTCAACATCCTGTATACTAAACGTAGGCTTGATGCCGGACTCTATCTCCAGTATATCATCAGCGTCGGGCATATAGGCAAAGCCCACATCACAGGACTCGCCACCGAGGTGGACGACCTAAACTTCCAACCGTCCACGCTCACCCTCGGCTGGAAGTACCGGTTCTGACCGATAAAAACCATACCCACCGCCTCGCTCTACGACTCTACGACCCTATGACTCTTACACAATAATAGTTTGCATCCTGCGTTAAGGATGCAAACTTTTTTGTATGCTACAGACAGGAATCAAAGGACATCATGAACAGACCGTCACCCCGGCGATGAGCGCCGCGCGGGTGGGCAGCGGCTTGGTGGACGTGTTTGCCACGCCGATGCTGGTGGCGCTCATCGAACAGACCTGCTATGAGAGTGTGCTGCCGCACCTCGACGAGGGGCAGGGCACCGTGGGTACGCTGGTCAACGTGAGCCATGTGTCGGCCACGCCGATAGGCATGCGTGTGTGGTGCGACAGCGAGCTGGTGGAGGTGGACCGCCGCCGTTTGGTGTTCAGCGTCAAGGCCTACGACGAGGCGGGACTCATCGGCGAAGGCACTCATGAGCGTTTCATCATCGACTCGGCCAAATTCATGGAAAAACTTAAGGCCAAGACAAAAAGCTGATGTAAGCCGGCTTTTTTATTTTGCTACGTGAAATAATTGTTGTATCTTTGCATTTTACAATATAAAGAACAATAGATTGTATCTACCTATGGATAAGCAACTCCGCGAGCAGATAAAAGACATAATGCAGCATGAGGTTGTGCCGGCCACAGGCTGTACAGAACCCGGGGCTGTTGCGTTGTGCGTGGCCAAGGCCGTCGAGACACTTGGCAGCAAGCCGTCGTCGGTAGTTCTGCGACTGAGCAAAAATGTGTTCAAGAACGCCATGGGTGTTGGCATCCCCGGTACCGGCATGATAGGTCTGCCGATAGCCGTGGCCATGGCTGTGGTGCACGGCGACTCAAAACGTGGCCTTGAAGTGCTCACCATGCCCGAGGCATACGTCGAGGAAGCCAAGCAGTGGCTTGCCAACAATGCCGACAGGATAGATATCAGCGTCAAGGAATGCTGCGACAAACTGTATGTTGAATGTTCCGTCGAGAATGAAGGGCATTCGGCGGTAGCCGTGATTGCCAAACGGCACACAAACTTTGTCTTCCTGAGCCACGACGGCAAGGTGTTGCTCGACCACAAACAAGGCCTCTTCCAGGAGCAGGACAACGATGACGACCCGCAGGAGGACAACAAGCAGCATGTGGAACTGACGGCACGCATGGTCTACGACTATGCCACCACAGCACCGCTCGACGAACTCGACTGGCTGCGCGAGACGGTGGAATACAACAACGCCGCCTCGGAATGCGGCCTTGAGGGTATGGGTTTGCATACCGGCCAGATACTGATGGAGCAGGCGAGGGGAGACATGGTGCATACCGTGGTGGCACGCACCGTGGCCGCCAGCGACGCCCGCATGGACGGCTGCACCAAACCGGTGTACAGCAACTCGGGCAGCGGCAACCAGGGCATCTGCTGCACCCTGCCGGTCTACTACTACGGCAAAGCACGCGGCTGCAGCGACGAACAGATAATGCGCGCGCTGGCCATGAGCCACCTGATGAGCATATACATAAAACGCGGCATAGGACGGCTGAGTGCCCTCTGCGGCATAGTGAACGCCACTATGGGGGTGAGCGCAGCGCTGACCTACCTCGAGGGAGGCAGCTTCGAGCAGACGGGCTACGCCATGAAGAACATGATCAACACCATCGCCGGCATGGTATGCGATGGCGCCAAGCCCAGCTGCGCCCTGAAGATGAGCGTGGGGCTTTACTCGGCTTTCGTGTGCAGCGAGCTGGCGGTACACTGCCGCGTGGTGGATTGCACCGACGGCCTGAGTGAGAGCGACCTCGACTGCAGCATACGCAACCTCGGCCGCCTGGGCAAGGAGGGCATGAACCAGACCGACGACTGCATACTCGACATAATGACCCACAAAAAGTAACGGGTTGCCATGATGAGACCAATCACAGTATTGCTTTTGATGCTTGCAGCATCTTTGCCGTCAGCCACAGCACAGAACCGGGAACAAATGGCTCTGCACCAGCAGCGGTTGGCAGAGTTGCTCGTGCTCACAGCATCAGCCCCGACTGACAATGAGCGCTATCTGGCATCGGAGCAGGCTGTGGGCGAACTCTCGGCGGCATTGGAGGAAGAAGAGTCCGAACATTGGAAATGGCAGTTGCCGAAAGTGGCATCCGTGCTGACATCACCCGACGGGCTCCTGCGAATCTTCACATGGGCTGTGGTGCGCGACAACGGAGAGTTCGAGTGTTTCGGTGCAATACAATACTACAACGAGCGTGAGGAAGAATACCAATACAGCCTCCTCAACGACAAAAGCGAGGAGATAATGAACAGGGAGGAGTCCCTGCTTTCTCCGGAGAATTGGTTCGGCGCCGTCTATCAAGAGCTTATACAGACATCGTACGGCGGCAAGACCTTTTATACGCTTTTGGGCTGGAACGGTGTGGACAACCTCACGGAGCGGAAGATAATAGAGCCAGTCATCCTGCGCGGCGGTGTCCCCCAATTCGGCGCCCCGCTGTTCCGGCGCGAACGCAACCTTCGTCGGGTGGTGCTTGAATATCGCAACGATGCCATGGTCAGCCTCTGCTATGAGGATCAGTTTGTAGAAGAGGTGGAACGCGAACGCGTAAAAGTGAAAGGCACCAACCGCCACCGTACTATAGAGAAGCGCAAATATCACAAAGAGAAGATGATAATCTTCGACGAAGTGGAGCCTCAGGTACAAGGCATGGAGGGTCTGTTCCAGTACTATATCCCTTCAGGACTCGAGCTTGCCTATGCATTCATTGACGGCAAATGGGAACTGCGCAACGGTGCACAAGGGCGCCTCAAGGACAAGAAACTGAACAAGGCATTTGAACCACTGCCCAAAAAGACACCGGCCTATGGTGTCAGATAACCAACACTATAATGGTACTCAGAGATATACATTCACCCGCCGACCTAAAAAAAATACCCGTTGACCAGCTCGCGCCCATTGCCGACCAGCTGCGCGACTATATTATAGACACCCTTTCGTCGCACCCCGGCCACCTGGCGTCAAGCCTCGGCACGGTGGAACTCACCATCGCACTTCATTATGTATTCAACGCCCCGGACGACAAACTCGTCTGGGATGTGGGACACCAGGCCTACGCTCACAAGATACTGACCGGCAGGGGAGAACGCTTCTCTACAATACGCACATACGGTGGCTTGAGCGGATTTCCAAAGATGAGCGAGAGCGAATACGACGCTTTCGGCACCGGACACAGCTCCACATCCATCTCCGCGGCCCTCGGTATGGCTACGGCAAGCAAACTGCAGGGCAATACAACGCGCAACCACATAGCCATCATAGGCGACGGCGCCCTCAGCGGCGGCGAGGCCTTCGAAGCGCTTAACAACGTCGGCGACTCCAAGGCCAACATCCTTGTGGTACTCAACGACAACGGCATCTCCATCGACAAAGCCGTCGGAGGCCTCAACAGCTACCTGACGCGCATCACAGCCTCCAGACGATACAACAAACTGAAGAAACAGGTATGGCAACGCCTTGACGGCGACGAGGGCGACCGTCGGCATGCCACCACAATAGACCTGCTGCAACGCCTCACCTCGATGGCCAAGACCGTGGCCGTAGGCGGCAGCAACCTCTTCGAGGCCTTGGGCATACGCTATTTCGGCCCTGTGGACGGCCACAACATCAACGACCTCATAGACATACTGAAAAGGCTGCGCGACATCGAAGGGCCCAAACTGCTTCATGTGGTAACCAAAAAAGGCAAGGGACTGCGCCAGGCCGAACAAGACCCCGTGGTTTACCATGCACCAGGCCTGTACGACATCCGCACTGGCAACCAGATAAAAGCCGAGGATGTCGACAAACCGCTGAAATACCAGGAGGTATTCGGCCACACCATCATCGAACTGGCCAAGAAAAACCCAGCCATCGTGGGCATCACGCCGGCAATGGCCACCGGATGTTCTCTCAACATGATGATGGAAGAGATGCCAGAGCGCGTCTTTGACGTCGGCATCGCCGAACAACACGCCGTCACATTCTCGGCGGGCCTCGCGGCGGCAGGCATGGTGCCGTTCTGCAACATTTATTCATCGTTTGCACAACGCGCCTACGACCAGATTATACATGACGTGGCTCTGCAGAAGCTGCCGGTGATCATCTGCCTCGACCGCGCAGGACTGGTAGGCGACGACGGCCCGACACACCATGGCACCTTTGACTTAGCCTATCTGAGACCGGTGCCCAACCTCACCATTTGCGCTCCCATGAACGAACACGAACTGCGCAACATGATGTACACAGCACAAATCCCCGGACACGGGCCTGTCGTAATACGCTACCCACGCGGTGCAAGTGTGCATAGCGACTGGAGATCAGACTTTTGCGAAATAAGAGTAGGGGAGGGTCGCCTCCTGCGACAAGGCAACAACGTAGCCATCATAAGCCTTGGCCATCCCGGCAACGATGCCGTTTCAGCAGCTGAAGAGCTTGAGAAACAGGGCATCTCAACCGCCGTCTATGACATGCGCTTCCTGAAACCGTTGGATACAAAACTGCTCGACGAGATAGCCGCCAAAGGCTACCGGCGCATAATCACCGTCGAAGACGGCTGCCGCATAGGCGGCTTTGGTGAGGCCGTAACGGAATACTACGCCGAGAAACATCCCGAGACAGTTCGCAACATTACAATCCTTGCAATCCCCGACGAGTTCGTCACACACGGCAGCGTTGCACGGCTGAAAGCCGACTGCCGCATCGACAAAGCAGCCATAATAGATGCCGCCACAAAATAAAAACAGCCCCATGACGATGGGGCTGTTCTGTTATTCCCTATTTAACATAACCGCCATATTGATACAATACGGCTATTGTAATGGAGTGACTTTGGCTGTGATGCTGACGCCACGAGAATTGCTTATTTGAATAAAGCTTGAATCATCGACTTGTTTGAGGAAAAGATTCAGCGTATCGCCAAGACGGGATTCATGCGCGTAGTTCATTTCCAGCGTAAACGGACGCGCTGTGGAGAAACCGCGTTCGTGCAGGCAGTCGAAAATCATGCGTATATATTCTGAGTTGTTCATGTGCTGCGTATGGTCGAGCATGGCGAAGCTCACCGGTCGCTGCATCGCCAGATCGCCGTCCGACATCTCTGGAATCTGCAATTTGGCGAGCTTATCATACTGTGTGGCGCATTCAGGATGGTTCTCGTAGTTGGCTATTACGTCGTTGAGGCGCATCACACGACGCGTTGTCATATCTATCAGAGCCCAGGCCGACGTGCCTGTGAGCAGCGTCTCGCCTGCCGCGTTCTGCACACGGTAGTCACGGTTGGCAAGAAGGCCATTGTTGCCACGCGACCATGTATTTAACATAATCTGTTCGAAGGCGTCCGGCAGACGATATATATTGTAGAAGGCGTGCGTGATGACCCACGCGCGGTTCTGGGCCACCAAGGTCTTGAAACCTATGCCGGTAGCGTTGCCGTGGTACTCTGTGACCTCCTGACACAGACGTATCGCCGCCCACACATGAAGACGGTCGTCAATATCGCACAGATACGAAGGAACCTCGATATTCTGTTTGTATATCATGTCTACATTCTTTCAGGCACCTCGATGCCAAGTATGTTCATCGTGTTTTTGAGGGCGCTGGCCACTGCAGCACAGAGGCTTATGCGCATCGTTTTGAGCTGTTGGTTTTCTTCGCGCAGGATGGGCGTGTCTTGGTAGAAGCTGTTGAAGGCTTTGGCCAGCTCATAGGCGTAATTGGCCACCATTGCCGGGCTGTAAGCATTTGCTGCAGAAGCGATTGTTTCGGGCAATGAATGTAACACTTTAAGCACTCCCCTCTCCTTCTCGTTCAACGCCACGTGCTCCGTGTCGAGGGCCGACGCCGAACCGGCTTTGCGCACGATGCTGCGTATGCGGGCGTGTGTGTATTGGATGAAAGGACCAGTGTTGCCGTTGAAGTCGATGCTTTCGGCCGGATTGAAGAGCATGTTCTTGGTGGGGTCTACCTTAAGGATGAAGTACTTGAGGGCGCCGAGTGCAAGTATGTGGTACAGATGCTTTTGCTCCTCTGGCGAGAGCTCGTCGTTCTTGCCGTGCTCGCGACTCATCTCCTCGGCCGTGCGCTCCATCTCGTCTATCAGGTCGTCGGCGTCGACAACGGTGCCCTCGCGGCTCTTCATCTTGCCGTTGGGGAGCTCCACCATGCCATAGCTGAGATGGTATACCTTGTCGGCCCACGGGAAACCGAGTTTGCCAAGTATAAGTTTCAGAACCTTAAAGTGATAGTCCTGCTCGTTGCCCACGACATATATGAGGCGTTCGGCGCCGAAGTCCTTGTGGCGGAGCAGTGCGGTGCCGAGGTCCTGGGTCATGTAGACACTGGTGCCGTCTTTGCGGAGCAGCAGTTTCTGGTCAAGGCCGTCGCCCGTCAGGTCGCACCACACCGAGCCGTCTTCCTTGCGGAACAGCACCCCCATATCCAAACCTTTCTGCACCAACTCCTTGCCGAGCAGATAAGTCTGGCTCTCGTAGTACACCTTGTCGAAGCCGACACCCAGCCGGTCGTAGGTCTCGTCGAAACCGGCATAGACCCAGCCGTTCATCTTCTCCCACAGGGCGCGCACCTCCTTGTCACCCTCTTCCCAGCGCTTCAGCATCTGCTGCGCCTCCACCATGAGGGGGGCCTCTCGTTTGGCCTGTTCCTCCTCTACCCCACTCTCCATCAGCTGTTTGACCTCTTCCTTGTAGTGTTTGTCGAACTCAACATAGTATTTGCCCACCAGATGGTCGCCCTTCATTCCGGTGCTCTCCGGGGTCTCGCCGTTGCCGTAGCGCAGCCATGCGAGCATACTTTTGCAGATGTGGATGCCACGGTCATTGACCAGGTTCACCTTCTTCACGTTGGCGCCGGCGGCAGCCAACAGCTGGCTCACCGACCATCCGAGAAGGTTGTTTCTGATGTGACCTAAGTGCAACGGCTTATTAGTGTTAGGGCTGCTGTATTCAACTACTACTGGAGCTGCATCCGCGGTGGGGTGCACAAGGCCGTAGTCGCTCTGCCCTGCCCTCTCGGCAAGGAAATGCAGCCAATAGCTGTCGGCAATCTCGAAGTTAAGGAAGCCCTTGATGACGTTATAGCCCGCCACCTCGGGCAGGGCGGCCTTGACAGCCTCGCCGATTTCGGCAGCCACGGCTTCGGGGCTCTTGCGGGCCTGTTTGACGTAGGGGAAGACGACGAGCGTATAGTCGCCGCGGAAGTCGCGACGCGTGTCCTGCAGCGCTATGCTGGCAGGAGACTGTTCCACTCCATAGAGATCTTTGAGGGCCCGGGCGATGGCCCCTGTCAGTGAGTCGGTGATATTCAGTGCCATGATTGGTTGTAACTGTTAATAACAAAATGCAAAATTACACTTTTTTTTCTTATTGTACAAGTTTTATTATATATCTTTTTCCTACGGAGCCGGTACGGACCCCCTACGGACCCCCTTCGGCATTTCTTCAGTGGAAGGCCGAAGGAGGGCCGAAGGAGGGCCGTAGGGGGGCCGAAGGGAGTTAGGAGTTAGGAGTTTTGAGTTTTGAGTTTTGAGTTATTTTTTTGGGGGGGGGAGCTCCGTCGGCCGTTGTTAATTGTTAATTATTAATTATTAATCGTCAATTGTTGAAAACAACTTCTGGCACGTAAGTTGCAGGTGATGGAAATGATGTATTTTTGCAAAAAATAAATAAGGATACTGACAGTGGAAAACAACTTAAGTGAAAACACCCGCAAAGCCGTGGCTTTCAGCCGCGACGAAGCCATCAGGCTGAAGAACGGAGCCATCGGAGTGGAGCATATCTTCCTCGGCATTATGCGTGTGCCCGAAAGCACGGCTCTGGGCATGCTGGCGGCACTGGGAGTGAACAACGACGAGATCAAGGAGAAGATAGAGAAGCATGTGAGCCAGGCCGACACCGACGTGCGCTACAGCGAGGACAGCGAGATACCGATGCTGCGACAGACAGAGAAGGTGCTGAGGCTGAGCTATCTGGAGAGCATCAAGCTGAAGGCCAAGGCCATCGGCACCGAGCACTTGATACTTGCCATGCTGCAGGAGGGCGACAACCTGGTGAGCAACCTGCTGCAGAAAGCCGGCGTCGACTACGAGCGGTTCGCCAAGGTGGTGCGCGCCAACGGCCCCGCCACCGAGCCGTCAGACCTGCCCGACTTCACCATGCAGACCAGCGAGGACGACAACGACGACCCCTTCGACGACCCCACGTCGGTAGGCGGCAAACGCCCGTCTGCTGCCAGCCAACAGGGCAAGAGCGGCACTCCCGCCCTCGAGAATTTCGGTCGCGACCTGACGAAGCTGGCCAAAGAGGGCAAGCTGGACCCGATAGTGGGCCGGCAGAAGGAGATGGACCGCATAGCCCAGATACTGAGCCGCAGGAAGAAGAACAACCCGATACTGATAGGCGAAAGCGGCGTGGGCAAGAGCGCCATAGCCGAAGGCCTCGCCATAAGAATCGCCGAGGGCAACGTGCCGCGGACGCTCTACGGCAAACGCCTGCTGAGCCTCGACCTGGCAGGCCTGGTGGCAGGCACCAAGTACCGCGGCCAGTTCGAGGAACGCATGAAGGCCATCATCACAGAGCTGGAACAGCACCCGGAGATCATCATCTTCATCGACGAGATACACACCATCGTGGGCGCCGGCAGCGCTGCCGGCAGCCTGGACGCCAGCAACATGTTCAAGCCCGCCCTCTCGCGCGGCGCCATACAATGCATAGGCACCACGACGCTCGACGAGTACCGCCAGTACATAGAGAAAGACACCGCGCTGGAGCGCCGCTTCCAGAAGGTGCTCGTGGAGCCCGCCACGGTGGAGGAAACGCTTGAGATACTGAACAATATAAAGGACAAGTACGAAGACCACCACATGGTGCGTTACAGCGACGCCGCCATCGAGGCCTGCGTGACGCTTACGGAGCGCTATGTGAGCGACCGGCTGCAGCCCGACAAAGCCATCGACGCCCTCGACGAGGCCGGCGCAAGGGTGAGGATAGCCAACGTGAAGGTGCCAGAAGAGATAGTGACGCTGGAGGCCGAGGTGGCCAAGGTGGCGCAGATGAAGAAGGAGGTGCTCGCCAGCAAGCACTACGGCGAGGCTGCCCAATACCGCGACCAGGAGCGTGACCTGACGGCAAAGCTTACGGACATGAAGAAGCGCTGGGAAGAGGAGGAACGCGAGAAACGCGTTCAGGTGACGGCCGAGGATGTAGCCGCCGTGGTGGCCATGATGACCGGCGTGCCGGTGGAACGCATAGCGGAAAGCGAGCAGGGTCGCCTGCTGACGATGGAGAACGAGCTGAAAGGCTCCGTGGTGGGCCAGGACGAAGCCATAAGCCAGATAGCCAAGGCCATACGCCGCAACCGTGCAGGCTTGAAAGACCCCAACAGGCCGATAGGCAGCTTCCTGTTCCTTGGACCTACGGGCGTCGGCAAGACTTATCTGACCAAGGTGTTGGCCAAGTACCTGTTCGACAGCGAGGCGGCGATGATAAGGATAGACATGAGCGAGTACATGGAGAAGTTCGCCGTGAGCCGACTGATAGGAGCGCCTCCGGGATATGTGGGCTACGAGGAAGGCGGCCAGCTGACGGAGCGCGTGCGCCGCAAACCCTACTCCATTGTGCTGCTCGACGAGATAGAGAAGGCACACCCCGACGTGTTCAACGTGCTGCTGCAGGTGCTCGACGACGGCGTGCTCACCGACGGCATCGGGCGCAAGGTGGACTTCAAGAACACCATCATCATCATGACCTCCAACATCGGCAGCCGCCAGCTCAAGGAGTTCGGCACGGGCGTGGGCTTCAACACAGCGGCCCGCGAGGCCGAGAAGGCCGAGTTGCAGCGCGACGTGATTGAGAAGAGCCTGAAGAAGGCTTTTGCGCCGGAATTCATCAACCGCATAGACGACATCATATACTTCAACTCGCTGAAACGCGAAGACATACACAAGATTATCGACATAGAGTTGAAGGGGCTCTTCGGCCGCATCGAGCAGATGGGCTTCGGCGTGGAGATGGACGAAAAGGCCAAAGACTTCCTCGTGAAGAAAGGTTGGGATGAGCAATACGGCGCGCGTCCGTTGCGCAGGGCCATACAGCGCTACGTGGAAGACGACCTGGCCGACGAGATTATCAAGGCCGTCATACTGCCCGGCGACACCATCCACATCACCGCCGACGACAGCAAGGTGCTGTTCGAGGTGGAGAAGGGTGACACGTCGAAAGCGCTCGACGAGGCATTCACCACAGAACCTGCCGGACAGGCGATGTGACAGACTTCACCTAACAACAAGCAAAGGCCCCTGCCACGGCAGGGGCCTTTGCTGTTTAATGCTGCAGACCAGCTACTATTCTGCCCAGACAGCCTGCAAGTTGCGGTCGCCGTAGGCGTCGTCGATCTTGCTGATAGTGGGCCAGTACTTCTCACAGTGGGGCTGCGGGAAGGCGGCTTTCTGACGGCTGTACGGGAGGTTCCACTCGTCGGCGCAGACAACCTGCATGGTGTGTGGCGCGTTGGCGATAGGATTGTTCTTCTCGTCACTCTTGCCGGTCATGATGTCGTCAATCTCCTGGCGGATGGCAATCATGGCATCGCAGAAGCGGTCAAGCTCGGCTAGAGGCTCACTCTCGGTGGGCTCCACCATGAGGGTGTTGTGCACCGGGAAGGCCACCGTGGGGGCGTGGAAGCCGTAGTCCATGAGGCGTTTGGCGATGTCGCCGACACCGACCTTGAGGCTGAACTCGTTGAAGTCGACAATCATCTCGTGGCCGCACATGCCGTTGCGGTTGGTGTAGAGAATCTTGTAGTACTTCTGCAGACGGGCACGGAGGTAGTTGGCGTTGAGGATGGCGTGTTTGGTGACATCCGTGAGACCCTCGCCGCCGAGCATCAGCAGGTAGCCGTAGGTGATTGGCAGCAGGTAGGCGCTGCCGTAGGGGGCTGCCGCCATGGTGTTGCCGTGCTTGCCGCCGACCTCGACAACGGGGTGCGTGGGCAGGAAGTCGACAAGTTTCTGGCTGACGCAGATGGGGCCGACACCAGGACCGCCGCCGCCGTGAGGCATGGCGAAGGTCTTGTGGAGGTTGAGGTGGCACACGTCGGCACCCATGTGGCCGGGGCTGGTGAGGCCCACCTGGGCGTTCATGTTGGCACCGTCCATATAGACGAGGGCCCCGTAGCTGTGGATGATGTTGATGATGTCGAGGATGCCTTCCTCGAAGGCGCCGTGGGTCGACGGATAAGTGATCATCAGGCAGCTGAGGGTGTCCTTGTACTGCTCGGCTTTGGCCTTCAGGTCGTCGATGTCGACATCGCCTTTGTCGTTGCACTTCACCACGACAACCGTCATGCCGGCCTTGGCGGCGGAGGCGGGGTTGGTGCCGTGTGCCGAGGCGGGGATGAGGCAGACATTGCGCTGCGGCTGACCGTTGGCGATGTGATAGTTGCGGATGACGGTGAGGCCGCTGTACTCGCCAAAGGCGCCCGAGTTGGGCTGCAGCGAGCAACCAGCGAAGCCGGTGACGACGGAGAGCATGTGCTCGATGTCCTTGATCATCTCAAGGTAACCCTGTGCCTGGTCGGCGGGCACGAAGGGGTGCATGCCGGCAAACTTGCTCCAGCTGAGGGGCATCATCTCGGCGGCGGCGTTGAGCTTCATGGTGCAGGAGCCCAGCGGTATCATGGCGCGGTTGAGGCTGAGGTCTTTCTCCTCGAGCATCTTGATATAGCGCATCATGGAGGTCTCGTCGTGGAAGCGGTTGAAGATCTTCTGCGTGAGGTAGGCGCCGGTGCGCTTCAGCTCGGCGGGGATGGCCTCGTCGGCAAACTGGCAGCAGCAGCCATTGCACTCGATGGGCTTGGCGTTCTTGCCGGCAGCTTCGGCCAGGCAGGCCACGATGGCGTCGAGGTCGCACTTCTCGGTTGTCTCGTCGATGGAGATGCCGATGCACTCGTCGCAGATATAGCGGAAATTGATTTCATGCTTCAGGGCCACTTCGCGAACCTTGGCGGTGGGCACAGGGCACTGGAGGGCGAGTGTGTCGAAGTACACCTTGTTCCACTGCTTGTAGCCGTACTGCTCGAGCTCCATGGCCAGGCGGTGGGCGCGTGCACAGATGCGTGTGGCAATCTCACGGATGCCATCAGCACCATGCCAGATGGCGTAGAAGCCGCTCATGTTGGCCACGAGTGCCGCGGAGGTGCAGATGTTCGAGGTGGCTTTGTCGCGCTTGATGTGCTGTTCGCGCATGCCGAGAGCCATACGGAGGGCGGGGTTGCCCTTGGCGTCGACGCTCCAGCCGATGATACGGCCGGGGAAGGCGCGCTTGAACGTCTCGGTGAAGGCGAAGAAGCCAGCGTGAGGACCGCCGAAGCCCATAGGCAGGCCGAAGCGCTGAGCGTTGCCGACGGCGCAGTCGGCACCCATCTCACCCGGGGTCTTCATGAGGGCCAGCGCCATGAGGTCGGTAGCCATGCAGACGAAAATACCCTTCTCGTGGCACTTGCTGATGAAGCCAGTCCAATCCTGCGCCTCGCCGAACTGGTTGGGATACTGCACAAAGGCTGCGAAATAGCTGCCGTCGAGCTCTGTCTGTGCGGCCTTGCCGGTGACAATCTCGATACCGCGTGGGGCGGCATTGGTCTGCATCACGGCCAGCGTCTGGGGCAGGATGCCTTCGTCGACGAACACCTTGCAGATGCCGTCTTTTACGGCCTGACGCGAACGGCTGTTGAAGAACATGATCATGGCCTCGCCGGCGGCTGTGGCCTCGTCGAGCAGGCAGGCGTTGCTCAGCGGCATGCCAGTCATGGAGGCTATCATGGTCTGATAGTTCATAAGAGCCTCGAGACGACCCTGCGAGATCTCGGTCTGATAGGGTGTATAGCTGGTATACCAGCCGGGGTTCTCAAAGACGTTGCGCATGATGACGGCAGGGGTGATGGTGCCATAGTAGCCCATGCCGATATAGCTGCGGAACATCTTGTTCTTCTGCGCCAGAGAGCGCACATGGTTGAGGAACTGATACTCGCTCATGCCTGCGGGCAGCGGCATCGGCTCCTTGAGCCGTATGGCGGCGGGCACAGCTTTTTCAATGAGTTCGTCCATGGTTTTCACACCGATGGTGTCGAGCATCTTCTGCTCTTCGGCGGGGTCGGAGACGCCGTTGTGACGGGATGCAAAGTTATTCTTTGTCATATTGATTGTTTATTTTTATTTGTTTTTCATATGGTAAAAACGCAGGTAGTGTTCCTGGTCGTTGGTGGTGAGGCGTATGATGTAGTAGCCCGAGGGACGGTTGCGCATGCTGATAAAGCCAAGCAGGGGTCTGCCCGTGAAGATGCAGCGTCCCACGTCGTCATAGAGAGCCAGCGACACTATGTCGCGACGCGCGACACCGAGCTCAAGCCTGTGGTTGGCGCGGTTATAGACAATCATGTCCTGTTGTCCCAGAGGTTTAGCCATATCATTGGCCTCGACGGTCTGATAAATGGTTTGCACCCCGTCGCGGTAGACGGTGTCGTGCACATACTGAACCTCATGCACCACTTCGGCGCGCTGGAAGAGGGCTGTGTAGGTGGTGGTGTCGGTGACAATGACCCGGCGCGGATTGGCGCTCACGCTGTCGGCCCACCCCTGGAACGAGTATCCTGCCTTGCAGGCGGCAACAAGGATGGCGGTGTCGCCGATACGGTAGTGACCGGCACCCATGACCGAACCGGCGGCGGTGTCGTTGCTCCTTACGGTAAGCTCAAGCGAGCAAGGCTGCATGGGCTTCATATTGCGTAGCTTCCCCCACCCTTCCGCTTCGCGGTAGCGGTCGACGCTCACACACGGCACATTGATGGCTGCCATTGCCCTGATGCCGGCAAAAGCGTCAGGCTCGACGGCCGGCGGAACGAGGGCGTAGACAGTCATCTGGGTGAGGTTGATGCACTGGTAGAAAGCCCTATGCCCGATGTTCTCGATGCGCGACGGAAAGACCACGGCCTTCAGGTCGTGGCATTGGGTAAACGCCTGTTTGCCAATATGCCGCGTCGTCGAAGGCAGCGTAAGGGTGCCGTAGATAGAGCTGCAGAAGGCAAAAGCGTAGTCGCCGATGTATTCCAACCCCTCGGGGAAATCCCACTCAAACTTGAGGAGGTTCATGCCCGTAAAGGCGTAATCAGGAATCCTCTTCACCTTGGGGCCGAAGGTCACCTTGTTGAGCGAACGGCAGTTGCCGAAGACCGTGCTGCTCCGCGAGCCTCCCATGAACTGGCAGGCGACGGCGTCGAAGCGCACCGACGTTATGCCGCTGCAACCGAAGAAAGCCGAACGGCCAAGGGAAACGATATTCTCACCGATGGTGACCTCGCCCTTCATGGCGGTGCAGAGGCTGAAAGCATAGGCGCCGATGTCGGTGATCGACGGCGGCAGCCGCAATGCCGTGATGTCGCTACAGCCGTAGAAGGCCCTGTCGCCAATGGCGACGACATGGTATGTGCGGTCGCCCCAGACGACCTCGCCGGGTATCTCGAGGACGCCCGCCGGGGGCACCTCGCCAGCCCACCGATTGTTGCCCTCAGCGAGCGGCGCCGTTACCTCCACAGCACGTTCGTCGGCGTCGATAATGTTGAAATACAGCGCATAATCATGCACCTGAACCTTGAAGTCATAGGCCCACGCAACAGTTGACGATGCCACGAGGAGCAACAATAAGATGAGGCGTTTCACTACAGTTCGGGGTTAAATGTTATATGTATTGGTTTAAAGCTTCGGACCTGCCGACACCAAAGCCTTGCCTGCCGCGTTGTGGGTGAACTTCACGAAGTTCTTGATGAAGCGGTCGGCGAGGTCGCGGGCCTTCTCGTCCCACACCTTCGCGTCGGCGTACGTGTCGCGCGGGTCGAGAATCTTCGGGTCCACGCCGGGCAGCGACGTCGGCACCTCAAAGTCGAAATACGGTATCTTCTTGGTCTCGGCCTTCAAAATGCTGCCGTCGAGGATGGCGTCGATGATGCCGCGGGTGTCCTTGATGCTGATGCGCTTGCCGGTGCCGTTCCAGCCGGTGTTGACCAGGTAGGCCTTGGCGCCGCTCTTCTCCATGCGCTTCACCAGCTCCTCGGCATACTTGGTGGGATGCAGTTCGAGGAAAGCCTGGCCGAAGCAGGCGCTGAAGGTCGGCGTGGGCTCGGTGATGCCGCGCTCGGTGCCGGCCAGCTTGGCGGTGAAGCCGCTGAGGAAGTAGTACTTGCACTGGTCGGCGCTGAGGATGCTCACCGGGGGCAGCACGCCGAAGGCGTCGGCCGAGAGGAAGATGACATTCTCGGCGGCGGGGCCGGCGCTCTTGCCGTGCACGGGCTGCACAATCTTCTCTATATGGTCTATCGGGTAGCTCACTCGCGTGTTCTCCGTGACGCTCTTGTCGGCGAAGTCAATCTTGCCGTCGGCGGCAACGGTGACATTCTCCAGCAGCGCGTTGCGGCGTATGGCGTTGTAGATGTCAGGCTCGCTGTCCTTGTCGAGGTTGATGACCTTGGCGTAGCAGCCGCCCTCGAAGTTGAAGACGCCCTCGTCGTCCCAGCCGTGCTCGTCGTCGCCTATGAGCAGGCGCTTCGGGTCGGTGCTCAGGGTGGTCTTGCCGGTGCCGCTGAGGCCGAAGAAGATGGCGGTATGCTCGCCCTTCATGTCGGTGTTGGCGGAGCAGTGCATGGCGGCAATGCCCTTAAGCGGCAGGTAGTAGTTCATCATGCTGAACATACCCTTCTTCATCTCGCCGCCGTACCACGTGTTGAGGATCACCTGCTCGCGGCTGCTGACGTTGAACGCCACGCAGGTGTCGCTGTTGAGCCCCAACTCTTTGTAGTCGTCGACCTTGGCCTTGGAGGCTGCGTAGACGGTGAAGCTGGGCTTGAAGTCCTTGAGCTCCTCGGCGGTTGGCTTGATGAACATGTTGGTCACGAAGTGTGCCTGCCAGGCCACCTCCATGATGAAGCGCACGGCGATGCGGGTGTCCTTGTTGGCGCCGCAGAAGGCGTCGACAACAAAGAGGTTCTTGCCGCAGAGCTCGTTGCAGGCGAGACCCTTCACGTGGGCCCACACCTGCTCGCTCATCGGGTGGTTGTCGTTCTTGTACTCGGGCGTCGTCCACCACACGGTGTCCTTCGACAGCGCGTCCATGACGATGTACTTGTCCTTGGGCGAGCGGCCGGTGTAGATGCCCGTCATCACGTTCATCGCGTCGAGCTCGGTGAGCTGCCCTTTGTCGTAGCCCGTAAGAGCGGGATCGCTCTCCATCTTGAACAGCTCCTCGTACGAGGGGTTGTAGTGTATCTCTTTCACGCCGTTGATACCCAGCGCTTCAAGGTCTTTTCTTATCTTGTCGTTCATGATTGTCGGATTTGTTGTTTGTATGTCATAGGCTGTGAGCGAGGCTGCATCCGTCTTGCAGGATGCAGCCTCCTCCACAGGGTTTCTTGCTATTTCTCTCTCGCTTCCTTGATGGCGGCCTGCGCGGCGGCAAGGCGGGCCACAGGCACGCGGAACGGCGAGCAGCTGACATAATTCATGCCGGCCTTGTAGAAGAACTCGGCAGCCGTCGGGTCGCCGCCGTGCTCACCGCAGACGCCGCACTTTAGGTTGGCGCGGGTGCCGCGGCCGCGCTCGATGCCTATCTTCACCAGCTCGCCCACACACTCGGTGTCGAAGTTGTTGAACGGGTCGGCAGGGATGACCTTCTCGTCGACATAGGTCTTCACTATGGCGTTGACGTCGTCGCGGCTGAAGCCGAAGGTCATCTGCGTCAGGTCGTTGGTGCCGAAGCTGAAGAACTCGGCCACCTCGGCTATCTGGTTGGCCACCAGGGCGGCACGCGGTATCTCGATCATCGTGCCGAACTTGTACTCAAACTTCACGCCGTATTTCTTCTCCACCTCTTCCTTCACCTCGGTGGCTATGGCCTTCTGGTGGCGCAGCTCGGCGGCGTTGATGGTCAGCGGCACCATGATCTCGAGCATCGGGTGCAGGCCTTCCTTCATCAGCTCGCAGGTGGCGCTGAATAGGGCGCGGAACTGCACGCGCGTGATCTCCGGGTAGATGATGCCCAGACGCACGCCGCGCAGACCCATCATGGGGTTCACCTCGTGCAGGCTCTCCACACGCTTCTTGACATCCTCGTAGCTGATGCCCAGGCGCTTGGCAGCCTCCTGCATCTTCTCGCTGCCCTGCGGGGCGAACTCATGCAGCGGCGGGTCCATCAGGCGGAAGGTCAGCGGCTTGCCGTCCATGACCTTCAGCGTGCCCTTGGCGCTCTCGCGGATGTAGGGCTCCAGCTCGTCGAGGGCGGCGATGCGCTCCTCGCGCGTGCTGGCCAGTATCATGTTGCGCAGCTTCTCCAGCGGCTTCTCGCTGTTCTCGCCGTAGAACATGTGCTCTATGCGGAACAGGCCGATGCCCTCGGCGCCGAAGTCGATGGCGCGCTGTGCGTCGGCAGGGTTGTCGGCGTTGGTGCGGACACCCATCTTGCGGAACTTGTCCACCAGACCCATGAACTTCTGGAAGAGCGGGTTCTCGGTGGCGTCGATCATCTTCACCTCCTCGTCGTAGACGTAACCCTTCGTGCCGTTGAGGCTCAGCAGGTCGCCTTCCTTGAAGGTCTTGCCGTTCATGGTCACCGTGCCGGCGGCCATGTCGATCTTCACGGCGTCGCAACCGACGATGCAGCACTTGCCCCAGCCGCGGGCCACGAGGGCGGCGTGGCTGGTCATGCCGCCGCGGGCGGTGAGGATGCCGTCGGCGGCACGCATGCCCTCGACGTCCTCGGGGTTCGTCTCCTCGCGCACGAGGATGTTCTTTATCTTGGCGGCGCGATACTCCTTGGCCTTCTCGCTCGTCAGCGCTATGACACCCACGGCGCCGCCGGGGCCGGCGGGCAGACCCTTGGCCAGCACCTTGTGTTTCTTCTCGTCCTCGGCGTTAAGGATGGGGTGCAGCAGCTCGTCGAGCTGCGCGGGGCTAATGCGCATCACCACCTCGCTCTCGTCGATACGGCCTTCTTTCAGCATGTCGAAAGCCATGGTCAGCGCGGCGACACCGGTGCGCTTGCCAACGCGGCACTGCAGCATATACAGCACGCCTTCCTGGATCGTGAACTCGATGTCGAGCATGTCGTGGTAGGCGTTCTCAAGGGTCTCACGTATGTCGCAGAGCTCCTTGTAGGTCTCGGGCATGAGCTCCTGCATGGAGTGCATCTCTTTGTTCTTCTCGTTCTTGGTCTCGTCGTTGAGGGGGTTCGGGGTGCGGATACCGGCCACGACGTCCTCGCCCTGGGCGTTGATGAGCCACTCGCCGTAGAACTGGTTGTCGCCGGTGGCGGGGTTGCGGGTGAAAGCCACGCCAGTGGCGCTGGTGTCGCCCATGTTGCCGAAGACCATGGCCTGCACGTTGACGGCGGTGCCCCAGTCGTCGGGGATGCCCTCGATCTTGCGGTAGCTGACGGCCTTCTTGCCGTTCCAGCTCTTGAAGACGGCCTTGATGCCGCCCTCCATCTGCGCGCGAGCGTCGTCGGGGAAGTCGACCCCGAGCACCTCTTTGACGCGCACCTTGAAGGCCTCGGCAAGCTTCTTCAGGTCGTCGGCCGTCAGCTCCGTGTCGCTCTTGTAGCCCTTCACCGACTTGTACTCGTCGAGCATGTCGTCGAGCTGCTTGCGGATGCCCTTGCCGTCGGCGGGCTCAATGCCCTCGCTCTTCTCCATCACCACGTCGGCGTACATCATTATCAGACGGCGGTACGAGTCGTACACAAACCTCGGGTTGTTGGTCTTCTTCAACATGCCGGGGATGGTCTTGCTGCTGAGGCCTATGTTAAGCACGGTGTCCATCATGCCGGGCATCGACGAGCGCGCGCCGCTTCGGCAGCTCACCAGCAGCGGGTTCTCGCTGTCGTCATACTTCATGCCCATGATTTTCTCAATATTCTCGACGCCTTTCCACACCTCTTCCATCAGGCCCTTGGGCAACTCGCAGTTGTTGGCGTAATAGGCCGTGCAGCACTCGGTAGTGATTGTCAGACCGGCAGGCACCGGCAGGCCCAGCAGGCACATCTCGGCCAGGTTGGCGCCCTTGCCGCCAAGGAGGTTCTTCATGTCAGCTTTTCCCTCGGCAGTCTTGCCGCCGAACGTGTAAACGTACTTAGTCATTTGTGTAATGTATTTATTATATGATTATTATTTGTTTTTTTCGCTTTTTTGAGACTGCAAAGATACGAATTTTTTTTGAAAAGATATAAAAATAATCGGAGACATTTCAACAAAATAACTCACCGTCCACCCTACCCTTTGGCAATCAGCACCATACACCCACACCACCACTCCCCTCTCCACTCCCCTCTCCACTCCCCTCTCCACACCCCTCCCCTACGGCCCCTCTACGGAGTCCCTACGGAGTCCCTACGGCCGTTCTTCAGTAGTTCTTCAGTAGTTCTTCAGTGCCGCACTGAAATACTACTGAAGAACTACTGAAGAACGGCCGTACCGGGTCCGTACCGGGTCCGTACCGGCACGGGGGCAAAAGGCAGGCGACAGACGGCTGGTAGACGGCAGGAAGGACGCAGGGGGACGGCTATGCCCCGGCCGGAAGGATGGCGGAATGATGGCAGAAGGATGGCGGAAGGCTGCGGGCGACGGCCGCACTACTTCTTGTAGTGGGGGTGGTAGGCGGCGATGGTGTTGCGCAGGGTGTCGCGCGTGAGGTGGGTGTAGATCTCTGTGGTGCTGATGCTTTCGTGGCCGAGCATCTCCTGCACGGCGCGCAGGTCGGCGCCGTTCTCCACGAGCTCGGTGGCGAAGCTGTGGCGCAGCGAGTGGGGGCTCACCTTTTTCTTTATGCCGGCAGCGGCCACGGCGTCGCGCAGCATGATGAAGACCATCTGGCGCGTCAGACGGTGGCCGCGACGGTTGAGGAAGACGATCTTCTCTTCGCCAGCCTTCACGTCGACATGGCTGCGTACGTTGTGTATGTAGCTGAGCATGAGGCTGAGGGCGCGCTCGTTGATGGGCACCCAGCGCTCCTTGTCGCCCTTGCCTATCACCTGCAGGTACTGCTCTTCGACGTAGATGTTGGAGAGCTTGAGGTTGACGAGCTCCGACACTCGCAGCCCGCAGCCGTACAACACCTCGACAATCACGTAGTTGCGCTCCCCCTCGGGGAGGCTGCGGTCGAAGGTCTGCTGTATGGCCGTCACCTCGTCGTCGGTGAGCACGTCGGGCAGGTGGTGCGGCTTGATGGGCAGGTCGAGGAGGGCGGCGGGGTTGTCTTTGACGATGTCGTCGATGACCATCATGTGGAAGAACATGCGCCAGCCGGAGATCATGCGGCGCTGCGACGCGGGGGCTATGCCGAGGTCGCAGAGCTGCTTCAGCAGCTGCTGCAGGTGCTCGCGGGCGACGCTTTCGGGCGCAACGTCTTGCTCGCACATGAAACGCTGCATGTTGTCGAAGTCCTGCATGTAGGCCTTCACGCTGTTGTCGGCCATGCCGCGCTCGAGCCGCAGGTAGGTCTCGTAGTCCTCCCTGCTCCGCCGCCACCTATGTTGCACGTCAGCCATCAGTCTTGCTTCATTCGCCAGATGAGAAACTCCACGAGGGTCTCGCGGTCCTTGTACCGTTCCTTGCGCTTCTCCTTCGGCATGTCGATGTCTACGGCGCCCCAGCTGAAGCGTCCCTTTATGGCCGAGACCTGCTTCCTGTAGAAGGGGGTCTGGTGCGCTGGGTTGCGTTTCAGGGGGGCCGGGAGCGTGGCGGCGAGCTGCGCGGCCTCGGTCTTGGTGAGCCGCTTGGCGGAGTGGCCGAAGTAGTGCTGCGCGGCAGCCTCGGCGCCGTAGATGCCATCGCCGAACTCTATGATGTTGAGGTACACCTCCATGATGCGCCGTTTGCCCCAGACGGCCTCTATCATGACGGTATAGTAGGCCTCGAAGGCCTTGCGCGCCATGGTGCGCGAGTGAGGCAGGAAGGCGTTCTTGGCCGTCTGGTTGCTGATGGTGCTGCCCCCGCGGATGCGACGGCCGCTCTTGTTCTCGCGGTAGGCCTGCTTCATCTGCTTGACGTCGAAGCCATGGTGGTACATGAAGAGGCCGTCCTCGGCATACACGACGGCGGAGACCAGGTTGTTGCTGATGCTGTCGAGGGGCACGTAGTCGCGCTCGAAGCGCACCTCGCGGTCTTTGTCGAAGAGCTGCTGGCCGAAGCGCTGCACCATGAGGGGTGTGAGCGGCGGGTTGATGAACCAGCCGAGGAAGACCTGCAGCAGGGTGACGAGCCAGAGCGCGAGCATCGCGACCCACAAGACGCGCCACACCTTGCCGAAAAAGTGCAAAGCGCTCCAGGGTTTGAGGCCGCCGGAACGCTTCTGTCCTTTGGCCTTCAACGACTTATGCTGTTTTGTTTTTGACATTGCCGGAGTGCAAAGATACGAAAATATTAAAAAAGGTTTGCACATGTCGAAAATGTTTAATACTTTTGTGCAATCAAGATTTAACAATAAGTTAATATAAAACATTAAAAAACAAAATACTATGGCAAAAGTAGCAATCAACGGCTTCGGCCGAATCGGAAGAATGAGCTTCCGCGCAATGCTCGCCCACCCCGAGCTTGACATCGTCGCTATCAACGACCTCACCGACGCCAAGACGCTGGCATACCTGTTCAAATACGACTCCGTGCACGACAACTTCGACGGCGAAGTGAGCGCCGACGGCGACTGCCTCGTGGTCAACGGCAAGAAGGTGAAGATCTACGCCGAGCGCGACCCGCAGAACCTGCCCTGGAAAGAGCTGGGCGTCGACATCGTGGTGGAGAGCACCGGCCTGTTCAAGAAACGCGAGCAGATGATGAAGCACATCAACGCCGGCGCCAAGAAGGTCATCCTCACCGTGCCCGCCAGCAAGGCCGAGGACGTGGACGCCACCGTCGTCATGGGCGTCAACGACAACGTGCTGACCAAGGAGATGCAGCTCGTCAGCAACGCCAGCTGCACCACCAACTGCCTGGCCCCTGTCGCCAAGGTGCTGAACGACAAGTTCGGCATCAAGCGCGGCCTGATGAACACCGTGCACAGCTACACCAACGACCAGAAGATTCTGGACCAGCCGCACAGCGACCTGCGCCGCGCCCGTGCCGCCGCCGTCTCCATCATCCCCACCAGCAGCGGCGCCGCCAAGGCCGTGGGCCTGGTCATCCCCGAACTGAAAGGCAAGCTGGACGGCTTCGCCATGCGCGTACCCACTCCCGACGGCAGCGTCGTCGACCTCACCGCCGAGCTGAACTGCAACGTCACCAAGGAGGAGATCAACGCCGCCGTCAAGGAGGCCGCTGAAGGCGCCATGAAGGGCGTGCTCCAGTATGTCGAGGAGCCTATCGTCAGCATCGACATCATCGACAACACGCACAGCAGCATCTTCGACAGCCTCCTGACCCAGGTCATGGACGGCAACTTCGTGAAGATCGTCAGCTGGTACGACAACGAGAAGGGCTACAGCACCCGCGTCGGCGACCTCGCCGCCAAACTGGCCAAGCTGCTCTAATCATTAACCGCAAAGCCTCACTCCGGCATTGGAGTGAGGCTTTTTTTATTCCATAGATGATACTTCAGAACAAGACCGCCATAGTCACCGGTGCCACACGCGGCATCGGCCACGCCATAGCCGTGCGGTTCGCCAAGGAGGGCTGCGACGTGGCTTTCTGCGGACGCACTCGCAACGAGAAGATGATCGCCGTGGAGCAGGAGCTCTCAGCCCTCGGTGTGAAAGCCAAAGGCTACGCCACCGACGTGGCCGACTACGACTCCGCCCAGGCCTTCGTCAAGGAGGTCCTCGCCGACTTCGGCAAGGTCGACATCCTCGTCAACAACGCAGGCATCACCGACGACAGCGCCGTCAAACGCATGACGGAGGAGCAGTTCGACCGCGTGATGCACACCAACCTCAAGAGCGTCTTCTGCATGACCAAGGCCATACAGCCCGCCATGTGGCGCCAGGGACACGGCGCCATAGTCAACATCGGCTCGGTGGTGGGCATCGCCGGCAACTACAACCAGGCCAACTACGCAGCCTCCAAAGCCGCCATCATAGGCTTCAGCAAGAGCTGCGCCAAGGAGTTCGCCGCACGCAACATACGCGTCAACGTGGTGGCCCCGGGATTCGTGCAGACCGAGATGACGGCCGACATACCCAAGGAGCTCATGGACACATGGTGCAGCCGCATACCGATGAAACGCCCCGGCACCGTGGACGAGGTGGCACAGGCCTGCGTCTTCCTGGCCAGCGACATGTGCCCCTACATCACCAGCGTCGTCCTGCCCGTCTGCGGCGGCATGGAAGACGCATGAAAGTTGAAAGTTGAAAATTGAAAATTGAAAGTTGAAAATTGAGAATCACGTTGCCCATTAACCCCATTAACCCCATCAAACCCATTAAGCCCATCATTATGGGCTTTGTCTTGTTGCTGGCCGCCTGCGGCGGGCAGCAGCAGGCCACTACAACAGACACCGTCGTCGACGACTACGGCCGCACGGTGGCCGTGCCCGCCCACCCGCAGCGCGTGGTGAGCCTCTCCCCTGCCGTCACAGAGATTATGTACGCCCTCGGCGCACAAGACATCCTCGTAGGCCGCACAGACTTCTGCGTCTACCCGCCCGAGGCCCTCGACATACCGTCCATCGGCGGCATCAGCAACCTCAACATCGAGAGCATCCTCTCCCTCAACCCCGACCTCGTCATCAGCGGCTCCATGGTGGGCAAGAAAATCACCGACCAGATGGATGCCATGGGGACCCCGATGGTGTGCGTCATCGAGAAACCACGGTTCGATGCCCTCTACGACAACATAAGCGCCATCGGCCGACTGGTGGGCAAAGAGAAGGAGGCCGACTCGCTGAATGCGCTGATGCACAGACGTGTCGACGCGTTATTGGACAGCACTCTCGCAACAACACCTGCCCGACCGCAGGGAGCGGCCTTGAGCACCGCTGAATCAAATCAAATTGGAGAAAAATCCCACAATAACGCAATCCCGCCCAAGGTCTACTACGTCGTCGGCTTCGGCCCCTCGGGCAACTTCACCGCTGGCGGCAACACCTTCATCAACGACATCATACGCATGGCCGGCGGACGCAACATCGCCGAAGGCGTGGAGGGCTGGAGCTACAGCCTCGAAGCTCTCGTGCAGGAAGACCCCGACTACATCATCGTGCGCCGCGAGGACAGCGCCGCCTTCTGCGACATGAAGCCCTACAACACCCTGAGCGCCGTCCGCCACGGCCGCGTCATAGGCATCGTCAGCGGCACCTTCGACCTCCAAGTCCCCCGCAACATCGACGCCATCATCTACCTCCGCCAGCGCATGGGCCAAAACCCCGAACAAAGCCGCTGACGACAACACTCCCCCTTTCCCGCAATTACACCTCCTCTGAGCAAACACACTCTATGCCGTGGGGGCTTTGCGTCTTCTACGGCAAGAGCCGAAAAACGTTAGAACCTTTTCTCGCCTCGGGAGAAAACGACCGTTACCAAGAAAAAAACAGCCGCAAATCCTTCGGCGACCTTTCGGCAACCCTCCGGCGGTGTCCTTCTTTGCCCCGTCATACCATTTCCTATATACCCACCATATTCTCATCATATCTCCATCTCATTGAATGGATATACAAAGGATACAGAAAGCATATAGAAAACATACAGAAAGCATATAGAAAACATACAGAAAGGCTGCGAACCATAGGCCATTACCCCTAAAAAGGTGATGAACACCTTTATAATAGAACATAATATAGTGAATAGCACCGTTGAATAAAACAAATGCAGCGAGCAACAACTGCTTCGAGCTACCGTAGACCCTTCGGTGATCCTTCGGCGACGGGTCGGCAGTTTCTCTAAATGAAGATGACCCATTCTTGGCGGGTTCGCACATCAAATTTACACCTCCAGGCTGTTTTTGTCGGACAGAAAATGCATTAGGCCCATCGTGACAATACCATTCTCATCGTGTCTTACATTCTGGTGGTCCATCGTGAGCAAAATCTTCTTGAAAGAGTCGTTAATATGCAACAAGGACCGCTTCTCCTGTATTATTTTTTCATCTGATAGCATCTGGTATGCCGACTGGACATAGTAGCGTTGCCCTCCTTTGTTAGCCACAAAATCCACTTCCAACGTCTGTCGAGGCTCTCCCTGTGGCCTGACAATCACGTTGCCCACATCCACGCTGACTATTGCCACGTGCATTCATCAGATGCTCAATATATTTCGGGCGTTCAATGGTCATTGCATTTCGATTTTGTGGTTATATATCTATTTTTTCGAAATGCAAATAGTACAACTATTTTTGAAATTGGAAAATTTTTTTATAACACACTTGTCAGCCAGATTGCCGTCACCCCACGGCGAGGTCTCGTGTATTCCCACTAACGCATTTACACGTTAACGCATTTACGCATTCATAAAGCGTATTTACACATTCAAGCTTATTGTTTCTTCGGGGATCCTTCGGCGATCCCTCGGCGATGTTGGCTCGCAGTCCCTTCTTTATGGGTTATACAATCCTTCTTCTTTGTAATATATCTTGTGACGAGTTATTATTATGCTCCATTTTATGAGGTGAAAAACATTGGGATTGGCCCACGAAACAAATTTCAATCGGGAACTTATCAACAGCCACCTCGCGTGCGCACACGCGAGTATTATTCCCTGCACCCGTGTGCGCGAGAAACCAACGCAAATGTTAATAACTTAATTTGGACTCAATTACATAAAAGTTGTATCTTTGCAAAAAAATAGAATATGGAGAAACATCATATCAATTATCGTACTTTGTCATTTGTGGCACTAACAGCATTTGTGATTCTGCTTGTTTTATTTACATCAGAAACCATAAACAATTGGATATTTAGAATGGTTGGAGTACAAGCAAACTCAATATACTCACATCTTAATAAAAACAATCACCTTAACATTCTTCTGTCCATATCTGTAGTTATTTTAATGATTGTGTGTAGTATAAAATCTGCAACTGATTACTACAGGAAATGGAAGTCACTAGGCGCCGTTATCATAATTGATATTTTATTGGCCACATCTATGAATCATTGGACATGGTCAACATCAGTATTTGGTACTAATTGGGGATTTGTTCTAATATTTGTTTTTACAATCCCATATCTATTGTCAACCTTACTACCTTACAAAATCAAAAACCAAGTTGCTAAGTGTATGAAGGCCTCCGAGGACTTAATTGAGAACATCTATAATAAATGCCTCAAAATAATAAAAAAGAAGTATAAACAACCTGACACCTGTAAGGAATCAGTAGGGTTTTGTATAGATGATATTGATGAACAAACCAATGACGAACATATACGCCAGCCCTATGCGGACCTTATTGTCAAAAAAGCTCTTAACACCAAGCAAAAAGAAGCTTTTGCCATTGGTATTTCTGGAGGCTGGGGGGCTGGCAAAACCTTGTTCTTAAAACGCATTGAGAATTCTATAATCAAAGCACAAAAAGATGATGAGAACGTCTTTCTATATAAATTTTGCCCTTGGGAAAGCACTGATAGTAAGCAAATAATCACAGATTTCTTCAATGGATTAGGACGTATGCTCGAGCCCCATTATTCTGCCATAAAGAAACCAATTATCAAGTACTCCGAGTTACTTACCGCTGTAAGCGCTCCTGATTGGGTAGTGTCTATGTCAAAACTGTTTGATAATAAACAACAGCAGACAATTAAACAACAAAAAGGTAAGATAACGGAATGTTTAAACAAACTGGGAAGAAAGATATTTGTTCTGATAGATGACATTGATCGACTGGGTGCACAGGAGATTTTTGAGACACTTAAACTTATTAGAAATACAGCCGACTTTTCACAAATAATATACATTGTGACATACGACAAACAGTATATCACAGAGCAACTATCTAAAGCTGATTTAGAATCATCGTATTTATACATAGAAAAAATATTCCCTCTTGAAATCAAATTGCAGCGCCCCGAACCTCATTATCAGGCCAGATGTTTGGACGAAATAATACCAGAGATGACCAACAACTCCAATTTAGAAAGAGCAATCACATATATTATAAATTCAAATGAAAATATCATCAACCAAGTACTGGTATCATATAGGCAAGTGAAACGATTTGCGAGGCTGTTTGTTCTTGATTTTGAAACTGTTCAAAGCATTCTTCAAAATGACATCGAAAATAAATCAATAGAAATCAACACAGAGGACTTTTTCTTGTTAGAGCTTTTATATTACCATGATTCAGAATTATATAATACACTTAGAGATAACCCTACAAGTATCTTAATGGTAGTTATAGACGAGAAATTACATATCAACAGATTTACTCTTCGCCCAGGAATAGATGGGACTCGAAAAACAAGTATTGATGATGTTGATGATGAGGGTAACTATACCGGCAAACAACTAGGAAACGAGAGCCTTATTATACTCAAGAAATTGTTTAATCCTAAACGTAATTACAAAAATATAACACAGCTAGCATTTACGGAGTCCTATCACAAATATTTTTCATTTGGACTCAGTTTTGATCAATTGGCATTATCCGAAGTTCATAGTCTCATTGCAGGCCAAAATAATATTGACAGTCAAGTTGAGAAATGGTGTTCAGACAGAAAACATAATTCATTATTACGTATCGTAATGTCTTATACACCAACTACAGATTCATATAATTGCAGACGGTATATCTCAACGGTTTTATCGATGGTCACACACTTTCCAAGTATGGATTCTAAAATAATTGACAAATTGTTTCCCTGGACATTACGCTCAAATCATTTTCAGGATACTTTATTTGAAGAGTTACAAACATTCACAATATCAGAACTTCAAAGATACATACAAAACGCCAACCACGGACAGGAGTATGAACTTCTTGCAATGACATTGGCAAGGCTATGTGAATTCGAGGCAAACTCATTTGAAAGAACAGGTGATGAAGGCTATACTTTGATTGGAAGTTATAAAAAAGCACAATCTTTACTAGTTGAAAATGTAAGTCACTTTTTATCTACAAACAAATGCACCGCAGATAATCTATTTGATAGAAATGACATTCTTTGCAACATTATTACAGCATCAGCATTGAGTAGGGAAATTGGGGTTGGGAATATTTACCAATCTCCATTTTTTGAGTTTTTGTTGAACTATTTTTCAAAACACAAGGGTAAAAACAAACATAAAGCGGAAGTGTTCTTCGAAGTTGATGTGACCGATTCGCCTACAGATGATGAACTAAATGATAGACAGACTGCAAAAGAAAGAACTTTAAATATGATGTTCACGAATCGAGAAAACTACATAAAATTCATAGATAAATGTTTTGATTAACAATAACGATAGATATGATATAAGCTCCAGAAATTGATATGTTTAATGGATTATACTTTTTTTGCAATGATACGAGTTTTATACGACATGCAACAGATTATTTTCAACAATTGATAGATATTTTCTTTGATTATTTTGTTTCGGATTAATCTGAGATTCTATTGTGTTTAGTTGTATTTTTATGCATTTTAATTAATAAAACGACCCTGGAACAGGTATTAATACGCCGGCGTATTAAATGTAATATTGATTTACAGTGAATTATAACAAGCGAAAAACACCGTAGTATTAACGATTATAGTGTTGTATTTTTGTAAGAAAAAAATATGGACAAACAACTTGAGATTAAAAAATACGAAGCAACTATGGCGCGGTGTTCAGCCTCGGCGATCAAATGGTTGGTTTGGATTTGCAATAACAGCAGTGGCGGTACAATGCTTATATCTGACATCGAGTTAAAGGAGTCGGAGGAATTGGCTATTGCCTATTGGAAGAGGGAAATATTGCTTTGCCCTCAGATAGCCGAGTCTGCCAAGGAATTGTACAAAGAAATGTTTGAACAGAAAGTACATGATGAAGCCCATATCCTAAAAAACAATCTGCAAGAGGTCTTGCCGAGACAATTCTGTATAAAATAAAGAATCAATGATGTATTAAGGAGTGTCAGTGTGACTAAGAATGTACTTGTCCAAGACAAGTGGGAAATCCTCGTTCTCCTTGTGTTCTTGATAGTATTTCTTGGCTTGGTCAGACATCTGTTTTAAGACACCCGGTTTTTTTTGAATCTTTTCAATTTGTAATCGAGTTTTCCTAGTTTCAGATGCGGTAAGCATCCCATTAAGATAATGGATGTATTTTACCTCTATTTCATCATGCACAAGTTGCTCTACCAACCTACACTCATCACTTTCATAAGAGGTCAAATACACACAATCAATAGCCCCATCAACATCAAGATAGTCCAATGCATTACAAACCAACCTATATTCTTTTTCTCCGGACCACCCTGTTTGCTTGGTGAAGAATAGACCATTCTGTTCTGCTGCAATATAATCTTTCAGTTCCTTGATTGTGGTTATCGAGTCTGGAATATCTGTACGCTGTGGTGGAATATCACAATAATTCACGACTCCTTTTAAAACCTCATCGGGTATTTTTAATTTGTCATAATCAAACTCAATGCATACTCCACGTGACTTATCTGCATAATACCCCCACATCATTGTGTTCATGTATCCTTTGATGGAAGAATCTTGGTCCAAAGAAAAGCTAATCTGTTTATACTGTGTAACCAAATTTTGAAACGCGAACATCACCGGCAAGTGAGAAGGGTTAGAAATTGATATGCCCTTCATTGATTCTTGAATATCGTTCACACTAAGCATACTCCCGAACTTTAATTTCTGAGAGAGCCAAATTCGTACAAAAGTATCAAATGAAGTGAAGTGATACAATTTCTTGAATCTGTCATCCCCCTCAAGTGGGATACCTGGATACTGAGTATTAATTACCTTGCCACTATTCATATCAACTTATTAAAAACAATTGTCTTTAAACAAAGCAATTACCGCGACTACAAGTGCAGCAAATGCGACAAAGGCTGACACCACAGTAATACATTTTATTTGTCGATTCAATTTTACAGATTGTTCATTAGACAAACTTGCTTGATAATTATACAATGATGATTGTGCCAAATTGGCAAATGTCTGTTGCCTCAAGGCATCTCGACCCTGATCAGTAATTGTTAAGCATAGGTTATTATCACTTGTGTCTTGAAACTCTGCCTTTAAAAAACCAATATTGCATAATTTTGCCACGCACATCTTATAATAGGGGATAGACACATCCCATATAAATTCATTGTCCACATAATTGAAAACCCATTTATTCAAATCCGAGAAACAATATTTCTCTTTATATACAAAAGCCTCTAATATGGCAGACAAGATAAGATTTTCCTGATAAAAACGTTTTGCAATCTCTTTAATTGTCCTTCCCGAATTCAAGCTAATACCTTCGAAAGGTTTAATTTTATCATTGAAAGTATTAAAAAGCTCATGTATTTTATTTAAGGCTTTAATATCTTCATCTGTCGCCTTGGAAGGATCTTTCATTATTTCACCCATTGTTGCCATACTATTATTTTTAGAAGATTATTTACTATATAATAACGAGTGGTTGCCTCGTTTATTGTTCTATTACAGCGATTTCTTCGGGGGTGAGGTTGTAGAGTTGGTAGACTAATCTATCTATTTGTTGTTCGAGGTCAGAAGTGTTAGCATTGAGAGATGATTGTTTACTTGCAAGTATCTTGTCAATTAACTTAATAATTGGTTGTTGCAATGCTGTACTCGCTTTTCGAATCGGCAGTTGCTTTGCTTGGGCTATTCGGATTTTGGGGAATAATTCTGTGTCTCCTTTGAACATATTTGAATAGTACCATTGGAGTAAAGACGAATTGAGCAGAGCCAGAACATATTTTGTACTCAATGTCTTATCTGTTATCAGGATTGAGTACAAACTTCTATTGGAATAAATCGTTTCATTGCCTACATAAACCGCTGTTAAGAAACTGCCGGTCTCTCTCAATAGTATTCTTTCTTTACTAAAGTATTTTATATCTTTTGAAAATGCAGTCAGAACTGACTGGCTAATATAAGACAATTTGTTATAGCAGTATTTGGACACATCTGAACCCGTAAGAAACTTATATTGTCCAGATGTGTCAACCATATTACGGCCTATTTCAAAACCTCTCATTATGGATGAAACTGAAGAAAGAGACGTAGTTCCTTTCCTTATCTTCTCAGTCAAACTTTTATCCATATACAAATCCTCAAATCTCCATTGTCCTTTTGTCTTCTTTGCAATAAATGTTGCTGTTGGTATTCCTGCATTTTTGAAAACGTCATCACCTTCTATCCTAAAGGCAATTAGTGATGTGTTGTTCTGTAGGAAAGAACGAAGCGAAGTGTATTTTATGCCTTTGACATAAAGGGAGGATGTGATAAATGAGAGAATACCATTACTTTTTAGTAACTTAACTGCTCTTTCAAAGAAATAAGCATATAAATCATAGCATGATTCTGTTTCGTAATTTCCATATATCCCGTTAGCTTCTACAACGACATATGGTGGATTTCCGATGACTATATCAAAACCACCGTTGTCAAAGATGTCTTTAAACCAGGTGTGCCAGAGGAAGAAATCTTGGTTGGCGGAACAATCCATCTTTTCTAACTTGGCGAGGGAAGCGGGTGTGCCACCGATGCTCTCGCGGATGAGGGTCTTTACCTCTTCGTTGATGGCCTGTCGCATACCGGCTTTCTTCTTATGGTCGGTGACGGAGAAATACTCACGCAACAGGCGTTGCAGGTTCTGTCGGCTAGTATGGCTATCAAGTCCCAGCACCAACTGCATCGATTTGGATTGTCCGCCACGTAAACGGCTCGAGATACGACTGAGGTCAAAGCCCTCAAAACTCTCGATAAGGCTGTTGCCCTGCATAAACTTGTAGTCGAAGTTAGGCAAGGGATCCGGCTTGTCAGCGTCGACGACAATGCTCAGCCAGAAACGTAGGCGGGCGATGTCGATGGCGCCTTTCTCTATATCTACGCCATAGATATTGTTCTCGATGATTTCTTTTTTTAACTCTACGCGGGAAGACGTCTCTTCTATTGCTTCGCGGCAACGCCAGAGTTCATTCAAAAGGCCCATAGGGAAGGCGCCACTGCCAATGGCGGAGTCACAGATCTTCACCTCGCGGAGGGCGGCGTCTAATGCTTCACGATAGGGCTCCAGCTCAGGTTGCATCTCGTGGGTTTCAACGAAAGCACGAATGTATTTATCGCAATCAGAACCATCAGAACTATCAGATTTTTCTTTTCGTTCTGATTGAGATTTGTCTACCTGTGTGGCGAGGTAAGCAATGAGCGACTCTTTGCACATATAGCGTACTATCTCCTTGGGGGTGTAGAATGCACCTTTGGCTTTGTTGTCCTCCAGCAGACTCTCGAAGATTTTGCCCAGCATCTCGGGGTCGACACCCACCTCGGCATCGTCGGGGTCGTTCTCATCTACAGTAAAGTTATAGGAGGCCATAAAGGTAAACAAATCCTCAAAGAGTGAGGCCGGCAATGTGATATTTTGCTCATCGATAGCATCACGTTCAAAGAGTCCTCCGTTCAGATATGGTAATGCGTCAGTGTGTGAATGTGTTAATGCGTTAGTGCTACCGCCATTCCACTCCTTCAACAATGACAAGTCCCAATCATTCTCCAAGAATACCTTTTCTCGATTTTGGGGTTCGGTGTTGAATATTCCAAAGAAAAGTGGCTCCAGCACTTGCTCGAGGAAGTCATCCTGATGCGGGCTGAAGAAGAATAGGTCGTGCAGAAAGGCAAGGTTGCCGTTCAGCCAGCCTTTCTTCTGCAGGAAGTGCAGGAAGACAATGCGTCCCATCATCTTCTTCACATAGTCGTGAATGGTGGCACCTTCAAACCCTTGTCGCTTCAATTCATTGATGATAATGTCGTAGTGGCGATGGTATTCGTCGAAGAACTCCTTGCTGAGGGCATCGACGGAGAAGGCATCCTTGAGGTCGGACAACTTGAAACGGCCATTCTTCTCCGCCACCTTTCCCAATCTCTCTAAAGGGGTTTTGTATTGTCCCTGCTCGTCACCCAGAATATAGGAGAAACGCTTGGCCGAAGTGCTACCCTCCTTGAGGTCGCAAATATAGGAGAGTCGCCAATGATTACCGTCGTCGAAGACGGCTATCGCCCCATCGACATCATATTTCAAGTAGGGCTGTATCAGCTTGCGCAACCCTACACGCTTGCGGCGCACATCGCCGCCATCGGCCACACGGGTGTAGAAGAAACCCAACAGACGACCGTCGGCATCTTCCATCTGGCCGATATAATGGCTTTTGTCGCCAGTAGCGTTAGCGTCGAGCAATTCTGGCATTGTTGCCACATCGTTGCAGCCGAAAAGGCGGTGGACAATCTCGTTGCTATAGGTCGTATAGTTGAACGAGGATTTGAATATCTTGCGGAGGGTCTCGGGGTTCATAATATTGCTTATTTGAATGTTTCAGAAAGGATGATGTCTGCGGTGGTGAGTGCAATCTGTTTGGTAGAGGTCTCAGTTTGCGGCTGTCCATAACGGCCGTCCAACTCTTCGAGTTGCTCCAAAATCTTAATCATGGGAACAGGCTCTTTCTTTTGTTTCTTCGACATGCGGATAAGTGCGTCGGCCAGCTGGTTGTAAGTCCCGCGTTCCACCAACTGCTTCAGTCGGTCAACTGTATGGCGGCCTTCATCGTCAAGCATAGGACGTATCTCACGCAGGAAGGCGGCGGATTTCTTGGCGTCGTTGTCTTTGCTACCGATTTTGGGTTTGTCGTCCTGATGCTCACGCTGCTGGTCGAGGGTGTATTGCTTCAAGGCTGTCCGCACTTGCTCATAGTGGAGAGGCTCGCTGTCGCCGAAAGGCACAGCCTTTTCGTCAGGCTCAGCATAGAAGATATCTGCCGCCTCAAGGAAGGATAGTTCTCGGATTTCTGTACCGACGAGGTAAAAGGCTTTCTTTAGAGGTGAAGCAAGATAGGAAATCGTTTGGGCAGACGGGGACGGCTGCGTACCCAGTCTTGCGCAGCGGCTTTTGGGCGGCAGTTGTTTGATTTTGCGGTAAAGCGTGGGGTTGGTGTCGTGGAGATGCCGCACCTCGCGCAGCAGTTCAAGGCTGCGGTCGGTCTCGTCGCGCACGTCGGCGTTGAAGAGTTTGAATTCGTGTACCATCTCCTCGTGCGAGTAGATGCGGGTGTCCTCGCCGAGGGCGGAATGGAAACTCTGCAATTTTATGAGCGAGTTCTTCTTCAGGCTGATGATGGCATCGCCTGGGTCGGAGGGGTAGAACATATAGTTGTAGATGGCATCGGCGGTGGAGCCGATACGGTTCACACGACCGATGCGCTGCATCAGACGGGTGGCATTCCAAGGGCTGTCGTAGTTGACGATGACATTGGCACGATGCAGGTTGACACCTTCGGCCAGCACGTCGGAGGTGATGATGATGTTATAGTCGTTACGCCATTCCTTCTTGTATTTGGCATCGAAGTTCGCTTGAATTGTCTCGCGCAGGCGGTTGCGATTCTTGGCACAGACGGCAAGGATATCGCTGCGGTGCAGACGTTCTTTAAGCTCCTTCTCTAGATAGTTGACGGTATCGACACTCTCGCTGAACACAACCAGCTTGCCTTCGAGGTTTTTGTTTTTGTCGAAGAGTTCGTCCTGGAGCATGTTGACGAATAGATCCAACTTGGGGTCGGTCTTCACCTTGTCCCACCGTTTGCAGAGTTTGTCCAACACTTCGGCGTCGTATTCCAGCATCGGCAAGAAGTCGGGCTTGAAGTCGGCAGCACGGAATACAATCTCATTCTGTTCAAAGCCCTTGCCGATGGCCAGCTCGATTATCTCGTCCAACTCCATCCCGTCGGCTTGCAGTTTCTTTACATTCAATTCGGGGGCGATGATTACCTTGTCCTCGTTGAACATCTTGATCATACCATTAGTAGCGTCGAGTAGGGTGTGGAGCGAGCGACGGAAGGCATCAAAGCTACTCTCCAGTCGTTTCACCATATGGGTTTGGTAGATGCCGGCCAGCGAGTCGGCCACCTGCTTGGCTTTCTTGCCTGACGGAACTTTATACGATGGGCAATACTCCACAGCACGATAGCGGGCATAGTTGAGGCCGCTGCCGTCGAACATATCGGGATTGTCTTCTTTCAGGTTGGCAGTCGGAGTATCCACCAACTTCTTGTAGGTATCGACAAAAAGCATCAGCACCTCGGGCGACATCTGATAGGTGCGGTCGGTGGGGTCGAGCAGTTGGGGGAAATGAATCTCGCCGGCATAGCGGGGTTCGTGCTGGATGTTGCTGCGGGTGCGACGCACCATCACCTTCTCCAACACCGAGTGGCGCATCTGCTGGTTGATGTCGTCGATATGACTGGTTAGGTAGTCGGCACTCAGGACGCGCCGTTGCGACATGAGGCTTTTGAATTCCTTAATCCATGGGGCAAATGTGTCGGCGATATTGCTTATGCCGTCGAGCGTGCAGCGGGCGGTATCCTGGAACAGCAGCAGCTGGTTCTTGATATCTTCGGGCGTATTGTTGAGTGGGGTGGCAGAAAGCAGCAGTACACGCTTGCCACCCTTGACATTGCCCTTGTTGAGGCGTGCCGACTTGCAGATGCGCTGCAGCAGGTCATAGTTGTCGTTGCCGTCGTGTCTGAAGTTGTGAGCTTCATCGACGATGATAAGGTCGTAGTATTCTTTCTCATCGTATCCGTTGCCATCGATGACTTTATCAAGACTGCCGTTTGTTATAAAGCGGCTGTATTTGTTCTTGATGCCGAAATCAGCAAAAGTGTCTTCCCAGTTGCTTTTAACAGCTGGTGGGAAGATGACGAGGATACGGGTGTTGTCGCCATTGGCGGCGATGAAACGCTGAGCAATCATAGCAGCCACTACGGTTTTACCCAAGCCCACCACATCGGCAATAAAACATCCGCCGTGCTGCATCATAATGTCATAGCCTTGCACCACAGCGTCGCGCTGGTAAGTGAGGTTGTCGTAATTGTCGGGCAGTTGTGGAATGAAATCATCTTCGACTTGGTTGCCGAAGTGGTCGATGAGCATCCGCATGTATAGCTCGTATGGTGTGGGTTGATGCTCTTGTGGCGCAAGATGAGTCTTCCCGACGATATGGTTCACATCGTCCAAGGTCACAGGAATGGCATCGTTCCAGAGTTGCTGGAACTGTTCCTCGCAATAGTGCACATCGTCATAGTCTTTCATAGCCACATTGAGCTCGTAGCGAGGCGGCTCGGTAGTGCCGAGCCCTTGAGCGCTGAGGTTGCTGCTACCCATAATGACCCAGCCGTCGCTGTGTTCGCTGTGGCTCTTGGGCAGACAGAGGTAGAACTTGGCGTGGAGGTCTTTGTTGGGGTGGATGCGCAGTTGCAGGCGACCTTCCGATATGTCTGTGCAAAACTGACGGATGCCCTCGTCAACCTCGGAAGAATATTCCGATTGGTAGACGTCACGAAGGAAATCCTCGCAGTATTGTTCCAAACTGACCTCCTTGTCGCCAAAGAAGAGCTTGCCAGCGGCTTGTGACTGACGGAAGAGGTTGTCGATGTTGATGCCGACAAGAATCTTGATTTCCTGTGTGGCATCCAATTCCTGCCGCAGTTTGAAGTAACCGGAAGAACGAAAATAGCCAACAACAGCATGGAATATGTCGAAGTTGGCCATTGCAGAGGCGATGCCGTGGAACTTGTCCATTAGCGTCGACTCGATATTGTTGAAAAACTTGGTGCTCATAAGGCTCAGCGTTTGTCGCGCTTCGCCTTTCAATGAACTACTAATAAAAATCCGCGGACTTCTGTCTGAATGGAGGCTCTGGACTGCCTATATCCCAAAACGAGAAAGCCCACGGATAACACCGTGAGCGTTTCCTGCCTTCTCGTTGGGATTAGAAATTGTCCAGATTTCCATTCACTTGAAAAGCAAAAACGCTTCTAATATATGTATTTATTACTATTCTATTTCTTTGTTTCTATTCTGTTTTTGTTGTTGTCTATCATTTCGTTTTCGAGGTGCAAAGATACACATTTTTTATTGAATGGCAAAATCCAATTAAATGCGTCAATGCGTTATTGTAATCCGCGAAAGCATCATATTCCAGTTCCGGTTCCATAAGCGCTTCGGCAAAATTCTCATAGTGAGCATGCTGCGCAACGAACACCTCTCCATCCTCTCTTTCCTCAAGTCCTACCGAAAACTCTTTAAGCCTCATAGAATGAACAACTTGAACAAGTAATCAATCCGATGGCATCATCACAATAACAGTATCACAATTAAAAAAAAGGATATCAATCACCGCTTTATATACTATATAACTAATTAATAATTAATAATATATATTAAGAATAGGGGATTTGTGACCCCTCAAAAAATAAACTGTGATACTGTTATTGTGATTATCAAAAGCAAATCATTTCACCTAAAAAGCAAACAAACAATGAAATACGACATCGGCAACACCTCGGCACCCAAGATGCCAACCCTCGGAAACGGGACAAAAAGCATCATAATTCTCCTCTAAAAGGCCATAAAACACCCTCCGCACCCCTCCGTCCAGCACCTTTCACCCTCCCCAGCGCTCACATGCACGCTCCCGAAACTCACCCCTAATCCCTCATTCCAGACCCTCTTTTGTGCCAATCCGACCACTCTCCCCGCCGAAATTAAGGTGTCCCCATCCTAAACCTTGACCCATTATCACTCTTAACTCTTAACTCTTAACTCTTAACTTTTAACTTTTAACTTTTAACTCTTAACTCTTAACTCCTAACTCTTAACTCTTATCCCACTGTCCCTCCCCTCGTCCACCAAGCCCTCGCCATCGCCCAGAAGGTGGAACGCCCCATTCTCAAACCAAAAGGTCGCAAAAGCCTCGTAGAGAAATAATGAATAATTAAAATCTATCAGTTATCAGTTCTATCAATTAAAAAATGACACCCCTCAATTTCAAAAACCCTTCTTATAATACTTATAACTAATTAATAATTAGATATATATAAATAAGAAAGAGGGTGAAAACAAGAAAATGACACCCCTCTAAAAAAAACTGATAGAACTGATAACTGATAGAAAACTCACGCCAAGTTTCACCTAAAAAGCAAACAGACAATAAATTACGACATCGCCAAACCCTCGGTTCCCCAGATGCCAACCCTCGGAAAAGGGACAGAATGTATCAAAATTCTCCTCTCACAGGCCTCAAAAGACATGCGTGAACCCCTCGTTCCGATGCTTTTCCCCCCTCTTTGAGCACATATGAGCGGTTCTGAATTTCAGTATCCCGACCTCAGTTGGAAGGAACTTTGTGGCCAAATGGCCAACCTCGTGGCCGAATCCGGGGGTAACAAAGGCTATTTTTAAACCATGTAGAGGCCATCTGTCGCGATTCCTTATAACCTCTAAACGGCTACTAGACGGCTAGTAGACGGCTACTAGACGGCTACTAGACCTACTGAAGACGGCCACAAGACGGCCACCGCCCACTAGTCTTGAACCTTGAATCCTGTGCCGCAGGCTGCGTGGTATGCCCATGAGCACCTTAGAAATAAAGACAATACGGCGAATAACACCTATGAATATTAATCAAAGGAAGTGAGTCAATCCTGAATCCTGTGCCGCAGGCTGCGAACACCTATGAATATTAATCAAAGGAAGTGAGTCAATCTTGAATCCTGAACCTTGTGCCGTAGGCCATGAGCACCTATGAATAGATTAAATTTGGCGAATAACCTTGAACCTTGTGCCGTAGGCCATGAGCACCTATGAATAGATTAAATTTGGCGAATAACCTTGAACCCCTATAACCTATAACCTATAACCTATAACCTATAACCTATATACGGCTACTAAACGGCTACTAGACGGCTACAAGACGGCCATAAGACCCCATCAACCGCCCCTATCCACTAGTCACTATCCACTGACCACTATCCACTTTTCGAGTAATTCGCCCAATTCGCCGTTCTCTTCCAATTGTTCTTCCTGTAGTTTAATGCGCTCTTGAATCACCATGAAAATCATGAGATTTGACAAAATGTGGCCTGTCTATATTTCCATTTTCCATAAATATCACCTATCCCTTTCAATAAAACGCTTTATTTCGTTATATTCTCTTTATTCTATTCTGTTTCTTACTTTTACTGTTGTTTTTTATTATTGTTTTTTTATTTGTTTTCGTGCTGCAAAGATACGCAAAACATGGCAAATGACAAAATCTTTTTCCGTTGCAATATTTTATGGATAATTCCGTTATTGGGTTATTATGGATAAACTTAGCTATGCATTGGGCCACAATATCGGCCACCAACTTATCGGAATGGGGCTCCAGAAGAGCCTGAATATCGACGACTACGCCGCCGCCATACGCGACGTGCTCGAAGGGCGCCAGCCCATGATGAGCCACACGGAAGCCAACGCGGTGCTGGAGCACTTCTTCAACGAGCTCGAGGAACGCCAGCAGGCCGAGGCCGCCGAGCGCGGCAAGACGGCGAAAGCCGACGGCGAGGCATTCCTGAAGGCCAACGCCACCAAAGCCGGCGTGACCGTCACCGCTAGCGGCCTGCAGTACGAGGTCGTCAAGGAAGGCACGGGCCGCCAGCCCAAGGCCAGCGACACGGTGCGCTGCCACTACGAGGGGACGCTCATCGACGGTACGGTCTTCGACTCCAGCTACCGCCGCAACCAGCCCGCCGAATTCGGCCTGCGACAGGTCATCGCCGGCTGGACGGAAGGCGTGCAGCTCATGAAAGAAGGCGCCGTCTACAAGTTCTACATACCATACAACCTCGCCTACGGCGAGCGCGGCGCCGGCGCCGACATCCCGCCCTACGCCGCCCTCATCTTCACCGTCGAGCTCATCAAAGTGCTGTAGAATAATAGGTAAACAAAAAAAAGAGGGCCTGATGCCCTCTTTTTTTTTACTCATAACATGTCATTTCTTCTTTATCAGGGAGATGACCCAGAGCAGGATGACGGCGCCGATGACGGCGGTGACAATCTGGCCGACGATGGTGCCGCCCCAGTGGATGCCGAGCCATCCGAGGACGTTGCCGCCGATGAAGCCACCGACGATGCCGACGAGGAGGTTGATCCAGAAGCCAAAGCCGGCCCCTTTCATGATTTTGCCTGCCAGGAAGCCTGCCAGTGCACCGATCAGGATTGTGATAATGATACCCATTGTTTAAGTGTTAAGTGATAAGTGTTAAGTGATAAGTGTGAAGTGTTAATTTTTAATTGTTAATTATTAATTCTTCAAAGCTGTTCTATGAAGGCGCGGAGGAGGATCATGTGGCGGTGGTAGTTGCCGAGGCCGCAGCCTTCGCAGGTGTCCGTGGGGCTGTGGTAGCCGCCGTAGGGGCCGCCGAGGGTGTAGATGAAGATGGCGGGACACTCGCCGGTGAACCAGTAGTGGTCGCTGTTGGCGGCATTGTCGCGCCGCGCTATCTTGGGCGTCAGGCCCTGCAGGTCGTTGATACGCTCCAGCAGCTCCACATACGGCGCCGTCTCGCGGCTGTTGGCATTGACAACCATGAGGCCCTCGTCGCCGCCGCAGAACAGGTCTATGTTCACCAGCAGCTTCACCTTGCCCAGCTGTATCAGCGGATGCTCGGCGAACCAGCGCGACCCCACAAGGCCGCTCTCCTCGCCGCCGAAGAAGAGGAAGACATAGGTGTAGTGGCCACGCTGACTGTTGGCCATGCGCGCGAGGTCCATCACCGCCGCGGTGCCGCTGGCGTTGTCGTGGGCGCCGTAGAAGACGGTGTCGCCACTCATGCCCAGATGCTCGTAGTGGGCGGTGAAGACGACCATGGTGTCCGTCTCGCCGGGGATGTAGCCGCAGACGTTCTGGGAGCGGTAGCCGGCGGTCACTATCGGCGGGCGCGTGCGCGTCTTGGGGAAGCGGAAGTACTGGTAGTAGTCGTCGCCGAGCGGCTTCACGCCGTTGGCCCTCAGCTCGCGGCGCAGGTAGTCGGCGGCGATGGAGTCGCCGCGGTTCTGCATGCCGCGCCCGAACATCTCCTCCGACGTCAGGTCGCGGATGATGCGGCGCGCATAACTGCTGTCCTGCGCGGCGGCCACGGCCGCCACCAACAGCATCGCCGATAACAATAGCCTGTGCTTCATGCTGCAAGTGTTTTAAAAGAAAGGCGATTCTCACGAACCGCCTTTCTTTGTACAGGACCGATCACTGCTTCTTGGTAAGCGTATAGCTGCCTCCCAGCATGGTAAGCGTCATCTGCGAGCCGTCGATGGAGAACGAAGCGCTAACAGACACGTTGTCGTTCTCGAGCGACATTGTGCCGCTACCGTTGGAGTAGGTGTAGTTGCCCTGATAGACTTGGACATCCATAATGCCATCGACCATGGCCTCCCTGATGACGGAAGCGAGCACCGGGCCGTTGAATTCAGCCTGCATACGGTAGACGTCCGTGGCCTCCGGGTCGTACCACTCCCAGTCGGTATCGGCCACCGAAGCTGGCGCGTTGGTGGTGCTGGCGGAGTCCTTGTTGTCGTCCTTGCTGCAGGAGGTGAAGGCGACCATCGTCGTGGCGACGACGAGGATTGCCGCAATTGCTTTCATAAGTTTCATAACAATCTGTTTTTAACGTTATTTGGCGCTGCTGATGAAGGGATATTTGTAGTCGCTGGCGGGGTCGAAGGTCTCCTTGACGGCCTGCGGGCTGACCCAGCGCAGCAGGTTGAGGTAGGAGCCAGCCTTGTCGTTGGTGCCGCTGGCGCGGGCGCCGCCGAAGGGCTGCTGGCCGACGACAGCACCCGTGGGCTTGTCGTTGAAGTAAATGTTGCCGGCGGCATTCTTCAGCAGGTCGTAGCCGGCGCGCAGGGCCTTGCGGTCGGTGGCGAAGATGGCACCCGTCAGGGCGTAGGGCGACGTGGTGTCGCACAGCTGGCAGGTCTTCTCGTAGTCTTTGTCGTCGTAGACGTAGATGGTGATGATGGGTCCGAAGATCTCCTCGCACATGCTCTTGTAGTCGGGCTTCTTGGCCAGGATGACGGTGGGCTCCACGAACCAGCCCTTCTTCTTGTCGCACTTGCCGCCGAAGACTATCTCGGCGTCCTTGCTCTTCTTGGCGTGGTCGATGTAGCGCTTGCAGTTGTCGAAGGAGGCCTCGTCGATGACGGCGTTGACGAAGGCGCTGAAGTCGCGCACGTCGCCCATCTTGATCTCCTTGAGCATCTTGCCCACGGTCTTCTCCACCTTGGGCCACATGCTCTTAGGCACATAGGCGCGGCTTGCGGCGGAGCACTTCTGGCCCTGGAACTCGAAGGCGCCGCGGACGATGGCCGTGGCCACCTGGTCGGGGTCGGCGCTGCGGTGCACCATGATGAAGTCCTTGCCGCCAGTCTCGCCGACAATCTTCGGGTAGGTCTTGTAGATGTCGATGTTCTGGCCGATGGCCTTCCAGAAGCCCTTGAAGGTGGCGGTGGAGCCGGTGAAGTGGACGCCGGCGAGGTTCTCGTCGGCAAAGGCCACCTTGCCTATGAGCGCGCCGCTGCCGGGGAGGAAGTTGACCACGCCGTCGGGCAGGCCTGCCTCTTTGTATATCTTCATTAATATATAGTTGGAGAGCAGGGCCGTGGTCGAAGGCTTCCAGATGCACACGTTGCCCATCAGCACGGGGCTGAGGCAGAGGTTGGAGGCGATGGAAGTGAAGTTGAACGGCGTAATGGCGAAGACGAAGCCCTCCATGGCGCGGTAGGTCACGTAGTTCAGCGTGCCCTTGTCGGAGCAGGGCTGGTCGCTGTATATCTGGCTGGCGTAGTAGGTGTTGTAGCGCAGGAAGTCGACCAGCTCGCAAGCGCTGTCGATCTCGGCCTGCATGGTGGTCTTGCCCTGGCCGAGCATGGTGGCGGCGTTGATGAGGTAGCGGTACTTGCCACTGATGAGCGTGGCAATCTTCATCATCACGCTGGCGCGGTCGATCCACGGCGTCTCGGCCCATTCTTTGCGAGCCTTCATGGCGGCGTCGATGGCGGCCTTCACCTCCTTCTCGCCCACCTTGTGGTAGCGGGCCAGGACGTGGTGGTTCTCCGTGGGCATCACCACTTCGCCCATATTCTTGGTCTTCACCTCCTTGCCGCCGATGATGGCGGGGATTTCGGTCACCTTGGCGTAGAGCTCGTCGAGGGCTTTGCGGATTTCCGCTCTTTCAGGACTGCCGGGAGCGTAGCCTTTCACGGGTTCGTTCTCGGGCTTGGGGAACATGAAAATACTGTTGTTCATAGTGTTTATTTTATTGATGTTTAATTGTTTTCAGCCATTTGCCGTTATGGTAACAACCTGCAAATATACATATTTTTCATATTATTAGCAAAAATATGGCAAAAAAAATTGCGTCCGCGCACCATTGCTCTACGGCCCCGGTACGGAGTCCCTACGGCATTTCTTCAGTAGTTCTTCAGTAGTTCTTCAGTGCCGCACTGAAGAACTACTGAAGAACTACTGAAGAACGGCCGTACCGGGTCCGTAGGGGGTCCGTAGGGAGACAGGGGGTCGGAGGTGGCGCGGAGCCTTGCACGCGCTACGGCGGCGCGATTATCAACATGCCGGTGTGGATAAGTTAATTTGCGGGGTTTCGGGAAAGGTTGTAATTTTGCAACCACGAAAAGGCCATGGTACGCCATAGGCGGACAATAGGGAACCATGTGTAAATCATGGGCTGACGCGCAACTGTGATGTCCGGCAGCGGCGGGTGCACAATGCCATTGGGGCTCAAGCGGCCCTGAGAAGGCGCGCCCGCAGAGGACAGAGCCAGGAGACCTGCCACGGCCGGCAACAAACGCGAAAAACAAGGAATATGGAGAACACGTTATCGATTACGAAGCGTGAAGGCGTCACCGAGCGCTTTTCGCTTGACAAGATCATGAACGCCATCGTCAAGGCGTTCGACTCGGTGAAGGAGCCCGTGGACCTGGGCAGCCTGTCGAAGATACTGTCGCACCTCGACATCCACAACGGCATCACCGTCGAGGAGATACAGAACCAGGTGGAGGTGGCCCTGATGAAGGAGGGCTACTACACTGTGGCCAAGAGCTTCATGCTCTACCGCCAGCAGCACACCGAAGACCGCGAGACCCTGGAGAAGCTGAAGTTCCTGGCCGACTATGTGGACGCCGCCAACGCCGCCACGGGCAGCAAATACGACGCCAACGCCAACGTCGAGAACAAGAACATCGCCACCCTCATCGGCGAGCTGCCGAAGAGCGGCTTCATACGCCTCAACCGGCGCCTGCTCACCGACCGCATCAAGCAGATGTACGGCAAGGAGCTGGCCAACCGCTATATCGACCTGCTGACCCACCACTTTATATATAAGAACGACGAGACGAGCCTGGCCAACTACTGCGCCTCCATCACCATGTACCCGTGGCTGCTCGGCGGCACGGTATCCATCGGCGGCAACAGCACGGCCCCGAGCAACCTCAAGTCGTTCTGCGGCGGCTTCATCAACATGGTCTTCATGGTGAGCTCCATGCTCAGCGGCGCCTGCGCCACGCCGGAGTTCCTGATGTATCTCAACTACTTCATCGGAAAGGACTACGGCAAGGACTACTGGAAGGACCCCGACCGCGTGGTGGACCTCTCGCTGCGGCAGAAGACCATGGACAAGGTCATCACCGACTGCTTCGAGCAGATCGTCTACAGCCTCAACCAGCCCACCGGCGCGCGCAACTACCAGTCGGTGTTCTGGAACATAGCCTACTACGACCGTCCCTACTTCGAGAGCATCTTCGGCGAGTTCCGCTTCCCCGACGGGTCGGAGCCCGACTGGGAGGGCCTGAAATGGCTGCAGAAGCGCTTCATGCGCTGGTTCAACGCCGAGCGCACAAAGGCCGTGCTCACCTTCCCGGTGGAGACCATGGCGCTGCTCTACGACAAGGACGGGCAGTTCGTTGACAAGGAGATGGCCGACTTCACAGCCGAGATGTACGCCGAAGGCCATTCCTTCTTCACCTACATCAGCGACAACGCCGACTCGCTGAGCAGCTGCTGCCGCCTGCGCAACGAGATCACCGACAACGGCTTCAGCTACACCCTCGGCGCCGGCGGCGTCTCGACGGGCTCCAAGTCCGTGCTCACCATCAACCTCAACCGCTGCATCCAGTATGCCGTCAACAACGGCTTGGACTACCGCGACTTCCTGACCGACATCATAGACCTCTGCCACAAGGTACAGCTGGCCTACAACGAGAACCTCAAGGACCTGCAGGCCCACGGCATGCTGCCGCTCTTCGACGCCGGCTACATCAACATAGCGCGCCAGTACCTCACCATCGGCGTCAACGGCCTCGTGGAAGCCGCCGAGTTCATGGGCATCCCCATCACGGACAACCCCCAGTACCGCGAGTTCGTGCAGACGGTCCTCGGCCTGGTGGAGAAGAAGAACAAGGAGTACCGCACCAAGGAGGTGATGTTCAACTGCGAGATGATACCGGCCGAGAACGTGGGCGTGAAGCACGCCAAGTGGGACCGCGAGGACGGCTACTTCGTGCCGCGCGACTGCTACAACAGCTACTTCTACATCGTCGAGGACACCTCGCTCACCGTGCTCGACAAGTTCCGCCTGCACGGCGCCCCCTACATAGAGCACCTCACCGGCGGCTCGGCGCTGCACTGCAACCTCGAGGAGCACCTCACGCAGCAGCAGTACCGCCAGCTCCTCGACGTGGCTGCCAAGGAAGGCTGCAACTACTTCACCTTCAACATACCCAACACCATCTGCAACGACTGCGGCCACATCGACAAGCGCTACCTCAAGGAGTGCCCCAAGTGCCACTCGACCAACGTTGACTACCTGACGCGCGTCATCGGCTACCTGCGCCGCGTCTCCAACTTCAGCAAGCCCCGCCAGGAGGAGGCCTCGCGCCGCTACTACGCCACGATGTAAGCCATGCTCAAGTATACAGACACCGACATAGTGTTTCAGGAGATACCCGACGAGGTGACCCTTGCCGTCAGCCTCAGCGGGTGCCCCTGCCGCTGCCCGGGATGCCACAGCAAGCACCTCTGGGGCGACAGCGGCGAACCCCTGACGGAGCAGGCCGTAGACCGTATGCTCGACACCTACGGCGGACGCGTGAGCTGCATAGCGCTCTTCGGCGGCGACGCCGCTCCCGCCGAGGTCGACGAGATAGCCGCCAACATACGCCGGCGGCACCCGCGGCTCCACACAGCGTGGTGGAGCGGACGCTCCCTGCTGTCGAAAGCCGTGCAGCTCAGCAACTTCGACTACATCAAGCTCGGCCCCTACCTGGCGCACCTCGGCCCTCTCAAGAGCCGGCGCACCAACCAGCGCCTATACAAGGTGGTCGGAGGCACCCTGCACGACATCACCTCGCGCTTCTGGCAACATGCCTGAGCCCACGACAGAACGGCAAAGTGCTTTTTTAGAAAAATTCACTTTGCCGTTTCACTTATGTTTTGTATCTTTGCACTCGTAAAAACAAATAACAACAACAAAATAAGCATTAATTATGAAACGTTTAGGCATTCTTTTAGCATGTTTCGCCACCTTGGCATTGACCTCGTGCAGCCTCTTTAGCGCTGCCGCAAGCAGCAACACCGTGGCCAAAGCGTCGGGCCAGAACTGCGGCGCCGCCGTCCAGGGCCTCTACGGCACCTACAAAGGCACCGGCAACATCGACCTGAGCAACCCCACGACCCTCAACAACGCCCTGGCGCTGGCCACCAGCTATGCCAACCTGAAGCAGAACAAGGACAACGCCGACTACCGCAAGGCCTTCACCGCAGGCCTCATCGCCAGCTCGGCAGGCCTCATCACCAACGGCAACGCCGCCGCCTTCGTCGACAAGATGCTCGCTACCGCCGGCTTGTCGAACATCAACAGCCAGAACATAGCGCAGACAGCCGCCACGGCGTCGGCCATCATCAGCCTGCTCAAAGTGGTCAACCAATGAACCAGGCAGCACTCGACAACATGAAAGCACGGCGCAGCTGCCGTGCTTTTTTGCCTGATATGCCCGACAAGGAGCTCGTCGCCGCCGTCTGCGAGGCCGGCACGTGGGCCCCGACGGGGCACGGCAAACAGAGCCCGCTGATAGTGGCCGTGACCAACCGGCAGCTGCGCGACCGCCTGTCGGCCATGAACGCACGCATCTGGAACGAGCTCAAGGCTCAGCGCGGCGAGAAACTCCTCGAAGGCTTCGACCCCTTCTACGGCGCCCCCGTGGTGCTCATAGTGCTGGCCGACCGCAAGGTGCCCACCTACTTCCACGACGGATGCGCCGTGCTCGCCAACCTTGCCAACGCCGCCCATGCCGTGGGCCTCGGCTCCTGCTGGATACACCGCGCCAAAGAGGAGTTCGACAGCGAGGAGGGCAAAGCCATACTGCATGAACTCGGCATCGAAGGCGACTACGAAGGCATCGACCACATCGTCATCGGCCTCCCCGCAAAGGATGCACCGGCACCCCTGCCGCGCAAGGCCGACTACGTGCGCTGGGCCGAATAGGGCTAATAAACAAGCGAGAGGATATCGTTGACGACAGCGTTCCCGGACAGGGGGCGCTGTTTTGTCGTTGCGCCGACGAGTAGGCGGCGGGCCTCGTCGAGGGCGCCGAGGTCGAGGGCATCGGAGGCAAGCTGCACATCGCGGATGATACCGTCGTCGACAGTCAGCTGGAGCTCCACCCCACCCCAGTCGAACTGGCCGCTGCGCTGCGCGGTGAAGCTGCGCCAGCATCCATACTTCCACTCATCGGAAGCGAACTGGCTGTAAAGCGTGCGTACCGCCGGCAGCTGCATGAGGTCGCCGAAAGCAAGCTCGGCAGCCACACCGCCATATTCCGCCTCGAACGCTTCGCGCAGACGCGGGGCGATGCTCTCGGCGGTTATGCCGGGGTTGAGCTCGGCGAGGTTGACCACACGGCTGCGGACAGACGCGACGCCGTGCTTCTGCAGCTTGGCGGGCTTGGGCTTGAGGTAGCGGGCAAGGTCGGACATGTCGCCGTTGATGAGCAACGTGCCGTGGTGCAGGTCGTTGACACGCCCTTTGCTGAAAGCGTTGCCGCTGAACTTGCGCCCTTCGGCCAGCATATCGTTTCGCCCGGACAGCTCCGTGTGAAGACCGAAACTCTCCACAGCACGCTGCACTACAGAGAACTGGCGGCTCTGGTCGTAGAGCGCCTTGGGCACGACAAAGGAGAAATTGAGGTTGCCGTCGTCGTGGTACACGGCGCCGCCACCGGTCTTGCGGCGCATGAGGTAGCCGCCGTCAGCCTCCAGCGCCTCTACATTCACCTCGCTGAAGGGGTTCTGGTTCTGCCCTATCACCACCGTGCGACGGTTGCGCCACAGGTACATCGTGACGGCCTCGGCGTGCTCGACGAGGTAGTTCTCAACCGCGATGTTCCAATAGGGGTTGGTCTGGTTGGAAACGACAAACTGGAGCATTGCTAAAACTTATAGCTCAACGTGAAATAATTGGGGGCCTGGCCGAGGTGGTAGTTGCGGCGTGCATAGCTGAACTCGAACTGCTTGACGTGGAGGCCCACACCGAAGGAGAAGCCGCTCATGTTGAAGGCATCGGCCGCACGCATCTCTGCGGCCTGCCGGTAGCTGTAACCCACACGCGCAAAGAGCACCGTGCCGAGGTTCAGCTCGACACCGAAGACGGTGTGCCTCATGAGGTTATCCATGAAGCCCACAAAAGGTTTTTCCTCCGTAACCTCGCCGGTGAAAGGGTCTGTCTGCGACGTGGGGTTGAGGCGGTCGTTATAGCGCAGGTTCCACCGCTGCAGCTCGGTGGCGGCAAAAAAGAGGCGGAAGGGAGCCTTGCTGAGTTTGTACGACAAAGCCGCCGAAAGCTCGAAGGGCACCTTCTCCACCTTGCTGTCAAAGGTGACAATCTGCGCTCCTATGTTGTTGGCCATCAGCGTGGCGGCGAAACGGCGGTTGTCGGAGACATAGCTGCCGGCAAGGTCGACGGTCAACGCCACGGCGGTGTACTCGGCATACTGCGACAGCACCGGCCGGAACGTGGTGCCGATGCTGAAATTGGAATCTATCCACATGCCCCACCCCACGCTCAACGAATAGTCGGCGGCATAGAAGTCGCCTATGTAGGTGTCGTACTCGTCATACTCCTCAAACTTGCCGAAGCTGTTGAAGTGAAAGCCGAAGAGCATCGTGCCTACATGCTTGAAGTTGTGCGCATAGGCGAGCGAGCCCATATTGCCGCCGACAAACATGTTGTAGTAACTCAGCATCGCCGTGCCACCCATGCCGCGTGTCAGCAGCGACGGGTTGTCAAGGCCCACAACGATGTTGTCCGTGTATAACGGCAGATAGCGCAGGCTCAAGGCATTGGTGTGCGCCATACTGCTTCGGCGCAGCATGGGCAGGGCGTTGAGGCCTGCCACCTGGGCGTTGGCGGAAGGGAAAAGGGAAAGCGGAAAGAAGAAAGCGATGCTGACACAAAGCAGCACTGCCACTTTCCACTTTCCGCTCTCCACGTTCATCTTGGCTTATTTCTTTTTGTTACGCTCGTGACGCATGAGGTGGCTGGGCTCGAGGGCCATGCGGTCGGTCTCGAGCAGGGAGGCGACACCCTCGTCCACGCGGCGCTTGGCCTCGCAGGCCTCGCAGTGGCACTCCTCGTGGTATTCGCGCGGCTCGGTGTAGGTGGTGATGACACCCTCGAAGTTGCGCAGGATGACCTTGTCGGGGCTCTGCGAGATGACGTACTGGGGCATGACGGGCGTCTTGCCGCCACCGCCGGGAGCGTCGACCACAAAGGTGGGCACGGCGTAGCCGCTGGTATGTCCGCGCAGGTTCTCGATAATCTCGATGCCCTTGCTGACGGGCGTGCGGAAGTGCTCCAGACCCATGCTCAGGTCGCACTGGTAGATATAGTACGGACGCACACGGTTGCGCACCAGCTCGTGCATGAGTTTCTTCATCACATGGACGCAGTCGTTCACGCCGCGCAGCAGCACCGTCTGGTTGCCCAGGGGGATGCCGGCATTGGCCAGGCGGGCCAGGGCCTGCTCAGCCTCCGGGGTGAACTCGTTGGGGTGGTTGAAGTGGGTGTTGAGCCAGATGGGGTGATACTTCTTCAGCATCTCGCACAGCTCGGGGGTGATGCGCTGCGGGCACACCACGGGGGTGCGGCTGCCGATGCGGACGATCTCCACATGCGGGATGGCGCGGAGGCGCTGGATGATGTACTCCAGCTTGGCATCGCTGACCATCAGGGCGTCGCCGCCGCTGAGCAGCACGTCGCGCACCTGCGGGGTCTTCTCAATGTATGCCAGGCACTTCTCGATGCGCTCGCTGGGACTCTCGTCGTCCTTCTGGCCGGCGAAACGGCGGCGTGTGCAGTGGCGGCAGTACATGGAGCACATGTCGGTGATGAGGAACAGCACGCGGTCCGGATAGCGGTGGGTCAGGCCGGGAGCGGGCGAATCCTCGTCCTCATGCAGCGGGTCGTTGAGGTCGGCCGGGGCGATGTTGCACTCGGCACCCTGCGGGATAGCCTGACGGCGGATGGGGTCGTACGGGTCGTTGGGGTCGATGAGGCTCAGGTAGTAGGGCGTGATGGCCATACGGAACTTGGCCAGAGCCTTCTTGATGCCCTCGGCCTCTGCGGGCTCAAAGGTGAAGTATTTGCTCAACTCTTCGTAGGTCTCGATGCGGTTCTTGACCTGCCATTTCCAGTCGTTCCACTGTTCGTCGGTGACGTTGGGGAACAGTTCTTTTCTGCGGTTTACTTTCATATCTTGTTCTTGTGTTTTTTGTTCTCTGTAGACTCTCTCCCGGGCGATGCGATGCAGCCAGCCAAGCGCGAGGCCGTCGCCGCGGCGAAGGGCAAGGCTCCGCTAAAAAGCAGATTGCCAACGAGGCGCGCCAGCATCGGACATACATTTCCCTTATTCATATCTTTGTTTTCATCGGTCTGAAACAATGTGCAAAAATACACATTTTTTGGCATCTGGCAAAATTTATTTTGCCGCGGGCTATTTTACGCGGCCCCCTTTGTAGAAGTGCTTGCTCCAATAGGTGTCGTCGGTGCGGCTCACGCAGACGCCCGCCGAAGTCGACGAGTGCGCGAAGAGGCCGTCTTTGAGGTAGATGCCCACATGCGACACTTTGCCTTTCGAGTTGGTGAAGAACAGCAGGTCGCCCTCGCGCAGCTGGCTTTTGGAGATGAGCTCCACGTCGCGCAGCATCTCGTTGGCCGTGCGGTGGAGGGTCTTGCGGTACACTTTCTTGTACACCGTGCCGACGAAGGCCGAGCAGTCGATGCCGTTGCGGTCGGTGCCGCCGTACTTGTAGGGCACGCCGAGCCACGAGTTGACCGTCTCGTAGAGGTCCTGGTTGTCGTCGTCGTTGCAGCGCAGGCCCAGGGCGTTGTTGCACTCGCGCCCGTCGCTGCCGCGCTGCGGCTTGGGGGTGACGCGCGAGGCTATGACGGGTGTCTCGTTGACGAGTTCGTCCACATACAGCTGCCCTATGATGAAGTCCTCCTCCTCAAGGTCGCGCGCCATGAACGACTTGACGCTCTCGCAGGAGGTTAAAAGGAAAAAGGAGAAAGGAAAAAGGAGAAAGGCGCTGACGCGAACCACATCTCTTGCATTCCATCTATGTACTTTCTTGTTTTTCATTTCCCATTTTTCATTTCTCATTTTATGACGAATATGTCCTCGTCGGAGCGCTTCATATAGTAGTTCTCGCGCCCGTAGTGCTCCTTGGCGTCGAGGCTCGATTTCAGCTCGGCGTTGGCGGCGCTGTCGGCTACGATGGCGTCCTTCAGGGCCTGCTCCTCGGCGTGCAGGCCGTCGACCTGGCGGTGCAGGCGCGAGCTTACGCGCAGGCTGTAGTCGTCAAAGAAGACTATCACCACGAGGAAGACCACCGTGGCGATGAAGTACTTGTTGAGAACCACTTTCTTTACCTTTTTCCAGTTCATCTCACCTTGAGTTTTTGCCCGACGCGAATATTGTCGCTCTTCATTCCGTTGAGTTTCTTGAGTTTCTGCACCGTGATGCCATGCTTGGAGGCTATGCGGTAGAGCGTGTCGCCCCTGCGCACGGTGTAGTATTTGCCGCTGCCGCCCTTGGAGCCGCCACCGACTTTGTCTTTGGCCCTGCCCTGCGGCTCAATCTTGACGGGACGCCGCTGGAGGCTGTCGGCGCTGTGGGCGCAGATGCTGTCCTGCGCCAGCAGGAAAGACTCTATCTTGCCCGACGGCAGGCACAGCGGGTAGGGCGTGGTGGAGGCGGGTATGTAGTCGGCGCGGTACTGCGGGTTGAGGGTCCGCAGCTCGTCCATCTCCAGCCCCGTGGCCTCGGCCACGTAGGTGAGCAGTATGTCGCGGTGCACCATGACGGTGTCGCTGCGCACCGGCAGGTTGATGCGCGTGGGGCGCAGGCCGTGCTGCTCGTAGTAGTTCATCACGTAGACCACGGCGATGAATGCCGGCACATAGCCGCGGGTCTCGCGCGGCAGGTTGTAGTATATCTCCCAGAAGTTGCGCTTGCCGCCGCTGCGGGCTATGGCCTTGTTGACGTTGCCGCTGCCGCAGTTGTAGGCCGCTATGGCGAGCTGCCAGTCGCCGAAGACGCGGTAGAGGTCGTGCAGATGGCGCGCGGCGGCCACGGTGCTCTTGCCGGGGTCGCGCCGCTCGTCGACTACCGAGTTGACTTCCAGGTCGTAGAGCTTCCCGGTGCTGTACATGAACTGCCAGAGGCCCGCGGCGCCAACGCGCGAGGTGGCCTGCGGGTTCATGGCGCTCTCCACGATGGTGAGGTATTTCAGCTCCTCGGGCACGCCGTAGCGGTTGAGGGCGTCCTCGAAGAGCGGATGGTAGTATTCGCAGAGGGTGAGCATCACGTCGAGGCGCGTCGACATGTGCCTCAGGTAGAAGCGTATGAAGGAGCGCACCTCGGTGTTGTAGGTCATGGGGATGACGGTGTGCAGGGCCTGCAGGCGGTGCATGAGCACGCTGTCTGGCAGAGCGTCGAAAGCCTCGGTGGAGAACTCGGTATGCGAACGCAGCGAGCGGTGCGCATGGCGACGCATATAGTAGCTGTTGAGGAGACTGTCGTACGACTCGGTGTAGCGCTTGGTCATCAGCTCGGCGTCGGCGCGCGCCTGCTGCCCGTCGCCGTTGGTCTGAGCCGCCGCGTTGCCGGCAGCGACGAGCATCGCCGCCACAACGAGAAGTCCTTTGAGTGCTTGTTTCATGATTTCCATAACGCGGAAATGCCGACATTATTATTACTGAATGAAAAAAAGTTTTCCACACCCACCCCTACGGCCCCTCGACGGCTCCCCTACGGCCCCGCGACGGCGTTCCACTGAAGAACGGCCGAAGAGGGTCCGTAGGGGGTCCGTAGGGGCTCCGTCCGAAAAAGGGGGTCAAAATATTTTTTTTCGCCGCCACACAATATTCGGGAAAAAAAACGTTATAAGTCTGTTATCAATAACAGAGGAAGCAACAATGAAACTATCGCAATTCAGGTTCAACCTGCCCAAGGAGTTAATAGCCGAGAAACCCGTACGCAACCGCGACGAAGCCCGCATGATGGTGGTGCACCGCGACAGCGGCGAGATAGAACACCGTGTCTTCAAGGACTTTATCGACTATGTGAACGAAGGCGACGTGGTGGTGGCCAACAACACCAAGGTCTTCCCCGCCCTGCTCGACGGCGAGAAGGAGAAGACAGGAGCGCGCATCGAGGTGCTGATGATCCGCGAGCTCAACCCCGAGACACGCCTGTGGGATGTGATAGTGGACCCCGCCCGCAAGATACGCATCGGCAACAAGCTCTATTTCGGCACCAACGACGCGCTGGTGGCCGAGGTGGTGGACAACACCACGAGCCGCGGCCGCACGATAAGGTTCCTCTTCGACGGCACGCACGAGGAGTTCATCAAGATTGTCAAAGGTATGGGCCGCACGCCGCTGCCCGACGAGCTGCGCCGCCTGCGCGACATAGAGAAGAAGGACGCCGACGACTACCAGACCATCTACGCCAAGGTGGAAGGCTCCATCGCGGCTCCCATCGCGGGCCTGCACTTCAGCCGCGAGCTGCTCAAGCGCATGGAAATCAAGGACGTGATATGGAAAGAGCTGACCGTGCACTGCGGCATGGGCGAGTTCAAGCCCATCGAGGTGGAAGACCTCTCGAAGCACCGCGCCGACGCCGAGGAGATGCACCTCGGCGAGGACGTGTGCAACGCCATCAGCAAGGCCAAGGCCGCCGGCAAGCACGTGTGCGCCGTGGGCACCACGACGATGCGCGCCCTGGAGAGCGCCGTCACCGTGCCGGGCAAGATATTCCCCTACGACGGATGGACCAACAAGTTCATCTTCCCGCCCTACGACTTCACCATAGCCGACATGATGGTGACCAACTTCCACCACTCCATGAGCACGCAGTTCATCATGGTGAGCACCTTCGCCGGCATGGAGCTTATGATGCAAGCCTACCAGACTGCCATCAAGGAAAAGTACCGCTTCTCCACCTACGGCGACGCGATGCTGATAATATAAGCTGAGAACTGTAAGCTGTGAGTTTTGAGCTGCGAGTTTTAAGCTGTGAGTTTTGAACTGTGAGTTTTAAGCTGTGAGTTTTATGCTGCGAGTTTTGAGCTGTGAGTTTTGAGCTGTGAGTTTTAAGCTGTGAGTTTTAAGTGGCTGACGCACCACAACGGCTACCGCCCAACTTAAAACTCACAACTAAAAACTTAAAACTAAAGAAACATGACCCCCTTAGCCGAGATACTGAGGCCCAAGAGCCTTGACGAATACATAGGACAGCAGCACCTTGTGGGACAAGGTGCTGTTCTTCGCACACTCATAGAGAGCGGCCAGATACCCAGCATGATCTTCTGGGGCCCTCCGGGCATCGGCAAGACCACCCTGGCCATGATCATCAGCAACACCCTGCACCGTCCGTTCCACACGCTCAGCGCCATAAGCAGCGGCGTCAAGGAGGTGCGCGACGTAATCAACAAGGCCCAGGAGGAAGAAGGCGCCATACTCTTCATCGACGAGATACACCGCTTCAACAAGGCGCAGCAGGACTCGCTGCTCGGCGCCGTGGAGCGCGGCACCATCACGCTGATAGGCGCCACCACCGAGAACCCGAGCTTCGAGGTCATCAGCGCCCTGCTCAGCCGCTGCCAGGTGTACGTGCTCAAGGAGTTCGACGAGCAGGACATGAGGCAGCTGATAGACAGCGCCGTGCGCCACTACGCCTCGCAGGGCGTCACCGTGGAGGTGCGCGAGGCCGAAGCCCTGATGCGCATCAGCGGCGGCGACGCACGCAAGCTGCTGGGGGCTCTGGAGCTGGTGGTGAACCGCACGGGCGGCACCAACATCGTGATCGACAACAAGAAAGCTACCGACGTGGTGCAGCAGAACCTGGCTTTTTACGACAAGCAGGGCGAGATGCACTACGACATCATCTCGGCCTTCATCAAGAGCATGCGCGGCAGCGACCCAAACGGGGCCGTCTACTGGCTGGCGCGCATGATCGAGGGCGGCGAGGACCCGCTCTTCATAGCCCGCCGCATGCTCATCTTCGCCAGCGAGGACATCGGCAACGCCAACCCCAACGCGCTGCTGCTGGCCAACGCCACCTTCGACGCGGTGAGCAAGATAGGCTATCCGGAGTGCCGCATCAACCTGTCGCAGTGTGCCTGCTACCTGGCCTGCTCGGCCAAGAGCAACGCCACCTACATGGCCTTGGCCAACGCGCAGGCGGCGGTGAAGCGGTGGGGCGACCTGCCGGTGCCGCTGCACATACGCAACGCCCCCACCAAGCTGATGAAGAACCTCGGCTACGGCGACGGCTACAAGTACGCCCACGACTACACCAACAACGCTTTAGGCGGCTTCGCGGAGCAGGAGTACCTGCCGCAGGGGCTTGAGGGCACGCGCTTCTACGAACCCGGCACCACGCCGCGCGAGCAGGAGACGCGCAACAGCCTGCGCCAGCGCTGGGGCGGAAAATACGGCTACTGATCAGCCCATTCCTTCATTGTGGTCTGCATGACGCGCTCAAACGAACGGCGGTAGTCCTCGCTTGTGAGGTAACCGCAGCTGTGGGCCAGGCGGCTGAGCTCCTCGGGGTCGTCGAGCACCTGATGGTTGAGCATCCGTAACGAGTGCTCGATGCGTAAGTTGTCGATATACTCGCTGAAGGAGGTGCCATGCAGGCGGTGGATGGCGTCGATGACCTCGTCCTGCGACACACGGAAACGGTCGGCCAGCATGAAGACGGAGAGGTCGGGGTTGAAGCAGGCTTTCTGGTTCTCTACATAGTCGGTGATCTGGCGTGCCAGGTTGACCATGTTGCGGTTGCTGCGACGCGGGGCGCGACGGACGCGCTCGCCGAGCACCTCGGCGCCAACAGGCAGACGGTAGGAATAGTAGCCGATGAGGAACATGATGACGCCCTGCACGATGCAGCCCGGTATCAGAATACCGAGAGGCCGCGGCTCGTTGAAGGGGAAGAATATGTAGCTCAGGCCCACGCAGATGCAGTTGGCCGCCACGGTGATGTATATCATGCGCAGGTCGGCATGGCGCACACGGTCGACGGTGTAGTACTCGCCCAGCTGGCGGTTGAAACGGGTGACGTGGCGTATGCAGTAGTAGGCTACATAGGTCACCTCGGCGACAATGACAAACCAATAGAGGTAGTAGTGGATGGAGACGATGAGGTTGTAGCGCCAGCTGCCGGCAAAGAAGCGGTGCGCTATGCCCTCGGCACCGCGCTGTATCCAGAGGCGGTACATGTCGGCACCGCCAATAATGACCGAGAGGGCCATGAGGAGTGTGACGACAACGGCCGGCGAGATGAGGATGCGCGCGCGGAGGGGCACACCGTTGGTGTTGGTGAGCGAGGCGACGAAGGCGTGGATGAGCGCCGGCGTAATCATCGACAGCACCATGAAGATGCAGACAAGGAGGTATTCGCCCTTGAGGAAGGTGTTGAAGAAGGTGCTGTAGATGATGACGGAGATGGACATCGTCAGCAGCGCGGTCATCGAGAGCCACTGCGCGTCGAGCACACGGCGTTTGAAGAGTACCGTGGCGACAGGCCAGAAGAGGGTTACCAGGCCAAGGATGAGGTATGTTAATGCTACGGGTATCATTTGGTTTCGGTTTTGGTACGTATGTATTCGGCAAGGTAGCGGGCGTCATAGTCGAGGCGGAAGACGAAGCGCCCCATGAGGAACTGCAGGACGCTCAGCAGCACCGCACACAAGATGAGCCAGTACTTGTACATATATGGGCGGAAGTCTATCAGGCCGGTAATGATGATTCCCAGCGGGATGAAGAGCCATGTGAAGACCGACAGCGTGCGGCTGTCGATGAAGGGCACGTTCATGTCCTCGGCATAGTAACTGTTGAAGCGGCGCTGATAGAGGTGTACTTTGCGGAAGCTGATCAGCGCCAAGACGGCAATCATGACCAGCGTGAACACGGGGAAGAGGTGGTGATCCCAGAAGTAGAGGAAGTTCCAGGCGTTGTCGCCGGCAATCCAGCCGTCGGTGTCGGCAACGATGGCGTGGCACATCTCCTCGTAGCGGCGCGGGCCGAGCCAGTAGGCACTGGCGGTGAGGCCGATGACGAAGAGGAACGGCAGCCAGAAGACCTGCCGCTGCCCCAGAGTGGCGCCGCGGGCTTCGGTGAGGGAACAGATGCCGATATAGTACATCGGCATGCAGAACACCGCCAGCACCTCGAAGACGAAGTCGTAGATGAAGAGCGAGCCCGCGCGGCCGCGGAAGAGGACGATGAGCATCGTGATGCCGAGGGCCACCATCACCTGGGTGAGGCTCAGGATGACCTGCGCGTGGGTGAGTCTACGCTTGAAGGCGATGGTGGCCAAGGCCCAACACATGGACACTACCGCCGGCAGGAAAAGTATAAAACTCCACTTCATGGGTTAATGGTTACAGGTTATTGCTTATTGGTTATGGCGGTCGGCTTCGATGAAGCGGACCAGCTCGTCGACGGCGTCGCGCTGGTCGATGTCGCGCTTGACGACGGTCTTACCTTTATACAGGGTAATCTTGCCTGCGCCGGAGCCCACGTAGCCGTAGTCGGCGTCGGCCATTTCGCCGGGGCCGTTGACAATGCAGCCCATGACGCCGATTTTGACGCCCACGAGGTGGCGGGTCTTGGCCTTTATCTCCTTCAGGGCGCGCTGTATGTCATACTGCGTGCGGCCGCAGCTGGGGCAGGCGATGTACTCGGTCTGTGTGATGCGTGCGCCGACGGCCTGCAGGATGTCGTAGGCGATGGGCATCTCAGCCTCGGGGTCTTCGGTGAGCGAGACGCGGATGGTGTCGCCGATGCCGTCGAGCAGCAAGGCGCCGATGCCGGCGGCGCTCTTGAGACGGCCCTGCATGCCGTCGCCCGCCTCGGTGACGCCGAGGTGTATCGGGTAGTCCATGCCGAGGGCATGCATTTTCTGCACGAAGAGGCGCGTGCTGTCCACCATCACCTTGACGTTGCTGGCTTTCATGGAGAAGACGAGGTCGTGGTAGTCCTGCGCCTCGCACACCTGCGCGAACTCCAGCGCGCTCTGCGCCATGCCCTCGGGGGTGTTGCCGTAGCGGGACATGATGCGCTCGGAGAGCGAGCCGTGGTTGGTGCCGATGCGCATGGCGGTGTGGTGGCGCTTGCAGATGTCGATGAGGGAGGCCATCCTCTCCCCTATCCTCTCGATTTCCTCCCGATACTCCTTTTCCATCTCCGCTGACCACTGGCCACTGGCCACTGACCACTTCCCATTATTCCGGTCGGTATAGTTGCCGGGGTTGACGCGCACCTTCTCCACCAGCGTAGCGGCCACCTCGGCGGCCTTGGGGTTGAAGTGTATGTCGGCGACGAGGGGCACCTCGCAGCCGCGCTTGAGGAGTTCTTCTTTGATGCGGCCGAGGTTCTCGGCGGCGCGGACGTCGGGCGCCGTGATGCGCACCAGCTCGCAGCCCGCCTCCACCATGCGGAGCGCCTGCTCCACGGTGGCGCGGGTGTCCAACGTGTCGGTATTCGTCATGCTCTGCACGCGCACGGGCGCTCCCCCGCCCAGCGTCAAGTTGCCTATATGTATCTGTCTGCTCATAAAGTATACTTACAATTCAATGTTTCATTCATGCAATTACACCGCGCATATATGCGCGGCACACTTACCGGCCCCGACGCCCCTCCCGCATCCCTGCAAGACTATGTTTCCCGTCCGTATCATCCTCGTGCGTCTTTGTTATTTCTTCTTGCGGCTCTTCGTCTTGTCGGTGGCGGGCAGGGCCTTGGTCTCTTCGGAGGATGCCAGGTAGTCGGCGGCTTTCTTCGGCGAGACGACGCTGCGACCGAGGCGCTTCTCCATGGTACGGCGGGCGTCGCGGGCCACGTCGCCGCCCTCCTGCGCTATGCGCTGGCTCTCGGCCATGGTCTGCGGGTTCGACTGCCGCGAGTACTCGGTGGTGGCCACCTCGGCAAGGGTGTTGAGCGCCAGCTCAATGTTGGTCATATTGTCGCGCAGATTCTGCTTGGTGAGGCCTTTGTAGCGCTTGTACTCGCCGGTGGTCATGCCGCTCCACGCCTTGGTGAGGACGTTGGTGAGGATGGCGAAGTCCTTGGGCTCGTGAATGCCGGAGCGGTGCCACTCGTCGGTCAGCTCCTTGCGCATCTCGATGCTGCGCATGCGCTCGTTGATCCAGCGGTCGCTGTAGCCCTGGCGGCGGTAGTCGTCGACGGCCATCTGGAAGGTCAGCTCGGGGTCTATCATCTGGTCCACGCGCTGGGCTCCCACCTCGGCCAGCCACCGCTTCACAGGTTCGGCCTTCTTCGACGGGATGGACTGGATGATGCGCAGTAGTTGCTCCAAATCAGCCACATCGGTCAATCTCTGCTTGCCGTCGGTAGCCGGCATTTTCAACTGGTGACAATTTGTCACCAGTTCAAATCCTTCATCCTTGAGTCTTTGTTTTAGCTTGTTCCAATACTTACGCCCATCGGCACTATCGGTCAGTACCTGCACAATGTCCACTATGGAGAAATAATACTTCTCCTCTTCGTCGTCCCATGCAACGCGTATACGCTTGTCTTCAAATAGCGTGATGCCTGATCTCTGTGTCATAGGTATATCTTTTTTTCAACTGGTGACAAATTGTCACCGACTGATTGTTTTACGATATGCGGGCGATGGTCCTCTGCAGGCTCAGTATCTGGCTCTTGAGCTGCTTTATCTGGTCCTGCAGGTTGGCGTTCTGGCTGCGCAGGCGGCGGTTCTCCTCGATGAGCTCCAGCTGCGTGGGCTCGCGGTGCTCCTGCTTGGCCTTCTGCTCGGCGCTCTGGCCGATGGTCTCGTCGTTGAACACCTTGCCCACGCCGGCCTGGTCGGCCATGCGGATGAGCTGGCTGGGCGCGAAGGGCATGTCGAAGCCCGTCTCGTCCTCGACGTAGACCATGCCGCCCTGTATCTTTTTCACGATTCCCCCGCCCACGGCGTTGAGGAACTTCACTTTGTCTCCTATCTCAAATTGTGCCATAGTTTATGGTTTTACTGTCATGTCTTTCTTTATCGTGTCGAGCGTCCACACGGGCGACTGCTCGCCGCAGAGGCGCTCGGAGTCCCGCTTGTCCGACGTGCTGCAGCCGACGACCGACACGTCGTTGTAATAGAACGCTTTGTCTTTAGGGTTAATTCCGCCGCTGAACTGCACCGTGAAGCTCATCGTGTTGCCCGCGCTGTCGGCGAAGTTGTAGGTGTCTACGTTGACAATATCGTTGGGAATCCATGCGGAATAGGTGTTGTCGCCCTCCATGTGAGGGACCGCGTGGCGACGCTCGTTGCGGGTGTCGTGGCTCGTGCCGACAAACATGTAGCCCTTGCTCTCGATTCCGGCGACAACCTCATCTACGGAGTTGTTGTACATCGGCACCGACGTCACGTACATCGGCCCCACGCAGGCCGTCAACGCCAACGCGGCGGCCACAGTCATCAATATACGTTTCATACCAAAACCTCGTCTGCAAGTTGGTTGAAGTCAATGCCGTCGAAGTTGCCGCTGCTCATCATCAGCAGATTGGCACGCTGCCACTCCATCGCCTTCACCTTGGCAACCATCGCGGCGCTGTTGGTGAACACCTCCACGTCGCCGCCGAAGGCCTTCTTCACCTCCTCGGGGTCGAGGGGCGGCAGCTTCTTGAGCTGCAGGGCGTGCTGGCTGAAATAGACGTAGCGCACGTCGGCCTCGTCCATCGAGTGGGCATACTGCTTCAGGAACTCCTGCGTCAGCGAGCTGAAGGTGTGCAACTCCATGCATGCCACCAGCCGCCGGTCGGGGTACTGCTCGCGCATGGCGTGGATGGTGGCGCGCAGCTTCGAGGGGGCGTGAGCGAAGTCCTTGTACACCGCGCAGCTGTCGTTCTTCTTCACCAGCTCCAGCCGCTTCGAGGCTCCTTCGAAGGTGGCGATGGCCTCGTCAAACTGCTCGTCCGTCACCCCCACCTGGCGGCAAGCCAGACGGGCGGCGGTGAGGTTGAGCAGGTTGTGGTGGCCGAAGATGCGCAGCCGGGTGCGACCGATCTCGGTCACACCATCAACCACCTTGTGCTCCGGGCAGACATACGGCAGCTTCTGTATGTCGGTGCGCCGGTTCTCCATCGCCACGCGGTGCACCTCCTTGTCCTCGTCGCAGTACACCAGCGTGCCGTCGGGCTCGATGAGGTCAATGAACTTGGCGAACTGCTCGCGGTAGATGTCGAAGGTCGGGAAGACGTTGATGTGGTCCCACTCGATGCCGGTGATGATGCCCACATTGGGGTGGTAGAGGTGGAACTTGGGCCGCCGGTCGATGGGCGAGGTCAGGTACTCGTCGCCCTCGATGACCATCACCTTGGCGGTATGCGAGAGGCGCACCATGACGTCGAAGCCCTTGAGCTGGGCGCCCACCATGTAGTCGGCCTCGATGCCGCAGTGGGCCAGCACGTGGAGTATCATGGCCGTGGTGGTCGTCTTGCCGTGGCTGCCGCCGACGACGATGCGCAGCTTGTCCTTCGACTGCTCGTAGAGGTATTCCGGATAGCTATAGATTTTCAGTCCCAACTCTTGGGCCCGCAGCAGCTCGGGGTTGTCGATGCGGGCGTGCATGCCGAGCACCACGGCGTCGAGGTCTTTGGTAATCCTCTCCGGATGCCAGCCGAAACTCTCCGGCAGCAATCCGTACTTCTCCAGCCGACTCTTTGCAGGGTCGAATATCTCGTCGTCACTCCCCGTGACGGTAATTCCTTTCTGGCAGAGGGCGATGGCGAGGTTGTGCATCGCCGAGCCCCCGATGGCTATAAAATGGACTTTCATGGTTCTGTCTTTTTTCCATATTTAACGGCAAAAAAACATATTTATTATGTACGCACGCGAAAAACAGGAGAACCAGAACCCTCTCCGCCCCCATTTCCATAACACGCTGCAGACCTGCACTCTAATCGACACTTCAACGATACTTCAACGATATTTCGACGATAGCTATCGTTAAAGTATCGTTGAAGTATCGTTGAAATATCGTTGAAATGGTGTTCCAAAGGGCATAAAAATAGCGTGCTCGGCACTCTGCATTGCAGCCGTGCGGCACGCTGAAAACTACGCGTTCTCTTTGGGGAAGAAGCGGTAATACTTAGTCACCTGCTTCTCAAGGAAGTGGCGGTCGAGCTGGTCGCTGGCCTCGCTGATGGGCAGACAGCGGCCGTCCTTGTAGAGGACCTTGATTTCCTGGTCGTTGAAGTCGTACGAACGGTTGTGCAGCTCGCCGGTGCCGTGGAAGTAGTCGCACACGACATCGGTGAAAGGGTCGTTGCTGATGCGGATGGCAGGCAGGCGGCGGTTCACCAGATTGCGGCAGAGGGTGCTGAGTATCTCGTCGTCAGAGTGTTGCCAATGCTTCACGGCCACCATGATGTCGTCGTCGTCCACCTCGGCAAACCGGTCGAGGTCCAGCGGCGAAAGGCTGAACGTGAAGGGCGACAGGTTAAGCTCGCGGGCGCGGCGCAGGATGCTGAGCAGCAGCTGGTCGGCGGCGATGACGGTCTTGTGCATGTATACCTGCCAGTACATCAGGCGGCGGCTGATGATGAACTTCTCTACGCTGTAGATGCCCTTCTCGTCGACCACCAGCTCGTCGTCGTGCACGTTGAGCATCGAGATGATGCGGTCGGTGCCCACGATGCCCTCGCTCACGCCGGTGAAGTAGCTGTCGCGTCCCAGGTAGTCGAGGCGGTCCATATCCAACTGGCTGCTCACCAGCTGGTGAAGGAAATGCTTGTGGTATCTGTCAGCAAATATCTCAATGGCCATATCCAGCGCACCGGCCATCTCTTCGTTGATGCGCCGCATCATAAGCAGCGTTATCTCCTCGTGCGGCACGTCCACCAGCACGCGCTCCGAGGTGTGCGAGAAAGGCCCGTGCCCTATGTCGTGCAGCAGGATGGCCAGCTTGGCGCCGCGGCACTCCTCGTCGGTGATTTCAACGCCCTTCTGCCGCAGCACCTCCAGCGCCCGCCCCATCAGGTTCAGCGCTCCCAGCATGTGGCTGAAGCGCGTGTGCATGGCGCCGGGGTACACCAGATAGGTCAGCCCCAGCTGCTTGATGCGACGCTGGCGCTGGAAGTAGGGATGCTCGATGACCTGCAGTATCACAGGGTCTTCGACAGAGAGGAACCCGTCATACACGGGGTCGTTGATTATCTTGCGTTTAGTCATCATCACAATGTTTTTATCACCTTGGCCGGCACACCGCCCACCAGCGTCCGCGGCGGCACGTCGCGCGTCACCACAGCACCGGCGGCAACCACGGCGCCCTGCCCTATGGTCACGCCGGGCAGCACGGTGACGTTGCCGCCAATCCACACGTCGTCTTCTATGACAACGGGCTGGGCTTCGGCCATATACAGGCGCCGCTGGCGGTAGTCGAGCGGATGGGTGACGGTGGTGATGAGCGTGCCGGGGCCTATCATCACGTGGTCGCCGATGCGCACCTCGCGGATGTCGAGGACGGTGAGGTTGTGGTTGCCCGTGAAGTCGTTGCCTATGTGTATGTTCTTGCCGCAGTCGCAGTTGAACGTCTTGGCTATCCACACCCTTTCGCCCACCGAGCCCAGCATCCTCTTCAGCTGCTCATACTGAGCCTCGTAGTCGGTGCCGTCGATGGCGTTGAAGCGTTCGCATTCCACGATGGCCCGCGTCTTGCGCGCTATCAGCTCGTCGTCGGCAAACGAGTACGCCACCCCTGCGTTGCATTTCTCCAGGTTGGTCATAGGTATTGTCTGTGTTAAACGTCAATCACATCCGCCAGCAGGCCGGCGGCATCGCCTATCATGGTGTTGCAGGGGCGCTTGCCCGCGGCCAGCAGACGGCCGCAGACGATGTCGCCCTCCTCTTCGCGGAAGCGCTCTATCAGCGCACGGGTGTCGGCGGTGTGTCCCGTGAGGCCGCATGCCATGGCCATGCCGCTCACGCAGCCGCAGACCTCTCTCGTGCCCGCCAGGCCGCGACCGAAGGGAGCGGCCACATTCATAGCGTCCTCACCTTTTATCGGCAGCCTGTCGGCATAGGCCATCAGCACCGCCTGGCAGCAGTTGCAGCCCTGCTTGTGCAGAGCTTTTGCATGCTCTATTCTTTCTTCTTTTGTCATAACGCGTAGCTAAACTCCTAACTCTTAGCTCCTAACTCTTAACTGTTTATACATCTCCCACATCACGATGGCGGCGGCGCAGCTCACATTCAGCGAGTGCTTCGTCCCCTCCTGCGGTATCTCCAGAGCCCCGTCGCAGAGCTCCATCACCTCCTCCTGCACCCCCTCAACCTCGTTGCCGAAGACGATGGCCACCTTGTCAAGTGCGACGGCCTTCAGGTCGTCGACCCGAAGGCTCTCGTGCGCAATCTCCACCGCATACACCTTATAGCCGCGTTCTTTCAGGGCTCTGACGCACTCCACCGTCTCCTCGTGGTAGCTCCACTCCACACTCTCCTCCGCCCCGAGGGCCGTCTTGTGTATCTCGCGGTGCGGCGGCGTCGAGCAGATGCCGCAGAGCGCTATGTGCTCCACACGGAAGGCATCCGCCGTGCGGAACACAGAGCCTATGTTGTTCTGCGAGCGCACATTGTCCAGCACCACCGTCAGCGGCAGCTTCGCGCTCTCGCGAAACTCCTCCACCGTCAGCCGGTGCATCTCCTCGGTAGTCAGCTTCTTCATCATCCTACACTACCCTCAAGCGACACCGACAGCAGCTTCTGCGCCTCGACGGCGAACTCCATGGGGAGCTTCTTCAGCACGTCTTTGGCGTAGCCGTTGACTATCAGGCCCACGGCGCTCTCGGGGCTGATGCCGCGCTGCTGGCAGTAGAAGAGCTGGTCCTCAGAGATTTTGGAGGTGGTCGCCTCGTGCTCCAGTATGGCGGTGTGGTTGTCGGCCTTGATGTAGGGCCACGTGTGGGCGCCGCATTGGTCGCCGAGCAGCAGGCTGTCGCACTGCGAGTAGTTCCTCGCGTTATCGGCCCCTTTGCCTATCTGCACCAGGCCGCGGTAGCTGTTGTGGCTCTTGCCGGCGCTGATACCCTTGCTCATGATGGTGCTGCGTGTGTTCTTGCCTACGTGTATCATCTTGGTGCCCGTGTCGGCCTGCTGGTAGTTGTTGGTGACGGCGACGGAGTAGAACTCGGCGGTGCTGTCGTCGCCCTGCAGGATGCAGCTCGGGTACTTCCACGTCACGGCGCTGCCGGTCTCCACCTGCGTCCAGCTCAGCTTGCTGTGCGAGCCCTTGCAGATGCCGCGCTTGGTGACGAAGTTATAGATGCCGCCCTTGCCGTTCTTGTCGCCCGGATACCAGTTCTGCACCGTGCTGTACTTCACCTCGGCGTCTTTCATGACGACAATCTCCACGATAGCCGCATGCAGCTGGTTCTCATCGCGCTGCGGAGCCGTGCAGCCTTCCATGTAGCTCACGTATGCACCCTCGTCGGCCACGATGAGTGTGCGCTCGAACTGGCCTGTACCCTTGGCGTTGATGCGGAAGTACGACGAGAGCTCCATCGGGCAGCGCACCCCCTTGGGGATGTAGCAGAAGGAGCCGTCGCTGAAGACGGCGCTGTTAAGCGCGGCAAAGAAGTTGTCGGTGCTCGGCACCACGCTGCCCAGGTACTTACGCACGAGGTCAGGATGCTTCTGCACGGCCTCGCTGATGGGCATGAAGATGATGCCCTTCTCTTCCAGCGCCTTCTGGCTCGTGGTCTTCACGCTGACGGAGTCCATGATGGCGTCGTAGGCCACGCCAGCCAGTGCCTCGCGCTCACGCAACGGTATGCCCAGTTTGTCGAAGGTGGCCAGCAGCTCCGGGTCCACCTCGTCCATGCTTTTCTTTTTCTCCTGTTTGGGAGCAGCGAAGTAGATGATGTCCTGGTAGTTGGGCGTCTCGTATTCCAGATGCGCCCAGTCCGGCTCCTTCATCTTCTGCCAGCGGCGGAACGCCTCAAGACGGAACTCCAGCAACCACTCCGGTTCGTTTTTCTTCTTTGAGATAAGGCGCACCACATCCTCGTCCAACCCCTTGCGGATGGTCTCCGTATCGATATCCGTGGTGAAGCCCCATTTGTATTCTTCGCTGGTAACTTCTTGAATAATATCTTTCTCTGTATCTTCCATTGTTTTTTTATATACAATTTGGCAATGCAAAGATACGAAAAAAGTACGACATACAAGCTGTTTTTTACCAACAGACAGCGAAAAGCGACGGGGCGCAGCGTCGACTGCCGACGCTGCGCCCCACGCCTTGTTTTCGGCTTGTATTTCAACGCTTCACGACGCGGCTTGTGGCCACACCGCCGTCTGTCGTGCAACGCAATATATAAACACCTGCAGGCATGCCGCCAAGGTCCACGGCTGCACCATTTGCCGAGCAGACCTTGCGGCCGGCAAGGTCGAGGACCTCGACAAGTCGCACTGGCTGAGACGCCTCGACGTTCACAATACCATTGGCGGGGTTGGGCCATACCGAGATTCTCACATCCGGCACACCTTCCACGCCCAACACCATGGTTGAACTGACCACCACGCTGTCCAGCAACAACCCGCCAACGCCTGGACGGCCTGTATAGCCGAAGTCAAGCATCACAGTATCACCATTATCCACGGTAAACGCCAGTTCGCGTTGCACCCATGCCGATACCGACACCGTGTCGCTCATCGCTGCCTGGCCGGCGTTCAGCGTGTAGTATGCCGCAACTCCCTCGTTCATGGCCCGCACCTTCCACGTCACAGTGTATGTGCCGGCCTCGACAATGGCCGGCGACAGCAAGTGGTTGTCCCCACTGCCACTGTATGGTGTCCCTGCATAGACAGAGTAGTTGCCGTCAGTGCCGGTGGTGTCATACACCATCCACGAATAGCTGTTATCGTCTGTCATTGTGGCGCTCCAGCAAGCGGGGGCGTCCTCAAAAGCCTCTGTGTAAGGGAAATGGCGTATCACACACAGCGAGTCGTCGCCGGTGTGCGGACGTATGCCGACAAGCATCTGCTGATTGTTGGTGAAGTCGTATAAGCCTGTGCCGCCGCCAACGCCGCCATCCCCTGGAGCCAGATTGTCGAGCGTGTAGTAGCCGTCGCCAATGCCGCTCCAGCCCCAGTTGAAGTCGAAGCGCCCCTGGTCGTCGTAGCCGTCGCACACAAAGCAATGGGCCCCCGACGTCTCGTCGCCGCCGACATAGATGACGGGGCGCTGCGCATCCAGTTCGGCGCGCACCATTGCCGTCCAGGCACTGTCGCCGTACTTCTCGCGGTACACGCCGCTGGCCGCCGACGAGTAGCCGAAGTACCGCACCATGCCGCTCAGCGCGCTACCCATGCTAAGCAGCGGAATATTGTGCGCCCAAGCGCCGCTGCCGCCATCATAGGAGGTGCCGTACTGCATTTCGCACGCCACACCGCAGTGGTACATTAGCGTGGCCACGGCGTTCTTCTGTACCGTGCTCGATGCCGACGTCAGTACGTTGGGCATGTTATGCCAGTCGTATACCGTGGCGCCGAAGTCCACGGTCTGCCGGCCGGCCTCCTGTCCGTAGCCGGTCATGGAATATGAGTAGTAGCTGTGCGTACCTGTGCCGCACTGCGGGTAGTTCCAATACTTCATCACCTGCGCCATGGCGGTGGCCACGCAACCCGTGGCGGCATGCACCGGACTGCCGAAAAGGCTGAGGGTCGGACAGGCGTTGTTGTAGGGCGCTTCCTGATCCCACTTGGTTGTCAGCATGGGCGCCACAACTGTCAGCCGTCGCGGCTCGCCCCCGCCGGCCAGAAGGTCACGCCACTGGTCAGCCACGTCGCCAGGGGCCTCGTAATCCTTTGAACGGCAAAGGTCAATCTGCTGCTGCCACCCGTCGAGCCACCACACCAGCTCCGGACTCATACGCGAAGCGCCGATGGGGCTGGCAAACGAGTAGGCAAGCACCGGCCGCACACGATCGTCGGCCGCCACGATGACAAAACCCTGCATATCGTGAGGCTCGAAAACAAAGAAGGCATCCCACGGCACCTTCACACATTTCATCGCGCCTTCAACGGCAGCCACATTCCCGTCGCGGTGCAGATTCCAGAAATTGGCAGCCACGGTGCCGGCGTCGCCAACGGTCACGGGGGCGGCGCCTGCAGCGGACGGCCAAAGTGACGCCATGGCGCCACAGAGTGCCAAAACAAGATACTTATTTCTCATGTTCAGTGTGTTATAGGTTTAGTCGCAATTGCCATGCTACTGCAAAGATACATTTTTCCCCTCTTCTTCGAGCCACATTTTTTTCAACCGCCTGCCAATCCACACCGAATATGGCACCGCGATTATAAACGTAAGCACGTCGGCCACAGCCTGGGCCGTCTGAACCCCCTGCATCCCTAACCACACAGGCAGCAGGAGAATGGCCGGAATGAAGAAAAGACCGTTGCGACAGATACTTAGCAGCGTCGCAGGGAAGGTCATGCGTATGTTCTGGAAAAGCATGCCCGTGGCGGTAAAGAGACCCACCAGCGGGAATGCCACACACTGCCAACGCAGCGTGACAGCACCTATCTCGATGAGCGCCGCATCCTCGGCGCGGAACAGCGCAACTATCTGTGGTGCAAAGACTAACCCCACCGCCGAGATGACCAGCAGGAAGGCCGTGCCCACGCTGACGGTGAAGAGCCACGCCTCGCGCACACGCCCGTAGAGCCTCGCCCCGTAGTTGTAGCCGCATACCGGCTGAAACCCTTGGCAGAAGCCCAGCACCACGCTGAAAGCGAACATCATGATGCGCGTCACCACGGCGAAGGCGGCCACGGCGCTCGCCTCCTGCCCCGGGGCGGCATAGAGGGCGGCGCAATAGTTGAGGCTCACGGCGGCAGCACAGTTGAAGACCTGCCTGAAAAGCGACGGCAATCCGCCACGGAATATCTCGTAATAGACACGCCACGAGGGCTTGAATTGACTCAGACGGATATGCACACACTGCGGTTTGAAGGTGCCATAAAGCAATAAGCCCCAGGCGAATAGCTGGCTGAGGGCAGTGGCCAGCGACGCACCGCTGACACCCATGCCGAGGGTGAAGATAAACAGCGGGTCGAGGGCTATGTTGAGCACCGCGCCGCTGACGATGCCCACCATGCCGAAGGCGGCGTTGCCCTGCAGACGCAACTGGTTGTTAAGCGTCAGGGCCGACATCATGAAGGGCGTGGCCATTACAATATAGCGCAGGTAGTCGTTGGCGTAGGGCACCACGGCCTCGGGGGCCCCAAGCAGTCGGCTCAAGGCCGAAAGATTTGGCAGACAGACAACTGCCGCCAGCAATCCGATGAGGAACGGAGTAACAAAACCCACACTCGCCACGACAGAAGCCGACGATGTGTCTTTTGCACCGAGGGCCCTCGATATATAGTTGCCCGACCCGTGGCCGAAGAAGAAGCCAAGAGCCTGGATGAACGTCATGTAGGCAAACGAGATGCCGATACCGGCGGTGCCCTCGGTGGAGAGGCGCCCGATGAAGGCGGCATCGACGACATTGTACAGCGCCGTGGTCACCATGGCGATGATCGTAGGCACTGCCATCTTGCACACCAGCAGCTTCACCGGCCGCTGCGTCATCTCCTCGTATTTATCCTCAAGTGTCACTTGCGGATAATATCCGTATTACCCTTTGAATTAAGTAGTTTCACCTTAACAGTCTTCGTGTGCCCGTCACGCTCGAAGTCCACATCAACCTCGTCGCCGGGGGTGAACAGACCGAGCTCTTCCATCATCTCGGCAAAGGTGTTGACATCCTTGCCGGCAACCCGCAACACAATGTCGCCCTGACGGATGCCGGCATTGTCGGCGGCACAGTCCTTCACCACCTTGACGACATACAGCCCCTTGATGTCGCGGGCATTGGCCTGACGGGCTATATTAGCGTCGACTTCAACAACTTGCACTCCAAGATAGCCACGCTGCACGTAGCCGTAGCGCTGCAGGTCGCCTGCCACTTTGACAGCCAGGTTAGAGGGGATGGCAAACGAATAGCCGATATAGTTGCCGTTGCCCGACGCGATGGCTGTGACGATGCCGACGAGCTCGGCCTGCGAGTTGACCAAAGCACCTCCACTATTACCTGAATTGACAGCTGCATCTGTCTGCAAGAAAGACTCCAACGGCGTCTCATTGCTGCGCGGATTGTCTATGATGTGCATGTTGCGCGCCTTGGCGCTGATGATGCCGCTGGTGACCGTCGACGTGAGGTTGAAAGGGTTGCCGATGGCGAGCACAGGCTCGCCGACCTTCACCAGGTCGCTGTTGCCGAAGGGGATGTAGGTCAGCCCCTCGGCCTCGACCTTGATGACAGCCAGGTCGGTGGCGGGGTCGTTGCCCACGAGCGTCGCTGGAAGCTCGCGCCGATCGTTGAGTGTCACGCTGATACGCTCGGCATCCTGCACCACATGGTTGTTGGTCAGTATGTAGCCGTCGCTGGTGATGATCACACCCGAACCGTAGGCGCTGTACACCTGCTTCTGCACCCCCTGCGGGATGATGAAGCCGAAGAACGACTGGTAGAGCGGCGTCATCTGCGTCATCTCGGTCTTGATGTGCACCACACCGTCTATCGTCGCAGCAGCGACATCAGTGAAATCATTAATCTTAAGCCTGTTTACAGGCGTCTGTTGAGGTGTCACTTCAACACCCTTGACGTTCTCTTCCGGCTGCTGGGCGCAGGCCTGCATCATCATGCTGACACCCGCGAACAGCAAAAAAAATGTCTTTCTCATGTCCTTTTATTTATAACCAATAACAAACAATTGGCGATTTTATTGCCTTCCATCGCCAAATATCTCCTGCACAAAACGTGCCAAAACGGAGTCCATTCGGCCCCCCTTCGGCCTTCCTTCGGCCCCTCTACGGCCTTCCACTGAAGAACGGCCGAAGGGGGTCCGTAGGGGCTCCGTAGGGACTCCGTACCAAAAAAGCGCCCAAAAAAGGATGTCAGAGATGTCACCACACAATAAAAAAAACAGCGCCTCGTTATCCAAAATATATGAAAGGACGCCTGATACTGTTTCCCGTACCCATCGGAGCCGACGACATCGGCATCTCGCTGCCCGCCAACAATATGGAGCTGCTGGCCACATGCCGCACCTTCATCGTCGAGGAGCTGCGCACGGCACGGCGGTTCCTCAAGAAAGCCGGCTATCCGCACGCCATCGACGACACTGTGTTTCTGGAACTTAACGAGCACACGTCGCAGGAAGACATCGTTGGTCACCTTGACGCCATAGAGCGCGGCGAGAACATAGGCCTGCTCAGCGAGGCGGGGCTGCCCTGCGTGGCCGACCCGGGAGCCATGATAACCCGCGTGGCGCAACGCCGTGGCATCGAGGTGGTTCCGCTCGTCGGACCGTCGTCGCTCATGCTGGCGCTGATGGCCAGCGGTTTGAACGGCCAGCGCTTCGCCTTCAAGGGCTACCTGCCGGTAGACCGCTCGGCGCGCGCCGCCACGCTGCGCCACCTCGAAGAGCATGTGCACCGCAGCCACGAGACGCAGCTGTTCATCGAGGCTCCCTATCGCAACAACCAGATGCTCGAAGCCCTGAGCACAGTGCTACAGGCCGATACGCTGGTGTGCGTGGCTTGCGACCTCACGCTGCCGACGCAGTACATACGCACCATGCCGGCTGCCAAATGGAAGAAAGAACGGGAAAAGACGGACCTCCACAAACGCAACACGGTGTTCCTGATTGGGGAATGATCGTCAGGCGTGCAGCGGCAGCTGGTAGTAGACGCAGTCGGCGTCGCGGTAGAACTCGCGGGCGCCCCAGCGCTGCCAGTATTGGTGGGTCTTCAGGCGGTGCAGCACGGGTATGAACACAAAATCATAGTTGGCCTTCAGCTCCGGCATGATGCTCATAATCATGTCGTAGTTGAGGCGCGTGCCGCGGTATTCGGGGGCCACGATGAAGGAGAAGACGGCGGTGTAGCGGCGGGCGTTCATGGCAGCCAGCAGGTCGGGCTTCTCGCGGGCGATGAGGGGCGTCTCCTCCTCGATGCGGTAGTCGCTCATGTTGAGCAGGCCGATGACGTGGCCGTCGGGGGCGAGGGCTTTGACGCTGAGCGGCCAGTTGAAGTACAGGTCCCTCACCCACTCTTCCACCTCCGGGCGGTCGAAGCCGTATTGCCGCACCATCCAGTCGACGGTCAGCGGCGCATCGGCGGCGGTCATCCTATGCAATGTGTACGTCATTGTAGGTCAGAAGTATTTCAGGATGATATGAAAGCTTGGCTTTGCGCAGGCCTTCGAGGCCCATGTCCTCCTCGCGGTTCACGTAGACATATTGTTCGGGCAGGTGGGCGCAGAACTGCTGGTTGATGACGGAGAAGAGGCCGTCGATGGTGCGGTCGGCCTTCTCCACGCAGACGTCGATGGTGTCGTCGGTGACGGCGGCGCCGTAGGTGAAGGCCACCATGCGGCCGTCGAGCCAGATGCTGCCGCCCATCATGCCCAGGGCGTCCCAATGGGCGAAGACGGTCTCCATGACGCGCTGTTCGGCCAGAATGGTGTCGCCGTATTCGGGGTTAGTGTCGCCGCACTCCTCGCGCCAGAGGGCCTCCAAGCGGCGGCACTCGTCAAACATGGATGGCTCCAGGGGACGGTACTCGAAGTCGGGGTACTCGGAGAGGAACTTGTTGACGTGGTTGCGCTTGGCCTTGAGCTTGCCGCCGGCCAACGAGGCCAGGTCGGCCCGGCGGTAGATGTAGTCGTACTGGTTGCGCTGGGGTTCAACGGTGATATTGATACCCTTGCTGCAGGCGTTCTGCTGCAGCTGGAGCGCCGCCTCGTCCTCGAGGCCGAGCAGCGTCATGCGTCCGCCGCAGTCGTCGCAGATGGCCTGCAGCAAGTCACAGCACGGTGTCCCGGCGCAGCAGAGCATGTAGGCCCGCTCGCCGTCGAGCGTGAAACGCAGCACCACGGCATCGGGCAGTATGCACACCTCGGTGCGGAACCAGAACTGCCAGCCCACGAGGTTGGCGAAGGTGAAGTTGCAGTTGCGCCGTCCGCTGCGCAGGCTCACAGCCTGGTACGCCTCGCGGTCGGCGATGGTGAGGGTGTGAAAAACAAGGGTCATTTCACATGTATTAGATATATCTTCTTGACCTTGCAGTCAGTGTCACGGTATTGTCCGCCAAAGATGTAATGCCCTTTGTGAAAATGAGAATAGACATTGTCACCCAAATTGTTTCGCGGTCCCACGGACAAGGTGTAGTCGTAGGAAAACGGCTTGTCGTAGCGAGTCAAGAGCGCTTCCACATGGTAGGTTACACGAAGCGTGTCGTCTGTTTTGTTGACGATATTGACCCAATCCTGCACATAGCGCGGTTGCGGCTCCGAGGGATTTTCCACCGACACCAGCTCTACGCGGAGGGTGTCGTTGTCGACACAGGACGTGCGCTGCACGACGTCGCCGCCCCACGAGACGCCCTGCCCCCTGACCGCAGCGAAAGCGGCCACAAAGGCCATGATGGCAAACAGTTTTTTCATAATTATTTGGTGGTAGGTTATATCATCTTCAGGAAGCCCACCTGGCAGGCAGCTGGCTTTCTCAGATCATCTTGAGAAAGCCGACTTCCTTCTCTGTCAGTTCGCGCCAGCGGCCGCGGGGGAGGTCTTTCTTGGTGAGGCCGGCGAAGGTGGTGCGGTCGAGCTTGTGGACTTCGTAGCCGAGGGCTTCGAAGAGGCGGCGCACGATGCGGTTGCGGCCGCTGTGCAGCTCGACGCCCACGATGCGCTTATCGATGGTCTTGCCGACGGCGGCATACTGGATATCATCCACATGCATGGGACCGTCCTCAAGTTCGATGCCCTCAAGGAGGCGCTTCATGTCCTCCTTGGTGACGGGCTTGTTGAGCTCCACCTGGTATATCTTGTAGACCTGCGTGGAGGGGTGCGTGAGGCGCTTGGCCAGCTCGCCGTCGTTGGTGAAGAGCAGCAGGCCCGTGGTGGCACGGTCGAGGCGGCCGACGGGATAGATGCGCTCGGCGCAGCAGCCGTCCATGAGCATCATCACCGTGCGGCGCTCCTGCGGGTCGTCGGTGGTGGTGATGAAGCCTTTGGGCTTGTTGAGGAGGAAGTAGCGCAGACGCTCGCTGCGGAGCTTCTCGCCGCCGTACTGCACCTCGTCGCCGGGCATCACCTGGTAGCCCATCTCGGTGACCACCTTGCCGTTGACCTTCACGCTACCGGCGGCAATGAGTTCGTCGGCCTCGCGGCGCGAGCAGATGCCGGCATGGGCGATGTACTTGTTGAGGCGCATGGCACCTTCGGCATGGGGTTCCTTCGGCTTTTGCGGAGCGACAGGTTTACGGCCGGCAGGACGGGTGGCTCGTACAGGACGGTCGTAGGACTTTTTGGCGCCTCCGCGGGGTTCCTTGTCGTCGTACATCTTACGCGCAGGGGCTTCGCTGCGCTTTGCCCTTGCCTGGGCGCCTTCGCGCTCTGCATTGTTCGCGCCGCTCCTGCGGGGCTTCTCCGTCTTGGCGGCTCTTGCTTCGCGGGGCTTGCTATTCTCCTTGGTCGGTCTGCTGTTGTCTTTCTGCTGTATCATTGTTGTCTGTTTTTTGTTTCGTAGTAGCAGTTCGCTCCCTTTCGGTCGCGCACTTCCATTCTTCCAGTTCCTCGATGGCGCGGTGGTGGCCGCCGAAGTGCATAACGTAGGGCCAGGCGTACTCCTTGTCCTGGTAGTCGAGGAACTTCTCCGTCTCGCGGGCCAGCATGAGAAATATCTCGAGGCGGTGCGAGAGGAGCCACTTGACGGCGGGGATGTTGCGGCGCGCGGCGAGGGCGTACATCATGTTCACCTTGGTGAGGTTGCGCTGCACCCACGCTATGGCCTTCTCGTCGCCGTCGCAGGCGTTGCTTAGGATGGCCAGCCAGGCGAAATCGTGCTTGAAGAGCCACACCATGGCGTCGTCGTCGCCGCGGATGGCGTTGCTGAAAGCCGCCAATTCCGGGTGCGGCCCCTCCACCAGCGCCTTGAAGAAGTCGGTCCTTCCCCCGACACTCTTCACCAGCGCCAGCAACAACTTCACATCATATTGCTCCAAGCCTTTCATGCATATTTATTAACGCAAACCCTCCCCTATTATTGCCTAATTATCCCCCCTTGCGGAAAATAAATTTTGCCACGTCGCAGAAATGTCGTATCTTTGCAGTCGATTTCAAAGGAAATCGTGAAGCGTTATACGCGTTCTGTGCAAAGGAACCTAGGAAATTCCATAGTGAAACAGAATATGTGTAATGGCTTTCGCTGTTATAGCGTGGGCTTATTGCATCTTCTTTTCACAAGGTTATTCCTAGGACCTCTTTGCAGGAAGCGGCATACGGCGCCACGCTTCTTTTATTATTGCTCAACGGGGCGCGGGAGAGCGGAACAAACAATAAAAGAAATGGAAAATAGCGAACAGAATCAGCACGGAGAGATAACGTCATTTTATAATGGAAAGAGGAAAGAATATTCCAAAAAGAAATGGAGAATTCTAATTCCCATATCACTTCTAATTATTTTTATCATTTCAGCATTTGCTTTTTTCCAATACAAGCAGCATAAATTAGAAACTGCTCTCATCGAAGAAATGACAAAAGAGCTTTTGGCGCAATATAAATGCAATGGCTACATTTATCAAGAAGGAGGAAACATGATACAAAAAATACTCCAAAGCGGCCAAATAACATCTAACGGATATGTGGGAGCAGGAATGGACCCATCGGAAATAAAAGATTATGTTGAAGGACAGCTATACGCATTGAACTATAAGTTACAATATACTACCGATTTTTCAAATGTACTCTCTCAAAAGCCAGTTATTAATTTAGAGGATGAATTTCAGAAACATTACGAATCGGAAAGAAAAAACACCAATGTGGTTTTAAGCAAATTAGTACCAGTTGAAACAACTGGCAAGACAAAAATATGGACTTATACCGAGATGAATAGTGGAGTGGATTTTATTGCGACAAGGGATGAAAAAGGAACCATTGCTGTAAAAGTAACAGAGGATGGGGCTGCAATGTGTTATAACCTATACATTAAACAACATGCAGAAACACTTGAGGCACTCTACACAGAATACAAAAATACGGTGTCAAGTATTGCTGCAAAAGAGAGGGCTGAAAGAGACAGACGTGACAGAAATGCTCGGGATGCTTTATTCGGTCTGGGATTGATGGGCCTATTTTTATAAAAAAGTTCCAAATGATTTTTAAAACGGCCAAAAGCATATGCCGCTACGCCCAAATGATTTTGAAAATGGGTAAAATGAGTGTCGCAAGTCCCAAATGATTTTGAAAATGGCCAAAATGGATGTCGCCAGGCCCAAATGATTTAAAAAACGGCTAAAATGAGTGTCGCCAGGGCCATTTGAAAAAAATAATGGCCAAAATGGGCCGCGATAGGGCCAATTGAATTTAAAAATGGCTGTCGAGAGTGTCAACAGCCATTTTTAAATTCAAAACAGGGTTACGACGCCTGCGGCGGCGTGTTAGCCGCGGATCTTCGCGCCCAGCTGGGTCTCGAGGGTCTTCTGGATCTTGGCCATGGTGGACTCGATCTGCTTGTCGGCGAGGGTCTTGTCCTTGTCCTGCAGGATGAAGCTGACGGCGTAGGACTTGAAGCCTTCGGTGATGCCCTTGCCCTCATAGACGTCGAAGAGGTTGACGCTCTTGAGCAGCTTCTTCTCGCACTGCAGGGCGGCCTGCTCGACCTGGGCAAAGGTGACGTCCTTGCGCAGGATGAGGGCCAGGTCGCGGCGCACCTCGGGGAACTTAGCCACATCCTGGTAGAGCACCTCCTTGGTGGGGTACTGCTTGAGGAGGAGCGTCCAGTTGAGGTCGGCATAGAAGACGGGCTGCTTGATGTCCATCTTCTTCAGCGTCTCGCGACCGATGCGGCCGATGGTGCCCAGCAGCTTCTTGCTGTCGCGCTGGATGATGTCGAGGCCTTCGGCGAAGAACTTGTACTGCGTCGGCACCATCTCCACGCGGCCCATGTTGACGCGCATGCGCTGCAGGATGGTCATCACGTAGGACTTCAGGTAGTAGAAGTCGCTCTCCGGACTCTTCTGTTTCCAACTCTCGGGCGTCATGTTGCCGGTGAGGAAGATGCTGACGTGCTCGGTCTCGTTGAAGCGCTTGGTGACGGGCAGCTCTTGGTTGGCGGCCTCGTCGGTCTTCACGTAGCTGCGGCCGAACTCGTAGAGCTTCTGGTCGAGGATGCGAAAGTTGATATTACGGGCGATGCACTCCAGGCCGCTGTAGAGCAGCGTCTGGCGCATGACGTTGAGTTCCTTCGACAGGGGGTTGATGATGGGGATGCAGCGGTCGGCCGGGAAATCGGGATTGTCGGCAGAGCCGACGCCATAGCACTCGTCGTAGTATTCACTCTTGGTGAGCGAGTTGTTCATTATCTCGCTGAAGCCGTTGTCGGTGAGGTAGTCGCTCACGGTGTTCTTCAGCTTGCGCGGGTCGGGCTTTTTGCCGTAGCTCAGGCAGCTGTTGACCGTGGTGCCGATATGGATATTGTTGTAGCCGTAGATGCGCATGATTTCCTCCACGATGTCACACTCGCGCGTGACGTCGGCCTTGCAGGTGGGCACCTTGAGGGTCATGCCCTCGGCATCCTCGCGCACAATCTCGATGTCGAGCGACGTGAGGGCCGTGCGCACTGCCTCCAGCGGGATGTCCTGCCCCACGAGGTCGAACATGCGGCGGAAGTTCACCTCCACCGTCGGACGCTCAATCTTGTTGGGGTAGAGGTCCACCATCTGGCCGCAGATGTCGCCGCCGGCCAGCTCGCGGATGAGCTTCACGGCGCGGCGCAGGGCCCACTCGGTGATGTTGGGGTCGCAGGTGCGCTCGTAGCGGTAGCTGGCGTCAGTCTTCAGCGTGTGGCGCTGGCTGGTTTTGCGGATGCTCACGGGGTTGAAGAAGGCGCTCTCCAGGAAGACGTTCGTGGTCTCCATGCTCACGCCGCTCTTCTGTCCGCCGAAGACACCGGCGATGCACATACCTTCGTTCTCGTCGCAGATCATCAGGTCGCGGGCGTCGAGCGTGCGCTCCACGCCGTCGAGGGTGACGAACTTGGTGCCCTGCGGCAGGCGCTTCACGACGACGTGGCCGCCGCCGATCTTGTCGGCGTCGAAGGCGTGCAGCGGTTGACCCACCTCCATCATGACGAAGTTGGTGACGTCGACGATATTGTTGATGGGACGCAGACCCACGGTGCGCAGACGGTTCCGCAGCCACTCGGGGCTCTCCCCTACCTTCACATTGCGCAGCGTGATGCCCGTGTAGCGCGGGCAGAGCTCCGGCTCTTCCACGGTGACGCGGATGGCCTTGTCACTCTCCACTTTCCACTCTCCACTTTCCACCTCCGGCCACTTGATGGCCAGATTCTTGCCCTCGCGGGTATTGCGGACGGCCACCACGTCGCGGGCCACGCCGATATGCGAGATGGCATCCATGCGGTTGGCGGTGATGGCCACCTCCAGCAGGCAGTCGTCCTTCACGTGGAAGTACTCCTTGGCGGGCATTCCCACGGGGGCGTCGTCGGGCAGCACCATGATGCCGGCGTGGTCGGTGCCGAGCTGCAGCTCGTCGGCAGCGCAGAGCATACCCTCGCTGACGGCGCCGCGCAGCTTGCCTTTCTTAATCTCGTAGTATTCGGTGTCCGAGGTGTAAATCTTGGTACCTATCTGGGCGCACACCACCTTCTGGCCGGCGGCCACGTTGGGGGCGCCGCAGACGATGTTCAGCGGACGCTCGCCGCCCACGTCGACGGTGGTCAGGTGCAGGTGGTCGCTGTCGGGGTGCGGCTCGCAGGTCAGCACCTGCGCAATCACCACATGCTCCAGACCGCCCTTGATGGTCTCCACCTTCTCCATACTGTCCACCTCCAGGCCGGAGAAAGTCAGCAGGTCGTCCAACTGTTGAGGAGTCATATCCTCAATATCCACATACTCTTTAAGCCAATCGAAAGAAATATTCATATATATATCAGTTTATTATCAATAAAACATTGTTTCAATATTCAAACTGCAAAAATACAACTTTTTCTGTAACCAGCAAAGATAAATCACAATAGGTTTTCCAAATCACCGTTGAAGAACACCTCCAAAGGCATAGCAGGACCTCCCACAACAAGGGAATGTGTCGGATGAAAGCGTTCTCTAAAGGTAGCCAGGCCACTATTCATCTTGCGGCTACCGCTCTTCACTTCGATAGCCACTGTCTTGTCTCCACGAGTAATCACAAAGTCCACTTCCTCGTTGTTCTCACGCCAATAGTACAATTGGTATTCCAGTTCATCTGCCTTGTCGAGCAGGTGACATCCCACCGCAGACTCGACCCACCGTCCCCACAGTTGTGGGTTTGTGTAGACCTTCTCAAATGTCATACCATCACTCATCACCGTCAACAATGCATTGTTGTACACCTGCAATTTGGGAATAGACTTGTATTTACGCGACATGCCAACCGTATATTTTTGCAACCCTGTGAGCAGTTTGCTTTCACCAAGCACCTCCATATAACTCGCCAGTGTAGTTGCATTTCCGGCATCCTGAAGCATACCCAACATCTTGTTATACGCAAGCAACTCTCCCGAATAGCCACAACCCAGCCTAAACAGTTGGTGCATCAACGCAGGTTTATAGATATAAGTTGTTTGTAACACATCTTTCTCGATGGCCGGTGCCACAATGGCTTCTCGCATATACCTCCGCCAACGGCTCTCGTTGGGCAGGTAGCCAGCACTCCCAGGATAACCTCCGAAATAGACATACTGGTTGATGTCCCAGCCGAAAGTATCTTGCATCTCCTTAAACGACCAATGTCCCATCGGTATCAACTCGAAACGTCCTGCCAATGACTCTGTCAGACCTTTTTTCAGCAGCAGCCTTGATGAGCCAAGCAAGATCACTTTCAAATTCACGTCGTTGAAGGTATCCGCATCCCATTCTTTCTTTACTTGCTCGCTCCAGTTGTCAATCTTATGCACCTCGTCGATAGCGAGTAGAAACTCTTTGCTACCAGAGAACCGCATACTCGACCGAGCTTCCTCCCACCGAGCGGCAATCCACTCGTTATCATCAGGAGTGACAGCGTCGGCGTTGAAGTAAAGTGACGGCATCGAGACCTTCTCTAAGAGTTGTTTCACCACTGTCGTCTTTCCAATTTGACGGGGACCTGCAACCACTTGGATTGTCTTCCTCGGCTCTTGCAACCTGGAAATCAACTCGTTTATTTGTCCTCTTACTATCATAACCATCTGTATTTCCGATTGCAAAGATACAAAAATCTTCAAATCTCCAACAAAAAATCTTCAAATCTATCAAAAAAAATCTTCAATTCTCCAACAGAAAATCTTCAAATCTTCTTCATAAAATCTTCAAATCTCCAACAAAAAATCTTCAAATCTCCAACAAAAAAATCTTCAAATCTTCCGAGAAAAATCTCCGATTCTTATTACAACAACCATATATTTACCACCTCCAAAATACAACAACCTCTCGATAATCCGTCGGCGATGTTTCGGCGGTGGTGGCTCTTCGGTCCTTCTTGGTGGGTTGTCGGCCAAGCCGACGGCATACCAATATGTGGGTTCTTTTGTTCTTCAATTTAGGGCATAAAAAGGAGCAGATCATCAACACTGGAAAAAAGATACTGTTGTTTTCTTAAAGTGCTCAACAGCATGCATCAATGAATCTACTCCTTTTGCTCCCCTATTGCTCCCACATTGTTCACCTTTTTCCTCGGACTACCGTTCCGCTATCCTTCCAATAGTCATCACATACTGTTTCGGTGGTGATGACTCTACTATTCTGAGGTCAACCCCAAAAATAAGAAAGGCGGACAAAAACGCCCGCCTAAACTCAAGTGTATCTTCTCCTATCGCCTAATCGTTACTGTCTCATTTGGCAGCAATTCTATCTCGTACTCGCATTCGTAGGAGGCCGTATTAAACCATTTCATCAGTGCAACGCAACTGCACTCCATTTTGTCGTTGAGGTAGTAGAGTTTAAAGGTTGTGTTGTCGATGCGTTCGATTTTGTACAAGTATTTGAGTTCGTTCTCGTGGTCGGCTTCAAGTTGCTTGATGTAATTGTCGGCTTGTTGGTCGATTTGCTTAAGCGCATATTCTTTCATCACTTTCAACGCCACATCGTGCTTTGCCAACGCAGCACCATATTCCTCTGGCGTGAGTGCATTCACCATCTCATAGCGGCTTGCGATGTACATTTCTTTGTATTGCTTGAAGCGTTCGTCCACACCGTCAACTATGCCGAAACGGATGCGCAAAGCATCAAGTGTCTTCTTTGTGGACTTGTTGATGTCGTACTTGTTGGCAAGGAAGTCGCGCTTGCAGATTGCCAGCATGACATCTTTCTTCATATTATAAGGAATGTTGCTACCTGTCAAATTATCAACTCGTATCAGTTTCCCATTTTCGTTGTACGCATCGTAGCGTTCACCATATCTTTTAAAACGGTATTCAGTATGTCCAGCCTGCTCGTAATAGGATATTTTTGTGGGGAAGAAAATGTCTTTGGATTCCATTTTGTTACCATCTACCCATTCCCAGCCTTTGGACTGTTGAGCCTCGTCCCAACGATGCTTTGCATACTCACTCGATGAGCCGTAGCTATCTAAAGGCAAATTCCCATTGAAATAATTGTCGCGACATTCGGGATTGGGAACGCGCTTGTGTATCTGTACATCTTTCTTAGGTGCACTGCTTTTATTATTTCGCCAATTATATCTCGTCTCTTCTGCTGGTGGCACAAACTGGTCAATCTTTTCCTGCAATGCCGCCTTGGCGGGCTGCAATATCCTTTCGCTGAAACCTTTGGGTACTTTGTAATTCTGTATGGCTTTCAAGTCCTTTTTTGTCACACCCTCTTTGTTGTCAAATTCCTTCAATTTGGCGTAAAGAGTCCTGTTCTCGCTTGAGATAGGTTCGAGGGTTCGCCCACTCTCTTCTGCCGCAATCAATTGGTCTATCAATTTTATCTCGGCGAGATAACGGCCAGCATACCTTTGGTATTCACGGTCTCTGCGCTCAGCGTTGTACGCTGCGTTTTTAGCTGCATCAACAGAGTCGGCTGCCATAGTGTCAATGACCTGCTTTGTTTCGTACTTGTCGAGCCAAAGCTCTTCAGTTTGCGCCGATACGGTGAATGTGGCAAATGTCGCAGCCACAATCAGTATCGCTCCTTTATTACTCCTATTCATTGTTTTAGAATTTTAGTTGTTATTAAATCAATTTGTCAATGATATATTGCGCGATGTTGTCTGCATTTCGTTCGGCGAAATAGTCACACAATTCATCGGATGCATACTGCACATCGTGAAAAAAGAATGGAGAAAACCAGACAACGGTGTAGCCGTACTTATTGGCGATGTCGCAGATATTATAAACAGTGTCCCCCTTGGTGCGAGAAGCAGTAACGATGATGTCGCAATTGTTTTGCGCCAATGGTTCAATATTTTCCCACTGCGGCGAACCAGGGTCTCCCTTGCTTACGAATCCGATTTTCTTGTTGCCGAAGTTTAGGTCGCCAACAAAATCATGTGTTCCAGCAAGCACTTTTTTATCTCCACCTAATCTTTTGAAAAGGCACCTGATTGTTTTTGTCTTGCCACAATCCGCGGTGGCATACAGACAAATTATTGTTTTACTCATAATATTTGATAATGTTAAATGATTATCGGCTCCAGACTATTGAGCCGGAAGCCGATGTTTAAGGGGCATGAAGAAAGGCGTGATTCTTTCGTCAAAACTACCTTATTTGTATTGAGGGTGTCTGGTAAAACCCTTGCGATAAATAAGTGTTACGAAAATTCACGCCCCTGACGTGAACTTTACGCATTCTTATTCTCATCGCAATATAGTTTACCAGACTTATCAATACGAGAACAAGAGCGTTCAGCTCAATATATGTCTATGTTGTCTATTCTGTCTTTATATCATTGTTTTAGTTTTAATTTCGACTGCAAAGATACGAATATTATTTTAACTGGCAAAATTATTCCTCCAAAAGGCGGTAGAGGCGGTATTCTTCTGTCGGGAGGGGCACCTCGATGTAGGTGGTGTCGGCGACGTCATCGGCTGCTATCAGGTGGCGGTGCTGTGCGTTGGCGTCGAGGGTCACGCGGTGGTAGAAGTACCAGTAGCCGTGGAGGCTGTTGTTCGACGCCAGCTCAGGGGCCAGGGCCACCAGCTCGCCGTCATGCACCTCCGCGGCCATCACGTCCATATCGTGCAGCATAGCCTTGTCGCGTCCGGGCTTGCCGTAATGCAAGGCGTTGGTTATCACCGCTGCCATCAGTACAGCAACTGTCGCCACCGTCATCGCCGGCCGCTGCAGTTGCTTCTCCATGTGGCGCGCCAGCGGCTCGAGGAGTGCCGCCACCGCCAGCGCCACGAAGGGGAACACCGTGAGCAGGTAGAAGGCCCGCTGCTTGGTGCTCACCATCATCGGCAGCGTGCCGCAGAGCGCAAGGGCGAACACCAGGCCAAAGCGGCGCCAGCTGTCGCGTGTGGGGCGCCAAGGGGCACTCTTCTTGAGTATGCCGAACAGCACCACTGCCAGGGCGACGACCAACACCACGGCGGTGTGCGAGAAGAGCGTCTTGACGATATAGGTACGGCTGGTCACCAGCACCTGGCTGCCACCTATCACCTGGTTGTCAAAGTATTTGTGCAGGAACTCCTGTGCGTCGGGCACACAGAACCACAGCAGCGCCATCGGTGCCGCCAGTCCAGCCGCCATTGCCAGCGTGCCCACTGCGGCCTGGCCGAAGCCCTTGCGCGTGCCGAAGAGCCACAGCAGCGCCGGCAACGCCAGCGGGAAGAGCCCCGTGGGCCCTTTGGTCAGGAATGCCGCCGCGAGCATCGCGCCCGCCAGCAGGTGCCACCCCACCCCCTTGCCGCGCAGCACCAGCCAGACAGAGGCCAGCACAAAGAGCGTCATCGTGCTCTCCAGGTAGTTGTTGTGCGCCGCCAGCGCCACGTCGGGTATCAGCGTCAGCGCCAGCAGCGGCAACCATGCATTAGTGCAAGTGTGAAGTGTGAAGTGTGAAGTGTGAATCCGACATCCGTCAATAGCAAACCCTTCATACTTACCACTTATCACTTCACACTTCACACTTGACAATAGCTGCTTCCACACCCCCACCGTCAGTGCCGCCGTCAGCAGCACTACGGCCACCGAGTAGCCCTTGGCGGCCATCATGCCGGTGCCAAAGAGTCTCATCCACAGGCTCAGCAGCCACATCATCAGCGGCGGGTGCTCGTAGAAGTCGGGGAACTGCGTCGCCGTGTAGACGGGGTGCCAGAAAGACCCCACGCCCTCGGCCATGTTGGCGGCCACCGACGTGTATATCAGGCCGTCCATGAACATGCCGCGCGTCAGCAGGTTGTTGCAGGCGAAGAGCCCGAACAACCCCACGACGAACAGGTATGGCAGCGCCTTCATTATTTCAAGCGATAAGTGGTAAGTGTGAAGTGATAAGTGATAAGTGTGAAGCTTCAAGTCCACAACTCACAACTCATAACTCATAACTCCTAACTCCCAACTATTTCACTTAATCTTCGCCCAGCTGTCCTTCAGCGTGCATGTGCGGTTGAAGACCAGGTGGTCGGGAGTGCTGTCGCGGTCGGTGCAGAAGTAGCCCATGCGCTCGAACTGGTAGCGTGCGATGCCGTCGGCAAACTGATTGTGGTCGGTATTGGCGAGGGCCGGCTCGCATTTGGCCGTCACCACCTTGAGGCTGTTGGGGTTGAGGTTCTCGAGGAAGGTGTGGCCTTCTTCCACATCGTCCGGGGCCTCGACGGCGAAGAGACGGTCGAAGAGGCGCACCTCGGCGTCGATGGCGCTGTGGGCGGCCACCCAGTGGATGGTGCCCTTCACCTTGCGCCCGTCGGGGGCGTCGCCGCCGCGCGTGGCGGGGTCGTAGGTGCAGTGGATGCAGGTGATGTTGCCTTCGGCGTCCTTCTCGACGCTCTGCGCTGTGACGAAGTAGGCATAGCGCAGACGCACCTCCTGGCCGATGGCCATGCGGAAGTACTTCTTGGGAGCCACCTCCATGAAGTCCTCGCGCTCAATCCACAGCTCGCGTCCGAAAGGCACCTGGCGCGTGCCGTCGGCCTCGCACTCGGGGTTGTTGACGGCCGTCAGCATCTCGGTCTGGCCCTCGGGGTAGTTGTCTATCACCACCTTCACCGGGTCGAGCACCGCCATGCGACGCTGGGCCACCTTGTTGAGGTGCTCGCGCAGCGAGAACTCCAACAGGCTGTAGTCTATGATGTTGTCGCGTTTGGCCACACCGATGCGGTCGCAGAAAGCCTTGATGCTCTCGGGCGTGTAGCCGCGACGGCGGAAGCCGCAGATAGTCGGCATGCGCGGGTCGTCCCAGCCGCTGACATAGCCTTCCTTGACCAGCTGCAGCAGCTTGCGCTTGCTCATCACCGTGTAGTTGATGTTCAGGCGGGCGAACTCATACTGATGGCTCGGCCAGATGCCCAGCTGCTCGATGAACCAGTCGTAGAGCGGACGGTGGATGTCGAACTCCAGCGTGCAGATACTGTGTGTGATATGCTCTATGCTGTCGCTCTGGCCGTGGGCGTAGTCGTACATCGGGTAGATGCACCACTTGTCGCCCGTGCGGTGGTGGTGGGCATGGAGGATGCGGTACATGATGGGGTCGCGGAACATCATGTTGGGGTGGCTCATGCTGATCTTGGCGCGGAGCACCTTGCTGCCGTCGGGGAACTCGCCGGCGCGCATGCGGCGGAACAGGTCGAGGTTCTCCTCGACGCTGCGGTTGCGGTAGGGGCTGTCGGTACCCGGGGTGGTCACCGTGCCGCGGCCGGCGCGGATCTCGTCGAGCGTCTGGTCGTCGACGTATGCCAGACCCTTCTGTATCAGCAGTTCGGCCCACTCGTAGAGCTGCTCGAAATAGTCGGAGGCGTAGTGCTTCTCCGCCCAGTCGAAGCCCAGCCAGTGGATGTCCTCCTGAATGGAGTCCACATACTCGGTGTCCTCCTTGACGGGGTTGGTGTCGTCGAAGCGCAGGTTTGTCTTGCCGCCGTACTTCTTCGCCAGTCCGAAATTAATGCATATCGACTTGGCGTGGCCGATGTGCAGGTAGCCGTTGGGCTCGGGTGGAAAACGGGTCTGGATGGCAGTGTACTTGCCCTCGCTGAGGCCCTGTTCAATAATCTCTTCCAGGAAATTAAGTTGTCTTTCGGGAGCGTTGGTCTCTTCCATAACAAACTGAGTATTTTATCTTTATCTATTATATTAATGACACAATCAAAATACAAAGATACACAATTCGTCCGAAACGGCAAAATAATATTTATCAACAGCGTTTTTGCTGTCGCCGTAAGGCCGTTTTCCACCGCCTCCGGTACGGAGCCGGTACGGAGTCCCTACGGCATTTCTTCAGTAGTTCTTCAGTAGTTCTTCAGTGCGGCACTGAAGAACTACTGAAGAACTACTGAAGAAATGCCGTACCGGGTCCGTAGGGGGGCCGTAGATGGTGCGACATACCGCAATGGTTGATGGAACCCCGACGGGGTTCTTTTATATATAGCTGTAATGTGCTGGCTATTAAAATGAAACCCCTACGGGGTGTTCAGGTGGCGGGGGTGGCGATTGCGAGGGAAGCACGACGGGGGGCGTTTATATTCAGTTGCAAGGTGCTGGCTATTAAAATGAAACCCCTACGGGGTATTTGGGTGGCGAAGATGACGATTGCGAGGGAAGCACGACGGGGGGCGTTTATATTCAGTTGCAAGGTGTTGGCTATTAAAATGAAACCCCTACGGGGTATTTGGGTGGCGGGGATGGCGATTGCGAGGGAAACACGACTGGGGGCGTTTACATCCTGTCGTAAGGTGCTGGCTATTAAATTGAAACACCTACGGGGTATTCGGGTGGCGGGGTAGATATTGAGGTGGAACAACGGCGGGGTGGCGGAGCGGGGCGAGCGGCAGGAGCCGGGGCGGGGTGTGGAAAAGATTTTTCAGCCGTGTGAATTATTTTTTGTACTTTTGCACCATGAAAAAGACAACACTTGCACTGATAGCCGCAGGGGCTATGATGCTCAGTTCGTGCGATGTATTCACCCAGTTGGCCAACGACGTTGCCAGCGTGGCGAACCTCCGTAACTGCGAATTCAACCTTAAAAACGTCAACAATGTGAGCGTGGCGGGCGTCAACGTGAAGAACCTGACGCAGGGTCAGCTGTCGGCCACCGACGTGGTGAAGCTCGTGGCCGCCTACCAGACCAAGAAGGTGCCGCTGGCGATGAACGTCAACGTGGACGTGAAGAACCCGACGACGCAGCAGGCCGCCATGACGGCGCTTGACTGGATCCTGGCCATCGAGGGCAAGGACATGGCCAGCGGCGTCAACTCGCAGCGCTACAGCATCATGCCGAGTGCGACGACGACGGTGCCGCTGGGTGTGAACACCGACCTTGGCAACCTCTTCTCGAAGGAGGGCGTGGAGAAGCTCAAGAGCTTCGCCAGCTCGTTCACCAAGGAGGGCACCTCGTCGAAGGTGGGCCTGCGCGTGAAGCCCAGCATCAACGTCGGCGGCACGCAGGTGCCCTTCCCCAACTACATAAAGCTCGAGAAGAAGACGGGCCGCAGCTGAGGTGGTATAGGTTATTGGTTATAGGTTATTGGTTATAGAGAGGAAGGCTGCAAACAGCCTGGCCGAAAGACTTTTATGAGCAGGATTTTCCTACCGGTATACCGTTTCTTCCACAGCCACAAGGCGCTGATGTACATCGCCATGGGGCTGTCGTTCGTGGTGTTCCTCTGTTTCGGGCTGAAGGTGCAGTATGAGGAGGACATCTTCTCGCTGATGCCGCAGCAGAGCGTGGAGAGCCAGCTGGCATTCAGCTCAATAGGGCTCAAGGACAAGGTGTACCTGCAGATGGCGCCCACCGACGGGAAGATGGAGCCCGAGGAACTTGGCGCCCTGATGGACGAGCTGGAGGAGCGGCTGCTGGCCGACGACTCGGCCACGGGCTACATAGACAACATTCTGGCGCACATCGACGCCGAGACGGGTCTGGCGGCGCTGGACTTCGTGCTGGAGCACCTGCCCACATTTGTGGACACGGCGGCCTATGCCGCCATTGACTCTGCCCTGCGGCCCGAGGCCGCCCTGGCGCAGATGGAGAAGAACCAGGAGCTGCTCATGGCCGACGAGACCGGCGGAGCCACGCAGATGGTGGCCGCCGACCCCCTGGGGCTGCGCCGTGTCATCGCCGGCGACCTAATGGAAGGGGCCACGGCAGGCCGCACCCTCGTGGGTGGCCACTTCTTCTGCCCCGACAGCAGCGTGGCGCTGGCATGGCTGGCACCAGCCTTCGCCTCGTCAGACTCCAAGACGGCGCACCGCTTCGCCAAACAGCTGGCCAAGACGACCGCCGCCTTCGAGGCCGAACATCCCGAGGTGCACATCCTCGCCCACGGCGCCCCGCTGGCGAGTGTGGCCAACGCCAGCAGAATCAAGGCCGACCTGGTGCTCACCGTAGGCGTCTCGCTGGTGCTGATACTCATCCTGATAGGCTTCTTCTTCCGCAGCGCGGGCTTCCTGCTCAAGCAGCTGCTGCCCATAGGCTACGGCATGGTCTTCGCTCTGGCCTGCGTCTGGTGGATACAGGGTTCAATGTCACTCATGGCGCTGGGCATCAGCGCCATAGTGCTTGGTGTAGCGTTGAGCTACTGCCTGCACGTCACCATACACCATTTCTCAACGGGCGACCCGGAGAAGATGCTGCTCGACGAGGCCACACCGGTGACCTTGGGGTGCATCACCACCGTGGGAGCCTTCTGCAGCCTGCTGTTCACCGACAGCAGCCTGCTGCGCGACTTCGGCCTCTTCGCCTCGCTGGCGCTCGTAGGCACCACATTCTTCGCCCTGGTCTTCCTGCCCCACTTCATGCCCAAGCGACGCGTGGAGACCGACAGCCGCCAGTTCCGCCGCGTGCTGAGGCTCAACAACATGCCCTTTGACCGCAAGCGCTGGTTCCTGATTCTGATGGCAGCAATAGTGGTGGTTGGAGTGGTCTTCGCCCACCGCGTGGGGTTCGACAGCGACCTGCGCAACCTGAACTACAAGGACGCCCCCCTCAAGGAGGCCGAGGCGCTCTTCAACGCCAAGAACAACGACGGCTACAGCCACCTGTACTATGCCACCGTGGATGCCGACCTCGACGCCGCCCTTGCGGCCGACAAGGGGCTGATGCCCATCCTCGACTCGCTGCGCAAGGAGGGGCTGGTGCACAGCTACAGCGACGCCGTGCCGCGCATCTTCGTGGGCCTCGACGAGCAGCAGCGCCGCATCGACGCCTGGAACGCCTACTGGACACCGCAGCGCAGGGCCGAGACCATGGCAACGGTGCGCCGCAGGGCCAAGGCCTGCGGCATAGACCCCGAAATGTTCGGTGACTTCGTGGGGCTGATAGAGGCCGACTACGAGGCCGCCTCGCTGGTGGAGAGCGGCGTGGTGCCGAAGAACATGCTGGCCAACTTCATAGAGCTCAACAACGGCGGCGACACCGCAGCGGAGGCCGAAAGCCTCTACATGGTGTTCACCGACGTGGCCATGCTGCCGGAGGACAAGGACGCCGTCACCGAGGCCGCCCTCGCCAACCCCAAGACCATGGTGCTGGAACCCTTCTACTACTGCAAGAGCCTGGTGGAGGTCATAAACGACGACTTCAACGTGGCAGTGTGGATATCGTCGCTCTTCGTGCTGGTGATACTCCTGCTGTCGTTCCACAACATCGTCACCGCACTGCTGTCGTTCCTGCCGATGGTGCTGAGCTGGTTCATGGTGCAGGGCTACATGGCTTTGTTCGGGCTGGAGTTCAACCTGATCAACATAGTCATCTCCACCTTCGTCTTCGGTGTGGGGGTGGACTACAGCATCTTCATCACCGAAGGGCTGCTGGCGCAGGCACGCACAGGCAGCAGCGAGATGCTGACATGGCACAAGGTAGCCATCTTCTTCTCGGCGTCGATACTGGTCATCGTGGTGGCCTCGCTGATATTCGCCGTGCACCCAGCCATACGCTCCATAGGCCTCATCACCCTGATAGGAATGGCCTCGACGATAATGATCTCCTACTCGCTGCAGCCCTTCGCCTTCAGGCAGCTGATGAAGATTCCGGCGTACAGGAAGAGGGTTTTGAGTTAGGAGTTAGGAGTTATGAGTTATGAGTTTTGAGTTGCAAGTTTTGAGTTTTACAGAGTACCAAAAGAGATATTATGAAACATTTAACCATACTGATTGCAGCTATGCTGATGGCGCTGACGGCAGCGGCACAGCAGACTACTTACGACGACGACTTCACCCACACACGCGTCATCAAGGCCTCGGGCAAGAGCATCGTCAAGAAAGGCCACATGGTCTTCGACGGCAAAGAGAGCCTCAACATGGACTACAGCGACCCCGAAGGGGAATACTTCACCGTGGAGGGCAAGACCGTGAGGATGAACCTCAACGGCAAGAAGGGCGAGGTGAACGCCGACAAGGTGAAGGCCGTGGGCCTGCAGCGCGCCACACTGCTCAACTGCCTCGCCGGCAACTGGGAGGAGGCCGCCAAAGCCAACAACGCCAAGAGCGAGACGGTGAACGGCAAAGGCACGCGCACGGTGACCCTCACGGCCACCGGCAAGGTGAAGCGCGGAGGCTATGCCTCGGTGGTGCTCACCTACCGCAGCAAAGACGGCAAACTGCTGAAGATGGTGCTCGAAGAGGCTTCGGGCATCGTGAACACCTACGAGATCAGGTTATAGGTTATTGGTTATAGCCGACTGCCAGGCGGAAGAACAGCTGGGCGGCAGGCTCAATGAGTGCGTCGGGGAAGTCGTAGGAGGGATGGTGCAGCTCGGGCTGATGTTCACCACTGCCGATGCCGAACATGGCACCGCGGAACTCCAGCAAATACTCGGCGAAGTCCTCGCTCCAGCGGTTGGGCTCCATCTGATAACGGACACGAAGCGGCACATCCTCTGCCGCTTTTTCTATTGCTTCCACGCAATCGCCGTTGTTCTCGGTGGCGCGGAAAGGTTCGACAAGCGAACGGCTTACTGACAGCTTGTAATGGGCGGCGACTTCGTCGACGGCGCTGTTGGCGTCATGAATCAGGCGTTCCATCTCGTCGTTGGTGAAGGCGCGGAGGGTGAACATCACCTCGCCGTGTCCGGCGGAGGTGCCGAATGCAGGCTGCCCGACATGGACGCAGATGAGTGTGCTCTGGCGGAATTCGCCTTTACTGTTGTTGAAACTTGCGAAACGCTGCATTATCTCGGCCACCGCGAGGCCGGGGTTGACGCCCAGCTCGGGGGTGGAGGCGTGGGTCTCGCGACCGTCGAGGTGGTAGACGACGCCCGTGGAGGCGGCGGCAAAAGTACGCGGACAGAGGACCACGGTGCCGAGCGGATAGCCGGGGATGTTGTGCAGGCCATAGAAGCGCACGATGTTGTACTGCTGCAGGATGCCGCTGTCGAGGATGGCGCGCGAGCCTGTGCCGGTCTCTTCGGCGGGCTGCCAGAGGAGGAGGATGTTGTGAGTGGGTTGTGGGTGGGTTGTGGGTAGCGCTTGCCCTCGGGTGCTATCCACTACACACCCACCACTATCCACGAGCTCTGCCAAGCGGAGGAGGATGGTGGTGTGGCCGTCGTGGCCACAGCGGTGGCCTATGGGCAGGGCGTCGGTGTCGGCGCGGAAGGCGACGGTGGGAGCCTGCGGGTCTTTGCCCCAGACGGCGATGACGCCGTAGCCGCCGACATTGGTGTAAACCTTGTCGGGGTGCAGCTGCTGCAGGTGACGGATGATGGTATCGTGGGCGAACTGCTCGTTGCCGGCGGTCTGCGGATGCTCGTGGAGCTGATGGCGTATGCCCTTGTAATCAATCATAGATTATTTTTGTTTAAATCAGAATAAAAAGAATGAAAGAATATTACTTCTTTGGAATAATAGTTTCTGATTGTTCTTTTAGTTCTGATTGGGATTCAGTTTTAAAATCTGTTCGCGGAAGAAGTCGCCGCGATGCTCGAAGTTGCGGAAAGCGTCGTAGCTGGCTGCCGCCGGCGAGAGGAGCACCACCCCACCCTGCGGCGTGTGCGCGGCGCACCAAGGCACTATCTTGGTGTAGTCGTCCTCGACGATATAAGTGGAAAGTGGAAAGTGGGAAATGGAAAGTATTCTGCGACCGGCGGCACCAACGAAGACGAGGTTTGTTATGGGGTTCTGCCGCAGAAAGTCGACCAGCGGCTGGTAGTCGATGCCGCGGTCGAAACCACCGAGGATAAGGGTGTCTACCCTTCCCAAGGCACGCACGGCGGCGATGGCGGCGGCGGGGATGGTGGAGATGCTGTCGTCGTACCAGGTGATACCGGCATACATGCCCACCTTCTCCATCCTGTGCCGGAGCCCATGGAAAGTGGAAAGTGGAAAGTGGAAAGTGGAAAGCGGCTGCTGCAAAACAAGTGATGCAACCCTACATGCCACCAACGCGTTGCTCCTGTTATGCTCGCCCTCCAACGGACAGGCCTCGAGCAGCGTGCGCTCCTCGTCACCAATATCATTGACAGAATACGGATGTAACCCACTCTTAATCCTTAGCTCATAACTCTTAACCAGCTCGCGCAGTTCCGCATTGTCGGTGCAGTAGAAGAAGTGGTCGCCCTCATGCTGGCGCAGTGCAATCTGCATCTTGGCCATCTTGTAGCCCATATAGTTGTCGTAGTGGTCGAGGTGTTCCTGGAAGAGGTTGAGCAGCACGGCGATATGGGGGCCGCGGTGGATGTTCTCGAGCTGGTGGCAACTCAATTCGGCCACCACCAGCGAGTGTTCGTCCAGCTCGTCGAGGATGTCGAAGAGGGGGATGCCGATGTTGCCCGCCAGAATGTTGCCCGGGAGCAAATGGTGGATGAGGCTGGCGGTGGTGGACTTGCCCTTGGTGCCGGTGACGCCGATGGTGAGGTCGCCATAGACCTGAAGGAAGAGGTCGGTGAGCGAGGTGAGGTGGGAGGTGAAAGCAGAAAGGTGGGAGGTGGGGATGCCGGGAGACTTGATGACCATATCGAACGGCCAGTCTTCATGCCACTCTCCGCTTTCCTCTTTCCACTTACCACTTTCCACTTGCGTGGCAACGGTGTACTGTGCCTCGGGCACAAGGCGTTGGACGAGGCGCTCGGCGCTGCGGCCTTCGCGGCCATAGCCGGCAATGAGTATCGTCTTCCCTGCGAGGAGGGATTTCAGTTGTTGCTCTCTAAACATTGCAGGAGGATATTGCGTTCGTCGTCGATGAGGTTGCCTTCCGGCAAGAGTCCTTTCAAGCCGACACGTGCCGCCGGCGGCACCGGCGTGAACTCTTTGAGTAAAGCCGGGCGCGAGGTTGTGTACCAGCGTTCTATGGCCATAGATATGGCAGTATTGACCTCGCTGACGGTGCCGACGCACTCGAAAGGCTTGGTTTCGGCATGGCCGGTGAGTTGCAGGAACTCATGCTCAAGCGTAGTGTCGTCGAGCATAGACTTGCCGAAGATGGCATTGAGGCGCTCGGGGGCTATGAAAGGCGAAAGGATGATGTAGGCGAAGAGGCATTTGGCGCAATGGCCGCACCAGATGTCCTGCTTGCTGCCGACGTTGCAAGAGCGGAATACGTCGTGGTACTGCGTAAAGCGGCTGAAGAGCATGGCTATCTGCAGCTCGGTGAGTGGACGGAGGAAAGAGAAATAGTTGAAGCTGGGGCAGTAGGCGCGGAAGTCGTCCTCGAACTCAAGGCTTTTGCTGTACTGGTGGTTGACGCTGGTGCCGAGGACTGTGCTTTCATTGGCGGAGCTCTCGTTGCTGAGGGCGACATTGGGAATGCCGCTGAGAACGGAGGCCAGATGCGTGTAGAAGGCCAGCATGGCGCTGAAAGGCGTGTGGCCGTTAAGGTAGCCCTTGGCGTTAAGGTCGAGCAATGTCGGGTCGATGGTGCGACGGATAACGAGTACCTCGTCGATAGGGAAACCGGCTTTGGCGGCGCACTCGACGGTGGCACCGCGAGGGTTCATGATGAGCGGACGCACAGCGCGACCTGCACGACGCAGGAGCTCGAGAGTGACGACGCTGTCCTTGCCGCCGCCGATGGGGACAAGGTACTTGGTAGTGTTTTGAATCTTATGCCATGCGCCACGCTGTTCTCCTGCCGTCTTGTAGCCGTTTAGGTGCATATAATCATCGAAGGACGCATCTATGCCATTTGTATAGAAGAACTCGCCGAGGCCGTGCCAGTAAAGCTTGCGCCAGAAGGCTATCTGACTGTCGGAGAGCTGACCACAGAGCACCTTGACGACCGGCGGACAGGCGCACTTCCAGTAGCTCACCAGCTCTACCATACCGATATTGAAGACGATGTCGTCGATGGCGGCATTGAAGTCGAGGAACGGGCGCCGCTCAACAACGGCTGTAGGGTGGAACTCTATGTCACCCATGCGGAAGTCGAACCACAGACGCAACCCCTCCGGGGTCTCCTCGTGATGGTAGGCCACATACTCGAACGAAGGATACTGCCGCCGCAGCGACTGAAACTTATCATTGTTGTGCATGTGTAATTTAACGGCAAAAGCAACCAAATATTACATCTGCACAATAAAAAAAAGGCTGCCACGTTAATTGATGCGATGAAAAGGATTGCAATATTGCTAATGATTCTCGGCGTTGCCTATGGGGCTATGGGGCAAGGAATGCTTGACAAAGGCCTTGCCGCAGAAGCCAAAAACCTTGGCGACCTGGCAGAAAGCTACTACCGCAAGACTACCGACACCAGTGCCGCCGCACGCCTACGGCTCGGCATACTGCTGATGAAGAAAGAGCACTACACCGAAGCACGCCAATGGCTTATGCATGCCGACAGCGGAGCTGTGGCAATGGCGCATCTGGCCGAATGCCACGCCGAGCTTAAAGACTGGGCCGAAGCCAAGCGCTCCGCCGAGAAAGCCATCGAAGCCGCCGGGGATGACGATGCCGAGACGCTGGCCTCGGCCATGAGCACCCTGGCACTGGTTTACTGCGAAGAGAAGAACTACACCAACGCCTTAACATGGGCCCACAAAGCCACCAAGGCTGCCCCAAAGTCTGCACGTGCGCATAACGTCACCGGGGTGATACTCTTCCACAAAGGCAACGACATAGAAGCACTCAACGCCTTCCGCGAGGTCCTCAAACATGACCAAGACAACGTTGACGCCCACTTCAACATAGGCACAATCTACTGCTACCACAACAACTACGACAATGCAATAAACATACTGCGCAAAGGCCTTAAGGAGAACCGCACCTCCGTGAAGCTATACTACTGCCTCGGTTGGGCATACATGCTCAAAGGCGACAACACCAAAGCAATAGAGTGCCTGAAGACCGTAACAGGCTTCGATTCATGCTACATCAACGCCTACAACCGCATGGGAGACATTTACTTCGCCCGGGCGGAGTACAGCAACGCCATAGAACAATACCGCAAGGCCATCCACTTTGCGCCCCGCCTGACAGAAGGCTACCGGCTGATAGGGCGCACGTATGCCGAGATGGACGACTTCGGCAAAGCCATACGCAACTACCAGAAAGCCGTGGAGATTGACAAGAACGACTCAGAGACCTACTGCCGCATAGCTGAACTATATGGGAGGCAGAAGCAACCGACAAAAGAACGCAACAACTACCGCCGCGCCGCCAAACTCGGCAATGCACAGGCGCAAGCGTGGTGTACAAAAAACGGGATAACCTACTAACATATTTAAATATGAACGACCTGAAACACTATCTCAGGGAAGTTGAGGACATCTTCGCCAACGAACAATTCATCGCCGAGCCGCATGAGCTCTATGAACCCATAGACTACACCCTGAGGCTTGGCGGCAAACGCATACGCCCTACCCTGCTGCTGGCCGCCAACGCCCTCTTTGGAGGCACACCAAGCCTGGTAAGAGGGGCGGCACTCGGCATTGAGACATTCCACAACTTCACCCTGCTGCACGACGACTTGATGGACCGCTCGCCCCTGCGGCGAGGGCAACCCACCGTATACACCAAGTGGGGCGACAACGCCGCAATATTGAGTGGCGACACCATGTTCGCCCTCGCATGGCGCTACTTCCTGCGGCAACCGACACCACGGCTGCAGGAGATACTGCAATGCTTCAACGAGACAGCCATAGAAGTATGCGAAGGTCAGCAAAAAGACATGAACTTTGAAACCATGGCGCTGGAGTCGGTCTCCATTACCGAATATATGGAGATGATACGCCAGAAAACCGCCGTACTCCTTGCAGGAGCGCTCAAGATAGGCGCCCTGTATGCCGGAGCTCCGGAAAAAGAGGTGGAAAAGCTATATGCCTTCGGAATACACCTCGGCCTTGCATTCCAGCTGCAGGACGACCTCCTCGACGGCTATGGCGATAGTGCCGTATTCGGCAAGAAAACCGGCCAGGACATCCGCGACAACAAGAAGTCCTACCTGCCGCTCCTCGCCCTGACTGTGTCGTCGCAGGGCCAGCAAAAAGAGCTCTCGCAACTATTCTCCTCCAAAGACAACATGAACGAAGAAGAAAAGGTGCGCCGTGTGATGGAGATATACAACACCATCGGCCTACGAGAGAAAGTGGAGAGAAGCATAGCCGACGAGTTTGCCCTGGCGAAAAAAAGCCTTGACGACATCCACGCCGACGAGGCACTCAAGACCCCATTCCGAGAGCTTATGGACACACTAAACGGCAGAAAAAAATGATTTTTTTGGCCGTATTAGAAAAAATGTGTATATTTGCAGTCTGAAACAATAATAGAAGAGTAATAACATTAAATTAATAATCAACACACTAACAACATCATGAAAAAAGTATTTGCCTTGATGTCAATAGTAGGACTGTTGACATTTGCCAACTTCAACAATGTGATGGCCCAGGATGCCACCCCCGCTGAAGGAACCGAACAAGTAGCCGCCAACGATGAGGCTCCCGCTGCCGACGCCGCCGTAGCCGAACCCGCTGCCGAGGAAGAGACCGTTGCCGCCGCTCCTGCCGACGACACCAAGTCGTTCCACCAGATGCTGAAAGAGAAGTACATTCAGGGTGGTGCCGGCTGGATGACCCCCGTGCTCCTCTGCCTTATCTTCGGTATGGCTCTCATCATCGAGCGCATCCTCTACCTGAACATGGCTACCACCAACGTCAAGAAGCTCCTCGAAGGCATTGAGGAGAACGCCAAGAAGGGTGACTGGAAAGGTGCCCGTGAGCTTTGCGCCAACACCCGCGGCCCCGTGGCCAGCATCTTCGTGCAGGGTCTCGACCGTATCGACCAGGGCCTCGACAACGTCGAGAAAGCCGTCACCAGCTACGGTGGCGTGCAGATGGCCCGCCTCGAGAACAACATGACCTGGATTGGTCTGTTCATCGCCCTTGCTCCTTCCTTCGGTTTCCTCGGCACCGTCGTCGGTATGGTCCAGGCCTTCGATGACATCGAGACCGCCGGTGATATCAGCCCGACCGTTGTGGCTGGTGGTATGAAGGTTGCTCTGTTGACGACCATCTTCGGTCTCATCACCGCTATCATCCTTCAGATATTCTACAACTACATCCTCACCAAAATCGAGAGCCTCGTCGACCAGATGGAAGACGGCAGCATCAGCTTCATGGATATCCTCGTGAAGTACCACAAATAATGGTCTACTCTTTTGGACGGTAAATAATAAGTACTAAACCTAAAAAAGAACAACCATTATGAAAGAATCAACAAGAAAACTCATCACCTGGGCGGGATTGATCATCGCGGGCATCTGCACCGTGCTGAGCATCGTCTTCGCCATGAAGAACGGTGATGTCAAAGAGCTCTCGGCCGTGCAGGCCAACGGCCTCTTCGACGCCACCTTCTATATCCTCCTCTGCCTCATCGCCGTCTCCATCATCGCCATTCTGGTGTTTGTATGCGTCGGTCTGGGCAAGAAATTCAGCGAGGACAAAGGCTACTGGAAGAAATTCCTCGGCATCGTCGCCGCCGTCGTGGTGGTCTGCGTGCTGAGCTATGTCCTTTCCAGCGGCACCGACGTAAGCCCCGCTGTCATGGAGAAATTCGACATCTCTGAAGGCACCTCCAAGCTCATTGGAGCCGCCTGCTACATGGTGTACATCCTGGTCATTGCCGCCGCAGTCTCCATCATCTACACCGCCATTGCCAAATCTTTTAAAAAGTAACACACTATGGCAAGAAAGACTCCCGGACTCAACACTGGCTCAATGTCCGATATCTCGTTCCTGCTGCTGGCCTTCTTCCTGATGGTCTCCAACATCAACACAGATATGGGTATAGCCCGTAAGCTTCCCCCTCCCCTGCCGGAGGATGCGGAAGCCCCCGATGTTCGTGAGCGCAATATCTTCGTAGTGCTGGTCAACAAGGACGACCGGTTGCTCTACAACAACGAGTATGGCCGCATTGAGGACTTGAAGGACCGTGCCAAGGAATTCCTCGGCAACCCCAACAACCTCCCCAACCTGCCCGAAAAGGTGGCCACCGAGATACCCCTGCTGGGAACGGTGGACGTCTCCAAGGGCGTCATCTCGTTGCGCAACGACCGCGGCACGTCCTACGACATGTACCTACAGGTGCAAAACGAGTTGACGGCAGCCATCAAAGAGATGCGCGACGACCTATCGACAGCTCATTTCGGCAAGAAGTTTGCCGACATCACCGAACAACAGCGCGAAGCCATAGAGCAGGCCATCCCCGTGGCCATCTCTGAGGCCGAACCCACAAAGATAGGAGGGAAATAATGGCACGTTTTACAGGAAAGAAAGCAAAGTCTACACCTGAGCTCAACATGGGCTCCATGAGTGACATTATCTTCATGCTGCTGTTCTTCTTCATGGTCATCACCACCATGCGCGAGAGTTCACTCTACGTGAAGATCATCCCGCCGCAGGGCAGCGAAGTAACCAAGCTTGAGAAGAAGAGCCTCGTCAGCTATATCAACGTGGGTGTGCCTTTGGCCGACCAGCAGCGCAAATACGGTACCGAACCCCGTATACAGCTCAACGACCAGATATCGGAAGTCTCCGACATCATCACCTTCTGCGAGCTGGAGCGTTCTGCCCGTCCCGAAGCCGACCGTCCGTTCCTGACCACCGCCATCAAGGCCGACAAGCAGGTGCGCATGGGTATGATCTCGGACATCAAGCAGGAGCTGCGCCAGGCCGGTGCCCTCAAGATCTTCTACAATGCCAGCAAAGGCAACCGTAAGAGCAACTAAGGGCGACGCCTAAAAGCAACAAGCCCCTCGCGGAAGCGAGGGGCTTTTCTTTTGCCGTGCCCATAAGAAAAGGGGCGCTTCGATGAAGCGCCCCTTTTGCTGTATGCTGCGTTAGCGGTTAGGCATAGAGTTCTTCGAAGATCTTGCGCAGCTTCGGGCACTCGCGGAGCTCCTGCAGGGTGAACTCGGCGTGGCCTTTGGTGTAGCCGTTGCCCATGATCATGTTCACGTCGGCACCGATGCCCTCGGCACCGAGGCTGGCCTTGGTGAAGCTGGTAGCCATGCTGAAGAAGTACACGATACCGTCGTCCTTGGTGCAGAGCACAGCGGTCATCTCCTGGTCGGGGACGTTGACGCAGTTGATGGTGACGTCGGCCATCTTGCCGTTGGTGAGGCGCTCGATGAGCTCATAGACCTGGACGGGGGTCATGCCGGCGGCAGACTCCACGATGTCGCAGAAGCCGAGGTCCTTGATGCGCTGGGTGCTCTTGGGGCTGTTGGCGATGCCGATGACCTTGCCGGTGACGCCGACGCGCTTCTTGGCCTCGTAGGCGCAGAGCATGCCGCTCTTGCCACCGGCGCCGAGGATGACGACGGTCTGGCCATACTGGCACAGCTTGGCGGTCTGGGCGGGAGCGCCTGCCACATCGAGGGCGCTCAGGGCGAGCTTCTCAGGCATGTCGGTCGGGATCTTGGCGTAGATGCCGCTCTCGAAGAGGATGGCCTTGCCCTTGATGTCCACCTGGTCCACATCGGGACGGATCTCCAGGATCTCGTCGATGCGCAGCGGGGTCAGCGAGAGGCTGACGAGGGTGGCGATGCGGTCGCCCTCCTTGAGGTCAATCTTGCCCTTCAGGGCGTCGCCGATCTTCTCCACCTTGCCGAGGAGCATGCCGCCCGAGCCGGTGCGACGGTTGCGGTGCTTGCCCTGGAGCTCCACGTTGAGGAGCATCTCCTTCTTCACCTCTTCCATGATTTTCTCCTGGCTGGCGCCTTCGCCGGCCTGCTGCTTGGCGTAGTTGTGGATGTCCGTGAAGCTGGCGGAGTCGATGTTCAAGGTCTGGACGTCGATGAGGATCTCGTTGTCGTAGATTTCGTCCATGTTGTTGTCAAGCTTGTTGGCGGGCTGGGGCAGCACACCTTTGGGCTCGATGACGCGGTGGGTACCGTACTTGTTGCCTTTTTTCTGCATAATACTTGTTGTTTATCTTTTTGGTTATTAATTATTTTTACCTTTCCTTGACGGAATTGAAGAGTACAAAGATACACATTTTTCCGGTATCTGCAAAATTATTTTTTAGGCGTCACTCCACCACCAGCTTCTGCGCTGCGGTGCCCTGCGGCGTGGCTATGCGCACCACGTATATGCCCTTGGCAAGGCCTGTGAGGTCGAGCACACAAGCCTCCGACCCCGCCTCCTCGCGGCGCTGCAACACATCGCCCTTCACCCCGAGCAGCTCCACCGTCTGCAGCCCCGCCTCGCAGCGCACCGTCGCGTTGCCATGCGCCGGGTTAGGCGTCACGCTGAACTCCACCCTGGCAGGCCCATCCTCGATGCCTATCTCCGACATGCTGAAGCTGAACGGCCCAGCCCACGGCGTCCACTCGTCGCGCGCAAAACGGCAGCGCGCCTTGACGTACACATCGTAGCGTCCCGTGGCCGTCAGGCCCGTCAGCGCTCGCTGCGGCACCGTGGTGTTTACAACATCAGCACCCTCGGGGTCGAAGCCCTGCGGACCGTAGCACAGCTGCCAGTCGTGGTGGTTCGTGCCGGCATCCCACTGCGCTATCGCAGCGCTGTTGCCCACCCTCGTGTAGCGCACCTCGCGCACCTCGGGGCATGTGTCGCCGTCGAGCCTTATGATGGGGAACAGTAGCGGGTAGGCGTGCATCTCGCCGTATGTCCATGGGTCGTCGTCACCTGGAGTATCCTTCATGCGAAAACTTTGAATCGGGAAAACTTTTGGCTCTAGAATACCTGGACTATGTAGTTCTGTCCATCCTGCCGTAATCTCCCAATTTTTAAGGTTTTGTGTGTTCCATGTGTATTTAACAGAAAGGTAAAGAGAGTCTATAATTTCAATTTCATTGTCGAAATACACTTCGTATAGTGGACTCGTAGTATTACGTATAGACCATTGTGTAGTATCTGACTCATCCCATCCGCGTCCAAGGTCAAGTACCTTGGAGAAAGAGAATGTATCGTGAGCGATTCTCTTCTTCACAATAGGTGACATATGATTACCGCTTGGATGAAATAATTTAACTTCAATTGTATCCCAATTCACCAGACCAATGGCAATATTATCTGGAGTAGAATACCATGCAATACCGATTATATGTATTGGGCTTTCTGTGTAAAAGCCAAAAGCGTAATCTCCATTATTTGCATATGGAAGGGTGGATGATATTAGTAAAGCATGCCCGCTAACGTTTTCGTTAGAGCTTTTGAAAAGACATAGGTTTCTTGGTTGGGGGACACAAAAAAGGTTATCGTGCCAGATGGCGTGCATAGAATCGAATGAGTGGGTCGTGAAATAGTTTGGTATACCAATATTATATGGCAGCGTGTCATACTGTGCCTGTGTGGCTATGCTTGCAAGTAAGCATAGTATTATAAATGTTTTTTTCATAAGAATTTGTTTTTTATCTACAGACAGCGTTTAAAATATAATATGTTTTGTTTGGCGATACATAGAAAGGTGTTTCGGTAAAATAATCATACGAAATTGATACATTCCATGGCAATATCACTCTTTTTATCGTATTTTCTGATTAAGGAATTGCTGGACATCAATTACATAATCTCATGAACTGAGCTCTGTCCGGCCACATCTCCCACAAAAATAATAAATAAAGCAAGGAACACTATTTTTGAGAATACTTCTTTCATAATGTTTTGTTTTCGTTTTCGACTGCAAAGATACAAATATTTTCTCTTCCGGCAAAATTATTTTTTAGGCGTCACTCCACCAGCGACCGCCCTGTTCAACTGTTCTGTTTTTTTGCTTGAGAAGGCGGGGCGATGGTAATTCATGACGAAAGACTTCCCTATAGGGTCTACTAGCCGTTTAGTAGCCGTCTAGTAGCCGTTAAGGACCTTCGAAGTCAGTAAAATTGGGGTAAAGCGGATTATCGTCTTTGGTAACAGCTGTATGACAGCATGTTATAGATTAGATGATGTGAGGCTGCTGTCGGGGCGTTACAGCGTTACAGCGTTACAGTTCGTTTTGAGGGTGCATATAGGTTAGGTTTTTATCTATATATCTATATATAAATATATAATATATAATTAGTTATATAGATTTTACTACGTTTTTTGCCATTTGTGGGTGACCTTATTTGGAACTGTAACGCTGTAACGCTGTAACGCTCCGAGGATAACGCGCTGATTTCCTGACGACATATTTTTCTGGGGGACAGTTAGGACAGTTGGGACAGTTGTTTTTTGAGACCTACCACAAACGGAATTCTGTATCTATACATATATAAATATATAATATATAATTAGTTATATAGATATATTGCTATTGGGGCGTTTTGTATGATACTTATTTTTAACTGTCCCAACTGTCCTACTGTCCCACCCTTTCACCAAAAATCTGATAACCAAGCAATTCATCTCGACCTGACAATATAAATGACCACAAGAAGAGCCCAAGAAGAGCCCCAAAGACAGCAAAAAATGGCAAAAAAACGGCAAAAAAAAACGGCAAAAAAAAACGGCAAAAAAAGATAATTCATGACGAAAGACATCCCCATAGGGTCTACTAGCCGTTTAGTAGCCGTTTAGTAGCCGTTAAGGTGGGGAGATGGTTAAGGGTTAAGGGTTAAGGGTTAAGGGTTAAGGGTTCAAGGTTCAAGGTTCAAGGTTCAAGATTCAAGATTCAAGGTTAGTTCACTTCGTTCACTCACATTGCTTGGGCTCGGCATAGCAAGCGAGCTTGCTCTGCTCTCGCTTTGCGCAATGGTCAAGGTTCAAGATATGCTGGTGAACAGGTGAACGGGTGAATTGTGTTGCATCTGTGGTTGGGGAGGGTTGGTTTATATAAAAAAAGGAAATTATGCACTTATTTTTTAATTAATATTAAGGTGGGGGTCCCTACGGAGAGACATAGGAGTTCACTTGTTCACCTGGTCACCTGTTCTGTTTTTTGCATGAGAAGGCGAGGCGATGGGACAAGAAAAGGGGCGGCCAAATCTGGCAGCCCCGTACTGTATGACTGAAAAATGATGTTATCTCAGCATTATCTTATCACCACCAGCCTGCGGGAAGAGGAGCCCAGGGGCGTGGCGATGACGACGACATACACGCCTTTGGCGATGCCCGCGAGGTCAAGAGTGCAGACAGTGTCACCCTTAAGGTCGTGGTGCTGCACGATGTCACCTTTGACGGAGAGAAGTTCCACACTCATCATCCCGACGTCACAGCGCACCGTAGCGTTGCTGTGCGACGGGTTAGGCGTCAGGCTCCATGACTCTTCACCAAACCGGGCATTATCTATTCCTATCGCTGGCAAGTAGAGGTCATAGGGACCGTTCCATTGCGACCACATCTCCTTGCCGCAACAACGGCACAATGCCCTTATGTACACGTCGTAATGTTCTGTAGGCGAGAGACCTGTCAGTGCCCTGTGTGGCGCCATGCAAACCACGGACTGCGTTGTGTCTGCAATAAAGCCTTGCGGCCCATAGCAAATCTGCCAATGGCTGTGGCTCTCATCAGCTTCCCACTGCACTATCGCCGCATTGTTGCCGACCTTGGTGTAGTTCACGTCGAACACCTCTGGACAACCGTCACAGCCATTCTGTATGATAGGGAATATGCCTCCCCAATAGCTGCTTGAGAAATGTCTGATAGACGGCAAACAATTTAAATTAATCCAATTCTGACAATTAGAATGGTCAAAGGCGACGAATGTATGACCTGTACCGTAGGTGGAGTAACCAAGGTATATAGTGTCGCTTAAAACATACGGTTCACGAAACATGTACTCGTAACATGGAACTGTATCATCATACACGTTACCATTAACGTCCCTTGCCGAGTACATAAACCGCGTAACATTTGAATAATCTGCAATACTGTCAATAAGCACAACTTCATTATTCACCTTTTTGTATAAATACACTGCCCCATTAGCCGATGTGGAGGATGTTAAAGCAATGCCAAAAATGGTAGTCTGCACTGGCAATACATATTCATATCCAGCTCCATTGATTGCTGTAAGATACGCCGCCTGCCAGTCTGTAAGATGACTGTCCTGCCATGTGTCCAAATAACTTATAATCGGATTGTAATAGTAACAGCCATCGCCATACCGCATAATATCCTGCGCCCATGTGGGCAGAACAATCGCCATAAACAACAATGCAGAGTATAATCTTTTTTTCATAGAGTTTCTATCTTTTTACAATGCAAAAATACGAATTATTCCCAAACTGGCAAAAAAATTGTTTCCACAAGATTTCCTAATTGTCGCATTACACACAGAGTCATTGGACTTCAGCCCATTATAAGTTTTCAGGAAACATGTCGTTTATCAAACTGTAGGCAGGTTTTTTTTTTCGGAAGGAAGTGCTCTAGATCTAATGTTAATTTTAACTTAAATCGGCTCGGCTCCAGCATGGAGTCTCCACGGAGCCTCTTCGGAGCCCCTTCGGCCGTTCTTCAGTGGAAGGCCGTCGAACGGCCGAAGGGACTCCGAAGGGGGTTGGTGGGGTTTTGATAGGGTCTTGTAGGGGTCTAGTAGGGGTTTTGTACGGTTTTTGGGGCGGTGTTGAAAAAAAAGTGTGGCGCGTATCGGAAAATTTTGTATATTTGCATTTTGCTAATATTTATTGAAATTATATAAAATACTCTGAATATGAAACAATACATCGAAGCCAACAAGGATCGTTTCCTGGAAGAACTCTTCAGTCTTATCCGCATTCCGTCAATCAGCAGCGAGCAGGAGCACAAGCCCGACATGGTGCGCTGCGCCGAACGCTGGAAAGAGCTGCTGCTGGCGGCCGGCGCCGACCGCGCCGAGGTGATGCCCACGGAGGGCAACCCCGTTGTCTATGGAGAGAAAATCATTGACCCGAAGAAGCCTACGGTGCTTGTCTACGGCCACTATGACGTGATGCCCGTGGCTCCGCTGGAGCTGTGGCGCACGGAGCCGTTCGAGCCTGTGGTGAAGGACGGCAAGATTTGGGCCCGCGGCGCCGACGACGACAAGGGTCAGAGCTTCATGCACGCCAAGGCTTTCGAGTGGATGGTGAAGACGGGCAACCTGCCCTGCAACGTGAAGTTCATGCTCGAGGGCGAGGAGGAGATAGGCAGCGGCTCGCTCTACGGCTTCTGCGAGAAGAACAAGGAGTTGCTGAAGGCCGACGTCATCCTGGTGAGCGACACCTCGATGATAGCGCCCGACGTGCCGTCTATCACCAGCGGCCTGCGCGGCCTGTGCTACTGGGAGGTGGAGGTCACCGGTGCCAACCACGACCTGCACAGCGGCATCTTCGGGGGCGCGGTGGCCAACCCGATCAATGTGCTGTGCAAGATGATTGCCGACCTGCACGATGCCGACGGGCACATCACCATACCGGGCTTCTACGACGACGTGCTGGTGCTCGGCGCCGAGGAGCGCGCGCTGATGGCGCAGGCGCCCTTCGACGAGGAGGCCTACAAGCGCGAGCTCGGCGTGAAGGCGCTGAAGGGCGAGAAGGGCTACAGCACGAAGGAGCGCACGGGCATCAGGCCGTGCCTCGACGTGTGCGGCATCTGGGGCGGCCACACGGGTGAGGGCACCAAGACGGTGCTGCCCAGCAAGGCCTACGCCAAGATCAGCACGCGCCTGGTGGCCAACCAGGACTTCGAGAAGGTGAGCAAGCAGTTCCAGGAATACTTTGAGAGCGTGGCGCCGGATTATGTGACGGTGAAGGTGACGCCGTGCCACGGCGGCGCGGCCTACGTGGCACCGCTGGAGCTGAAGGCCTACAAGGCCGCCGAGCGCGCCATGCAGGAGACCTACGGCAAGCGCCCGATACCGACGCGCAGCGGCGGCTCGATACCCATAGTGGCGGGCTTCGAGAAGATACTGGGCCTGAAGAGCATCCTGATGGGCTTCGGCCTGGCGAGCGACGACATCCACGCGCCGAACGAGAACTACCCCCTGGAGCAGTTCTTCAAGGGCATAGAGACCATACCGCTGTTCTATAAGTATTTCGCTGAGTAAGAAAACTTTCAGGCATGAAGAAGATACGCTCGCTGTCGCTGAGGCTGAGCCTCAACATACTGCTGTTCGTCTCTGTGCTGTTCATAGGGGCGCTGGCGGTGATGGCTTTTGCCAACTACAAGAAGATTGTGGAGGCCGCCGAGGAGACCACGAAGAGCAAGCTGCACGCCATGGTGAGGGACATCGAGGCGCCGCTGGTCGGCGTGGAGGTCTCCACACAGAGCGCCGGCAAGTTCGCCGCCGCCATGATCGGCGACGACGAGATGCTGCGTCGCATCACGGAGCAGCTGGTGCGGCAGGACTCCATGGTGTGCGGCAGCGCTGTGGCTTTCGCCCGCGGGCGCCACGGCGACGACCGCTGGTACGCCCCCTACAGTTACCTGGACGCCGACGGCACGCTGCACAGCATACAGCTGGGCCACGAAGGCTACGACTACTACGGCATGGAGTGGTTCCGCGTGCCCGCGGAGACGGGCCAGCCCCACTGGAGCAACCCCTACTACGACGACGGCGGCGGGCAGCGGCTGATGACCACCTACAGCTACCCCATGAAGGATGCCGACGGCGAGTTGATAGCCGTGGTGACGGCCGACGTGCCCGTGGAGTGGCTCCGCGAGGTGCTGGAAAAGAACAAGCCCTACGAGAAGTCGTTTGTCACCATCCTGTGCACCGACACCACGCTGCTGGCCTACACCAACGAGATGGTGGCCAAAGGCATCATCGAGAGCATGAAGAGCGACACCACGGTGGCGCGGCTGCTCGGCAACATGCTGCGCGGCATCGACAGCATGGTGCGCAACGGCAAGGGGCGCGACGCCTCGTACACGGTGTACGAGCCCATGCGCACGGGCTGGTCGGCGGCCATCTCGGTGCTGTACAGCGAGGTGGTGAAGGACACCAACCGCATATACAGCGTGCTCTTCTATGTGGGGCTCGTTGGGCTGCTGGTGCTGTTCCTGCTGTGCTACTTCATCGTGCGCCGCGTGACGAGGCCCATCGTGGACCTCAGCGCCGCAGCGCGCAACATGAGCGGCGGCAACCTCGACGTGCCGCTGCCCGAAGTGAAGAGCCGCGACGAGGTGCTGCAGCTGCGCGACTCCTTCGCCTACATGCAGCGGTCGCTGACGGACTACATCAACGAGCTGAAGACCACCACGGCGGCCAACAACCGCATGGAGGGCGAGCTGAGCGTGGCGCGCGACATACAGATGGGCATGCTGCAGAGCGACTTCCCGCCGACGCTGCACGCCAAGCTGGTGCCCGCCAAGGAGGTGGGCGGCGACCTGTACGACTTCATGACGCTCGACGACGGCACGCTGTATTTCGCCATCGGCGACGTGAGCGGCAAGGGAGCCCCGGCGGCGCTGATGATGAGCATCACGCGCGCCGCCCTGCGCTTCGTGGCGGGCCTGGGGCTCGACATGGCGCAGGCCATGAGCCGCGTGAACGACAGCATAGCCGAGGCCAACTCTGGCGATATGTTCGTCACCCTCTTCATCGGGCGGCTGAACCCCGCCACTGGGGTGATGGAATACTGCAACGGCGGCCACAACCCGATAATAGTCATGGGCCCCGACCGCCACGTGCGCTTCCTGAAGGCCAAGCCCAACCTGGCGCTGGGCGTGATGGAAGGCTTCCGCTACGAGGCCGAGCGGATGCATCTGGAGCACGGCACGCGCCTGCTGCTGTACACCGACGGCGTCACCGAGGCCGAACGCGCCGACAAGGAGCAGTACGGCGAAGGACGCCTGCTGGCGTGGGCCGGAAACCACAGCGGCGAAACCACGGAGGAGGCCTTCGTGGAGGGCCTCTACGAGAGCGTCAGGGAGTACGCCGGCGACAACCCGCAGAACGACGACATAACAATCATGTCGATAAAATACTGAATCATGAACAAAAGGAAATTCAACCCCATCAAGGACAAGAGCGCCGAGATAATAGAATACATCATGGCCTCGCCCGACATACCCGTCGACGAAGGGCTGCAGTTCAAGATACGCCTGTCGGTGGAGGAGGCCGTGGAGAACGTGGTGCGCTACGCCTACCAGGGCGGCATAGGGTGGCTTGAGGCCGGCACCGAGCTGAGCAACGACGGGCTGGAGCTGACCATCGTGCTGCGCGACGCCGGCACCCCCTTCAACCCGCTGGAGCGCGAGGACCCCGACGTGACGGCAGCCGCCGAAGACCGCGACATCGGCGGCCTCGGCATCTTCCTCTGCAAGCAGATGATGGACAGCATAGAGTACCGCTACGAAGAAGGGTGCAACATATTAACGATGAAAAAGAGATTGTAAGGACTATGGAAGTAAAGATAAACACCGAGGGGGCGAAGACCCTCGTGGAGCTCAACGGGCGCATAGACACCACCAACGCCGACCAGTTTCAGAAAGACATAGCCCCCCTGATGCAGGGCGACGCCATGGACATAGAGATGGACTGCTCGGGCATGGACTACACGTCGAGCCAGGGACTGCGCATATTCCTCATGCTGCAGAAGAGCGTCGGCAGCCGCAAAGGCAAGCTGGTGCTGAAGAACATGAAGGCGCAGGTGCGCGAGGTGTTTGACATCACGGGATTCTCCAACATCATCACCATACAATGAACCTCGACCTGCACAGCGAGATGATTCTCGACGAGTACCGCGAGAAGAGGCCTCTCTTTGAGAAGCTGCAGGCCGTGGTGGACGGCGAGATCAGGCGTATAGTGGCCGACAACCACCTATACGTCACGGCCATGGAAAGCCGCATCAAGAAGGAGAAGAGCCTGGCGGGAAAGCTTGAACTCAAGGGGCACAAATACGCCACGCTGAGCGACATCACCGACATACTGGGATGCCGCATCATCACCTTCTACACCGAAGAGGTTGACAAGATAGCGGCACTGATAGAGAAGAACTTCGAGGTGGACTGGGACAACTCCGTTGACAAGCGCCGGCTGCTCGACCTTGACCGCTTCGGCTATATGTCGCTGCACTATATATGCCGCCTGCCGCTGGAACGCTGCGAGGATCCCGAGATGCACGAATACCGCTTCGAGGTGCAGATGCGCACGGCGCTGCAGCACGTGTGGGCCACCATAAACCACGACCTGGGCTACAAGACGGACATTGAGATACCGCGCGAACACCTGCGCAACATGAACCGCATTGCCGGCATGCTGGAGCTGGCCGACGAGCAGTTCAGCCGCATACGCATGGAGATCACCGACTACAGGAGGCAGGTGCAGGCGCTGGTGGCCGACGGCGACTTTGACCGCGTGCCGCTGGACGGCGACACCTTCCGCAGCTACCTGGAGCTCGACCCGTTCCACAAGCTTGCCGACCGCATAGCCTCCATCAACCAGGCCGAGATATACCGCGACAACCTGATGCCATACCTGCAGGTGCTGCTGCGCATGGGCTTCAAGACACTGGGCGACCTGGAACGGCTGCTGCACGACTACAGCGACGACGCCTACCAGCTGGCGCTGCACCAGATCAGTGGCACCGACCTCGACATCATGGCCCTCTCGGTGACGCTGCAGAACCTCTGCTGCGTCTACGCCCTGCGCAAAGGTGCAGGCGTCAACGGGTTGGAGTACATCTTCAACTCCCTCGGCAGCAACACAGAAGCCAACCGCTCGCGCGCCGAAAGGCTGTACCGTCAGGCTAAGAAAATAAACATTGTATAGCATGAACACCGACATAATAGACAAAGCCATAGCCGTGGCCACCGCCGCCCACAAGGGACAGACGCGCAAGGGCTCCAACCTGCCGTACATAGTGCACCCGATGGAGGCGATGAGCATCGTGGCCACAGAGAGCGAAGACCAGGAGATGCTGGCCGCCGCCGCGCTGCACGACGTGGTGGAGGACACCGGCATCACCATGGACGAGCTGCGCGCGATGTTTGGCGACCGCGTGGCCGACATGGTGGGTGCCGACAGCAACCCGCCGCACCGCGAGGGCGACACCTGGTACTCCCGCAAGCAGGAGGCCATCGACCGCCTGGCGGCAGCAAGCCGCGACGCGCAGATGGTGGCCATGGGCGACAAGCTGTCTAACCTGCGCTCCATAGCCAACGACTACAAGAAGCACGGCGACGACCTGTGGAAACGCTTCAAGGCCCCCAAAGGCAAGGCCGACCTGGCGTGGTACTACAGCGGGCTGGCCAAAGCCCTCAGCCCCCTCGCCGCAACAGCTGCCCACAAGGAGTTCGTCGACCTCCTGGAAAAGACATTCATCAATACAAAAGCATAAAGCCACATGTACGAGATTATCAGCAAGCGGCTGCTCAACAGCCACGAGATATACAGGATGGAGATCCACGCTCCGTGGATATCGCTCAGCGGCAAGCCGGGCCAGTTCGTCATCGTCATACCGCACGAGAACGGCGAACGCATACCGCTCACCATCAGCGACATCGTGTACCAACGCCAGTCGGTGGTCATCGTCTTCCAGGTGGTGGGCGAGACCACACGCCAGCTGGCAGCCATGAACGAGGGCGACGACCTCTACACCATCGTAGGCCCCCTGGGCAGGCCCAGCGAGCTGATAGAGAAACACGAGAAAGGCGAGCTGAAACGACTGCTCTTCGTGGCCGGCGGCGTGGGCATTGCGCCCGTGTTCCCACAGGTGAAGTGGGCCTTCCGGCATGGCATCCCCACCGACGTCATCATCGGCGCACGCTCGAAAGACCTCCTCTTCTATGAGGACGAGCTGCGCGCCGTGTGCCACAACCTGCACATTATGACCGACGACGGCTCCTACGGCGAGCAGGGGCTGGTGACGGCCAAGGTCGACGAGCTCTGCACCAAGGGCGTGGAATACAGCCACTGCGTGGCCATCGGGCCGCTGCCGATGATGAAGTTCGTAAGCCTCACCACCAAGAAATACAACATGTCCACCATCGTCAGCCTCAACTGCATGATGGTCGACGGCACAGGTATGTGCGGCGCCTGCCGCGTGCGTGTCGGCGACGAGGTGAAGTTCTGCTGCGTGGACGGTCCGGAGTTCGACGGCCACCTCGTGGACTTCGACGAGGCAGCACGCAAGCTGAAGACCCCCGACGCACGGCGCTACCGCATAGCCACCTCGGAGAGCGGCCACCAGTGCAATCTGGCCCCTGCCGTGGAGGCCGCCGTTGCCGAAGCCAAGCAGCGCCAGAAACCGCGCGAGCAAGACCCTGCCGTGCGCGCCCACAACTTCGACGAGGTCTCCTTTGGTCTCACCGAGCACCAGGCCCTCGTCGAGGCCAGCCGCTGCCTGCAGTGCAAAAAGCCGCGCTGCGTCGAGGCCTGCCCCGTGGGTATCAATATACCGCAGTTCATACAGAACATCAAGGAAGAGAACTTCAACCAGGCCTATATCACCATCACCCACGACTCCGCCCTGCCGGCCGTCTGCGGACGCGTCTGCCCGCAGGAGACCCAGTGCGAGGGCAGCTGTGTGATGGGCGTGAAGAACGAGCCCATAGCCATCGGCGCCCTGGAGCGCTTCGTGGCCGACAACCATCGCGCACAGGCCAAGCCGCAGAGCCAGTGCTACCCCGCTGGCCGCAAGGTGGCGGTCATCGGCAGCGGCCCCAGCGGCCTCACCTGCGCCGGCGACCTCGCCAAGCACGGCTACCAGGTCACCGTCTTCGAGGCGCTGCACCATGCCGGCGGCGTGCTCGTCTACGGCATCCCCGAATTCCGCCTGCCCAAGCAGAAGGTGGTGGAACCCGAGATAGAGAACCTGCGCCGTCTGGGCGTCGAGATACGCACCAACGTCATCATCGGCAAGAGCATCACCATCGACCAGCTCTTCAGCGAGATGGAGTACGACGCCGTCTACATAGCCTCCGGCGCCGGCCTGCCCAAGTTCATGGGCGTCAAAGGCGAGACCCTCATCGGCGTCGTCAGCGCCAACGAGCTGCTGACGCGCACCAACCTCATGCACGGCTACGACGAACACTACGACACCCCCATCTATCTGGGCCGCAAGGTCATCGTCGTGGGCGGAGGCAACGTGGCCATGGACGCCGCCCGCACAGCGCTGCGCCTGGGCAGCGAGGTGACGGTGGTATACCGCCGCGGCCAGGAGGACATGCCCGCCCGCCGCGAGGAGGTGCACCACGCCATGGAGGAGGGCGTGCAGTTCCTCTTCCAGACAGCCCCTGTGGAAATCCTCGGCAACGAAGACGGCACCGTGCGCGCCCTGCGCTGCGTCAAGATGGAGATGGGCGAGCCCGACGCCAAGGGACGCCGATCGTTCAGACAGATAGAAGGCAGCGAGACCGACGTGGAGGCCGACACCATCGTGGCCGCACTCGGCACGAGTCCCAACCCCCTCATCCGCACCTCGACACCAGGTCTGGAGTGCGAGCCTTGGGGTGGCATCAAGGCCGACGAGAACGGCCAGACGAGCCGCAAGTATATCTTCGCAGGCGGCGATGCCGTGAGCGGCGCCGCCACGGTGATCCTCGCCATGGGCGCCGGACGCAAGGCAGCGGCAGCCATCATACAGGCTCTGGAGCAATAGCACACCATGGAGAGATTCAGCATTGAGAACGCGCCGCACTTCGAGCAGCATTACGACGAAGACGGCTTCCTGAAGAAGCTGCGCCACATAGCCTCACAAGTGGGGCGCAAAGTGCTCTACCCTGCCCTGCAGCTCTACTTCCTGCTGCAGGCCAAGGACGTGCCGGTGAAAGCCAAGACCCTCATCATCGGCGCCCTGGGCTACCTGATTCTGCCCACAGACATGGTGCCGGACTTCATCCCCGCCCTCGGCTTCACCGACGACCTCACCGCCCTCATGGTCGCCCTGCGCACTCTCAACAAACACCTCACCCCCGACATCAACGCCCGCGCCAAAGAACAAACCGAAAAACTGCTCAAACAATGAAACACACGCTCATTATCCTTTCCGCCATGCTGCTCGGCATGGTCGCCACCGCACAGAAACCCTTGCTCGACTCAACACAGATGCCCAACGCTGTCTACTTCCTGCCAGCTCCACCCGACACAGCAAGCGCCGCCTTCATGTATGACAAGGCCCAGTACCGCTGGGGCAAGGAGCAGCGCAAAGACAGCACACGGCTGGCCATAGCCGTGAACGACGCCGTCTGGAGCATCGACAACATCTGCCACATCTTCAGCGGCGTGCTTGGCTTCGACATATCCGAGCAGAACACCCCGGCCATCTATCGCATGCTCACCCTCGGTCTCCTCACCACCGACCAGGCCGGCAAACTGCCCAAGAACCACTACATGCGCACTCGTCCCTACGTCTACTACGACGAGCCTACCATCTACCCCCAAGACGAGAAGTGGCTCCGCACCAACGGTTCCTACCCCTCGGGCCACACCATCCTCGGCTGGAGCGCCGCACTGCTGCTCACCGAGATGGCTCCCGACAAGGCCGACACCATCCTCGCCCGCGGCTATATGTACGGCCAGAGCCGCGTGATAGCCGGCTACCACTGGCAGAGCGACGTCGACGCCGCACGCCTCGTGGCCAGCGCCGCCGTGGCCCGCCTGCACACCGACAAGTGCTTCATGAAGCTGATGAAGAAAGCCCGCCGGGAATACAAAAGGCTCGCAAAATGATAACCTCATACAACACATACCGCCAATATGTCAAGGCCGACATCGCCGCCCACGGGCTGCAGCGCGTCAGCCTCTACAACTGGCTGCGCATCGACCAGCTGCGCTTCCAGCTGAGGCTGCGCCGGCTCGAATACCTTGCCAACTGCCGCCCTTGGCGCATCGTCTCGCGGGCCGTACTTGAACTGCTGAACCACAACCTTGCCGTCAGACTCGGCGTCACCATCCCCAAAAACATCTTCGGCCCCGGACTCTGCCTCGTCCATCGGGGCACCGTGGTGGTGAGCCCGCTGGCACATGTGGGCGCCAACTGCCGCATCCACCCCTCCACCTCTATCGGCGACTACAACGGCGCACCCACCCTCGGCGACAACGTCTATATAGGCCCCGGCGCCAAGCTCTACGGCCCCATAACCATAGGCAGCAACGTGGCCATCGGCGCCAACGCCGTGGTCAACACCTCGTTCCCGGACAACTGCACCATAGGCGGCATCCCCGCACGCATCCTTTCCAACACCGGCGCCATCCAGCAAGGCGTATACCCCAACACTACCACCACCAATGGCTGACGCACTACTCACCGTAGAAAACCTCACCAAGAGCTTCGGCGACAAGCTCCTCTTCGAAGACATCTCCTTCGGCATCAACGCAGGACAGAAGTCCGCCCTCATCGCACGCAACGGCTACGGCAAGTCCACCCTGCTCAACATATTGATGACCGCCGCGGAGGGCGAGTGGAGAGCAAACTCGTTTGCTTTCCCGAGCCGAAGCGGCGTGGGCGGAGCCACAACCTACGGCCAGCACGGCTACAACACCCTGCAGGACAGCGGCAAGATAACCTTCCGCAACGACCTCAAGCTGGCCTACCTGCCGCAGAGCCCCGAAGCCTACCCGCACCAGATTGTGCGCGACTTCGTCTACAACGTCCAGCGCCCGGAGACCGAGGACTCCTGGACCTTCGAGCAGCGCATGGAGGAGATCCTCAGCCGCATGAAGGTGGACACCCTGCTCGACCGACCCATGGAGACCCTCAGCGGCGGCGAGCAGAAGAAGGTGGCCCTCTGCCGCCTGCTGATGGACGACTGCAACCTGCTCATCCTCGACGAGCCCACCAACCACCTCGACATCGACATGATAGAGTGGCTCGAGGAGTTCCTCTCGCGACAACGGCTGGCACTGCTCATGGTCACCCACGACCGCTACTTCCTCGACAACGTCTGCCAGGACATCTACGAGCTCGACAACGCACGACTCTATCATTACAAAGGACATTACGACTACTACCTTGAGAAGAAGGCCGAGCGCGAGGCCAACGAACGCGCCGAGGTGGCCAAGGCACGCAGCCTCTACCGCACCGAGCTGGAGTGGATGCGCCGCATGCCGCAGGCCCGCGGCACCAAGGCTCAGGCACGCATCGACGCCTTCTACGAGCTCGAGGCCAAAGCCCACACTCGCTTCGACGACAGCCGCCCGCAGCTCACCGTCAAGACCGAACGCATCGGCGGCAAGATACTCGAGCTGTACAACATCTGCTACCGCGACATCATCGACGACTACTCCTACGTATTCAAACGCGGCGAGAAGATAGGCATCGTGGGCCCCAACGGCGTGGGCAAGAGCACCTTCCTCAACATCATCACCGAGCGGCTGAAGCCCACCAGCGGCCGCGTCGTCGTCGGACAGACCATCCAGTTCGGCTACTACACTCAGGCCGGCATGTCGGCACCGCCCGACCGCCGCGTCATAGACCTCGTCAAGGACATCGCCGAAGAGATAGAGCTCGACAACGGCAAGAGCATGTCGGCACACCAGTTCCTCACCTACTTCGGCTTCGACGGCACCACGCAGTTCAACTACTTCGGCAACCTCAGCGGTGGCGAGAAACGCCGCCTCTACCTGCTGCAGGTTCTCATGGCCAACCCCAACTTCCTCATCCTCGACGAGCCCACCAACGACCTCGACATCTACACCCTCCAGATCCTCGAGCAGTTCCTCCAGACCTACAAGGGATGCCTCGTCATCGTCAGCCACGACCGCTCCTTCATGGACCACATCGTCGACCACCTGCTGGTCTTCGAGGGCAACGGCAAGATACGCGACTACCACTCCAACTACACCCAGTATCGCCTTGAGCGCCAGCGCCGCGAGCGCGCCGAGATGCTGGAGCAGCGCGAGCGCAAAGCCGCCGACCGACAAGTGAACACCGAACGCCCGACTCCGACCACCAAGAAGAAGGCCTCCTACAAGGAGCAGAAGGAATACGAGGCGCTGACGGCGGAGATAGAGACGCTCACCGCCGAAAAGGCCACGCTGGAGCAACAGCTGAGCAGCGGCACCCTCACCGACCCTGCGGCCATCACCAACGCCAGCACCCGCATCGGCGAGGTGATAGCCCTCCTCGACGAGAAGGAGATGCGCTGGCTCGAGCTCGACGAGATCATCAACTGAACCTTAAACCTTAAACTTTAAACCTTAAACCTTAAAACATTTTGCCATATCGGGAAAAAACCGTAATTTTGCACCGTATTTAAAACAAACATAGACCATGAAAAAATCACTCTTCTTTATCGCTGTTGCAGCGCTTCTCTGCACCGGAGTAAACGCCCAGGATCTGGCCTGCGCCTTCAACACCGACAACTCATTCCAAACAAGCCTCTCCGAGCAACCGCAGCCAAACACCAGCAGCATATACTCGCTTCCCATGCCCACCACCGATTTCGCCACCGGCAACCAGTTCAACACCCAACAATACGCTTCGGCAAAGGGCTGGGGCATCGCCAGCATCGTTGCGGGCGGCGTCACCATGCTGGGCGGTGCAACCCTATGGCTGTGGGGCGCACTGTTCTCCACCGCCACCGAACAGGCAGCAACTATGGATGCCAACATGGCAGCCAACATGGCAGCCAACATGGATCCCAACATGGATCCCAACACGGCAGCCGATATGGCAGCCAGCATGGAAAACAACTCGCAGGACCCCAATCTGCAACGGGCAAATAATGTAGGCAAAGGCGTCAAGATTGCAGGCATTATTGGTACTGCTGTAGGTGCCGTTCTTGTAGGCACCGGCATCGTGTTGTTGACCTCCAACAGCGGTGGCTACTCCCGCAGCAAGAGCACCAGACCGCACCGTGTCAGACGCAAAGGCCCCGCCAGAAGCAACCCCAGACACGCCGAACTCTTGCCCGACTACGGCGACATGCAGCCCGACTGGAGTCTGTGCCTCAACGTCGGCCCCACCTCGGCAGGCCTCACCTTCGCCTTCTAAGGGCCTCACCGCTCGCACCAACCACCAAACACATTTACTTCGGCGCGGGAGCGCCCGACCTTGTGCTGTCGGCCTTGACGACACGGTCGGGCACCACCTCCCATATCGGCGGCGACATGAGCAGGGTGCCGAGTTTGCCTGTCATCAGTGCATGGCGTATCTGCCACGGCATCATGGGGTCGAACAATGGCGTGCCTACGGGTCCGTCGCCACCAACCCCACCGTCCTCACCGGCATCCGAGTTGCCATGTGCGTCGGGCGGCAGCGCCACACTGGCATTGGCGTCGCGGTAGCCGCCATTGAAGCCCCACAGACGCCGGTCATGGATTGACGTAATCTGCATGCTGCCAAGCATGTGCTTGGTAGCCACCACGGTGATTGCCTTCAGGGTGATGAGCTTGATAGTATCCACCGCCACTGTGAGGTATGCGTTCTCATGCAGGTCGAGGTCGGCCTGATGGAACAGCAGTCCCTTCAGTTTCACATGCAGCTCCACACGCCCCACAGGCAGCGCCGCCACCACGAACTCACCCACCGTGTCGGTCACGGTCTCGGCCACCGTGCGCCCCTCCTGCACAAAGCGCATGTAGCAGTTGCGGTATATACGGTGGCTGTGGTGATTAACCACCTTGCCCGCCAACATCACGCTGTCCACCTCCGCCGCCTCCTGCTGGGCACCGGCTCCCTGCACCGCGAGCAGAAAGGCCGCCGCCAAAAGAAATATCTTTGTTTTCATAGCCGCTATTGTTTTGTTTTATTCTTGATTTTCATCAGTTTCTCGCGCAGCATGCGCAGGGGCAGCATGTCCACGGGCACACTGTTGTAGCGTCCCCAGTAGTCGCCGTCGTAGTCGCTCGCGCCGAAGGCCTCCGCCAGCGTCTGCTGCCGCACGTAGATGGTGTCGCCATGCACCGAGGGCTCGGTGGTGGTGAAGTCAGTCAGCGTCCAGTCCACACACTGGCGCCACTCCTGGTCGCCGCAGAAGCGGAACCGGTCGCCGTATCCCAGCACCACGCGCCGCTCGTTGTAGTAGTGCGTCAACGTATAGCGCCCGTCGCGCACATCGTAGCGCCACGACGAGCTGTCAGTGGTCAGTGCCATGCGGTCGTACTTGATGTTGATCCACGAGTCACTGCCAGCCTCCACGTTGGCGCTGTCCACCGCAGCCGTGATGGCCACAATGGCCAGGTCGCTCTTCCGCACCGTGTAGGTGTAGCGCACCTTGATCTTGGCCATACGTCCAGGCCCAACGCTGCGCAGCAGGTAGTATACGTCGTCGCCATCCAGAAACTCCTGTATGGGCTCGAACTTGTGCATCGCCATGGTACTGTGCGACAGCGCAAAGCTGGCCCTCGGCGTCGCCACAGGGTCGTAGAACTCCTCATTGTCGGCATACTGCAGCAGCTCGTCCTCTCCCTGAGGGTCGCCAACCTTGTCGTCGAGCAGCACGCGGTCGTGCACCACCATGCGATGGCGCAACACACTCTTGTAGTTCGACTTCAACTCGCGCCGGTCGCTGTCGAAGCGGTAGGCTTCCTTGTTGGCATTGCTCCCGTAGCTCGCGCGGCGCACACTCATCACTGCCTCGTCGAAGAGGTACAGCTCGCCGTCAACGGCGCGCCAGTCGCGGTAGAAGAATGTGCACCAAGCCGTCTGCTGACAGTAGTTCTCGGCAAAGCGCTTCTTGGCAGCCTCCAGCAGGTGTTGCGGCGTGCGGTAGCTCTCCACCTTCACCTCGCGCAGCGACACACTCTGCTCCCGCAGCCTCACATCGCCCTTGGCAAGGAGCTGTGCCACAGTGAGCTTGACTGCCACATAGCCCACCGAGCGCACCACAACCGTGTCCTCCTCATGCCCTGCCGGCACTTTCAGCCTGTACTCGCCATCGTCGTTGCAGGCTACGCCGACCGAGGTGCCCTTGAGCTGCAGCGTGGCGTAAGGCACAGCGTGGCCGCCGCAGGTCACGCGCCCCGTCAGCACCGTCACCGCCTCCTGTCCAGCGGCAGCGGTTCCGAAGGCCAAAAAAAGAGCCAAAACACTTATCTTCAGCAGCAACCTCGCCATGACAAAAACTATTGTGCAAAGATAATAGTTTTTTCAAAACAATGCAAATTAAATCATAACACGCTTATTCCCAGCACAAATTACACACAGCAGACACACTTCTACGCCACCCCGTCGACCCCTCTTCGCCTTTTCTACGGCTTTCCTATCGCATCCGGTCCATCCAACGCCCACCCACGGCCGAAGCAAGGCCGAAGAGGGGCCGAAGGGGGGCCGAAGGGACTCGCTCAAAATAATGAAAGTCAGCTATTTCCGGCGCACACCATTTCCTAACCCACTGTTACCGAAGAGTTTGGAAACATACTCCGTGAGGCCTTTGCGGCGGAGCGAGGCGACGATGTCGCGCTGCATCTCGGGCTTGTAGAAGAAGAAGAGGCGCCGTTGGTCGGCCTTGTCGCCCGGCGTGGTGGCCACGTAGACGGGCTTCATCGTCGTGGGGTCGATGCCGGTATAGTACATCTCGGTGCTGAGCGTCATGGGCGTGGGCGTGAAGTCCTGTATCTGCTCTAATCGGTAGCCCATCCGCTTCATCTCCAGCGCCAGCTCCGCCATGTCCTGCAGACGGCAGCCGGGGTGGCTGCTGATGAAATAGGGTATCAGCTGGTACCGCAGCCCCGCCTGCTTGCATATCTCGTCGAAGCGCCGTTTCGTCTCCTTGAAGAGGCTGAACGACGGCTTGCGCATCAGCGCCAGCACCGCGTCCGACGTGTGTTCCGGCGCCACCTTCAGCCGCCCGCTGGTGTGGTTGACAACCACCTCGCGGAAGTATTGCCAGCCTCCGTTGCCTTCGGTGAAGAGGTCGCAGCGGATGCCGCTGCCGACATAGAGATGCTTTACTTTAGGATGCAAAGCCACCTTCTTTAACAATGAAGTCATCGCGCTGTGGTCGCTGTCCAGATTCTTGCACATCGTGGGCATCGAGCAGCTGTAGCGGCTGCACTTGCGGCAGAGTTCTTGGTTCTTGCCCTTCATGCGCCACATGTTCGCCGACGGCCCGCCGAGGTCGGTCAGCACCCCGTGGAACTCCGGGTCCTGTGCAATGAGGTTTACCTCGTTGAGGATAGACTCCTCGCTGCGCGAGGCTATCTGCTTGCCCTGATGGGCGCTGATGGTGCAGAACGAGCAGCCGCCGAAGCAGCCGCGGTGTGTGTTCACGCTCCACCGTATCATCTCGAAGGCCGGTATCGGCCCGCGTTTCTTGTATTTGGGATGCGGCAGCCGCATGTACGGCAGGTCGAAGCTGGCATCGATCTCCTCCGTCGTCATCGGCGGCTCCGGCGGATTCACCACCACCAGGCGGTCGCCGTGACGCTGCACCAGCGTCGCGCACTCTATCTTGTTGCTCTCCCGCTCGATGACTTGGTAGTTCTCCGCCTCCGCCCGCTTGCTCCGCTGGCACTCCTCAAACGAATGAAGTTCTATGATGTCACTCTTAACTCCTAACTCATAATTCTTAACTGCAAAGGCCACCTGCGGCAGCCCGTAGCAAGCCTCTATCCCCCTCCCCTCGTCCAGCATCCGGGCAATCTTCAGCGTCGTCCTCTCCCCCATCCCGTAGAGGAGCAGGTCCGCCGGCGTGTCGATGAGTATGGAAGGAAACAGCTTGTCGTCCCAGTAGTCGTAGTGCGCCAGCCGCCGCATGGAGGCCTCGATGCCCGCGATGATGACCGGCACATCGGGGTATATCTGTTTCAGTATCCGCGTATAGACATATGTCGCCCTGTCGGGTCGGAAGCCGAACTGTCCGCCGGGCGTATAGGCGTCGTCGTGGCGCAGACGCCGCGCCGCCGTGTAGTGGTTCACCATGGAGTCCATCGCCCCGCTCGTCACCCCGAAGAATAGCCTCGGCCGCCCGAACTTGCGGAAATCCCTGAGGTCGTCCCTCCAGTTCGGCTGCGGGATGATCGCCACGCGATAGCCCGCCGCCTCCAGCGTCCGCCCGATCACAGCCGTCCCAAACGACGGATGATCCACATAAGCATCCCCCGTCACCAGCACCACATCCACCTGCTCCCACCCCAACCGCTTCACCTCCTCCAACGTAATCGGCAAAAAATGTCCCATAGATGATTCAGTCTTCTTGTTCGTAGTAATAGGAGTAATCGATACCCTTCATGAATATCTCGCGGTCGTCGATGCGGTCTGTCAGTGCGCCTTTGAGGAGTTCGCGGATACGGCTGCTGTCGGTCTGGCTGGCTATCATGGCGTCCAGGTGGTCCCGTTTGTCTATCTTGCTCCAATCGACGCACATCTTCATCCGTTTCTTGAAAATCATATCAAGCCAGATACGTGTCGAGCGTCCGTTGCCTTCCATGAACGGGTGCGCCGCGTTCATCTCCACGTATTTGTCTACAATCTCATCGAATGTCGTTTCCGGCATTGCCTCCACGGTCTTCAGGTAGCTGTGCAGATGCTCTGCCAAGCAGAACAGTGTGTTGCCCTTGGCGATGGTCTTCGTGCGTATCTTGCCCGCGAAGTCGTAGAGTCCTCCGAACAGGTAGGCGTGGATTTGTTGCAGGCATTTGACGGTGCCGGGATTCATACTGTCGAGGATACCGCTTTCTGCCAGCGTGTAGGCCTTTTTCTTGCTTTGGCCGTCTATGGTGTTGTCGCTGTAAACGAACCAGTTGAGGAAAGCGTTGGCGCGGTTGTTGGGGTAGTGCTTCGCCAGGGTCTGTACGGCATCGGCATCAAGGGCATCGGCGGCACGCTGCTTGCCGTCAGGGGCTTGGAATTTGAACTGGTTAGTGACACTAACCAGTTGGATGCCTTCTTTGGCCATCTTGCCTTTCAAGTATTTCCAGTAGTTACGACATTTCTTGTAGTCCTCTTCATCGTTGATGGCGCGTACGATATCCGTGGCGGAGAACCACCACTTGCTGTTCTTCTCGTCCCACACGGCCCGCACCTCGTAGTCGTTGAAAAAACGTATGGATTTCTTATTGCTCATTGTCGTTAATTATATTCACGCATTCCAATATCCACTAACACATTTACTCATTAGCACATTCTCACATTATATAATAGCACATTCACACATTATTGTATTCTGGTCTTTCAGGCTGTGCAGTTGCTGCAAGTATTGCTTGCGGGCGATGGGATGAAGGGGCTGATGTATGTTCTATTCCTCTGTGCTATAGTAGACTTTATAGTATTTGCCTTTTTCGTCTTCGCCTTGCTCTACGTGGTCGCGGTTGCCGTCGATGATGATTTGAATTTTTTTGTCGAGGCGGATGATGCGCTTGTATGAGCGTTGCTGCTTCTTGAAGGCGTGTTGCGAGATGGTGAAACTGTCGTCGATTTCCGTCGCGTGCTCTTCCTCGTAGCTTTTCTTGTAGCTTTTGAAACTTTCTATCACCTCTGGCTGCTCAATCACCTCGTTGGCAAATTCTTCCAAATCGAATGAGTCTTTTTCCTTGAAGAACTGCAGTGAACGGTTCAGCAGGTCTATTTGGTCAGCCTTGGGCACCTCGAACTCCTTAGGCAGTTCTTTGGTGATGAACTGCTTGGCCATAGCCATGACATTCTCCGTGTTGGCATACTCGTCCTTGCGTTGTCGCACATGGAGGAAGTCGTCAATCCAGTACTGCGCATCCACACCCCGGTTGGTGTTGTCCACCACAGCAACCACATAGCCGTTTTCGCGGTCTTTATTAAAGATAAGGCAACCTTTATCGAGTTTCTTGATATTGATTCCCTGCTCGCTTTCAAGATTAAAATTGCCCCCCTCTCGTAATACTTTCAAAAAGGTGTCCTTGTTCTCCGACTTAAACAAACCAATAGCATCCACAGTATCACCATCCAATATGCAGTCCTTGAAATACACGGTGTAGAACTCGCCCCCTTTGATTTTAGGGTGCGCGCTCTGCTCATAGAGGTGCTTCGCAAGATTCACCGATTGCTCGAAGAGGCATTCGGGGTTGTCGAAAATCTGAGATGAATATACAAAAACCTCATTTAAAGGTAAGGTGGTCTCATGAAATAATTGAAAATATTCTACAGTCTTAAATTGGGACAAAAAATACTCTTTCAAATATGTTTTTATTGTTTCGGATAATGAGACAATTTTTTTAGATTGTATCAATAAATCATTATCCGATTTGTTTCCAACATAATTGATTGCAAGAGAGACAATCGATGTATGGTCAAAATAATGCATTATTTAATTTTTACTTTGTTATACTCACTAATTAAAAAATCAAAAATAGAAGCAGTTAGATATACTGTAATCATGACAAAATCAATCATAAAATAGAAAACGATAGACCTATATAATAATATCCCTGATGCCATCATTAGATAAGAAAAGGAATAGTCTCGGAAATTGGATAATAATTCTATCGGGCAAAAGCGTTGATTAAAAAAAGATTCTGACAGCAACGTACAAGACAATAATAAGATGCAGACTATGGCTAGTATGATTAAATATAAAGATAATACTGTGGTTTTTTTAAAATAATTTTTAAGTCTAATTCCCAATTTGCTCTTATCTTCATTAACAGAAGACTGGTATTTTGAAAAATCAACATTGTTAAACTTGTCGTATAACGCGATAATAAATGTAAAGAAGATACCAACAAAAAGAGATAAACCCGATATGACGTAACCACAAAAATCGATATTGTAGCCATTGTATAAAATAAAGTTTACAGCAATAGAAAATACAAGAATAATCCATTGGGTCTTTGTAAAAAAGGCCTTCGGTTTTTTCTTATTAATACTCTCATCCGTATCTGCTATATCTGCGTATTGGTATAGATGAGCATCTGTTATTAGATCTTTTATGTTTTTAAAATTCATGGATGTCCTGTTTCTTTTTAAATTCTTCTTTTATATCTTTTAATAATTCCAAACAATATGACTGAATTGATTTGAAATTAGGTAAACCTGTTTTTTCATCGGGAACAATGCCGGCATCTTCTAGATATATAGTCGGGCGAATGTTGTTTAATTCTTTTTCTATATCATAGTTTGCTTTACGTTTTTTGCTATCCTCAACGTATGCTTTTGCTTTCCCTTCTTTCAATGGTTTTCCGTCAAACAGTTTATCTCCTATAGCTTTTATTATTTGAGATGTTTTTTTAGTGTTTGGCTGAAGTTTTTCGTCCAGTGGTTTTATTTTTATTTCAACCTCAAATGTTTGACCTTTTATTTGTGTATCGTCGCGTAGAACACCAGACAATGAAGTCTTTGTAATAAAACTGAACATGCGGATGTTTGTCTCATTCATGTATTTTTCAATTATTTTCTGAGGAACAAAGGATTCGACAACCATATTGTAAAACAATCCATCACAAGAAAAGAATTTGCACACAAAATCCTTGAAGGAGTCTTGTACACTTTCTTCGGTATACGACTGTATAAACAATAGTCCATACTGACTATTTAATGGTGTATACAGTAGAATATAGTATCTATCTAGAACTGCGCTGTTTTCTTCTATGACTTTTTTGTCATTTTTGTTGTCTGTGTCGGCATACTCCCGTCTTATTCCATATTTCCCACCTTCAATCACCCCATCTATGTAAGTATCGTCTTTAGGTAATAATGGAATGTTTCCTGTTTCGTTTACCAAACCTAATACTTTTTTGTGTTTTTGGTCTTTCCTAAAGCTGTCATTCCCAATTTCATTTACGAAGTCCTCATAGTATTTTTTGAACAGCTTCGTGTCAGGAGTGGATGAAGATTCGTGATACTTACCTCTGAACAAATCTCTGAAAGTTTGAACAGAATCATTTTGAGGTTTAAGCCTTAGTGTATACACATTTAACTTTGGGTTATGTGCCATGTTTAGAGTATTTTATATATCAATTAGTTTCTTTTAATAGTCAAATAGCAAACACACTTTCGTCGCCGCAGATGTTGCGGATTTTGAGGCGGTGGGGTTTGGCGTCGGTACGGATGGTGCCATCCCAGAAACGGGTGGTTTTCTTGCCGTTCTCAATGACGTAGCCGAGGCGGTCTATCTTAATTTCGGTGTCGCTATGCCATGGGGCGTTCTTGTCGGCTGTGGTACTGTCAACGGAAAGCCATTCAATGGTTTCCAAACCCTCCTCACTGATTAGGATGGGTTTAAACTCTTTCCCTTTGGCGGATGCCTGTGTCTGGCCTTTGATGTTGTATTCATCAATCTTGCGCCTCACACGGTCGCTGTAGAACCTCTCCACATTTACCTGCCATTTGGTGAAGATGCCATCTTGAACTTGGCTCACTGACAACTCTGCATCGTCCTCAACCACTACATTGTCAAGCACTTGTTTCAGGTCACGCAGTTCTATCTCTGCCATAGACACATCGTTGTTTTCGTGTATGAAGGCTTCTATATCCTGCCGGTCAGTAATGTCGATGTAGTAGACAATTACCTTACGCACATCATCGGGCAAATCGGGCATTGCCTCGTGAATTATTCGATTCATCAGCGGACGGTCGAGCAAGCGAGTGGTGCTATCCATCAGGTTTGGCAGGTAAACTGGCATCATACCGTACTGGCTGTCATGGATGCTACCCTCCCAGAACTTGTCGAGTTTATCCTCATTGCGTAAGCCGAGGATAAGGCTGCGCAGTTTCTCCATTGTCTGCACAGGGTTGCGGTAGAGCGACACGCCATCACGCACCTCCTTAATGTCGAAGCTGGCACCGAGAGCCTGTAGGCGGTCGCGGGTAGTTTGGATGCTATTAATTCCAATGTCGTTGTGTATAAAATGCCGTCCCAGTTTTTGTGCCACAGCAGCAATCACACCACTGCCACCAAAGAAGTCTGCAACCAACATGTCCTCATCGCTACTTGCTTTGATGATACGCTCCAATAAGACTTCTGGTTTTTGGGTGGCATAGTCAACACGCTCTTGTGCTTGAGAATTTACGGGGTTAATATCTGTCCATAGTGATTGTGCAGGCATTCCTGGAAGTTCATCTAGATATACCTTAGAACGAATGCCTCCAGTCTTTGTAAAATGCAGTCGTCCCTCCTTATCAAGACGTTCCATTGTCTCTTTTGGCATACGCCAAAGTGATTTGTATCCCTTATATTCGTATTCGTAGCCTCCTCCTTGCAGACCTTTTGCTGTCAGATTGCCACTATCCCATTTCCGCCCATCTGGGTCTGTTTGTGTGAATCGGGCAATGTATGCGTCATCGTATGGTTGAAAGACATTGTTAAAGATATAATCAGATTGAGACTTAGTATAGAAGTAAATGCAATCAAAGTTGTTTCCATAGAATTCAGCATCAGCATGTGCGGTGGCTCTTTTCCAAACAATTTCATTTCTGAAATTATCTTCACCAAAAATCTCATCCATAAGGATTTTGACATAATGGCCAATATGGTAGTCAAGATGCACATAGATGCTAGCACGTTCACTCATAACACTCTTGATAGCCATCAGGTTCTCGTACATCCAGTTAAGATAACGTTCTTTGTCCCATACGTCGCCATACATCTTTTCCTCAAAGGCTTTCAGCTCCTCTACATCCAATTCGCTTTCCGCTTGCTGAATGGCCTCTGCCACCTTTGGGTTGCGACGCACATACACCTTCTTGGCATAGTCGGCACCCGATGCAAACGGTGGGTCAATATAGACCAAGTCCACTTCGATACCTTGTTCTTTCAGATAGGCACAAGCCGAAAGACATTCTCCTCGCAGCAACAAGTTGCCATTGTCTTCGTTGCCGACGTGTTCCACCTGCTGTACCTCATACAGCGGCATCCCCCGCTGAATATGCTCCACCACCACATTGTTGTCCCGATAAGAAAGTATCCTCCGCGTCCGCACAAAGTTGTTCAGCAACGCTTGCCCCTCAAGGGTATTAGGATAATAAGGTATGTATTGTATTGCCATAAGAACTATTCTCCTTTCAAATATTTTTCAGTTTCACGGTCAAAGTCCGAGATATATTCACGGTCTTGGCGGACGCGGAATATCTCGTATTCTTTGGTGGCTTTATCGACGGCTTGGTCGTGAGAGACGGTGCCTTTGTCGGCAAGGATGTTGCGGCGGTTGGTGGAGAGAAACACGTCAGTTTGCTTCAACCAGTCGTCCATACTCATCAATATCTCATCCTCAGCCATCAGTTCAGCATAATCGATAAACATTGTCACTAAGCGGTTGAGCCGTGACAGCTCTTTCTCGTTCAAATAATTCTTGGCTATGGTGACATCACGCTTCAAAATCTTGCCATTAGGCGCAGCACTCCACGTGGTCAAACCCATAGTAGGCTGAGTCGAATCAGCCCGCTCATAGATGAGTTCTGCTGCTGTTTTACCCGTCACAGCAAAATGCAGTTTGTTCTGCACAAACGAATAGAAGGCCTTGGTCGTTTCGCTTTTCTTGTCGTAGTCGTAGCTGCATTGTTCAAACACATCGGCAATCTTTTGATAGGCGCGACGCTCGCTGGCACGAATTTCGCGGATGCGTTCCAACAACTCGTCGAAGTAGTCCTTACCGAAGGGCTGTCCGTTCTTGAGCATGTCATCGTTCAGCACAAACCCCTTGGTGATATATTCCTTCAATGTCTTGGTTGCCCAAATACGGAATGCGGTGGCCTGATGGGAGTTGACACGGTAGCCGACGGCGATAACGGCATCAAGATTGTAGAACTTTACTTTTCTGGAGACTTCTCGTGCTCCCTCTTTTTGAACTACCGAGAAAAACTCGGTAGTTGCCTTTTCGTCCAGTTCACCTTCTGCGTATATTTTTTTTAGATGCAATGAAATATTGTCTGAGGAACACCCGAAAAGCTCAGCCAAGGCTTTTTGGGTGAGCCAAAATGTTTCGTTCCCATAAAAAACAGTCACACATACATTGCTATCCTCATTTTGGTATAGCACAATGCTATGCTGATTCTTTTGTATTTCGTTCTTCTTCATGACTCCTGAAAGAAACTGTTGATGGATTCAAATATTTTCTGTTGCCGTTGCGCAGGCTTGAGCGTATCTTCAATATACAGGAATTCAAAACGCCGGTAGCCGAACTTTTCATTGTTCTGCTTGATGAATTGGGACTCCATAAAGTGGCGGCGGTCGGCGAACTTGGCAGAAAATCCTTCGCCTTTGGTCTCTACAATAATCACTTTGTGGATGCCACCTTCAGCATTGCGGCTGAGGACAAGAAAGTCGGGCACATACTTGCCTATGCGCACCCAATGCCGACCACTCCGCTTGAAGCAGTCAATCTTGAAGTTGGTGAGTTGGTCGTCGCCATTGTAGTAAACCTCAATATTCTGGTCCTTGATGCAAGCCAAGGCCTGTTCGAGATATTCACGTTCCAACGAGCTGTCGAAACGATAGGGCATATAATGATAGGTGTGGTTGCGTTCAGGGTGATGCTCCTTGCCTCGCATATAGTCGGGGATTGACATCCCGGCGGCCTTGAGCGTATCTATCGCCTTCTGCATCTCGGGGGTAATAACGTTGGGCTGCTTGTCGTCATCGATAATCTCTTGTACAGTCTGTTGATCTGGATAGTAGCGTTTGTCTCCGAGATAAGACTCCACTGGAGAAGTAAGTTTTTCAATCTGGAGCAGACTGGCCTCGGTGGATATTATCTCTTCCTGGGTTTCAAAGTCGCGTCGAGGCACAAAGGCTTGGCGGATAAGTGACTTGATGCGTTGCTGATTGTATTGCTCATCAGTAAATCGATTACCATCTTTTTCAACGGTGATTTTGGAAAAGATGCTGCGCAAATCTGTATCGTATTTTTTCAACTCTTGTATGGGAAGAGTACCAAAACTCTCTTTAGCGATGGTATGGAGCCAGTCGGTATAGGTAATCCGTTCCCCTGGTTGGGTGTCGATGGCATAGGTGTTAATTACTTTCCCGGACAAGTCTTGCACATTGACAAGTGTGTGATGATTCTTTTCAATGCACTCGGTTTGTAATCTGTTTTTCGTGTCGGGAGTCTCCTCTATCATCAAGGTGTTATAGACAACCTTTAGTTGGTAGAAGTCAATCGGCGGCACTTTTTGTACCTCCATTCGGGAATACCGTTTAATCATCACCGGCTCGGCCTGATGCTTGGCATTGATTTCCTTGACAGAGGTGTTCTGAGTCTTGCTGAGTTGGGTGTTCAGCGTGTCGGCGTTGTATCTATTGAGCCAGATTACGGCCTCTTCTGTTTTGCCTCGCTCCACCTGACGCAAACAACGACAGCTGGTTTGCAGCACCATGTTCTTTGGACAGTCGCCCTGTTGCGAGAGTATGACTCCAGCCAAGCTGCGGCAATCCCACCCTTCCTTGCCAATCTGTACCAGTAAAACAACTCGAATCTTCGAAAGAGAGGTATCGAGCGCAGCGAAAGCCGATTCTGCACCTTCAGGGGCTGAGTACTGCTTGTTGCCGTCGTGGTATTTCAATACAGCTTCGGCCGGATTGATTCCATAGAATTGCAATACTTCGGACACAAGAGGATAGACCTTCTCTTCAAGTGTTTCAATCTTACCACAATAGATGGCTATTTTGGCGCATAAGCCACCAGCGTAGACTTTGTCTTTAAACCTGTCGAGAAAGTGTGTTAAACCATTGCGGATGATTGTTTCGCTATCGGCATCGGCAGTGCGAATGTCAGGATACTTTAGAAAATTACCTATGCCATCGATCAGCGGATAGTGATATACAACATTGGAAAGGTCGGTATTACTGACGGTGATGAAGTCATTTATCTGAACCTTCTCGGCTTTCTCCAGATAAGGAGTTCCGGAAAAGCCCAACATACAGTTGAAATTATTCCCATCAGCCCACTGGGTTACCACTTGGCGTAGTTTTATTTCACTATCGGCAGCGTGGTGTACCTCATCAATAAACACAGACATTTGTGGTATCTCACCAATCTTTTTGCGCAATTCATTTGCAACCAAGTCGTCGTAATCAAACAGTTTGGGATCTTTTTTTTCATCCAAACGATCAAGGATCACCTTCTCTGCATTAGTTACTGCCACCAGGCCCATCAAAGATTCTCCTTCGCTGGCAAGGTGCATATTCAGCTTCTGAGCATTGGGATTCTTGATGCGATTGCTCTTTTTGGCACTTTTCTGTTCATCAAGGATTTCGAACTTAATAAGTCCTTTAATATTGCTGGCCGCCGGTTCTGGCAACACCCACGACGGATCAAAATTTTGTATTTTACGAAGAGAAGGTATGATTGATGATTTCAATCCGGAAGGAGCCAAAATCATAAAATTGTGGGCAAAGACAGGATTGCTTGGCTCATTTTGTGCGAAATACAAATCCAAATATATGAATGCGGCCATCAAATAAGTCTTACCTGCACCCATTGGCAAACTGAAGAGGTAGTCTGGATAGTTTACATTGTAAAATATTTGGCGGAAAACTTGTTTGTAATCAATAATGTCAGGTTCTTGTTTGATACACTTGGCAAGTTCTGGGGCTAGTATCTTTCCATTTTTATCTTTTAAACCTGCATATTCGAGCAGAGCAAACGCTGGAATATTATCTCCAACAGCGTCTCTTTCAGTTCCTGTTAATGCAACCGCTTCTGGAGTAGCAAGAATTCCATTGTAAAATAGCTCCCACAAAGGTTGGTTTTGACAAGCGATCTTTAGAAAGAGGTATGTTTTAATAGCTTCAATCTGAGCATCACGCATCATACCCCTACTTTCAATGTATTCAAGTAGTGATTTGACCGGGCATTGCGTGGTTTGAAGCCAAATATCACGCTTGTTATGTATCAGTTGGTAAAACATTATTCTCTAAAATATCAATTTGCAAAGATACACAATCTTTCCGAATCGGCAAAATCTATTTTCCATTAGTTTTCACACTGCCGACAAACACCGACCGCGACACTTTCCGATTGATGTTGCGGTGCTTTTTGTTCTGCTGTTTTTCAGCGGCGGAGAGGGTTGGCGTGCTGGCAGTGGAGGCGGCTTCGACGATGGCGTAGAGGTAGAACAGAATCGGAGCGCGGCCCTCAACCTCGTCCGAGACATCGGGGAGGACTAAGGCGGCGCGGCCGTCCTGTCGGCTGACACTGGTCATCAGCATACATATCTCTGCCTTCGGCGAGACGGCATAGAAATGCACCACATCATCAGGACGCGCTTTATCAGCATCAAGGTTTGGACGGAAGTCAATCTCGACTTGCAGGCCGTCGGCTTGACAGCGGGAGATGTAGACCTCCGGCAACGGGCCACTGGCGACGATCAAGGCCGGGTAGTTGATGTGGACAATTCCATTGTCGTACACAAATTGTTCTTTGTTCAAGCGCGAGAAATAATTGGCCTCGGTCATCCCGTGGGCGTGGGCCTCTTTGGTAAGCCCACGCTGGAGGATGATGCCGTATAGGGCGGAGGTCTGTTGCCTCGCCTTGAAGAGTGCCCGCTGACGCAGCTGAGCTTCGGACTTGCGGTCGTTGTACTCCGCAGGCAGCTGACGCGAGTAGGTGCGGCCAAAACGGGTATAGTGTATCTCACGGCCAACGGTGCCGGTGTACTCTATGATGGATGGTTTTACTTTTGCCATAATTCAATGCTTGTTGTATGCTATGCACAACGAAGGAACAGGCTATTTATTGCCTTGTTACACCGGAGTTACATAGTATTTGAGTAAAGTTTGAGTAAAAGGGGAGTAAAAGGTAAAGAGCATAAATGGAGCAATGGGTAAAAGCAAAAAACAGTCGGGCGCACCGTTGGTGCGCCCGACTAACTCATATCTCTTAATTCTTAACTCTTAACTGCTTAGTCCTGGATGGCTTTGATGCCGGGGAGGACTTTGCCTTCGAGGTATTCGAGCATGGCGCCACCACCGGTGGAGACGTAGCTCATCTGGTCGGCGAGGTGCATCTGCTTGACGGCAGCAACGCTGTCGCCACCGCCCACGGCGGCGAAGCAACCCTGCTTGCAGGCGTCGGCAACGCTCTGGGCGATGTGGTTGGTGCCCTTGGCGAAAGTCTCGAGCTCGAAGACGCCGGCAGGACCGTTCCAGAGGATGGTCTTGCTCTGCATGATGATGTCGCGGATGGCCTTGCAGCTCTCGGGGCCGCAGTCCATGCTCTCCCAACCGTCGGGAACCTCGCCGCTGGGGACAATCTGCGTGTTGGCATCGTTGCCGAACTTGTCGCCGATGACGCTGTCGACGGGCAGGTAGTACTTCACGCCCTTCTCGTCCATGCGGTGCATCAGTTCCTTGGCCAGGTCGAGCTTGTCGTCCTCACAGATGGAGTTGCCGATTTTGCCGCCGAGGGCCTTGGTGAAGGTGTAGCGCATGCCGCCGATGATGATCATATTGTCGACCTTGTCGAGGAGGTTCTCGAGGATGCCGATCTTGCTGCTGACCTTCGAGCCGCCGATGATGGCGGTGAAGGGACGCGGCGGATTCTGCATCAGCTTTTCGAGGTTGCGCACCTCATTCTCCATCAGGAAGCCGAAGTACTTGTCGTTGGGGAAGAATTTTGCTATCACGGCCGTGGAGGAGTGCTCGCGGTGGGCGGCACCGAAGGCGTCGTTGACGTAGCAGTCACCGAGGGCAGCCAGCTGGCGGGCCAGCTCTTCGTCGCCCTTGGTCTCGCCGGGGTAGAAGCGGATGTTCTCCAGCAGCATCACCTCGCCACCCTTCAGTTCTTTGGCCATCTGCTCGGGCTTGCCACTGCCGAGGAGTTCCTGCGTGAACTTCACGGGACGGCCCACGAGGGTCTCCAGGTACTTGGCCACCGGCTCGAGGGTCAGCTCAGGCTCGAAGCCACCCTTCTTGGGGCGGCCGAAGTGGGCCATGATGATGACGGCGGCGCCATCCTTCAGCAGCTTCTCGATGGTGGGCATCGACTCGCGCATGCGGGTGTCGTCGGTGATTTCTTTCTTATCGTTCATCGGGACGTTGAAGTCCACGCGCAGCAAGACCTTCTTGCCAGCAAAATTGATATCTTTGATCGATTTCATGTATAGTATGGATTTATTGGGTTAATTATCCTATAACTTTAAACCTTAAACTCTAAACCTTAAACCTTATGCATGATGCGGCTCGGCGACGGCCATGCCGATGTAGAGGGCCGTGAGCATGGTGAAGACGAAAGCCTGGATGTAGGCCACCAGGCATTCCAGCAGCGAGATGAAGACGCTGAAAAGCACACTGACCACCGAGACAGCGCCGCCGACGGCCATGCCGAAGAGATTGCTGAGGATGAAGATGATGACGATGAAGCCAAGGATGACGATATGGCCAGCGGTCATATTGGCGAAGAGTCGTATCATCAGCACGATGGGCTTGGTGAAGACACCCACCAGCTCCACCACCGGCATCAGGGGGAATATCTTGAGCCATGCCGGCACGCCGGGGGTGTTGAAGATATCGGTCCAATAGTGCTTGTTGCCGCTGATGTTGGTGATGAGGAATGTGATGACGGCAAGAGTGGCGGTGACGGCTATATTGCCCGTGATATTGGCGCCTGCCGGGAAGAAAGGAATCAGGCCAAGGATGTTGCAGAAGAAGATGAAGAAGAAGAGCGTGAGCAGGTAAGGCAGATAACGTTCGTAGCGCTTCTCCCCTATCATGGGCTTGGCTATGCTGTCGCGCACAAAGACCACCAGCATCTCGACAAGGCTCTGCAGGCCTTTGGGGGCCTGGTTGGGACGCTTCTTGTAGCCAGCACGGGCTATGAAGACGATGACCAGCAGCAGGACGACGGCAATCATGATGGCTGCCGAGGTCTTGGTGATACTCAGGTCGAGGGGCTTGACGCCAGTGAGGGCGCCGGCCTCGTCCACACAGACAATCTCTTCCTTCTCGGCGCCGCCGCCCACGAGACGGTAGCCCTTGTAGTCGGCGTGGCCGTGGTGGAAGCGGCTGGACATAAAGACATCCAGATGGCCGTCGTTCCAGAGGATGACGGGCAGCGGGATAGCCACAGCATGTTCGGCACCGTCGGAGGTCTTATAGTCGAACATATGCCACGAATGGGCGTCGGTGACGTGCCCGATAATCATCGAGCCGGGGTCGAAAGCCTCTTCTTCGGCATGAGTCGCCAACGGGGTCGCCAGCAGCAACGCCGTCACAAGCATATAAAACAGTCTCTTCATTTTTACTCCTTGGTATTAACCTTTGCGGTGTTGTTGAATATGTCTATCTGCACAGAGTCGAACAGCCGCAGCTGCTTCTCGTCGGTATTGTCTATATGGACACCGGCGGCGGCATCCTTAAGCCCGTGGCGCACCAGCCGGGCGAGCGCCGTCGGCCTGTCAACCCCACTCTGTGCGGCATAGACAGACAGGCGGCGCATCTCGCACTCGTTAAGCGTGACCACATACTTCTTGAGCTTTGGCTTGTCCGGCTTCATAGTGATCAGTACATGTTGTTGAATCGTCCGAGGATATCGTCGACCTGAGCGGCACGGGCGTCATCTCCCAACGTACGTCTTGCCACATCGGCAAGAAGCGACAGGATCTGAAGGCCGTTCTGCAGGTCACCGCGCACACCGGCGGCTTTGTCGCCACGGAATGTGGAAAGGTAGCCGACCTCGTCGTCATAGTACTTGAAGGCGGCATCCCAGAGTTCCTGAGCCTTCTCTATGCCGTACACCTTCTTGTAGAGGTCGACCACGTCGACGCGGGTGTTGCCGGTGACAATGTATACTGCATACACGTCTATCGGGAAGTTGGGGGCCGGGAAGAACTGCTGACCGAGGTCGAGCAGACCCTTGGCTTTATCAACATCACCCGACACATACTCGTCGTAGGCAAGCAGCATCAGCGATTGGCGCTGCACTGTGCCCATGTTGAGGCTTATCGGGTCGACATATATGTCGCTGTTGAGATTGCCCCACTTCAGCGGCTCTCCATCGACACCCTTGAGGAAATAGTCGGCGGAGCGGTCGGTGTAGCGCGGACCACGACGCGGATAAGGCAGTATCTTGTGGTTCATGCCGTCCTGCACAGTGTAGCTGTATATCAACGGGAACACATCGCGTATATATCCGGGGTTCATGATGTTGATGTCGCGCATGAAGCGGTTGGTGCCCAGAATGTCGAGTATCATCATCTCGTGGCGGTAGAGGGCCTGCTTGCCGATCTCCCAGCGGATGACGGGGTTCACGCTGTCCGCCATCTCGGCGGGTATGACGCCGGCCTGCACCAGTGCGGGCACGTCGAGCGTTATCTTGAAGCGTTTGGTAGGCAGATACATGAAATCCTGACCGCTGCGCTGGTCGCGTATGGTGAAGCGGTCGGGGTGCTCACGCAGCATGGTCAGCACGTCGGTCACCTCAAGGTAGTCGTTGGAGCGGTCCATGATGTAGTACACATCCTTGCCCAACCCGTAGTACTCCTTGGGCAACGTGAACGGCAGCGCATCGCCCTCGTAGAGCTTGTTGAAGAGCTGCTCCACATACCAATACATGCCGCTGAGCGTGTAGTTCAGTATACGCACGTCGGTACGGGTGCCCTCCACCTCCTGGGCGTACCACAGGGGGAAGGTGTCGTTGTCGCCGAAGGTGATAAGGATGCCGTTCTTGTTGATGCTCTTCAGGTAGTTCTGCGCAAAGTCGCGTGCAGCGGTCTTCTGCGAGCGGTCGTGGTCGTCCCAGTTCTCAGCGGCCATCAGGCACGGCACACCGGCCATGCAGGCCACAAAGACCACCGGCAGCACCACCTTGTAGGCTTTCTCGCTGTTCTTCTTGAACAGAGCGCTTATCCACTCCGCCAGGGCCATCACGCCGAAGCCTATCCAGATGGCGTAGAAGCTAAACGAGCCCACGAAGGCATAGTCACGCTCACGCGGCTGCTTGGGCGGCATGTTGAGGTATATGGCGATGGCCAGACCCGTCATGAAGAACATGATGAAGACGATGAACGCGTCTTTCGGATGCTTGCGGATGTGGTATATCAAGCCGATGAGGCCCAGCAGCAGCGGCAGCATGTAGTATTTGTTGCGCGCCTTGTTCTGCTCCATGTGTTCCGGCAGGTTGTCCTGCGGGCCGAGACGGCTCTCGTCGATGAACTTGATGCCACTGATCCAGTTGCCGTTCAAGTAGTCGCGCGTGCCGTCGTCGTTGAAGTAGTGGCCCTGCACGTCGTTCTGGCGTCCGGCGAAGTTCCACATGAAGTAGCGCCAGTACATCCAGCCCAGCTGGTAGCGGTTGAAGAACTTGAGGTTCTGTCCGCCCGTGGGGCGCTGTCCGTTGTAGCACTTGCCAGCCCAGTACTCGTAGAAGCGCGGGTGGTCGCGCTTGGTGTCGTCGCTCCACATGCGCGGGAAGAAGCCCGTGTGCTTCTCGTTGTATATATACTTTTGGGCATGGGCGGCAACGATGTAGCGGTCTTTGCCTTCGGGGCTCTTGCCGCGTATGTACTTGGTGTAGCCATCCTCCACACCGGTCGGGGCTCCGGCGGTGTAATACTGGCCCGAGAACAGCGGCGTGTCGCCGTACTGCTCGCGGCCCAGGTAGGCACGCATGGCAACGGCGTCCTTCGGCGCGTTCTCGTTGAGCGGCGTGTTGGTGTTGGCGCGGATGACGAGCACGAAGAAGGTGCTGTAGCCTATCACCAGCATGGCGAAGCTGAGTATGGCGGCGTTCAGTATCGGTTTCTGCTTACGCTGCGTATACCACAATCCCCACACCACCAGCGCGGCCATCAGCGTGAAGAACACTATCGTGCCGCTGTTGAACGGCAGACCCAGCGTGTTGACGAAGAAGACGTCGATGGCAGAATCCACGTTCACTATGCCCGGGATGATGCCCCACAGAATGATGCCAAGCGTGATAACACTCAGCACACCAGTAGCCATAAAGCCTTTCCAGGTGGTCTTGGGCCACTTCTTGAAGTACACCACATAGAAGATGGCGGGCACCGTCAGCAGGTTGAGCAGGTGGACGCCAATGGCGACACCCACCAGCAAGCTGATCAGTATCAGCCAGCGCATGGCGTGCGGGTCGTCGCTCTGCTCTTCCCATTTCAGTATAGCCCAGAAGACCAAGGCCGTGAAGAACGAGCTCATGGCGTACACCTCGCCCTCGACAGCCGAGAACCAGAAGGTGTCGCTGAAGGTGTAGGCGAGGCTTCCCACCACACCGGCGGCAAAGACACCCCACGTCCTCCAGTCCTTAAGGCTGGGGTTCTTCGGGTCGGGCAGCAGGTGCTTGCCCAGCAGGGTGATGGCCCAGAAGAGGAAGAGTATCGTCAGACCGCTGCATACAGCCGACATGACGTTCACCGCGTGCGCGGCCGTCGCCGGGCTGCTGAACAGCGAGAACAGTCGCCCAACGAGCTGGAAGGTCGGTGCTCCCGGGGGGTGACCCACTTGCAGTTTCACGGCGGTGCTTATGTACTCGCCGCAATCCCACCACGACGCCGTAGCTTCAGCCGTCATGATGTACACAGCGCACGCTATCAGGCCGATAACCCAGCCGATAACGTTGTTTGCCAAATGATATTGCTTCATTGATTAGATAATTAGTGTTTTCTTTGACTACTTAACTCCTTACTGCGCATCGCGCAGGATCGGCATGGTCATGCAGCGTGCGCCGCCGCCGGCACGGGGTAGCTCGCTGCCGCGGAAGGCGGCCACGAACTTCTCGTAGCTGTTCATGTCGACTTTGCCGCTCACGATGTCCTCGGCGTTGAGCACGGCGAAGCCGGCCTTGTCGAGAGCATCTATGGTGTGCGTGTTGCGGCGGTAACCGAGCACCTTGCCGTCGCCCAGCGAGAAGAAGTTGGCGCCGCTGTGCCACTGCTCGCGCAGCTGCACCCACGGGTCGCTGCCGCCGCCGATGACAGGCTCGATGTCCCAACCCAGACCCTGCAGGCCTTTGACGATGTTGGGCACCTTGGTGTAGCTGATGTTGCCTTTCTTAATGGTTATCAGCGTAGTGTCCTTGCCGGCGAAGAGGCCGGTCTTCTTCAGCATCGGCTCGAAGGCCATGCACTGGTGCTTGCCGAGGAAGGTGAAGACCATGTCAAGGTGTATGAAGCTCTCCGGGCTCTTCGGCAGCTCCTGCACCAGTATGTGGAACCTCTCGCGCTCCTTGGCCATGGTCTGCGCCAGGTACTTGATACCCTTGGTGTTGGTCCTTATCCCCTGCCCAATGCACAGCAGGTCAGGGCCGGCAATCTGCACGTCGCCGCCCTCCGTCCTTGCGTCGCGGTCCCACGCCATGGCGTTCAGCGTGTCGACCTTGAAGAAGTGCTTGAAGATGGCTTCGTAGATGAGCGTCTCGCGCTCGCGCACCTCGAAGCTCATCGAGTTGATGAGCACCCGGTCGTAGACGGTGCTGCTCGCGTCGCGGGTGAAGAAGAGGTTATAGAGGGGCTTGAGCAGGTAGCGGTCGTCCGATGCGCCGTCCCATTCGGGGTCCTCAAAACCCTCGACGAGCACCCTGGCCAAGTCGGCCGACGGCATGTCCATCAGCTTCTCGCTGAGGTCGTCGTCGCAGTTGTCCATGTCGCAGCTTTCCTCTACGAGGTGGCGACGTATATCACTGTCTTTCAACAGTTCTTCAAGCACATCCTCAACATAGTAGACGTCCGTCCACTTCTCCAGCACGCCGCTGAAGGCGGCATACTCCTCGTCCACTATCGGTTTGTTCAAGATATCGCTGTACAGCGCATGCGCTGCATTCAGGGGAGTCATGCGTTCAATCTCCACGCCGGGACGGTGCAGCAGCACAGCACGCAGCCGACCAGTCTCCGACGACACATTCACCCTGCACGGTTTCAGTCTGTTTCTTTCCATATAGTCCTATCAATCATTACACTAACCGCCGACCTCCATCAGCCGACGGCATACAATAGAGAATGCAAATATACGAAGAAAAATCCAATAAAAGACAACAAAACAAAAAAAAATCGTAATTCTGAAACCGGAACACACCATCCACAAGCCATCCCCCCGCGCCCCAACCGCCCCCCACTCAAAACTCAAAACTCAAAACTCACAACTAAAAACTCCTAACTAAAAACTCCTAACTCCTAACTCCTAACTCCCTCCCCTCCGGAACGGCCCCTCTTCGGCCTCCCTATTGCATCCGGAGCATGGATGGCCGAAGGGGGGCCGAAGAGGGGCCGAAGGGGGGCCGAAGGGGCTCTATCTAACAGACTGTCTATCAGGCCATATTGTGGAACACATTGACGACATCGTCGTCATTTTCAAGGCGTTCCAGCAAGCCGTTGACATCTTCCTGCTGCTCGGGCGTCAGCTCGCGCATGGTGAGCGGGATGCGCTCGAACTTGAAGCTTTTTATCTCCAGCCCCTTGTCTTCGAGGAATTTGGAGATGGGGCCATAGTTCTTGAAGTCGGCGTAGATGAGGATTTCGTCCTCGTCGCGGAAGACTTCGTCGATGTCGCAGTCGATGAGTTCGAGCTCGAGCTCGTCCATGTCGATGCCGTCCTGCCATGCGACGACAAATGAGCATTTGCGCTCGAAGAGGAAGTCGTTCATGCCCATGGTGCCGAGTTCGCCTTTGCCGCGGACGAAGGCTGCGCGGAGGTTGGCGACGGTGCGTGTGGGGTTGTCGGTGGCTGTCTCGACGACGATGGCGGTGCCGTGAGGGCCTTTGCCGTCGTAGACGACCTCTTTGTAGGCCGACTTGTCCTTCTCGGTGGCGCGCTTGATGGCGCGTTCGACGTTGTCCTTGGGCATGGACTCGCTCTTGGCGGTCTGCATGAGGAGTCGGAGACGGAGGTTGGAGGAGGGATCGGGGCCTCCGGCGATGACTGCGAGTTCAATTTCCTTGCCGATCTTGGTGAAGGTGCGGGCCATGTGGCCCCAGCGTTTCAGTTTTCGTGCTTTACGGTATTCAAATGCTCTTCCCATAGTATTATTATTTTTCTAATTGGTTGCGTAAATATTCTGTGCATTCCTCGAAGGTTTTGAAGGTGTGGTCTTGCGGTACGACACCGGGGATGACCTTGTGGGTGGTCAGCATGTAAAGGGGCTGCGGCTGGATGATGGTCATGAGGACTTCGATGCCGCGGTCCTGGAGGTCTTTGACGGCTTCTTCCATGGCGTAGAGGCCGCTCTGGTCCATGAAGGAGACGAGGCGCATGCGGATGATGACGATTTTGGCGTCGGCGGGGACGGTGGACATGACCTCCTTGAACTTGTTGATGGTGCCGAAGAAGATGGGACCGTTGAGGCGCTGGACGTATATTTTGTGCGACACGGTGTCGGGCATGCCGTGCTCGTCGTCCCAGGGACTTTCTTTGTCGAAGTTGGTGAGTTCCTGGCTGCTGTAGCCGCCCTCGACGAGGTCGGAGGCGCGCTTCATGAAGAGGACGCAGGCTATGACCATGCCGATGCCGACGGCAGTGAGGAGGTCGACGAGGACAGTGACGAGGAAGACGACGATGAGTACGACGGCGTCGGCGCGTGGTATCTTGGGGAGATCCTTGAAGCCGCGGAAGTCGATGATGCCGATGCCGACGGTGATGAGGATGCCTGCGAGGACGGAGAGAGGCACATACTGGACTATGGAGCCGAGGCCGAGCATGATGGCGAGGAGGAGGAGTGCGTGGACCATGCCGGAGAGCTGGGTGCGGCCGCCGCTCTTGACGTTGACGACGGTGCGCATGGTGGCGCCGGCGCCGGGGAGGCCGCAGAAGAGGCCTGCGACGGCATTGCCTATGCCCTGCCCTATGAGTTCGCGGTTGGAGTTGTGCTTGGTCTTGGTGATGTTGTCGGCAACGACGGAGGTGAGGAGCGTGTCGATGGAGCCGAGGCCTGCGAGGGTGAGGCCGGGGACGATGGCGGCGACGAGGACGGCGCCCCAGTCGATGCCGGCGAGGGAGACGCCCTCTTTGGCGAAGAATGGCATGGGGATGCCGGAGGGTATCTTGCCGATGGTGGCTACGCCGTCCATATCGATGAAGAGGGAGACGACGGTCATCACGATGAGAGCGACGAGGGTTGAGGGCACCTTCTTGGTCAGGAGGGGGAAGAGGTAGATGATGGCCACGGTGCCCAAGCCGAGGAGGAGGGCGGTGACGCTGGTGGAGGCCACCGCTTCGGGGAGGCCGAGGAGGAGGTCTATCATGGAGCCGCCTTTGCTGGCGCCCACAAGCGGATAGAGCTGCTGGATGATGATGATGACGCCGATGCCGGACATGAAGCCGCTGAGGACGGGATAAGGGATGTAGCGGACGTACTTGCCTATCTTGATGAGGCCGAAAAGTATCTGGAAGAGGCCGCAGAAGATGGCAGCGAGGGACATGGAGAGGAGCACCTGGGAGATGCTGCCGCCGGAGGCCGTCCAGGCGCCGGTGACGAGGGTGGCGGTGACGACGGTCATGGGGCCTGTGGGGCCGGAGATCTGGCTGTGGGTGCCGCCGAAGAGGGCGGCGAAGAAGCCGAGGAGCATGGCGCCGGTGAGACCGACGTAGGCGCCGATGGAGGCTGCCGAGGGGTCGGAGACGCCGCTGAAGGCCTGTATGCCGAAGGCGAGGGCAAGGGGGAGGGCAACGATGCCGGCGGTGATGCCGCCGAAGAGGTCGCCTTTAAGGTTGCTGAAAAGTTTCATCAGGGTTTGAGGTTTAAGGTTTAAGGTTTAAGGTTTAAAGTTTAAGGTTTAAGGGTTATTGTTTATCTCATTTCTCCTTTCTCATTTTTCATTTCTCATTTTTACTCGAGGGTCCAGTAGACGAGTGTGACGCTGAGGATGCCGAGACCGGCGCCGGCACATACGTCACCCAGCCAGTGGCGGTTGTTGTAGATGCGCATTAGAGCTACGGTTGTGGCGACGGCATAGCCCGCCACAGCAAGCCAGGGTACTCTTCGCCGTACTCGCGGCGCAGGATTTCGGCGCCGGTGAATGCCGTGAAGGTGTGGCCGCTTGGAAAACTGTTAAAGCGAGAGCCGTCGGGGCGTTGGACGGCGAGGCCGTACTTGAAAGCTGTAAGCCATCCGGTGCCAAGGAGGTAGCTGCCGCCCTCGAGCATCAAGAGTCTGCCGAACGAGTGTTTGCCTTTGACGCCACAGAGGTTGAGGGCAAGCGGGACGGCAGCCGGCAGATACTGTATGTAGTCGTCGAAGTGCAGCTTGGGATTGTGAGACGAGACCACTTTGTCGCGCAGGGAGAGGGCTACACTGTTGGCGGTGGGGTTATAGGTGAAGATGGTCCCTGTGGCCATAAGCGCTGTCGCCGACAAGGCGGGCACCACCTCGAAACGCTGCAGGCGCAAGCCGGCGGTGTCCCACTGGCCATAGGCGCCGAGGGTGGCTGCGAGCAGAAATATGGTCAGAAGCTTTTTCATAGTGTGAGCATGTCGCCTTTAAGGACCGGGACCACAGGACAGGTGTCCTGCCGGAAGGCGAAACTTACGTCGGCAGCGGCACCAAGACCGTAGAGCCGGTGCACATGTGTGCAACGCTGGCAGTATTCGTACGGGTCGTCCTTGGCCACTTGCCAGAGGGCGAGGGCCATGTTGGCGGCGTCATTGGCAATCACGAGCTCTGCGGTCAGAGACCTCAGCTTTTCTATTATGGCCCCCGCGACGAGGGTGTCCTCGATGCAGAAGTCGTTCTGCCAGCCCGAACAGAGCAGGACGACGTCCATGTTCTCGCGTGAGAGGCGGTCACAGAGAGCCGAGAGGTTGGCAAAAGAGGCCACGAGGGTGAGGTCGGCATCGGCGGCACGGAGTATGGAGACGGTGCCGTTGGTTGTGCTGTAGGCCAGCTTGATGCCTGTCATATCATTGCGCAGATATTCCGTCGGCGAGTTGCCGTATTCGGCATCGCCGACCTTGCAGCCCCCACGTTCTGCGGCCACAAGGAAACCTTGCCGACGGAATTGGCCGATGCCCTCAAGGGTGTCGAGAGGGAGCACGGAAGAGCAACCGGCTTGAAAGGCCGCACAGACGGCGGTAGTGGCACGCAGGAGGTCTATGGCCACGGTGGCGTGATGTTCCTTGACGGTGCGGAAGGGGTACAAGGCAGGAGACAGGGAGACCTCTATCCTCATAGTTCTTCGTCTTTTAGCTGTTCAACGCTGCCGTCGCGACGGATGCGGAGGTTGAAGTATTCGGGATGCGGTTTGGCGTACTGCTCGGCCTCTTGACGACGGGCACGCTTGCCAGAGGGCAGGTCCTTGAGGACGTACTTGTTGAGGATTTCCACCAGACGGCAGCGCTGGGCTGTCTCAAGGTCGCAGCCATACTGCTCTGCGAACTCAAGGTCTGCCTTGAGGGGCTTGGGGTTGCCTTTGAAGTCGGTGGGAAGTATCTTTGTAGCGTTGACGTGCACATGAAACAGCTCCATGCCGTTGTGGGTTGAACGCAACACATATTCAGCCTCCACGCTCCATGAATTGAAGGTGTGCGACCAGTTGAGCAGGTCTATGAAGAGCACGGCATCGATGCCGAGATCGGTGTGCAGGTCTGTAATGTTATCGTTGCGCAGCTGCTTGCCGGTGCGTGTCTCGGTGGCGGCAACCTGAGCCGATGCCAGAGGGCCGAGCACATAGTACCCGAGGCTTGTCAACGGGTCGGTGGCGGTGAGGTATAGCTGCCGGGAAGCGATGTTGAGCGATGCGTTGTAGATGGAATCGCTGGTCTCGCGCACGGCACGCCGCATAGAGACGTCGTTGAGCGGAGCGACATAAATGACAGAAGGTTCCTGCTGGTAGAGCTCGTTGTAGCGCGCCAGCCTTTTCTCACCTTTGCATGACAAGAGCAGCATAGGGAGGACAAGCAACAGAAGAATGCGGGTGTTCTTCATTGTTGCGCCTCCTTTCCTTTTTGCTTTTGAGCCTTGCGTTCTTCTGCCCGGCGCTGTTTCTCGGCGTCGCGCTGTTTGGCTTTTTCTTTGGCCAGACGCTTTTTCTCTTTATCGGCTTCTTTCTTGGCCTTCTCTTTCTCCTTTTTGGCTTTCTTCTTGTCGGCTTTTGCCTGCTTGCGGGCATCTATTTTGGCCTGTTTGGCAGCGGCTATGGAGTCGGCTGCGGCCTTGCGCTGCAGTTCGGCTTGGCGCTGCTCCTGGAACAGGAGTTCCCGTTTCTGGTTTGCCGTGAGGCGTATGGGGTACTGGACGGAGTCGACAGGGGTCTGCATCATGACGCGGACGCTGTCGGTGCTGTCTATGACGGAAGCTATATGAGGGAGCGGCTGCAAGGCGGTGACGCTGTCGTAGGCCCACGCCTGCAGCTTGAGGATGTCGGCCGTGTCGTGAGTGCCGGCGAGGGTGTCGCCGACCATGTCCGGGAGGAGGCGTTCCTTGATACGACGCACAAGCAGACGGCTTTCCGGAAAGGCCTTTGCCTCTGCGTTGAGCATGCGGCAGGCCTCGCCGTCGTGGCCCATGAGTGCCAGAGCGACGCCGTATTCGGCATACATACCTGGGTGCAGGGTGTCCGCCTTGACGGCTGTGTTGAGGTTAACGGCATGTGCTGAAGCAAGATTGTAGAGGGCCTGGTAAGTACTGTTGGTCTGATAGTCGAGCATGGCGGCACGCGGTGTACCGACGAAACGACCGGAGCATGCCGTCAGCACCATGGCTGCGAGCATGCAGCAGCATAACCTGATATGCAGTTTCCTTTGCATTGCTTTGTGCTTCTATAACAAAAATGGCAAGGACCTATAAGCCGGGTTCTGTCGTGTTCTATCATCAATCTACTGCCGCCGTCGCCGACGGCCTCTATCAACCTACCCCCCGATAATGCGGGCGAGCCTGCCCGCTGCCTTGCGGCCTATCGGTATATTTGGTCTTTCAGCCCATGAGGCTTGCCATCGTGCCCGTCGCCGGAACACGTCGTGGGCTCTTACCCCGCGTTTTCACCCTTACCTTTCTGAGGGGTGCAGGTTACTGGTTATGGGTTATGGAGATTGGGCGGAGTTGTTACACAGTGTTGAACGAACGTCTATAACCAATAACCTATAACCAATAACCTTTCCTCTCTCGAAAGGCGGTATTGTCTCTGTGGCGCTTTCTGTGGCCATTCGGTTACCCTTATGGTCCCTTCCCGTTAGGAAGCATGGTGGCTCGTGCTGCCCGGACTTTCCTCTCGGCACAAAAGGCCCAGCGATAGAACGGTCCATGCCATTATTTCAGATTGCAAAATTACTATTTTTTTTTCATATAGAGCGCAAAATGTGGTAAATAAATAAAGCCGACGATATGCACCGTCGGCTTATTCGCTGAATATATGTCATTTCCGCAAAAACAAATACGGGCTACCAGACGACGGTGACCGTGCCTGCTTGACGGTGGGAAGAGCCATCGGTGCCACGAAATGTGGCAACCCAGACATAGGCGCCCTGCGGTACAGTGGTACCGTCGTGGGTAGCATCCCATACTTCGTTGATGTCGCTGCTCTTGAAAAGGAGACGTCCGCCGCGATTGTAGATATGAATCCGGAAATCACTGACCGTTGAGGATGCAACGACTTTGAAGACACGGTTTTCGGCCACGTCACCATTTGGTGTTATGATATTAGGGGCCCACAGTATGTTGTCGACTTGATAGGGAACGGGGTCGGCTCCGCCGACTTTTGCCGAGGATGCGTTCGCGACAGCTTGGGTCTCCTGCACGACATAAGGAGTGTCAGGTTCGGCGGTTATTACAGGAGTGCCCTGCATTGGGTTGACAGGCGTTGCAGTCGGCTGACGGACGGTGTTTTCGGCGGGATTGGCGTCGGTCACAGGTTCGACAACCACTGGCACAGCAGCCTGCGGTTGAAGCAACGGCATTGACTCCTCTGCAACAAGCTTGCCTACGGCTTTTACAGCAGGTTCTGCTTGAGGGGCATCCTCGGGTTCGACAGCGGGTGAGGCTTCTGCGTTGTGTATTGCGTGTTGAGGGGTGACTTGACTGGCAATACGGTCATTGCGCACAGAACTCTGCTCATTGACGGATGGCGACGTAGTATCTTTGACTGTCGACAAGACGACAACAAGAGCCACAGACACAGCGACAAAAGCCACTGCGGCGATGCGTAATATCCGACGCACACGAAGGCGGCGATGTACGGCGTCAAACAGGCCTTCGTCGGGTTTTACTTGATAGTCTTTCCAGTTGTTGTTCATTATAATGTATTTTTATTCTCCAAATAGAGACGCATTTTTTTACGGGCTTTGCATAGTGCCACACGGACAGCCGACTCGCTGCAATTCATTTTGCCGGCAACTTCGGCGATGGGCAGCTCTTCAACACAGAGGAGGTTGAACGCCATGCGCTGTGCCGGTGAGATGACGGAGAGTGCTTTGACAATATCTTCCATTGTATAGGGCAGCTCGTCATCATCATTGTCAACATAGTCATCCATTTCCTGCAAAACAGTGTGCCGCGAACGACGATAGTATTGTATGCACGTGTTGACCATGATGTTGTATGTCCAGGAGCGAAGCTTCTGAGGATCGCGCAAAGCACCAATACGCTCAAAGACCTTGACGAAACCGTCTTGCAGAAGGTCTTTGGCCTCGTCACGATCAGCAGTGTACCTGTAGCAGACGCCCATGGCCATCGGTGCGAGCTCATCGTAGAGCGCCCGTTGGGCGTTGGCATTGCGACGACGACACCCTTCAACTATCTGTGCATAACTCATGCTCATCGGTGCGTAGACGCAGCAGGTTAGTTTTTGTTACCGTGATTAACTTTATTTAACACACAATCCTCAACAACGGCTATACCATCTTCAACACGGAACCTGACCTCCCATCTGTCAAACGGCATTGAGTATAACCGCTGTGGGTCATCTTGATAATGAGGACGGGGATCCAAAGCGATGGTGTCTCGCAGCGGATCATGCAAAGCAGCGGGCAACAGCTTCAGCAGCCGGTCGGGTATCCTAACAGCCAAAGACCGCTCTGGCGCCTGCTGCGCAAAGCCGCCACGAGCGTCGGGATGACTGTCGGCATAAGGGATATATGGCTTGATGTCATATATCGGTGTGCCATCAACAATATCGGCACCAGCAATGTAAAGCTGTGGAGCATCGTCTGTTTCCGTGTCGACACGAAGCAGACGCACCGACGAGAGTCCCAATGGGTTAGGGCGGAAAGGGCTTCTTGTGGCGAATACACCCATTCGCTTGTTGCCTCCAAGACGCGGAGGCCTGACAGTAGGGCTCCATCTTTCGCGCTCGGCAAGATGGAATCCCCATATCAGCCAAATATAGTCAAACTCCTCCAGGCCACGCACAGCTTCCAATACACGAAACTCTTTCTCGAAGACTATTCTGGCCTCGACATTGACGAGGCCAGCCTGTCGCGGCACACCGAACTTGCTTTTATATACTGACTCTATGTGAGCGATCTGCTTCATAGACCAAGCTCGCCAGCTTGCTTTCTTGCCCAGAAATCACGGAAGTCGATAAGGTTCTGCCTTAGGAGGTTGGGGGTATCGAGACCATAAGGGCAGTGCTGCACACAATGGTTGCAATGCAAGCAGCCCTCTATCTGCTCCATCTTCTCATGCCATTCTTCTGTGAGATAGACGCTGTAAGGGGCACGGCGGAGGAAGAGCGACATGCGGTTGCAATCCTGTATCTGGATACCTGCCGGGCAAGGCTGGCAGTAGCCGCAACCACGGCAGAAATTACCACATAACTCACGGCGGTCTTTTTCAATACGCGCGCGCATCTCATCTGTGAGCACCGGAGGGTTTTCTTGATAGGAGAGCCACTCGTCGAGTTCACTCTCTCGCTGTATACCCCAAATGGGAGCCACGTGGTCATACTGAGCCAGCCAGGCATAAGCAGTGGCAGAGTCGCAGATGAGACCGCCACTGAGCCCTTTCATGGCGATAAACCCCATACCATGCTCACGGGTAAGACGAACAATATCCAGATCCTCATCAGAGGCAAGATAGCTGAACGGGTACTGGAGAGTCTCGTAGAGGCCACTCTCAATGGCCTCTATGGCGACTTTCTGTCTGTGGTTGGTTATGCCGATATGTAGCACCTTGCCTTGACGCACCGCTTCCTGCATTGCCTCATACAACCCACTGCCGTCGCCGGGCTTGGGGCAGAAGGCCGGGTTATGGAACTGGTAAAGATCCACATAATCTGTCCGTAACAGGGTGAGACTCGTCTCAAGGTCTCGCCAAAAACCCTCTGCTGTGGTGGCACCGGTCTTGGTGCTTATAATGACATCGCCACGACGCCCCTCAAGAGCCACACCGAGTTTCTCCTCACTGTCGGTATAGAAACGCGCAGTGTCAAAGTAATACATACCTCCATCCAGAGCGCGGCGAACGAGCTTCACGGCATCAGCCTGGCTGATGCGCTGTATCGGCAAGGCGCCGAAACCATTGCGTGGCACCACAAGGCCACTTCTGCCAAGTGTTATTTTCTGCATATTGTTTCTGTTATTCTTTAGGGTAGTGGATAGTGGGTAGTTGGTGGTTCTCGTGGTCAAGTGCTACCAACTACCCACTACCAACCAACTACTTATTGCAAGAGTATCACACGATGGACATGGCCGTTGCCGACCTGTACCATATAGACCCCGGCTCCCTCCATCGTCAGACGTACCATATCGTCGGCAGCCCTGGTGCTGACCACCTGGCGCCCAACGGCGTCGAAGACACGGATGGACTTCTGGGCAGCGCCCCTGACAATGATAGAATGTTCAGCAGCATATACCTGAACATCGCTCACGTCAGCATCGTCAATACCCACATGGGAGAAGATGGCATAGAAGTGCAGGTTCTCGTAGACATAGACAACACGGACGGCATTGGTGTCGCCGTCGTCCCAACGGATGAAGCTATAACCACTGTCAGGTATGGCGGTAATCGTTGCCGGCGAACCATACCCATAATCGCCGGAGCCTTGAACAGTACCACCGTGAGAAGCTGACACACTAAGATGCATTATGTCAAGAGCTGTGGCCGCATAGATAGTTATGTCTCCCTCGACGCGGAACGACCATGGGTTCTCCGTGCTTAGGGTATCGCCATCAGCATTGAGCCAGGCGACGAAGTGGCGAAACTCCATGCCCGTAGCTCTTAGCGTCACACTGTCGCCATAGTGGTACGAGCCATCGCCGTAGACATTCACATAATCGCCCACCACGGTGACATTGTAGGATTCCTTGATACACACCGCATGCGCCTCAGTGTGGGCGGTGATATGCATACCGAGAGGATTGGTGTAGTAGACGCCACCACCGCTTACACGGTTGACAACAACCTCCTCCTCATAGTGATAAAGAGAATCCCATATCTCGTGCTCCACACCGTCAACATCAACATAAGTGGAGTCAATCCATGTTCTGTCGAGAACCAATACAGAATTCACAATAGTGTCAAGTCTGTAGGTATTCACTTCCCAGTAGACGAAACGATAATGGCTGTCAGGCGTAACGGTGAGCGTGATGCTGTCATTATATTCAGCCTGCATAGGCTGCACCTGCACATCTCCAGGAGTGCCCTCTATATCCACAGCCACGGTACCGTCTGTCGCCGAGGTGAAAAGGTCGAGGAATCTACGGCTGAAAGAAGCGGTGATAGTGGTATCGTTGGTGACGACAAACGAGACACTGTCGATATTGTCATTAGTGCCGTTGAAGCCGACAAACACACAGTTGGCATTGGCATAGGCATGAAGTGTAACGGTGTCGCCGTGGCCGTAGACACCGGCACCGGTCACATAGCCCATCGTCGTGGCGTTGACCTGAACGGTGACCGTATGGACATCAGCGATATCCATGGCGTCGCTGGTGCTGACGGCGTCATCGACAGCGCAGAAAGACACTTCCCCAAGACTCCCGAAGCATATCGTCGGCAGCATGGCAGCAAACAGACAGCAGCATAACCTGATATATCGTTTCATTTGCATTGCGTTATGTTTATCATTAATAAAAGGCAACGTTTCGGCTGCAAAAATACTACTTTTTTTCCATATAGAGCATAAAATATATTACCACCGGTATTACACAGCAGCTTACACGCTGATTATATGACACATCCTACCGTAGCAGCACATCTTGCCATACCACAATCACAATGCCTGCCACACAACTGACAACACCCAATATCACTGTGCACCACCTGTTTCATATCATCCTATAAAACGCTCCGGGGCGGCCTTCTGACCGCCCCGAAGCATTATCATGTGTGATGTCGTCTATTAGCGAACCACGACCACGCGCTGGGTCATCACGTTGCCCACGCGGACGAGGTAGGAGCCGGAGAGCGGCACGCTGAAGTAAATCTTCTGGTCGGGGCTGATGCGGCTCTCGAGAGCGCGGCCGGCAACATCGTAGAGCGTCACAGTGTAGTCGCCGGTGTTCTCGACAACAATCTGGTCGTTCTCCACAGACACCTTGATGTTGGAGACTATGACCTCACGCAACTCAGGCGTGTTGGGATTTACACCCGGCTCGCTGGGGTTGGCGTAGTCGGGATCGTTGTAATCCGGGCAGTCGCGGTATTCCTTCATCACGGCGATGAAGTGGGCGTTAGCACGGCCTGTGTAGGTGAAGGGGTTGTCGGTGGCGACAATGTTGCCATCTTCGTCTGCCCATCCCATGAAGGCCCAGCCTTCCTGCGGCAGGTTGAGGTACAGGTCGGCATCCTGCGAGTTGTCGATAGCGGTGACAGCGTTGATGACGCCGTTGGCATTCATCACACCATATTCTGTGGAGGCATTCGCGGCACCATCCTGCAGAGTCACGGTGACGGTGTAGGTAGTCGGCACGAGCTCGAAGACAGCCGTCAGGGTCGGGTCGCTGCCCCAGTACTCGACAAAGTCGAGGGTGTAGTCAGACTCGGTGGAGACAACACGGTCTCCAATCTGCCACTGCACAAACTGGTGCTCGTTGTCGGCGGCGACAGCGTGGACTGCGATCTGGTCACCATAGTAGAAGCGCTTGCTGGTGACACCCGGGGTTTCACCTGCGTAAGCGGTACCCATACCGTTGCTGGCGGCGGCAACCTCGACATTCACATCGATGAAACTATACTGCAGGTTGTTGGGGGTACGGTACAGCACAGAGAGGTTATCGACAGCGGCGGCGACGTCAGTTCTGTTGTTGTCGTCGGTGACATTCCAGAAGAATGCCACTTTGCGCCAACCGCTTCTCTCGATATTCACCATGCGGGACTCAGGCTGCCATGTGTCGCCGTCACCGGTCAGGTTGTCGGCAACCAGAATGGCACCGTTGGCATACGGGCTGAGGTCTTCGTAGTTCATCTCGTCCGGCAGTATGGCGACACTCATGTAGTCGCCCTCGTTGCCAGCCACACGGTAAGAGAAGCCAATCTCATTGATACCTTCATACATGTAGACATCCGTGAAGACATAGGTGCTCAGACCTTCATCGTCATACTCATTGTTGGCACCGTTCTCGTCGGTAGTCACATAGAGGCTCTTCGTACCGCCAAGCACAGACTGCTGATGGACGGCGTTGCCGATGTACCACTTGTTGGCACCCGGGGCCACGCCGAACCATGCCGACTTCTCCTTGCTGTTCTCGAAGGCACAGCTGTAGGTGGGCATCATGGTCTCTGAATTCTCCACACGCACCCAGATGGGCGAAAGGGTCATATCCTCGGTGAGGGTGACGTTGCGACTCTGCTCGGTGTTACCGTCGCTCCAGCTCTGGAACTGATAGTTCATGCCGTTGTTGGCAATGATCTGATAGACATACTCTGCATCGCTGCAGGAAGGATACTGTTCGATAGACACGGTGCCGCCGGGGCGCTGCTCAAGGGTGAGCACAGGCATGCCGTCGGTGACGAAATTGGTGAAGCCGCCCCACTGCTGGTTGCGGGCCTGCACATCCATGCCGCAAGGCACAGCGACGACCACGTCGGCGCTAACACCCTCGAAGGCGTTGGCACTGACGTTGGCGGGCAGGCTGTGCAGCGTGATGCGCTCAAGACCTTTGAGATGATAGAAGGCCTTATCGCCGATGGTAGCAACGTCGGCGGGCAACGTAATCTCGCTGATGAGGGTGTCGCCGTAGAAGGCGTAGGGCTTAATCTCGGTAATGCCTGCGGGGACATTCAGTTCGGAGAGCAGCTCGCCGTTGATGGCCAGGTTGCGCGAGCGCGACACAGGCTGCGAGTTCTCGTTCTCGAAGCTGATGGCCAACCAGTCTGACAGCGAGCCCTCGAAGTTGGTGAGCACGATGTGGGTGCTGTTCTCGAAGGCGTTGCTGCCAACAGTCTCGATGCCGGCGGCGAGGTTGACGAAGCGCAGACCATTCATGCTGGCGAAGCTCTGCGCGCCAATGGTGGTCACCGAAGCGGGAACCGTCAGCGTGTAGATGTTGCGGCAACCGTAGAAGGCGAAGCTACCCACACTCGTAACGCCGGAGGGAATATCCACCGATGCCAGGTCGTTGCAGCCGTAGAAGAGGCCTTCAGGTATTGTCGTCATGCTGGCAGGCAGCTCAACATTGCGCAGCGTGCGGCAATTGTTGAACACATAGGTGCCCAGGCTTACACCGTCGGGCAATATGACCGTGCTGAGGGCCGAGCAGCCGTCGAAGGCATAGTTGCCTATGGTCTGCACGTTGCTGGGTATCACCAGGCTCGAGAGGCTGGTGCAGTTTCTGAAAGCATTGTCGGCGATGGCCACCACCGAGGCCGGGATAGTGACAGTGCTGATGCTGGTACGATAGCCATCCTGAACACCGACAATCGTTGTCTTTGCGACCTCGTCGTCATAAACCAGATAGTCGATATCATCAGACTGGTACACATCGTACATGGCAGTGAACACCATATCAGAAGTCACATGGGCAATCTGAAGGTGCTCGGTACGCGCGGAGCGGTACAGGCGGCCGTTCAGCAGCCAACCCACAAACTGGTAGTTGGGGTTGTCGTGGGCGGTGACGGTGACGTCGAGGGCCTCATTACTGGCATAGATGCCGCCAGGGTTGACGCCGATGAACTCGATGATGGGGTCGTTCTCGGGGTCGGTCAGGAAGGTCACATGGTAGACGCTGGCCTCCTCGAAGACGGCGGTGATAGTCAGGTCGCTGTTCACCGTGGTGGTGTAGGTGGGATACTGGGCGGCGGGATAGTTGGTATTGCCCACAGTCCAGCGCACGAGGCGGTAGTTACCCACGGCATGCGGCACCAGGGTAATCTCGCTGTTGGCCTCCACTTGGTTGCCCTGGCCGCTCACGATGTTGGCGATCTGGTCGCTGGTGACATAGCAGCGGGTGCCCTCGGTGTTGACGGTCACGGTGTGGTACACGGTGTTGACCGTAAAGTTGGCCGTAAGGTCAACATTGCTATTGACGGCAAACTGGTAGGGGTTGTCGGTGGAGATGATATTCTGGTTGCCGAAGTTGGACCATCCGTTGAAGGTGTAGAGGTTGTTGTCAAACGTGGCGCTCACCTCGGCGTTGGCGCCCTCGCGGTAGTTGCCGGCACCGTTCAGGGTGACAACAACATTATTATTGTTCTTATATAAACGCACGCGATAGACAGGTGCATAGTTGGCCACGAGGGTAATGTCTTCGGACAGCGAGTTGATGACATATTCGGCGTTGGTGGCCTGGTTGTCGGGTGTGCCGTTGACGGTCCAGTAGGCGAACTCGTAGCCGTCGACCTGGCCGGCGGTGACCGTCACCTGCGAGCCTGCATCATAGCGGCCGTTGTGGGCTGCGGTGTTGGCGCTGACGGTGGGGGCGGCGCCCTGGGTGGCTGTGGCGGTGACAGCGAAGGTCTGCATAAAGTTGGCCGTAACCTCCATGTCGTTGTTGACGGGGCTGACAGTATAGGAAGTATTGGTGTTGTTGGCGTTGCCGTTCCAGTTGAGGAAGCGGTAGCCCGTGTTGGCAGCGGCGTTAAAGGTGATGCTGCCGCCGGCGGCGACCTCAGCCTGCGCGGGAGTCACAGTGCCGGCGCCGCTGGGGTTGACAACGGCAGTCACGTTGTAAGGCATGTGGTGGAAGTGTGCATAGAGCGTCACATCCTCGACAACGAGGCTGATGACGGGGTCGGCGGAGTTGCCCTGTGCGTCGAACCAGCCGTCGAAGACCCAGCCGGTATAGACTTGGCCGACACTGAACGTGAAGCTGCTGCCGGCCTGCACGCTCTCTGGGGCACTCGGCGAGAGCGTACCGCCGTTGCCGCCGACCTTTTCGGCCCTCATGGTGAAGTACACACCCGGGGCGATGAACTTGGCCGTATACGTGCGGTTCTCTATGCCATAGGGCAGGGTGAACTGGTACACGAGGTCCTCCGACACTCTGGATGTGCCGAGGTACCAACCAGCGAAAATAGCGTTGTTGTCGACGAGTGTAGCCGTAAGGGTGACCTGCTGACCCTCAAAGATATTGAGAGAAGAGCTGTTCTGCTCTCCAAGGCTTGCAATCTGCACAGTGCCAAGGTTCACATCACTCGAAGCAACGCTGATGGTGCGTTCCTGGGGAATATAGGCGAAATACACATCGACAGTCACATCGCTTTGCATGGGTTGCAGTGTATAGCTGTCGGCATTACCGGCAACCGTAACGCCAGCAATCTCCCAGCGGTCAATAGTAAAGGGGTCAGTAGATGATGCTGTCAGCGTCGGGGCCTCACCATCCAGTTTCTCTCCGGCACCAGTTACACTACAAAGATTTCTGCACTCGACTGGATATATATTCACACTCAAGTTATGGCGAATTGTAGCATTGCCCATAAATACATAAACCTCGGTGTTTCCATTAACAACGATGTCGCATGTATTTGTCTCGCCAGCAATCATATTAAAGTCACCATCATACCACTCTCTGACCTCTTTCCCGTTTATGGGAGTAACAGTCAACGTGACTATATCACCGTTGGCAAAGGTTCCTTCATTACCGGTAACAGTTCCCCAGTTAACTTCGTTCCAATCCATATCATAGATATAGACTGTAACTGTATTCTGCGCCTTCGCATAAGAGAACGACATTAAAAACGCTATTGCCATCAAGGCAAAACGGCGAAGTCCTCTGTAAGATAATAAATATTTCATAATTATTACTAGTTTTTTTATTTCAACTATTATATTAGAATGCCGTGGCAACAAGTCTTACCGCACAACCGCGCGACCTTACTGCAGAAACCACAGAAACAGAGCCATCAGTTATCTTCAGCACATAAGATGCGGCCCCGTTTCCTGTTGATGTCCAATAATATCCCTCATTATCACCATTAACAGCCGTACCATTACGATAAAATGTCACTGGGAGAAACACGGCACCAGCGTTCTCAAGTACTGTCCACTCATCACCATTGAATGTATTTGCCGAATAACTGGAAACACTCGCATTAAACGATGCGCCATCAGGCATTGTCCATGTGCCAGCCCTTTCGTTGTAGTCAGGTAATAAAACCAATCCCTTATATGTAGCAGCATCAATTGTGATAGTTGCCAAACCCACTTTGCCGCTTCTGTAGTTAATCAGGTACTCCCACTCAGCTTTAGTAAGCGTACGCCAAGGAATGTCAGTCACAGTTGTTGAACCATATATTATTCCCGGATCGCTGTAGTTATGATACCCCCACTCATTGTCTGTTTCGGCAATATCGCCCATAGGATAATCACCAACAGACGTAGATGATGAATTCGGTTGGGCAGAAGCTGTATAACCACTTGTACCGTATCCTAAGAGGTCGAGCCAAACGTCTCTTCTATCTCCTGTCACATTATTTGCACTCTTTAAAGCTGTCGTCTGGGCCGATGCAAACCGCCACTCATTGACAAAATTACCGAGGCCTCTCATTACTCTTTGTGCCTGCAGGTTGCCGGCAGAGAAAGCAACCGCATGGTCGGCAGAAGTTTTGAAAAGACTCTTGGTATAGCCTTCGGCAGTGAACGGCTCGGAACGACCCGTACCGGCTGTATAGACCCAGCCCTTGGTCAGCGTAACAGCGCCGTTAGTGACATATCCAACACGCGAGCCGCCCTGTTCCCAATAGAAATAAAGTTTCGTTGTTATTGATGCCGAAACCGGCACTGCCACATACCAGTAACCCTCAGTGGTATTATATTCCATCATCAAAAAGTCAGCACCCAAACCGCTTTGATCAACACCTGTCATATAAGTCATACCAGAAATAGTAACCTCATCCGATGCAATATTCAGCGTACCTTCCTTGTAAACCTTGTTCCTATCAAAACCGACCTTAACATTGGAATAAGAGTCATTGAGCGGCAGGCGGATGATGGCACACGCAGGGTGGAGCGTCAAAACATTGTTCTTGGTCACACCTCCCATAAGGATCTTGTTCGATGCCGTAGAAAGCCTACCACCTAAATTGTAATGGTACGAGTTGCCTGAGAAAGTTGTTATCGTTGTCGAAACGCCGTCGGCATAGACGCAGTAGAACTGGCTTCCCGTTATCTCGGGGCCATTGGCATACCAAACAGTCGACGATCCACTGCCCGACTTGCTCAATGTGTATGTTTCGCCATTGACTTTGACGACATCACCCTCCTCATATATAAGCTTGTTGCTTGAGAATTGCAAAGCAACTTTGCTAGGACCATTGGACTTGAATTGAGTATCACTCACAATAAACTTGTTAAGAGTGATATTAGCTAACGTATCTTCATCTTTCTGGCAAGCCGTCGCTAACAGACAGACGATACCAGCAAACAAAAGGTATTTTAATTTTTTCATATCGTTTCTCCTTTATCTGTTTCACTGTTGATTAAAACCAGCTACCATTGGAATAAGACCAAGTGGAGCCATTGGCAGCATTGCTATGGTCTTCCTGGCCTTCCATATAACCTGCTGCAAGGTTACCGTCAGAACCGTCATTCTGTTCAGTAATCATACCAGACTCCGTCATGATGAACATGTTAATCTGCTGTGCAGGGGTCTGCCATGTGAATGCGGAATCGGCGTAGCCTCGTTCGGTTTTGAACTCTACAACCGTCAAAAGTGGCGTGATGTAAGTGTTTTTTTCTTTTTTCATATCTTGTAATTGTCTTTTTGTTTCTTACCAAATTTCCATAACCAATTGTACCATAACACATTACAGCACAACGCCATACTGTATTGGGCACAATCTTTTACGTGCAAAGATAGCAAAAAAAAATGACGTAAAAGTTAAAAATAAATAAATAAATATAAACACACTATCAACCGCCCCCGAACGGCGAACTTAGAAAATTGAGAATTGAGGATAGTGGTCAGTGGTCAGTGGATTGTGACTAGTGGATAGGGGTCAGTGGTCAGTGGATGGTGGAACGGCGAATTTGGCGAATTTTACGAATTGGGCTGGTCAATTTTAGGCGAATTACTCGAAAAGTGGATAGTGGTCAGTGGATAGTGACTAGTGGATAGGGGGCGGGTTGATGGGGTCTTATGGCTGTCTTGTAGCCGTCTTGTAGCCGTTTAGTAGCCGTTTAGAGGGTGTTTAGCCAGTAAAAATGGGCTAAAGCGGATTATCACCATTGGTAATGGCTGTATAACAAGATGTTACGGATGCATAATGTATAGATGGTTGGTATGGAGTGGGACAGTGGACAGTTGGGACAGTTAAAAAATACGGTATGCAAAGGTCAAAAAAAAATTCTATATCTATATATTTATATATATAAATATATAGATATAGAGGTATAATTACGAGGTGTATGGCTTAAAAACTAACTGTCCCAACTGTCCACTGTCCCACTGGGTAGGGCTATTTGTCCATGGTGTAGAGGAACTCTTCGTTGGAGCGGGTGTGCGCCATCTGCTTCTGGAGGAACTCCATAGCCTCGATGGGTGTGAGGTCGGTGAGGTGGTTGCGGAGGACGACGCTGCGTGCCAGTATGTCGGGCTTGACGAGGAGGTCGTCGCGGCGCGTGCTGGAGGCCGTGAGGTCGATGGCGGGGTAGATGCGCTTGTTGGCGAGCTTGCGGTCGAGCTGCAGCTCCATGTTGCCTGTGCCCTTGAATTCCTCGAAGATGACGTCGTCCATCTTGGAGCCGGTGTCGGTGAGGGCTGTGGCTATGATGGTCAGGGAGCCGCCGCCTTCGATGTTGCGCGCCGCGCCGAAGAAGCGCTTGGGTTTCTGCAGGGCGTTGGCCTCGACGCCGCCGCTGAGCACCTTGCCGGAGGCCGGCTGGACGGTGTTGTAGGCGCGCGCCAGGCGGGTGATGGAGTCGAGGACTATCATCACGTCGTGGCCGCACTCGGTGAGGCGTTTGGCCTTCTCGAGGACTATGTTGGCGATGCGCACGTGGCGGTCGGCGGGCTCGTCGAAGGTGGAGGCTATGACCTCGGCCTTGACGGAGCGCTGCATGTCGGTGACCTCCTCGGGGCGCTCGTCGATGAGGAGCACCATGAGGTAGACCTCGGGGTGGTTGTAGGCTATGGCGTTGGCTATCTCCTTGAGGAGCGTCGTCTTGCCGGTCTTGGGCTGGGCCACGATGAGGCCGCGCTGCCCCTTGCCGATGGGTGTGAAGAGGTCTATGATGCGCGTGGAGAGCGTCTCCTGCGGGTGGCCGGTGAGCTTGAACTTCTCGTTGGGGAAGAGCGGCGTCATGGACTCGAAGGGGATGCGGTCGCGTATGCGGTCGGGGGCGAGGCCGTTGATCTCAAGGAACTTGACCATTGGGAAGAACTTGTCGCCCTCGCGCGGCGGACGCACGGTGCCGCGGATGGTGTCGCCGCTCTTGAGGCCGTAGTTGCGGATCTGCTGCGGCGAGATGTAGATGTCGTCGGGCGAGGTGAGGTAGTTGAAGTCCGACGAGCGAAGGAAACCGTAGCCGTCGGGCACCATCTCGAGGACACCCTCGGCCTCTATGACGCCCTCATACTCAAAGGCGAAACGGCGGTGTTTGCCGTTCTTGTCCTGCTGGTCGGCGGCGGGCTTGGCGTCAGACTTGGCCTTGGGTTCCTGCGCGGCCTCGCGGACGGGCTCGGCCTTGGCGGGCTGCTGCTCGGCTTTGGGCTCGGCATCTGTCTCAGCCTGCTGGGCTTCGGGCTGCTCCTCGGGCTGGGGCTGCTTGACGGCCTCCTCGGGGAGGGGGTTCTTGCGCGGACGGCCACGCTTGCGCTTGGCGGGCTGCGCGGGAGCTTCGGCCTGCGCCTCGGCGGCGGCAGGAGCTTCGGCGACAGGGGCTTCGGCTTCGGCGGGCTCACCGGCGGCACGCGCGGGCTGCGCCACGGGGCGCAGGAAACGCCCGTCGGGGGTCAGGATGTCGGGTACCGTGGGCACCGTGGGCATCTCAAGGTCGCTGATGTTGAAGGCAGGCGCCTGCGGCTCAGCATGCTCCGGCTGGCGGGGCTGCTGTTCGCGGGGCTGCTGCTTGGCCTGCTGCTCTTTGGTGCGGCGGTCGTTGCGGCGGTGCACCTCGGGGTTGTTCATGGCCGACTCGGCGAGGAGCTGCGGCTTGAGGTGTTGACGGCGTGTCCGCGGGGCTTCGCCACCCTCGGTCTGCTGCTGGTCGGCGGCAGGGGCTGAGGCCTGGCGGTCAAGAATGCGGTAGATAAGGTCTCTGGTGTCAAGATTGACGGCTTTCATGCGGGAAATGCCCAACTGCTCGGCTATACCGATAAGGTCTATTTGGGCTTTTGCCTCCAGTTCTGCTTTACTGTACATTATAAGTTTTTAATAAAAAGTTCTGATTGATTGTCAACACAGACACAATATGTTACGCCATATTGCCCTTAATGGTCGACGATGCAAAGATACACATTTTTATTGAAATGGAAAGAGAAAACTTCAAATAACACGAATAAACACAAACAGCCACGAATTTTCATAAATAAATATTAACGGATAATTCACGGTAATTCATGTGTTTCATAAAAAAAATTGTCGCGATGAGCTATAATTCAAAAAAAAGGTGTATTTTTGCATTTTGAAGTATAAGAGTAAATTTTCACTTAAATAACGTAAGAATATGAACATTCCTGCAAATCTGAAGTACACCCAGGACGACGAATGGGTGCGTGTTGAAGGCGAATTTGCTTTCGTTGGTATCACCGACTACGCTCAGCACGAGCTCGGCGACATTGTGTTTGTCGACGTGACCTGCGAGGGCGACACCGTCGAGGCCGGCGAGGCCTTTGGCAGCGTGGAAGCCGTGAAGACTGTGGCCGACCTGCTTATGCCCGTGAAGGGTGAGGTGGTGGAGTTCAACACCGCCCTCGAGGACGCCAGCGCCATCAATGCCGACCCCTACGGCAACGGCTGGATCATCAAAGTGAAGCCCGCCAACATGACCGACATCGACGCCCTGATGGACGCCGAGGCCTACAAGGCCAAGATCGGTGCCTAAGCAGTTAGGAGTTAGGAGTTAGGGGTTAGGAGTTAGGAGTTAGGGGTTAAGTAGTTTAGGCTACTAAACTTGACAACGATGCTTAACAACAACGCTTAACGACAAGCTTAACGACAAAAAAAGCCGCTCCATACGGGGCGGCTTTTTTTGTGGTATGGGTTACAGGCTATTGGCACATAACCAATAACCCATAACCTATAACCATTAATCCATGATGGTGTTCCAGTTGTGCTTGTCTTCGGCCTCGCCGAGCTGGATGGCGCGGAGGGCGTTGTAGAGCTTGGTGCTGTAGGGACCGGGCTCCTTGCCAAAGACGTAGCTCTTGCCGGTCTCGGGGTCGTCAAGACGCTCGATGGGGCTGATGACTGCGGCGGTGCCGCAAGCGCCGGCCTCCTGGAAGGTGCTGAGCTCCTCGACGTCGATAGGACGACGCTCGACTTTCATGCCCATGTCCTCGGCGAGCTGCATGAGGCTCTTGTTGGTGATGGAGGGCAGGATGCTGGTGCTCTTCGGGGTGATGTAGGCACCGTCCTTGATGCCGAAGAAGTTGGCAGCGCCGGCCTCGTCGACATACTTCTTCTCCTTGGCGTCGAGATAGAACTCGCAGGCGTACTGACCGCCGTGGCAAGCCTCGACGTGTGCGCGCAGCGAAGCAGCGTAGTTGCCGCCCACCTTGTAGATACCGGTGCCGAGAGGGGCGGAACGGTCATACTTGCGGGTGATGACATAGGGGTTGGCCTTGAAGCCGCCCTTGAAGTAAGGTCCGACGGGGGTGACGAAGATGAGGAAGAGGTACTCGTCGGCGGGCTTGACACCCACGGTGATGCCGGTGCCGATGAGCAGCGGACGCAGGTAGAGGCTGGCGCCGGTGCCGTAAGGCGGGATGAAGCGCTCGTTGAGTTTGATGACGCGCTTGCACATCTCGACAAACTTCTCGGTGGAGAGCTCGGGCATCATGATGCCGCGGCAGGTGCTCTGCAGACGCTCGGCGTTGGCTTCGGGACGGAAGATGCGTATTTTGCCGTCTTTGCAGCGGTAGGCTTTCAGGCCCTCGAAGGCTTCCTGACCATAGTGCAGGCTGGAGGCCGCCATGTGCATTTCTATGTGCTCGGAGGAAGAAACCTCGATTTCACCCCACTGGCCGTTGCGATACCAGCAGCGTACATTGTAATCCGTTTTCACGTAACCAAACGGAAGGTTTTGCCAATCTATATTCATGTGTTTTAATTTATTATGTAATAAACCTAATGAATTAACGTAGAGGCAAAGATATAAAAAAAAATGTAAAATGAGAAAAAAAATTTTGCCATGTCAGAAAATGTGTGTAATTTTGCAGCCGATTTCGGAGACGGAGAGAAAGCACAAAAGTGCCGTAAATCAGCGAGAAATCGGCCGACGGATGGCAGTTCACTCCATGAAGTCGTGCACTGGCCCCTTAGCTCAGTTGGTTAGAGCAGCTGACTCATAATCAGCGGGTCCTTGGTTCGAACCCGAGAGGGGCCACAAAGAAAACTGTATGGGTCGCATAATGGCCATAGATTACGGAAAGATACGAACGGGGTTGGCAGTGACCGACCCCGTTCGTATTATTGCCACCGCCCTGACGACGGTGGACACCCCCACCCTGCCCAAATACCTTAAAGAGTATTGCGGACGCGAGGAGGTGGACATCTTTGTTGTGGGTGAAGCGAGGCGGATGGACGGCAGGCCAAGCGAGTCGATGCAGTACATCGAGCCCTTCGTCGAAGAGCTCAAGAAGATGTTCCCCGAAAAAGAGGTGGTGCGAGTGGATGAACGCTTCACCTCGAAGATAGCTTTCCAAACGATGATAGACAGCGGCCTGAAAAAGAAAGACCGCCGCAACAAGGGGACTATAGACCAGATTGCCGCAACAATAATGCTGCAAGACTACATGAGAACAATTAACAATAAAACACATATATGATACTACCCATAGTAGGTTACGGCCACCCTACATTGCGCAAAGTGGCCCAGCCGATAACCAAAGAATATCCGAACCTGAAAGAGCTGGTGGCGAACATGTACGAGACGATGTACGGCGCCGACGGTGTCGGACTGGCCGCCCCACAGGTAGACCTGTCGATACGCGTTGTAGTGATAGGTTTCCGTCCATACGACGAGAAGACTGACAGCTACGGCGAAGTGACAGAGCAGCACACGCTGATAAACCCAGAGATTCTGGCTTTCGGCGACGAGAAAGACTACTTCAACGAGGGATGCCTCAGCGTCCCCGACATACACGAAGACGTGCTGCGCCCCACCACGGTGAAGGTGCACTACTGGGACGAAAACTGGGAAGAACATACCGACGACGCCACCGGTCTCTACGCCCGCGTGGTGCAGCACGAGCTGGACCACCTTGACGGCAAAGTGTTCACCGACCGCCTGAGCAGCCTGCGCAAGACTTTGCTGAAGCGCAAACTCAACGACATAGCGGCCGGCAAGATACACACACGTTATAAAATGAAAATGAACAACAGAAAATAAAATACCATGAAAAAGATACTGACACTTATAGCCGGGATCGTGCTTTTAGCCGCCTGCAGCGCCCCCGACCGTGAAAAAGAGCTCAACAACATAGCGGAACATGAACAGATGCTCTCGGCGATAGACGTAAGCAGCGACGACGACGCTGCCATAGAGCTGCTCGCCCTTTACCGCAAGTTTGCCGCCGACTTCCCCGAGGACAGCCTGGCCCCCGCTTATATGACCAAGGCAGCAGACCTCTGCATAAATCTTGGCAAGAGCGAAGAGGCCGTGGCTCTGCTCGACAGCGTCATAAACCTCTACCCCGGATATGACGACATTGCAGGATGTTACTTCCTTAAAGGATACGCATACGAGAACGCAGAACAATACGAAGAAGCCAAAGAGGCTTACACATACTTCGTGGAGAACTACCCCGACCACTATCTGGCCACAGACACGAAGGTTATGCTCAACTACATAGGCATGAACCCTGAAGAGATGTTTGACGCCATCATGGCCAACGCCACCGACCAGAACCTGGCGCAAGAATGAAAGTAGAGTCGTTCCGCATAAGAGCCAGCTACCCGAACTACTACATGGTAAACCTCTACGCCAGAGAGGGGCGTGAGATATTCAACCACGACAGCGAGGATCCTGGCAATAAACTGGAGGGCAACAAACCCGGCACTGTGATATACACCCCTGCCGACAAGCCTGACGGTGCGCGGGAACTACCACCCAGATGGTACGACATGTACCGTCTGCTGCGTCTGTCAGGACGCGAGCGCAAACGATACCTTGAGATGCTGCTCGAGGAACATGAGTCGGGGGATGAACCCTCGGCCCTGAAGATGATGCGCGACGAGTTTCGCCACGAATGCCAGCGATACGTGGAACGGCACCCTCTGATTGAGAACGAATACCTTATCACGACCCTCTCAAAAGGCGAATTCACCGATGACGGCATAAGCTACAAAGGCCGCATGCTGCTCGACCTTACGCGTAACTGCTACCCTGTACCTGACTTCTGCATCCTTACCTCCAAGGCTTTCAATCGCCCGGAAATGATGCCGACATTGGTGGAAGACGCCATGAGCAACCTTGAGACCATGACCAACTGCCGCCTCGGCGACAGCCATACACCTCTCGTCTTCGCCATCCGTTGCGCCATGCCGCAATACATACCTGGCCTGATGCCAACGCTGTTGAACATAGGTGTTACACGAACCGCCTACGAGGCTCTGCTCAACATGTACGACGACAGCATGGCCAACCGTGTATACCTCAGCACGCTGCACTCCATTGCAGAGATGCTCGGCATAGAACACCGTTACCAACGTTCTGATATCAGTCTGAGCACAAAAGAGCAAGAGGAGCGTATATCTGAATTGGAGCGACGCATCAACAACTTAGACCAAAGACTTCTTATTGACGCACACTACCAGGCTCTGAAGCTGATACTGCATGTCCGCAAATTCTATGAGGAAAACTCAGACCTCATTCTGACCTTCATGCAGGGCAAACAAGCGTTCCCAAGCTTTATCCTTCAACGTATGGTGTGGACTATCGGTAATAACGGAAGCTATCCCGGAGTGCTTTACAGCCGCCACTCTCGTACCGGCAGCGGCAAACAGATTGAGAGTTACCGCAACATCTTCGGCGAAGAGATCATGACCGGTGACGTCACCACGGAAGACTTGGCCTACCAAGACCGCAACGAAATAAGGAACCAGTTCCCCGCAGTATATCACTTCGACCCGCTGCTGAAGAAGCTGGAAGCACGCTACAAAACACCTGTAACCATTGAGTTTGCCGTAGAGACACGGCCCCACCAACTCAGCCTCTTTTCGGTATTGCAGCTCAACGCCTCCGAGATGACTGGACGCGCAGCATTGGTGTCGGCCATAAACCTTAAAAACGAGGGGCTTATAGACGACATCCACGTCATGGATCTCATAAAGCCTTACCATCTAAGACAGATTGTATCGGCATCCATAGACGACAAATCCCTAACCAAGCTGCAGTTTTTCGGCCATGGCCTCAGCGTACTGCCACGCACCGCCATTTCCGCTCGTTTGTGCTTCTCGATAGGCAAAGCCAGAGAGCTTAAAGCCAAGGGACACAATGTATGCCTCTGCCAGGAGCATTTTGTTCCGGAAGACACCATAACACTCAACGAAGTAGACGCCATACTGAGCATGATGCCTGCCGCCATCCATGTGGTTACAGCCTGCCGCGGATACGGCATACCCGCTTTCATGGACCTCCACGCATACGGTATCAGGATAGAAAACAACGCCATCGTCAACAAAAGCGGCGCAAGGATAGAAGAGGGCGACACGATGACCGTCAGCTCTCGCAGACAAAGCCTGTACAAGGGCGAGGCTGACTACCGCCCGGCCCGATTCACAAAATACCTGCAAGGCGCACCCGTTGACCTTTCGCCCGAAGAGAAAGACTTCTTTGAGGAGATGAAGGTGGCTTACCTTCAGTACCAGCGCATCGTCAACTCACAACAGGCGCTATATATCACCGACATCAATAAACTTGCCAGGCTAATCCGCTGCGACCTGCAAGACAAACCGAAGAAGGCTGCAGACATAGTGAACAGCTGGTACGAAGCACGTCCCGGCGACTATGTCGACGGTGTGCTGCAAAGCCGTATGGGCGACCATAACGACCAAAGCCGCCTCTTCAACCTGCTGACAACAGAGCGCAAGACAGACTTCTTCCGTCGTATATACAAGGCATGCGTCGCCAAGGGGATATCCGGCCTTACCGCCGGCAGCTTCATGATTGGACGCTTCACGGCAAGGCCCCTGCCCCTCAAGATGTGGGAGACTCTTGAAGACGACGTCGTCGCTTTCCTGCTCAACGAATACGTGCTGTACGAGAAGTACCAACAGGTGCTTCAGGAAGTGGGCGAGATCAAACTGGCACGTGCCCACAGCCGCATCGAGACAGAAGGCATAGACAACATGGTGCTACGCAATTTCGACCTGAGCAACTTTATCCCTCTTCTTTACGCCAACCGCAACTGGGACTTCATCTCATCGGCACTGGAGCGCATTGAGCATCAGGACAACACCCACCTGCTGGTAGAAATGCTCAACAAGCCGATTGACGAGATTTTCGACATGAGCACGCCTTGGAAACGGGCTTTTGTGGAAGAGACTCTGAAAAACGCCGAGAAATAACCGGGCGCTAATCTCCTTTTATTCTTATACCATAGCACAGCTCGATGAACTCTATCATCCCTGCGTGCGCATTCAGGGCAACTCCGACATAGTTGTTGCCGAAATTGTAATACACCCCCACCCTCTCGTAGAAATTAATATATACGCATGGCGAGGCCAACAACACCGGCCCTATACCGCCCTTGAGGCTCAACGGTCCCCAGTAGCCTTCGAGGTAAGCCAACGCACTCACATAGCACGGTATCGCATAATCAATCTTATACGCCTTCATAAAGTCCGTATGGGTGCCATTATACCAAAAGTCGAGTGTGCCGCCCACAGCCACCACCGGGTCAAGATAATACTGATAGTTCAGCGACAGGTCATAGCATGGGTGCAGACCATCCACAAGCATATCGCGCGACATCGCCATGCCGCCCTGGAATGCAATATTAAACTCAGTTCTATTGAATTCCGGCATAGGCAGCAGGCCCTCCCTCCTACTCTCCCTGGCCATATCGCCAATCAGGTACCCCAGCCCGACCTGCAGGTAGTTGAGACCTTTGTTTGGTCGGTTCAGAAGGCCGTTGCTTGAGTGAAGAAAAGAGAAATTGGCTGTAAGACGGTCGGTGATATGGTAGTCGACACCTACGTCTATCAGGCAGCTGAGCAGGGTCGTTATGAAGATATTGTCCTCGTCATGTGTGAAATACTTCGACTTTGTATAAAACGAAAAGCCGAAGCCGAAGTGGTAGTCCAGCCTTTTGAAAGCCGGCCCCCGCACAAGATATTCAAGCCCAAGCCTGTGTCCCGACATACTCTTCGGGATATAGGCAAACGACAGCTTTACACCCATCAAGGGGTTGCGCCTGCGTTGCACCCACCACTTGTCATCGTCGGGATGCTGGAAAACAGCCACGTCACCGCCCACTGTCAAGGCTGAATACTCTGGCATATTGAAGTTGTTGGGGGTCATGTAGCCACCGGTCAGCGACGTTTCCCATACTGCCTGTGCACGCGACGCCTGCGGAACCGCCACCAGCGCGATGCCAGCCGCAACCATGCACAACACCCTAACAACCCTTCCCCCTGTCACTTTATTCCACCATCTTTAAATAGTCGTCTTCCGAAATTATCTTGACGCCAAGCTTTTCGGCTTTTTTCAGCTTCTCCGGACCCATCTTGTCTCCGGCCAGCAGAAAGCTCGTCTTGCCGCTGATGGAGCCAGACACCTTGCCGCCATGCTTCTCGATGTCGGCTTTTATCTCGTCGCGTGAGAACCTGTCGAACACGCCGCTGACGACTATTGTCATGCCGGCGAGCTTGTCATCGCCTTCGTGCACTGTCGCCTCCATCTGAAGACCCGCAGCACGCAGCCTCTCCACAACCGTTCTGTGCTCCTGCTTGGCAAACCATTCGCTTACGGCACGAGCCGTCACCTCGCCGACATCCTCCACCTGCGCCAGCTCCTCCTCAGGAGCGTTCATCAACGCATCCATGTTCTTGAAGTAGTGTGCCAGCTTCTTGGCACCCACCTCACCCACATATCTTATACCCAACGCATACACCACACGCTCAAAAGGCACCTGCTTGGAGGCCTCGATGGCGGCCAGCATGTTGTCGGCGCCCTTGTCCTGTATCGATGCTGTGGCGTCAGCGCCAAGCCCGACAAGCTGTTCGCGCCTCAAGTCATATATGTCTGCAATGTTGCGCACCAGGCCTGCGCCGTACAACAGCTCAAGCCGCTCAGGGCCGAGGGTGTCTATAGCCATAGCCTTGCGGCTGACGAAGTGTTCCAGCCGCCCTATTATCTGCGGATGGCATCCGTCACCGTTGGGGCAGTAATGGCCTGCCTCGCCCTCGATGCGCACCAGTTCCGTCCCGCACTCGGGGCAGTGTGTGATGTACTGTATAGGCATCGCCCCTGCCATGCGCTTCTCCATATCCACGCCGACCACCTTCGGTATTATCTCGCCACCTTTCTCTATCAGCAGGTTGTCACCCTTGCAAATACCCATCTTGGCTATAAAGTCGGCGTTGACCAGCGTCGCCCTCCTCACCGTGGTGCCGCCCAGCCACACGGGCGTCAGGTTGGCCACCGGCGTAATAACACCCGTGCGCCCCACCTGGTAGCTGATGCTCTCCAGCGGCGTGCTCACACGCTCGGCCTTGAACTTGTAGGCTATAGCCCATCGCGGCGACTTGGCCGTCAGGCCCAGTTTGTCCCACAAAGCCGTCTGGTTAACCTTGAGGACGATGCCGTCGATGCCGTAAGGCAGCTCCCAGCGGGCCTGGTCCCAATGGTCGATGAAGGCCTTGATCTCGTCTATATCCTTGCATTCCTTGATGTAGGGCTGCACCTTGAAGCCCATCTGCCGGGCCCATTCCAGGCGCCCGTAGTGTGTCGGCTTGAGCTCCACCCCGTCAGGGGCCATCATGAAATACATGCAGAACATCAGTTTGCGCTTGGCACACTCGGCCGAATCCTGCAGCTTGAGCGAACCGCTGGCGGCATTGCGCGGATTGGCGAATGGCTCAAAACCGTCGGCCTCGCGCTGGCGGTTCATGGCCTCAAAGGCGTCGAACGGGTACACCACCTCGCCCCTCGCCTCGAAGTCGTCGGGGAAGTCGCCGTGCAGGCGCAGCGGTATGGTGGGTATGGTCTTGGCGTTGGTCGTTATGTCGTCGCCCACACTGCCGTTGCCGCGTGTCACTGCCTGCACCAGCTGCCCGTGGCGGTAGGTGAGGCCTATGGCCACACCGTCGTACTTCAGCTCGCAGGTGTAGCTGAACTGCTCGCCGTCGAGCAGCTTGCGGGTACGCGCCTCAAACTCCTCTATCTCCTCTATGCTGTAGGTATTGCCCAGCGAGAGCATCGGCAGCCTGTGCGCCACCTGGCGGAAACTCTTGTTCACCTCGCCGCCCACGCGCTTGGTCGGCGACAAGGGCGAGGCCAGCTCAGGGTACTGCCGCTCGAGGTCCTGGAGCTCGCGCATCATGCGGTCAAACTCCTCGTCGCTCACCAGCGAGCGGTCGTTCATATAATACTCGTGGTTGAGCCTGTCGAGTTCCGTCGCCAGCTCCTCCATGTGCTTGCGCACAGGCTCTGTGTCTATTGCGCTGAAAAGGTCCATGTTCCTTCAAAATTCAGTGATACCGGCCCTGTGAGGTACACATTGCCGTATGCCGTGCCGTCGTCGGCGAAGTCCACGCTGAAGTCGCCGCCGCGGGCCACGAGCCGGTGGTTGCCGCTCACCAGGGCGCAGGCCGTGACACCCGTGCCGCAGGCCCAAGTCTCGTCCTCAACACCGCGCTCGTAGGTGCGCACCGCCAGCCGCCCGTCGGGCCGCTCTTCTATGAAATCCACATTAGTGCCTCGTGGGAAGACTTCGCCCATGTTGCGTATACGGCGGCCTTCGCCCACAACATCGTAGTGTTCCAAGTCCTCGACGCGCTGCACATAATGCGGCGAGCCGGTGTCGAGGAACCAGCCGTCGAGCACACGCCTCACGGCCGACTTCTCCACACTGCGCATGCCGAGCCTCACCACACCCCGCTTCAGCTCCTTGTCCCACTCCACGATCTCGGCGTCGTGCGGGCCGTCGTAGCCGAGGAAATGCAGCCTGTCACCCAGCCCAAGCATGTGGGCAAACGCCGCTATACAGCGACCGCCGTTGCCGCACATGGAGCCCACGCGCCCGTCGCTGTTGCAGTACACCATCTCGAAATCATAGCCCGCAGGAGCGGCATTGAGCAACATCAGCCCGTCGGCGCCCACGCCGAACCGCCGGTGGCATATACGCGCTATCTCCTCCTCGCCGGGCCGGCACTCCCCCTTGCGGTTGTCGACAACCACAAAGTCGTTGCCCGCCCCGTCGAACTTGTAGAAATGCATAATCGTCAAAAGTCAATGTTAGGGAACAATTTGCGCATGGCCATCATCGCAGGGTGCTCCTGCAGCATGGCTTTATACTTCTCGTCGGGCGAATAGATCACCTCGTCCTTGTCCACAAACAGCTGGTTCACCTTGCAGTCGAGCATCCTCATCCCCGTTTTGGCGCGCAGCGCCTCGAGGACCTCTGTCTTGTGGGGCTTGAACTCATCGTGGAAGTAGGTGGTCTGGGCGTCGACCTCTATCGTGCCGTGCTGCTCGCCGAGCTTCACGGTGGCGTCCTTCATCAACTCGCCGAGCTGAAGCTCCGTGGCCACCTCGTTCCAATAGCGCTCCAGGTCTTCCTGCGTCAGCTGTCTGACCTCGGCCTGCAGCTTTGGCATGGCCGTCTTCACGGGTGCCGCTGCGGCTATCGATATGGAGCCTGCCAGCAGCGACTTGCCTGCGGCAGGGGGTGCCGTCGGCTTCGGGGCCGCCTTGGCGGTCGGGGCCTCCACCGGCTTCGGGGCCGGGGCGGCGGCGGGTGGCGCCGGCGGCGCGGCGGGAGCCTCAGTAGCGGCCGGCGCGGAGGCCGGCGCGGCTGGCTGCGGCGCCGGCGGCTGCGGTCGGGGTTCTATGTCTGCCTTAGAGCCCCTTGCAATCTATGTCTGCGGCAGCGTCACCGACGCCAGACGCATCAGGCACACCTCCACAAAGAGGTTTTTGTTGTTGGCCTCGCGGAAGCGGAACTCATAGTCGCTCGCCGTGCCAAGCCAGCCGAGCAGCATCGGCAGCCCGCACTGCTGGGCCTGCTGGCCGTAGCGCTGGCGCAGGGCGTCGCCGCCCTCTATCAGCTGCAGCGTCTGCGGGTCGAGGCTCACCATCAGGTTGCGCAGGTGCTCGCAGAGCCCCGTGAGGAAATGCTGGCCGCCGAAACCCTTGGCGATCACCTCGCGGTAGAGCAGCAGGGCACCGCTGATGTTGCCCGAGCGCATGAAGTCTACCAGGCGGAAATAGTACTCCTCGTCCAGCAGGTTGAGGTTCTCCAGGCAGCCCTGGCGCGTCAGGTTGGCGCCGGTGAAGTTCACCAGCTGGTCGAAAGTGCTCAGCGCGTCGCGCATGCCGCCCTCGGCCTTGCGGGCTATCAGCTCCAGAGCGCCCTCCTCATACTTCACCCCCTCGCTGTCAGCCACGTGGCGCAGGTGCCCCACGATGTCAGCCACCTCGATGCGCTTGAAGTCGAACACCTGGCAGCGGCTCAGTATAGTCGGTATAATCTTGTGTTTCTCGGTGGTGGCGAGGATAAACTTGGCGTATGCCGGCGGTTCCTCAAGGGTCTTCAGGAAGGCGTTGAAGGCCGCCTGGCTCAGCATGTGCACCTCGTCGATGATATACACCTTGTAGCGGCCCGTCTGCGGCGGTATATAGACCTGCTTCACCAGCTCGCGGATGTCGTCGACCGAGTTGTTGCTGGCCGCGTCGAGCTCGAAGATGCTCATCGACGCGCCCTCGTTGAAAGCGCGGCAGCTCTCGCACTCGTTGCAGGCCTCGCCGTCGGCCGTCAGATGCTCGCAGTTGATAGTCTTGGCCAGGATGCGGGCGCAGGTGGTCTTGCCGACACCGCGCGGACCGCAGAAGAGGAACGCCTGCGGCAGCTGGCCAGTGCGGATGGCGTTCTTCAAAGTCTGCGTGATATGCTGCTGCCCCACGACGGTGGCAAACGTCGCCGGGCGATACTTACGTGCTGATACAACGAAATTTTCCATTTCTGCCTACTTTTATTTTAAGATGCAAAGATACGAAAAAAAATCAAAACCCGGCACACTAAAGTCCCGATTCGTGGCTTTCGCCGCAGTAGCCGCTGCGGTCTATCTCATCCTCAGGCACATAGAAATAGATGCTCACCGTGGTTCCGTCTATCAGCACCCCGTCGACCTTGTACTCCAGAGCCCCGCGGTCGAGGGTCGCGGACACCGTGCCGCTGGCAAAGACCGTGCTTCCGTCGTGGGCCTCGCCACGCAGCGCGCCGTAGACCACACCGCCGACATTGCTGAGACTGAAATCAGGGACGCCGACACCCGAGACCGCAAACTCATAGCTGCCGTCGGGCGCAGCATCGGTGAGGTCGAAACTCTTGCCGATGAAGGCGGGCAGCACCTCGGCCGTGAAGAGATAGAGGGCCTCGCCCTCCGGGCAAAACCCCATCAGGGAGTAGCGGTTGCTGGGAGGCAGGTAGGCGTTGCTCTGTAACGGATACACTGTATCGTTGATCACCAGCTCGTTGCGGTCAGCCGTAACCGTCGCTGTCCGTCCGACCTCAACGGGCTGCGGCGCGGCCGCCTCTCCCGTTCCATCCGCTTTGCTGCACGCCGCCATCACTGTCAGCGCCAAAACAGCGAGACACATCATCAGGCCCATTCCGGGTGCCGTCGTCTTTTCCATCGTTCTTTCTTGTTAAATCACAATCAATTAATATATATATCGTGTTTTTTCACGCTGCAAAGATACACAATATTTCGTTTGCGAAACAAAAAAATCACACCTGCAGCGGCACATTTTTTCCACCCTCCCAGCCCGCCCCCTCCACGGAGCCCCTACGGAGTCCCTACGGCCGTTCTTCAGTAGTTCTTCAGTAGTATTTCAGTGCCACACTGAAGAACTACTGAAGAACTACTGAAGAAATGCCGTACCGGGTCAGTACCGGAGGCGAAGGAAAACGGTCTTAAATGGAAAAAAAATTTTGCCATTTGCGCAAATGTATGTATTTTTGCCCCGTGAAAACAAAGAGCCGCAGGGCTGGTGACATGGGTTCTGCCCCGCCCAAGCAGCTGATAATTAAGATACAGAACCCACAGTAACAAACAATATACACAGTATCATTATGAAGAAAATGTTCAAGATGTTCGGCATCGCGCTGCTGGCATGCAGCCTGCTGACCGTGGCCTGCAGCAAGGACGAGGACACCACCACAACGACGACCACCAACAACAGTGGCAGCAACAACAACGGCGGTGGCAGCAACCCCGACCCGAATCCCAACCCGAACCCCAACCCCAACCCGAACCCTAATCCTAACCCCAACCCCAATCCCGACCCCAGCGACCCGAACCCCTCTGTACCACAGGGAACCGTTACCATAAAATGGGATAACGTCACCAAGACAATGGGTAACTACATTGTATTGAACAGAATACAGGGCACCACCACGACTCTGCAGATTGACCTCTTCGGCAGCCGTCGCATAGAAGGTGAAAACACCTTTGTGGATCTTCCCCACTACCGTTTATTCCTCTATCAGCCTCAGGGTGGAAGCATGAACGTGTACGGAGACTACTGCGAAACATACAGCGAGGAAATCAACAGCGATGCTCAGCACCAGGCAATGTTCACCGAGCTCGACCAAAGCGGAGACTTCTACACCTTCACGGAAGCCGACTACGTCTATGTCAGCCACTCCAACGCCAGCTTCACATACAACGAGCAGAACAAGACCGTGTCCGGCAGTGCCAACATTGTGTACAAGAGCGTGTATGACGAGCGCACCGGTGTAGCAAACCCCGCACAGCACACACTCTCCGTCACCTTCAACAACTTCCCCGTCGCCACCATCGGCTGGGGTGACCAAGGGTCCAAAAAGATGATGATGCGCAAATAAGCGAAAAGTAGCAAAAAAGAAGCCACCCATGCATATGGGTGGCTTCTTTTTTTGCTATTGTGGCTGTTACGCCAGGGCGTCGGCGATGAGGAAAATGCTGCCGGTGACGAGAACGAGGTCGGCGGGGTCGGCGGCAGCGCGGGCGTCGGCGATGGCCTCTTTGACGTTGGCGAAGGCCTTGCCGTCGATGCCCATCTCGCGGGCGGCGGCCTGGAGGTCGGCCACGGGCAGCCCACGCGGCACGGAGGGCTGGCTGAAGCGCCAGTCGAAGGGCATGCCGAGGCGCGCGAACTCGGCATGCAGGTGGGTCAGTATCTTGCGGTAGTCCTTGTCGTTGACGCAGCCGTAGACGACATGCAGGGCGGCGAACGGCATGGTGGCAAGCTTGCCGAGCATGGCGTCGATGCCGGGGGCGTTGTGGGCGGTCTCGCAGATGGTGAGGGGCTCGCGCCCTATGGTCTGCCAGCGGCCTTGCAGGTGCGTGTTTGTGACCACCCGCGCCATGCCGCGCCGCAGAGCGTCGGCGGGGATGGCGAGGGTGCGCGTGGCACACAGCACGTCGACGGCGCCGAGCACCGTGGCTATGTTCTTCTTCTGGTATTCGCCCTCGAGCTCCTCCGTGTAGTCGCCGATGCGCTCCACATGGTGGCTGGCGTCGGCGAAGGTGATGGGGGCGTTGCGCTCGGCGGCGACGCGCTCGAAGACCGGCTTTGTCTCGGGCTGGGTCTCACCTACCACCACGGGGACGCCGGGCTTGATGATGCCGGCCTTCTCGGCGGCTATCTTCTCCAGCGTGTCGCCGAGGAACTGCGTGTGGTCGAGGCCTATGTTGGTGATGACGGAGAGCAGCGGCGTGATGACGTTGGTGCTGTCCAGGCGACCACCCATGCCCACTTCGACGACGGCGATGTCCACCTTCTCGCGGGCGAAATAGTCAAAGGCGAGGCCGACGGTCATCTCGAAGAAGGAGAGGTGGAGGTCGGCGAAAAGCCGGCGGTTGGCCTCGACAAAGTCCACGACGGTCTGCTGCGCAATCATGTCACCGTTGATGCGGATGCGCTCGCGGAAGTCGACAAGGTGCGGCGAGGTGTAGAGGCCCACCTTGTAGCCCGCCTCCTGCAGGATGGAGGCGAGGAAGTGGCTGACGGAGCCTTTGCCGTTGGTGCCGGCCACATGTATGCTCCTGAACTTGCGCTCGGGGTTGCCGAGGGCGGCCATGAAGTCGATGGTGGGCTGTATGTCAGCCTTATAGGCAGCAGCGCCGATGCGTTGGTACATCGGCAGCTGTGCAAACATGAAGTCAAGTGTCTCTTGATAGGTCATTTGTGCGGTATGGTGTAGGTGAGGCCGAGGATGAAGAGGGCGCGCTGCGAGGGGTAGTTGGCCCAGAGGTAGTAGCGCTGGAAGGCTAGGTTGTCCATGCGCAGGAAGAAGCTGAGGGCGCGGTTGTGGCGGTACTCCACCTCGGCGGCGATGCCGTAGCGCATGGGCAGCGTCAGCTCGGCGTCGGCGTGCATGCTGCCGAGGAGGCGACCCTCGAGGTGGAAGAGCCACTTGTCATGGTAGTTGACGTCGGCGCTGACAAGGGCGTCCCAGTCGGGGCGGTAGAGCGGCGAGCTGAGTTTGGCAAGGGCCGTGTTGACGACGGAGTCGTTGTAGTCTACGGCACCGTAGGCATAGTAATGGCCGCCGGCACGGAGAGTGATCATCTCGTCGTTGACGAAGGTGATGTTGGCGCCGATGGTGAGGCGGTTGTTGTCGACATACAGCGGGCTGTAGACGTTGTTCAGACTGTAGAGCGGGTCGAGCGTGAAGGTGAGGTCGTCGCGCAGCAGCTGGTATTTGATTTCGGCATCGGCCTCAAGCTTGCGGCTGATGCTCCAGCGTGCGCTGCCGTAGAAGTCGTAGCGGCGCGTGGCGCGCATCTCGCTGCCGGGGGCTATGTACGGGTTCACCATACGCATGGCGTTGAGGCTGTTGGCCTCCATGCCGCCGGTGGCGCCGACGCTCAATGCCAGACGGTCGGCAAGCAGCTTCTTGCTGACGACGACGTCGGGGAAGAGGCGGAAGAGGGTGGCGGTGTCGGTGGTGTAGGCATCCCAGGCGGCCGTCAGACCGGCATGGAACTGCAATCCGCTGAAGATAAAGTCGACGTAGGGGTTGGCTTTCACTATGTTGCTCCAGATGCGCACGGTGTCTTGCACGGCGGGCAACACAAAGCCGAGGGGCATCTTGTCGCCCAGACGCAGGCCGTTGGTATAGGCGTCCCACTCCATGTGCAGGTAGGCCACACCCATGTACTGGCGCATCATCTCGAAGCCGTAGCGCACATCGCCGCTGAGGTTAAAGTTGAGCTCGTTCTGCCCCCAGGTAGCCCAGAGGTCGCTGAGGTGCACATTGGCAGCGAAGCCAAACTTGTTGGGGTCGAGCTGCATGTTCTTGACACCGAAGTTCCACGATGCCACGTTATACGAAGCGCGGTAGTCCTTGATAGATATGCTGTCGCGCGTGTAGGTGGGGTAAACGGCCGTCAGCGTGCTGTCGTGGAAGCCGTAGTACAGGTTGTGGTCGTGCTCATAGCCGAGGTCGGTGGAGAGCTGCAGCTTCTCGCCGACGATGTATTTGCCGAAGAGCGTGACACCGGTGTTGCCGAAATGGTTGCGGCCGTAGCCAGGCAGGCGGTCCCACGACGAGAGGTGGTTGAGACGCACGCCGTAGGTCTTCTTTTTGTCGCGCGTGGAGCTCCAGTAGAGGTCGGCCATCGGCGTCCAATAGTTGCCGACACCGAGGCGCAGGTAGTTGTTGTAGAGCTTGGTGGCAGGCTCGCCGACGATGCGCGCGGCCTTGATGCGGCTCGGCTCATAGAGTGCCCTGAGGCGCATGGGGGTTATGCTGTAGCGGAAGTCATGCTCCATGCGGCCTATGGTGTCGGTAATCTGGGCAGGGAAGTTGATCTTTTCGACCTGCTCTATGGTCGGGCGGTAGCTGCCTTTGACCACAACACTCTCGTTATAGGTACCTTCCTGCTGCGCGCTCAGCGTGGCGGCAACGGCCAGCAGGGTGGCTATAGTGAATATCTTTTTCATGGTAATCAGTCGTTAATGTCAATAACTATTTCCTCTTCTTCGGGCTGGGGCGCAGGCTGCTCGGCGGCGAGTATGGCGTCAAGCTTCTGACGGGCCACGCCGACCAGGTCCTCGCCGTCGTAGTTGTCGATGATGCTCTGCAGCGTCTGTTTGGCCTGAAGGTTGTTGCCGCGGGCGTAGTAGATATCGGCCCAGAGGATGAAGCTGTAAGCAAGCCAGTAGTCGCTGGAGGCGTCGCTGACGATGCCCTCGATCATCTTCTCGGCCTGCTGCAGCTTGCCGCCGAGCATCAGTATCTCGGCCTGGCGGCAACGGGCCTCGCCACTGTACTCGCCGTTGGCGGAGCGCACTATGTGACCATAGTAGGTGTAGGCGCTGTCGCGCTGGCTGTTGTCATAGCAGCTGCGTGCCATTGCGAGCCAAGCCTCCTCCTTGAGTTCTGCGGTGGCTTTGTTCTCGTCCACAAGGCGCTGACCGGCCTCCATGATACCGGTGTGCTGCTTCAGCGCAACGGCGCAGCGCAGGCCGCCCACCTCGCCCTGCAGCAGGCTGTTGTCGCTTTCGGCGCCCTCGCTGAGGCGCTGGTAAAGCGTGGCGGCCTTGTTGTAGTCGCCAAGGCTATAGGCTATGTTGGCGGCATTGTAGAGCGAGCGCTCGCTGTACTGGTTGGTGCCCGCCGAGGCGACAGCCACATAATGCGGCAGCGCCTTGTCGTTCTGCCCCTGACGGAAGTAGCTGTCGGCGAGCAGATAGTGGGCCTTGACGGCGAAGAGGCCGTTGGGGAACTTGCTGAGGTAGCCCTCCAGCCCTGCGGCGGCATTCTCATAATCGCCTTCCTGGTAGCGGCCCTCGACGGCGAGGAACGTGGTGCTGTCCTGCTCCACCGTGGAGACGGTCACCTTGGTGGTGCGTTTCACGTAGGCGAAATAGTCATCCACACGGTTCTGCGCAATGTATATGTTCTTCACCGTGCTCAGTGCGTCGCGGGCCTCGTCGGTGCCGGGATACTGCGTCAGCAGGCGGTCGAAGGTCTTGAGAGCCTGGTCGGGACGCTCCGTGTTGTAGTATATAAGGCCTTGGTTGAGCAGCGCGGTCTTGACGTACACACTCTGCGGATACTGCTTGATGAAGTTGTTGTAGTAGGTCATGGCCATCTCGTTGTTATCGCACATCATGTACGTGTTGGCGATCTCAAGCATGGCCTTCGACTTCAACGGCGAGTTGTCGTACTTCTCAAATACGTAGTTTAGGTACGTGAGCTTCTCGCTGTTCTTGCCCTGAGCGCCGAAAGCGAGGGCTTTCTGGTAGGTGGCATAGTCGGCGTCGCGGCCGTTGGCGGCTATAACCTTGTCATACTGCAAGATGCTTTCGGGGAAGCGGCTCTGCACATACAGGCAGTCGCCCATGCGGTTGTGGGCGTCGTCCTTCATCATTCGCTCCTGCTTGTCCTTGGGCTGCGCTATGCGGCCGTCGAGGTCGGCGAAGACGTCGTAGGCCTCGTCGTAGCGCTTCTGGCGCATGAGCACGTAGGCGTAGGTGTAGCGTGCCGGCAGGGCGTAGGGCGAGCTGTTGGCGAACGAGGAGAGCAGCAGCTTGTTGAGGCTCTTCTCGGCCGCCGAGGTCTGCCCCTGGCGGTACTGCCATTCGCCAAGCAGGTAGTTGGCGTCGGCGGTGATGCGCGGCACGGCGTTGATCTTGACGGCTTTCTCGTAGAGCTTCACGCCCTCGTCCTCCTTGCCGCTGTTGCACAGCTCTATGCCGCGGTTGAGGACGGCGCGCTGGTAGGCCTGCTCGAGGGCGGCGTTGCGCTGCGGCACCTGCTCCAGCAGGCGGATGGCCTCCTTGTAGTTGTTGGTGGAGCAGTAGAGCTCGGTGAGTATTTCCTCCGCCTCGGTCTTGTGGCGGCCTTTGGGGTATTTCTTCAGATAACTCTCAAACGACTTGATGCTCTCGCCCATGGCGTTCTGGTTCAGCTCGCAGCTCAGCTTGGCATAGTTGAAGAGTGCGTCCTCCTTGATCTGCTTGCTGAAGTCGAGCTTGCTGGCCTGGAGGAACATGCTGCGGGCGTCCATCTTGCGGCCGAGGCGCACATAGGTGTCGCCCAGCGTGTAGAGGGCGTTCTGCGACACGCTGTCGTTGCACTGCGTCTTGCGCACGAGGTAGGCGGCCGCCGAGTCGTAGTTGCCGAGCATGTAGTGGCTGTAGCCGACCTGATAGTCGATGTCCTGCGGCGTGCAGTTCACCTGCTGCTCGTGCGTCAGCTCGCGCCGCGCGGCGCCATAGTGCTGCAGGGCGTTGGCATACTCGCCGCGGTTAAAATACACCTCTCCCACCATCTGCTCTATCTCGCTGCGCTTGAAGGCATCCTTGTCCTTCAGCAGCGCCGGCGCCATCTGCAGCAGCTCGTCGTCCTTGCCCAGGTAGTAGTAGATGCGGGCTATGTAGCTGGGGGCTATCTTGGCAAACTTGCGGTCGTTCTGCAGCTCGCGGAAGTTGCGCAGCGCCAGGTCGTAGCGTCCGTCCATATACTGTATGTGGGCGTAGTAGTAGAGACTGGAGTTGCGGTATTTGCTCTGCCCCCCCACCTGCTGCGCGAAAAGGTCGGCGGCCTTCTTGGTGTCGCCCTTCTGGAAATGGCAGTAGCCGCGCTTGAAGTTGTACTCGCTGCGGTGGTCATACTCCACCTCCTTGGGGTCTACGGCCTTGTAGTAGCCCAGCGCGCGGTCGTAGTCGCCGCGGGCATAGTAGAAGTTGCCCAGGTAGAAGCGCGCCATGTTCTGGCGTGCGCTCTGTGGGTAAAGGCGGAGAAACTCCTCCAGACGGTAGTAGGCATCGTCGTTGTCCAGCTTCTCGGAGCAGACGCCGGCGTAGTAGCAAGCGTCGGCTTTCTGCCAGGCGCTCTGCCCGGCCTGCCGGCCGCCGGAGGCCACCTCGTCGAAAATCTGCTGCGCAGCGGCGTACTTCTGCTTCTGGTAGAGGTCCATGGCCTGACGGTAGAGGTCGTCCTGCCGCTCGTCGCCGCCAACGCGCTGCGCCCCCGCCGTGGCGGGCAGCAGCAGCATGGCGGCCACCATAGCCGACATCAGTGCTTTCATTGTCTTGTGCTTGTTCATATCGTTGTATGTTATTCGTTTCAAACTATCTGTCCCACATGCTTTCGTCGCGTTTCTCCCAGGGTCCATGCAGCAGTATGCCGCTTGCCGGCGGGGGCGTCAGCTCGCTGTACGGCGTGCCGTCGGGCTTCAGCAGTATGAATGTGGGGTAGCTCACCACCCCGTAGCGCTCCAGCATGCGGTAGTTGCCGTCGTAGTGCAGCCACGTCCAGTTGTAGCGGTGCCCGCGGCGGTTGTTCTTCAGGAAGTGGTACATGCGCTGGAACTCGCGGTCGCAGCTGACGCAGACGAACACCACGTCGGGGTTCTTGGCGTAGACGCTGTCGCGGAAGTGCGCCATCGTCTCTATCTCGGAAAGCGAGGCGGGCTCGCCGACGCGCACAAAGCCCATGTACACCCACTTGCCCGCGAAGTCGCTAAGGCTCACAGGGTTGCGGTCCACGTCGGGCAACACAATGTCTACCATCTCGTTCTCCGTCGCCATGTCGCCCTTCAGGCTCTGCGCCAGCGACGACGCCAGCTTGCGGTGCTCGGGGAACTTGCTGCTGTTGCCCACGCTCTCCACCATGCGCAGCACGGCGTCGCGGCTGTAGGCACGGTCGTAGAAGCTCTCCTTCAAAGCCTGCAGCATGGCCAGCTCGCGCACCTGCTCGTTGCGCAGCAAGGGGTCGAGGCCTATCGAGTCGGCATAGCGCACCGCGTCGCCGCTCTCCACCCACATCGCCAGACGGTCCTGCCCGATGCGGCGCGTGCCGTGCGAGATGCTGCCGGCATACAGCGCCAGGAAGAGACGCATGTACTGCTCGTCGTAGTAGCGCACGGGCTGGTTCTTGACATAGCGGTCTATCAGCTTGGCGCGGCTCACGGCGCGCATAGCCAGCGACAGCTCCGCCAGCGAGTAGTTCACGTAACGCCCGAAGAAGTCGTCCTCCAAGGGGCCCACGGCCTTGAGCACCTCGCGGCGCAGCGTGTCCATGCGCCGCGGGTCGGGCTTGTAGCGCGGGTCGAAGAAGACGCGGTTGGCAACCATGAAGCTGTCCACCAACGCCTCGAAACGCCCTATGCGCAGGTTCAGCTCATCGGCCTGAAGGCCAAGGAATTCCAGCGGCAGCGGCTCGGGGTCGAGGTAGACGTTGCGGCGCTCGTCGACGCTCCAGTCAAACTCCGGCAGCCACACCGTGTAGGTGCGTCCCGGCTCGACAAAGAACGACTGATTGTAGCACTCCACCTCCACGTACACCAGCCGCGGATAGTCGGCAAAGCATCGCAGCTCGAAATGGCCCGAGCTGTCTACAAGAGTCTCGTCGAGCAGCACCTCGTGCATCGACAGCATGTCGCTGTAACCGTAGAGCGCCATCCGCTTGCCGATGGCATTGGCCGACGTGCCGCTTATCAGCACGTTGGTCTGCGCCACAGCGCACATACACGCTGCCAAAGCCATGATTATAAAAGCCAAACGCCTCATAATACCATTATGAACGACGCACCCGTGCTTTTATTGTATAAAGACATAAAAAAATCTCCCCTCTCCCCCGCCCTCCCTACGGAGCCGGTACGGAGTCCCTACGGCCGTTCTTCAGTAGTTCTTCAGTAGTTCTTCAGTGCGGCACTGAAGAACTACTGAAGAACTACTGAAGAAATGCCGTACCGGGTCCGTAGAGGGGCCGTAGAGGATGGGACGGCGGTGCGTGCCGCAGACGCGTGCATACCGCAGGCGCCGCAGGCGGCCAAAAGCCACAGCCTGAGGCAAAAGCAAAAACAAAGAAGAATATTTTTGGGATGTTATTTTTATTTTGTACATTTGCGGTCTCCTTAAAAAGGGGGATTATTTGTTTAAATAACTAAAATACAAAACAATAAACTAACAAAATATACCATGGAAAAACAGAAAACACGCACCGAGAGCGACCTGCTGGGCCAGCGCGAGGTGCCAGCCGAAGCCTACTACGGAGTACAGACAAGCCGTGCCATCGAGAACTTCCATATCAGCGGACACTTACTGTGCAGCTACTCCAATTTTATCCGCGGCATGGCCATCACCAAGAAGGCCGCCGCCATGGCCAACGTCGAGGTCAAGATGATCACGCCCGAGCAGGGCGAAGCCATCATGTGGGCCTGCGACCAGCTGATCGAGGGCAAGTACCACGACCAGTTCCCCATCGACATGATACAGGGCGGCGCCGGCACGAGCACCAACATGGCCGCCAACGAGGTAATCGCCAACCTGGCGCTGGAGCGCATGGGTCACCAGAAGGGTGAGTACCAGTACTGCTCGCCCAACGATGTCGTCAACGCCTCGCAGAGCACCAACGACGCCTACCCCTGCGCCATACACATGGCCCTGGCCCTCGAACACCTCGCCTTCATGCCCCACCTGGAGCAGATGATAGCCGCTCTCGACTACAAGAGCAAGGAGTTTGCGCACGTCATCAAGATGGGCCGCACGCAGCTGCAGGACGCCGTCCCCATGACCCTGGGCCAGACCTTCGGCGCCTTTGCCGACTCGCTGCGCGGCGAGTACAAGAACCTGCGCGCCACGGCCGACGAGTTCCTCATCGTCAACATGGGTGCCACCGCCATCGGCACGGGCATCTGCTCCAAGCCTGGCTACAGCGAAGCCTGCATCAAGGCCCTGCGCAAGATCACGGGATGGAACATCACTTTGGCCGACAACCTGATCGAGGCCACCTCGGCGACCACCTGCATGATCGCCTATAGCGCTGCCATGAAGCGCCTGGCCATCAAGACCAACAAGATATGCAACGACCTGCGCCTGCTCTCCAGCGGCCCGCGCTGCGGCCTCAATGAGATACACCTGCCCGAGCGCCAGCCCGGCAGCAGCATCATGCCCGGCAAGGTGAACCCCGTCATCCCCGAGGTGATGAACCAGGTGTGCTACCGCGTCATCGGCAACGACATGACCATCAGCCTGGCCAGCGACAACGGCCAGCTGGAGCTCAACGTCATGGAGCCCGTCATCGCCTACACCCTGTTTGAGAGCATCCACCTGCTGAAGAATGGCTACGACACCCTGCGCCGCTTCTGCATCGACGGCATCCGCGCCAACGAGGAGCGCTGCCGCCAGCTCGTGGAGCACAGCATCGGCATCGTCACCATGCTCAACCCAATCATCGGCTACAAGCAGAGCACCAAGATCGCCAAGGAAGCCTCAGAGACCGGCCGCGGCGTCTACGAGCTGGTGCTCGAGCACAAACTGCTCACCAAGGAGCAGCTCGACGAGATACTGAAGCCCGAGAACATGCTGCAGCCTGTTGATTTGACAGTTAATAAATAATGATAGAAACAATAAAAATAAAGAAAGGGCTCGACATACCGCTTGGCGGCGCGCCGGAACGGCATATCGTCGACGCCCGCAGCACAGAGCGCTACGGTGTGAAGCCGCCCGACGTGGTGGGCTTCACACCGCGCCTGCTTGTCGCCGAGGGCGACAGCGTCAGCGCCGGCCAGCCCGTTGTGGCCGACAAGAACGACCCTCGCCTGACGCTCCCTTCGCCGGTGGACGGCGTGGTGGAGGCCATAGTGCGCGGCGAGAAGCGCAAACTGATGGAGATCGTGGTCGGCCGCACCGCGCAAGGCGGCAGCGGCACGCACGACGCCGCACCCGGCGTGCTGGATGCCGCCAGCCCCTGTTGGTGGATGATCAAGGAGCGCCCCTTCGGAGCGGTGGCCAACCCCGACCACAAGCCCAAGGGCATCTTCGTCAGCATGCGCGACACCAACCCGCTGGCGCCGGACATGGACTTCGCGCTGAAAGGCCGCGAGCATGAGTTCGAAGCCGGCGTGAACGCCCTCTCGGCCTATGCCGAAGTGCACTGCGTCAAGGCCACAGGCCCCCACCCGGCCGGCAACATCGGCACCATAGTGGCGGCCATCAGCCCGATAAACAAAGGAGAATATGTGTGGGCTGTGAACGCACAGGACGTGGCGACAATAGGGCGCTGGGTGCTCACCGGCGAATACCGCCCGGAGCGCGTCATCAGCGTCGGCGGCCCCGCGGCTAAGGCACCCCAGCACTACCGCGTGCTCTGCGGCGCCAGCGTGCAGCGCATCTGCGATGTGCAGCTGATGGACCCCTGCTACCCTCAGCTACCCACTGCCAACCACCAGCTACCCACGCGAATCATATCCGGCAGCGTGCTCTCGGGCACGGCCATCAAGGCCGACGGCTTCCTGGGCATGTACGACCAGCAGCTGACCTTCGTCGAGGAGGGCGACCAGTACGACTTCATGGGGTGGCTGATGCCGGGGTTCAAGAAGTTCAGCTTCAGCAAGACGTTCCTCAGCGGCTTCGCGCGTATGCTACCCACTACGCACTACCCACTACCCACTCAGTTCAACACCAACATGCACGGCTCGGTGCGCCCGTTCCTCTTCACAGGCAGCTTCGAGCGCGTGTTCCCCTTCGACATCTACCCGCTACAGCTCATCAAGGCCTGCATCGTGGGCGACGTGGAGCTGCAGGAGAAGCTGGGCATCTACGAGGTGGAGCCCGAGGACTTCGCGCTGTGCGAGTTCATAGACCCCTCCAAGACAGAAATACAGACCATCATACGCGAGGCGCTTGAAGTCCTCAGAAAGGAGGCTATGGCATGAATATGAAATGGTTATCAGACTGGTTCGAGAAGATTGAGCCCAAGGGCAAATGGGCATGGCTGGGGAGCACCTACGAGGCGTTCCACACCTTCGCCTTCACGCCCAAGACCGTGACCAAGAGCGGCTCGCACATACGCGACGCCGTCGACATGAAGCGCAGCATCATCATCGTGGTCATAGCCCTCATCCCCGCACTGCTCTTCGGCATGTGGAACATCGGCTACCAGACCGCCATGAGCACCGGCGCCGAATGGCACTGGCTCTACATGTGGTGGTTCGGCTTCCTGCGCATGCTGCCCATGATTGTGGTGAGCTATGCGGTGGGCCTGTTCATTGAGTTTGCTTTTGCCCAGGTTCGCCACCACGAAGTCAACGAGGGATTCCTCGCCACGGGCCTGCTCATACCGATGATTGTGCCTGTGACCACACCGCTGTGGCAGCTGGCGCTCGCCGTGGCCTTCGCCGTCATCATCGGCAAGGAGGTCTTCGGCGGCAGCGGCATGAACTTCCTCAACCCCGCACTCGTGGCCCGCGCCTTCCTCTTCTTCGCCTATCCCACCCACATGAGTGGCGACAAGGTGTGGATTGCCAACGACTTGTGGGGCAGTGACGCCATAGCCGGTGCCACCCCGATGGGCGAGCTGGCCGCAGGTATGCACCCCACGGCCTCGGCCCTCGACATGCTGATAGGCACCATCCCCGGCTCCACCTGCGAGACCTCGGTCATCGCCATCGCCTTGGGCGCCATGCTGCTGCTCTTCACGGGCATCGCCAGCTGGCGCATCATGCTGAGCGTATTTCTCGGCGGCGGCCTGATGGGCCTGCTCTTCAATGCCATAGGCTACAACGAGTACATGCAGCTGCCGTTCTACTACCACTTCCTGATGGGCGGCTTCGCCTTCGGCGCGGTCTTCATGGCCACCGACCCCGTCACCGCCGCACAGACCAACACCGGCAAGTGGATCTACGGCCTGCTGATAGGCGCCTTCGCCGTGCTGCTGCGCGTATGCAACCCCGCCTACCCCGAGGGCATGATGCTCAGCATCCTCTTCATGAACTGCATGGCCCCGCTCATCGACCACTGCGTGGTGGCACAGAACATCAAGCGCCGCGCCAAACGCGCCGCCGCTATCGGAAAGGAGGCCCACAATGGCTAAAAAGAACTTCAGCAACACCTACATCTTCATCTATTCCGCCGCGCTAGTCGTGGTGGCTGCATTGATACTCACCGTGGTGAGCGTCAGCCTCAAGCCCCTGCAGACCAAGAACCAGCAGGCCGAGACCAAGCAGATGATACTGAAGACCATCGGTATTGAGGCCACGCGCGACAACGCCGATGTGCTCTACGCCAAGCACATCACCGAGGCCGACAACTATTACACCTTCTCCGGCGGCATCATCCTGCCCCTGAAAGGCACCGGCCTCTGGGGACCCATCTGGGGCTACCTGGCACTCGACAGCACCAGCACCGTCGTGGGCGCCGTCTTCGACCACAAGGGCGAGACTCCCGGCCTCGGCGGCGAGATTGCCACCGACAAGTTCGCCTCCCGCTTCATCGGCAAGAAGATGGACACCCAGGCCATACACCTGGCCAAGAACGCCGACCGCAGCAACCCCTACGAAGTGGACGCCATCAGTGGCGGCACCATGACCAGCAACGGCGTCACCGCCATGCTGGCCAAGGCTTTCAACGACTATCAAAAACTGAATACTCAGAATACTACGAGTGCTCCGATTAATCAGAGAGAGGAGGACGAACAATGAAGAACACTGACCTTATAAAACTCCCGTTCAGCAAGAACAACCCCATCCTGGTGCAGGTACTGGGCGTCTGCTCCTGTCTGGCCGTGACGGCGCAGCTCAAGCCCGCCGTGGTGATGGCTATCTCGGTGACCGTCGTCGTGGCCCTGAGCAACCTCATCATCTCGCTCATGCGCAACACCATCCCGCCGCGCATCCGCATCATCGTGCAGCTGGTGGTCGTCAGCACCCTCGTGGTGCTGGTGGACCAGGTGCTGAAAGCCTACATGTACGACGTCAGCAAGCAACTCTCCGTCTTCGTGGGCCTTATCATCACCAACTGCATCGTCATGGGCCGCCTCGAGGCCTTCGCCATGGTGCAGAAGCCGTGGCCCTCGCTCCTCGACGGCCTTGGCAACGGCCTTGGCTACAGCGTCATCCTCATCACGCTGGGCTTCGTGCGCGAGCTCTTCGGCAGCGGCACCCTCTGGGGCTACCCAGTCATGGAGAAGCTCGGCCTCTACAACATCGGCTATGAGAACAACGGCCTGATGATCATGCCCCCCATGGCCCTCATCCTCGTCGGCCTCATCATCTGGTGGCACCGCAGTAAGAACAAAGATTTAGTTGAACAATAGTCATGGAATACGTAAATATCTTCATCAAGTCGATCTTTGTCGACAACATGATCTTCGCCTTCTTCCTCGGCATGTGCTCCTACCTTGCCGTGAGCAAGACGGTGAAGACATCGGCGGGGCTCGGCATAGCGGTCACCTTCGTGCTGCTCATCACCGTGCCCATCAACTTCCTGCTGAACAAGTACTTCCTGGCGCCGGGAGCTATGGCCTGGATATCGCCCTCGCTGGCGGAGGTGGACCTCAGCTTCCTGAGCCTCATCATGTTCATCGCCGTCATCGCGGCCATAGTGCAGATAGTGGAGATGGTGGTGGAGAAGTTCTCTCCTGCCCTGTACAACTCGCTGGGCATCTTCCTGCCGCTGATAGCGGTGAACTGCGCCGTCATGTCGGGCTCGCTCTTCATGCAGGAGCGCGGCTACGCCAACATCGGCGAGGCCACGGTCTTCGCCCTCGGCAGCGGCCTGGGCTGGCTGCTGGCCATCGTGGCCATCGCCGCCATCCGCGAGAAGCTGCGCTACAGCCACATCCCACCGGCCCTGCGCGGCGTGGGCATCACCTTCATCATCACCGGCCTCATGGGTATGGCCTTCATGTCGTTCATGGGATTCAAACTATAGCTGTAAGCTGTGAGTGTTAAGTTTTAAGTGGGCTGACGCGGCCTATGACTTAAAACTTACAGCTTAAAACTTAAAACTAAAAAAATGACAACAACGTTATTAACCGCAATCATACTCATCCTGGCGGTCATCCTGCTGCTGGTGGCGGCGCTGCTCATCCTGCGCGCCAAACTCATACCGCAGGGCAACGTCAAGATAACCATCAACGACAACAAGGAGCTGACCGTGCCCACCGGCGGCACCCTCATCAGCACCCTCAGCGAGCAGGGCGTACACCTGCCCTCGGCCTGCGGCGGCAAAGGCTCGTGTGGTCAATGCAAATGCCGCGTGGTTAAGGGCGGCGGCAGCATACTCCCCACCGAAACGCCACACTTCAGTCGCAAGCAGATACAGGAAGGCTGGCGTCTGGGCTGCCAGGTGAAGGTGAAGGAGGACATGAACCTCAAGCTGCCGGAGAGCATCCTCAGCATCAAGGAGTACGAGTGCACCGTCGTCAGCAACCGCAACGTAGCCACCTTCATCAAGGAGTTCAAGGTGCAGCTGCCTGCCGGCGAGCACATGGACTTCGTGCCCGGCTCCTACGCGCAGATACGCATCCCGAAATTCACTATCAAATACTCCGACTTCGACCGCAGCCTCATCGGCGACGAATACCTGCCCGCATGGGAGAAGTTCAAGATGTTCGACCTCGTCTGCGTCAACACCGAGCCCACCGTGCGCGCCTACTCCATGGCCAACTACCCCGCCGAAGGCGACGTCTTCATGCTCACCGTGCGTATCGCCACACCGCCCTTCACGGCCGACCGCAGCGGCTTCCAGAACATCAACCCAGGCATAGCCTCCAGCTATATCTTCTCGCTGAAGCCCGGCGACAAGGTCATCATGAGCGGCCCCTACGGCGAGTTCCGCGTACGCGGCACCGAGGACGGCACCTGGAGCGACGACCCACAGGGCAACGAGATGATATGGGTGGGCGGCGGCGCCGGCATGGCCCCCCTCCGCGCCCAGATCATGCACCTCACCCGCACCCTCAACTGCACCCACCGCCCCATGCACTACTTCTACGGCGCCCGCGCGCTGAACGAGGTGTTCTACCTGCACGACTTCCTGGAGCTGGAGAAGACGCACCCCAACTTCCACTTCCACCTGGCCCTCGACCGGCCCGACCCCGCCGCCGACGCCGCAGGCGTGAAGTACACCGCAGGCTTCGTCCACAACGTGATGTACGAGACCTACCTCAAGGACCACCCCGCCCCCGAGGACATCGAATACTACATGTGCGGCCCCGGGCCCATGAGCTCGGCCGTGGTCAACATGCTCGACAACCTCGGCGTCCAGCCCGAGAACATAGCCTATGACGACTTCGGTGGCGGTGCCCCGAAGCGTTGAACGCGGAGCGAACGTCGCCAAAAGGCGGTGCCCCGAAGCGTTGAACGCGGAGCGAACGTCGCCAAAAGGCGGTGCCCCGAAGAAATAAAGCATCTTAATTCAACACATAAACAGGTGGGCAAAAGTTTTTGCCCACCTGTTTGTCTACTGTTAGCGGATTCCCCATCGTAGCGACACTTTTTCCACCCTGAAAAATCAGCTTTTTTGCATGTTTGTAATAGACTGGAAACATGCACCATAACCGTATCATCTCTTATATTGCTCTTATATTGCTCTTATATTACTCCTTACTTGCGCTTACAAATGTAAGAGATAGTAAGTTGAAAGTAATGACTGACAAATAATTATCTGTGATTGAAGGGCAAAAAAAAGAGGCTCGATTGAGCCTCTTTTACTTTGTTGCTGCCGATGGCGGTTATTCGCTCAGCTGGCGGTATTTCTCCACCTCGCTTTCGGCGGCCTTCACGTTCTGGTTGGCCTCTTCGGCTTTGCGCTCGGCTTCGGCTTTCTTGCCGGTGTTCTTCTCTATGCTCTTCTGCAGGTCGGCGATTTCCTTCTCGCAGTCGGCAATCTTCTGCTGGTACTTCTCGATGTCCTTGCGGCGGTCCTCGATCTTCTTCTGGGCTTTGGTGATGTCGTTCTCCAGGTCGGTGACGGCGGCGGCAGCCTTGCCGGCGGCCTTCTCGGCCTTCTTCAGGTTGGCCTGCTCGGCCTCCATCTGCTGGCCGGCCTCATACTTGTTGACGTACTGGATGAAGTTCTGCAGGAAGTTGTGCACATTGCCGTTGATGGTGCTCTGGCTGATAGTGAGGTCGTTGCTGATGGCGCAGACGGTCACCACGGTCACCTTGTCCTTGCGCTTGCCCTGCTCCTCGACCTTGGTGTAGAGGCTCAGCGAGTTCTGCGAGATTTCGGTGAAGACCTGGTCGAGAGCGGCGATGAAGCCCTCGCTCTTCTTAGTCTTCAACTTGGCGTCCTTGAGGCGCTGGTTCATAGCCTCTTGCACCATCTTGACGTCCTTCTGGAGGCTGACGGTGTAGGCGGTGACGGTCTTCTCGCCGACCATCGTAGTGGTTTCCTGTACGGTCTGTGCCATGAGGCTCGTGCCGATGAAAGCGGCAAGGGCCAATACGATAACTTTTTTAATCATAATGCAATATTTTTTAGACGTTTATACTATTTTGCAACTCTTGTTAGCTACTGCAAAAATACGAATATTTCCATACCGTCACAAACTTTTTTTCACTTTGCGGTGTCGCCGGGGTCTCCGAGGGGGGGGGCGCCCTATCTTTTTTGTCCCCGATGGCTTGCAGTTGAGTTTTTTTTCGTATCTTTGCCCTCTGTAACCCAATTAATATTAATAATAACTTCCTAAACAATATGAACTTACCGAAAATCCATTCCATCACGAAGAAGATTCTCGTGGCCCTGGTAGGCGGTTTCCTCTTGGTTTTCCTGCTCTTCCACATGACGGCCAACCTCTTCGTTCTTCGCCACGACGACGGGGCCTGGTACTCCGCCTTCTGCCACTTCATGGGCACCAACTGGATTGTGAAAATCTTCGAGATTATCCTGCTGGGCGTCTTCGCGCTGCACATCCTGCTGACCCTGTGGCTCCAGCTCACCAACCGTCTGGCGCGCCCCGTGCGCTACCATGAGGCCCAGAAAAGCAAGACCCACACCTCGTCGAAACTCATGATGTGGACCGGCATCCTCATCATCGCCTTCCTGGTGATGCACTTCTGCCAGTTCTACTTCATCAAGATAGGCTGGGTGAAAGGCGAATACATGGTGGAGACCGAGAAGCTGCAGAGCGACGAAATCATGGGGCTGGTACAGTACTCCAGCCAGATGGGCATGACACCCGAAGAGTTCATCGACGCCATGGAGAGCGAGTCGGCCATGTATGCCGACGAGAACGGCGACAGCGAGGAAGTGGAGGAATACCTGGCCGGCATGCGTGACAAGCTGGGAGTCATCAACATCGTGAAACGCGCCAGCGACGAAGGCAACATCAGCGCCGACGGCAAGTGGATACGCCACCTCACATACGACGAGCGTCAGACGCTGAAGAAGGTGCTGCCGGAGAGCAAGCCCGAGCCGGACTTCTACTTCATGGTGCGCGAGCTCTTCCACAACCCCCTGATGGTGCTGCTCTACCTCATCACCTTCGTGGTGCTCTTCCTCCACATGCGCCACGCCTTCCCCTCGGCATTCCAGACCCTGGGCCTCAACAACTACAAGTACAACAATATCATAGAGTGGTGCGGACGCATCTACGCCTGGGTCATATGCCTCGGCTTCGTCGTGGTGCCCATATTAGTTTACCTTGGCTTGTAAACATTTACGCATTAACACATTAACGCATTAACGCAATGATTTTAGACTCCAAGATACCCGAAGGCCCGCTCAGCCAGAAGTGGACCAACTATAAAGCCGCGCAGAAGCTGGTGAACCCCGCCAACAAGCGCAAACTCGACATCATCGTTGTCGGCACCGGCCTGGCCGGAGCCTCGGCGGCCGCCTCGCTCGGCGCCCTGGGCTTCCACGTCGACATCTTCTGCATACAGGACTCGCCGCGCCGCGCCCACTCCATCGCCGCCCAGGGCGGCATCAACGCCGCCAAGAACTACCAGAACGACGGCGACAGCGTGGAGCGACTCTTCAAAGACACCATCAAGGGCGGCGACTACCGCGCCCGCGAGGCCAACGTCTACCGTCTGGCCGAGGTCAGCGGCGACATCATAGACCAGTGTGTGGCGCAGGGCGTGCCCTTCGCGCGTGACTACAGCGGCCTGCTCGACAACCGCTCCTTCGGCGGCGCACAGGTGAGCCGAACCTTCTACGCCCGCGGCCAGACGGGCCAGCAGCTGCTGCTCGGAGCCTACGGCGCCCTGAGCCGCGAGATAGCACGCGGCACCGTGGTGCTGCACGAGCGCCACGAGATGATGGACCTCGTCATCAAAGACGGTCGCGCCCGCGGCATCATCGTCCGCAACCTCGTCACCGGCGAGCTGGAGCGCTATGCCGCCCACGCCGTCGTGGTTGCCACAGGCGGCTACGGCAACGTCTACTACCTCAGCACCAACGCCATGAACAGCAACGGCTCCGCCGCATGGGTGTGCCACCGCCGCGGCGCCGCCTTCGCCAACCCCTGCTACGTGCAGATACACCCCACATGCATCCCTGTGCACGGCGACTACCAGTCTAAACTCACGCTGATGAGCGAGAGCCTGCGCAACGACGGACGCATCTGGGTGCCCAAGAAGAAAGAGGACGCCGAGGCCATACGCCGCGGCGAGAAGACAGCCCTCGACATCGCCGAAGAAGACCGCGACTACTACCTCGAGCGCCGCTATCCCGCTTTCGGCAACCTCGTGCCGCGCGACGTGGCCAGCCGCGCCGCCAAGGAGCGCTGCGACGCCGGCTACGGCGTAGGCCCCACAGGTCTGGCCGTCTACCTTGACTTCGCCGACGCCATCAAGCGCCTCGGCCGCGACGTCGTGGAACAGAAATACGGCAACCTCTTCCAGATGTACTATAAGATTGTCGACGCCGACCCCTACAAGGTGCCGATGATGATTTACCCCGCCATCCACTACACCATGGGCGGCCTGTGGGTCGACTACGAGCTGCAGACCACCATTCCCGGCCTCTTCGCCGCCGGCGAAGCCAACTTCAGCGACCACGGCGCCAACCGCCTCGGCGCAAGCGCCCTCATGCAGGGTCTGGCCGACGGCTACTTTGTGCTGCCATACACGCTGCAGAACTACCTGGCCGACCAGATCTACGTGGGCAAAATCAAGGCCGACGGCCCCGAGTTCGACGAGGCCGAGGCCAATGTACGTGCACGCATGGACGGCCTCATGGCAATACAAGGCGAACACTCCGTGGACCACTACCACAAGGCCCTCGGCAAGGTGATGTGGGAATACTGCGGCATGGCCCGCAGCAAGGAGAGCCTGGCCACCGCCAAGGCGAAGATTGCCGAGCTGGAGGCCGACTTCTACCAGCATGTATTCATCCCCGGCAAGGCCGCGGAGATGAACCCCGAGCTGGAGAAAGCCTACCGCCTGGCCGACTACTTCGAGCTGGCACGCCTCATCGTCGACGACGCCACCCAGCGCGAAGAGAGCTGCGGCGGACACTTCCGCGTCGAGCATCAGACCGAGGACGGCGAAACCCTCCGCGACGACGACAACTTCATGTTCGTAGCCGCCTGGGAGTACCAGGGTCACGACAAGCCAGAGGTGATGTACAAAGAGCCACTCAACTACGAGTACATTAAGATTGTGAAACGTAATTATAAATAAAAAGTAGTAAACTGTAAGCTTTAAGTTTTAAGTGGCTACGCGGGTCGCAGCGTTTCACTTAAAGCTCACAGCTTAAAACTCAAAACTCAAAGGACAATGAAATTCACACTACATATCTGGCGCCAGGAGAACGCCCGCGCCAAAGGGCACTTCGAGACCTACGAGATAGACGGCATCAGCGCCGACTGCTCGTTCCTCGAGATGCTCGACCAGCTCAACGAGAAACTCATCAACGACCGCATCGCCCACCCGGTGTGCTTCGACAACGACTGCCGCGAAGGCATCTGCGGCATGTGCGGCCTCTACATCAACGGCCGTCCCCACGGCAACGACGACGGCGTCACCACCTGCCAGCTCCACATGCGCCACTTCAACGACGGCGACGAGATATGGGTGGAGCCCTGGCGCGCCAAGGCCTTCCCGGTGATCCGCGACCTCGTGGTGGACCGCACGGCCTTCGACAAGATCATCCAGGCCGGCGGCTACATCAGCGCCACCACCGGCGGCGTGCCCGACGCCAACAATATCCTCGTGCCCAAGCACAAGGCCGACCAGGCCATGGATGCCGCCGCCTGCATCGGCTGCGGCGCCTGCGTGGCAGCCTGCAAGAATGCTAGCGCAATGCTCTTCGTGGGCGCCAAGGTGAGCCACCTCGCCCTACTGCCCCAAGGCCAGCCCGAGGCTGCAGACCGCGTCAAGAAGATGGTCTGCAAGATGGACGAGCTCGGCTTCGGCTCCTGCACCAACACCTACGCCTGCGAGGCCGAATGCCCCAAGCAGATCAAGCGCCAGAACATCGCCCGCCTCAACCGCGCGTGGATAGGCCAGGCTTTCGGCCGCGACCGTAAAGACGACTAATTTACACCGTATCATGAAGAAAATCATCATAACCTTTGCCGCCGTGGCCATGTTCGCCACCAGTGCCACCGCCCAGGGCAACATCACGCTCAACTCGCGCGCGTGGAGCACCAACTACTGGACCACCATACTCTACAACGTAGCCCAAGGCTTCACCGTTGGCATGCTTGGCTCCCATAGCCATGCCGACTCACTGGCCATAGCCACCTTGCTCCCCGGTGCCGACCTCGTCTTCCCCGTTGGCATGGCCAAAGAGGGCTTCACGGACTACACCAATATCTATGGCCCCTACCACCGCGCCTTTGCCACACCCTTCAAGAAGATGGGCGACTTCTGCGTAGGCATCGACGCCTCGTGGACACCCACCTTCGTGGGGCTCTACGCCGGTGTCTTCTTCAAGAGCCAAGAGCTGGTCTTCAAGACCAACGACCAGAACCTCCGCAGCTTCTACTTCCAGCCGCGTGGTGGTCTGGTCATCACCTTCGAGGACCTGTCCATCGAGGGCGGCGTGTTCTACGACAAGGTCGTGGGCTGCAGCGGCAACCTCAACGACGAAGCATGGGGCAACTTCATCGCCACCCCCGACAAAGGCATGCTCAGCGACGGCCTGGGTCTCGACTTCGGCGTCAGCTACAACACGTCGGCCCACAGCAAGACCGTCCTCATGTTCTCCATGCCCCTGCACAACTTCTTCAACGAAGGCTACGAATGCCGCGACGCCCTCGGCAACCCCTTCAAGCCCTGGGAGGGCTACAACCGCCGCGTCGGCTACATCACCCTCACCCACCGCATACGCCTATAGACAGCAGCCGCTCATTACCAACTGCTCAACATGTCAATGAACACTCGCGCCGCCTCTCTGTCGGGAGGCGGCGCATATAATATAAGGCCTGTTTGGGGTGAAGAGCCTTTTTTAACTAAACTTTAACACTCCGTACCCACCACCCTTATCACCAATCATAGTGAGGGCTCCATGTCGCGGAAAGTTGGTAATTTTGCAAAATGAAATCAGCGCCTGCTGAACAGAACGGAACAAACAAAAAAACATACAACTATGGAACACATACACGAACATGAGGGCCATGAAGACCACAACCATGAGCAATGCTGCCACGAGGGCCATGAGCACGGGCACGACCACTGCTGCCACGACGACCACCACGGCCACGACGACCACCACCACGGACTGCACCACCATCACCATGCGCACGCGATAGAGAAATTGTCTACCATCTATATCGTCGCAGTGGCGCTCAACCTGCTCTTCGTCATCGTCGAGGCCGTCGCGGGCTTCGTCGGCAACAGCCTGGGGCTGCTCTCCGACGCCGGCCACAACCTCAGCGATGTCTTCTCGCTGCTGCTGGCCATGATAGCCCTCAAGCTGGCCTCCAGCCACGCCACCAAGCGCTTCACCTACGGCCACCGCAAAGCCTCCGTCCTCATCTCGCTCCTCAACGCCATCATCCTCCTCGTCGCCGTCGGCGCCATCATCGTGGAGAGCGTGCAGAAGTTCTTCAACCCCGGCGAGGTCAGCGGCGACCTCATCATCTGGACCGCCGCCGTGGGCATCGTCATCAACGGCCTCACGGCCTGGGCGCTGAGCCGCCAGCAGAAGCACGACATCAACACGCGCGGCGCCTTCCTCCACATGCTGGCCGACACGCTGGTCTCCGTCGGCGTGGTTGTCTCCGGCGTGGTCATCAAATACACCGGCTGGACGGTCGTAGACCCCATCATCGGCCTCGTCATCGCCGTTGTCATCCTCGTCAGCACCTGGGAGCTGCTGAGCGAGAGCCTGCGCATGAGCACCGACGCCGTGCCCGAAGGCTTCGACGTGGAGGAGATCAGCCGCAAGATAGAGTCGCTCGACGGCGTCCTCAACGTGCACCACATGCACATCTGGGCCATCTCAACGACAGAGACGGCGCTGACGTGCCACGTCGTCATCCCCGAGGCCACAATGCTCGAAGAGGTCACCGACCGCGTGAAAGAGACGCTCGACGGACTCGGCATACACCACAGCACGCTTGAGCTGGAGACGCGCAGCTCGCACTGCAAGGACGTGAACTGCTGCTGACGCCGCCAAGGGCAAACGGAAACCCCTGCGGGTATCGTCGCCGATACTCCGCAGGGGTTTTTGCTGTCGTCAGGCCGCGCCTGCCGCTCAGTCCATGGTTATTACCACACGGAAGCCTATGTTGTAGCTCTTGCTGCTCGAGCTCAGCCCTTCGCGGTGCGCCACACGGCAGTACTGCGCCGAGTCGTTGCAGCTGCCGCCGCGGTAGACGCGGCCGTAGCCCGCCGACGACAGCCCTTCGGGGTCGGTGACGGCGGCCGTGCCGAGCGGCGAGTACCAATCGGCGCACCATTCGCGCACGTTGCCTGTCATATCATAGATATTCAACTCGTTAGGCTGCTTGCCGCGCACCTCCGAGGTGTGGCGGATGAGCATAGGCTCGTGGGTGACGGGGTTTTCGGTCTGGTATTGCGGCGAATTGTTCCAATACCAACCCACACTGCCTATGTTGTCGCTGCCGGCATAGGCTGTGGCCGACGGGGAGGCGCGGTGGCCGCCCCGCGCGGCATACTCCCACTGCGCCTCGGTGGGCAGCGTGAAGTGGTAGCCCGTCAACTCCCTCAGCTTGAAGCAGAAATCCATAGCGTCGTTGTAGCTCACATGGTCTACGGGGTAGTTGTCGCCGTAGTTGAACTCCGAGACGCTGGTATCCATCACGGCGCGGTAGAGCGCCTGCGTCACCTCGGTCTGCGCTATGTAGAAGTCGCGCGTCAGAGTGACCTGATGCTCAGGGGCGTCGGCGTCGACACCGCCCATCGTGAAGGTGCCGGCGCGCACCTTTACCATGTTGAACGACACCTCCGTGCCCGGCACCGTGACCGACTCCATGTCGGCCACCAGCGGCCGCGCCGGAGTGCGGGGCTGCTGCTGCGTCTCGTCGCCAAGGTTGACGGTATACTCATCGTCGCTGCAGGCGGCGAACGTCAAAGCGACAGCCATAAGACTGTATGTCAATAGCTTGCAATTCATGTTCCAATAAGTTTTATTCTGCAAAGATACAAAAAATATAAGACACCCGCGCAGAGACTTTTTCCCGGCAACAGAACACACTGACCCACAAGCATATACCAACACAAAATTCACGCAAACCCTTGCTGGTACTGGGTTTGTACGGAGCCCCTACGGACCCTCTACGGACCCCCTTCGGCCGTTCTTCAGTGGAAGGCCGTAGAAGGGCCATAGGGGGGCCGAAGGGGGGCCGTACCGACAGCATGCAGCGGACAGCGAGCCGGGGGCGGGGACGTGTGAAAAAAAATGGTACAGGGGGCGGAATATCAAAAAAAATTCGTATATTTGCATTTTATAAATAAGCAAAAAGAGAACTGCACTATATGAAGAAACTGTTTGTATTTATGACATTTGCAACGATGCTGGCTGCCGGCGGAGCCTCGGCGCAGCAGCACAATATCACCCTTGAGGACATCTGGACCAAGCGCACCTTCAGCCCGCGCGGCATCGGGGCGCTGCGCTCCATGGCCGACGGCGAGCACTACTGCACCATGAACGCCATCGGCATCGCCAAGTACAGCTACGCCACGGGCGAGAAGGTGGAGGACGTGTGCCTCTTTGGCGGCCCCGGCAACCGTAACGCCAAGAAAGCCAAACCCATGCCACGCATGGAGAGCTACGCCTTCAGCGCCGACGAGCAGAAGATACTCCTCAGCAGCGGCTTCGAGCCCCTCTACCGCCACAGCGGCGTGAGCGACTACTACATATACGACGTCAAGGCACAGACTTTCACCAAGATAAGCAACGAGGGCAAGCAGCGCTTGACGACCCTCAGCCCCGACGGCACGAAGGTGGCCTTCGTGCGCGACAACAACCTCTACTGGATGGACCTCAGCACCCTGGAGGAGCACGCCATCACGACGGACGGCAAGGTGAACGAGGTGATCAACGGCACCACAGACTGGGTGTACGAGGAGGAGTTCGCCATCACGCAGGGCTTCCAGTGGAGTCCAGACTCGAAGAAGATAGCCTACATGCGCTTCGACGAGAGCAAGGTGAAGGAATACAATATGCAGATGTGGGGGGCCCTCTATCCCGAGGACTACAAGTACAAGTATCCCAAGGCCGGCGAGGACAACAGCAAGGTCTCTCTGCGCATATACAAGCTTGAAAGCGGCAAGACACAGTACCCCCAATTGGGCGGGAAAGAAAATGCTGTCGGGACACCTTATAGCGAGGGCTGGGAATACCTTCCCCGCTTCCAGTGGGCCAATGACAACACGCTGGCCATGATGCGCATGAACCGCTTGCAGAACCACATGCAGATACTGACCATCAACACAGACAAGGACGGCTGCGAGCCCGACGCCACCCTCTACGAAGAGCAGTGCGACACCTATGTCGAGGTGCCTGACACGTGGCAGTTCATCACCGTGGGCAAAGGCAAGAAAGCACAACAGCAGATGCTCATCACCAGCGAGCGCGACGGCTACCGCCACATATACCTCTACGGCATGGACGGCAAGCTGGTGCGCCAGGTGACCACCGGCGGCTACGAGGTATGCGAGGTGGCGGGCATCGACGTGAAGAACAGCCGCCTCTACTACACCAGTCGCGAGCACGGCGCCATCAACAAGAGCCTATTCGTCATAGGCCTCGACGGCAAAAAGAAGAAATGCCTGAATTATAGCCAAGCGAATATAATCAGCATATACCCCAACTTCATCGGCACCGATTACTCCTTCACTAAAGACTTTAACGCCCCCACAAGCGGCGGCACCTATAACGCCACCTTCAGCGATGGCTGCAAATACTACATCTGCACCTACAGCAATGCCAACATGGCACCGGCTTACACGCTGCATGACGCCAATGGCAAACTGATCAAGGTGCTGCAGGACAACGCTGACCTGCAAAAGAAGATGTCCGACTACGGCACCAGCCACAAGCAGTTCGGCACCTTCACCACATCGACGGGCACCGAGCTGAACTACTACACCATCAAGCCTGCCGACTTCAACGCCAACAAGCGCTACCCCGTGCTTATCTACGTCTACGGCGGCCCCGGCAACCAGCAGGTGACCAACAGCTACGGCTACAGCGACTACTACTGGTACCACATGCTGGCCGAGAAGGGCTATGTGGTCTTCTGCTTCGACGGCAGAGGTACCGGCGGCCGCGGGGCGCAGTTCAAGAAGCAGACCTACCGCGACCTGGGCCGCATGGAGTGCGAGGACGCCATCGAGGCAGCCCGCTGGCTGGGCCAGCAGAGCTGGGTGGACAAAGACCGCATCGGCATCTGGGGCTGGAGCTTCGGCGGCTACCTCTCAACGCTCTCGCTCCTCAAAGGCAACGACGTCTTCAAGGCCGCCATAGCCGTGGCCCCGGTGATGAACTGGCGCTACTACGACAACATATACACCGAGCGCTTCCTCGCCCTGCCCAAGGACAACGCCAAGGGCTACGACGACAACTCGCCGCTCAACTTCGCCGACCGCCTGCAGGGCAACTACCTGCTCATACACGGCACGGGCGACGACAACGTGCACTTCCAGAACTCGGCCGAGATGGTGGAGCGCCTGGAGAACGCCGGCAAGCAGTTCGAGTTCCGCATCTACCCCAACAAGAACCACTCCATCTACGACGCCACCGGCAACACGCGCCTGAACCTCTACCAGCTGATGACGGACTTCATAATGAGAAAACTCTAATGCAATGAAAAAGATATTTCTATTGGGTTTAATGGGTTTGATGGGCATCATGGGCGCCCACGCGCAGATTGACCTGGGTGCGCGCGCCAGCCTCGGCATCGCCACCATCAGCGACGACCTCTCCACCAAGTCGCCCGTCTTCGGCGCCGGCGTGGGTGGGTACATGAACATAAACTTCACCAACTCGGAGAGCGTCGCCGGCCAGTTTTTGTACCTGCAGACGGGCCTGAACCTCAACCGCCGCGGATGCAACTTCCACGAGGTGCTGGAGAACGAGAACACCATGAGCGTACGCGACGGCTACTACCACGCCTACTACCTGCAGCTGCCCATTCTGGTGGGCTTCCACATGGAGCTGCCCATACGCAGTTCGGGCCACGTGGTCGGCATCGTAGCCGGACCCGCCGTGAGCTTCGGCCTCTTCGGGCGCTGCAAAGACCGCATAGTATCGCCCGGCAACCCGTCACCAGCGGCCAACTATGATAACAGCATCACCAATACGCCATCCATCACAATCACCGACAATATGTCCGATGCAGAGGTGGCGGCAGTGCGCGCCGCAGAGGTGGCGGCAAAAGCGGAAGCACGGCGACAACGCCAAGTATTCAACCACCTGCGTCGCCTTGACGTAGGCGTCATTGTTGGCCTCACCTACGAATACGGCCCGTGGAACGCCATGCTGTATGTGGACCACGGATTCATCGCCACGACAACAGAGCCCGACATACTGCGCATCATCACCCAGAGTGTGATGGGCGGCGACCAAGGCCTTACGACAGACATACCAAAGGGATTCAACACGGCCATAATGATCGGCATAGGATACTCCTTTATTAATTCCAAGGACAGATAAATGGTAAGAGTAAGATTTGCCCCGTCACCTACGGGGCCACTGCACATCGGGGGCGTGCGCACGGCCCTCTACAACTACCTCTTCGCGCGCCAGAACGGCGGCAAGATGATACTGCGCATCGAGGACACCGACCAGACACGCTTCGTGCCGGGTGCAGAACAATACATCATCGAGGCCCTCGACTGGCTGGGCATAGAGTTTGACGAAGGCGTGCATATCGGCGGCCCCTACGGTCCCTACCGCCAGAGCGACCGCAAGCCCATGTACCGTCAGTATGCCGACCAGCTGATACGCGACGGCTGGGCCTACTACGCCTTCGACAAGCCCGAAGCCCTCGACGCCAAGCGCAAGGAATACGAGGCACAGAAGAAGACCTTCCAGTACGACTGCACCACACGCGGCGCCATGGAGAACAGCATCAGCCTCGGCATGGAAGAGGCGCAGCGCCGCATAGACGCCAGCGAGCCCTACGTGGTGCGCTTCATGTTCCCCGACAACATAGACATCACGGTGCACGACCTGATACGCGGCGACGTGACGATGAACAGCCGTCTGCTTGACGACAAGGTGCTCTTCAAGAGCGACGGCATGCCTACATACCACCTGGCCAACATCGTGGACGACCACACCATGGAGATCACCCACGTCATACGTGGCGAAGAGTGGCTGCCGTCAGCCCCGCTGCACGTGATGCTCTACAAGGCTTTCGGCTGGCAGGCACCGCAGTTCGCCCACCTGCCCCTGCTCCTCAAGCCCGAAGGCAACGGCAAGCTCAGCAAACGCGACGGCGACCGCCTCGGCTTCCCCGTCTTCCCGCTGGAGTGGCACGACCCCAAGAGCGGCGAGGTCAGCAGCGGATACCGCGAGCAGGGCTACCTGCCGCAGGCGGTGGTCAACATGCTGGCCCTCATGGGCTGGAACCCTGGAACCGAGCAGGAGATCATGTCGATGGACGAGCTCATCAAACTCTTCAACATAGAGCATGTGAGCAAGAACGGCGCACGCTTCAACCTTGAGAAGGCGAAGTGGTTCAACCACGAGTACTTCCAGCAGCTCAGCGACGAGCAGGTGGCCGCCTACCTAGAGAAACAGCTCGGCGAGCACGGCATCACCGCGGCCCACGACTACGTGGTGAAGGTGGCCGGCATGATGAAAGAGCGCATCACCTTCCCCGGCGAGCTGTGGGACACCTGCAGCTACTTCTTCGTGGCGCCGACGGAGTATGACCCCGCCGCCATCAAGAAGCGTTGGAAGCCGGGCATGACCACGCACATGGCCAAGGTAATAGAGATACTGCACACCGCACCCTTCGAATACGACGCCCTGCACCAGGCCATCCTCGAAGACTACATCAAGGGCAACGGTCTCAACATGGGCTCGGTGATGAACTCCCTGCGCCTCGCCGTAGTGGGCAAGACCGTAGGCCCCGACATGCTGACACTCGTCATGATGCTCGGCAAAGAGGAGACCGTACGCCGCGTGCAGCGCGCCATAGACACCATAGGAGAAGTCTCAGAATAACAAACAATAACGCATACAATGAATACCAAAACCCTTATCTTAGCGACAGTGGCCCTGCTGACTCTCGGCATGGCAGGATGCAACAACAGCGACAGCAAGCAGAACCCCGAGGCCGCGGCCCCAGTCATAGCAGAAGGCGGCCTGAAGATAGCCTACGTGGATACCGACACCATCATGGCCAAGTACCAGTACGCCATAGACCTCAACGAGGAGCTGCTCGCCTACAAAGACCAACAGGAGAAGTACTACCAGCAGCAGATGACGCAGTTCCAGACCGACTACAACAACTATCTGCAGACCGGCGCCAGCCTCACCCTCACGCAGCAGCAGGCCAAGGAGGCCGAGCTGAAGCAGCGCATGGAGAAGATGAGCACCCTTGAGCAGGAGCTCATGGCCAAGGTGGCCGAGCGCCAGCTCTCGGAGAACACCAAGCTGCTCAACGCCATCTTCGCCTTCATCCGCGAGTACAACGCCGCCAACCAGCAGTTCGACGTCATCCTGCGCAAGAGCTTCAACGACACGCCGGTGCTCTACGCCAACCCCGCCATGGACATCACCGAGGAGATCCTCGCCGGCCTGAACGAGGAGTACAAGAGCGTCAAAGGCAAGAAGTAATCAACGGCTGAAGCGCCCGCGCAGCTGTGTGAACGTCTGGCGGCGCAAGAGGTAATACTCTATCAGCAAAGCACCTTGATACACCTGCGATACAGCGTGTGGCTTTATGGCCGCACGCTTTTCTTTCAGTGTCTCGCGCCACGCACGAAACTCCTTGTGCGCCTTGCGCACGGCGCGATACTCGCCCAGATGGCCTTCGAGCAGGAACTTCACTGCCGCCACACGGTCGAGGAACATACGAAGCCTCAACACCTTGTCACGCCGCTCGTCGGGCAGGTTCTTGTAGAGCATGGAAAGGTTGTTGCGGAAGTTCAGCTGCGTCTTGAAGGGGTTGCTCTTCGGCAGCGTGCCGCCACCGACATGGTACAGCGTTGACTGCGGGCAGTAAGCCACCCTGTAGCCTGCATTGTGCACCCTCCAGCAGAAGTCTATCTCCTCCATGTGGGCGAAGAAGTCGGCATCGAGCCCGCCAAGCTCGCGCCACACGCTGGCGCGCACAAACATAGCGGCGCCCGTGGCCCAGAATATGTCGCAGTCGTCGTCATACTGCCCGTGGTCTGTCTCCAGGGTGCTAAAGAGGCGTCCACGGCAGAAAGGATAGCCGTAGCTGTCGATGAAGCCGCCGGCGCCACCGGCATACTCGAAGGTGTCTTTGCTGTCATACATCATCAGCTTGGGCTGCATAACGGCAATCCTGCTGTTGGCATCCATGATGCGTATCACGGGCTCTATCCATCGCGGCGTGCACTCCACGTCGCTGTTCAGCAGCACATAATAGTCGGCCTCCACCTGTGCCAAGGCCTTGTTGTAGCCTTCGGCGAAACCGTAGTTGCGGTCCAGAAGCACCAGCGGCACATCGGGGTAGTTCTGCTGCAGGAAAGGCAGCGAGTCGTCGGAGGAGCCGTTGTCGGCCACCACGACCTCAGTGTCGAAATCGGTGTCAAGCACCGAGAAATGCTGCCTATGGGAGTATTTGACCACCGACGGCATGAAGCGTTCCAGCATGCCACGGCCGTTCCAGTTGAGTATGACTATTGCCACTTTCATAGTTCAGTGTGTTTCAGTTTCCAGCGGCGGTAGCACCGTTCCTGTCGCCTTCGCCTTGCGAAGGCACGCTGGCGTGCTTTCTGCTCAGTTTCCAACGACGGTGGCTCCACAGCCACAACTCCGGCCGCTGCCGTATCTGCTCCTCCAGGGTGCGTGCGTAGCGCTCCACGATGGCATACTGGGGCTCCTCCTGCGGGTGTTCGCTGAAGTGGCTGAAGGTGACCTCGTAGTAGCCGCGACGCACACGGTTCACTGTGTAGTAGACGACGGGATAGTTATATTTGCGTGCAAAATATTCGGCACCGTAGAGGAACGCCGTGTCCTGGTTGAGGAAGGTCGTCCAGTAGCTCTTCTCGGGGTTCGACGGCGACTGGTCGCCAAGCATCATCAAGGCGCACGGCACATGGTGCCGGTCGTAGAAGTCAACCACCTGGCGCACATCGCGCTGGTCCACCACCTCGGTGCCGTAGCGTATGCGTTTTTTAGCGATATAAGGGCCTGTCACCTTGTCGTTCAGCGGCTTGCCGACACCGATACCGTGATGCAGCAGCTGCATGTTGAGCGAGCTTACCATGTACTCCCAGTTGCCATAGTGCGCCGACAGCAGCACGATGCTCTGTCCGCGCTCGTAGTAGCGATCCACCAGCTGGCGGTTGGTGAAGCGGTAGCGGCGTTTGATAGCCGCCGGCGAGGCATACATGTTGTGCACAAACTCCACCGCTATGTCTGCCAGGTAGCGGTAGTAGCGGCGTTCTATGCGCCTGCGCTCCGCCTCGTCCTTCTCGGGGAAGGCGTTGGCAAGGTTGCGCCTCACCACCTCGCGGCGGTAGCCTACTATGTAGTAGACAACAAGATACACTATGTCAGCCAGCAATCGCATCGGCGTCAATATCCGCGGTTGAACTGCTCACCCACCTCGCCGACGACATCCTCTGGCAGCTGCTGACGGCAGAGGCGTCGTTCCCAGCCTATCTCCTGCACTTCGCCACGTGCGTTGCTGTTGAGCAGCAGGTAGTAGCCCGAGCGGTGCTCGTCCCAGAAGAGGAACACTCGGTTGGGGTCGTCGGTTTCAAGCTTGTTGTAGCGCCACAGCTGGTAGGGCAGGTAGTAGACATGCCCCTGCGAGGAGCCGGCGATGCCGTCGGTGGGAGCCTGGCCCTCATTTGCCTGCATGGTGTTGAAGGGCTGTATCTGGTTGCTGCCGATCTTGTTGGCGCCCACGTAGTTCTTCTCGTCGCGCACATAGTCGGGCGGACCGTACTGCAGGTACACACGGCCGAAGTCGGTGTGTATGCCCGGCGTGCGCGGGTAGCTGAAGTGCTCCTGCACGTAGTCTATACGCTCCTTATACTTGAGCCATGCCGCCTCGGGGGCCATGGCGTCGCGTGCCGTCCAAAATCGGTAGAGGAACGCCTGCTTCTCCTCGAGGCCGGGGCGCTTGATGAGCTCGCGCGAGACCTCCTTCTCAAGGTCCGACGCAATGGGATAGAGGCCGTCGAGGTATATGTTCAGCTGGTTCTCGTCGGTGTACTTGCCGGCGAAGGTCATGGCGAAGTCGCTCATCTCCTTGGCTTTCACACCGGGGTTGGAGCGGTAGAACGACACCTTCTTGTACATCATCGTCTGGTTGTCGCGGTTGCGCAACTCGACGACGAGGTTGTAGTTGCCCGAAGCCAGCTCTTTGATGTCGAGGCTGCCGTATACCGGCACCACCGAGGCGCTGTTCTTGCGGCTGGCCGTCTGCATACCTTCGATGCGGGCACCCGTCTCGGCGCGCTCGATGTAGGCAAGGGTGAGGAACGGCTTGCGGCCCACCTCGTGCTCGATGTTGTATATCTCGTAGTAGAAGTTCAGCTGCTCCACCTGCTCGGGGTAAAAGTCGCTGACGTAGGGTTCCATGTCGTAGCCGCCGCGAGAGAGTATGTTGCCCTCCCCCACCGTGGGTGTGGCGTCGGCCATCAGCTGCAGGCTCGACATTGCGGGGTGATTGCCGTCGTAGTTCACCACCACCTTCTCCGTCACCCTTGCCGGGCGGGAGTCTTCGCTGCTCTTGTCGCGCAGGGTGAGCTCAATCTCGTAGATGCCGTTGGGCAGGGCGAAGCGCTGAACGTCGAGGAAGCTGAAGTCCAGCTCGTCGAGGCTGCCCACCGTAGGGCTGCCGAGGTCGTACTTCTTGACGTATACCACGGAGTCCTGCTGGCGTGCCACGAGGGTCACCTCAACGGTGGCCTTGTACACTCCCGAGGGTTGCTGCACGAAGCCCACCGTCCAGGCGTCGACCTGCAGGTAGGTCTCCATGTAGGGGCGGTCATCCTGCGGCAGGTAGAAGGTGCTGTAGCCGAACAGAGCCTGCATCTGGGCCTGCGCGCCTGAGAATGCCATTAGCAAACAAATCAAAAGACAATGCCTGCGGCATATTCCCCGTAGGGTATTTCTCTTAATCGAACCTATATTCTTCATAACTCTTATCTGTGTTATCTGCTAACTGTCAGCTTATCGGCCAGCGGCGGTCGAGGCCGAAGCTGACGGGTGCCACCTTGAGCTGCGGGGCGAACTGGAGGCGTTTCCACTCGTTGCGCGCCACGCCGCGCAGCACGCGCTGCACAAGCTCGCGGTCGTAGCCTTCGTCGACGATCTCGTCCTCGCAGAGGTCTTCGTCGAGGAAGAGGCCGAGTATGGCGTCGAGCACCGCGTAGTCGGGCAGCGAGTCGCTGTCCTTCTGCCCCGGGCGCAGTTCGGCGCTGGGGGCTTTGGTGATGCTGTTCTGCGGTATGCGGATGCCGTCGCGGTTGATCCACTCGCTGAGCTGGTACACTTCGGTCTTGTAGAGGTCGCCAATCACCGCCAGGGAGCCGCAGGAGTCGCCGTAGAGGGTGCCGTAGCCCATGGCGGCCTCGGAGCGGTTGGTGGTGTTGAGCGCCAAGGCGCCGAACTTGTTGGCGTAGCTCATCACCAGGGTGCCGCGTATGCGTGCCTGCAGGTTCTCCTCGGTGACGTCCTCGGCGCGGTCGCCGAATACGGGCTTGAGGCTCTCGCGGAACTGGTCGAACATGGGCTTGATGGGCACGATGTCGTAGCTCATGCCGAGGTTGTGGGCCAGGTCCTCGGCGTCGCGCACCGAGTGGTCGGTGGAGTATTGGCTCGGCATGAGGAGGCCGTGCACATTTTCAGCCCCGAGGGCGTCGACGGCGAGCGTGGCCACGAGGGCCGAGTCGATGCCGCCGCTGAGACCCAGCACAGCGCGGCGCAGGCCGTTCTTGGCAAAGTAGTCGTGCAGGCCGCACACCAGGGCCTTGTAGACGAGCTCCACGGCCTCGGGCTTCTCGTCCTCGATGGTCTCTATCTGCTGCATGTCGACGGTGCAGCATCCTTGCTCGAAGTAGGGCATCTGGCACAGCACGCCGCCCGCGGCGTTCATGGCCATGGAGCCGCCGGCGAAGAGGTAGGGGCCTTCGCCGCCGGTGCGGTTGACATAGACGAGGCCCGCGTTGAGGGTCTCGACGATCTTGCTCATGCGGTAGCGAGTGCGGTAAGGACGCTGGTAGTCAAACACCTGACCGCCGCAGCACACCACTACGTCGGGCTGTTCCACATGGCCTTTGGAGAGCTCCTTGAGGTCCTCGTAGAAGCCTATGGCTATGCGCTGGTCGTGGAAGTCGATGACTTGCACGCCCTCGCCGCGCACGAAGCAGCGCTGCTCGTCGGTGGAGAGGTACTTCTTGGTGACGACGCCGCGTATGGCGCAGTTCTGCACGAACACTATGGCGTTGCAGAGGCCCTTGTCCTGAATCTGCAGGGGCATGCCGACGAGGAAGGCGCGGTGCTCGGAGAGTTCTATCAGACGCTGCAGGGCGGCCTGTGCGCGCTTCTGCAGGTCGGTGTAGCCGGCGGCGGCGAACAACGGAGTGCCGCAGATGGTGCATGCCGGGAAGACGGTGAGCAGAGCTTCGCGCGAAGCTTCGGCTTCAAGCTCGGCGGCAATCCATTCAAGGTTATCCTCAGGCTTGAGCGTAAGGATGTCATGCTGAACGATATGTATCTTCATGGTTTTTATATTTTCCAAGTTATTATAACGCAGGCAACGGGATTATATTGTGCGCCGAGATAATGTTTTTATCAAATTTCATTTTCTTGCCAAAACAACCAAGCCGATGCCTATCCGGTAAGGCAGTTCTTCAGTACTTCAACGATACTTTTTCAGTAGTTCTTCAGTTAAACACTGAAATACTACTGAAGAAATGCCGTACCGACTCCGTAGGGGAGCAGTTGAAGTTAGGAGTTGTTTTTTGATGGGGTCTTGTAGCCGTTTAGTAGCCGTTTAGGTGGGGTTTTGAAAAAAAATTTATGCCGGCATACAATAAATTAAATATATATACGTTTTAGCATCAGAACAATCCTCATAATACGGACAAAAACAACCCGATATATGAAAAATCTTGTTATTGTTGAGTCGCCTGCCAAGGCGAAAACCATCGAGAAATTCCTGGGCAAGGACTACACGGTGAAGTCGAGTTACGGCCACATCCGCGACCTGGCCAAGAAGGAGATGAGCATTGACGTAGATAACAACTACGAGCCGCAGTACCAGATTAGCGACGACAAGAAGTCGCTGGTGAGCGAGCTGAAGAAAGCCGTCAAGGAAGCCGACAAGGTGTGGCTGGCGTCCGATGAGGACCGCGAGGGAGAGGCCATAGCCTGGCACCTTCAGGAGACGCTGAAGCTTGACCCGAAGACTACGCAGCGCATAGTGTTCAACGAGATTACCAAGACGGCAATCCTGCACGCCATCGAGAACCCGCGCCAGATAGACATGAACCTCGTCGACGCGCAGCAGGCCCGCCGAGTGCTGGACCGCCTGGTGGGCTACGAGATAAGCCCCATACTGTGGAGCAAGATCAAGCCCGCGCTGAGCGCCGGCCGCGTGCAGAGCGTGGCGGTGCGCCTGATAGTGGAGCGCGAGGAGGAGATCAAGAACTTCGTCAGCAAGCCTTACTTCCGCGTGACGGCGGTGTTCCACCCGCTGGAGAGCGGCAAGACCCTCAACGCGGAGCTGAGCCGCCACTACGATACAGCCGAGGAGGCCGAGGTCTTCCTGCACAGCATCGTTGGCTCAAACTTCAAGATTAGCAAGATTGAGACCAAGCCCGCCCGCCGCACGCCGGCACCGCCGTTCACCACCAGCACCCTGCAGCAGGAGGCCAGCCGCAAGCTGGGCTTCAGCGTGGCACGCACCATGCAGGTGGCACAGCAGCTGTACGAGAGCGGATATATCACCTACATGCGTACCGACAGCGTGAACCTCAGCGAGCTGGCCCTTGGCATGGCCAAGAAGGAGATCGAGAGCCAGTACGGCCCCGAATATGTCAAGACCCGCCGCTACCAGACCAAGACCAAAGGCGCCCAGGAGGCCCACGAGGCCATACGCCCCACCAACCTGGAGGCACAGACCATCAACACAGAGAGCGCCCAGCGCCGCCTCTACGAGCTTATCTGGAAGCGTACCGTCGCCAGCCAGATGGCCGACGCCGAGATGGAGAAGACAGAGATTGAAATCACCATAAGCAACTCCAGCCTCACCTTCGGCTGCACCGGCGAGCAGGTGAAGTTCGACGGCTTCCTGAAGGTGTATATGGAGAGCACCGACGACGAGGACGACAGCCAGACTCAGTCGCTGCTGCCCAAGCTGCCCGAAGGCACTCTGCTGACTATGGAATGCTGCGAGGCCGCCGAGCACTACACGCAGCACCCGTCGCGCTACACCGAGGCAAGCCTCGTCAAGAAGCTCGAGGACCTCGGCATCGGCCGCCCGTCGACCTACGCGCCGACCATCAGCACCATCCTCAAGCGCGAGTACATCATCAAGGAAGACCGCGAGCCCGAGGCTCACCAGTGCACGGTGCTGACGTTGAAGGACAACAACGTGAAGAAGGCCACACGCACCGAGAAGGGCTATGCCGACAAGGGCAAGCTCTTCCCCACCGACATCGGATGCGTGGTCAACAACTTCCTGATGGACCACTTCAACAACATCATGGACTACAACTTCACGGCAACCGTGGAGAAGGACTTCGACGACATTGCCGACGGCAAGAAGGAATGGCGCAAAGTGATTGACAAGTTCTACGTGCCCTTCCACAAGAACATACGCCAGACGCAGCAGAATAGCCAGCGCAACACCGGCAGCCGCCTGCTGGGCGTGGACCCCGCCAGCGGCAAGAACGTGTACGCCAAGATAGGCCGCTACGGCACCTTGGTGCAGATTGGTGAGACCAACAGCGACGAGAAGCCGCGCTTCGCCAGCATGAAGAAGGGGCAGAGCATAGAGACCATCACCCTCGAAGACGCCCTCGGGCTCTTCTCGCTGCCGCGCAGCCTCGGCCAGTTCGAGGACAAGGACGTGACGGTTAGCATAGGCAAATTCGGCCCCTACGTGCGCCACAACGGCAAGTTCTACTCGCTGGGCAAGAACGACGACCCGTATGAGGTAAGCCTCGAACGCTCCATAGAGATCATCAAGTCGAAGCGCAAGGCCGAGGAGGAGAAAGAGGAGCTGAAGAAGGTGTACCCGCACGAGATAGGCGTGAAGGACGGCGACGCCGTGGTGAGCAACATAGGCCGCTTCGGGCCCTACCTCACCTACCGCGGAGAGAACTTCCGCCTGACCAAGGGCGTCAACCCGCTGACGCTGACACTCGACATGGCAATGGAGATCATCGAAGGCTCACTGAAGAAGAAGAGCAAGAAGAAGTAAGTGCGGCTGTCGATAGTCATAGTAAACTACAACGTCAAGTACTTCCTCAAACAGTGCCTGGCGTCGGTCTTCGGGTCGGACAGAGGGCTCGCCGACGGCAGCGAACTGGAGCTTGAGGTGTGGGTTGTAGACAATGACTCGGTGGACGGCAGTGTGGAGATGGTGCGCACGGACTTCCCGCAGGTGCATCTAATAGAGAACCACGAGAATGTAGGCTTCGCCAAGGCCAACAACATGGCGCTGAGGCAGGCCACAGGTGATGTGCTGCTGTTGCTCAACCCCGACACCGTAGTGGAGCGCGACACCTTTGTGCGCTGCGCCGACTTTATGGCCGGGCACGCCGACTGCGGCGGCCTGACGGTGAAGATGGTGGACGGCAAGGGCAACTACCTGCGTGAGAGCAAGCGCGGTTTTCCGTCGCCGGCGGCGTCGTTCTACAAGATAAGCGGCCTGACAAGGCTCTTCCCCCACTCCAAACGCTTCGCAGCCTACTACATGGGGCACCTGGACGAGGACGAGGTGAACAAGATAGAGATACTGCCCGGGGCCTTCCTGATGTTCCGCCGCGAGGTGTACACAATGACCGGCGGGCTGGACGAGAGCTACTTCATGTACGGCGAGGACATCGACTTCTCGTGGAGCATAAAGCAGGCCGGCTGGGAGAACTACTACCTGCCCACGACGCGCATCATCCACTACAAGGGCGAGAGCACGCGCAAAGGTTCGATGAACTACGTCTACACGTTCTACAACGCCATGTCCATTTTCGTGCGCAAATACTTCAGCGGAAAAGATGCGCGGCTGTTCAACATGCTGCTGCAGACGGCCATCTGGATGCGCGCCACGCTGGCATGGATGCAGCGCATAGCCAGGCATATTGCCGTGCCATTGCTGGACTTCCTGCTGGCCTACGGCGGCTTTGTGCTGATAAAACAGCTGTGGGAAAACGTCAAATGGGGCGGCGCGGAATACTATCCGCCACAATATACGCTGCTCGTGATACCGCTTTACATACTGATACTTATGGCAAGCAGCTGGCTCAACGGCGGCTACGACAAGCCTGTGCGCATAGGGCGCATAGTGAGCGGCATGGGCACGGGAGTGCTGTTGCTGCTGGCGTTCTACTCGCTGCTCGACGAGAGCCAGCGCTATTCGCGCCTGCTGCTGCTCATGGGCTCGGCATGGACGATGACGGCGACGCTGCTGATACGTGTGGCTCTGAGCGCCAAGGGGGTAAAAGGATACACGCTGCGCACGCACGCACGCGGAGCCACCCTCGCCGTGGGCACCACGGCAGAGACTGCACGCATTCGCGAGCTGTACGCCTCGATGGGCATCTCGACAGACAAGCTGACGGAGACCGACGATACCGACATAAGGCATCTGCAGGACCTGATACGCATAGAACACGTCGAAGAGGTGGTATTCTGCGGCTGCGACATCAGACACGTGATAGAGCTGATGGCACACCTGCGCACCACGGGAGTGGAATACAGGATAGCACCGCGCGAAAGCGACTACATAATAGGCAGCGAGACGGTGCTGACGCCAGACGACCTGTACATTGCCAGCCTCGACACCATCAGCACCGATACAGCACGGCGCACCAAGCGGATGTTCGACATAGGCACCTCCTTTGTGCTGCTGCTGCTGACGCCAGTGCTCATCTGGCTACAGCGCAACAAAGGGAGGTATCTCCAACACTGCCTGTCGGTGATGGTGGGCAACCTCACATGGGTGGGCTATACGGGCCACCGCGGAGTCTTCACGCCGGCCGACATCATGGACGGCAAACCCACCGAGCAGCTGCGCGAACGCCTCACACTGCGCTATATGCGCCACTACAGCACGGCCACAGACTTTTCTATACTCATACGCAACCTGAGGAATATATGAAACGGCTTACCATCATAGCATTACTGGCGCTCCTGCCACTGGGCTTACACGCACAGAGAATACACGCCTTCGTGGCTTCGGGCATGACAGTGAGCCAGATAGAAGGCGATGAGCTCAAGGGTTTCAAGCATTTCGGCTTCACCGGCGGCGTAGGCGCGCTGGCATCCATCAGCGACAACAACCGCTGGGGGGTCAGCGTAGAAGCGCTTTTCAGTCAGCACGGAGCATACAGCACCGGTGACACGCGCTACTACCTGTACAAGCTCGACATCACCTCCAACTACATAGAGATACCCGTCCTCCTGCATTGGCAGGACCCCAACGGCGGCATGCTCTTCGGCGCAGGTATGAGCTACGGGCGCCTGGTGCGCCAGCCGCAAGGCACTGTCGGCTTCAGCGACGCCTTTTTCATACCCGATACAACAGACAAAGACTTCCTCAGCAGCGACTTCTCGGCCGTGGTAGACGCCCGTTTCACCATCTGGCGCGGCCTGCAGCTCAACCTGCGGTGGCAGCACTCGATACTACCGGTAAAGCGAGACTGGACCTTCCGCAAGTATGAGGGGTACGAGTCGGACAGCGACGGCAACCGCGTGGAACGCTGGTCCACCATCACCAACAACTGCTACAACCACAGCATCATCGTGCGCCTCATCTGGCAGTTCTGACAAGTCAACGCAAGCATAACACAGAAAGATGGCTATTGCATTGTTTCCCGGTTCCTTCGACCCCTTCACCAAGGGGCATGAGGCAGTGCTGCGCCGCGTGCTGCCGCTCTTCGACAAGGTGGTGGTGGCTGTGGGCGTCAACAGCGAGAAGCACTGTATGTTCAGCCCTGAAGAGCGCGTGGAGCGCATACGCGAGGCCATGAAGGACTGCCACACGGTGGAGGTGACCTCCTACAGCGGCATGACCATAGACCTCTGCCACAGCGTCGGGGCCCGATGCATCATCCGCGGCATACGCACCGCCGCAGACTTTGAGTACGAGCAGCTGATAGCCTCCGTCAACCGCAAGCAGGACCCCACGATAGAGACCCTGCTGGTGATGGCCGACGCCGAGCACATCAACATCTCCTCCACCCTCGAGCGAGAGAAACTCACCCATAACACATAACAAAAGAAGTGCAGCCAGGTGACGACATAGTATACCTCAAGGGCGTAGGCCCCTCGCGGGCCAAAGTCCTCGCCGCCGAGGCCGGCATACACACCTGCGGCGACCTGCTGCAATACTTCCCCTTCCGGCATATAGACCGCTCGCAGCAGAGCACCATAGCGTCGCTGCACGACGAGAACCAATACGTGGTGCTGCAAGGCACTGTGAGCAACATGCAGACCGCCAGCAACGGGCCGCGCCGCGAGCGGCTGACCGTGGACTTCAGCGACGGCACAGGCTCCCTGCAGCTCGTCTGGTTCCAGGGCACCAAGTGGGTGCGCGAGAAGCTCAAGCCCGGCGTGAAATACACCGTCATGGGCAAGCCCACCGTGTTCAACGGCCAGTGGCAGATGACGCACCCCGAACTGGAGGCCGCGGGTGCCGCCACCGACAGCCACCAGCCCTTCCTGCCCGTCTACCCCACCACCGAGAAGATGAAGCACAGCGGCCTCGGCACCCGCGCCATAGCGCGCCTCACCGAGACCCTCGTAGGCTCCCTCGGCGGCATCGACGACACGCTGCCTACCGACGTCATAGAGCGCTACCGCCTCCTTGACCGCCGCGAGGCCCTCAAGGCCATACACTACCCCGACAGCCAGCAGCAGCTCGACGCCGCCCGCACGCGACTGAAGTTCGAGGAACTCTTCTTCATGCAACTCGACTACCAGTGGGCCCACAGCGAGCGCCAGCAGCACTCCGCCGGGCGCGTCTTCGCCACCGTGGGCGACCACTTCAACCGCTTCTACAGCGAGAAGATACCCTTCCCCCTCACGGGAGCCCAGAAGCGCGTCATACGCGAGATACGCGAGGACATGCGCTCCGGCCACCAGATGAACCGCCTGCTGCAGGGCGACGTGGGCAGCGGCAAGACCCTCGTGGCCCTGATGTGCATGCTCCTGGCCATAGACAACGGCAGCCAGGCATGCCTCATGGCCCCCACAGAGATACTGGCCACACAGCACTACAACACCTTCCTCCGCATGCTCGACGGTCTCGGCCTCAGCGTGGAGCTGCTGATAGGCAGCGTGCGGCCGGCCGACAAGAAGAAGATAAAAGCACGCATCGCCGCCGGTGAGACGCACATCGTCATAGGCACCCACGCCCTCATCGAGGACGACGTCACCTTCCGCGACCTCGGCCTCGTGGTCATCGACGAGCAGCACCGCTTCGGCGTGGAGCAGCGCAGCAAGCTCTGGGCCAAGGCCACGCCGCCGCCCCACGTGCTGGTGATGACCGCCACCCCCATACCGCGCACCCTGGCCATGACCGTCTACGGCGACCTGGACTGCTCCGTCATCGACGAGCTGCCCCCCGGGCGCCACCCCGTGCGCACCTACCACCGCACCGAGCCGCGCCGCCCCTTGGTGTTCAGCTTCCTGAAGAAGCAGATAGACGCCGGGCGCCAGGTCTACGTCGTCTACCCCCTCATCCACGAGAGCGAGAAGCTCGACCTCAAAGACCTCATCGACGGCCTGGAGATGGTGCAGAGCTACTTCCCGCGCCCGCAGTACCACGTCTCCATGCTCCACGGCGGCCTCACCGCCGAAGAGAAAGCCTTCGAGATGCAGCGCTTCAAGGAGGGCAAGACGCATATCATGGTGGCCACCACGGTGATAGAGGTGGGCGTCGACGTGCCCAACGCCACGGTGATGGTCATAGAGAACGCCGAGCACTTCGGCCTCTCGCAGCTCCACCAGCTCCGCGGCCGCGTGGGGCGCGGAGCCGAGCAGAGCTACTGCATCCTCATGACCAAAGACAGCCTCAGCTACTCCAGCCAGGAGCGCATACGCACCATGTGCAGCACCACCGACGGCTTCCAGATAGCCGAGGCCGACCTGCGGCTGCGCGGCCCCGGCGACATGCAGGGGCTGCAGCAGAGCGGCGTCCTCGACCTCAAGATAGCCTCTATCGTCGACGACGAGCCCCTCGTGGCCGCCGCCCGCAACGAGGTGCGCGACCTGCTCGGCGCCGACCCCACACTCGCCGCACACCCCCTCCTGCTGCGCTACATAGAGCACTCGAAAAACAAGACTCTGTGGAGCAAGATATCATAGTTGGGGGAGGAGTTAAGGAGTCAAGAAGTTAAAGGAGTCAAGAAGTTAAAGAAGTTAAGACAATGGCGGTGGGTAGCAACAATGTTCCACATGACATGAAGCACCGGATGCAGCTGGTGGCCGAGGAAGGCGCGTCGCTCAGCAGCGGCACGCTGCGCCTCTACGCGCTGCCCTACGGCTGCGTGGACCTCTACGCCTACGACCCCGTCAACCGGCGCGCTGCCGTGGGCATCATGGTGGCCACCGAACACCGGCGCCAAGGCTACGCCCTGGCCATGCTCCAGGCGCTGGCCGACCAATACCGCGGCACGCTGCACTGCCTCTACGCAGACATCGCCACCATCAACACCGCCTCGCTCGCCCTCTTCCGCAAGGCGGGCTACACCGAGTGCGGCCACTTCAAGGAGTGGCTCGAGTACGACAGCCACTTCGTCGACACCATACGCATGCAACTGATACTATGAAAAAACAAACCCTGGCCATAATCCTCGTCCTCGCCGCCGTGCTGGCGGGCTGCATCGCTGGCGCCCTCGGTCTGCGCTGCCCCACCGCCAACAGCACACCGCTGCGCCTCAACCTGCCCGAAGGCACCGACTACAAAACGCTGTGCGACAGCCTTTCGGCCAACGGCATAGCGCCGGGAGGCACCTTCAGCCTCATGGCCCGTGCCCTGCGCCTGGACCAGAACGTGCGCCCCGGCAGCTACGTCGTCGAGCCCCACATGCGACAGCTTGCCCTCGTGCGCAAGCTGCGCAACGGCCAGCAGGACCCCATACGGCTGACAATCGGCAAATTCCGCACCCCGCAGCAGCTCAACGACTTCCTCGACTCCAAGTTGATGCACAACGACTTCAACGTCACCCTCGACAGCTTCTACCTCATACGCCCCAACACCTACGAGTTCTACTGGACCGTCTCCCCCGAGCAGTTCATGCAGCGCATGGGGAAAGAATACGCTGCCTTCTGGCAGCAGACAGTGGGCAGCGGGAAGTGGGTAGTGGACAGCGCCAGGGGAGAAACGCTACCCATTATCCAATACCCTCTAAACACACACGACATCATCACCCTCGCCTCCATCGTCGAGGAGGAAACCAACAACAACGCCGAGAAGCCACTGATTGCCAGCGTCTACCTGAACCGCCTCAAGCGAGGCATGCCCCTACAGGCCGACCCGACGGTGAAATACGCCGTCGGCGACTTCACCCTGCGCCGCATACTCAACAAGCACCTCGCCACCGAGTCGCCCTTCAACACCTACCTGCACACCGGCCTCCCCCCGGAGCCCATCTGCCTGCCCTCAGCGGCCAGCGTCAAAGCCGTCATCGGCGCCCCGCAGACCAACTACATCTACTTCTGCGCCAGCGACAAGCTGGACGGCACCCACCGCTTTGCCGCCACCCTGGCCGAGCACAACGCCAACGCCGCGCGCTACCACCGCGCCCTTGAGCGGATGGGCATCAAGCACTGAATGTCAAAAAAACAGGGACGGACCCCCTAAGGCCCCCCTTCGGCCCCTCTACGGCCCTCCTTCGGCCTTCCACTGAAGAACGGCCGAAGGGGGGCCGTAGGGGGTCCGTAGGGACTCCATGCCAAAAACAGGTTCTCGACCTCACGCTGCGGCCATCAGCCAGACTGTTAAATACAGTTAAATCTTTCGCCGGACAGTAACAAAACGCACATGTTCGCGTCTTATATGCGAAAAAAAAAGTATCTTTGCAGTTTGAAAAAAAAGTCAAAAATGAAAAGAAGACTGATAACCAAGGCATTCGCCGCATTGATTGTTGCACTCGCTCCAACAATGAGCATGAAAGCGCCAGCCCAGACTGCTGCCACTCCCCCGCCCTGTCCCGACGTCAAAATCAATGAAAAGTATGACCACAATTCATACTACACAAACGCCGGATGGGACACCGTAGTGAACTGCCAGAACAACGGCGTTATAGAGCTGTCTGTGGAGCCGTACATACCGACACAGTATTTCAACGGCACCTACAGAGTGGAGACGATTCCCTACAATCCGCCAGACACGACGTTTGCCCTTGGCACGCGCATGCCTATCGGCACGGACGACGTCTTCGCCAGCAACCACACCACCATCCCCTACCCGTTCTACTTCTTCGGCATCCGCAAGACTCAGTTCCGCATCGGTGCCAATGGCTTGGTGACGTTCTGCAGTCCGGCTGACTTTGGCAGCGGAGATTATTGCCCTTTCAGTTACCGTTCGAGCAACAACCAGCTGCCGTGGAACGGGACCACCAATCATACTGCCCCTGGCGGTACAAGTTATGGCTCAAGGATGTATGACGCCATCTACGGCGTGTATGAGGACACCCACCCAGGGCACTTTACGGGCTCGGACGCCAACAGGGTGGACGGCATTTTCTACGGCATCCAGGACGAGTATCCATGCCGCAAAATCATCTGCTCGTGGAAAAAAGCGCCCAACTATGGCGACTACTCCCACTATGGCACCTACCAGATTGTATGCTACGAAGGCTCCAACATCATAGAGGTCCATGTAAAGCAGAAGAGATGCTGCCCCAGCACCTCCGACGCCCTGATAGGCATACAGAACGCCGACGGGCAGCCGCAGGTGAAAGGAGCAATTGGCGAACCCAACATGTACGTCGTCAACGGCTCGCCGGCGGCCTTCTGGCCCAACGGCTACAATGGTTTCACTAACGATGTCGACACTGTGGCCTTCCGCTTCACGCCGCTGGGTTCCACATCGCGCTCGCTGGAGTGGTACCGAATCTTCGACGACGGCCGCGACAGCATCATGCTCACCACCAACGTCAACGACCCCAACGGCTACTTCACGCCGATGCACGACATGCCCAACAATCCCGACTACGACCCCGTACACCCCACCCTGTCCACCGCCGTCGTCAAAGTGAACGAGCCGGCACGCTTTGTGGTATGCCTGCGTTTCCAGAACGCCAATGAGGACTGGTACATACTGCGTGACACTATTAGCATAGGCATAGACACCGCCAAGAGCCTCAAGCTGAAGTCCATCACCCCGCAGCCCGACACGTCACGCCGTTTGGACATCTGCAACGGACAGACCGCTGCCCTGCAGCTGCACTTCACCGCGGCTGTCGACACGTTAAACTGGCGCGTGGAACGCATTCTGGGCGGGCGCCGCTTCATCCTGCCCACGAGCATGTACGAGCTGCAGGACAACGAACGCACCATAGTCATCAAACCCGACCCGCGCTACGACACCCTGCCGCGCAACCATATAGACTCCATACGCGTCTTGGGCGTGGCATACTTCTCAAACAGCTGCAACAACTTCGACACCTTCCTGGTGAGGGTCTACCCTGTGTTTGACACCGTCAACGAGGCCGGCATCTGCAACGGGCAGGAATACTACTGGCCCGCCGACGGCAACAGGTACACCGCAAACACCACGCAGCCCGTTGCCCGCCTGCAGTCGGCGCCTGGATGCGACTCCACGGTGCACCTGCACCTGACGGTCTACGACGTCAGCTACAACATAGACCACCAGGAGACCTGCCGCGACTTCACGTGGCGCAACGGACGCACCTACACGGAAAGCAACTGGGCCACGGCGGCGGCCGACACAGTACGCCTGCAGAACCGCTACGGATGCGACTCCATCGTGCAGCTCGAGCTGGTGGTCAACCCGCTGAAAGCGCGCATACAGAGCGACGTGGAGGAATTCACCTACGACAACATGGAAGCCATGCTCAACGACATCTCCACCGGCGGCAACAGCCGCGTGTGGCTGCTGCCTGTGGGCAAGGATGCCAACGGCGACACCATCATGCGCGAAAGCAGCGAGGCCATGGTGTACTACACCATACCCGACAGCATCTCGGAGGCCAACATCTGGCTCATAGCCGCGAGCCCCTATGGATGCCTCGACACGGCGCACCTCTACCTGCCCATGCACAAGGAGACGATGTACGTGCCCACGGCCTTCATGCCCGACAACCCCGAAGGCAACAACATATTCCGCTCGCAGAGCCTCAACACGGTGATGCAGGAGATGTGGATATATGACCGTCAGGGACGCGTCATGGCGCACTGCACGGGCGTGAACTGCGGATGGGACGGCCGCGACCTCAACGGCAACCCCTGCCAGCAAGGCGCCTACGTGTACATCATCAACTACACCACCACCCACAACCCGCGCCAGACGCAGAGCATGCACGGCACGGTGACACTGATAAGATAAAATCTGTGAGAAGTGTGAAGTGGTAAGCGAGAAGTGTGAAGTTGGCAGCCACTTACCACTTCACACTTCTCACTTCACACTTCACACTTCTCACTTAACACTAAACACTTAATCATGAAGATTGCTGTAGTGGGAGCCACGGGGCTCGTGGGGCGCGAGATGCTCACGGTGCTCGAAGAGCGTGGCTTCGGCAAAGAAGAGATAATAGCTGCCGCCTCGCCCAAGAGTGTCGGCAAACGGATAGCTTTCGCCGGCAGGGAGCTGACGGTGGTCTCTGTGGACGACGCCATAGCGGAGCGTCCCCAGTACGCCATCTTCTCGGCAGGCGCGGCAGCCTCGCGCCAGTATGCGCCGCTGTTCGCCGCTGCAGGCACCACGGTGATTGACAACAGCTCGGCATGGCGCAAGGACGCCGACAAGCCGCTGGTGGTGCCGGAAGTGAACATCGACGCCGTGAAGGCCGGCGACCGCATCATCGCCAACCCCAACTGCAGCACCATACAGATGGTGCTGGCCCTCTCGGCGCTGGAGCGCCGCTACGGCATACGCCGCCTGGTGATAGCCACCTACCAGAGCATAACAGGCACCGGCATCAAAGCCGTGCGCCAGCTGGAAGCCGAGGAGCGCGGCGAGAAGCCGTCGGAGACGGCCTACCCCTACCAGATACACCGCAACCTGTTCCCCCACGGCGGGGACTTCCAGGAAGACGGCTACACCACCGAGGAGCAGAAGCTTGTGGACGAGACGCGCAAGATATTCGGCGACCCGGACATACAGATCACGGCCACGGTGGTGCGCGTGCCCGTAGTGGGTGGCCACAGCGAGGCCGTCAACGTGGAGTTGCGCGAGGACTACGACCTCGACGAGGTGCGCAGCCTGATAGCCGGCACCCCGGGTGTGATACTCTACGACGACCCCGCCAGGAATGAGTACCCGATGCCCATACTGTCACACCATCGCGACGAGGTGTGGGTGGGGCGACTGAGACGCGACTTCTCGCAGCCACGGTCACTGAACATGTGGGTTGTGGCCGACAACATACGCAAAGGCGCCGCCACCAACGCCGTGCAGATTATGGAGAGGTTGATGGGTTGAAAGGTTGATAAGTTGATAGGTTGATAAGTTGATATGATGAAAAAGACTATAAATACTCTATTGCTTTTGGGCATACTGCTCTGCACGGGCTGCGGGAGCAAGAATATCATTGACGAAGAGCGCACTTTTGCGGGCGATGTGTGGAACCGCTTTACGCCCGAGGTGTTTGAAGTGAACGTGGCCAACACCGACGACTACTACAATATCGATGTTACCATTGCGGCAGACACTGCGGTGTTCCGCTACAGCCTGCTGCCCATTACCGTCAACATCTACTCTCCGGCCGGAGAGCGCCGTATGTTCTACGCATCAGTGCCCCTCAAGGAGAATGGCCGCTGGAAGGGCGAGATCGTCGGCGAGAGGCGGCAGGTGACGTCACGCATACGCACGCTGTTCAGCTTCAACGCCAAGGGTGAATACCGCGTGGAGATAGGACAGGCTACAAGCCAGTATGACCTTGAGGGTGTCAGCAGTCTGCGTCTCACGGTGGAGAACACCAAGATAGACTACAAAGACCTGTAGGAGCCGGTGATTGACCAGAGCATAAACCCCAACATCGACCGCATAGCGCTACGTCTCAAGACGATACCGGAGACTCCGGGTGTCTACCAGCACCTCGATGCCGACGGGAAGGTTATCTATGTAGGGAAGGCACGCAACCTGCAGCGCAGGGTGAGCAGCTACTTCTCTCACTACGACGACAAGAGCGCCAAGATTAAGATGCTGGTGCGGTCGATATACGACATCCGGGTCACGGTGGTGGCCACGGAGGTCGACGCCCTGCTGCTGGAGAACAGCTTGATCAAGCGCTACCAGCCGCGCTACAACTCGATGCTCAAGGACGACAAGAGCTACCCTTATCTTTGCATCACCGACGAGGAGTACCCTCGCCTGCTATACACACGGCGCCACAATATCAAGGGGCAGTACTACGGCCCCTACCCCAACGGGCGCATTTTGCGCGAGCTGCAAGACATCATACGGCAGCTCTTCACCTACCGGACGTGCAACATCATGGGCAACCGCCCCTGCATGAAGCACCAGATAGGGCTCTGCGGCGCTCCGTGCGCCGGCAAGCAGAGCCGCGAGGAGTACAACGCCACGATAGAGAACATACGCCGCATTCTCAAGGGTGACTTCGGCGACATACTCGACGAGCTGAAGCGGCAGATGTACACGCTTGCCGCCGACCTGCGATTTGAGGAGGCTGAGGGTGTAAAGCGCAAGATACACCTGCTGGAGGAGTATCAGGGACGCAGCACAGTGGTGGACACCAATGTGAAGGATGTGGACGTTGTGAGCATCATAGGCGACGAGCGCTATGCTTACGTCAACTTCATGCGTGTGAAGCACGGCGCCATCATCTACAGCATAAGCAATGAGATAAAGAAGCAGCTCGACGAGAGCGAGGAGGAGATACTGGGGACGGTAGTGCCGGCGCTGCACGAGCAGACACAGAGCACGGCAACAGAGGTGGTGCTGCCGATGAAGGTTGCGGAACTGCCGGAAGACTACCTGAAGCAGACCGTGGAGCCACGAGGCGACCGCCGGAAGCTGCTGGAGCTGTCGCTGCGCAACGTCGAGAGCTACCAGAAGCAATGCCGCCACCAGCGGGCGCTGACGCAGGGCGAAGCGGCACCGCAGGCTGTAAAACAGCTGGAGCGTCTGCAGCGAGCCCTCGGCCTGCCCACCATGCCTATGGACATTGAGTGTTTCGACAACTCCAATATCCAGGGGGCCTACCCTGTAGCGGGCATGGTGCGCTTCACGGCAGGCAAGCCCAACCGCAAGGAGTACCGCAAGTTCAACATAAAGAGCGTGGAAGGGCCTGACGACTATGCGTCGATGGCCGAGGTCATCGAGCGTCGGTACCGTCGCCTGCATGAGTCTGGCGCCGCGCTGCCAGACCTACTTATCGTCGATGGCGGCGAGGGGCAGATGCATGTGGCCGAGAAGGCGTTGCAGCAGGTGGGGGTGGCGATACCAATAGCCGGACTTGCCAAAGACGACAGCCACCGTACAAATGAGCTGCTGCGCTTCGACGGCCGCGGAGAGGTAGCCGTTGTCGGGCTGAAACCCACTGACCCGTTGTTTCACCTCATGGAGCAAATACAAAACGAGGTGCACCGTTTCGCCATCACCTTCCACAAGGACAAGCGCAGCAAGGGGACATTCCGCACAGTGCTGACCGACATACCGGGCATCGGCGAGAAGACCGCCCACGACCTGCTGCTGCGTTTCGGCAGCGTGAAGCAGATACAGTTGCAGACCCTCGATGACCTCACGGCGGCCATAGGTCCCGCAAAGGCGTCGTTGGTGTTCGAGCACTTCAGAGGGGAAGGGCGCTGATTCAGTAAAGGAAGTTATTGTAAGGATAACGCACAGCGTGTATGCGTTTTACCTCGTCGTAGAGCATGTCGCGAAGAGCGTCGATGTTGTTTTTGGCGGCCGCGGAGATGAAGACTGTCTTGCCGAGTTTTGACATCCAGCTTTCCTGCAGCATTTCAAGGGTCCAGTTGGCTTTGGTCATGGGGCTCAAGTCGTCCTCGTCTTTTTCCACGTAGGTGTAAGCGTCGATTTTGTTGAAGACCATGATGACGGGCTTGTCGTTGGCGCCGATTTCCTGCAGGGTGCGGTTGACGGCGGCGATTTGCTCTTCGTGGTCAGGGTGCGAGATGTCGACGACATGCAGCAGCAGGTCGGCCTCCACGACTTCGTCGAGGGTGCTCTTGAAGCTTTCGACAAGCTGCGTGGGGAGTTTGCGGATGAAGCCGACGGTGTCGGTGAGGAGGAACGGGAGGTTGCCGATGACGACCTTGCGGACGGTGGTGTCAAGTGTGGCAAAGAGCTTGTTTTCGGCGAAGACGTCGCTTTTGGAGAGCAGGTTCATCAGCGTGGATTTGCCGACATTGGTGTAGCCCACAAGGGCTACACGGACGAGGGATTCGCGGTTTTTGCGCTGAAGTGTCTTCTGTTTGTCGATGGCTGTGAGCTGCTCGCGGAGGAGCGATATTTTTTCTTTTATGAGGCGCCGGTCTGTCTCTATCTGTGTCTCGCCGGGTCCGCGCATGCCGATGCCGCCGCGCTGTCGTTCGAGGTGTGTCCACAAGCGAGTGAGGCGAGGCAGCATGTACTGGAGCTGAGCGAGTTCAACCTGTGTCTTCGCTATGGAGGTGCGCGCGCGTTTGGCGAATATGTCGAGGATGAGCGATGTGCGGTCGAGGATGCGGCACTGTAGTTCTTTCTCGAGGTTGCGGAGCTGCGCGGGGGACAGCTCGTCGTCGACGACGATGAAGTCGGCGTCCAGTGCCTGGAGGTATTCTTTTATTTCGTCCAGTTTGCCGCTGCCGACGTATGTTCTGGTGTCGGCGCGATCAAGACGCTGAATGACTTGTTTGACAGCGACGCCGCCAGCAGTCTCAAGGAGAAAGGCGAGCTCGGCGAGGTATTCTGCAGTGCGTTCGATGGTCTGGCCGCTCTGGCAGACGGCGACGAGGATGGCTTTTTCGGGCTGGATGTCGGTGCTGAAGGTGTTGCGCTGCTGCGGCGAGGGGCGTTTGGTTTCGTTTTCCCAGGTGCCTATGCCGTCGCGGAATTTGCCTTTGTCGTTTTTCCAGGTGGTTCTGCTCATTTCTTTTGGAGGACTTGGGTGAGGACGGTCTCGAGTTTGTCCACTGCCGCGGGCCACCCGTAATTCTGGTGGACGAAGCGAAGGCCTTCGTCGGCGAGGGCGTCGGCGCGCTGTGGGTCGAGAAGGAGCGAGAGGAGGCTGTCGGCGAGTTGTGCTGGGGTGTTGCCGACGAGCACCTGCCGTCCATCCTGGGCGCGGAGCGAGCTGTTGCAGATGGGTGTGGTGACGCACGGGAGCCGCATTGCCATAGCTTCGAGGAGTTTGTTCTGGAGGCCTGAGCCAATGCGCATGGGAGCGATGAAGATATGTGAGGAGGCGTATGCTGTGCGCATATCGTCGAGCCAACCGCTGACGACAACGCGGCTGTCGCCGGCAAGGCGGCTGACGCTGTGTTTGGGAGCTGCGCCGGCGAGGAGGACCGTGGTTTGCGGACGTTTGGCCCACACGAGAGGCATGATTTCCTCGACGAGGTAGCGAGCGGCGTTGACGTTGGGTGCATACGACATATTGCCAGCGAAGAGGATGTCGTATGTTTCTTCAGGTTTCCGGTTCTTAATCTCTGCTTCTGGGGAGAAGTAATCGAAGTCAACGCCGTTGGGGACTATTTTTATCTCGCCGTTTTTCTTGTGCGGGATGGCTTCACTGTCGACGTCGCTGATGATGGTGAGGTCGTCGAAGATGCTGAAGGCGTTGTATTCTGAGGAGCGCAGCATTTTGAACTCGTAGTGGAGGATGTAGCGCCAGAGACCTTTTGAGCGTTCCATGCGACGCTCGGCGTTGAGGGAGAGTGCGTCCTGGAAGTCCATGACTTTGGGGTAGTGGCTGCGTGCGACGAGTGGCATGGTGCGTACCATCTGGTTGTAGACGACGTCTGGCTGCACCTGTGCCTCGAATTTGCGGTAGGCACACTTGGTGGCTACGGTGTTCCAGTAGCCAAGCTGGAGGGATTTTGAGGCGAGCCAGTTAGCGACAATGTTTTTTGCAGCGACGAACCTGTTGACAGGCACGATGCGTATCTCTTTGCAGTACGGCCGGAGGACGTCGATGTCGCCGGGAGCCACTTTCTTGTGACTGACGCAGAAGAGGTATATGTCGTGCCGTTTGGCGAGTTCGACTATCTGGTGGTATGCGCGCAGTTTGTCCCCTTTCTCGAGGGGGTACGGAAAGCGCGGTAGGACTACGAGAATCTTCATGAGTTATGAATTATGAGCTCTAAGTTTATGGACCAATTCTTTATTAAAACAGTTGTGTCTGTGTACCTTCGGCAAATCCCTGACGGTCGTCGGGTTCGGCGGTGGGTTCTGTCTCTGCCGGCTCTGTGTCAGGTTCTGGTTCGGGGTCGTCTTTGAGCGGAGTGAGCCATTGGAATTTCTCCACGGCGAAGGTGGTGATGCGCTTGCCTTTGGCTTTGTTGCTCTTTACGGCGATGAAGTCTTCGACTTCTATTATCTCGCTGGATATTTTCTTGCCGCTGTCCTGTGTGTAGGACACTTCGAGGCGCGGGAAAAAGTCGAGGGAGAGGTCGATGAGTGTGGAGCCGTCGTCGTCGAGGAAGGGAGTCTTGCGGTCGCTGACTTCGGGGACGAAGCGCTTGAGGTAGGGGTAGCCGTCGGCGGAGCGGTAGAGCGCCGTGACGATCTGGTCAGGGCGGAATTTGCGGAGTTCCAGCAGGTCGTCGTCATAGTGGTTGGCGAGGTCGAAGGAGGTGGTGCGGTAGGCGCCGCCTTGCATGATGGCGAGTATCTTGTCGGAGCCGCGGAACTCGCCGAGGTAGCGACCGGCCTCATTCACATTGAGGCGTTTGACGCTTTCGTCGAACCATATCTTGCGCGCGCTGAGCGTGCTGACGCCTTCGTCCTTGAGGTTGATGGAGCGTACAGCATTGCGGGTCAGTATGTTGCCCATACTCTGACGCCCTTTGATGGCGAGTGTCTTGAAGTCGAAGTCAAAGGATACTTTCTTGAGTTTTGGGTTGCTGACGTGGTGTACGGTGACCACTTCGGCTTCGCCGTTGGGGTTGGCCGTGAAGTAGAGTACTTTGCTGCCCTTGGTACCTTTGGTGAGCAGGTAGTCGCGGTCGCGCGTGACGGCGGTGACGCTGAAGCGTTTTACCATGGCGTAGCCGCTGGGGCCGTCGCGGTAGATCATGTTGTATACGGTGCGTTCGTCGCGTTTGCGGAAGACGCTGACGAAGAGTATCTCCTTGCAGTCCTGCGAGCCGACGAAGCCTTTTTCCTGCACTTTGGTGACCATCATGGTGCCGTCCTTGCGGAAGACGATGATGTCGTCGAGGCGCGAGCATTCGCAGGCCACCTCGACACCTTCTTCGCGTTTGAGGCCCCATCCGACAAAGCCGGTGGTGTAGTTGACATAGAGTTTCTCGTTGGCGAGGGCCACTGTGGTGGACTCTATGTCCTCGAAGGAGCGTATCTCGGTCTTGCGTTCGCGTCCTTTGCCGTAACGCTTGAGGATATCCTCGAAGTAGCGGATGGCATAGTCTGTCAGATGCGCCAGGTGGTTTTTCACTTCGTCGATGGTCATCTCTATGGAGGCAATCTCCTCGATGGCTTTCTTGATGTCGAACTTGCTTATCTTGCGCACGGGCCGCTCGCAGAGCTTGAGCACGTCGTCGCGTGTGATTTCCTTCTTGAACAACGGACGGTATTCGTCGAAGGCACGCTCAATCTGCGTCAGCTGCGCCTCCCAGTCTTTGGCGCGGTCGTTTTCCAACACCTTGTAGATGCGCTTTTCGAAGAATATCTTTTCGAGGCTCACCCAGTGCCAGCGGTCCTCGAGTTCGCCGAGCTGTATCTCCAGTTCCTGACGCAGCAGGTCGCGTGTGCGCAGGGTGTTGTGGCGGAGTATGTCGCTGGCTGTCATGAAGACAGGCTTGTCGTTGACGATGACGCAGGTCTGTGGCGAGAAGCTTATCTGGCAGCTGGTGAAGGCGTAGAGGGCGTCGATGGTCTGGTCGGGGCTGACGCCGCCGGGCAGGTGCACCACAATCTCCACTTCGGCGGCGGTGTTGTCGTCCACCTTCTTGATTTTTATCTTACCTTTTTCGTTGGCCTTGACGATGCTGTCTATCAGCACGTCGGTGGTGACGCTGTATGGCAGCTCGGTGATGACGATGGCCTTGCGCTTCTCGTCGTAGTGCATCTTGGCCCTGATTCTCAGGCGGCCGCCCTGTGCGCCGTCGTTGTAGCGGCTGACGTCTATCAAGCCGCCCGTGGGGAAGTCGGGATAAATCTCAAACTCCTCCTCGCGCAGTATCTTGATGCTTGCCTCGAGCAGCTCGCAGAAGTTGTATGGGAGGATGACGCTCGTCAGCGTGACGGCGATGCCCTTGGTGCCCTGGGCAAGCAGCAGCGGGAACTTTATGGGCAGGCTCACCGGTTCCTGCTTGCGGCCGTCGTATGATGGCTTCCACTGTGTGGTCTTGGGGTTGAACACCACGTCCTTGGCAAACTTCGACAAGCGCGCTTCGATGTAGCGGCCTGCGGCAGCGTCGTCGCCGGTCAGTATGTTGCCCCAGTTACCCTGGCAGTCTATCAGCAGGTCTTTCTGCCCCATGTTGACCAGAGCGTCCTTGATGCTCATGTCGCCATGGGGGTGGTACTGCATGGTGTTGCCGACGATGTTGGCCACCTTCGTGAAGCGCCCGTCGTCGGTCTCCTTCATGGCGTGCAGTATGCGGCGCTGCACAGGCTTGAGGCCGTCGTCGATGTCGGGCACCGAGCGGTCCAGTATCACGTCGGAGGCATAGTCTATCCAGTAGTCTTTGAACATGCCGTCGAGCGACACCGTGCCGCCCCCGGCCTGTTCAACGTTCTCCCCCTGTGGTGTTATGTCTTCTATATATTCGTCACTCATAGCTCTTAGCTCTTAATTCATAACTCAGTAAGCGCAGGCGTCTTTGAACCAGCGCCCTTTGCGGAAAGTGCCGCGGTCTTTGTCGCGGCTGAAGAGCACCCACTTGGCCTTACCCACGATGTGGTCCTCGGGCACAAAGCCCCAGTAGCGGCTGTCCTGGCTGTGGTGGCGGTTGTCGCCCATCATCCAGTAGTAGTCCTGCTGCACGGTGTAGCTCTTCGTCTCCTTGCCGTTGATGTAGTATTTGCCGTCCTTCACCTCCAGCGTGTTGTGCTCATAGGCGGTGATGACCCTGAGGTATGTGGCCAGCGTGCTGTCGCTCAGCTCTATCACCTCCCCTTTGGCAGGTATGTGCACCGGCCCGAAGTTGTCGACACTCTGCTGCTGCCCCTCGCGGTGCGGGAAGAGGTCGGTGTTCAGCGTCGCCGCAGCGGTATCCATCACCACTGACGTCTGGCGGCCCAGCTCCGAGTTCTCCAGACCGTACAACTGCCTATGCGTCAGCGGCACGTTGTAGGCCGTCAGCACACCGCCGTCGTCAACGGCGTACGGGCCCGCGTTCTCGATGTCCTGATAGCTCAAGCCCAGCCGGTCGAGCTCCTGCATCACATACTGCGGCGGTATGCCGCGCGAGTTGGTGACAAACGAGTAGGTCGTCTGCGCATCCTTGGGGTTGGCTATGGGCTTGCCGTCGATAAGCACCTGGTGGTTCACTATCTGCAGCGTCTCGCCGGGCAGGCCTATGCAGCGCTTGATGTAGTTGCTCCTCTTGTCCAGCGGACGCACGAACCAGCCGTCGCGCAGCAGCGACTGGTCGTTGTGGCGCACGGCGTCGTAGTAGGTGTACAGGTTGCCGGGGCTCGCATTGAGCGTCGTGTCGCCCTCGGGGAAGTTGAACACCACGGCGTCGAAGCGTTTCACATGCGAGAGACCCGGATAGCGGTGGTAGGGCAGCTGCGGCCAGCGCAGGTAGCTCTCCACCTTCTCGCCCGTGCCGGGAATGGTGTTGTGCACAAGCGGTATCGCCAGCGGCGTCATAATAACCCTCGGCCCATAGGCCAGCTTGCTCACCAGCAGGTAGTCGCCCGTCATCAGGCTTCCCTCCATCGAGCTCGACGGAATGTTGTACAGCTCGCAGGTGAAGCCGCGTATGATGACGGCGGCCACGATGGCGAAGACGATGGCGTCGAGCCAGTCGCGCACCTCGCCCACCTTCTGCGGCGGGTCCGTCTTCGGGTCGTGGTACACCATGCCCTTCGACAAGCCCAGCCACGGGAGATACACCCACGGCACCAGCACCGCCGCCAGCTGCTCCCAGAAGCCCGTGCGGCGGAACACCTTGGCAGTCTCCACCACCAGCAGCAGGAACGTGAAAATGTTGAGCGCTGGCACGAGGAAGTAGATATACCACTTCCACGACTTGCCGCATACCTTTATCCACACCACGATGTTGTACACCGGCACCAAGGCCTTCCAAGGCTTCTCGCCGGCCTTGCCGAACACGAACCACAGCCCTGCTATGGTCCCAACGAAGTACAGGATCAACAGAATGTCGTATAGCATATTTCTTTTAGTTTTTGTTTCTCTTTGTTCCAATCCATATCCTCGCGCGCGGCGGCGAAGTCCTCGTCCTTCCACTCCCTCGCCAGCACCCTCTCCACAGCCTCCGCCAACGCCTTAACTCTTAACTCATAACTCTTAACTCCTAACTCATCTATCACCTCGCCCACACCGTAAGTGCGCACCACGCGCGCCATCTCCGGCAGGTCGCTCACCACCATCGGCACCCCCGCCTGCACGAAGGCCCCCACCCTGTTGGGCAGCGCATAGTGGTAGCTAAGGCCCTTGTCCTCAAGCATCACCAGACCCACGTCGGCCTTCGCCTCCAGCGCCGTCATCTCCTCAGGCATCAGCCGCCCGGTGAACACAACGCGGTCGGCCCAAGGCTTCCTGGCGGCGTAAGCCTTCATCGCCTCCAGCAAGTCGCCGTCGCCGGCCACCACAAGGCGGCACCCGGGCAGCAACTCCAGCGCATCTATCGCCCAGTCGACCCCTCGCCCCACATTCACCTTGCCGGCATAGAGCAAAACCTTCTCCCCCGACTCATAACTCCTAACTCCTAACTCATAACTCCTAACTCCCAACTCATAACTGCCCAGGTTCCTCACCACCGTCATCTCAACCCCGTATCTGTCCTTGTAGTAGTCGGCTATCCCCTGGCTCACCGTCAGCAGCGCGTCGCACTTGGGCATCAGCCACCGCTCTATCGTCCTCCACACCCACTTCACCAGCGGCTTGTCCTGTATCTCAGGCACCTCGGGGAACAACTCGTGGGCGTCCATCACCAGACGGCACCTGCCGTGAGCCGCCATCCAGCAGCCCAGCAGCGTGTCCGTATCGTTCGCCCAGACAATTATTTCGGTGTTCTGTGTTGAGTGTTCTGTGTTCTTTTGGCTGACGCTGCTCTGCGTAGCATCACCGCTCACTTCACACTTCACACTTCTCACTTCCCACTTCTCACTTCTCACTTCACACTTCCCACTTCTCACTTCACACTTCCCACTTCTCACTTCCCACTTCAACCTCCTCCACAGCCGCCAGTTGAACGCCGCATAGAAGCGCCAGCCGCGCTGCCAGCGCACCGGCAGGTCCGTCCGGCACACCGTCGTCACCTCGTACCCCGCCTCGCGCAGCGCCCCGACGTGGCGCATAACACGCTGGTCGGTAAGCAAATCGTTGCTCACCGCCATCACAATCCGCGTGCTATTGTTGCTGTTCACCCTTCGGCCGTTATTATTATTTAAGTTACATAATAACGCGCCCGAACAAAATATCGTATTATCCCCCCGCAAAAAAGTTATCAACCGAAAATCCCGCTTCTTCAACAGCTGAAAACAAGCAAAAAAACGCAAAATGGAACTCACTCGAAAACAACCTCTTACCGCATCATCTCTTATATTGGTCTTTAGTTGCTCTTTAGTTTGTCATTAGTTAAATTTACTTTGGTAAGTAATAATATAGCGAAACTAACGTTATGAATAGTGGCAATATACTACAGATAACCTTTTAAAGCACTATAATCATGGCAATTACGACGAATGGTCAGCTGTTGGGGCTGACTGGGAAAGTTGGGCCGGTGGTGACCTACCAGTGGCGCGGAAAATGGATTACGCGGAGCTTCGCGGCAAAGCCGAAGAACCCGCAGACGGAGAAGCAGCAGAAGCACCGCATGCTCTTCAAGCAGGAGGTGCAGCTGGCCGGCAGGATGAACTGGGTGCTGCGCGAGACGATGGACGCCATAGCGGCAGAACACGGCATGACGGCATGCAACTACTTCATCAAGAGGAACAAGGCGGCCTTCAGCGCAGAGGGCGACAAGCTGGTGGTCGACTGGAGCGCGCTGGTGCTCAGCGAGGGGCCTGTGGCGCCTGTGGCCTTCGGCACACCCGAGGTCGTTGGCGGCACGACGCTGAGCATAGCCTTCGAGGACAACCCGCAGCACCTGCCCGCCGACAACTACGACCGCGTGCAGGTGTTCGCCTACTGCCCTGATATCGAGACGGCTTTCCTCTCCATACCCGTCTACCGCCGCGAGGGACGCCTGTCGGTGGCGCTGCCCGAGCTGTTCGGCGGCCACGAGGTGCAGCTGTGGGGTATGGTGCAGGACTCCGCCGGCCGCTGGTCGGAGACAATCTACATCGGCTGCGGCCCAATAGAAATAACGGCGAATTAGGCGAATTATACGAAGCTACGCAGCCTTTATCACACAGATTATCTGCGAATTACTCAAAGGCTGACGCAGCACGTCTGACTGCGTAGCTTCGAGTAATTCGCCAGGAATCGACCTGCGTAGTTTAAATAATAACGGCGAATTAAGCGAATTATACGAAGCTACGCAGCATTTATTGCATAGATTATCTGCAAATTACTCGAAAGCTGACGCAGCACGTCTGACTGCGTAGCTTCGTTTAATTCGCATAATTCGCCGTTTCTAAAAAGAAAGACACGAAATCGTCCTTCATATACAATATAATTAACAAAACAGCGTTGTATAAACAATTGTTTATTGATATGAGGGCATCTGTCATAACACGTATTGCGCTGGTTGCGTGCCTGCTGCTTACCGCCTGCGGCGGCAGCCGGCAACCCTCTGCCGTCAACCGCCAGACACCTCCGCTGGAGCCGCAGAAGGGGCAGGTGTGGCAACTCGTGGCCGTGCGCGGCAAAGCGGTGAACCGCAAAGCCGAGCCGGTAACCCTTGTGTTCAACCCCGAAGCCAAGACCGTCAGCGGTCGCACGGCGTGCAACAACTACTACGGCAACTACACCCTGCGCCTTGAAGCGCAGCAGCCCGAAGGCGACAGGTACACACTGACGCTCAGCGGCGTAGGGTATGGCGACACACGATGCCCGGAGGCCGAGATGAACGCCGAAGCCCGCTACATGGCCCTCTTCGAGAAGGCCGACGCCCTGATGCTCGACGCCTACACGATGACCCTCTACCAGAAAGGACGGGAGACCCTCAAGTACGAACTGCAATGAAACTGAGCTACAAATACCACACCTGGGACGTGCCCCTGTGGCTGCTGCGCCTCCTCAAACGCCGCATGCGCTGGGTTCGCGCCGCAGGCGGCATGGTGACACGCGACGACGGCATGATGCTCCTCATACTTCGCAACGGCCGCTGGGACCTGCCGAAAGGCAAAGTGGAGGCCGGCGAGACCCTCCTGCAGGGCGCCCTCCGCGAAGTGGAGGAAGAGACCGGCATTAAAGCGGACTGCGCACAAGGGCATACACTACCCACTACCCACTACCCACTACCCACTAAAACCTACCACATCTTCAACCTCTACGGCGGATGGCACCTGAAGCAGACGTCGTGGTTCCCCATGACCACCGCCGGCAGCCAGGCCGCCAAGCCGCAAGAGGAAGAGGGCATCACGGGGGTGGAGTGGGTGACGCCCGACGAGTGGCACCGCCGCCTCGAAGGAAGCTACGGCACACTCCGCACACTCTCACGTCAGACAAAATCGAAAAGATGATGGACAAACTGTCACAAGTGGCTCTGGCGATGACCGATGGCCTCGGTCCTACGGCCATACGCAAACTGCTCGACGCATACCCGGGCGAGGACATCTTCGCCATGCCTGCCGCCGAGCTCAATCTGGCTTTCGGCACCCACCGTTCCATCGTCGAGAACCTGCTGAACAAGACGGCCTTCCCGCGCGCCGAGGAGGAACTCCGCACAGCTGAGGCGAAGCACATCAAGGTGCTCTTCTACACCGACGACGCCTTCCCGCAACGCCTCAACCGCGAAGAATGCGCCGACTCGCCGGTGCTGCTCTATGCCCTCGGCGACGCCGACCTCAACGCCCGCCGCGCTCTGGCTGTGGTAGGCACCCGCAAGGCCACACCCTACGGTCGCGACACCACGGAGCGCTTCGTCAGAGAGATGGCCGACCTGCAGGAGGACGACAAGCCACTGGTCGTCAGCGGATTGGCATACGGCATCGACACTATGGCCCACAAAGCCTCGCTCGACAACGGCCTGCCGACGGTGGCGGTACTGGGTCACGGCCTCGACCGCATCTATCCCGCTGAGAACCGCGGCCTTGCCGAACGCATAGTGCACAGCGGCGGCGCCCTGCTGACGGAGTACCCCATGGGCACCGCCATCAACCCCCGCTACTTCCCGGCACGCAACCGCATCATAGCCGCCATGAGCGACGCCACCCTCGTGGTAGAGGCCTCGGAGCACGGCGGAGCTCTCATCACCGCTACAATGGCCACCGGCTACCAGCGCGACGTCTTTGCTGTGCCCGGTCGGCTGGGCGACACCTACAGTCGCGGCACCAACAACCTGATAGCCACCAACAAAGCCATACTGGCACGCGGTGCAGCCGACATCGCCTACCAGCTCGGTTGGCCCTCGCCGACGGCAGCAAAAGCCGACACACAGGCCTCGCTCTTCCCCACCCTGCCGCCGGCCGAGCAGAAGCTCTGGGAGCTGATACGCAAGAACGGCAGCATGACGCTCGACGAGATAGTGAACCTCAGCGGTCTGCCTATGCCCAAGGCGGCTTCGCTCATGTTCAACCTCGAGATGGCCAAGGCGGTGCACGTGCTGCCGGGCCACCTCTACCAGGCCGCCAACGCATAACAACCACGAACAAGAACATTATACACATAAGAAACCATGAAAAACAGAACCTTACGGACCTCCCACCTCATCGCAGCAGCCGCCATGCTGCTCGCCTTCGCCTCTTGCGGCAGCAAGACCCAGACCTACGCTGCTGCCGACGGGAGCGTCACCGCCACCTTCAACGAGCGCACCGGCGAGTGGCACCTCACAGGCCCCGACGGCCGCGAGATAGTCCCCAACTACGACTCCATGCGCGTCACCGAGGTAAGCCCCGACGGCCACCCGATGACCATCGTCTACTACAGCGGCAGCGTGGAGCATTGGCGCCAGTACTACAGCACCATGCAACTGCGCAGCGAGGGCGACATCGTCGGCGGCAAGCGCGAAGGGCGCTGGGTGTTCTACCACGCCAACGGCAACATACAGACCGAAGCCACCTTCGTCGGCGGCCTCGAGGAGGGACCCTACCGCGTCTTCCGCGAAAACGGCGTCCCCTACTACATAGGCAGCTACCACGAAGGCGTGCGCACCGGCAAATGGGAGATATACGACGAGACGGGCCAGCTCGTCACCACTCAGGAATACTAACCCCCTCCGACAACCACCTTTCAACAATAGACAATGATAGACCTCGGTCTTGACCTCTACCGCGCCATCGGCCACGAAGCCGACCGCCTCGGCATCGACGCCTACGCCGTCGGCGGCGTCGTGCGCGACCACCTGCTACAGCGCCCGTGCACCGACATCGACATCGTCTGCGTGGGACGGCAGGAGGGCGGCGAAGTGCACATAGGCATCCAGCTCGCCCACGCCGCCTCGGCGGCCCTCGGCGGCAGCCATGTGGCCGTGTTCAAGAACTTCGGCACCGCAAGCTTCAAATACACCGCCGACGGCCGCGAGTACGAGCTGGAATTCGTCGGCGCCCGGCGCGAGAGCTACAGCCGCGACAGCCGCAAGCCCGTCGTGGAGAACGGCACCCTCGAGGACGACCAGCGCCGCCGCGACTTCACCGTCAACGCCCTCGCCGTATGCCTCAACAACGACCGGCTCGGCGAGCTCATAGACCCCTTCGGCGGCATCCGCGACCTCGACGCAGGCATCCTCCGCACGCCCCTCGACCCCGACATCACCTTCAGCGACGACCCGCTCCGCATGATGCGCGCCGTACGCTTCGCCTCGCAGCTCGGCTTCCGCATCGCCGACGACACCTTCGAAGCCATAGGCCGCAACGCCAAGCGCATAGAGATAGTCAGCGCCGAGCGCATCACCACCGAGCTCAACAAGATCATGGCCTCGCGCAACCCCTCGCTGGGCCTCAAGCTCATGCAGAAAAGCGGCCTCATGCAGCTCGTCATGCCCGAGATCAGCGCCCTGCAAGGCGTGGAGACCGTCGACGGCAAAGGCCACAAAGACATCTTCTTCCACACCATGCAGGTGCTCGACAACGTGGCCGCAGAGAGCGACAACCTGTGGCTCCGCTGGGCCGCCCTGCTGCACGACATGGGCAAACCCGGCGTCAAACGCTACGACGCCCGACAGGGCTGGACATTCCACGGCCACGAAGCACGCGGAGCGCACATGGTCAAGCGCCTCTTCAAGCGCCTGCGCCTGCCCCTGGGCGAAGAGATGCGCTACGTGGAGAAACTCGTCATGCTCCACATGCGCCCCATCATCCTCGCCGAAGACATCGTCACCGACTCCGCCGTGCGTCGCCTGCTCTTCGAGGCCGGCGACGACATCGACGACCTCATACTCCTCTGCCACGCCGACATCACCACGCGCAACCTCGACAAGCAGCGCCGCCACCGCGAGAACTTCGAGCTGGTGAAGCGCAAACTTGTGGAGCTCGAGGAGCGCGACCGCATACGCAACTTCCAGCCGCCGGTCTCGGGCGAGGACATCATGCGCACCTTCGGCATCGGCCCCTGCCGCGAGATAGGCACCATCAAGGACGCCATCAAGGACGCCATCCTCGACGGCAGCATCCCCAACGAGCGCGACGCCGCCTGGCAGATGATGCTCAGCCTCGGCGCCGACCTCGGCCTGAAGCTACGAGAATAAAAAAAACATTTGGCCATATCAGTATTATTTTGTAATTTTGCAGCCTCAAATAAACAAGTTATATATGTACGAACACCTGAAGATAGAGGAACGTGGCGCCGTGGCCGTGATGACCATCAGCGCCCCGAAGAGCCTCAATGCGCTCAACAGCAAGATACTTAACGAGATTGGCGACTACCTGGGCAGCTTCGACTGCGGGCGGTTCCGCTGCCTCATCGTCACCGGCGACGGCGAGAAGAGCTTCGTGGCCGGGGCCGACATCAGCGAGATGGCCGGTCTCAGCGCTGCCGATGGCGAGGCTTTCGGCAAGCGCGGCGCCCGCGTGTTCCGCATGCTGGAGACGCTGCCGGTGCCCGTCATCGCCGCCGTCAACGGCTTCGCCCTCGGCGGTGGCTGCGAGCTGGCCATGGCCTGCGACATACGCATCTGCTCCGACAACGCCAAGTTCGGCCAGCCCGAGGTGGGCCTCGGCATCATCCCCGGCTTCAGCGGCACGGTGCGCATGGCGCGCCTGATAGGCATGGGCATGGCCAAGCAGCTGATATACACCGGCAAGGCCATCCGCGCCGACGAGGCGCTGCGCATAGGGCTGGTCAACGCCGTGGTGCCGCAGGCAGAGTTGATGGACAAGGCCATGGAGATGGCCGCCCAGATAGCCGCCCAGGCCCCGCTGGCGGTGCGCGCCGCCAAGGAGTGCATCAACGCCGAGTGGGACATGACGGCCGACGAGGCCATAGCCTGCGAGAACCACGCCTTCGGCGAGTGCTTCTCCACCGCCGACCAGAAGGGCGGCATGCGCGCCTTCCTCGACAAGAGCAAGTACGAGTTTCAGGGGAAGTAGGGAGTAGGCAGTAGGTAAGTAGATAAGTAGGCAGTAGATAAGTAGATAAGTAGGCAAGTAGACTGCTAATATAAACAAAAGTTTAACAATCAAATAATCATCAATCATGAAAATCTGTGTTATTGGAACCGGCACCATGGCTAAAGGCATTGTGAAAGCTTTCGCCGCCAAGATGCCCGTCGTCATGAAGAGCCGCACGCAGGCCAGCATCGACAAGGCTATGGCCTCGATAGCCAAAGGCTACGGCAAACTCGTTGAGAAAGGCAAGATGACCCAGGAGGCTGTCGACGCCCTGCTCAAGAACATCCAGACCACCACCGACTACGCCACCTTCGCCGACGCCGACCTCGTCATCGAGGCCGCCGTGGAGGAGATGCAGCTCAAGAAGGACGTCTTCACCGAGCTCGACGGCATCTGCAAGCCCGAGACTATCTTCGCCACCAACAGCTCGTCGCTGAGCATCACCGAGATCGCCGCCTGCACCAAGCGTCCGGCCCAGTTCATCGGCATGCACTTCTTCAACCCCGCCGACCGCATGGCCCTCGTGGAGGTGATCCGCGGCCAGCTGACCAGCGACGAGGTCTGCAAGTGCGTCATCGACCTCGCCACCGAAATCGGCAAACAGCCCGTCGAGGTGAAGGAAGCCCCCGGCTTTGTGGTCAACCGCATCCTCATCCCGATGATCAACGAGGCTGTCGGCATCCTGGCCGACGGTATCGCCAGCGCCGAAGACATCGACAAGTGCATGATGCTCGGTGCCAACCACCCCATGGGACCCCTGGCCCTGGCCGACCTCATCGGCAACGATGTGAACCTGGCCATCATGGAGGTGCTCTACAAAGAGTTCGGCGACCCGAAGTACCGTCCCCACCCCCTGCTCCGCAAGATGGTGCGCGCCGGCCTCCTCGGCCGCAAGACCGGCGAAGGCTTCTACAAATATTGATTGCCAGCCACGCTGAGACAAAAGAGACAAGGTCCCGCCCGGTGGGCGGGACCTTATGTTTTTCTACTGGTAACGTTTGAGCCAGGTGAGCTGCTTGCGGGCGTAATGCCACGTGTTGAGCTTTATCTGCGCCACGGCCTCGTCGACCGCAGCGTGGCCGTCGAGCACGGGGAAGAGCTCGCGGTAGCCAACGGTGTTGAGGGTGTTGAGGTGGCGGTAAGGGAGCAGCTGGCGCACCTCGTCGAGAAGGCCGTCAGCCATCATCCGGTCCACGCGGCGGTCGATGCGTTCGCGCAAGGCTGCGGGCTCCATCGACAGCACCTGCATCTCTATGGCGAAGGGGCGCGGGGCTGCCTGCTGGTCGGCAAGCACCTGGCTGTAAGGGCGGCCGGCGGTGAGGCACACCTCGAGGGCACGCTGCAGCCTGACGGGGTTGCGGAGGTCGACGCGGGCGTAGTAGTCGGGGTCGAGCAGCCGCAGCTGTGCACGCTTCTCCTCGAGGGGCATCTGCTGCAGCATGGACCGCAGCTCGGCAGTGGGCGACGGCAACACGGCGGGCGTGGCACGCAAAGCGTCGATATACAGGCCGCTGCCGCCGACGGCGACGACGGTGTCGTGTGTCTCCATCAGACGTGCAACCACGGCCATGGCGTCATGCTCATAGTCATAGATGTTGTACGGCTCGGTGACCGAGCGACAGGCTATGAAATGGTGGGGGACGGCGGCGAGCTCCTCGTCGGAGGGACGGGCCACACCGATGCTCAGCTCACGGTAGAACTGCCGCGAGTCACAGGAGACGATCTCCGTGTCCAGACGTTGCGCCAACGCGACGGCATGGGCCGTTTTGCCGACAGCCGTCGGGCCTGCCACAACGATGAGCTTCTTAGGCATTCAGCACCTTGTCGAACTCCTCCCAGAACTCGGGGAACGACTTGTCGACGACCTCTGGGTTCTCAATCTGCAAGTCGGGGAAAACGAGACGGAGTGGCGCAAAGGCCATCGCTATGCGGTGGTCGCCATAGGTCTTGACAGGCTCCACGGGCTTCAGCGTGGCAGGTATGATGACCATCTCCTCGGCTGTGGTGTTCACCTTGCCGCCCATGCGACAGAGCTCTGTGGTGATGGCGTACATGCGGTCGCTCTCCTTGAGGGCTATGTTGCTCACCCCCTTGAGGGTGGCGCGCACCCCAGCGGCGGCGGCGGCCACGGCGAAGGTGGGCACAAGGTCGGGGCAGTCGAGGCAGTTGAACTGTACCGTCTTGCCGCGCTCGAAGCCTCCCTGCAGCGTGATGCTGCGCCCGGCGGCACGGTAAGGGGAACGCACCTCGGTGCTACGCACGCCGAGCATGCGGAAGAAAGCGTCGGCGGCGCTGTCGCCCTGGCAGGAGTCGAGCTGAAGGCCCAGCAGGCGTATGCGCAGCTCAGGGCGCAGGAGGGCCATGGTATAGAAGTATGACGCCGACGACCAGTCGCGCTCGATGACGACGGCCGTGGGCTTGGTCTTGGCGGTCATCGGCTGCACGTAGTAGGTGCGGCCGTTGGAGGAGCGGCGCACGTTGACGCCGGCCTGGCGCAGTATGTCCGCCGTCATCTCTATGTAGGGGCGCGACGTGGGGCGCGAGGTCATGGTCAGCGAGATGCCCTCCGGCAGCACAGGGGCCACAAGCAGCAGGGCGCTGACGAACTGGCTGCTCAAGAGCGGGTCCACCTGCACGGTGCGCTTGGTTGGTATACCGCCCTGTATGTGTACAGGCAGGAAGCCTTCTTTCTCTGAACACTCTACACGCAAGCCCATCTGGCGCAGCGACTCAATGATAGGCGCCATGGGGCGCTGGCAGAGGCGCGGGTCGCCGGTCAGGATATGATGCCCGGGGGTGATGGCGAGCAGCGGCATCAGGAAGCGGGCCACAGAGCCAGCATTGTTGCAATAGAAGATGTCTGACTTGCCTTCGTCGAGCTGGGCAAGCAGCTGGCGCAGCAGACGCGTGTCGCCGGATGTGGAGGGTTTGCCTATACGGAAGCGGCTGCCGGTGATATGGTTTATCACCATCCAGCGGTTGCTCATGCTCTTCGACGCCGGCAGGTTGATGCGGATATCGTTGGTGTTCATTCGATACTATACTCTTTCAGTTTGCGGTAAAGTGTGCGTTCAGATATGTGCAAGTCGGCGGCGGCAAGCTTGCGGTTGCCATGGCGGCGCTCAAGGGCACGCGCTATGGCCACACGCTCGCGGTCTTCGAGGGCCACACTCTCGTCTTCGATAATCTCGGGCGTAAGGAACTCCTCCTCCTGAGGCGTTATGGGCGAGAGCTGGTTGGCAGGCAGATACGACGGCGTGGCCACCTGTGTCTGCTCCACCTGCATCGGAGCCCCATGGGCGAGGCGTCCCACCATCTGCCGCAGGTCGTTGATCTCCTGCCGCATCTCGCTGATCATCTGTCCCATGGACAGGGCCTTGAGCAGCAGCTCGCGGTCGCTGATGGCACTGCCGGACGGCGCCGTGCTGCCGACAACGGCGGGCATGCGTTCTGTGGGGATATACGAGAGGTAGTTCTGCAGTATCGCCGAGGTGATGGTACGCTCCGTCTCCACCACAGATATCTGCTCGGTGATGTTCTTCAGTTCGCGCACATTGCCGTACCACGGGTAGTCCATCATCATGCGCTTGGCGTCGTCGGTGAGCACTATGGGCGGCATGTGGTACTTCTCCGCCACGTCGGACGCAAACTTGCGGAACAGCAGCGGCACGTCGTCCTTGCGTTCGCGCAGCGGCGGCAGGTATATGCTTATCTGGTTGAGGCGGTAGTAGAGGTCTTCGCGGAAGCGGCCGTTGCGCACAGCCTCCACGATGTCGATATTGGTGGCAGCCACCACACGCACGTTGATCTTCTGCGCCGTGCTGCTGCCTACAGGCATAATCTCGCCGTTCTCCAACACGCGCAGCAGCTTCACCTGCATGGCCAGTGGCAGCTCGCCGATCTCGTCGAGGAATATGGTGCCGCCGTCAGCCTCCTCGAAGTAGCCCTTGCGGTTCTTGTCGGCACCCGTGAAGGCACCTTTCACATGGCCGAAGAGCTCGCTCTCTATCGTGCCTTCCGGTATGGCGCCGCAGTTGACGGAGATGAGCCCCCTGCCCTGCCGCACATGCTTGCGAAGGCTGTTCTCGTGTATAATGCGCGAGAATACATCCTTGCCAACACCGCTCTCACCGGTGATGAGTATCGACAGGTCGGTGGGCGCCACCTGGATGGCCTTGTTGAGGGCCAGCATCAGGCGCGGGTCGTTGCCTATTATGTCGTAACGTTGTTTCAGTGTCTGGATATCCATCTCTTTGTTCTGTGTTTGGCGTTCAGTCGAGCCGTCGGGCTATCACCATGCCGAGTGCCTGACCCAACTGCCGTAATATGTCTGAGTAGTACTTTATCTCGCTTAGCAGCTGTCCCTGTTCCTCTTCTGAGGCGCCTATGAGCCTCTCGCGCCTCTCCGCTATCATCTGCGCCAGCCGCAGGCTCTTGAAGGTGTTGAGACTGTCGCCGACATCCTGCAGCAGGGCGTCCTCTATCTTTGGGGGGTAGATGCCCTTTTTGCGCCACGAGTCCTCGCAGAGCGAATAGGTGTCCATCATCACCGTGGCGCAGAAGGTGCGCAGCGCGTCGTCGTTGGAGTCTATGAAGCGCGCCGTGTCCACCAGGCCAACCATCTCGACCATCAGCGTGCACTGCTCCAGCACACGCTGGCACAGAGGATGCGCAAACGACAGCTGCTCGTTCTTCAGCTCGTTGACGATAATCTGTGCCACGGTGTACGACGTCGTCTGCTGTGTGCCGTCCTCGGCGGTCAGCGTCTGGCTGACGCTCTCGTTGCCGTAGTTCAGCAACAGCTGCACCAGGTGGCGTTCCACTTCTGGCGGCGGTGCCGCATTAGTGCCGACCGCTATGCGTTCTGCTTCCGGTTTCTGTTCCTCGGTGCCTGCTGCCTGCTCCACGCCGTCTGCCGCCTGTCCCCCGCTCCCTGCCGTCTGCTCAGCCACTTTCTGCCGTGCCGAGCCTATGGCGCGGGCCACGGCGGTGCTCAGCACATCCTCGCTGACGCGCAGCAGGTGCGAGCACTGGCGTATATACTCGCTGCGCTCCAGCATGTCGGTCACCAGCGCTATGCTGCGCGCCGTCTCGCTGACGAGCTCGGCCTTGCGTATCGGGTCGTCCTTCACGCCGTCGAGCAGCACGCGCGTCTTGTACATGATGAAGTTGTCCTCGTGCGTGGCGAGGAACTCCTGCAGCTGCGTGGAGCCGTACTTCTGGGCGTAGCTGTCGGGGTCTTCGTCGTCGGGGAAGAGCACCAGCCTGACGTGCATGCCCTCGGCGAAGAGGAGGTCTATGGCGCGGAGCGCCGCCTTGACGCCCGCCTTGTCGCCGTCGTAGAGCACCGTGACGTTCTGCGTGTAGCGTTTGATGAGCCTAATCTGCTCCACCGTCAGGCTGGTGCCGCAGCTGGCCACGGTGTTCTCCACACCGCTCTGGTGCATCGATATGACGTCCACGTTGCCCTCCACCAGGTAGCACTTGTCGGCCTTGGCGATGGCGGCGCGGGCCTGGTAGAGGCCGTAGAGGATGCGGCTCTTGTTGTATATGTCGGAGTCGGGCGAGTTGACGTACTTGGCGGCCTGCTTCTCGCTGGTGAGCACGCGGCCGCTGAAGCCCAGCACACGGCCGCTGATGCTGTAGATGGGGAACATCACGCGCCCGCGGAAACGGTCGTACTGCTTGCCGGTGTCCTCCTTGACGATGGTGAGGCCCGTCTTCTCCAGCACCTGAAGGCTGTAGCCGTTCTTCAGCGCGTGGTCGGTGAAGTTGCTCCACTCGTCGAGGCAGTAGCCCAGCCCGAAGCGCTTGATGACCTCGTCGCTGAGACCGCGCCCGTGGAAGTAGCTCAGGCCCACGGCGCGCCCCATCTCGTCGTTGTAGAGCAGGTCGGCGAAATACTTCTGCGCAAACTCGCTCACGTGGAACAGGCCGTCACGTTCCGTCTGCCGCTGCTTCTCCTCCTCGGTCTGCTCCTCCTCCTTTATCTCAATGTGGTACTTGTCGGCCAGCCAGCGCAGCGCCTCGGGGTAGGTGTAGTGCTCGTGCTTCATGAGGAACTTCACCACATCGCCCGCCTCGCCGCAGCCGAAGCATTTGAAGATGCCCTTCGACGGCGACACATAGAACGACGGTGTCTTCTCGTTGTGGAACGGGCAGCAGCCTATATGGTTGGCGCCACGCTTCTTGAGCGACACAAAATCGCCTATCACCTCCTCAATGCGGGCGGCGTCCATGATGCGCTGTATGGTCTCCTGGTCAATCATTCAGGCTGCAAAATTACACATTTTCCCCGACATGGCAAAAAAATATTGGTCACTTGATGACAAACTCGTACACCGAATCCCTGTCCACACCCTTGTAGACGGGCAGGAGCTTGATGTGCGTGCCGCGCTGCAGGTTCACCGGACCGATGTAGACGGCGCTCTCGCGTGTCGGCGTGGAGCCGTCGGTGGTGTAGAAGATATAAGTGTTTGGCACCTCGGTGCGCACTTCTATGTTCATCGTCGTCTCGTCGACCCGTCTGGCGGCGAAGAGAGGCGTGAAGGAGCCTTCGCAGTAGCTGTAGCCGTGCGCTGCCAGGCGGTCTTTCTGGACTTCCACCTTGCGGCGGAAGCGGCCCCAGTCGCGCACCTCGGAGGGCGACCACAGCACCTCGGCCAAGGCCAGCATGCGCGGCAGCAGCATGTACTCGGCGCCGCGAGCGTCGCTCCCGGCCTTCGCCGTGTAGCGGCCGCAGGCGCCGGCGACCATCTCGGCCAGACGGGCCGCCGTGCCCTCGGGCACAGGCTTGAAGGTATAGACGCGCGACAGCGTCACCACCCCAGCGTCGGCAGCGGGCTGGTAGCGGGCGTCGGCCTGATAGCGGTTGTAGGAGCAGTAGTCTGACGGCGACATCACCACCACGCAACCCTCGCGCGCACGCTCCAGGCCCTCATAGAAGCCGTTGACGCAGAACACCGTGTCCGTCTCCATGGCCCAGCCGCAGGAGTCCATCACCTCGACGGCGACATTGCGCGACGCCGCATACTCCACCACCCCGGCCACGTCCTCGGAGTCGGCGTCGGCAGGCGGACGCAGGCGCAGGCGGTTGAGCTTGTAGAGCGACATGGCGTCGACCAGGCGCCGCATGAACTTGGCCCCAAGCACGCCGCAGCTGTCGTCGACAGCCACGCCGCGCCAGCCGTAGCACGGATGGTCCAGTATGGTGCACTCGGGCAGCGACACCGCGGCGTATGACACGCGCGTCACGTCGGCGGGCAGCATCTGCAGCAGCGTCTGGCAGCCGTAGAGCAGCCCCGTGCCGCTGTTGGCCGAAAGGCGGATGCCGCCGCTGCGCACCTCCAGCAGGTAGCCCTCGTCGCCGAGCTCGGGGTTCAGCGTGTCGTTGAGCACCAGCTCCACGTCGCTGTCCTGCGACGCCGACACCAGCGACGGCCTGAAGCGCGCGCTGCGCAACGCCTTGGTAACATACTTGAGCGTCGGCGAATTCTGCCCGATGCCCGCAACACTCAACTTGATGTTTGAGTGCAGCGTGTACGACCCTTCCTTCTGCACCATGAACACAGGCTCAGGCACCACGCTGAGCTCGGTCACCGTGGCGCTGCGGCCGCAGGCCGACATCGCCAGCAGCACCAGCGCGGCAACCGCCGACAGGAGTACTCTTTTTCTCTTCATTTTGTTAGTCTTTTACCCTTATAACGCCACCTCGCCAAATTTATTGTACGGCCCTTTTGTTCCGCCCCTTTTTCCGACTCCCTTGCCCCCCTCCCCTAACCCGGACCCGGTACGGAGTCCCTACGGACCCGGTACGGCATTTCTTCAGTAGTTCTTCAGTAGTATTTCAGTGCCACACTGAAGAACTACTGAAGAACTACTGAAGAACGGCCGTAGGGACTCCGTACCGGGTCCGAAGGGGAGCGGTAGGAGGCGTGGCGCAGCGTAAAAATAGAGATAGCTGATAGACAGAGACATACACGCGCGACCGCCGACAATGGCATAAATATGCGGCGCGCGGTACAATTTTAGAGCCGCTCCGGCGTTATATGTAGCATTATGGCATCGCTTAAAAAACTTTTGTCAGACTCGGTGGTCTACGGCCTGAGCAGCATCGTTGGCAGATTTTTGAACTATCTGCTTGTCCCAGTATACACTTACCACATCACGGCGGCCTCGGGCGGCTACGGGGTGGTGACCAACGTCTACGCCTACACGGCGCTGCTGCTGGTGATACTGACCTTCGGCATGGAGACGACCTATTTCTATTTCGCCAACCTGGCCGACGGCGACGAGCGGCGCGTGTACAGCACGGCGCTGACGGCCGTGGGCACGGTGGCGCTGGTGTTTGTGGCGCTGGTGATGACGTTCATAGGCCCCATAAGCGGCGTCATGGGCTACGCCGACCACCCGGAGTACCTGAGGGTGATGGCCTGCGTGGTGGCGCTGGACGCTTTCCAGGCCATCCTCTTCGCGCGGCTGCGCCAGAAGGGGAAGGCGTGGCACTTCGCGGGGCTTAAGCTGGGCTTCATAGTGGCCAGCCTGGCGCTGAACCTGTTTGTCTTCGTCGTGGCGCCGCAGTGGGCCGACCGGGCGTGGATGGGCTGGTACAGCGAGGCTGACAATGTGGGCTACATATTCTATATCAACCTGCTGTGCACGGCGCTGGTCACCCTGGGCTTCATGGGCGAGCTGCGCGACTACCGGCCGGCGCTCTTCGACCGTGGCCTTATGAGGCAGATGCTGAAGTACGCGTGGCCGCTGCTACTCTTCGGGGTGGTGGGCATCTTCAACCAGGTGGCCGACAAGATACTGCTGCCGGTGCTGCTGCCCGGTGGCGAGGGGCGCGTGCAGCTGGGCCTCTACGGCGCCTGCGTGAAGATAGCGATGATCATGGCCATCATCACACAGGCCTTCCGCTACGCCTACGAGCCCTTCGTCTTCAGCGGCCAGCGCGACAAGCAGAGCAAGGAGACGCAGGCGCAGGCCACCAAGTATTTCGTCATGTTCACACTGCTGGCGTTCCTGGCGGTGATGTGCTATATGGATGTGTTCCGCTACATGGTGAGCCCCGACTACTGGGAGGCGCTGCCGGCGGTGCCGGTGGTGATGATGGCGGAGATACTGATGGGTATCTATTTCAACCTCTCGTTCTGGTACAAGCTGAGCGGGCAGACGTGGTGGGGCGCCGTGATGAGCGCCGTGGGCTGCGCCGTGCTGGTGGCGGTGAACGTGGTCTTCGTGCCGCGGGTGGGCTATATGGCCTGCGCCTGGGGCGGCCTGGCGGGCTACGGCGTGTGCGTGCTGATGAGCTACTTCATAGGGCAGCGGAAGAACCCTGTGCCCTACCCCGTGTGGACTATCCTCGGCTACATATTGCTGGCGCATGTACTCTACGCCCTCACGGTGGTGGTGCACCCCGAAGCACTGTGGCTGCGCCTGGCATGGAACACCCTGCTGCTGCTGGTCTACGTGGCCGCCGTGGCCTACGGCGAGCGGGCGCTGCTACGCTCGGTGCTGCACAAATTCACCGCACGGAAATAACCTTCTCACACGAATTGCCACAAAAAGCCACAAATTATCATAAATACGCTTTCCATAAATGTACTGTTTCAACCAATACAAACCGATTGTCTATGACATTATAGGCGCCGCCATGGAGGTACACAGGACCTTGGGGCACGGGCTTTTGGAAGGCATCTATGCCGAGGCTTTGCACATAGAGCTGTGCGACAGGGGGATTGACAACGAGCTTGAGAAAGAGATAGAATGCCACTACAAGTCGCACAAGCTGGAGAAGAAATACCGTATGGATATGGTTCTGGGCGATGTTTGCGTGGAACTGAAATCCGTGGTGGAGCTTATTCCTGCCCACAGGGCACAGCTTTTCAACTACCTGCGGCTCACGAAAAAGCCTGTGGGGTTGCTTATCAACTTCGGCAGCCGGCGGCTGGAGGGTGAGCGTTATGTCTATGTCGAGGAGGCAAACGAGTGTTTTCTTGCGGACAGAGAGATGAACTTGCTGGAGACAGACAACGACGAATAACCATTCAAGAATATTCATGGGCATTTACGGGAATTCATGTTAAAGACTATGGGAATTCATGTTAGACAAAGAAAGATGACGAGATGTTTCATGCTGCTTGTGGCCTTGGCGGGCTTGATGTGCCTGACAGGCTGCCGCAAGACGTGCACCTGCATCAAGAACAACGGCACGAGCCACACCTTCACCGCCGAGGAGGTGAAAGCACACGACGGCACCTGCCAGTCGATGAAATACATGTACAACGACGGCTCCTACGACCCGATGGTGAGCTACTACTCGGTGTGCGATTGGGACTGAGCTTAGTTAAGAGTTATGAGTTTTGAGTTATGAGTTACGAGGACGCTGAACACGGCTCACCGATCACCGGACGCTGCACGCTGTGCCCGCGGCGCTGCGGCGCACTGAGGGCTGCGGCGCAGGGTTTCTGCGGCGCCCCGGAAGACTTGGAGGTGGCCACGGTGTGCGTGCACCGCGGCGAAGAGCCTCCGCTGAACCCCATCGTCAACGTCTTCTTCGCCCACTGCAACCTGCAGTGCATCTACTGCCAGAACTGGCAGATCAGCGGCCACGAGGGGAGCGGCGAGCGGCACACGGCCGCATCTCTCGCCGACAGGATAGCCTCACAGTTCGCGCAGCTGCCCGCCCAGAGCCAGCCCATGCTGGGACTCGTCACCGCCGCACACTATGCCGACCGCTTGGCGGCGTTTGTGGAGGAGCTGCACCGGCGCGGCTGCACGCCCACGGTGGTGTACAACAGCGGCGGCTACGAAAGCGTGGAGACACTGCGGAGCCTCGAAGGGCTGGTGGACGTCTACCTGCCCGACCTCAAGTACATGGACGGCGCCCTTGCGGCACGCTACAGCCATGCGGCGGACTACCCCGAGGTGGCGGCGGCGGCGCTCAGGGAGATGAAGCGGCAGGTGGGCGGGGGCCTGATGGTGGACGACGAGGGGCGCGCCTACCGCGGCATGATAGTGCGCCACCTGGTGCTGCCGGGGTCCACGGACAACTCGCTGCAATGCCTCGAATGGCTGGCGGACCACTTCAACCCCTTCACGCTGCACCTCTCGCTCATGGCCCAGTACTTCCCGCCGCGCCAGGGCCTTCCGGCACCGCTGGACCGCACGCTGACAGCGGAGGAATACGCCACGGTGACCGACCGCGCCGCAGCGCTGGGCTTCACCGAAGGATGGGTGCAGGAGCTGGAGGCCCGCGACAACTACCGCCCGGACTTCGACCGCAAGGACAACCCCTTTGAATAGATGAAGAAAAAGAACATAATCACCCTCGACATCGACGACGACGAGCCGCTGGACGACGTGGCGCAACTGCTCTTCCGCACCTCACAGCCGGGCTACCTCTTCGCCGACACCCTCAACCGGCTCTACGGCTACGCCCTGCGGCGCATCGACGACATGCCGCTCGACGGCGCGCAGTGGCCTTTCTACACCTACGCCGACGGCGTGAGCCACCTGCGCTACTACCTCGTGGAGAAACCCGCCACGGAGCAGCTGCGCGACGCCTGGGGCGAGCACAACAAGATGCTCGTCATCAAGGGGGAATGCGCCGCCGACGAGGCGGATCGCCTCTACGAAGACCTCACCGACCCGCTGCCCGCCGACGAGGGCGACCTGCTGGCCACGGAGCACGCGGCGCTGCGCGACGACCTGCTGGCCGACTTCCTGCTCGTGGACCGCTACAACCAGGAGAACGCCCTGCCGCCGAAAGCCTCTCGGCGCAGCATACAGATACACTCAAACCTCAATCAGCACTCCACGGCCATCATGACGCACATCGACACGGAGCGCCTCGACCTTGTGTGATGGGCAGAAAAATGACATATTATTTTGTCAGGTGCGAAATTATGTGTATATTTGCAGTCGCCTTTCAGCAAGAACAACAATAACTAAAAACAAATACATTATGACAATCAAAGACCTTGAACCCAAAGAGTTGTGGAGTAACTTCTACGCCCTGACGCGCCAGCCGCGCCCCTCGAAACACGAAGAGAAAGTGCGCCAGTTCCTGGTGGACTGGGCCAAGAAGAACAAGATTGCCTGCCGTGTGGACGGCGTCGGCAACGTCATTATGAGCAAGCCCGCCACCAAGGGCATGGAGAAGGTGCACCCCGTGGTGCTGCAGGCCCACATGGACATGGTGCCGCAGGCACGCGCCGGCAAGAAGCACGACTTTGAGAAAGACCCGATAGAGACCAAGATAGTGGGCGACTGGGTGTATGCCTGCGACACCACGCTGGGTGCCGACGACGGCATGGGCGTGGCCGCCATCATGGCCGTCTTCGCCAGCAAGACCGTCAAGCACGGCCCCCTGGAGGCCCTCATCACCACCGACGAGGAGACGGGCATGACCGGTGCCTTCGGCCTGAAGAAGGGCGAGCTGCACGGCGACTATCTGCTGAACCTCGACAGCGAGACCGAGGGCGAGCTCTACGTGGGCTGCGCCGGCGGCATCGACGCTGCCATCAGCCTGCCCTACAGCACCGAGAAAGCCCCCAAGGGCATGGAAGCCTACAAGATCACCATCGGCGGTCTCAAGGGCGGCCACAGCGGCATGGAGATCAACACCGGCCGCGCCAACGCCAACAAGCTCCTCTTCCGCCACCTGCGCTGGGTGGCCGAGTGCGGCATACGCATCGTCAGCCTTGAGGGCGGCAACATGCGCAACGCCATACCGCGCGACGCCGAGGCCGTCATAGCCATGCCCAAGGAGCATGTGGAGTGCATCCTCAAGGAGTGGGACAAGGTGGCAGGCTGGGTGAAGAAAGAACTCGCCGCCGTGGAGCCCGACTTCTTCATGAAATACGAGAAGGTGCGCATGAACCCCACCGTCATCACCGAGGCCGACACGCAGAAGATCATCAGCCTCATGATGGTGGCCCCGAACGGCGTTATCCGCATGAGCAAGGACATGGAAGGCCTTGTGGAGACCTCGCTGAACCTGGCCATAGCCAAGACCACGGCCAGCAAGAAGTTCGTCGTCTACGCGTTGCTGCGCTCCTCTGTCGACACCGCCAAGGAAGCCCTCGCCGAGCGCCTGGTCTGCCTGGCAGAACTGGCAGGCGGCAAGTGCCAGCTCAGCGGCGCCTATCCCGGCTGGAAGCCCAACATGCAGAGCCAGTTGCTGAAGACCATGAAGGCCACCTACAAGAAGCTCTACAAGAAAGAGCCCGCCGTGATGGCCATCCACGCCGGCTTGGAGTGCGGCCTGCTCGGCGGCAAGTATCCCGACATGGAGATGATCAGCTTCGGCCCGACGCTGCAGAGCCCCCACAGCCCCGACGAGCGCTGCAACATACCGAGTGCAAAGAAGTTCTACGACTACCTGCTGGCAGTCCTCGAGGCAATCCCCGTTAAGAAATAAAGCAACAGGGACACACAGAAAGAGAGGCTCCGTCAGGGGCCTCTTTCTTTTTAGCCGAGACGCACGCGCGGGTCAAGAAGGGCGTAGAGGATGTCGGTGAGAATGTTGATGAGCACCAGGAGGATGCAGATGAAGAGTATGGTGCCCATGACGACGGGGAAGTCATACTTCTCCAGTCCGTCGACGATGACGACGCCCATGCCCTTCCAGTCGAAGACATACTCCACAAAGACGGCGCCAGCCAAGAGCCCGGCGAACCAGCCGCTGGCCGACGTCACCACGGGGTTGAGGGCGTTGCGCAGCGCATGGCGCACCACGACACGGCGGCGGCTCAAACCCTTGGCGCGGGCGGTGCGTATGTAGTCCTGCGAGAGGGCTTCGAGCATGGAGTTCTTGGTGAGCTGCGTGAGCGTGGCCAAGGGGCGTATGCCGAGCGTCAGCGCGGGGAGTATCAGATTCTTCAGGTCAATGTATTCGCCGCAGCCGTAGTCGTCGACGGAGTACAGGTTGCCGAACATGTTGAGGTGCGTCCACCCGGCCAGGACGTAGGCAAAGAGCCACGCGATGAGGATGGCGGCGAAGAAGGATGGCAGCGACATGCCGAGTGTGGAGAGGACGAGGGTGAGACGGTCCACCCATGTGTCCTTGTGGAGGGCAGAGACGACACCGAGCGAGACGCCGACGACGAGGGCGAAGAGCATGGCCACCACGGCGAGGAGAGCCGTCTGCGGGAAGGCCGCACCGATAATTTCGCTCACGCGGCGCTGGCTCTGGTAGCTACGCCTGAGGTAGGGCGCTTTGAGCACCACCGAGGTGGTGCCCAGGCGCAGCAGCGTGGCATAGGGGGCGTACTTCTCGCCGGAGAGGTAGAAATAGCTTGTGCTGTCGCTGTTGTTGTGCACCGAGATGGGGACAAGGTCGTTGATGTAGTTGAGATACTGCAAGCCTACGGGCTTGTCGCGCCCGAGGTCGCGGTTGATGATGTCGATGCTCTCCTGGTCGGCGCGCTGGCCGAGCATCATGCGCGCCGGGTCGCCGGGCAGGATGTTGAAGAGGAAGAAGACCAGAGTGACCACTCCCAGAAGCACCAGGAGCCCGTACAGAAGCCGTTTTATAATATACCTACCCATCAGCGCAAACCGTGCACAACACTTTTCTTTGCCACGAAGTCCTTGAGGTAGAAGGGCTCGAAGTAGGCCACATCTTCAACCTGGCGGGCGGCGAGGCGCTGCTCGGCGAGCCCTGCCATGCCGTCGGCAGAGACCGTGAAGGTGTCGTCGTAGCGTGCGTTGGGGTGACCGTCCAGCAGCGGGCGCGTCTTGGCGGCGCCGTCGCCTATGAACATCACCTCTCCCCTATCCAGCCACTGGTCGTAGCAGCCCTCGACGATGACCTCCGCCTGCGTGTCGCGCAGGATGTTGAGCTCGCGGTCCACCACCATTGTGTAACACTCCATGCGGCGCGCGTCAATCATAGGGCAGACAAGGCCGTTGTAGTCCGCGTGCTGTGCATAGTAGCGCGCGGCCATCGAGAGCAGCGTCGGCACCGAGAGCAGCGGTATGCCGTAGCCGTAGCAGAGTCCTTTGGCGCTGCTCACCCCTATGCGCAGCCCCGTGTAGCTGCCGGGGCCCGCCGAGACGCACACGGCGTCGGGCCGCTGCGCGTCGGTGATTTCTTTGAGGAAGAGAGGCAGACGTGTGGAGTGGGCATCGGCGTCGGCACACTCGCGGAGCATGGTGACGGTGCCGTCGACGGCCATTGCCGCCGAACACACACGCGTGGCAGTTTCTATAAGAAGTATCTTCATCGCATGTCAATTACCTCGACATCAGGGTGTTTGGCGGCGTCGAAGGTGAACTGCGACGCTGCGTTGGAGGCACGCTTGAAGTCGATGATGTCGTAGTTTTCGCGGCTGGAGTCGTATTTGTGCACCTCCATGCGGCGCAGGAGGCCGTCGTCCTCCTTGATGTACAGGCGGATTTTGTGGTAGCTGCGCGTGGAGCGCGGCTGCAGGTCGACGATGGCCGTGCCGTCGTCGTCGGTGCGTATATACTTAGCCTTAAAGCTCTTGCCGTAGCCTGCCAACAGGCGCCCGGGGTTGAGCAGGTCGATGTCGTCGTCAGACATGCCGCTCACAGTCACCTCCTTGGCGGTCTTGTTCCAGTGCCACACGGTGGTGCCGTCGCTGATGAGCTCCTGGTCGGGCAGCGTGAGGCGGTATTTGCCTTTGTTGTAGCGCACCTGAGCGCTCTGGCGGGCTTTCTCCGCTTTCTTGCTATCGAGGACGGTCATGGTCACCGTGAAGCTCACGTTCTTGTCGAAGCGCGCCGCGGCTTTCTTGAGCACCTCGGTGGCGTTCTCGTCGAGGCGCCCCTGCGAGGCGTGGGTAATCTGCGCCCTGCCTGCAAGCGGTGCACAGACGATGGTGGCCGCCACCATCAACAACGCAACAATCTTTCTCATAATCAATGCAGTTTCATGCCGATAATGTTCATAAACTCCTCGCGCGTCTTGGGGTCTTTCATGAAGGCGCCAGTGAAGTCGGAGGTGGTGGTGACGGAGTTCTGCTTCTGCACGCCGCGCATCGACATGCACATGTGCTGAGCCTCGATGACCACGGCCACGCCGAGGGGGTTGAGGGTCTCCTGGATGCAGTCCTTGATCTGCTTGGTGAGGCGTTCCTGCACCTGCAGACGGCGGGCGTAGGCGTCCACCACACGCGGTATCTTGCTCAGGCCCACGATGGTGCCGTTGGGGATGTAGGCCACGTGGGCCTTGCCGACGAAGGGCACCATGTGGTGCTCGCAGAGCGAATAGAGCTCTATGTCCTTGACGACGACCATCTGCCGGTAGTCCTCGTGAAACATGGCCGAACGCAGTATCTCCTTGGGGTCGAGGTCGTAGCCGTTGGTGAAGAAAAGCATGGCCTTGGCGATGCGCTCCGGGCTCTTGAGGAGGCCTTCGCGGTCGGGGTCTTCGCCCAGCAGGCGGAGGATGGCCTTGTAGTGCGCTGCCATCTCGCCGACGCACTGCTCGTCGTACTTGTCTATTTTCTGGTATCCTAATTCTGCCATTGTCGTCTTTTAGTATGTCAAGTGGTAATATTATTGTGCCAAAAGGCTGATTTTATGAACCCGCCACGCAGCCTCCACGCCCCCGGCACGGAGCCTCCACGGCGTTCCTATCGCCCCCGCGGCGAGCACGGCCGAACCAAGGCCGAAGGGGGGCCGAAGGGGGGCCGAAGGGACTCCGACGAAATGCAGAGCCAGCAAGGGTTTCAAGAAATCGCTCATCAGTAACGCACTAATTACAAATCCATTACGACACGGAAGCCGATAGTGCTGTCGCAGGTGAAATTGAAGGGTGAAATTTCGTGCGGATAGCGGTAGGTGATACGGCAGTGCTGCTCATCGTCGCTCCAGGAACCGCCGCGGCGTATATAGGCGTGGTACAGTTCATGGTGTCCGTCGGGGTGGATACTCACTGTGTCAAGGCCCACGGGGTCCACCTGGTCGTCGGCGGTGTAGTAGTTGAAATAGTCGCGGCACCACTCCCAGACGTTGCCGCAGAGGTCGTATACGCCGATGACGTTGGGTGTCTTGCCACGCACGGGCATGATATGCCTGTACCGCACTGTGTCATAGTACGTGGTGTCGTCGAATTCATCATAATAGGAAATAATCACGGAGTCGCGCGGGGTGTTGATCTGGTACCAGCCGACGGGGTCGAGACGATCGTTGCCGGCGAAGACCGTCTGCACGCGGCGCGCCGCATGGCCGCCGCGGGCCACATACTCCCACTGAGCCTCGGTGGGGAGGGAGAAAGTCTTGCCGGTCATGGCGCTGAGGCGGCGGCAGAACTCGGTGGCATCCTCGTAGGTGACCCACACGATGGGCTTGTCGTCACCGAGGAAGCCGCTCAGCCGAGGATGCTCGCTTGCCCACGTCAGGACGGGGTTGGTGTCCATGACGGCGGCATAGAGAGCCTGGGTGACAGGCACCTCGGCAAAGGCGAAGTCCTTTGAGATAGTGACCTTGTGCTGAGGGTGCTCGTAGCTGTAGGCATCAGGGTCCAAATAGTCGGCGCCCATGGTGAACTCGCCTTTGAGGACGACGATGAGGTCCACGGTCTGGTCTGTGCCGGGCACTGATATGTGCTGTTTCATGATACGGACGTCCTCGGAGGCAGTGTTGACATCAAGGACTTCGTCGATGAGATAAGTGCTGTCCTTGGCGCAGGCGTTGAGGAGGACGGCGAGCGCAAAGGCAGCGATGAGCATGAGACTGTTTTTTTTCATTGTCGTTGCTGTTACATTCTGATTATTCTGTTATTCCACCTGGAGCAGCAGCCCCTTGAGGTATTCGCCCTCGGGGTGGAAGATGCTGACGGGATGGTCGGCGGCATGCGGAAGCTCGCGCACCACGCGCACGCGGCGGCGCGCATTGGCGGCAGCGGTGAACACCATGGTGCGGAAGTCGTCCTTTGAGACGGCCTGCGAGCAGCTGAAAGTCATCAGCATGCCCCCCGCCGGCAACGCCTCCATGGCTCGCTGGTTGATGGACCGGTAGCCCTTGAGGCCCTGCTGCAGGGCGCGGTGGGTCTTGGCGAAAGCCGGTGGGTCGAGGATGATGAAGGAGAATTGCGAGTTATGGTCCCTGTGTTCGGCGAGGAACTGCAGGACGTCGGCCACGGTGCCTTTATGGGCGGCCTCCGGGCCGAAGTTGAGGGCCACGTTGCGGTCGCAGAGGTCGATGGCCTTCTTGGAGATGTCGACAGTCTCCACGAAAGCGGCGCCACCGCGGAGAGCGGCGAGGGAGAAACCGCCGGTGTAGCCGAAACAGTTGAGTACACGCTGGCCGCCGGCAAGCTGTTGCACAAGGGCGCGGTTCTCGCGCTGGTCGATGAAGAAACCCGTCTTCTGGCCCTCGAAGAAGTTGATGAGCATGCGGTTGCCGTGCTCGCAGATCTCCCACTCCTGCGGCTCGTCGCCCCAGAGGTAGCCGTCGGCGGCACCGCCGGGGACTGTGGCGGAGCTCTTGTCGAAGACCGAACGGATGCCGTAAGGCTTCAAGGCCTCGCGGAAGGCGGCGGTGAGCAGCGGGAAGAGGCGGTGCATGCCCACCGAATGGGCCTGCAGGACGAGCACGCCGTTGTACCAGTCGGCCACCAGCCCGGGGAGGAAATCGCCTTCGGCGTGTACGAGGCGGAAGACGTCGGTGTCGGCGCTTGCGAAGAAGCCGAGACGCTGGCGGTAGGCGACAGCGGAGCGAATACGCTCGCGGAAGAAGGCCTCGCCGACATCAGGCGTGTCGAAAGAGAGGACTTTGCAGATGATGCTCTCGGCTTGATAGTGGCCTGCGGCCATCCAGCTGCCGTCGGCGGACACGACGTCGACGAGGTCGCCGTCATGAGGGTCGCCGACAACGCGTTTCACCGCCCCCGAGAACACCCAGGGATGGCGGCGCAGAAGGGCTTTTTCCTTGCCTGGCGCTATTATCAGCTGCGGGCGAGTCATTGTTTGAGGTCGTGTATCGTCTGCTTGGGGTCGGCGCTCTTGAAGACGGCATTGCCGGCAACGAGCACATCGGCACCGGCTTCATAGAGCAACGGGGCGTTCTGCAGGTTGACGCCGCCGTCGACCTCGATGAGGCACTGTGGGTTCTTGCGGTCGCAGAGGGCGCGGAGCTGGCGCACTTTGTTGTAGGTGTTTTCGATAAACTTCTGGCCACCGAAGCCGGGGTTGACGCTCATCAGCAGCACGAGGTCGCACTCCTGCACGATGTCTTCGAGCAGACAGACGGCGGTGTGCGGGTTGAGCACCACGCCGGCCTTCATGCCGTGGTCGTGGATGGCGTGGATGGTGCGGTCGAGGTGTGTGCAAGCCTCGTAGTGCACAGTCATTATGTCGGCGCCGGCCTCCTTGAAGTCGGCCACATAGCGGCCCGGGTCCATAATCATCAGATGCACGTCGAGGGGCTTCTGCGCGTGGCGCTTGATATGCTTGACGATGGGCTGTCCGAAGGATATATTGGGCACGAAGATGCCGTCCATGACGTCGACATGCAGCCAGTCGCACTCCGATGCGTTGAGCATCTCGATGTCGCGCTGCAGGTTGCCGAAGTCGGCGCTTAAAAGCGAGGGGGAAACAAGTTTCATGATGACAGGATTAAAGCTTCAGTTTCTCAAAATTCTTGCCATAGACGCCCTCGGCCTTGCTGACGGAGACGAAGGCGTTTTCGTCGATGCGGTGTATTATCTGCATGACGTGGGGCTTGTCGGTGCGGTGCACCATCATCAGGAGCACCTTCTGGCTGTTCTTGGTGTAGCAGCCTTCGGCGTCGAGAAGCGTGGCGCCGCGGCCCACTTCCTTGGTCACGGCGTCGCCAATCTCGTCGTTCTTTGACGAGAAGACCATCACCTGATAGGACTGCTTGTTGCCGTCGAGCACCATGTCGAGGACGTAGGTCATGACGACCATGACCACATAGCCGCAGATAACGTTGTCGAGCTTGTGGCTGACGAAGAAAGAGCAGCCGATGATGACGACATCGATGAGCATGATGACACGGCCGGGGGAGATGTTGTGGTACTTGCACACGATGAGGGCAATGATGTCAGTGCCGCCACTGTTGCCGCCCATGATGAAGCTCAGGCCGATGCCCGCGCCGCAGCAGACGCCGCCAAGCACAGCGCACATGAAGACGCCGAAATGCTCAACGTCGAACCATGTGTCGACCTGCAACACCTGCTGCCAAAGGATGAAGCAGAGCGACGACATGATAATGCCGTAGATGGTGTTGGCGCCGAACTTGGATCCAAGCATCTTGAATCCTATGGCCACAAGGATGGCGTTGAAGATAAAGTTGAGTACACCGATGGGCACATGGATGCCGACGGCGTAATAGAGGATAGCCGACATACCGCTCACGCCGCCGCCCACTATCTTCATGGGCAGCATGAAAGCCGACCAGCCGAAGGTATAGAGCATCAGGCCAAGCGTGATGACGACGTATGACATGACAATCTGTCTGCTTTTCTTGAATATCTGCATTGCTGTCTATCTTTTAAGTTTGCTGTAATCGCGTTCGCCGAATATGGAGGTGCCGAGGCGCACAAGGGTACTGCCCTCGTCGACGGCAATAAGGTAGTCGTGGCTCATTCCCATGGAGAGCTCACAAAACTCGGGGTGGCCTGCAAAGGGGCCTGACTGAAGGGCGTCGAAGATATGCTTCAGTTCGCGGAACTCGCGGCGCACCTGTTCCTGGTCGGTGGTATTGGTCGCCATGCCCATTATGCCACACACGCGCACGTGAGGCAGCGCGGCGGCAGAAGACTGGATGCCGGCAAGCTCCTCTGGCGAGAAGCCAAACTTGGTTTCCTCGCGGGCTATATGGCATTGCAGCAGCACGTCGACCACGCGTCCGGCCTTGGCGGCGGCACGGTCTATGTCCTCAAGATGCTCGATGGTGTCAACACCGTGGATCATGCTCACAAAGTCTATGTAGTACTTGATCTGCTTGGCCTGCAGGTGGCCGATGAAATGCCACTGTATGTCGGCGGGGAGCACGGCGTGTTTGTCACGCAGCTCTGTGGCATAGTTCTCTCCAAAGAGGCGCTGACCGGCATTGTAGGCCTCCATAATGTCTTCCACGGGCTTTATCTTGGACACGGCGACAAGCCTCACTCCCTGTGGCAAGGTGGACTTGATACGCGCTATGTTTTCTGCTATCATGTTATATTTAACGCCGCTTTTTGTAAATTATTATATATACACAATAAAAAAATGCCCCCATGCGATACATGAGGGCATTGTCTTGGTGTGCAACGGCTTACTTTATCACCTCCACAGCGCCGTTGTGCTCGATGTTGCCATTGTAGCCACGCGCCGAGAAACGGTAGAAATAGGTGCCGGCCGGTACGTCGACGGGATCCCAGAAGTCTTCCTCTGCGGTTATGTTCTCGCGGTGGAAGATGCGGGTGCCCCACTTGTTGTAGATGTCAAGGGTGTTGACAGGATAGGCCAGGCCGCCGATGAGGTTGGAGATAACGAACTTGTCGTTGATGCCGTCGCCATTGGGAGTCACCACGTTGGGGAACTGCAGGAAGTCGTTGACCAGCATGATGGTACTCTCTGTGGTGTCGCGACAATAGATGATATTGCCCGACGGGGCCATGTTGTCGGTGCGGGCGATGAGGCGGGCCGTATAGGTGCCTGCCAGCTCGTCGGGGGAGGCGAACTGCGAGAAGTCGAAGATCGGGTTCTCGTCGGTAAGCGTCTGGACAGAGAGCAGGTTGTTGCGGTTATACTGCATCTCCCAGAAGAACTTGGTGTCTGCCGTACGGTTGGCTGTGGTATTGGTGAGCTGTGCCACAGGATGCAGCACCGACGGGTAGATGGGGTCCCAGGCGAAGGAGGCCTTTGGCGAGGCGTAGACGGCGATGACGCTGTCGTAAATAAGGGAATCCTTGCAGCCGTCGCCCGACGTGACGTAGTATTTCAGGTCGTAGACGCCTTCGGTGTAGGTGTGCGTGGGGCTGGCTTGCTCCGACGTTACACCGTCGCCGAAATCCCAGAAGTGCGTCTTTGCATCTATGGTCTGGTTGTCGAAGGTCAGCGTCAGCGGGCTGCACCCCTCAAGGGTGAAGGGGGTGGGCACAAAACTCGGGTAAGGCTGCGTGCGCAGCTTGACGTCAATGGTATCGCGGGTGACGCACACCGTAGAGCGCTGAGTGTTGGTCACCTGGGCGATATAGCGTATGTCGCTGCCGGGCTCGTACCTGGTGGTGATCTTGCTGGAGTCCTGACCAAAGGGTTCCCAGAGGTAGGTGTAGTTCTCCGTGGCGGCATGACGGTCGGTGGCGTCAAGCACCGTCGTGGTGACACCGCAGAGGGTGGTGTCGTTGCCGAGCGTAGGCTTCGGAGTCCAGTAGGTGGTAATCTTGGTATTGGTATCCCATACGCAGCCGAACTCGTCGTATATCTTCACATTGATGGGGAAGGTGCCGGCGGTGTCTGGCGTCAACACATAAGACTCCAGGTCGTTGTGGCGGTGCACCTCAAGGCCGCGGTAGCGCCCAAGCTCATAGTCGTGGTACTGCGCCGAGGTGTCCGGTGACCAGATAAGGCTGTCGATGTCGACCTGGTACTTGCAGGCGGAGGTACTCACACCACATATATCCACGCTGAAGCTGAAAACCCAGCCGTTATCTCGACCCAGATAGTCGCATATTTTAATGCTCCACAAACCGTTCAGAGGGCATCCCACAAGCTGAGAAAAATCGTCACCCGGAACGTAATAGTTTGTCTTCTCCTTATGATTAGACGAGTCAAGGGTGGAGACCGTCACGCTTCCTGCACCTTGTCCTGCATTGACATATCCTGGCGGTATAGCAGGTTGGTTATGTGTAGTATTGACCATCGGGCCTGATGCCATACCTGCCCCCATAGGATTCATTATGTTGGCCGGTTGACCGTTGACAAGCGTATAATTCTCATTGCGCGAGAAACAGTAGTTCCAGCCGAAGCCATAAGGATTTTGCAAGCTGTCACAGTCGTCACCGTTTAAATGGTCATAACTAGTCCCATTATTGCCACCATATGGAATACCCGTAAAACGAGGACCTCCACCAACAGTACCATTTGGTATCGATTGCCCTTGCGGAGTGTCCTTGTATTTTAATGTTGCACCATTGCCATTGGGGCAGATAATTTTCAAATCATAGTCTCCCATATATGTATGCTCAAAGTTAACGCATATTGAGCAGATATCTTTTTTGTCTTTCACCTTCATACCGTTGGGAAAATCGGTAAATTCGACAGATGCAGAGTAGCAATTGCTACCGGTGGAACCTGGCTGTGTACAACGAGGGCCGTCGGGAATGAATGTTCGTACATCATTGGTCTTAGATGTACCATCCTCGTATTTGATAGAGTCGAGAAGAATCGTAGCATTGTCGCCTTCGTAACCGATATTGACCAGCAGACTGTCTCGGTTACATATATCCTGTAGCGTGAACACCGTCTTCAATGGATTCTTTGCCACACGTACTCGCACCTGCGGGGATATGGACGAAGTGCATCCTTCTTCGTCAGTCACGCTAAGCTTCATCTCGTAGCAATTAATCTTGAAATATTCATCATAAAACACACTGTTCTGACCCACACCCTCGATGGTGTCACCCGACCCCATATCCCACAGGAATGTGCTTGTGGCATCAGACGGAGTATACCATCCGGTGGACAGCGAGTATTCACAATGTGCGGTAAAGATGACGCCATCACCCATGCAGAGGTTAACACCTTCGAAAGCCTGGGTATCGACAACAGACACCGAGTCCTGCAGTATAGAATCCCAGACATTGACACTAATAGTGTCGAAAAGATGCTTTATCGTACCATACTCATAGACAACGCCATTACGGGTCTTATAGTATATGCTGTCGAGTATCGGCGTAAACTGCTCACACGGCTTTTGGCAGTCCGCCACCATACGGAAACCAACACCAGTCTCATGGTTCCACGGACCGCAGTCGCCACATACCTTGAAGCGCACTGTCAGCGCCTGAAGGGTATTCGTAGGACTGGCATATATCGTGTTCACAGCAGGCACCCTTGCGTTGCCCGTGGCATACCATATCACCGGCGCCGAAGTGTCGATGCCGTCGTATATAAACAAAGTGTCGGCGCAAGGGCTGCCGGTGGTGCTGAAACGCAAGTCAAGGAATTCAATATTGAAAGACATGGCATTGGGAGCCGAACAATCGCCGAGCACCGTTATCCAATAGTCGTAGCCTCGACCGACGCTGTGGGCGCTGTCAACGCCAAGACAATATATTCGCGTACCGGCCACTGATTTATTAACCACTCGGCCATGGTTATTAGCGTCCAACGAGTATTCCTCAATATTCTGAGCTGTTGTCGCATAGCCACACAACAATAGGGACAACAATATTAAATAATACCTTTTCATAACTCTCGCTCCTTATTATATAGTTCTTCAGCTTTGGCAAACATATCGTCCACCGACCTCAACACCAGGTATTGGTGCTCCGACGCCGGGGTCGAGAAGCAGACGGTGACATTGCCGCGAGGGTAACGCAGCTGCACCTCGTTGAACGTGTATGCATAGAAGCTCAGTGTCGACAAGTCGACAACGAAGTCTGCCGGAAGGTTTGTGCCGTCGGCTTTGGAGCGCACCTCCGTGATGGGGTACACATCGACACCTGCCGGCACGGTGTCGCTCACATAGAATGCGGCACGGGCAAAGGCACAACGCCATTCGAGTTTTTCCTGCGGGTAGGCGGCCATGGCATCGGCGTCGCCACTGAAATAGGGCAACATCAGCTGCTCGCAGTTCTGGGCTTTCAGACCCATGACGGACGCCATCAGGGCGGCAACAAAAACTATCTTTTTCATAACTCCATTATTTGGGCTTCTATATATATGACGAGAAAGTACCGAAAAGGTATCAAACTTTAACGTTATTTAACTTTTTTCCTGCTGCGAAGGTGGTTGATCAGCGCCATGAGCAGGCCGAGGGCGAGGAAGCCGCCCGGAGGCAGGATCATCATCAGCATGCCGTCGGCACCGCCGATGAGGCTGTGGCCGAAGAAGCTGCCGGTGCCCAGCAGCTCGCGCACCATGCCCACGAGGGTGAGCGCCCACGTGAAGCCCAAGCCCATGAAGAGACCGTCGAGGAACGACTGGCCCACGTTGTTCTTCGAGGCGAAGGCCTCGGCGCGGCCCAGCACGATGCAGTTGACGACGATAAGGGCGATGAAGAGGCCCAGGCTGTCGTAGAGGGCGGGCAGATAGGCTTTCATGACCATCTCCACCATGGTGACGAAGGTGGCAATGATGACGATGAACGCCGGTATGCGCACCTTGTCGGGTATGACGCTCTTGAGCAGCGAGATGACCATGTTGGACATCATCAGCACGAAGGTGGTGGCCAGGCCCATCGAGAGGCCGTTGATGGCCGATGTTGTAGTGGCCAGCGTGGGGCACATGCCCAGCACGAGCACCCATGTGGGGTTCTCTTTGATAAGGCCGTTTTTGATAATATCTTTAGTCTTCATAAATCCTGCTTTTTACTGGTTAATGTGAGCGAATACGTCGGCAGCCTCGTTGACGATGGCGAGGAATGCGCGCGAGGTGATGGTGGAGCCGCTGATGGCGTCCACGTTGCCGCCGTCCTTCTTGACGGTCAGCGGCGCGTCGGCGGGTTTGGTGCCCACCACGCACCCCTTGCCGTCCTTCTGGAACCACTGGTCGGCCTTGGCGCCGAGACCCGGGGTCTCGTGGGTCTCCAGTATCTGGTAGCCGCTGACGGCCCCTTCGCTGTCGAAGCCCACCATGAGCTGCAGGTGGCCGCCGAAGCCCTTGTCGTTGCCGGCCTCTATGGCGGCGCCTACCATGTTGCCGTCGGCGTCGAGGCCCACGTGGCACACATGGCCGTCGACGGTGCGCTCCTCAAGCGAGGCAAACGCCGGCAGCACAGCGCCGATGGCGTTCTCCACCTTGGCCTGCTGGGCTTTGGCTATGGGGTCTTTGGTCACTCCGTTGAGGGCTGCCAGCGCCGCGGCGGCCACGAGGGCTATCGCCGTCAGCGAGAGCAGCATATTGGGTAATGTCGATTGTGCTTTCTTTGCCATAATGTTGATACGTTGATATGTTGATATGTTGATACATTAATGCGTCAGCAAGCGAAGCGTTTGGGCTTGCACCAGCGGTTGAGCAGCGGGGTGACGCTGTTCATGATGAGGATGGCGAAGCTGACGCCCTCGGGGTAGGAGCCCCAGTTGCGGATGATGATGGTCAGCAGGCCGCAGCCCACGCCGAAGATGAGCTGGCCGCTCTTGGCCATGGGGCTGGTGACCATGTCGGTGGCCATGAAGCAGGCGCCGAGCATGATGCCGCCGGTGAGGATGGTCATCAGGGGGTCCATGAAGCTCTCGGGGTCGATGAGCCACAGGATGCCGCTGAAGACGAAGGCCGTGCCTATGAAGGCCACGGGTATGTGCCAGGTGATGACCTTCTTCCAGAGCAGGTAGCAGGCGCCAAGCAGAATGGCTATGGCGCTCACCTCGCCCATCGAGCCGCCTATGTGGCCCAGGAAGGCGTCCATGAAGGTGACACCCTCGCCGAGGGCGCCCTCCTTGAAGGCCCCGAGGGGCGTGGCGCCCGTGGGCACGTCGAAGGACATGGGGAACAGGCCGCCGGCCACAGGCCACGTGGTCATCTGCACGGGGAAGGAGATGAGCAGGAACACACGGCCCACCAGGGCGGGGTTGAAGGGGTTCTTGCCGAGGCCGCCGAAGCTCATCTTGCCGATGCCTATGGCCACAAGGGCGCCGATCACCACGATCCACAGCATCTGCGCCGTGGCGGGCACGTTGAAGGCCAGCAGCAGACCCGTGACGACGGCCGAGCCGTCGCCTACGGTGCTGGGCACCTTGAGGATGAACTTCTCTATCAGCCACTGGAACAGCACGCAGGCTGCCACCGACACCAGGCTCACCAGCAGGGCCGGCAGGCCGAAGTAGGCTATGGCGCAGAGCAACGCAGGCACCAGGGCCATGTTGACACGCCACATGATCTTTTTCGTCGACTCGTCGCTGTGCACGTGGGGCGAGCCCGATATATTCAGTAAATTCATATAATTATTATTTCTGGTTTGTTATTTCTGGTTTTTGAGTGGTCTTGCGCCCACCCTTAACTCATAATTCATAACTCATAACTACTTCTTGGCCGCCATCATGGCGCGCACGCGGTTCTTGCCGAGGCGTATCTCGTCGGTCAGCGGCTTGTTTGCCGGGCAGCTGAAGAAGCAGCACCCGCACTCTATGCAGTCCAGGATGTTGTGCTCCCGGGCCTCCTCGGTGCGGCCGTTCTTCACGAGCAGCGAGAAGAGGTAGGGCTCCAGCCCCATGGGGCAGGCGCTGGCGCACTTGCCGCAGCGTATGCAGTTGGTCTCCGGCTGGCGGCGTGCCTCGCCCTCGTCCATCACCAGCACGCTGGCGTTGCCCTTCACCGTCGGCGCGTCGAGGTTCACCACGGCCTTGCCCATCATGGTGCCGCCGCTGATGACCTTGCCCGTTGTCTCGGGCAGCTGGCCTATGGTGTGGCTGATAATCTCGTTGTAGGTGGTGCCGATGCGCACTATGCAGTTGTGCTGGCTCTTGAGCTTCTTGCCCGTGACGGTGAGTATGTTCTCTATCAGGGGCTTGTTCTTCTGCACGGCCTCGTAGACGGCGAAGCAGGTGCCCAGGTTGCTCACCACGCAGCCCACGTCGATGGGCAGCTTGCCGCTGGGCACGCGGCGGCCGGTGACGGCGTTGATGAGCTGCTTCTCGGCGCCCTGCGGGTACTTCACCTTCAGCGGCTCTATGACGATGCCCTCAAACTGCTTGGCCATCTCCTGCATCTTCTTGATGGCGAGGGGCTTGTTGCTCTCTATGCCTATGTAGGCGTTGGGCACGCCCAGAGCCTTGCGCAGTATGCTCACGCCGATGCAGACCTCCTCGGCGTGCTCCATCATGACGCGGTAGTCGCTGGTCAGATAGGGCTCGCACTCGGCGGCGTTGACAATCAGGTATTCGGCCTTCTTGCCATCGGGGATGCTGTATTTGATGTGCGCGGGGAAGGTGGCGCCGCCGAGGCCCACGATGCCCATCTCCTTGAGCTTGGCAACGATCTCCTTGGGCTCCAGCGTGCACTCGCGCTTGATATCGGGTGTGCGGTCGATGGTCTCCATCCACTCGTCGCCCTCGACGTTGATATACACGGCGGGCTTGCTGATGCCGAAGGCGTCCTTGCAGGGCTCCACCTTCAGCACCGTGCCGCTCACGGGCGAATGGACGTTGGCGCACATGAAGGCCTGGGCCTCGCCTATCAGCTGCCCCACCTTCACCTTGTCGCCTTTCTGCACCACCGGCGTGGCCGGTGCGCCGAGGTGCTGGTTCATCAGCACCACCATCTGCTTGCCAACGGGCACCACCTCGATGGCGGCGTCGTTGGATATCTTATTCTCTTCGGGGTGTACACCACCCATTCTAAAAGTCTTCATACAGTTTTAAGTTTTAAGTTTCAAACTTTAAGTGGCTTGCGCCGTCGGCGGCAGCCCACTTAAAACTTACAGCTTACAGCTAACAGCCCTCACCTATTGTTTAACCTCCACCTTCTCGGCCACGGGCACCTCCACCTTCTCGGCCGCGGGGGCTGCGGAAGCCTCGGCGGGCTTGGGGGCCAGCTTGACGGCGGGCGTCGGGAAGCCCACATCCTTGATGGCCTTGGTGGGGCACTCGGTGACGCACTTGCGGCAGGCTATGCACTTGGTGTAGTCTATGTACGACAGGTTGTCGGCGACGGTGATGGCCTCCATGGGGCACACCTTGGCGCACTTGCCGCAGCCGATGCAGGCGTTGGCGCAGCTCTTCATGGCCACGGCGCCCTTCTCCTTGTTGACGCAGCCGACGTACACGCGGCGGTCCTTCTTGCCCTTGTTGCGCAGCTCGATGATGCGGCGCGGGCAGGCCTTGGCGCAGGCGCCGCAGGCCGTGCACTTGTCGGCGTCGACCACCGGCACCCCGTCGGGGCCCATGTGGATGGCGTCAAACTGGCAGGCAGCCACGCAGTCGCCGCAGCCCAGGCAGCCGAACGGGCAGCCGCCCTCGCCGGTGTAAACGGTGTTCTCGAAAGCGCAGGAGCGGAGGCCGTCATAGTTCGAGCGGCGCTTCTCGCCGCAGTTGGCGGGGTTGCAGCGCACCACGGCCACCATCGGCTCGCCCTGCTCGACGGCGCATCCCAGCAGCTCGGCGACCTTGGCCGCCACGGCGTCGCCGCCGGGGGCGCAACGCAGCCCGTCAAGGCTGTGCTGGGCCACGCAGGCCTCGGCAAAAGCACGGCAGCCGGCCTTGCCGCATCCACCGCAGTTGGCGCCGGGCAGCACCTCGGCAACCTCGTCGATCAACGGGTCCTCGACCACCTTGAACTTCTGGGCCACAATGTAGAGCACTACGGCAAAAATGATGCCCAGCGCACCGAGCACCATCACCGCAATCAGGATTTGTTGTGTCATATTGTTGTTTTTGTTTTAGGATTATCAACTCTATACCGTCTCCCACAGACAGCCATCACACTGTGCCACACACACTTGCACCACCACACACACTGTGCCGCACGTCTTCGTTAAACTTTGCAAAGATATGTAAATATTATAAAACAGCAAAATTTTTTTTTCCACACCCTGTGGAAAGCTCCGCCATCCCCCTTCCGGCGCCGCCTCCACCTCCCCTCCCCCTCTCCGCCGCCATACATCCGGCGCCCGGCCGCCGCCCCGACGACACCCATCACCTACGGCCCCTCTACGGAGCCCCTACGGCATTTCTTCAGTAGTTCTTCAGTAGTTCTTCAGTGCTACACTGAAGAACTACTGAAGAACTACTGAAGAACGGCCGTACCAACCCCGTACCGGGGGCGAAGCAAAGGGGTGGCAGGGCGGGGCGGATTTTGCACGCCTAAAAGCCCAAAGCCTACGCGCTTACCCCTGCGGGGCGAGGGGGGAAAAGTGCTCCGGCGAAAGATTTTTTTTGCCATGTCGGAAAAGTTTCGTATTTTTGCACTCGGAATCATAAACTAAAATAACATGAACAGAGTTGTCGTTGGATTTGATTTTTCGTCGGGCTCGGCCTATGCCGTCGACCTGGCCATAGACATCGCAAACCGCTGGAAGAGCGACATCAGGCTCGTCTACGTCAAGGAGAAGAACGAGGCCGAGGGCCCCATCCGCGAGGAGATAGAGCGCCGCAACGCCGCCGTGGGCCCGCTGCTGCAGGGCATCAAACTGGAGTATGTGCTGCGCCAGGGCAACCCCGCCGACGAGCTCTCCAAGCAGGCCGCCGAAGACAATGCCGCGCTGCTCATCGTGGGCACCCACGGCATGAGCGGCATGAAGACCAACATGCTGGGCCGCAACAGCTACAAGACCATCGAGGAGTCGCCGGTCCCCGTGCTCATCGTCCGCGAAGACTTCAACTTCAGCAAGAAACTCGACACCATCGTGGTGCCCCTCGACAACAGCGACGACACCCGCCAGAAGGTGAACATGGCGGCGACCTTCGCCAAGACCTTCGGCTCCACCATCCACCTGCTGGGCCTCTACACGGCCTCGGCGGCCGACGTGCGCGCCATAGTGAACAACTACGTTAAGATGGTGGAGAAATACCTGGACAAGAACGAGATAGAGCACGTGACGAAGTACGTCACCGTGAGCAAGAACGTCACCGCCGACACCCTCGACTACGCCAATGCCGTGCAGGCCGACATGATAGCCATCATGACCGAGCAGGAGAAGAACCTCTCCAGCCTCATCCTTGGCACCTACGCGCAGCAGATGATCAACCAGTCGAGAATACCCGTGCTCACCGTGCGCCCCAAAGACGTGCAGGCGACAAACGCAAACTATTGATGAAGAAGACACTCACAGTTCTGGCACTGCTTGCCGTGTGCGGTCTCGTGCAGGCGCAGGTGCGCGTGGTGGGCGACGTGGCGGTGGAGCAGATGGTCGCCAAACATATGGAACTCAACAACAAATCGAAGACCATCCCCGGCTACCGCGTGCAGATAGCCTCCTTCTCGGGCACCAGCTCCAAGGCCAACGCCTTCGACCTGCGCGACCGCTTCAGCGCCGACTTCCCCGAGGTGCAGGTCTACATCGTCTTCGACGAGCCCAACTTCAAGGTCAAGGTGGGCGACTTCCGCACACGCCTCGAAGCCTACGCCTTCCTGCAGAAAATCAAGGAGTTCTACAAAGGTTATGTAACCAAAGACAACATCTCCCCCGACCCGCCGCAGCAGCTTGAGTTTGCCCCCGACGACGAGATGTCGGGCGACGAGTGAAACTATCAGATGAAGAGGGCCGCGGCGATGCCGTCGGCATGCAGAAGGCCCTCGGCGGTAGGCACATAGCGCCCAGCGCTGAAGACAATCCAACCACAGTCGACATAGGGCTGCATCCCACGGTGCAGCCTTTCTTTGTGCCCTTCGGACACGGCGCCGAGGGCGAGGCCGTCGGTGGTGCGCAAGGCCGTCATCAGCAGCTCGTTGTAGGCGTCGGCCTCCGTGAGCAGCTCCTCGTTCTCCACACTCCACGTTCCGCTCTCGGCGTCCATGGGGCTGTTCCACTGGCGGCGGCGACCGTCGAAGCTGTGCGCCGCGGGGCCGAGGCCGAGGTACGGCGTGCGGTCCCAGTAGCGGCTGTTGTGGCGCGAGCGATGGCCGGGGCGGGCATAGTTGCTCACCTCGTACTGCTCGAAGCCTTCGGCGGCAAGCCACTGCCTGACAGCATGATACTGGCGCACGATCTCGTCGTCGCCGGGCAGCGCCACCCTCCCCTGCCCCACCTGCGCGGCGAGCGCGGTGCCGGGCTCGACGGTGAGGGCATAGGCCGACACATGCGTGACGCACGACGGGAGGTGAACGGCAGGGGCCGGAAGGCCCGGCAGGCCGTAGATAAAGTCGACGGAGATGTTGTGGAAGCCGGCGGCAACGGCGTTCTCGACGGCGTCGAGGGCCTGGCGGGCCGTGTGGCGCCGGTTGAGGAGCCGCAGTATGCCGTCGTCGAGACTTTGCACGCCGATACTCAGGCGGTTGAAGAAGTGCAGGCCGGCAAGACCGCGCAGATAGTCAGACGTCAGGTCCTCGGGGTTGGCCTCGATGGTGGCCTCCTGCACGTGCGACACGTCGAACCACCGCCGCAAGCCCTCCACGATGCGGGCCAGCTCGGGCAGCGGCAGCAGCGAAGGGGTGCCGCCGCCGAAGTAAACGGTCTGTATCTCATGGTCTTGCTCGCCGCGGCGACACTCCATCTCGCCAAGCAGGCCGTCCACATAAAGGCTCACGGAATGCCGCCCGGCAGCCGGCCTCGAGTAGAAGGCGCAGTAGGTGCACTTGCGGTGGCAGAACGGTACGTGTACGTAAATCATGCCAACAACTGGTCGGCCGCGGCGTATGGGCTTATCTTGTTGTCGAGGATGTCCTTCTTGAGGGCCTCGATGCGTTCCTCTATGCCGGGGGTGTTGTAGAAGCGCTCGCGCAGGCCGTTCTCCAGCGCTTCGGTCATGATGCGCAGGTTCTGCTGCTGGCGCTTGTGGTAGAAGTATCCGTTCTGCTTGGTGAAGGTGACGTATTCCATCACAGAGTTCCACAGCTCGTCGATGCCCTCGTGGGTGTAGGCCGAGCAGAGGGTGACCTTGACGGTCCAGCCGCTTTCGGGCATGGGGAAGAGGTGCAGCGCGTTGCGGAACTGGGCGGCGGCGAGCTCGGAGCGTTGCCTGTCGAGTTCGCATTTGTTGATGCATATCATGTCAGCCATCTCCATGATGCCGCGCTTGATGCCCTGCAGCTCGTCGCCGGTGTTGGCGAGCTGCAGCAGGAGGAAGAAGTCCACCATGGAATGCGCCGCCACCTCACTCTGGCCCACGCCGACGGTCTCCACTATCACCACGTCGAAGCCGGCTGCCTCGCAGAGTGTTATGATCTCGCGTGTCTTGCGCGCCACACCGCCCAGGCTTCCGGCCGAGGGGCTGGGGCGTATGAAGGCGTTGGGGTCGACGCTGAGCTCCTCCATGCGGGTCTTGTCGCCGAGGATGGAACCCTTTGAGCGCTCGCTGCTGGGGTCTATGGCCAGCACTGCCACCTTGTGGCCGTGGGCGGTGAGCATCTTGCCCAGCGCCTCGATGGTGGTGCTCTTGCCCGCTCCCGGCACGCCGGTGATGCCGAGGCGCACACTCTTGCCGCTGTAAGGCAGACAGCGCTCAATCACTTCCTGGGCCTGCTGCTGGTGGGCGTAGAGCGAGCTCTCCACGAGGGTGATGGCGCGGCTCAGTAGGGTGCGGTCGCCATGCAGTATGCCGCTGATGAGCTCCTCGGTCGTAGGCCCTTGGCGCCGACGCGCACGCATACGCTCCACATAGTTGTTGTTAACCTGTTCCGGCTGCTTGACGCCTTCCTGCACACTCAGTGCCGAATCATATTCAAAGTTGCTGTAAAGATGCTTGTCGTCCATAGTATATAGATAACGCATCCGCATCGTCTTTATTGCAGCAGGCATAAAAAAAGGCATCACCGCCGATGGATGATGCCTTGTGAGTGTAGCGGGAATCAGACTTGAACTGATGACCTCCGGGTTATGAATCCAGCGCTCTAACCAGCTGAGCTATCCCGCCATCCTCTGGGCCTCTCTCGGCCTCAAAAGCGGGTGCAAAAGTACTAACATTTTCCGATATGGCCAAATTATTTTGCAAATAATTTCGCAATAACGTAATTATCAAACCGAAAGGAATATGATGCAGCGTTACTTCGACGGCATCATACCGGACAAAACACCCCCAACCGAGTCGCATTTGGCACCCGTCACAGATGCCAGCGTGTTCACCTTGCCAGCGATGCGGAGGTAGCCCAGAAGGGCGAAGATGATGGCTTCCTTGTAATTGACGGTCAGCTCGTCGGGAACGGTAATAGCAGTCGACGGGCGGTATTCACCAATCTGCTCTATCAGGTAACTGTTCCACGCCCCTCCGCCAGTCACCAGCAGAGTGCCTATACCATGCGCCTCAAGCACCCGACCAATCTGCATGGCAATATGTGCCGACACGGTGGCCAATGCGTCGCGCACTTTCGATAACGATGGTACTACGCCTATGAAAGCCTTCACCAACGGCCAGAACTGGTCGACAAACCACTCTTTGCCCAGCGACTTTGGACCCACAGTAGCATAATATTGTAGCGCGTCGAGCTCGTGCAGCAGACAAGTATGCACCTGACCTCCGCGAGCGTTGACGCCACCCTTGTCGTAGGGATAGCCAAGCAACGCCGCCAAACGATTCAGCGCCATGTTGCACGGGCAGATGTCAAACGCTACACGCTTGCCATCGGCACGGTACGAGATGTTTGCAATACCTCCGAGGTTAAGGCACGCATCATATTGCCCAAAGAGCATCTCGTCGCCAATAGGCACCAACGGCGCTCCTTGTCCTCCTAACGCCACATCCAACGTGCGGAAGTTCGATACCACCGGCAGGCCAGTCTCGGCGGCTATGGCGTCGCCGTCGCCAATCTGTGTGGTGAGACCCAGATGCGGCTGATGGAAGATAGTATGTCCATGCGAAGAAACAGCATCGGTCTCAAGGTTATGCTTCAAAAGGAAGGAATTGATTGTACGGCCATACAGATGCCCAAGCTCAACGTTGGCGAGCGCATACTCGTAAGCAGAAGCATGCTCTAGTGTAGAAAGGCGCTTCCGCCACTCTTCATAATAGGGCATGGTCTCGGCCGCCACGACATGGTAGCCGTGCCCGTCAATGTCGCACAGCGCAAGGTCGACGCCGTCGAGCGACGTCCCCGACATAAGTCCGAGTATCCGCATCTCCGCTTATTGGCCTGTGACTATCTTGTAGGTATCGACGGCTATGGCCAGCTCCTCGTCGGTGAGCACCACCGCCGTGGTGACGCGCGCGCCCGGCTTGCTGATGACAGCGTCGACGCCGGCCGTGCGGTCGTTGAGTTCCATATCCACATCCACGCCGAGCCAGTCCATGTCCTGGAGAATGGCGTGGCGCATGAACCAGGCGTTCTCGCCGATACCGCCGGTGAAGATGAGCAGGTCGCAGCCGTTCATCTGCGCCATGAAAGCACCTATGTATTTCTTGCAGCGCTGAGCGAAGACCTCGAAGGCCAGGGTGTTGCGCTTGTCGCCGCGCTGCACGCCGGCCCAGATGTCGCGCATGTCGGGCGAGGCTCCCGTGAGGCCCACCAAACCGCTCTTCTTGTAGAGTATGTCGTTGATTTCCTGCGGTGTGATATTGGCCTTGTCCATCAGGTAAAGCACCGCGCCCACGTCGATGTCGCCACAGCGCGAGCCCATGGTGAGGCCTTCGAGCGAGGTCATACCCATCGAGTTGTTGACGCTCTTGCCGTGGTCTATGGCGCAGATCGAGGCGCCGCTGCCGAGGTGGCAGGTTATGATTTTCAAGTCTTTCCAGTATTTGCCGATCATCTTGGCGCCACGCTTGGCCACGAAGCGGTGGCTCGTGCCGTGGAATCCGTAGCGGCGGATGCCGTACTTCTCGTAGTACTCGTAGGGTATGCCGTAGAGATAGTTCTTCGGCTCGATGCTGAGGTTGAACGACGTGTCGAACACCGCCACCTGCGGCACGTCGGGCATCACGTTATTGATGGCCTCGGCACCCATGATGTTGCCAGGAATGTGCAGCGGCGCCAGGTCGATGAGCGACTCTTCCTTGTTGATGACGTCGCGCGTAATCTGCACGCTCTGCGTGAAATACTCGCCGCCGTGGGCGAAGCGGTGGCCCACGGCCCCCACCTCCTTGATGCTCGAGATGACACCCGTCTGGGGGTCCACCAGCGCATCCATCACAAGCCTCAGCCCCTCCGTGTGGTTGGGTATCGGGCACTCGCGGGTGTGCTTCTCACCCTTGCTGGTGTAGCTGAAGATGCCGCTCGGCAAACCGATGCGTTCCAGCAGTCCTTTGGTCATAACAGTGCGCGTATCAACGTCAATCAGCTGATACTTAAGCGACGAGCTGCCGCAGTTGAGAACCAAGATCTTCATAAGGCAGATAACTTAATTTATGCAAATAACGGCGCCCCGACGCTTTTATTGTGCCTCTCCAGAAAAGAATTTTGTCCCGTTTCAATAAAAAGGCGTATCTTTGCACCCGGAAACCAAACTTAAAAACTCATCGTCATGGCAATGTCAGGCAAAACAAAAATCATCACAATCATCTCATCCATAGTGGTTATCGCCCTCGCGGTGTTCATCTTCTTCCGCTTCTTCTTCGTCTACAGCACAGGCGTCAATGCCGGCGACCTCAACTACTTCCAGGAGGAAGGGCTCATCTTCAAGACCTACGAAGGCAAGATGATACAAAGCGGCTTCCGCTCCAGCGGCAAGACCACCGAAGGGCTGCACAGCAACGAGCTCAAGTTCTCGGTCACCGACAAGGCCGTGGCCGACAAGCTGATGCGCGCCTCCGGCCGCCGCGTCGAGCTCCGCTGGAAACGCTACATGGGCACCCTCCCATGGCGCGGCAACAGCCAGTACGTAGCCACCGAAGTGCTTTCCATAGAGTAACAGCGGCGCCCGCCACCGCGCTTGCTGTCAAGCATATACGTCATACCAATTTCTCAAAACCCTTACTGGCACTGGCTTTGTTCGGAGCCCCTTCGGCCCCCCTACGGAGTCCCTTCGGCCGTTCTTCAGTGGAAGGCCGTAGCGGGGCCGTTGCAAGTCCGTTGCGGAGCCGTCGGGGCCCGGCCCTGAAGACATAAAAAAAGAGGCCGATATGTCATCGGCCTCCCTTGCGTTGCAACCTGCAACTACTTCAATTTCTTGAGTATCTCAAGCGTCTGGTTCCAGAACATCTCGACGGTCTTGATCTCGATGCGCTCGTCGGGGCTGTGCACACCGCGCAGCGTGGGGCCGTAGCTGATCATGTCCATCTGCGGGTACTTCTCGCCGATGAGGCCGCACTCCAGGCCGGCGTGGATGGCGCGCACAACGGGCTCCTTGCCGTACATCTTCTTGTACACGTCGACGCCCACCTTCAGCACGCGGCTGTCGGGGTTGGGGGTCCAGCCGGGGTAGCCGTCGCTGTGCTTCACGCGGCAGCCGGCGAGGCGGAAGGTAGCCTCCAGCTTGGCGGCGGCGGCCAGCTTGGCGCTCTCCACCGAGCTGCGCTGGCTGGTGGCGATGCGGAAGAAACCCTTGTCCATCTTGATGCTGGCGAGGTTGGTGGAGGTCTCCACGAAGTTCTCTATCTCGCGGCTCATGGCCAGCACGCCGTGGGCGCAGGCGTAGACGAGGTTGACGAGGCGCTCCTGGGTGTCGGCGTCGACGACCTTCTTCGGCATCTCGGCGTCGCGCAGCTCGAACTCCATGTCGGGCTCGGTGCTGCGGAACTCGAAGACCATAGCCTTGCCCATCTTGGTGACCATCGTCTTGAAGGCGCGCACCTTGTCCTCGGGCACGCAGACGAGAGCTTCGGCCTCGCGGGCTATGGCGTTGCGCAGGTTGCCGCCGTCGATGGTGGCCAGGCGCATGCCGTGACGGTAGGTGCCCTCCCAGAGGATGCGGTTCAGCAGCTTGTTGGCGTTGGCGCGGCCGCGGTTGATGTCGTCGCCGCTGTGGCCGCCGACGAGGCCGGAGACCTTGACGATGAAGGCCTTGCAACCCTTGGGGGCGGCGACGAGCTTGTAGTCCATCTCGGCCACGGTGTCGATGCCGCCGGCGCAGCCTATGCAGTACTCGCCCTCGTCCTCGTCGTCGAAGTTGAGGAGCACCTCGCTCTTGAGCCAACTCTTGCTGAGGCCGTTGGCGCCGGTGAGGCCGGTCTCTTCGTCCACGGTGATGAGGGCTTCGAGGGCCGGATGCTGCAGCTTCTTGTCCTCCAGGATGGCGAGGATGGCGGCCACGCCGATGCCGTCGTCGGCGCCGAGGGTGGTGCCGTCGGCGGTGAGCCACCCACCGTCCAGCACTGGCTGGATGGCATCCTTCATGAAGTCGAACTTCTTGGTGCTGTTCTTCTCGCAGACCATGTCCATGTGCGCCTGCAAGGCCACCCAGGGCGATTTCTCGTAGCCCTTGCTGGCGGGCTTGCGGATGAGCACGTTGCCCAGCTTGTCGCTCTTGGTCTCGAGGCCGTGGTCTTTGCCCCACTGCACGAGCCACTTGCTGATGCGCTCCTCGTGCTTCGAGGGGCGCGGAATCTGCATGATTTCACCAAACCAGTGCCACACACGCTCCGGCTTGAGTCCTTTGAGAACGTCTTTCTTCGCTTTCATAGATATGTTTTATTTATTGATTGTTTCCGCGTGCAAAATTACGCATTTTCACGCACATGGCAAAATAATTTTGCGTGACATGCTGCACAGGAGCTTCACTCCACGTAGCTGTCGGGGCCGAAGAGGCGCTTGGCGAAGGGGGTGAGGCTGACGTGTTTGGAGAGCCAGAAGATGGGCAGCACCACCGAGGGGATGCCGCAGGCGTAGGGCTGTATGTGGTAGAGGTCGTAGCTGACGGTGATGTTGTTGCGGGCGCTGTCGATGAAGAAGCTGGCGGGCATGGGCATGCGGTCGGCGTTCTGGTACTCGTCGAAGAGGCAATCGCGGATGTCCTTGTTGGCGTCAAGGTCGAAGATGGCGCGGGCTATGGCTTCGCAGAGCTGGTTGGTGTCGCTGACGAGGTCGGTGAGGCGGACGACGTTGCCGCTCTCGAGGTCGACGGTGAGCGTGTGCGACGAGTATATGCCGTGTGCGGCACCGGCGCCGAAGGTCTCGATGCCGACGTTGAAGGTGGCCAGCACGCTGTCGTGCGTGGTGTTGCAGCGGACGGCAATGTAGCTGTACTCGCGGCTCTCGTCGAGGGTGTCCACGGTCTTGACGTGCGGCGCCTCGCCGTCGTCGGTGTAGATGTAGGGTTTGGCGAGCCATGCAGCGACGGCTTTGTCGACATTGGCGGAGGTGCTGTCGTCGAAGCATAGCATCATCAGCTCGCGCTCGGCGCCGGCGGAGAGGAACCCCTTGGCGGGCCATTCCACTTCGAGGACTTTCTTCAGGCCGAGGGTGTCGCCCCAGGGACCCATCTGTTCGTCGTAGCTCAGCAGGTAGCACTGCGTGGCGTTGATGCTGCGGGTGGTGAATTCTTTGTTGTCGTTGTTGCACCCGGCCAAGAGCAGGGCCGCGAGTGCAAAGGATAGTGTGAGTTTTTTCATTTTGACAGTATAGTTGATTGATAAAGATTCATGCTGTGCAAGCCGGATGGGCCATGCGTGGTGCGTCACCGGCCTTTCTTCCTGGGTTTGGGTTCGGGCAGGGCGGCGCAGGTGGCCTTGACGAGCGCCGAGAGGTAGTCGCGGTCGTCGACGTCCTCGATGTAGAAGTGCGGCTTGGCCCCTTCGTAGGGAGGCCGCAGGTCCTCGGCGCGGAGCAGACGGCGCCCCGCGTCGGTGGGCTTGACGTAGAGCCCGTTGTCGCACACCAGGCCGAAGGGTTTGCCGCCGCAATAGAGGCACCAGTCGCCGAACATCTTGCGGGCGTCGACCTCGCCGGCGCCGGCGCACTGGTCGACGATATACTGCACAAAGTCAGGGTTGCTTGCCATAATCATCGGTTGTTTCGGGCTGCAAAGATACACAAAAAAAACGAATGGCAGGCAAAAAAGACGCATCCGGTACGGCTTTTCTTCGGCCCCCCTACGGCATTTCTTCAGTAGTTCTTCAGTAGTATTTCAGTGCCGCACTGAAGAACTACTGAAGAACTACTGAAGAACGGCCGTAGGGACTCCGTAGAGGGTCCGTACCGGGGGCGTGCCCGGGAGGGGTGGCGGAGGGCGGTGAAAAATATTTTTTGCCGTTAGGTGCAACTTTCGTAACTTTGCAGCGGAATAAACACAACGTGACCAATGAAAAAGATACTGATACTGCTGACGGTGTTGATGTTGGGCGTCGCTGCCGGAGCCCAGAAGCGGACCTATTCGCTGGCCTCGCCCGACGGGCGGCTGACGGCGACCGTCACCCCGCAGGACGGAGGCCTCCGCTGCAGCACCGCCTACGACGATTCGCTGCTTGCGCACACTTTTATGGGGCTTGACTACACCCAGGGGGGCAAGGCTTTCGGGTCGATGACCGTGAGGAGGGCCACGCGCCGCACCGTCGATGAGATCATAGCGTCGCCGTTCACGCGGCAGGCCACGATGCGCAACCACTGCAACGAGCTGACGCTGCAGCTCAAAGAGGGCCTCTCGGTGGTCTTCAGGGCCTACAACGAGGGGCTGGCCTACCGCTTCGTGTGGGAGGGCAAGCCCGGCAGGGTGACCAGGGAGAGGGTGTGCCACGACTTCGTCGACGACAGGACGGCCACGGCGCCCTACGTCATCAGCTTCGACTCGGCGCGCCACGACATACAGTACAGCACCTCGTTCGAGAACCACTACACTACCCTGCCCCTCTCGCGGCTCGACCCGCGGCGCCTCTGCTTCCTGCCGCTGATGGTGCACTGCGGCGGCGGCCTGAAGGTATGCCTCACAGAGTCGTCGCTGAGCGACTACCCGGGCCTCTACCTGCACGGCACCGGCAAGGGCGGCGTCCTCGTGGGCGAGCATACGCCGCTGCCACGGCGCGTGGAGCAGGGCGGGCACAACAACCTGCAGCTGCTGGTCAGGGAGCGCGAGGACTGCATAGCCGAGATGGACCGCAGCAAGCGCTTCCCCTGGCGCATCATGATGGTGGGCAGCGACACGGAGATCGCGATGAACAACATGAGCTACCTGCTGGGCGAGCCTTCGCGGGTGGAGGACACAGGCTGGATAAGGCCCGGCAAGGTGGCGTGGGACTGGTGGAACAACTGGAACATCGGCGGAGTGCCGTTCGTGGCCGGCATCAACAACGACACCTACAAACACTATATAGACTTCGCCGCGCGCTACGGCCTGGAGTACGTCATCCTCGACGAGGGCTGGGCGGAGAACGGCAAGGCCGACCTCTTCCGGGTGGTGCCCGAGATAGACCTGCCGATGCTGGTGCAGTATGCCAAGGAGCGCAACGTTGGCATCATCCTGTGGGCTGGCTACTACGCCTTCGAGCGCGACATGGAACACGTTTGCCAGCACTACAGCGCGATGGGCGTCAAAGGCTTCAAGGTGGACTTCATGGACCGCGACGACCAGCTTGTGACCGACTTCTACCGCCGCGTGGCGGAGACCTGTGCCAAATACCGCCTGGTGGTCGACTTCCACGGGGCTTTCAAGCCCGCGGGGCTCAACCGCACGTACCCCAACGTGCTCAACTTCGAGGGCGTCTTCGGCCTTGAGCAGATGCGATGGGCGGGGCTGGAGTGGGACCAGATGCGCTACGACTGCGAGATTCCCTTCATCCGGCAGACCGCCGGACCCCTTGACTACACGCAGGGCGCCATGCTCAACGGCTGCCGCGACAGCTTCCGCCCCTGCTGGAACGAGCCTATGAGCCAGGGCACACGCTGCCACCAGCTGGCGCTGTACATAGTGCTGGAGTCGCCGCTCAACATGCTCTGCGACTCGCCGACCAACTATGAGCGCGAGCCAGGATACACGCGCTTTGTGGCCGCGATACCCACGGTGTGGGACGAGACGCGCGTGCTGCAGGGCGAGGTGGGCGAATACATCGTCACCGCTCGCCGCAAGGGCGACACGTGGTACATAGGCGGCATCACCAACTGGGATGCACGCGACATAGATGTTGACATCAGCGCCCTGGGTATCACCAACCCCACTGTCGAATTATTCACGGACGGAGCCAATGCCCATCGCAGAGGCAGCGACTACGACCACAGGGTTGTCACCTCTAAGAGGGCAAAAATACACCTGGCCCCGGGCGGCGGCTTCGTGGCGCGGATTACCGCTGATTAGGGTTGCACGCCAGGTGGTGACGGCCACTGCCGAGAGTCTTGATGTCAAAGCTGCCGTCGGCGGTGGGCAGGCAGACTTCGGCGGTGGATCTCAACCTTGCTGCCGCAGGCGGCAAGAATCAATGTGAACAGTATAGGAATAAGTCGTTTCATATATTCAGCGTTTAATGTTCAATGTCCATTGTCCGGCGCCGAGCGTGCGCTCGTCCGGGGTGCCGGGGAACGCGGTGGCTGTGGTGCCTTCGGGGACGGTGACCTTCAGCGTGTCGCCGCTGACTTCCACCCGTATGTCGCCGTATTGTGTCGGCTTGGTGCAGCGAACCCATTCGACGCCCCCGACAGGCTGCGGGTCGACGAAGAAGTGCTTGTAGCCGGGCTGCGCTGGGTCGGGGCGGATGCCCGCCACAGCCTGGTAGAACCACGTGCCGATGCCGTTGTAGCAGTTGTGCACACGGCTGCGGTCTTCCTTGCCGGGACGGCCGCAGTCCCACGACTCCCAGGTTGTAGTGGCACCTTGGTTTATCATATTCAGGTATCCGGGGTAGTCTTCCTGGCGAAGCATGGTGGCCATGATGTCGGCCTCATGTTCCCGCACACACCATTCCGTGAAGATGGGCACTCCCATGAGGCCGAAGGCCACGTGGTCGCAGTAGCGGCCGTGAATGTCATTTATCAGCCGGGCCTTAACCCGTGCAGCCGTGGCGCTGTCGGGCGGCACACCCGCCAGCAAGGCGTAGGCCATATCCAGCGGCGTGCCGTTGGCGTAGGTGTGTGTCTCGGGGTGATAGAAATGGCGGTGGATGGCGTCGACGACGAGCTTCCGCCGTGCGACGAAGTTTTCGGCGTCAGCCTTATGGCCGGTCATGCGGGCCATCCGCTCCATGTCGGCCAGGCATTCGGCCACGAAGCAGCTGCTGGCGTGCTGCACGCTCTCGCCGCCCTTGTCGACACCGTCGGGGACGGCCCAGTCGCCGAGGAACCAGCCGTGCCGCTCGGTGTCGCCCCACGGCTGCAGAATGCCGTCCACGCTGTGCCGCTCGATGTAGTCCATCCAGCGCTTCATATCGTCGTAGTGGCGGTAGATGAGTGTGGGGTCGCCATAGTTGAGATAGGTGCGCCACGGTGCCTTGACAATGAAGCCCTGCCAGTAGGGTCCGCCGCCGGTGCGGAAGGCGGGGGCCACATAGGAAAGGTCGCCGGTGCTGTCAAGCGCGTCGTGCCAGGCCTGCATCCAGTTGGCATAGACGTCGCGCACATCCCAGATGGTCTGCAGCGTGTTGGTCGACGAGTTGCCGTCGCCGCCGTAGCCCATGCGCTCTATGTGCGGACAGTCAACCATGTAGCCGCTGAAGGTGAGGCAGCTGAGGGTGTACTTCACCATGTCGTGGATGGCGTTGAGCCGCGGGTCGCTGCACTCGAAGGTGGCACCGCCCACGGGGTCGACGGCGGAGATCTGCACAGCACGGGCCATGGCGATGGGAGTGTCCAAGCCATAGGCGGCATAATGACCAAGGCCGGAGACCTTGACATAACGGAAGGCGTGCATGTGGAAGCGGTTGGTGAAGTGTATGTCGTCGTCGCCCGAGCCGTCGCTGACGTAGATGTCGGTCTCGGTATGCGGAGGCTTGGCGTCGAGGTGGTCGAGGTATTCCATTGTTATCGAGTCGCCTTCGGGGACAGGCAGGCAGTCGAGCTGAAACCACCCCGTCACCACGCGGCCGAAATCGAAGAGAAGCGTGCCGTCCTGCAGGGTGTCGACCGATTGAGGCTGCAGTCCGCCTACAATTCGGTTGCCTTTGAATTCCTGCTGTGATACGGCGATGTCCTCAGCCTCATAGACCGAAGCCGGACGCCAGCTTTCCTTGACCCGCGCGTCGTAGCGCTCGCCGCCGAACTGCATGGGTTGCCAATTGCCGGTGTAGCTGTAGGGGCTGGCTGAGGCATCCCAGGTGCTGTCAGTTTTGAGTATTTCGTATATCAGTCCGCATTCACCGTCGGAGACGCTCTTCCTCACCGTAGCCTGCACCGCAGCTGGGGTACCGTATATGCGGCCCCAGCCTTGCCCTATCCAGAGGAGCAACTCATTGTTGCCTTCGTGCAGATAAGGCGTGATGTCGTATTCCACCCACAGCGCCCGTTTGTCGAGCTGCGACACTGCGGGCTGCATCACATAGTTGCCCACCTTGGTGCCGTTGACATACACCTCGTGGTAGCCCAATGAAGTGACCACAAGGCCGTAATAGCAGGAGCGGAAGGCCGTCTCCGTCAAGTCGCCCGCATCCACATGGAACGTCGTGCGCAGCATCGGCGTCTCCGCCCACCCGCTGTCAGTGCGGCAGCCGATAAACACCTGCGCCTGCGACGACAAAGCCGTCAGGACCAGCATCCAGAATATGACCGAAAACCTCTTCATTTCCGACTGCAAAGACACAAATTTCCGACTGCAAAGATACGCATATTTTACGAGATGCAGGAAGAAAAACCACGCCAGCCGCCAAAAAGCGCGTTACAAGCCAGTTGCACCCGTTTTCCTCCATCATTTCAACGATACTTCAACGATATTTCAACGATACTTCAACGATACACATCGTCGAAATATCGTCGATGTATCGTTGATGTATCGTTGATATGACGGTGCGCGGAGCGTGGAAATACGGATGCACAAGAAGCCCCGCACCACGCCTGTGGGGGGCGGTGCGGGGCCTGAGGCGGCGGGGCTGTGCGGCTCTACCGTTCGCGGATGCTGACGGCGAAGCCGCCGCAGGGTGCCATGCGGAGCTTCAGTTTGCTCTTCTTGGTGACCGTCTTCTTGGTGATGGTGTAGGCCTTGGGGTTGTAGCCCTCGCGTTGTGCGGCTTCCCAGCCTATGGTGACATCCGACACATAGCCGCTGGCGTCCTTGGCGTCGGCGTAGATGGTGGCCTCGTACTTGACGCCGGGCTTGAGGAAGTCGAGCTTCACCTCCACCTCGCGGGCCTGCTCGTCGGTGACGCCGCCGACGTACCAGACGTCTTTGGGAGTTGAAAATTGAAAATTGAAAATTGAAATTGAGTCTGGGATGGCGTAGACGAAGCGGGCGGTGTTGCTGACGACGCCTTTCTTGCCGTCGGCGAGTGTGCCCACGCCGTCGGCGGCGAGGTTGAGGGTGGAGGTCTTCGGGTGGCGGGCGGTGACGATATAGTCGCCGATTTCGGCGGCGATATAAATGCTGGTGTCCCAGTCGACGGCCACGTCCTTGATGAACTGGAAGGCGTCCATGTGGGGCTCGTAGTGCTCGGGGAAGTCGGCGGCCATCTGCAGCGGCGAGTAGAAGGTGACGTAGAGGCCCAGCTGGTTGCAGATGGTGTGGCGCATGAGGTCGCGGTTCCACGGGGCGTTCTTCTCCATGTCGGTCTCAAAGATGCCGGGGGTGTAGTCCATCGGGCCGCCCTGCAGACGTGTGAAGGGCAGGATGGTTGTGTGGCCGGGATTAATCCTCCCGCGGAACTCGGTGCCCATGGCGCTCTCGTTGCCTATCATGTTGGGCCACGTGCGGCAGAGGCCCGTGGGGCGCACGGCCTCGTGGGCGTTGACCATGATGTGGTGCTTGGCGGCCTCGACGATGGCGCGGTGGTAGTGGTTGATGATGGGCTGGCTGTAGTGGTGCTCGCCGTGGGGCACGATGTGGCCCACGTAGCCGCTTTTGACGGCGTCGTAGCCGTAGCGGTTCATCAGGTTGTAGGCCGGCTCCATGAAGCGCTCGTAGTTGGTGACCGACGAGCTGCTCTCGTGGTGCATGATGAGGCGGATGCCCTTGCGGTGGGCGTACTCGTTGAGCGCCGGCAGGTCGAAGTCGGGATAGGGGGTCTGGAAGTCGAAGACGTAGTCTTTGTCCTTGCCGTACCAGTCTTCCCAGCCGATGTTCCAGCCCTCGATGAGGAGAGCGTCGAAGCCGTGCTCGGCGGCGAAGTCAATGTAGCGGCGCACGTTGGCGTTGTTGGCCCCGTGGCGGCCGTGGGGCTTGGCCTTGCTGTAGTCGGTGATGGCGCCTTGCAGGCTCGGCGGCAGCGAGGGGTCGCCCGGCAGGCGCACGCTGGGGAAGTCGTTGGTGTAGCCCCAAGTGCTGTGGTCGCTGATCATCTCCCACCACACGCCCATGTATTTCACGGGGTGTATCCAGCTGACGTCCTCCAGGGCGCAGGGCTCGTTGAGGTTGAGGATGAGGCGCGAGCGCAGCACGTCGGTAGCCGTCTCGCACACCTGGATTGTCCTCCAGGGAGAATAGCAAGGAGAAGTAAGACGACCGACATATCCCGTGGCATCAGGAGTCAAGTGCACTTTGAGCGAGAAGGTGTTCTCGTCGAGGTCGAGGTTCATTGTGGGGAAGTCGAGCACGGCGGCCTCGTGGATGTTGATGTAGAGGCCGTCGTCGGTCTTCATCTGCAGGGCTGTCTGCAGGCCGGTGTTGGAAAAGCTCTTCCACGGCCAGCCGCCGGTGAGGTGCGGATTGTCGTGCAGACGGCTCACCTCGGAGAGGCGGCTCTGGGTGTAGTTGAACTCCTGCGTGTCGTAGTCGCCGGGGATCCACCACGCCGTGTGGTCGCCCGCCATGCGGAACTCCGTCAGCTCGTCGGTGAGCCAGAAGGTGACCAGCGACGAGCCTGTAGGGAACTCGTAGCGGAAACCGAGGCCGTCGTCGTAGAGGCGGAAGCGGACGACCATCGCCGTGGGCTTGTCGACGCGCTTGCCTTCATGGTCGAGGTAGAAGTCCTGCACGAGCGTTACAGCCATCTCGTTGTAACGGTTGCGGATGCTGGCCTCCTCGCCCCAGACGGGGTGCCACACTTCGTCGAAGCTGCTGGTGTCCACCTTCGCAATACGGAAACGGCTTGCCAGGTCGCTCTTGCGCCACTCCAGCGTGAAGCCCATGCGCGACTCCAGCACCACGGGCTTGCCGTCGCGCTGCAGCTCGTAGTGCGGCACCCCGTCGCGGAGGCAGAAGCGGGCTTCAAGCCTGCCGTCAGGGCTCTTCAGCTTCCTGTCCGTCGTCTGTCCGAAGGCGGCGGAGAATGCCGCCAGGCCTATCATGATGGTCAATAGTATCCGTTTCATGGCTATGTTTTTTTAAAAAAGACGGGAGACCCTCACTTGTGAGCGCTCCCGTCTTGATGATGTGTTTCCGATGTTTGGTTTATTTGAAGTACTGCACGCCGCTCTCGAAGATCTGCTGGTCGTCGTTGCCGTAGATGTTGAGGGCACTGCCCTTGCTGCGGCGCTCGCTGTGGCCCATCTTGCCGAAGACGCGCCCGTCGGGGCTGGTGATGCCCTCGATGGCCATGAAGCTGCCGTTCATGTTGTACTCCTCGTCCATTGTGGGGTTGCCCTGCAGGTCTACATACTGCGTGGCCACCTGGCCGTTCTTGAACAGGCGGTCTATCCACTCCTGGGGAGCGACGAAGCGGCCCTCGCCGTGCGAGATGGGGATGACGTAGGTGGCGCCCAGCTCGGCTTTGCGCAGCCACGGGCTGAGGTTGGAGGTGACGCGTGTGTAGGCCATCTTGCTCTGGTGGCGGCCTATGGTGTTGAAGGTAAGCGTGGGAGCATCCACGGCCTGCGGACGTATCTCGCCGTAAGGCACGAGGCCAAGCTTCACCAAGGCCTGGAAGCCGTTGCAGATGCCCAGCATCAGGCCGTCGCGCTTGTTGAGGAGCTCCATCACGGCGTCGGCGATACGCTGGTTGCGGAAGACGCTGGTGATGAACTTGGCGCTGCCTTCGGGCTCGTCGCCGGCGCTGAAACCGCCGGGAATCATGACTATCTGGCTGCGGCGGATGGCGTCGACGTATGCGTCCACACTCTCACGTATCTGCTGGCCGTTCTGGTTGCGGAAGACGATGATCTCGCTCTCGGCACCGGCACGGTTGAAGGCGCGGGCGGAGTCATACTCGCAGTTGGTGCCGGGGAAGGCGGGGATGAAGACGTGCGGCTTGGCCACCTTGTGCTTGCACACATAGATATCCTTGAAGCCGACGGGCTCTACAGGCTTGATGGTGCCTGCGGAGGCTGTGCTTCTGGTGGGGAAGACGCCCTCAAGGGTCTTCTGCCATGCGGCAAGGGCTTCCTCGAGGCTTATCTTCTCGCCTGCCACCTCGAACACCGGCTCTGCCGTCACTTCGCCAATCTGTGTGCCGCGGAACGGCAGGTTGCCGGCATTGGCCACTTCGGCGATAATCCAGCCGTAGTGCTTGTCGGCCAAGCCGACGCCACAGCAGGCGGCGAGGTCGGCGGTGGCGGTGAGCTTCACGCCCAGCTTGTTTCCGAAGGCCATCTTGCTGACGGCCTCTATGATGCCTCCGAAGCCGAGGGCATAGGTGCTCTTCACCAAGCCAGCCTCGATGGCTTTGCGCAGGGCGGCGTACTGGCCGAGGGCATCCTCATAGTCGGGCATGCCGAACTCCTTCTCCTTGATGTCGAGCAGCACGAGCTTGTTGCCGGCCTGCTTCAGTTCGGGGGTGACGACATGCTGCAGGTCGCTGATACCCACGGCGAAGGAGCAGAGCGTCGGCGGCACGTCGATGTCGTTGAAGGTGCCGCTCATCGAGTCCTTGCCACCGATGGCAGGCAGTTTCAGCCCCATCTGGGCGTTGTAGGCACCCAGCAGGGCGGCGAAGGGCTCGCCCCAGCGGTATGGGTCGTTGCCAAGCTTCTTGAAATATTCCTGGAAGGTGAGGCGCACACGGCTGGCATCGCCGCCGGCGGCGGCAATCTTGGCCACCGACGACAGCACGGCGTAGGCGGCGCCATGGAATGGGCTCCACGATGTCTGGTAGGGGTCCATGCCGTAGCTCATGATGGTCACGGTGTCGCACTTGCCGTCGAGCAGCGGCAGCTTGCCGACCATACTCTGCGTGGGTGTCAGCTGGTACTTGCCGCCGTAGGGCATCACCACGCTGCCGGCGCCTATCGAGCTGTCGAACATCTCCACAAGCCCCTTCTGCGAGCAGACGTTGAGGTCGCCGAGGGTCTGCAGCCAGAGGTCTTTGATAGGTTTAGTGGGCTGAATGGGTTTAATGGGCTCGGTGGGCATGGAGACCGAGACGGTGGTCTCCTGATGGGCACCGTTGGTGTCTATGAAACGGCGGCTGAGGTTGACAATCTCCTTGCCACGCCAGCTGATAACCATGCGGGGCTCCTTGGTGACGGTAGCCACGACGGTGGCCTCGAGGTTCTCCTCGTCGGCATACTTCAGCATGAGGTCCACATCCTTCGGGTCCACCACCACAGCCATGCGCTCCTGGCTCTCGCTGATGGCCAGCTCGGTGCCGTCAAGGCCGGCGTATTTCTTGGGCACACGGTCGAGGTTTATCTGCAGGCCGTCGGCCAGCTCGCCGATGGCCACGCTGACGCCGCCGGCGCCGAAGTCGTTGCACTTCTTGATGATATGCGACACCTCCTCGCGGCGGAACAGGCGCTGTATCTTGCGCTCCGTGGGTGCGTTGCCTTTCTGCACCTCGGCGCCGCAGGTGGTGAGGCTCTTGGTGGTGTGGCTCTTTGAGGCTCCGGTGGCACCGCCGATACCGTCACGGCCGGTGCGGCCGCCCAGCAGGATGATGACGTCGCCGGGGTCGCTCGTAAGGCGCTGCACGGCGCGGCGCGGGGCGGCGGCGATGACGGCGCCGATCTCCATGCGCTTGGCCACATAGTTGGGGTGGTATATCTCGTTCACCAAGCCCGTGGCCAGGCCTATCTGGTTGCCATAGCTGCTGTAGCCGTGTGCGGCGGTGGTGACGATCTTGCGCTGCGGCAGCTTGCCGGGCAGCGTCTCGTCCAGGGGCTTCGTGGGGTCGGCGGCACCGGTGACGCGCATGGCCTGGTAGACGTAGGTGCGGCCGGAGAGCGGGTCGCGGATGCAGCCGCCGAGGCAGGTGGCAGCGCCGCCGAAGGGCTCTATCTCCGTCGGGTGGTTGTGGGTCTCGTTCTTGAAGTTGATGAGCCACTCCTCCTTATTGCCGTCGATGACCACTGGCACCACGATGGAGCACGCGTTGATCTCGTCGCTCGGCTCCTGGTCGTCGAGGATGCCGGCCTTTTTCAGCCGCTTGGCGGCGAGCGTGCCGATGTCCATCAGGCAGACGTACTTGTCGTTGCGGCCGACGTACTGCTCCTTGTGGTCGGCAAGGTATTGCTGGAAGGCGCCCTCGATAAGGGGTTTGTAGTAGCCCTCGTCAAACTTCACGTCCTTCAGCTCGGTGGCGAAGGTGGTGTGACGGCAGTGGTCGCTCCAGTAGGTGTCGAGCACGCGGATCTCCGTCATCGTGGGGTTGCGCCGCTCCTCGTCGTGGAAATAGCGCTGTATGTGCTTGAAGTCGGCGAAGGTCATAGCCAGCCCCAGGCCGTCGTACAGCTCCTTCAGCTGCTGCTCGCCCATGTCCTTGAAGCCGTCGAAGACAATCACGTCGGCAGGCTCGTCGAAGCGGTCCTCCAGCGTTGCCGGCTTGGGCTCGTCGGTCACACGGCTGTCGACGGGGTTCACGCAATGCTTCACCACAGCCTGGCGCTGCTCCTCGGTGAGCTTGCCGCCGACGACGTATGTGGTGGCGCTCTTGATGATGGGTTCCTCGCTGTCGTTGAGCAGCTTGACACACTGCTCGGCGCTGTCGGCGCGCTGGTCGAACTGGCCGGGGAGATACTCCACCGTGAAGCAGAAATCGCCTTCCTTGTGCGGGAAGCTCTCCTCGTACACATCGTCCACCGGCGGTTCGCTGAACACGGTCTGCTTGGCCTGTGCGAAAGTCTTGTCGCTGACATTCTCCACGTCATAGCGTATAAGCACGCGCACCTCCTCGGCCTCGATGCCGAGGTATTCGCTCATTTCGTTCTTCAGTTCCTTCGCCTTCACAGCGTAGGCCGCCTTCTTCTCAACAAAAATTCTTCTAACCATATTTTAGTGTTTAGTATTCAGTGTTTGTAGGTTAAGAGACCAAAAGCCATTCATCGCACATCATTATACTCGACAAACCGCTCCGGGTATTTCGCCAGCTCTTTCCTGTACAGGCTCCACACCCTTTGCAGGTCGGCTTCGTAGTCGTCGGTAGTCCAGATTGTCTCGCCGAGGCCTATCTCCTTGTTGCGGAAATCTATGAATGCCGGCACCAGCGGCACACCGGCCTGGTGGGCAATCTCCCAGAAGCCGCGCTTCCAACGGCGCACCGGCTTGCGCGTGGCCTCCGGCGTGATGGCGATGGAGAACGTACCCCCTTTGGCAAACTCCCTCACGGCCGACTCTATCATGCCGTTGTGACGGTTGCCGCGGTCTATGGGTATGCAGCCGTTCTTCAGCATCAATCCCTTCAGCGGCCAGCGGAAAAACTCCTTCTTGATGAACACATGCCCGTTCACATCCATCGACCACAAGTATGCCGCACCGATGGTGAAGTCGGCAATGGCCGTATGCGGCGCCACCACGAAGATACAACGCCGCAGCTCGGGGCGTTTGTCAAGGTCTGGCAGATGGAACTTCCAGCCTAATAACCTTACTATTGCAATCCAGATACGTCTCATTTCAGACTGCAAAGATACAAACATTATTACAATCCACACAAAAAAATATTAAACAATATATCAACACCCGCGGATAACATTGCTGCTCAGGCGTTAAAGCGCCACCGCCCACGGCAGGCCGACCCACCGCCGCCGACAGCCGCAAACGGCACTTTTTGCACGGAGCCCCTACGGACCCCCTACGGACCCCCTTCGGCCGTTCTTCAGTGGAAGGCCGTAGAAGGGCCGTAGAAGGGCCGTAGAGGAGCCGTAGGGGGGCCGTACCGGCTGCGATGCACAAAACATTATTTTGCCATGTCAGGAATTGTTCGTATCTTTGCATTTTGAAAGACACACAATCAGCGAAAGACCCGATGCACCGATAACAACATGGGAAGAATACTGCTCATCACACCGCCGTTGACACAGCTCAACACCCCCTACCCCGCCACAGCCTATCTCAAAGCATTTTACAGCGCTGAGGGGCACCCGACGCGACAAGTGGACCTCGGCATCGAGGTGGCCGACAGGGTCCTGTCGCCCGACTTCCTGTCAAGCATCGGCCTCGGCGAGCAGGCTCGGCTGATAGAGCCCGTCAAGCGCTTCCTGCGCGGCCAGGACGACACCCTGGGACCGCGGATCGCCAACAGAAGCCTCCTGCCTGAAGGCCAACGCTTCGGGCAGCTGGACGAGGACAACCTTGAATGGTCTTTCGGCGTCAGCGGCGTCACCGACAAGGCCATGCACCTCGCCACGCTTTTCATCGAAGACATAGCCGACTATATACGCGAACACGTAGACCGACACTTCGACCTCGTTCGCTACGCAGAGTACCTCTCCAACGACGCGCCGACGTTCGACCCCCTCTACGACGAACTGCAGAATGAGCCCTCCGCCATTGACAACATAATGCTGCAGCTCTTGGCAACCATCGTCAATGACTTTCATCCCGACAAGGTGTGCCTCACCGTCCCCTTCCCCGGCTGCCTCTACGGCGCCCTGCGCTGCGGCCAGTGGCTGAAAGCCAACACGCAAGCCACCGTGGAGATAGGCGGCGGCTTCCCGAACACGGAATGGCGGCAGCTGAGCGACCGGCGCATCTATGAGTTCTGCCACGAGGTGAAGATCGACGGCTGCAAAGATGCCGACAGCCTCTGTCCCGACTTCAGTGACCTACCGTTAGACAAATACCTCTCGCTCACCGAGATGACGAACCCCATGCACCGCCTCTGGAGCCAGGGCCGATGGAACAAGATGGTGATGGCACACGGCTGCTACTGGCACCGCTGCGCCTTCTGCGACACCTCGCTCGACTATATCGGCAACTACCACGCTCCCGCGGCCGCCACCGTGGTGGACCACATGGAGCGCATCATGGAGCAGACACACCGCACGGGCTTCCACTTTGTCGACGAGGCCCTGCCCCCCAAGCTCCTCAAGGAGGTGGCCGAAGAGATACTGCGGCGCGGCCTGGCAGTCAGCTTCTGGGGCAACATACGCTTCGAGCGGGCCTATACCGCCGAACTGTGCGACCTGCTGGCCGAAGCCGGCATGGTGGCCGTGAGCGGCGGCCTCGAGGTGGCCAGCGACCGCCTGCTGAAGCTTATAGACAAAGGCGTCACCATACACCAGACCGTAGAGGCCTGCCGACACCTGCGCAACGCAGGCATCATGGTGCACACATACCTCATGTACGGCTTCCCCACAGAGACGCTGCAAGAGAGCGTGGATGCCCTCGAGACCGTGCGGCGCATGTTCGACGAGGGCATCGTGCAGAGCGCCTTCTGGCACCGCTACGCCATGACCTGCCACTCGCCAAGCGGCCTCAACCCCGAACGCTACGGCGCACGCCGCACTACCAAGGCCCCCAATCCATTCTGCAACAACGAGGTGGACTGGGAGCCTCAGTTCCCCTACGACATTGAGGCCGTCGGGGCTGCCCTGCGGTTAGCCACATATAACTATATGAACGGCCTCGGCCTCGACCAGCCCGTGCGCTCGTGGTTCCCCGTCAAGGTGCCGAAACCGTCGCCCTCTATTCAATACTGACACGCAAGCCCGCCAGCACTGTGGCGCCTGGCTGCGGCACACCGCCGTGGTCGCGGTATTGGCGGTTGGCGAGGTTATAGCCACGCACATACAGCATCACGCTGCGCCATGTGTATTCCGCGCCGGCGCCTACAAGCAACACACCGCCGTAAGCGTGCACGCTGCCGTCCGTGTCGGTATAGCGGCCTTCGCGGTAACGGTAGGTGGCGTCAGCCTTGAGGACAAGCCCCTTCACAGGCTCCAAGGACAGCAGAAGCGTTCCCTTGTGGCGCAGATACTCCAGCGCCGAGCCGCTGATCCACTCGCCGGCATCCTGCATGACACGGCACCACGAATAGGCGGCGTTAAGGGTCACGACACCCACCCTCGCCGCCGACGTGACATCCACGCCCACAGCGTCAACCTTGGTGTGGTTCATCGAATACCACACCTCCTCCTCGGGCTTGCGCACCCAGTCTATGATGTCGCTGCCACTGCGGTAATAGGCCGTCAGCCCCGCCGACACCGTCCTGCCGCGCACCGTCGCGCCGGCTTCCGCATTGAGGCTGCTCTCGGCTCCGAGGGCGGCATTGGCACGCTGGTTGACACTCTGGTAGTACAGGTCGGTGAACGACGGCATCCTGAAAGTGCGCGACAGCGACGCGCGCCACGTCAGCGGCCTGACGCTGTACGACGCGTCGGCAGCGAAGCCGTAATTGAGCCCGAAGCGCGTGTTATACAACCCCAGCGCCACCGCCTGCACATCCCAGCGGCCGCTCGCCAGATGGTAGCCGCCGAACAGCGACAGACCCGTGCGCGACGCCGCCTTTGTATAAGGCGCCGCCAGCGTGCTGTCGGGCTCTCCGAGCACATTGCTCCGGATGCCTTCGCGGCGCACGTCGACGCCGCCGAGCAGCTCTCCACGCCCACACTGCACCGTGGCGCGGCTGCGCACACCTGCCGTCGAGCCTATGTGGTGGTTGTGTCCTGTATACCAAGCCGGCGCCTCCGCCATACCGTCGCGGAACAGCTCGAAGCGGTCGCCGTGCAGACGTCCGTAGACCGCCGTCTCAAGACGCGCCGAATGCCAGCGGTGTACATTGAAGGCCGACGCCACCAGCGTGCGTGTGGCCTCATACTGGTCGGGGTAGGTGGTGCTGTAGAAACCGGCTCCGCCGAAACCCTTCATCTGGCCTCCCACCTGCAGCTGCCAGTCGTCGCGCTCGGCATGGCGGTGAGCCTGCAGGAAGAGACTCCCGTGGCGGTAGTCGGTGTTGTGCATGTAGCCGTCGCTGCGATGGTATGAACCGGCCGCCGTGAGCGCCCACTGCCCCGCACGCCATGTGGCCAGCAGCGCGGCGTTGGCGGTGCCATAGCTGCCGCCGCCGACTTCCGCCAGCAGCCGCTCACGGTACTCCTCGCACACCACGATGTTCACGCCGCCGCTGAAAGCCACCACGCCGCGCGCCATCATCTGCGACGGCGTCAGCAGCTCCACGCGCTCCACCATCGACACGTCCACGGGCAGGTCCATGTTGTGGTGACCCGTCTGCGCGTCGCTGATGTTGATGCCGTTGAGCATGACGACCATCTGGTCGAAGGTGCCGCCATGCACCGACAAGTCGGCCTGCACGTCGCCCACGCCGCGCGTGCGCACATCGACGGCAGGCAGCAGGGCGAGGATGTCGCCCACGGTACGGACAGAAGAATGTTGTAAATCCTCGGCGGTGAGCACCGCCGCAGGCTCGGGCGTGCCGAACAGACTGTCGGCAGCCACAATCACCTGCACCTCTGGCAGGGTTCGCGTCTCGCGCTCCTCGTCGTTCTGCGCCATGAGGGTGCCGTGCGACAGCGTGACGGCCAACGCCACCGTGGCGGCGCCCTTGGCCAGGCTGCTGTCGGCAACGCGTGCGGCCAGCCGTCCTATGGTCACCTCGCGGTGCATCGAGCGGAAAGCCGCCCACCCCGCACGGCAGAAGCGACGGAAGCGGAACGCTTGCTTTTGTGTTTTTGGCTGTTTGTACATTTAACTGTTGTTTTATGCATACCGATTAACGCCCTTCGCCGGCTAAAATTGTGCACCTGGACAAAAAAAAGCGCGGTGCCACGCATCGTGACGCCGCGCACCAGTAGTGGAAATATGAAATATTAATCAGTCACAGGTCTCACCGAGCGGCCGCCGGTACGAGTGGCGTTCCAGGTAGTAAAGCCTTCATTATTGAAGAAGAAGCAGTAAGACTCGTCGTTGTCATAGTGAGATGCCGACCAGTAGCCGCCAGATTCACCAAACTGGTAAACAGACACGCTGCTCCAGCCCGTGCTGTAGCCAGTGGCAGGGAGGAACAACGCACCAGCGTTTTCCATCTGACCCCACTGCTCAAGAGTATAGACGTTATTGTCCCATGCATTGCAGTCTGTATTGAGAGCAAGACCACTGGGAGCCGTCCAGGTGTCAGGCAGGATTACCACACCAGCCATATCACCCACTGTGGCCAAGCCACACTTGGCGGCAGCATCGGGGCGCGTCTCGGTCAGGTACTGCCATTCCTCACCAGTCAGCGTGCGCCACTTGTGCGTCTGGTTGCCACCGTTGCTGATAGCGTTGTGCCAAGCCCAGTCAGCTTCGGCATAGTCACCGGTAAGGTCGTTGTCAGCCGAGCCACCAGGGTAGTTGCCGTCCCATGGTAAAGCAGTAAGCTGCCACGGTTGATAGGTCGTGGCACCACTTTCCCAGCCGCTCGTTCCCCAGCTGAAATTGTCAATCCAGCCATCGTAGGTTTCAGATGCGCCCTGGTTGCCCATGCCAATGCAGTCATACTGGTTCTCGGCGAAACGCCATGTGCCAGTAGATGCCTGATACTGCAGGTTGCCGCGCGAGAAGCGCACCTGACGTCCTTCGGCCACTGTGAAGAGGGCGTTGCTGGCGCCGTCCTCGCGGAAACCGCCGACAGAAGCCGGAGTGCCACCACCGTTACCACCGTTGTTGTCGTTCGTACTGTTGTCTTCTTTCTGGCAGGCTGTGAACATCAAGCCCGTCATCATGGCCGCGAAAGCCAGCGTAATGTACTTTGTCTTCATAATGTGTTTGTTTTATGGGTTAATAAAAAAAAGCCGTGAACTTATTTTCTGTCCATCGTTGAGGTTCTCGACTACCTATCATTACGAACAAGAAAAGCCCACGGTTCCGTGAGCGATTCCCTTTCCTTGCGTAATGATAGTGTGAAATTGTCGAGATTCCAACGATGCCGAAGAAAAGCGAATACGCCTATGTATATGTCTTTATGTCTGTCTCTTATGTCATTTCATCCATTATTTCATGGTGCAAATATACAAATTATTCTGCAACCCGCAAAATATTTCTTATCTATAGCCTGTTCCAAGGGCATGCCAGCTGGCAGAGGTCGCAGCCTTTGATGTAGCCGCGAGCATCCACCTCCGGTGGTATGGGGCGTTGCTGGTGGGTGGTGTAGTAGGCTGTGCAGCGACGCACGTCGAGCATCGGCGTGCCGTCGGCGGCGAGGGCGCCGTTGGGACATGCATCCACACACAGGCTGCAGTCCGCACATCCGCGTGCCACCGGCTCGTCATACTGGTCGCACTCCTCGGCGGTGACTATCTCGCCGAGGTTGACCCACGAGCCCCACCGCCCTGTGACGAGCAGCGTATGGCGTCCTATCCACCCCAGGCCGGCGCGCGCCGCCCAGTGCTTGTCGCTGATGGGCACGGTGTCGCAGCACACCTTGCCTTCGATGCCAAGCTTCTGCCGCAGGGCGAGCAGCATGTCCTTGACCACTTTATGATACTCGCGTGTGCGTGCGTAGGCCGCCACGCCCCCCGTCGTCTCCGGCGGCGGATAGGCGCTCACGCAGCATATAACGCTCTTGGCCCCAGGCAGCAGCTGCCGCGGATCCATGCGTTTGTCGACGTTGCGTTCCATGTAGTCGAGACCGCCGTGCCAGCCCTTGGCCAGCCATGCGCGCAGCGGATACTCGCTGTCCGTCAGCGCGCCGGCACGCGCCACTCCACAGGCGTCAAAGCCCACAGCCGACGCCGCCTGTTCAATCTCTGCCCTATTCAGCATCCTGCTGATACTTCGCCTTCTTCGAGCCGTCGTAGAGCTCAAAGTGCAGGAAGCGGCAGTCGAGGGAGCCGTTCTGCACCGGTATCTTGCGCGAGGGGTGCAGACCTATGTGCTTCATGGCCTCGAAGTCGCTGGTGATGAGCCACACGTCGCAGTCACCGCCGTAGCGCTGCTTGAAGGTGTCGCCCAGCTTCTCGTACATGGCGTTGAGGTCCTCCACCTTGATGCGCTCGCCGTAAGGCGGGTTGGTGACTATCAGCGTCTTGCCCTCTGGCGGCTCCTGGTCGGCGAAGTCGCATATGTGGAGCATCACGTCGTGGTGCAGCTTGGTGTACTCCAGGTTCTTCTCGCACTGCTGTATGACCTGCTCGTCGATGTCGTTGCCCCATATCTCGCCCTCGAAGTCGAGAGAGCCTATCTTGCGGTCTTCCTCGTTCTTGACGCTCTTCCACTCGCCGAGGTTGAACTCCTTCCAGCGCATAAAGCCGAAGTTCTGCCCGCGGTAGTACTGTGCCGGTATGTTGTTGGCCATCATGGCGGCTTCGATGAGCATGGTGCCCGAGCCGCACATGGGGTCGTAGAAGTTGAGGTCGGCGGGCTTGGCCTGCAAGGCCTTGTCCCATCCGGCGAGCTTCAGCAGCCCTGCGGCGAGCACCTCGTTGATGGGCGCTATGCCCACCCCCTGGCGGTAGCCGCGCTTGTGCAGCGAGTCGCCGCTGGAGTTCATCAGCAGCGTGACGTGGTTGTCGCGAATGTGCAGGTTGAACTTGTAGTCGGGCTGCTCGGTGTCTATGGACGGGCGCTTGCCGAAGTTGCGGCGGAAGCGGTCCACTATGGCGTCCTTGGTCTTCAGGGCGGCATAGTAGCTGTGCGTGAACACCTCGCCACTGGTCGTGGAGTCGATCATGAAGGTGCCGTCGCAGTCCAGGATCTTCTCCCAGCGCAGTTTGTACACTTGGTCGTAGAGCTCCTGGTCGTCGTTGGCGTCGAACTCCGCGAAGGGCTTGAGGATGGCCAGCGCCGTGCGGCAGCAATAGTTGGCGCGGTAGAGCAGACGCATGTCGCCCTCGAACTCCACAGCGCGGGTGAGCACCTGCACGTTCTCGGCGCCCATCTGGCGCAGCTCGTCGGCGAGCACCTCTTCGAGGCTCACCATCGTCTTGGCAACCATCTTGAACTTCTCGCGCGGCGTGGCGGCATCGGTCACCACCTTACCCCTGTTTTTCTGTATAATCATTGCGTATGTTTTGTAGTTTCTGTCTTATCTCTCTGCGGCTCTGCCGGTTGCGCTCCACGGTAGTGCCGTTGTATATGCTTATGTTGAGCTCGTAGCCCACCAGGAGCACGATGCAGTTGAAGTAGACCCAGAACATGAGCATCAGCAGCGTCCCTATGGAGCCGTAGAGCAGGTTGTAGCGGCTGAAGTTGTTGAGGTAAATGCCCAGCCCCCAGCTGAGCACGAAGAACATGCCCGTGGCCAGCACGCTCCCCGACGAGAAGAAGCCCACCCTCTGCCGCTTGACGGGGGCCCAGTAATAGACCAGGGACACGGCGAAGAGGGTGGCGAAAGAGAGCAGCAGCCAGCGCCCTATGTTGAAGAGCAGCGTGTTGGTGCGGCTGTAGGCGAGCCACCCCTGGCTGTAGATGATCTGCAGCAAGAACTTGTGCCCTATGAGCAGCGCCAGCGTGAGCACCACGACGACATACAGCACAAAGACCATGCCCAGACACAGCAGGTAGCGCTGCAGGTAAGGGCGTGTCTCCACACTGCTGTTGGCGAAGTTGAGCGACGATATGACACCCATCAGACCGTTGGCCGCCAGCATGATAGACGAGACGAAGCCCACCGAGAGGAGCGTCGTGTGGCGGTGGCCCATGATGTCGTTGACGGTGTCTGACAGGGGCGACATTATCTTCTCCGGCACGATGCCGCCGAGCTGCGACAGCAACTCGGTCTGCAGGCCGTCAACCGGGAAGAAGGCCACCAGGGTGAAGAAAAAGATCAGCAGCGGCGGCAGAGCCGTCAGGAAGCTGTAGGCCAACCCCTTGGCGCGGTTGGTGATGCTACCGTTGAACACCCCCACGAGGAAGAAGCGCAGCACGTCGTAGAGCGGCACACCGCGGTTGCCGGGCAGCGTCACATGCTGAAGGAAGTACAGCGTGCTGCGCAGCGGCCTCCAGTAGAGCGCCCTGCGCCACAGCCGCCGCCCCTTCGCGCCGGCAAGCCTTACGTATGCCTTCACATTAACCACCTGGCTGATATCCACAATAACCTATAACCAATAACCTGTAACCTCTACAATCACTTCTTCACCAGCGATATGTCGAGACTCTTGATATGGTGCGTCAGCGCACCCACGCTGATGAAGTCGACGCCCGTCTCCGCATAGCGGCGCAGGGTGGCCTCCGTGATGCCGCCACTGGCCTCGGTCTCGTAGCGGCCGCCGATGCGCTTCACGGCCTCGGCCAGCAGCTCGGGGGTGAAATTGTCGAGCATGATGCGGTCCACGCCGCCGTGGTCGAGCACGCGCTGCAGCTCGTCGAGGTCGCGCACCTCAATCTCGATGCGGAGGTCTTTACCCTTTGCTTTCAGGTAGTTGCGTGTGCGGTCGATGGCAGCCTCGATGCCACCGGCAAAGTCTATATGGTTGTCCTTGAGCATCACCATGTCGTAGAGGCCTATGCGGTGGTTGGTGCCGCCGCCGCAGTGGACGGCATACTTCTCCAGCAGACGCATATTGGGGGTCGTCTTGCGGGTGTCAAGGAGTTTGGTATTCAAGCCGTTGAGCATAGCCACCATTCGGTGCGTCTCGGTGGCGATGCCCGAGAGGCGCTGCATGTAGTTCAGCGCCGTGCGCTCGGCGGTGAGTATGGAGCCGCTGTGCCCCTCGACGGTCATGATGATGTCGCCCTTGGCCACGGCGTCGCCGTCATGCTTCAACAGGCATACTTTCAGACTCTTGTCCACTATCTCAAACACCCTTCGGCCCACCTCGGCGCCGCACAGGATGCCCTCCTGCTTGGCCACCATCTTGGCCGTGCCCACGGCGTCGGGCGGAATGCACGCCAGCGTCGAGTGGTCGCCGTCGCCGACGTCCTCGCGCAGAGCCATTGTTATCAGTTCGTCAAGATTGTCTTTATAGTTCATAACCGTCTGGTTTTATGTTTTTAACGCACAATGCGCATACCCTCGTGGCATGCGGAAAGATTTTACAAAGATACAAAAAAAACTGCATACGGTTGATAAAAATATGCCGTTTATGCCAAACACCATAGAATGAGACACTTACACAAAACACAGCCAAAACACCCCTAACCACCTGATTCCATGGCTCCTGTACGGCCCCTCTACGGAGCCCCTACGGCCGTTCTTCAGTAGTTCTTCAGTAGTTCTTCAGTGCGGCACTGAAGAACTACTGAAGAACTACTGAAGAAATGCCGTAGAGGGTGCGAACGGACGGCGAAGGGACGGCGACGCAAAAATGGCGGATGGGCGAAGGGGTGGCGGAGGCGGAGAGCGGGTTCGGGGAGGAGACGGAGGGCCGGGGGCGGGGCCCCGGAGGAAAAGAGGAGCGTAAAAATTGAACTTTTTTCGCAAAATATATAAAAATATCAAAAAAATGTCGTATATTTGCGTTTTGGAAAAAACATTGTAACAACAGCCATCATGCACTCTTTCAACAAGAAAAGGTGCACGATGGCATGAAGTAAAGTATATGCAGATAGCAATTTCGGGCAATATAGGAGCGGGAAAGACGGAGCTTACCAAGCTGCTGTCGAAACATTACGGCTACACCGCCATCTCGGGCACCACGGACGAAAACCCTTACCTCAACAGCTTTTACGAGGACATGCGACGCTGGTCGTTCAACATGATGGTATACTCGCTGTATTCCAACATCAAACAGCTTGACGAGCTGAACCGCAACAATGTGAGTTTCATCCGCGACCGGTCGCTCTACGACGACGCCTACATCTTCGCCCCCAACCTGCAGAACATGGGGCTGATGACGACGCGCGACCTGACGACCTACACCGAGCTCTTCGAGATGACCTACTCGCTGCTGCCGCAGCCCGACTTGCTGATATACCTCAAATGCGATGTGCCGACGCTGATACGCCACATACAGAAGCGCGGCCGCGAGCTGGAGACGAGCATCAGGCTCGACTACCTGACGAACCTCAACAACCGCTACGAGAACTGGGCGGAGAACTACGAGGGCAAGATGCTCGTGGTCGACATGGAGGAGTGCGACTTCGTGGAGAACCGCGAAGACCTCGGCCACATAATCAACCGCATAGACGCCGAATTCAACAGTCTGTTCAAGGGTTGAGAGGTTGATAAGTTGATATGTTGATAGGTTGATAAGTTGAAATGGAGAATATGAAGACACTGATAGTCATACCTGCACGCTACGCGTCGACACGCTTTCCCGGCAAGCCCCTGGCAAGGCTCGGCGGCGAGAGCATCATAGGGCGCGTGTGGCACACGGCGGCCATGATGGCCGGCGCCGGCCGCGTGGTGGTGGCCACCGACGACGAGCGCATACTGACACACGTGCGCAGCATCGGCGGCGACGAGGCCGCCATGATGACGTCGACGGCGCACCGCAGCGGCACGGACCGCTGCGGCGAAGTGCTCCGACGCCTCAAGGAACGCGGCGAAGGGTATGACGTGGTGGTCAACATACAGGGCGACGAGCCCTTCGTGGAGCAGCGCCAGATAGAGGCTCTCACGGCCTGCTTCGCCGACGGCGGCTGCGACATAGCGACACTGCGCACACCGATACGCAGCACCGCGGAACTGCTGTCGCCCAACAACGTCAAGGTGGTGTGCGGCGACAACGGGCAGGCGCTCTACTTCAGCCGCCAGCCTATCCCCTACCGCCGCGACGTGGCGCCGGAAGCATGGCTCGACGGGGCGGCATACTACAAGCATGTGGGCATCTACGCCTTCCGCGGCGAGGTGCTCGAGAAGCTGTGCACCCTGCCCCCGGCCCCCCTCGAGGAATGCGAGAAGCTGGAACAGCTGCGCTGGCTCAGCGCGGGCTACCGCATCACGGTGCGCGACACCGAACACGCCAACATAGGCATCGACACGCCGGAAGACCTGTCCGAGGCCGAAGCCTGGCTGGCACAACACCAAAGATAGCAAGAAAAAAACAAAGTATATATATATGAACATTACTGACCTGATTGTCGAATTGCTTGAAAAAGGGCAGAAAGTAGAGATGCCCGGCATCGGAACATTAGACAGCGTTGTGCGCAGCGCACACCACGACCCCGCGACACGCACCTACTACCCCGCCAGCCGCGTCATAGCCTACAGCACGGAGACCTCTGGCGAAAGCGAGATTGTCAAGACCCTCGCCGAACGCGAATGCGTGAGCGAAGACGTGGCAAAGCAGATGTGGCTCAACTACATCGACGCCCTCACCGACAAGGTGAAACGCACCGGCCACCACAACTTCGGCAAGCTGGGCACGCTGACCTGCGACGACAAGCGCACCTTCGGCTTCAAGATGGCCGAAGGCGTTGTGCTCGACGCCGGCAACAAAGGCGAGATGCCCATCGAGGAGGTCAAGATATACAACCACGACAACGAGGAAGACCCCTTTGCGCGCTTCGACGAGGCCGAGGAGGCCCCGGCCACCGCAGAGCCCGCAGCCGAGGAGACTACGGCACCGGAGCAGCCAGTGTCCGAAGAGACTCCGGCCCCGGAACCCGCAGCCGAGGAGGCGACCGATACCAATGAGGAGCACTGGGACGAGAGCCTCAAACAGCTCGAAGACCTCGAGAAAGAGAAACCCGCCATAGACCCCAAGGCCGCGGCACGCGCCGAGAAGGAACGCCTCGAAGCCGAGAAGAAGGCCGAGAAGGAGCGCATTAAACTGGAGAAGAAGGTCGAGGAGCAGCGCCGCTTCGACGAGGAACAGCTCGCCAAACAGCGCAAGGAAGCCGAGCGCCGCGAGGCCGAGGAGAAGCGCAAAGCCGCCGACGAGCTGCGCAAGGCCGAGAAGCGGGCCGAAGAGGAGCGCGTCAAGGCCGAGAAGAAAGCCGAGGCCGGTCGCCAGAAAGCCGAGAAGGAGGCTGAGAAAGAGCGCATCAAGGCCGAGAAGAAGGCCGCCGCCATGGCAGCGATAGTCGCCCGCGAGAGCGCCAAAGCCGAGGCGGCAGCACGCAGCGAGGCTGAGAAGGAGGCTGCCAAGCAGGCCGCCATACAAGCCGCCAAGGAGGCCAAAGAGCGCAAAGAGGCCGAGAAGGAGGCCGCTCGCATGGAGAAAGAGCGCCGCAAAGAGGAAGCCATCAAAGCCAAAGAGGAGGCCAACAGAGCCAAGAAGGAGGCCAAAGAGCGCAAACAGGCCGAGAAGGAGGCCGCCAAGCAGGCCAAGAAGAACAAAGAGCTGGCCGACAAGCTGACGGCGCAGCCCGCACACGAGAGCGACGACGAAGGGAAGAAGAAAAGCAAGGTGTGGCTGATAGTGCTCATCGTGCTTTGCCTGCTGCTCCTGGCCGGTGGCGCCTACTACCTGCTGAGCGGCAACAAGACGGCAGAGACCCCGGTGGCCGCCAAGAGCACGACGCACATCGACTCCGGCGCCGTCAACGCCTTCACCTACAACACCGACATGATCAACCACTCGGGCCGCGAGATAGAGCAGCAGAGCGACTTGGTGTGCCGCTTCATGAGCGACTACATCGGCCAGTACCTCGCCGACCGCAACTTCAGCGGCGCACGCGCCCCGATGATGGACCGCATACGCCAGTATGCCAACGAGCGCCTGGAGCAGATGCTCGGCGACCGCTTCGCCGTGCAGCGTCTGATACCGTACAACGACTATATCTACAAATACAACGAGCCCTTCATGAAGGGAAGCTACGCCCGCAGCTGCCGCGGCAAGGTGCAAGGTGAGCTTATGAACTACCGCGCGCTCGACGACATGCTCTACCGCATGGCCGACGAGCTCGGGCTGCAGCCCGACGGCAACGGCCGCAAGACAGCCGCCGAGGTGCAGCAGGTGAAGGCCGACGAGAAGAAGGCCATAGAGCGCCGCCGCCAGATGGCTCAGAACGGTGACGCCCCGACGTATGTGTATGTGGAGAAGGGCAGCAAGCAGGGCTACGACCTCATAGCAGGATTCTACCTGAACAAGAGCACCGCAGCCAAGCTGACCGCCCGCCTGCACGAGATGGGCTGCGACGCCTACATCATCGAGGTCAACGACATGTACTACGTCAGCATGGGCAGCGCCAACAACCAGACGGCCGCCGAGGCGCTGTACAAGCACGTGAAGAGCTGGTACGACGGCGACGTGGTGATTAAGAAATGGTGATTGGCGATAAGTGATAAGTGACAAGTGATAAGTGATAAGCGATAAGTGATTGATGATTAGAGTATGGGGCACCACAAACTGCAACGCTTCGCCGAGAACCTGACATTCCCCAACCTGTTCCAGGTGGGCTTCGAACAGCTGGAACAGGAGGGCTTCGCCCTGAAGGGGAAATGGGCTGAGCATTTCGGCAACCAGAACCCCATCACGCTGGAGCTGGGCTGCGGCAAGGGCGACTACACGCTGGCCCTGGCCCGCATACACCCCGAGCGCAACTACATAGGCGTCGACATCAAAGGGGCACGCCTGTGGCGCGGCGCCAAGACCGCCGTGGAGGAGCCGCTGCAGAACGTGGCATTCATACGCACGAGGATAGAGCTGATAGACCGCTTCTTCGCCCCCGGCGAGGTGAGCGAGGTGTGGATCACCTTCTGCGACCCGCAGCTGAAGAAGCCCAACAAGCGCCTCACGGCGCCGCGCTTCCTCGACACCTACGCACGCTTCCTGGCGCCGCAAAGCACGATGCACCTGAAGACCGACAGCCAAGAGCTGTACGACTACACGCTGAACGAGGTGCTGCCGGAGCGCGACGTGGAGATAGTGGCCAGCACCAACGACCTGTACAGCGAAGATCAAGTGCTACCCACTACCAACTACCCACTACCCACTATTCTCGCCGAAGCGAGAATGACGCAGACCTTCTACGAGCGCATGTTCCTCGCCGAAGGCAAGCCCATCACCTACATACAATGGAGAAACAATCAAACTAAACAATAAATAAACAAATAAACAAAACATCATTATGTCAGGACACAACAAATGGTCTAAGATCAAACGCGCCAAAGGCGCAGCCGATGCCAAGCGCTCGAAACAGTGGAGCAACATTCTGAAACAAGTAACCATCGCCGTGCGCGAAGGCGGCGCCGACCCCGACAGCAACCCCCGTCTGCGTCTGCTCATCCAGAACGCCCGCGGCTGCAACATGCCCAAGGACACCCTGCAGCGTTCTATCAACAAGGCCAACGACAAGGATGCAGCCCAGATGATGGAGCTCACCTTCGAGTGCCACGTGAACCACGGCATAGCCCTCTTCATCGAGGCCCTCAGCGACAACAACAACCGCACCGTGGCCAACGTGAAGAGCATCATGAACAAGAACGGCGGCACGCTGGAGACCAACGGCAGCCTGGCTTTCCTCTTCACCCGCAAGGGCGTCTTCGTGGTGCCCCGCAAGCCTGAGATGGACGTCGAGGAACTGGAGATGGAGCTCATCGACGGCGGCCTGGAAGAGATGGAGGTCGACGACGAGTACCTGACCCTCTACACCGCCTACGAGGACTTCGGCAACATGGTGAAGATGCTGGAACAGAAAGGCATCGAGGTGGAGAGCGCCGAACTGCAGCGCATCCCCAACACCCTGCGCCAGGTTGACACCGAGACCATCCGCAAGGTCATGAAGATCATCAGCATCCTGGAGGAGGACGAGGACGTCACCAATGTCTACCACGACATGGAGATCCCCGACGACTTCGAGGAAGAGTGATTTTGAGTTATTAGTGGATAGTGGGTAGTGGGTAGCACACGACCACGAATGCTACCAACTACCCACTACCAACTACCAACTAAAATATAATGAAATTATACCTGGTACCGACCCCTGTAGGGAACCTCGGCGACATGACCTATCGTGGAGTCGAGGTTCTTAAGTCTGTTGACCTCATACTGGCCGAGGACACGCGCACGAGCCGTGTGCTGATGCAGCACTACGGCATAGAGACGCCGTTGCAGAGCTACCATATCTTCAACGAGCACCAGACGGTGGCGGGACTGGTGGAGCGGCTGCTGAGCGGCACCACCATCGCCGTGGTGACCGACGCCGGCACACCAGGCATCAGCGACCCGGGCTTCCTGCTGGTGCGCGAGGCCGTGAAAGCGGGTGTGGAGGTGGAGTGCCTGCCGGGGGCCACGGCTTTCGTGCCGGCACTGATAGACAGCGGCCTGCCGTGCGACAGGTTCGTCTTCCTCGGTTTCCTGCCCCACAAGAAAGGGCGCCAGACGGCCATCAAAGCCCTGGCCGACGAGGAGCGCACGATGGTGGTGTACGAGAGCCCCTACCGCCTCGTCAGACTGCTGGAGGAGCTGCGCGAGGTGCTGGGCGAAGAGCGGCAGGTGAGCGTGAGCCGCGAGATCAGCAAACTGCACGCCGAGACCGCCCGCGGCACCGTGGCCGAGGTGCTCGCCCACTTCAGCCAGAAAGAAGTGAAGGGCGAGATAGTAGTAATCATCTCTGGAAAATGCCAATAAAGATATTCATCTTCCGTCTGGCCTGCGCATTGCTGGCAGGCATCATCATCGGCGCTCAGCGCGAACTGAAGCAGCGACAGGCAGGCCTGACCACCAACTCGCTGGTGGCCGTGGGCGCCTGCATCTTCATACTCATCAGCGGGAGCGTCATCATGCACGCCATGGCCATGGGCGGGCCGGTGAACAACGACAACCTGCGCGTGCTGAGCCAGGTGGTGACCGGCATCGGCTTCCTCGGTGCCGGCGTCATCATGAAGAACGGCGTCACCATCCACGGCCTCTCGTCGGCGGCCACCATCTGGTGCTCCGCCGCCGTGGGCTGCCTCTGCGGCTACGGCCTGTGGCGCGAAGCCCTCATCGCCGTCGGCGTCATCATCCTCATCAACTGGGGCCTCAAGAGCATAGAGATATACCTCAAGAAGAAGCTCGGCAAGGGCGACGACTGACAAAATGTCAGTCGGCAACGGCTGGCACACTTATTGCAACCATCTATGATGTTTTTAATACTCAAGAATAACAAAATATCATAGATATGGAAGGCAAATTGAACGTACAGACCGAAAACATCTTTCCGGTCATCAAGAAGTTCCTCTATTCGGACCACGAGATTTTCCTGCGCGAGCTGATTAGCAACGCCGTAGATGCCACGCAGAAGATGAAAACGCTGAGCACCCGCGGCGAGTTCAAGGGCGAGCTGGGCGACCTCACCATCGAGGTGAAGCTCGACCCCAAGAAGAAGACCCTCACCGTCAGCGACCGCGGCATCGGCATGACGGCCGACGAGGTGGAGAAGTACATCAACCAGATAGCCTTCAGCGGCGTCACCGACTTCATGGAGAAGTACAAGGACAGCCACGAGCCGCTCATCGGCCACTTCGGCCTCGGCTTCTACAGCGCCTTCATGGTCAGCGACAAGGTGGAAATCTTCACCAAGAGCTGGAAGGACGAGCCGGCCCAGCACTGGAGCTGCGAGGGCAATCCCGAGTTCACGATGGAGGAGGACAAGAAGCACACCGACCGCGGCACCGACATCGTGCTGCACATCGCCGACGACTGCAAGGAGTTCCTCGAGGAGGGCACCATCCTGCAGCTGCTGAAGAAGTACTGCCGCTTCATGCCCGTGGCCATCCGCTTCGGCGAGGAGAGCGTGTGGGTGGACAGCGAGACCGACTGCGACAAGGACGGCAAGCCCAAACGCGTGGAGAAGAAGCAGCCCCGCATCATCAACGACCCCGACCCGGCGTGGAAGAAATCGCCCTCGTCGCTTACCGACGAAGACTACAAGAAATTCTATCACGAGCTGTTCCCCATGAACTTCGAGGAGCCGCTGTTCCAGATACACCTCAACGTGGACTACCCCTTCAACCTGACGGGTATCCTCTACTTCCCGAAGGTGCGCAAGACCATCGACCCCAACCGCAACAAGATACAGCTCTACTGCAACCAGGTCTTCGTCACCGACCAGGTCGAGGGCGTGGTGCCCGACTACCTGATGCTGCTGCACGGCGTGCTCGATAGCCCCGACATCCCGCTGAACGTCAGCCGCAGCTACCTGCAGAGCGACGGCAACGTGAAGAAGATATCGCAGCACATCAGCAAGAAGGTGGCCGACAAGCTGGAGGAGATGAGCAAGAAGAAAGAGGGTGAAGAGAAGAGCGCGTTGGAGGAGAAATGGGACGACATCAAGATCTTCGTCCAGTACGGCATGCTGACGGACGAAAAATTCTGCGAGCGCGCCATGAAGTTCTACCTGCTCAAGGGTGTGGACGGCACGTACTACACGCTCGACAGCTACCGCGAGAAAATCAAAGCCCTGCAGACCGACAAGGACAAGACCGTCTGCTACCTCTACGCCAGCGACGCCGAGGAAGAGCACGCCTATATCGAGAAGGCCAAGGCCAAAGGCTACGACGTGCTGCTGATGGACTCGCCCCTGGAGAGCCACTTCATCAATTTACTCGAACAGAAACTGGAGAAGAGCCGCTTCGTCCGCGTGGACAGCGACACCGTCGAAAAACTCATCCCCCACGACGACGCCATCCCCGAGAAGCTCAGCAAGGAGGAGAAGGAGAAGCTGCAGCCCATCATCGAGGGCGAGGTGGACAAGCAGAAGTTCACCGTGCAGCTGGAGAGCCTCGAGGAGAGCGACGCGCCGATGCAGGTGACGCAGAGCGAATTCATGCGCCGTTACCGCGAGATGGCGCAGACCTCCGGCGGCGGCATGGGCTTCTACGGCGAGCTGCCGGAGAGCTACAACCTCGTCGTCAACATCAACCACCCGCTCATCAGCCGCGTGCTGAACGAGACCGACACGGAGAAGCAGAAAGAGCTTGTCCACCAGCTCACCGACCTGGCCCTCCTGGCCAACGGCCTGCTCAAAGGCGAAGCCCTCAGCAAGTTCCTCCAGCGCTCGGTGCAGATGATTTGAGAATGCGTTAATGCGTGAGTGATATTGAACACGAATTGCCGCGGATTGCCCATAAAATTAATGGCTAATCCGCGGCAATTCATGTTTTTCAACCACACCTGCACAATATTATTCAACCCTCCGCGTTATATAATCAAAATACAAGAACATGTCGTACACGCAAATAGCACAGTTGGAACTGCTGAACGCCCTGAAAAGCATCACCTCCGAGGCTGACCTGAACGAGTTCAAGGACTTGGTGGCGCATTTCTTCGCCGCCAAGGCACAGAAAGAGATTGATGCCCTGTGGGACAACGGCACCATAAACGAGGAGACCATCAATCAATGGGGCGCAGAACACATGCGCACCCCCTACCGCCATGCGTCGAATCGTACTTGACACCAACTGCCTCCTACAGGCGCTGCCCACCAATAGTCCGTACCACAAGATATGGTCGGGCGTGCTGTGTGGCGACATATCCCTTTGCGTCAACACCGACATACTGATTGAATACGAAGAAATTCTTGCGCAGAAGACCACCAAGGAGATAGCTCACAATGTGGTGGAGGCCATAGCCCGGCTGCACACAACGGAATTTCAAGAGACATATATCCATTTCGGGCTGATAGAGCAGGATGTCGACGACAATAAGTTCGTCGATTGCGCTGTCTCCGCCGATGCCGAGTACATCGTCACCAACGACGCCCACTTCAACGTCCTCAAACAGATTGACTGGCCCAAGGTCAGTATTCTTACAATAGGTGAATTCACTGCACAACTATAATTATGCTTGCTTATTCTCCATTTATTTACACGGAGAATAAATCACCGTAACATTATTCTCCGAGTAAATAAAGGGAGAATATTGCACCATTACAATATTCTCCCTACAAATAATCGGAGAATAAAATCACCAGCGACAGCTCCATTTCATTTTCGTATCATACCTCCGAAAGCCATCGGACTGTCGTTCAATTTAGTTTCGTATGATTTCATGCCACGGCACCCATTTCCGCGTGCAACATAAAAGGGCAGACTCTCATCTGCCCCAATGTATTTCGCTCGGTGGTTATATAATGGCTTATACCTTTAATGTTTGATTCACTCGTAGCTCATCACGACTTCCGGATTCATGTAACCAGCGTTGAACTTCATGGACATATTTAAAGTTCATTGCCAGAAACTCATCTTTTAGAGTATGATTATCTACATGGACGGTATCGAATCCGTCCACATAGTACGATGTGTTTTTTTGACGGACTGGTATCGGTTCTCCGTGGAAAATGATATCCGCGGCGATGGCAGGTTCATAGTAAATGGAGGCATCGGCAACGCCATCTATAGGAATCGGTTCTAACGAGTTAAGCGGAATGTCATTTTCTATATCAGACAACTTGGCAGTTGATTCATTTAATGACAATATGCGGAACACGTTCTCTTTCCAAATTACATCTTTGGCAATGCGATTGTATTCTTGCTCCTTAATCCTGACAAGGTCGTTTATCTTAAAATACATATCATTCATTTTTATATTTACTTATATGCAGTTGCTATTACTTGTACATTGCCTCCGCGTGCAGCAGCGGAACCTGTGGGCTGTCCGTGTATCAATATTACACTGCATCCAAGTTTCGCGGCTTTCTTCTTCAGTTTCTTTATGCAGTTCTTATAGCCAAGGTTGGAACCAGCTGCTCCACCCCAACCTGATTTCGCTTTCAATTCTTGTACACGCGTCAATCCTGCAACATCTGCTTCGACATAGGTTTCAATGACCTTTTCCCAATCATCTTCTCCGTTGATTATAGGTAAATCAAGCCCATAATGGATTTCTTCTTTACGCCCCGACGCGTAAACAATGTAACTGATTTCGCGTTTGCTTTTTTCGTTTTGTAACTCTTCGCCAGGGTAGGTGAACATAATAGACGCTTCCTTGTTTGCCACAACTTTGACATAGAGTTTTTCACCGTTCTTCAACGCAACGGTGTCTTGTGCATTGGCGCAAATCGCGAAGGCAATGCCGGATAATACAAACACCAGTTTCTTCATTTTGTAGTGACCATGTTATACTGTTGGCTCTTCAGTTTTAATATTTACCCGTACCCCGATAAGTGTTTCCATTAAAGAAGCGTGGTACCGTACACCACTTCTTCAGTTGAGGGTCCTGAGAATATACCTTGTTACGAGAAATAGTAAACAGCCCACGCTATACGCGCGAAGCCATTATACTCTTGCTTGCGTAACAATTGAAAGTTTCTCAGGTTTTCAACTGCAAGACGAAGATATAACGCTTCGTTGATTTCACTGTTGAAATCGGATGCAAAGATACGCACTTTTTCCGACGCGGCCAAATTTATTTTGCCAGGTCGCGGAATTGTCGTATTTTTGCAGCCCGAAAAAAATACAACCGATGAAACAAACCATTCTCACCCTGGCTGCGGCGGCCGTGCTCTTCGCCGCCTGCGGCACGAAACAGGAAACCGTCAACGAAGAACAAACAAATAACAATACCACTATGGAACTGAAGAACGTCAACGAGCGCGTCAATATGGGCGCCAAGCTGTATGTCACGCCACAGCCGGCGCTGATGATTGCCACCTACGACGCCGAGGGCAACCCCGACGTGATGATGGCCGCCTGGGGTGGCCAGTACGAGGGCAACCAGGTCTGCTTCCAGCTCAGCAGCCACAAGACCACCGAGAATATCCGCCTCAACAAGGCCTTCACCCTCAGTTTCGCCGACGCCCGCACGGTGGCCGAGAGCGACTATTTCGGCATCGCCAGCGGCCGCGACGTGAAGGACAAGGTCGCCCACGTGGGCTTCCACTGCACCAAGAGCCAGAACGTCAACGCCCCCATCATCGACGAGTACCCCCTCGCCATGGAGTGCAAGGTGGTCGAGCTCATCGAGCGTGAGAACGACGGCGCCTTCGTCGTTGGCGAAATCGTCAACGCCGTGGCTGACCCCGCCATCCTCACCGACGGCAAGATCGACATCAAGAAGCTCAACCCGCTGGTGTGGGACGCCTCCAGCCTCAACTACTTCACCATCGCCGACAGCGTGGGCAAAGCCTGGAACAGCGGTATGAAGCTGAAATAGTGGGTAGCCGGTAGTGGGCAGTCGGCAGTCGGCAGCACCTGACAGCCATACACCAACCCACAGGCCGCTACACTTCTCCCACCATCAACTCCACACATGTATATTGGAGAAATCATAGCATTGTTCGTGGCGGTCTCGTGGACCGCCACGGCTTTGTTTGCCGAGGTGGCGTCGAAGCGCATGGGCTCGCTGCCGCTGAACACGGTGCGCATGACCATGTCGCTGGCGCTGCTGGCGCTTACCCTGTGGCTGACGATGGGCGCCCCCTACCCGCGCTACGCCGACGGCCAGACGTGGCTGTGGCTGGTGCTGAGCGGCGTGGTGGGCTACGTCATCGGCGACTACTGCCTGATGCAGGGCTACATATACATCGGCTCGCGCTTCGGGCAGCTCTTCATGACCCTCTCGGCCCCCACGGCGGCACTGACAGGACGCCTCCTGCTGGGCGAGCAGATGCGGCCGCTGGCCATCGTGGGCATGGTGGTGACGCTGGGAGGCATAGCCATGTCGATACTCTCCAAGAAGGACAACAGCGTCCGCCTCAACCTGCCGCGCAAGGGCATCTTCTTCGCCGCCATGGCCGGCATCTGCCAAGGGTTCGGGCTGGTGCTCAGCAAGGTGGGCCTCGAGCACTACGACGCCGCCATCGCCGCCGCCGGCGCCAGCCAGCAGGCCGCCGTGGAGGGCGCCCTGCTGCCCCTGCCGCTCTACCTGGCCGTGCCCTTCGCGGCCACGATGATACGCGCCTCGATAGGCCTGGCGGGCTTCTTCGCGCTGCTGGCGCTCTTCAACCGCGACTGGAAGGCGAAGCTGAGCCACGCCGTGCACGACGGCAAGGCCATGTGGTGCCTGCTGGGCGCCACGGTGTTCGGCCCCTTCATCGGCGTGAGCGCCTCGCTGCTGGCCACGCAATACACCTCCACGGGCATCGCCCAGACCCTCTTCGCGCTGACACCGGTGCTCATCATAGCCCCCGCGGCGCTGCTCTTCCACCAGCGAGTCACCGTCCGCGAGGTCGTCGGCGCCGTCATCAGCGTGGCCGGCGTCTGCCTTTTCTTTATTTAAAATCAAGCCCCTACGGAGCCTCAACGGAGCATCCACGCCCAATGTACGGCCTTTCTATCGCATCCAGGGCGACGATGGCCGAAGGAAGGCCGAAGGGGGGCCGTAGGAGGGCCGAAGGGACTCCATCGGTTTGCAGAGCCTGCAAGGGTTTCAAGAAATCACCCATTCGCAGCGCACTATAACACAGCACTTTGCGGCAACGCTCAAACGAGCGTTTTTTCATCTATGCGTTCGAGCAGAAAACTGACGGGGCGGAAACCGTCGTTGCAGCTGACGAGAGCGCTGTAAGGGTCTCGCATCCAGCCGTCGTAGAAGTTGCCGCGCCCGGCAGCGAGCTCGGCGACGAACCACTGCATCGACTCCCAGGCGCTGTCGCAGAGGCCGTCGGGCTTCTCCCCCGCCCTGCTGACCCACTGCTGCCCTTCGCGGACGCTGCAGGTGTGCTCTATGGGGTTTTCGTAGAGCGCCTGCAGGTCGCGGTAGTCGGCGCAGCGTATAGCCGTAATCCTTACGTCGTACATCAGATGTTGATTTCGTGTGTCTGACCGTCGTCGACGAGGCGGAATGTGGCGAGCGGGCCCGAAGCGGCGGCCTTGCGCCCGTAGTGAATGACATAGAGCGACTTGCCGTAGCGGTAGCGGACGGAGAAGGAGGGCCACTCAGAGGGCACATGCGGGTCGACGACTATGGTGTCGCCCTGCTTGCGGAGGCCGAGTATGTTCTCGATGCCGGTCTTGTAGGCCCAGGAGGCGGAGCCTGTGTACCAGGTCCAGCCGCCGCGGCCGGGGTGCTGCGGGTTGCTGTAGATGTCGGCGGCGATGCAGTAGGGCTCAACCTTGTATTTGAGCACGTCGGCGAGGGTCTGTGTGCGGTGGATGGGGTTGATGAGCGAGTAGAGGTAGTAGGCGATGTCGAGACGGCCTTCCTTGAGCTGCGCCATGATGTACCACATGGCGCCGTGTGTGTACTGGCCGCCGTTCTCGCGCACGCCGACGGGGTAGTTCATGATGTAGCCCGGCGAGGGCTGCGAGTCGTGGAAGGCCGGGGTGAGGAGCTGTATGATCTCGTGCTCGCGGTTGACGAGGCGGTTGTCGGTCTCGCGGAAGACGGAGGCCTTCTGCTCTGGGGTGGCCACGTCGGTGAGTATGGACCAGGCCTGCGAGATGAGGTCTATCTGGCACTCGGTGTTGTTGCGCGAACCCATGGGGTCGCCGTTGTCGTAGTAGGCGCGGAGGAACCAGGCGCCGTCCCAGGCGGAGTGCTGCACGGCGTCGACGAGCTGGCGGCGGTATGCGGAGAGCTCCTCGCAGTAGGCGAGGTCGGCATCTGGCATGAGCTGCGTCAGCTGCTCCATCTTGGGCAGCAGGTCGGCCAGGAAGAAGGCGACCCATACGCTCTCGCCCTTGCCCTCGACGCCGACGGCCGACATGCCGTCGTTCCAGTCGCCACAGCCCATGAGCGGCAGGCCGTGGACGCCGCGGCGCGACATGGCGCGGTTGACGGAGCGGCGCAGGTGCTCGTAGAGCGACGCCGACTCGTTGCCGGCGCTGTAGTTGACGCAACGCTCGGCGACGTCGGCAGGCAGCCGGTCGGCCTGGCAGAAGGGCACCTGCTCGGCGAGGATGGAGGTGTCGCCGGTGACGGTGACATACTGGTGGGTCACGAAGACGAGCCAGAGGTAGTCGTCGCTGAATGTGGTGCGAGCGCCGAGATGCAGGCTCTCGTGCCACCAGTGGAGGACATCGCCCTCGGCGAACTGGTGTGCCGCGTGGTCGAGGATCTGGCGGCGCGCGTAGGCCGGGTCGGAGTAAAGGACCGACATGACGTCCTGGAGCTGGTCGCGGAAGCCTGTGGCGCCACCCACCTGGTAGAAGCCGGCGCGGGCGAAGAGGCGCGAAGTGTAGACCTGATAGAGGTACCAGCGGTTGAGCATGTAGTTGAACGCCGGGTCGGGGGTCTCCACCTGTATGGCCGAGAGGCGGCCGTCCCAGTAGGCAACCACGCGGTCGAACTCCTGGTTGATGGACTCCAGCGACGGCACCTGTGCGTTGGCGGCGGCGTCCATGCCGCCGGCCGAGATGACGAAGGCCAGCACCTTCTCGCCCTGGGCCGGAACGTTGAGGGTGAGGCCGAGGCGCTTGCGATTGGGATAGTTGAGGCTGACGTCGGTCAGGGGCTCGGTGGCCGTCAGGCTGACGACCTGGTCGTGGTAGATGGGGTGATAGACGTTGCGCACACGGAGGCTGTTGGAGGCCTCGTCCCACTCGGAGTGCAGGTAGCGGGCCGTCTGCTCCTCGCTCATGCCGAGGACGAGCTTGTAGACCATGTCGAGCTGCACATCCTGCGGCTCGGCGCCCTTGTTGGCGACGCGTATCTGGTAGTACTTCTCAGCTTTGTCGCAGGCCACGAAGACACGCACGGCGACGCTGAGGGTGTCATAGTCGGCGTCGAAGGCCGACCAGCCCTGGCTGTGGCGCGCGGTGGCGGGGACGAACTGGCGGCGGTTGATGAGGAGCATCTCGCTGGCGTTGTCGCGCACGATGTCGTTGCTCCAGCCCGTGAGCTTGAACTGCTGCGCGTTGTGGGCGAAAGTGAAGCCCGCCATGGTGGAACTGACGACACAGCCGAAGTGGTGCTCGTTGGCGATGACATTGACCCACGGCATGGGGGTGTTGGTGTTGGTGACCACATAGTCGCGCCCGTCGTTGTCGAAGCCGCCGTACTGGTTATAGTAGCTCAGGTCGCTCCACACGCGGAACTCCTTGCGGGGTTTGAGCACCGGGTATTCTATCTTGTCCTGGTAGTGCTGGTTGGCCACTTCGAGGCGGCGCAGCTGCTGCGCTATGGTGATGCCGTCGGTGGTGGTGAAGGTGAGACGCGCCACGGTGCGGAGCAGTATGCGCTCGGCCTCGGTGACGTCGCTGCCGTTGAGCACATAGACACGCCCGGCGTCGCTGTGCTCGGCCCATAGGTGCTCTGTGTTGGCCATACCGTAGATGAAGTGCGTCAGGCCCTCACGCTCGCGCTCCGGGGCGTCGTTGATGAAGACGAGGTCGAGCAGCAAGCCGTGCACCTTGTAGTACTCGAAGGCGCGCAGCATCTCCTTGGCGTGGCCGCTGTGCTCCATGCTGCCTATCTCCATGAGGAGGATGGCGATGTCGCCGCTGATGCCGAAACGCCAGAGGCCGCTCTGCGAGAGGGTGTTCTGCGCCAGCAGGGCGTTGCGGTCGTTGCCGAGCGTAGCGGTCTGCGCCATATACTTGGCTATGCTGCTGTAGAGGCGCATCTGGCTGCCCTTGAGGAGAGAGAGGCTGTTGCGCATGTTGTTGAACACCGAAGACGTCTTGAAGGCGTGCTCTACGTCGGCGGAGCTGTGATATTGCTCCGTAAGCTGCAGCAGCTGCTCGCGGGCTTTGGCGAAGCCGGTGAGGATATAGGCCTCGGCGCTCTTGCCCGACGGTATGTGCATGCGGCGGCGCATGCTCATCACCGGGTCGAGGGTGGTGCCCACGGTGCCCGTCAGCGTGCGGCGGCTCTCTATGATGTCGGCGTGGCGCAGGCTGTTGCCGCGCCCCAGGAACTTGAGGCGCGAGGTCTCGTACTCAACGAGGCTGTCGCCCTCATCAACCCACAGGCTGTGCAGCATGTAGTTACGGCTGCCGTTGGCTCCGGGGCGGTTGAAGAGCAGCGCCTCGTGCTCGGCGTCGTACTCCGACAGCACCTTCATGCCGGCAAAGACGCGGTGGTTCTCATCCTCCTCGGCCGGTGCCAGCAGCACTTCGCCGTAGGTGGTCAACTCAAGGTCTACATCCTGGCTGCTGTTGTTGGTGAAGGTGATGCGTCGCAGCTCGGCGCTACGGTCTTTGAGCACCGTGACCTCCGTCTTGGTCTCTATGCCGTTGTCTACACGCAGGTAGCTGATCTTGTCGCTGGCGAAGCTCACGTGGTAGCTTTCCGGCTTCACGTCGAGGGGCGCGAAGGTGTTGCACCACAGGTGGTCGTCACGCAGGTTGCGTATATAGAGGTAGGTGCCGTAGTGGTCGGCGGAGATCTTGCGGTAGCGGTTGAGCATTGTGTTCTTGTAGCGCGAGAAGCCGCTGCCGCGGTCGTTCATCAGGACGGTGTACTGCCCGTTGCTGATGACGCCAATCTCCGGCACGTTGGCGATGCCGTCGAAGTCACGCGCGTCGCTCTCGGTCTGCACCTTGCTGTACTGGTAGCGCTTGTACTGCGTCACCTTGAGATCTATGTACGGCTTCACCTGGGCCTTTTCCTTGAGCAGGGTGTCCATGCTTCGCATGGCGGGTTCCTGCATGAAGTAGCGCTGCAGGCACTGGTTGCCGAGGTAATTGGCCAGCGACGCCAGTATCATGCCCTGATGGTGGGCGTAGTGGGCCTTGACGGGCACGTGGTCCTCGTCGTCATAGCTTTCGTAGAAGCCATATTCGTCATACATCCCGAGCCTCTTGAAACGGTGCATGTTGTCGTACACGGCGCGGTCGTCGACGCCGATGGCCATCAGCGAGCTGTAGGGCGACAGCACGATGCGGTCGGGCGTGGTGTTCTGGAACTTGAGGTACGGCACGCCGAAAGCGTGGTATTTGTAGTTCTGCGCGTCGTCAAGCTCGTTGTACGCCGTCTCGCTGATGCCCCACGGCATGTTCTCCTCGCCGGCATTGCGCATGAAGGCACGCTGGGCGCGGATGGCGAAGCTGTAGGTCTCGTCCATGAGCGTGTGCTTGAAGGTGGGCAGGAAGATGAGCGGCATGAAGTACTCGAACATGGTGCCATACCACGACGCCACGCCTTTGTAGCCTTTGTACTGCACCAGCGTCTTGTCGAGGCAGAACCAGTGCTTGTAGGGGGCGTCGCCCTGCGCAATGGTGAGGAACGACGTCAGGCGCGCCTCGCTGGCGAAGTTGTTGTAGTGGTATGGCAGCAGCGTGTAGTTGGTGGTGTCGTAGCCTATGCTGAAGACGTCGAGCTCGGGGTTGTACAGCTTGCGGAAGTCTGTCTGGTCTATGAGCCTCTGCACCTTGGCTTCAAGGCCGTTGACGGCGCCCTCGTCGCTCATGGCGGCGAGCCAGCCCTTCACGGCATAGAGGCAGGCCACGAAGTTGCCGCTGTCGCAGGTGCTGATGAAGAAGTTCGGCAACGCCTTCAGCGTGCTCACGCTGTACCAGTTGTACAGGTGCCCGTTCCACTTGTCGAGCCGCGTCACGGTGTCTATGATGTGTTCCACACGCGACACAGCCTCCTTGCGGCTGATGAAGCCAAGCTCGGCGGCGCTGATCATGGCGGTGAGCGAATAGCCGATGTTGGTGGGCGAGGTCTTGTAGTCGGTCTTCTGCTCGCGGTTGAGCTGGTAGTTGTCGGGTATCAGCCAGTTGTTCTCTTCGGCGATAAGGCTGTCGAAGAAGTGCCATGTGTCCTGTGCCAGCCGGCGCACCTCCTCGGTCTCTTTCTCGGTGAGGTGCTTCTTGTCCTGCGGGAACTTGAGGCCGAGGCGGTACATCATGAACGGCGCACCGCACCACATCACAACGCAGAACAGCGCCGCCACCAAGGCTGCCGCGCCAAGGCCCGATAACACGACGAGGGCCACAAGGATGGCCGAGGCCACATAGTTGAACCAGAACTTCATCAGGTAGTCGTCAAGGGTGCCTTTGGTGCTCTTGGCAGCCTCGTCGCTGGTGATCCACGCCAGCAGGTCGTGCTTGCTGACCCACATGCGCCAGCAGGCTCGCACGGCGGCGTCGGTGTACATCCACGCCTCCTTGGGCAGCAGGGCAAACTGCACCAGCGAGCGGTAGACGATCACCGAGAAGCCCCGCATCAGCGTCATGTAGTAGCGGTAACGCTTGCCGAAGCGCGGCAGCTTGGTCAGCTGGCCGACGATGAAGAACACTATGGGGCTGGCCACGGCCACCAGCGCCGCCAGCAGGAACCACGCGGGGTGTATGTCGGTCAGGCCGCTGAAGCCCACAAAGAGCAGCACCATCAGCGTCAGGCTCAGCACCGAGCGCCGCAGGTTGTCGAATATCTTCCAGCGCCCTATGGCGTTCACCTGGTTCTTCACGCGCTCTCCCCTCTCGTTCCTCACATGCGGCATCAGCCACGAGACGATCTGCCAGTCGCCGCGCGTCCAGCGGTGGTGGCGCTTGGCGTCGTCTATGTAGTTGCTGGGGTTGTCGTCGAAGAGCTCCACGTCGTTGATGAGGCCGCAGCGTATGTGGCACCCCTCGAGCAAGTCGTGGCTCAGGATGAGGTTCTGCGGGAAGGCCCCCTTGAGCACCTGCTGGAACACGCGCAGGTCGTAGATGCCCTTGCCGCAGAAGGAGCCCTCGTTGAAGATGTCCTGGTAAAGCTCGAAGCTGGCGGTGGTGTACACGTCAAGGCCGCCCAGGCCGGCAAAGAGCTGCGCATAGCGGCTCTTGTTGGTCACCTCCACGTCGACGTTCACCCTCGGCTGCATGATGCCGTAGCCGCCGTCCACCCGGCGCCCGTCGGCGCTCAGCCGCGCGCGGTTCAGCGGGTGCGCCATGGCGCCTATGAGCTTCTGCGCCGAGTAGAGCACCAGCTCGGTGTCCGTGTCGAGGGTGATGACGAACTGTATGTCGGGCACCGTGCCCTCGCGCCAGACGCTGACGGTCTCGCAGCGGAACCGTGCGGCCCGCTCCGCGTCGCTCGTCTGGCCGAGCAGCAGGTCGTTGAAATGCAGTATGGCGCCGCGCTTGCGCTCGTGGCCCAGCCATGTGCGCTCGCCCTCGCTCCACGCACGGCGGCGGTAGACGAAGTTGAATATCGGGGCTCCGTATTTCTCGTTGAGCTCCTTGACCTTGGCCAGGCCGGCCTCCACCACCTCGTCGTCCCACGGCGCGTCGGCCTCCTTGTAGGCCGCGGCGTCGCCTATCAGCGTGTAGTACAGGTTCTGGCCGCTGGCGTTGCTGAAGCTGTCACGGCCCTCGCCGCGGTTTATGTTGCTCAGGTAGTACACCTCCAGCTGCTCCAGCAGCTCCTCGGTCTTGGCCCGGTTCTTCAGGATGGTGGGCATGATGACCATCGTGGCGTACTCGCTGGGGATGAGCCCGTCCTTGAACTTGAGCTTGAAGGTGCCGCGCGGCTTGTGCAGCTTGCCCAGCAGCCAGTTGAAGAGGTCTATCACCACCTGGCTCATGGGCACCCACAGCAGCGCCGCCAGCACAGCCGTCAGCCAGCCCATGCCGCGGCCCCACGTGCCGCCGACGGCAAAGACCAGCGCCAGCGCCAGCGACGCAAGCGTCACTATCCAGATATAGACATGTGCGCGGGCATTCCACGCCTTGGGCGGGAAGAGCTGCCAGCCCACATGCTCGCCGTTCTCGTCGGCCTTGGCAACCAGCTGCTTCACAAACTCATACTCGCTCGCCCCGGCCTTCCGCCGCTCACCCTTCTTGACCCTCCTCACCACCATGGCGCGGTAGTCCTCCTTCGTCTTGTCCTGCATCTGGTCGTACATCCCCGCCTTCTCGCCCTTGAGCATGCGCTCCGAGAAGCTCACGGCGTCTATCAGCTCTGCCATCGGCAGCTTGGTCATCTTCTTCAGCGAGTTGAAGATGTTCATCATCTGCAGGTTCTGTCGCGCCGCCTCGTCGAGGTGCGCCATGTCGGCCTGGCTCTTGTCCGTAGGCTTGTAGTGGTAGGCCTTCGTGGCCTTCAGCGTACGGCACAGCTCGGCCAGCTCGCTGATGAGTATCGTCTTCACCAGCGGCAGCAACGCCGTCACCTCGGGATACGACAGATAGTCCTTCTGCCGCTGCTGCACCTGGGCCAGATAGCGGAACATCAGCGCCTTGTCTATCTGGTGGTGGCACTTCTTCAGGTATCCCTCAAGCAGGTCCCACAGCATCTCGACACGCTTGTCCTCCACCTTCCACCTGCCGCTCTCCACTCCCTTCAGCTCGTTCTTCAGCACCTTCTCCTGCTCGCTGATCATGTAGTAGTTGTCAAGCACCCACTCGTTGGTGCTGCCAACCAGACGCTCGCTGCGCGTCTCCTCGACCAGCAGCATGTAATATTTCGTTACATCCTTGACACTCTGTCTGAATATCTTATATACACTCTTCATAGCACATGCAGTAAATGAAGTGCAAAGATACGAACAATCCGAAACATGGCCAAATTTTTTTTCGCCCACACACCGACACAAAAACAACCGACTTCAAAACCGCCCCCCAAAACCCACAATCCAACACCCAAAAACCAAAGCGCAAAACTCAAAATCCGACCGCCTCCCCCTCGGAGTCCCTACGGAGTCCCTTCGGCCGTTCTTCAGTAGTTCTTCAGTAGTTCTTCAGTAGTTCTTCAGTAGTTCTTCAGTAGTTCTTCAGTGCGGCACTGAAGAACTACTGAAGAACTACTGAAGAACGGCCGTACCGGCTCCGTACCGGAGCGGTACCGAGGGGGTAACATCGAAAGGCGCAAAAAAGCGCCGCAGGCCTCCCGCCTTAAGCCCAGGACGGCTCTTTGCGGCTACGGCCGGCAGCATATACACACACGCGCAATACACTGTCACACAACACTATCAAATCAGTCTGAAAACAAAAAAGGACAATACCGCCACACAATCGGATTTTTTTGCGTATATTTGCACTCTCTAATGAAATAAAACAACAAACAAAAACATACACATGAAGAAAGCATTCCTTACCCTTGGCGCCATCGCCATCTGCGCCAGCGCTGTGTTCGCACAGGAAGAGAAAAAAGAGGACGAGGGCTACAAGTTCGACACCATCAAGGTGATCCCCGTAACCTCCGTCAAAGACCAGAACAACGCCGGCACATGCTGGAGCTACAGCGGCATCGCCTTCCTCGAGGCCGAGCTGCTCCGCCTCGGCAAGGGCGAGTACGACCTCAGCGAGATGTACGTCGTCGAGAAGACCTACAACGACCGCGCCATGGCCGCCGTCCGCACACACGGCGACGTCTCCTTCAGCCAGGGCGGCGCCTTCAACGACGTCATCTACTGCCTCAAACACTACGGCATGGTCCCCGACGCCGAAATGCCCGCCGGCGCCGCTTACGGCGACACCCTCTCCAACCACACAGAGCTCAGCGCCCTCACCGACCGCATGGTCGAGGCCGTGGCCAAAGGCAAGCTGAAGAAACTGCAGTACAGCCCCGACGGCGAACCCCTCTGGCTCAAAGCCGTCAAGGCCGTCCACGAGATTTACCTTGGCAAGATTCCCGAGAAGTTCAACTACAAAGGCGTGCAGTACACCCCCGAGAGCTTCGGCGAGAGCCTTGGCCTCAACCCCGACGACTACGTCAGCATCACCTCCTACACACATCACCCCTTCTACGAGCAGTTCGTCCTCGAAATACAGGACAACTGGCGCTGGGGCCTGAGCTACAACGTGCCCATCGATGAGATGATGGAGATCTTCGACTACGCCATCGACAACGGCTACACCATCGCCTGGGGCTCCGACGTCAGCGAGCAGGGTTTCCGCTACACCCGCAAGGGCTTCGCCGTCCTCCCCGCCACCGACGGCAAGGCTGCCGCCAAAGTGGGTAGCGACCAGGCCAAGTGGAGCGGCATGAGCGCCAGCGACATCGCCGACGAGGCCGCCAAGCACCCCACCCCCCAGCGCTGGGTCACACAGGAAGAGCGCCAGCAGGCCTACGACAACTGGGAGACCACCGACGACCACGGCATGCTCATCTTCGGCAAAGCCAAAGACCAGATGGGCAACGAGTACTACATGGTCAAGAACAGCTGGGGTAAATACAACGGCGAATTCGGCGGCAACTTCTTCGTCTCCAAAGCCTTCGCCCGCTACAAGACCATGAACATCGTCGTCCACAAAGACGCCATCCCCGCCGCCATCAAGGCCAAGCTCGGCATCCAGGACAGCAACACCAAAGCCTCCAAGAAAGGCAAAAAGAAATAACCAGCCCCACAGGTGTTATAGCATATAACCAGGGGTGGAGGCCGTATGCCTCCACCCCTGGTTTGCTTATATAGCCATAATTGATTGATTTAGGTTACCTGTATTCATTTTACGCCTTGTACATGGGCAAGAACATAGGCGAGGATTGAACGATAGCGACGTTCGGTACGAACATTATGATATATGAATATGGTATTTTCGGAAATCGAGAGTCCTACAAGGCAACTGCGGCGGAGATTCACCTTACCGTTACTCCGCCTCGGGGCTGATACGGCAAGATCAGTGTTGTTACGAAGAGTAAGAATCACACTGCAAGAGGGTTTTGCAATGGTGCGAGGCGAAACTGCACGGAAACGGCAGATTTCCGCCGTCCCGCGGGCAATAAAAACCGCAGGGTGGCGTTTGTTTCAGTGATTACCTTTTAATGATTTAGGCAATGAAGAGAATAATGTTAGTATGCGCGGCGATGGTTGCCCTTACCGCCATGACCGCCTGCAAGAGCGGGACGAGAGAAAAGACCGTGGCCGAGCCTCTATTTGCGGACACCATCCCTATCTGTTTTGAAACCGATTGGGGGCACACAGGTGCTGGCGGAATATTCTGTAGTGTCGAAATAAATGGGGTGAAGGTTGACACCGTTCTTGTTGACAATGGTTGCTACCGCTCTGACATCGACCCCGATTTGGCCGCAAAACTGGATTTCACCTATAGGGTTTATCGAACCGACACACTGCGGGCTAAACGTGGCTCAGAGGAATTAGCGGACATCGCGCGTTATAGCGTGGTGACGGACAGCCTTTGTTATAAAATCGGGCATACATCATTTCGACTGGACACAATAGACATCAATAAATGGGCCGCACTGATGTACAGCATGCCCTCTTTGGGTGCAACAATAGGTCGTGATGTCTTTGAAAAATATGTCGTGGAGATTGACCTCCAGCGGCATTTTATGGTCTTGAGCAATCATCTCCCAGCATCGATAGGCCAATATAAGGCAATCCCTATGGAATTCACTAATCAACAAGGCGTCCCTCGATTCAGGTGTGTCCAGACCGATGGGTTCAGGCTAAAAGACGGGGCACCCTGCACAGCACGGGTATTCCTGGATTTGGGGAATGCGGCTGGAACAGCTTTCGATTCTGCTTTTTTGAATCGTGTTGACCAGCATTTTAGCCAAATAGACACCAGTTCACTTGCATGGCTGATTCTTTCACAGATTGGTTCCGCCGTCGACAGCATGAATTTCCCAATTGAACTCATGGATGACAACCACCGTGTTGTGGCGAAAATACCCGGGAGTATGATGGATTTGTCCGTTTTGAATTCCGACATTCTTCTCGGCACAGACTTCTTCCGCCACTTCAACGTCATTTTCGACTACAAGAACAATATGCTGTATCTGAAACGTAACGAGCAATGAATAAACGATATCTTACACCTGCCCAAATCTATTATTCACTGGCCAACCTTAGGCAGATTACATTTGAGGTGACAGATGCTTGCAATCAAAATATTACATATAATCATTTGACCCAATAATAATTCTTATGGTACCAAAAATCCTTACCATTGGGGCATCTATATTGCTATTAACATCATGTTTGGGACAGCCCCCCAAAATAACTAATCAGCAAAAATATTATTGCACAGATACTATCTCATTTAGCATTGACACCAACGTCATCTCCAGAGACTATAATCACCTCCTTTGTGATGTCGATGTCAATGGACTCAAAGTTGGAAATGTGTTGATTGATAACGGTTGTCGCTATATGGTTCTCCACTCTGAACTTGCCTCGTTGTTGGATGCCAGTTTTGTACCTTTCGACTCATCGTTGTGGACATCCTTAGATGTGCGTCACGGCTATTGCGAAGGCTATCTCGCTCAAGGTCTTGTGTTCAATATCGGTCATACGGCATACGCGGTAGACACCGTTGAAATATCGGACAGAAGGTCTATCTTCCGCAAGTCGAACATCAGAGCCATCATTGGACGCGATTTCTTTGAGAACTATGTCGTGGAACTTGATTTCAAAAACAACATCATGATATTTGGCAATCAGTTGCCTGCCAAGACCGACGACTATCTTGCCATTCCGATGGAGCCGTGTGGAGGGCCGCACCTCACCATGTTGCGTGTCATCAAGGTGGATGGTTTCAAGCAGAAGAACGGTCGGCCGATGCAAGCTCGACTATGCTTGGACTTGGGTTGTGGTGAAACTTCCTACGACGAGACATTCCTTCATTGCGTAGACCAGCACTTCAGCCAACTCGATACGACATCAATGGCTTATCTCGTCATGAACACCATCGGTGTGGCCATCGACAGCGTTGGTTCCCCGTGTTATTATGAAGAGAAGAGCGGCAAAAGAGTCCGGACACCAGGTCCATCAGCCAAGATAATCGGGGAATCCCTGAAATCAGATATCCTTCTCGGCAACGACTTTTTCCGTCACTTCAATGTCATCTTCGATTACAAGAACAATATGTTTTATCTGAAGCACAACTAACGAGGGCGTGACTCAACTGCAATAAGAAAGCCGAGACCACCAGCTGGCCTCGGCTTTCGTTGTTTTAGTGTGTCGATGCAGGTTTACATCTCGCTCAGTTTCTTGTAGCCCTCGTAGCGCAGCTTGGCATTGCGTTCCGTGGCGACGAAGAGTTCTTCGGCCTCCTGGGGGTACCCCGTAAGGGGAGCTGAACACCGCTGAATTAAATCTAATCCAGTGAAGAAGGTCTTCATCAGCGAGTTGCTCACTTCATTTAACTTATTCAGCTGTGTTCGCAGCCTTTGGCAGTAGCGTACCTCGCCCATGATGAAGTCGCGGAACTTGCGCAAAAAAAAGAGCATCCCGATTTGGAATGCTCTTATAAAAAATTGGCGGCGACCTACTTTTCCACAAACAAGTGCAGTATCATCGGCGATGCGGGGCTTAACTTCTCTGTTCGGAATGGGAAGAGGTGAACACCCGCTCCATAGCCACCAAAATAATGGTTTTGGCACACTGGAACAAAACATATAAGGGAAAACCATAACGGAAAGTCTTCGGGTAATTAGTACCGCTCGGCTTTGACATCGCTGCCTTTACACCTGCGGCCTATCAAGGTCGTAGTCTTCGACCACCCTGTAACGAAGTCTCATCTTGGGGCCGGCTTCGCACTTAGATGCTTTCAGCGCTTATCCGTTCCAGACATAGCTACCCGGCGGTGCCACTGGCGTTACAACCGGTACACTAGAGGTCTGTCCAACTCGGTCC